>ERZ824978.87-NODE-87-length-134472-cov-10.183727_pt1 | contig 134472 bp, 95 predicted proteins | sample MGYA00519860_ERZ824978 | MGnify/ENA primary metagenome ERZ824978 (study PRJEB31778, sample SAMEA3449184) | human gut metagenome | biome: human gut; feature: human-associated habitat; material: faeces | place: United Kingdom | collected 2010/2012 ... | reverse complement strand
ACCCACGCCTTAGAAGGGCGTTGCTCTATCCAGCTGAGCTACGGAACCAGCCTTATTTGCGGTTGCAAAGGTAGTGCTTTTGGGGGAAAGTACAAATATCGGATGCATTTTTTTGTGAAGAATCTCGGGAAGAGGATGTGAACTTCGTTAAATTCAGTATAGAATGGGAAGGTTTTCAAAGTCAGACTTGCAAGAACGTGAAACTTTTACGTATGTTTGTGCCCTATTTAACCATACAAAGACAAAAAGAAGATATGAAGTACAATTTTGATGAGCTCATTGAGCGCAGAGGTACCAATGCCATTAAATATGATGCCATGAAAGAATTGTGGGGCAGGGAAGACCTCATCCCCATGTGGGTAGCGGACATGGATTTCCGCACACCGCCTTTTATCCTGGAGGCTATCCGGCGTCGGCTGGACCACGAAGTGCTCGGCTACACACACCCGGCAGACAGCTATTATGAGGCAATCATCCGTTGGGTGGACAAACGTTACGGCATGAAAGTGGAAAGAGACGACCTGCACTACATCCCGGGCATCGTGCCGGGCATACACCACGCCGTGTGTGCACTGACGGAGAAAGGAGACAAGATTGCCATCCAACCGCCGGTGTACCATCCCTTCCGTCAGATTATCGAAGGGACGGGACGCGTGCCGGTCTGTGCACCCCTGGTGTTGCGTGACGGACGGTTCTGCATGGATTTTGATGCCTTGCGCAGAGCCTTGGAGGGTTGCAAGCTCTTCATCCTTTGTAATCCGCACAATCCGGGCGGAGTGGTCTGGACACAGGAAGAGCTGGAGGAGGTATCCCGTATCTGCGAGGCTTGCGGTGTGACCGTCATCAGTGATGAAATCCATGCCGACATGGTGTTTGCCCCGCATCGCCACCGTCCGTTTGCCACCGTCACCCCGTGGGCACGGGAACATACAGTCACGTTCATGGCACCTTCGAAGGTGTTCAACATGCCCGGCATCATCGTGTCCCAGGCTATTGTCTACAACCCGGAACTGCGTGAGCGCTTCTATGGTTACATCGACCAGAATGACCTGGCGATGGGCAATGTGTTCTCCTACCTTGTAGCCGAGGCTGCCTATACGGAAGGCGAGGAATGGCTGACGCAGATGCTGGACTATGCACAGGCAAACATCCGTCTCGTGGATGAGCGTCTGAAGGAACGCATGCCTAAAATCAAGGCGGTGCTTCCGGAAGCCTCCTTCCTGATATTCCTGGATTGCCGCGAACTGGGCTTTGCCACGCAGGCAGAGCTGGAATCGTTCTTTGTCAACGAGGCACGGCTGGGGCTGAACAACGGAAGCATGTTCGGCGAAGAGGGCACCGGTTTCATGCGCCTGAATGTGGCGGCACCCCGCAGCGTTGTGGAGCAGGCATTGCAGCAGCTGGAGGACGCTTACGCCCGGTTATAGGCTGCAATAAGTAGAGTACACATGTGAAACTTACATCAAAATGACAAGACAGATATGATCAGACACATTGTAGCATTCAAGTTGAAGGGGACTCCGGAGGAACGTCTGGAGGTGTCGCGCCGATTCAAGGCGGCACTGGAAGCACTCCCTGCACAAATCGACGTGTTGAAAAGCATCGAAGTCGGTATCAATGAAAATCCGGCGGAGACATGGGACGTGGTGCTGACTGCCGTCGTGGAGACGCTGGAAGATGTGGGTACGTATGCCCGCCATCCGGCTCATGTGGCAGCAGCTTCCATCGTGGCGCCTCATAAGGAGGCACGCGCCTGCGTGGACTATACTTTCTGAGTGCAGGGGAGGCATCCCCGGATGAATTCCCGGCAGGAAGGTGTACCGGCTCCGTTTTTTTTCATGACAGACGGACGTGACACCTCCCTGCCGGGGCTTTTTTTATCGGACGGACGGAAGTGACAGAAAGATGGCTTTCCCGTCCTTTTGCTTGACAGATTCCCCGTTTTCTTTCTTTTCAGCTGACGCGTACTTTGCAGGATTCTGCCAAACTGGAACGGAATTGCAAAGGAATGCAAACGAAACGCCCGAAAAAGGCTTTTGATTTTAGAAAACTATACATTTCATTTTCGGAATACTGACAAAACGTGCCCGGAACAATATTGTTTCGCGAGCCAAACAATATAGTTTGCCGCCTCAAACAATATAGTTTCACCCGCCAAACACAATTGTTTCATGCCCGGAAGTCAAATCTTTGGAAAGTGTAAGTGAAAAATTCCGGGTTTCGTTCGCTGGAAGAAGGAGGCAGTCAACATTTCGGAAACTATTAAAAGAACGGGGAGAAGCCGATGCGGAGGTGCAGGATGGCAGGTCCCGTCCGCAGAACCATCCGGAAGGAAACGGAAAAGAACGAACGGACGACAAATTGTATTTCGCGAATCGCCTGAGAATACAAAAAAATCCATCAAGCCGTATTTGGGTGCAGGGAAAGCCCCTGTCGGGCGCTTCGTTTGACATTTTGTCAATCGGGGACGGACGTTCACGGACGGAAACGGCATCGTTGTTCCCGCCTCTTCAAACCGACAAGTCCGGAACGGGTTGACCGCTCTTTCAGGGGGAATATGCAGGGTATTTGTATTTATTAACTAGAAAGATTAGTTGTGTAACTAAAAAATGCAGTTATTTGCGAAAAAACAAGAGATACCATGAATAAACTGACTGCAAAAGAAGAAGAAATCATGGGCTTTTTCTGGGAGAAAGGGCCTCTGTTCGTCAGACAACTGCTGGAGTTCTACAAGGAACCCCGTCCTCACTTCAACACGTTGTCTACCATTGTCCGCGGCTTGGAGGAGAAGGGTTTCCTGTCTCATACTTCTTATGGGAACACCTATCAATATTATGCCGTGGTGTCTGCCGACGATTTCAAGCGTCGTACGCTGAAGGGTATCATCAGCAAATATTTCAATAATTCTTATCTGAGCGTGGTGTCATCGCTGGTCAAGGAAGAGAAGATTTCAGTGGACGAGCTGAAACAGCTGATCGACGAGGTCGAGAAGCCCGGACGCGATGCCAATCCTGCCAGTCATCCTGAAAATTGAAGCTTATGGGAGCACTTTTGGTTTATGTGGTCAAGTCCGCCGTCTGTCTGGCACTGTTGTTTGCCGGTTACCGGCTCTGGTTGAGGAGTGAGACGCTTCACGGGATGAACCGTGCGACGCTGTTGGGGATTTGTGTGGCTTCGTTCGTGCTACCTGCCTTGGGTGGGGCGTGGATGAGGCTGGTGGGGTTGCCTTCGTCCGGAGGAATCGATGTCGGGGCTGTCCTGGTTGCGACGGCGGAAGCTGTTCCGGCGGAAGTGGCGTCCGGGAGTCCCGTCAGTTGGCAGTCGGCAGTGGTTGCCCTCTATCTGGCAGGGCTGGCAATCTTCTTCCTGCGTGTGGGAATCGGGCTGTTCCAGTTGCTGCGTCTGCTCCGTTCAGGCAGGCGGACCCGGCTGGAGGATGGCGTATGGCTGGTGGTACACCGACGCAACCTGGCTCCATTCAGCTGGTGGAACTGTGTGGTCATCAGCGAGGAGGACTTGTCGGCACACGGCGATTACATCCTGGCTCATGAGCGGGAACACATCGTCCGTCGTCACACGGCCGACCTGATGCTGGCAGGACTGTGCACGGCCCTGCAATGGTTCAACCCGTCGGCATGGATGCTGGAGCGCGAACTGCACGACGTGCATGAGTTCCAGGCGGACGAAGGAGTCCTGGGCAAGGGGTTGGATGCCAGATGTTATCAATTGCTGTTAATAGAAAAAGCTGTCGGCACGAAACGCTACTCTCTAGCCAACAGCTTTAATCACAGTTCACTTCAAAAACGTATAACTATGATGAAAAAGAAAAAGTCCGGTCAATGGGCACGCGTGAAGTATCTTTGCCTGCTTCCGCTTGCCACGGTGGCGGTGGCGGCTTTTGCACGCCCCGAAGTGTCCGCTCCGTTGGAGCAGTTATCGAGCGCCAAAGTTACAGATTTGGCGGCAGTCGTGAAAGCAAAACAGACGGAAATTCCGGCTGACAGTGTCAAACCGACGCGGCATGGGGAGGGGGTCTTCGACATGGCGGAACAGATGCCCCATTTCCCCGGTGGAACCATGGAGATGATGAATTTCATCGGTAAGACCCTGAAGTATCCGGAGGAAGCCGTGAAGCAGAATCTGGAGGGACGTGTCATCATCCAGTTTATAGTCGGGAAGGATGGAACGGTCAGCGATGCGAAGGTCGTGCGTTCCGCAGGTCAGTTGCTGGATAACGAAGGGCTGCGGGTCATCAACCTGATGCCTCGTTGGGTGCCCGGCAGACAGGGCGGTAAGCCGGTGGCTGTCCGCTATACGGTGCCCATCGTGTTCCGCAACGACAAGAAGTCCGCTCCGTCGGGAGAGAACAAGCAGTCGGGGACGGACACCGGGCAGAAGCTGGATGTCAACCTGACGTCGGGCGACAATCCGATGGTCATCTGCGACGGTAAGGAAATCACTCCTGCAATGATGCATGCACTGGACCCGAATGCCATCGAGCGCGTCGAGGTCTTCAAGGACGAGGCTTCCAAGGCGAAGTACGGTGCTGCCGGCAGGAGCGGTGTCATCCTGGTGACGTTGAAGAAAAAGTAAAACGATACTTAAACGGGAGGCAATTTTCAGGACATTCGTGCTGAGCTTCTCGGAAGATTTGTCTACATTTGTTGCGCTGTAGCCTCCTGCGGGGGACTACAGCGTTAATGCTTTAAATGTAATACAATGAACAAGTACCCTAAAATTGGAATCCGCCCGACCATCGACGGTCGTCAAGGCGGTATCCGTGAAAGTCTGGAAGAGAAGACCATGTGCCTGGCAAAGGCAGTGGCAGAGTTGATTACCAATAATCTGAAGAATGGCGACGGCTCGCCCGTGGAGTGCGTCATTTCCGACAGCACCATCGGACGTGTGGCCGAGGCTGCTGCCTGCGCCGAGAAGTTCGAGCGTGAGGGAGTGGGTGCCACCATCACCGTGACCTCGTGCTGGTGTTACGGTTCGGAGACGATGGACATGAACCCTTATTATCCGAAAGCCGTATGGGGATTCAACGGAACCGAACGTCCGGGAGCCGTCTACCTGGCTGCCGTGCTTGCCGCCCATGCACAGAAGGGGGTGCCGGCATTCGGCATTTACGGACATGACGTGCAGGACCTGGCAGACAACACCATCCCTGCCGACGTAGCCGAGAAGTTGCTCCGCTTTGCTCGTGCCGCACAGGCTGTGGCGACGATGCGTGGCAAGTCCTACTTGTCGATGGGAAGTGTCGCCATGGGTATCGCCGGCTCCATTGTCAACCCGGACTTCTTGCAGGAGTACTTGGGCATCCGTGCCGAGTCGGTCGACCTGACGGAGATTCTCCGCCGCATCGAGGAGGGCATCTATGACAAGGAAGAGTTTGCCAAGGCGATGGCATGGACCGAGAAATACTGCAAGCCCAATGAAGGCGAGGACATCGGCAACCGCGACGAGAAGAAGAAGAACCGTGCCGAGAAAGATGCCGACTGGGAGTTCGTGGTGAAGATGACCATCATCATGCGCGACCTGATGCGTGGCAATCCGCGGCTGCGTGAGGCGGGCTTCAAGGAAGAGGCGCTGGGACACAATGCCATCGCTGCCGGATTCCAGGGACAACGTCAGTGGACGGACTTCAAGCCCAACGGTGACTTCTCGGAGTCGCTGCTCAACTCCTCGTTTGACTGGAACGGCATCCGCGAAGCCTTCGTGGTAGCTACGGAGAACGACTGCTGCAACGGCATCGCCATGTTGTTCGGTCACCTGCTGACCAACACGGGACAAATCTTCTCCGACGTGCGCACCTACTGGAGCCCCGAAGCCGTGAAGCGTGTCACCGGCAAGGAGCTGACCGGACGGGCTGCCGGAGGCATCATCCACCTCATCAACTCCGGAGCCACTACGCTCGACGGCACCGGTCGTCAGTGTGACGCGGAAGGCAACCCCGTGATGAAACAGCCGTGGGACATCAACGAGAAAGACGTGGAGGCCTGTCTGGCAGCCACGACCTGGCGTCCTGCCAACCGCGACTATTTCCGTGGCGGAGGCTTCTCGTCGAACTTCTTGAGTCGCGGCGGCATGCCGGTGACCATGAGTCGTCTGAATCTGGTGAAGGGACTGGGTCCCGTGCTTCAGATTGCCGAAGGATGGACCGTGGACATCGACCCGGAAATCCACGCGGTGCTCGACAAGCGTACCGACCCGACCTGGCCGACGACCTGGTTCGTACCGCGTCTGTGTGACAAGCCTGCCTTCCGCGATGTCTATTCCGTCATGAACAACTGGGGTGCCAACCACGGTGCCATCAGCTACGGGCACATCGGTCAGGATTTGATTACGCTGGCTTCCATGCTCCGCATACCCGTATGCATGCACAACGTGGAAGAGGACAAGATATTCCGTCCGGCAGCCTGGAACGCATTCGGCATGGACAAGGAAGGTGCCGACTACCGCGCCTGCGCCGCCTACGGTCCGTTGTACAAATAAAACCTGAACTGCTATGGAGCCCTCGAAAAAAACATCTATCCTTCACAAGGACGGGGTGAGCTTCGTGCTTCCCTTCATCCTCATCACGTCGTGCTTTGCCTTGTGGGGCTTTGCCAACGACATCACCAACCCGATGGTGAAAGCCTTCTCCAAGATTTTCCGCATGAGTGTGACCGACGGTGCGTTGGTGCAGGTGGCGTTCTACGGAGGCTACTTTGCCATGGCATTCCCTGCCGCCATTTTCATCCGGCGTTATTCCTACAAGGCGGGTATCCTGCTGGGGCTGGGGCTGTATGCCGTCGGCGCCTTCCTCTTCTTCCCTGCCAAGATGCTGGGTGAGTATGCCTACTTCCTGTTGGCCTATTTCATCCTGACGTGCGGCTTGTCGTTCCTGGAGACGAGTGCCAATCCCTACATTCTCTCCATGGGTACGGAGGAGACTGCCACCCGACGGCTGAACCTGGCTCAGTCGTTCAATCCGATGGGCTCCCTGCTGGGTATGTATGTGGCGATGAACTTCATCCAGGCGCGGCTGAACCCGATGGACAGCGATGCCCGTGCCCAACTCAACGATGTCGAGTTTGAGGCATTGAAGGAGGCGGACCTCTCGGTGCTCATCACGCCTTACGTCGCCATTGCTGCCGTCATCCTGCTGATGTTCCTCATCATCCGTTTCACCAAGATGCCGAAGAACGGCGACCAGTCGCACGACATCCGTTTCGGTGCCACCATGAAGCGGCTCATCCACCTGCCCCGTTACCGCGAGGGGGTGATAGCCCAGTTCTTCTATGTGGGTGCACAGATTATGTGCTGGACGTTCATCATCCAGTACGGCACGCATTACTTCATGCTCGAAGGCATGGACGAGCGGTCGGCGGAAGTGCTGTCGCAGCGTTATAACATCTATGCCATGGTGCTGTTCTGCTGCAGCCGCTTCATCTGTACCTTCATCCTGCGTTACATGAATCCGGGGCAGCTGCTGATGATTCTTGCCATCTGTGCCGGCTTCTTCACGCTGGGAGTCATCGGACTGGAGAACCGTTACGGGGTCTACTGCCTGGTGGGCGTGTCGGGCTGCATGTCGCTGATGTTCCCCACCATTTACGGCATTGCCCTCGAAGGTCTGGGCGATGATGCCAAGTTCGGAGCTGCCGGACTGATTATGGCGATTCTGGGAGGTTCGGTACTTCCCCCGGTGCAGGCTTCCATCATCGACTTGGGCAGTGTGGGAGGCTTCCCGGCAGTCAACCTGTCCTTTGTGCTTCCGCTGATTTGCTTCATCGTGGTGGCAGCCTACGGGTTCCGTACCTTCCGACGGAAAGTGTAAGCGGAAAGAAACTCATACAGATACTATGAAGCGAGGGCATGTCCGACTGTTGACCGGCACGCCCTCGCTTGCTTTAAATACAGTTTGAATGCTGTTTGAATGCCGTTAGGCGTATGACTTGAGTTGTTTACGTGTGCTGTCTGTGTGCCTCTGCATACTGCCGGAAGCGTTCGAGCCCCTCATGGAGTACGGACTTCGGGCAGGCGATGTTCCACCGCATGAAGCCTTCCCCTTCGGCACCGTACATCGTGCCTGCATTGAGCCAGAGCCGCGCCTCCTGTGTGAGGCGGTGTTCCAGTTCCTCCGACGGCTGACGGAGCGCACGGGTGTCCATCCATACCAGGTAGGTGCCTTCGAGGCGGGTGAGGGGGAAGTCGGGCAGATACTCCTCGCAGTAAGCCTGCATGTAGCGGTAGTTGGCATGCAGGTAGGCAAGGAGCTGGGTGAGCCATTCCTCGCCCTCGTTGTAGGCGGCGATGGTGGCGAGTACGCCGAAGGGATTGACGTCGCACACCTCGTTGATGTTGATTGCCTTGTCGATGCGTCGGCGCATGTCGTCGTCGGCAGCTACGATGGTGGCAATCTGCAGGCCCGCCATGTTGAACGATTTGCTGGGAGACACACACGTCACCGAGTGCTGCCGGAACTCCTCCGACAGGGAGGCGAACGGCGTATAGGTATGTCCCGGGTAGACCAGCTCGCAGTGAATCTCGTCCGAGACGACCGTGACCCCGTGGCGGAGGCAGATGTCACCCAGACGGGTCAGCTCTTCGCGGGTCCAGACACGTCCGGCAGGGTTGTGGGGATTGCAGAGCAGCATCACCTTGACCCGCTCGTCGGCTGCCTTCCGTTCCAGGTCCTCGAAGTCCATGCGGTACGTCCGGTCCTCGTATGTCAGGGGACTGCTGACCATCCCGCATCCGTTGTTGCGGATGGAGGAGAAGAAGCAGTTGTAGACCGGAGTCTGCACCAGCACCTTGTCGCCGGGCACGGTCAGTGCCTTGATGACGGCAGAGAGGGCAGGCACCACTCCCGAGGTGTAAATCATCCAGTCGCGTCGGATGGTCCAGCCGTGACGGCGGGCGAACCAGTCCGTGACGGCATCGTAGTAGGCGTCCGGTACCCGTGTGTAGCCGAAGATGCCGTGGGCGACGCGCCGTTGCAGTGCCTCCACGATGGGGGCTGCCGTGCGGAAGTCCATGTCAGCCACCCACAAGGGGAGGACGTCGGCATCCGCCGCACTGTCCCACTTGTAGGAGTTGGTGTTCCGGCGCGGGATTATCTCGTCGAAGTGTCATACCGCATGGCTGCCTCCTCTCTCTTCGATGACGCAGTCGGCGGGAGCCTTGATGTTCTCGTCGAGGGTGATGGAGCCGATGGAGTCCGCCACGATGTGTCCCGACGTCGGGTTCTTGATGTTCGTGATGGCGCCGCGGATGTCGGCCTTCACGGTGCTGTACTCGAAGGCGCGGTCGCAGTCGGGACCGAAGGTGCAGTTCTCCAGCACGAGGTCCTGTGCGTAGCAGAGCGGTTGCTCGCCGGTGATGTGGCAGTTGACCAGGCGCAGGTTGCGTGAGTGCCAGCCGAGGTACTCGCCGTTCAGCTCGGAGTCATAGATGGTGACGTTCTCCACCTCCCAGAACGCATCCTTGGTCGTAATCCGGGCGTTGTGGATTTCGACGTTCTTCACATACTGGAACACATACTTGCTGTCACTCTCCAGTCCGTCGACATAGATGTCGTTGCTGAACATGAAGGGGTAGGTGCCGTCGTGGAGCTTGAGGTTCTTGATGTGGAGCCGGTTGCAACGCCAGAACACTTCGTCGGCGTCGTTCATCACCACATTCTCTATCTCGATGTCGTCCATCTCGCGGAACATCTTCGGGGCATCGATGCGCGTGTCGGTCATCTTCAGGTGGTCGGAATACCACAGTGCCGAACGTCCGCCGACGTCGAAGAAGCAGCGGTCGATGGTGAACCCGTGCACATGCCAGAACGGGTAGTTCCCTTCAAACGTACAGTTGGTGGCTATGATGTTGCTACACTCTTTGATGGCAGATTCGCCGGCGCGGATGATGACGTTGTCCAAATGGAGGTCGTGTGAGGCAAACAGGGGACGTTCGCCTCCGAACTCCTTATTCTTGATCTCTTTCATACACAATAATATATTAGTTGATGATTCGTTGCGCTTTGCGGGCATCCCGACGGATGCCGGGAGGGTTTCCCTTCCGGGGCTTCGTTCACGAGGCAAAAGTACAAAGCGGTTGTTATTCTCCTTGTAGATAAATTACGGTTGTTGTAACCTGGATTACGGATGGTGCCGTCGGGCATCACCCGAAGGCTACCGGATGGTCTTGAGCCACTTGCCGCGGAACAGGCGGATGAGGAAGATGACTCCCCGGAAGCACAGCTCCACGCACATGGCTATCCAGACGCCCTTCAGTCCCAGGGTCGGGGCGAGCAGGGCTGCGAGTGACAGACGCACCGCCCAGATGCTGAAGAAGTTCATCAGGCAGGGGATGAGCGTGCTTGCCGCACCCACGAACACACCGTAGGCGACGATGGCTGCCGCGAACATCGGTTCGGCAAATGCCTCGATGCGGAGCGCCATGACACCCAGCTCGCGAATCTCGTCGACGGGAGTCATGACACCGATGATTTGCGGGGCGGCAACGTACATGATGACCCCCATGACCCCCATGATGAGCATGCCCATGAAGACCGTGATGTAGGCGAACCGGCGGGTCAGGTCCCGTCTGCCAGCTCCCATGCTCTGCCCCACGAGGGTGGTCGCAGCGTCGGCTATACCGTAGCCGGGCATGTAGCAGAGGCTCTCGGCGGTGATGGCAAACGAGTTGGCGGCAATGGCGAAGATGCCCAGCGGAGCCACGATGACCGTGGTCATGATTTGGGCGCCGCAGATGACCGCATGCTCGATGCCCATCGGCAGACCGATGTGCAAAGCCTTCCTGAGAGTGGCGGCAGTGGGGCGGAAGCGTCCGTGTTCCTTCGTCAGCCGGAGCTGGGGAGAGCGGGTGAGCAGGAACCAGAGCAGCAACCCGGCGGCAATGGTCTCGGCAAGGACCGTTCCCAGGGCGGCTCCCTCGACGCCCAGTCCTGCGCCCGGCATGAAGAGCGTGAAGCTGCCCAACCGGATGTCTCGCGAGGGGAAGATGAGGAAGAAGTTGAAGATGACGTCGAGCACGCACATCAGCACGCCGGCAAGGCTGGGCATGTGCATGTTCCCGCTGCAACGCAGCATGCTCCCGGCGAGGAAGTTCATCTGGAGCACGGGCAGGAAGAGGGCATAGATGAAGAAGTAGAGCGAGGCATCCCGGCGGATTACTTCGTCGCCGCCCAGCCACCCGGGCAGGAAGCCGCTGATGGAGACGCCGATGAGGGCAAGCGTCAGTCCGAACAGCCCGATGGCAACCAGACCCTGACGCAGCACGGCACGTGCCTCGGTGAAGTCGTTCGCCCCGATGCGGTGGGCGACCTGGACGGAGAAGCCTGCCGTGGCTGCCATGCAGAGTCCGCCGAAGAGCCACGTCGTGGTGGATACCAGTCCGATGGATGCCGAGGCGTCGGCACCGAGACTGCCCACCATGGAGGCGTCGATGTACTGCATGACGATGCTGGAGAGCTGTGCCACGATGGAAGGGATACTCAGCTGAGCGGTCAGCTTGAGCTGCTGGCCGAACGTCAGTGACTTGCCTTCACGGATGAGGGCCAACAGGGCTTCAGCCTTTTCTGTTTGTTGTTTCATGAGAAGTCTTTGGGTTCCTTAAAGTCAGTTTCAGGTTCAGGGTCTGTCTCCCGGATGAGCCGTGTGGGGGTGTCTCCGGAACGCGTGCCACCTCGGGCAAGGCGATGAAGGTATTGCCCTCACGGTGAGGACTACCATTGATTAACAGAACTTTCATAGTGCTTGTTTTTTTATGTTATAGGATTCTTAGGCGGCGCAAAGATACATCAATTGCGCCAAACGGTGAAATGAGTCCGTCCACCCGACGGGGAGGAGCGCGGTACATGCGGCGGATGAACGTCGTGCCTGTAGGGGGTAGACGTCGTACATGTGGGGGATAGACAGACCAAAGTATTATACTTAGGCTGCCAAAGTATAATACTTAGGGGGTCTAAGTATAATACTTTGCTCCGTACGAGCCCGGGGTTAGTCGCGTCTGTGCCGTACATGAATGCCGTCCGTCCCCGTCCGTGTGTCAACTGCCCCCGAGGCGGTACTCGCCGGGCGACACACCTGTGAACCGTTTGAAGAGCAGGCTGAACGACTGCACGCTCGGGTAGCCCAGCCGGCGTGCCACGAACGCAGGGGTGTGGGCAGGGTCCTGCAGCAGGTGCTTCGCCATCTTCAGGCGTTTGAGCTGGAAGCACTCGTCGGGCGTCTTGCCGGTCTCGAACTTCAGCAGGTCTTCGAAGTAGGCAGCCGAGAGTCCCAGCTCCGTGGCAAACGAGGCGGTCGTGGGCAGCCTGCCGCCCTCCAGCCTGCCGGACGTCAGGTAGGTGTCGAGCAGTCTGGCAGCCCGGCTCAGGAGTGCCTTGTTCTTGTTCTCGCGGGTGATGAACTGACGTTCGTAGAACCGTGTGCAGTAGTCCAGCAGCAGCTCGATGTGGCGGGAGAGGATGGTGCGCGTATGGGTGTCGATGGGGTGGTGCAGTTCCTCCTCGATGTGCTCCAGGCAGCAGGTCACCGTGGCAGTCTCGCGTTGCGACAGGTGGAGCGCCTCCTCCTTGCGGTAGCCGAAGAAGGTGTAGTTGCGGATGTGGTTGTCCAGCGTCGTGCGGAACAGCAGGTCGGGGTGGAACGCCAGCAGCCACCCTTTGTCGGGCAGGGTGTTGTCGGTGGTCATGCGGAAGATGGCTCCCGGCGTGAGGAACACCATGGTGGCGGTGGAGAAGTCGTCGTACTTCCGTCCGCAGCAGTGGCATCCGTCGGGGCACTCCTCGATGAGCAGGATGGCATAGAACTCGAACTTCACGGCGTCGCACCCCAGCTCCGGGTTCTCCAGGTTGATGAGCGTCGCCTGCGGATGGAGGGTCCGGCATCCCAGGCAGCGGTTGCAGTCGTATACACTTTTGAGGTCCAGTGTGTGGTTCTTATCTTCCATAGGTGGAGCGTAATCGTCAACTCGTTAGGGTTTTCTTTCGTCTGCAAAAGTAGTGGATAGGTCGGGAACACGCATAACCTTTATTACGGATGTTGCAACCCGGGTTACGGAACGGAGGGGCGGGGAGGGGCGCGGTGTTCCGTAATTCGGGTAGGAAGTGCGGTAATCCGTCTACCCCGATTGTGGCGGCAGGCAGTTACCTTTGCAGCCGGACAAACCAAGACAGAGACATGACAAACCTTCAGAAATACCTTCTTTCCCCGTTCTTGCTGACCGTGTCGGCAGGACTGTCGGCACAGACACTGCCTGCCGACTCCATCCTGCGGGACCGTGCCCTCCGCGAGGTCGTGGTCACCGGGACACGCAATGCCACCGACGTGCGCCATCTGCCCATGACCCTTTCCGTCATCGACCGCCGTCAGCTGGAGGAGCGCTACGAACCCTCCATCCTGCCGCTGCTCAACGAGCAGGTGCCGGGACTCTTCACCACGAGCCGCAGCCTGATGGGCTATGGCGTCTCGACCGGGGCAGCCGGAAGCATCACCGTGCGTGGCATCGGGGGTACGTCGCAGATGCTCGTGCTCATCGACGGACATCCGCAGTACATGGGTCTCTTCGGGCATCCCATCGCCGATGCTTATCAGACGATGCTTGCCGAGCGGGTGGAGGTCCTGCGCGGTCCCGCGTCGGTGCTCTACGGCTCCAATGCCATGGGCGGGGTGCTCAACATCGTCACGCGGCAGCGGCAGACCGACGGAGGATACACCCACATCCGGCTGGGAGGAGGCTCGTACGGCACCTTGCAGACGGAGGCTACCCACCTCCTGCGTCAGGGGCGTTTCTCGGGCATCGTTGCGGCTTCTTATAACCGGACGGACGGACACCGCGCCGACCTCGGCTTCGAACAGGCAGGGGGCTATGCCAAGTTGGGCTACGACTTCACCCCAAACTGGAAAGCGTATGCCGACGTGAACGTCACCCACTTCAACGCCTCCAATCCCGGTCCGGTGAGTGCGCCGCTGGTGGACAATGATTCGCACATCACGCGCGGCATGACGTCCGTCGCCCTGCAGAACAACTACGACCGGACGTCGGGTGCCCTGAGCTTCTTCTACAACTGGGGCAACCACCGCATCGACGACGGATACAGTCCCGGAGGCACCCCACGCGACTACCGTTTCCACTCCAAGGACCTCATGATGGGAGTGTCGTGCTATCAGAGCGCGACCCTCTTTGCCGGCAACCGGCTGACGCTGGGCTTCGACTACCAGCACTTCGGCGGAGAGTCCTGGAACAAGGTACTTGCCACGGGTGAGAAGCGTCCCGGTGTGGACAAGAAGCAGGATGAGTTTGCCGGTTACGCCGACTTCCGCCAGTCGCTCGGCGATTGGCTTTCGCTCAACGTCGGTCTGCGTGTGGACCATCATTCGCATGTCGGCACGGAGCTGGTGCCACAGGGCGGACTGGCCTTCCACCTGCCGCGGCAGGCGGAATTGCGTGCCATGGTGAGCAAGGGCTTCCGCAACCCGACCATCCGCGAGATGTACATGTTCAACCCGCGCAATCCGGACCTGAAGGCCGAGCGTCTGATGAACTACGAGCTCTCCTTCACGCAGCGGCTGCTTGGCGGACGTCTGTCCTACGGTGCCAACCTGTACTATATCAAAGGAGACAACACCATCCTGCTCGACCCGACAGTCCCCCGCTATTTCAACTCCGGCGAGATAGAGAACTGGGGCGTGGAGCTGACGTCCGCCTACCGCCTGGACGCACACTGGGACGTCGATGCCAACTACAGCTGGTTGCACATGGAGCACCCCGTGCTTGCCGCCCCGGAACATAAGCTCTATGCCGGCATCACCTTCCGCGACGGACGATGGAATGTGGCGACCGGTGTGCAGTACGTCAAGGACCTGTACACCTCCACGTCCGGTTCAGGCACGACGGAAGACTTCGTGCTGTGGAATGCGCGCGCTTCCTACCGCCTCTGCCGCTTTGCCTCCCTCTATGTGAAGGGGGAGAACCTGCTGGCACAACGCTATGAGGTCATGCAGGGCTACCCCATGCCGCGGGCGACCTTCATGGGTGGAGTGGACATCCGCTTCTGAGAGCATAAACGAAGCAAGCCGTGCAACTGGAAGGGAGGTTTTCCGTCGCACAGCTTGCCGATTGGGTCCGGACGGTGATGGAGATGAGATGATTATCCGGACCTCCTTTTTATGTCGAATGCTTATTCTACCGAGAAGTCAAAGCCGAAGGGTGCTGCCTGGAAGTACTGGTTGTTCAAGCCACTCTTATAGAAGAAGCAGTATTCACCCGGTTCAAGGGGCTGTGAGAAGGTCACTTCGAAGGTCGAGTTGTTGATGGTATTGATTTCGAAGTTGACCATTTCACGACCGCTGGCATTGCTTCCGCTGAATCCCATGACCGTATAGCTCATGTCATCCGGGAAGGTACGGCGGCCTCCTTTCTTGCTCTCTTTTACCTTCATCTTGATCAGCTGGAACTCATTGGGGCTTTGGATGTTGTTCATGACCGTCTCATACCAGTTTCCCCCTTCCTGTGCGAACGAATCGTTGTTGGGGTGGTTGAAGTAGAAGCGGAACACGGGTTGTGTACCCACCGTGACTTTCGCCTTGGTACCGGGCAGCATCAGTTTCTTGATGTCTTTTGCCGAGGTCATCAGCAGGCTGGTTCCGGCAGCCACAGCCGCAGCCTCGCCGGCTTTGGGACTATGCCCTCCAAAGATGGACCCCGCCGCATACGTTCCCAGGGCGGCAGCTCCCAGTTTTGCCAGGTTGAAACCTTTCTCTTCCTTCTCGAAGTTGGAGCGGTACAGCTTCTCCGGCTTCCCGGAGTTGGAGTTCCAGATGTAGACGCCTTCGTAACCCATGTCCTTCTTGGCAATCTTCTGGAGGTAGGTTGTCAAGGTGACGTCAGCCCCGGCAGCCTTGAGCTGGCGCATGAAGTTGATGTCGTAGGTGATGGTACGTGTGGAACTGTTTTCAATAGCTCCGATGATTTCTTCCGAGGTAAACCCTTCCTTGAGCAAATCGAGTACCGTCTGGTTGGTTACCGTTTCGTTTTGGGCGTATGCGCCTGTAGCCAATAGTGCCAGGCACATGGACAGAAAGAACTTTTTAATCATGGTTTGTTGAGATTTTGAATGAATGTATGTAATCAATGGTTGCAAAATAGCGAGACTTTACGGATTCTTTCATGCCCATGTGGGGTACAGGGACTCCAGAAAAACGATAGACAGGCTAGGTCAATAAACAATTTCTTCATGATACTTTAGGTTTATGGTCTGTTGAAAGCTTTTGCTTTCACTAAACAATGATTAATTCTCCTGGCGGCAAATGTAGGTAATATAATGAGCGAGGGGATATTCTGTGTCGTTGAAAAGAGAGGAAGTTTGAATTAATTAACAATACGGACAACCCGGGACACAGAGGCACAGCTGGAACGGATTGCCTGTCCGGGCATATCCCGAAACGCTGTGTTCCCGTGTCGCCGGGTTTAAATCTTATCCAGGGCTTCTCACATGTCGATGGCTATTTTCAGGACACCGTCCGCCTTGCTCTCGAACAGCCGGTATGCCTCTTCGATGCGGCTGAACGGGAAACGGTGTGTGATGAGCGGCGTGGTGTCCAGTTCTCCGGCTGCTATCAGGCGCAAGGTTTCCGCACAGTCGCAACCGTCCACACCACCCGTCTTGAAGACAAGGTTTTTGCCGTACATGTCGGGGAGAGGAAGCACCTGGGGCGTGTCATAGAGCGCCACGATGGTCACGATGGCGTTGGGGCGTGCACACTCCCATGCCATCCGGAAGGTGGTGTCGGTCCCTGCCACTTCCAGCACGCGGTCGGCACCTCCGTGCTCGCTGTGTGCGGCAACAAACTCCCGGCAGTTCTCGGGCGTGGTGAGGAGGACGTCGGGGTAATGTTCGCGGACGAAGCGGAGCCGCTCGGGCGATGGTTCACAGACGATGATGCGCCGGGGATGCTTCAGCCGTACGCAGAGCAAGGTGCAGATGCCCGTCGGTCCGGCACCCAGGATGAGCACCGTGTCTTCAGGCGTGATGTCCGAGATGCGGGCTGCCCAGAAACCGGTGGCAAGCACATCGCCCACAAACAGTGCCGCGTCATCGCTCACGCCTTCAGGGATAGGTGTCAGCCCCTGGTCGGCATAGGGGACACGGACGTAAGGCGCTTGTCCGCCGTCGATGCGGCATCCGAGTGCCCAGCCTCCGTCGGGGTCGGTACAATTGTTCACATAGCCGTGACGGCAGAAGAAGCATTCGCCGCAGAATGTCTCTACATTGACTGCCACACGGTCGCCGGGGCGGAGGTGGTGGATGGCGGTGCCGGTCTCTTCGACCACACCTACCATCTCATGCCCTACGGTGATGCCGGGCACGGCACGGGGAACGCTGCCATGTTTAATGTGCAGGTCGCTGGTACAGATGCTGCTACAGGTCACACGGACGATGGCGTCGCGCGGATGGAGCAGGGTGGGACGGGGCTTGTCGGTCAGTCCGAAACGCCCCGGTCCGATGTAAGTGTATGCTTTCATGAGCGGGTAAAAGGATGGTTGATGGAACAAAAGTAGTGCTTTCCTGCGTCGGGCGGAAGGGAGGGGCAGGAAAAATAGCTACATTTGCGCCCGTGAATGTTGAACAGGAAGAAAGAAACGTATGCCGATACTGGAGATAAACACGTTGGACCATCCCGGAGTGGACGTGTTCAGCACACTGACCGAAGCGCAGCTGCGCAACCGTCTGGAGCCCGGCAAGGGCATTTTCATCGCTGAGAGCCCGAAAGTCATCCGGGTGGCGCTGGAGGCTGGTTACGAACCGCTGGCATTGCTCTGTGAGCGCCGTCATCTGACGGGTGATGCCGCCGACATTGTGGCGCGTTGCGGGGACATCCCGGTCTATACGGGAGACCGCGAGCTGCTGGCCCGGCTGACGGGGTATGTACTGACGCGGGGCGTGCTGTGCGCCATGCGTCGTCCGCAACCGCGCAGCTTGGACGAGGTCTGCCGGGGAGCACGCCGGGTGGTGGTCATCGACGGGGTAGTCGACACGACCAACATCGGGGCGATTTTCCGTTCGGCTGCCGCGTTGGGGATGGACGCCGTTCTGCTGACCCCCTCCTCGTGCGACCCTCTCAACCAACGGGCAGTCCGGGTGTCGATGGGTTCTGTCTTCCTGGTGCCGTGGACCTGGCTCGACGGTTCTCCCTCCGAACTTCACCGGTTGGGATTCCGCACGGCGGCGATGGCGCTGACCGACAACTCCATCTCACTGGATGACCCACGCCTTGCTGCCGAGCAACGCCTGGCGATTGTCATGGGGACGGAAGGGGACGGACTCTCCCGCGAGGCGATTGCCGAAGCCGACTATGTCGTGCGCATCCCGATGGCACACGGAGTCGATTCGCTCAATGTCGCGGCAGCCTCAGCCGTGGCGTTCTGGCAATTGCGGGTGACGGATCGTTGACCGCCTCACGGCTCCACCAGCTCTGCCAGCGAGTTCATGAGCCGTGTGTGGGGATACGCCTCCAGCTCCTGACGGGTGGTTGCGCCTGTCAGTACTCCCGCAAAGTCGGTACCTGCGGCTTGTGCCGTGAGGGCATCGACCGTGCTGTCGCCCACATAGAGCACTTGGGAAGGGGTTACTCCCAGTCGGTCCATGGCGGCAAGCAGTCCCTCGGGGTGTGGCTTGGCGTGTGTCACGTCTTCCCCACCGACGACGAGGTCGATGAAGTCCGGTTCCACCTTGTCGCTGAAGAAGTCCAGGATGCGGTACCGGTACTTGGTGGAGATGATGCCGATGCGTGCCCCGTCAGCCTTGAGCCGCCTCAAGGTGTCCAGCGTGTCCGGGTAAAGCCGCGTGTTGACGTTCATGTACCGGTTGGCTTCCGTGGTATATTCGCTCCGCCACTCCTTCAGCGTCTGTGCATCGTGTTCGCCGGTGAGGATGGCGAACGACTCTTCCAGGGTCTTTCCGATGGTGCGGCGGATGGCTTCCTCACTGACGGAAAGGAAGCCGTGTCGTTCCAGTACGATGCGAAAACATTTCACAATGCCGGTCGAGGAGTCTGCCAGCGTATAGTCAAAGTCGAATAAGTAAGCCGAATAGTTCATGTCGTTTTCGATTTTTCGGCAAAAGTAATCGCTTTTTTTAGCATCTGATGTTGTACCTTTGCAGAAAGTGAACCGAAACATCCGCCAGGCGTCGCCTCATGAACCGGCAGGCAGCTGACGGAGAAAAGAAAGATATGGCAAAGGAAAAGACCGTTTATGTATGCAGCAACTGCGGGCAGGAGTCTCCCAAGTGGGTCGGCAAATGTCCCTCTTGCGGTGCATGGAATACATTTGTGGAAGAGGTGGTGCGCAAGGAGCCTGCCGCTTCACACCGCACAGCCTTCACGGCATCGGCGGAAGGAAAACGCAACAAGCCGGTGGTCCTGTCGGACATCGTCGGCAGTGAAGAGCCGCGCATCGACATGCACGACGATGAGCTCAACCGGGTGTTGGGCGGCGGACTGGTGCCCGGCTCCCTGGTGTTGCTGGGTGGTGAGCCCGGCATCGGAAAGTCGACGCTGGTGTTGCAGACCGTCCTGCGCATGCCCGAACGGCGCATCCTCTATGTGTCGGGTGAGGAGAGTGCCCGACAGCTGAAGCTGCGTGCCGACCGCATCCGTCATAATTCGTCCGACTGTCTCATCGTCTGCGAGACGTCGCTGGAACACATCTTTACCCACATCAAGAACGTACAGCCCGAGCTGGTGATTATCGACTCCATCCAGACCATCTCCACCGAACTGGTCGAGTCGTCGCCCGGCAGTGTGGCACAGGTCCGCGAGTGCGCCGCCTCCATCCTGAAGTTTGCCAAAGAGACCAATACCCCCGTCATCCTCATCGGACATATTAATAAGGAAGGCAGCATCGCTGGTCCGAAGGTGCTTGAGCACATCGTCGATGCCGTCCTTCAGTTTGAGGGCGACCAGCACTACATGTACCGCATCCTGCGCAGCATCAAGAACCGTTTCGGCAGTACCGCCGAACTGGGCATTTACGAGATGCGGCAGGACGGGCTGCGCCCTGTGAGCAATCCTTCCGAACTCCTCCTTTCCGCCGACCATGAAGGGATGAGCGGAGTCGCCATCGCATGCGCCATCGAGGGGGTACGTCCGTTCCTCATCGAGACCCAGGCGCTGGTCAGTACGGCAGCCTACGGGACTCCCCAACGTTCAGCCACCGGGTTTGACATCCGTCGCATGAACATGCTCCTGGCGGTGTTGGAGAAGCGGGTCGGGTTCAAGCTGGCGCAGAAGGATGTCTTCCTCAACATCGCCGGTGGACTGCGTGTGAACGACCCCGCCATCGACCTGGGAGTCATCAGTGCCATCCTCTCGTCGAACATGGACAGTGACATCGAGCCGCTGGTCTGCATGGCAGGCGAAGTGGGGCTGTCGGGCGAGATCCGTCCCGTCAACCGCATCGAGCAACGCATCTCGGAGGCGGAGAAGCTGGGCTTCAAGTCCATCCTCATCCCGCGTCACAACCTGCAGGGACTGAACACGTCGAAGGTGAAGATTGAGCTGGTGGGGGTGCGCAAGGTGGAAGAAGCGTTCCGTTTCCTCTTCGGATGACGGAAGAAGTCAAGTGTCTAATTAGAAGAATTGAAGAACTATGATTGTAGAATACCAATTGAGAATATTGCCCGGACAGGCAACCAGTGAAGCCGACATCCGTCGCTACGTGGCGCGTGAGAAGAGAATCGACATACGTACCCTCACGGCATTGCGTATCCTGAAGCGGAGCATCGATGCCCGCCAGCGGACCATCTACGTCAACCTGAAGGTGCGTTGTTACATCAACGAACAGCCACAGGATGAGGCGTACGTGCCGACACATTATCCGGAGGTGAAGGGGCGTCCGCAGGTCGTCGTCGTCGGTGCCGGACCGGGTGGGCTGTTTGCAGCCCTGCGTCTCATCGAGCTGGGCCTGCGCCCCATCGTGGTGGAGCGTGGCAAGGATGTGCGTGAACGGAAGAAGGACATTGCCCGCATCTCGCGCGACCATAAGGTGGACCCCGAATCAAACTACAGCTTCGGTGAAGGAGGGGCGGGCGCTTACTCCGACGGCAAACTCTACACACGCAGCAAGAAGCGCGGCAATGTGGAGAAGATACTCAACGTCTTCTGCCAGCACGGAGCCAGCACATCCATTCTTGCCGATGCACATCCGCATATCGGAACGGACAAGCTGCCCGCCGTCATCGAGGCGATGCGCAACACCATCCTGCGTTGCGGGGGTGAAGTGTGGTTTGAGACACGCATGGACGAGCTGCTCATCGAGGAGGGGCGGGTGCGCGGCATCCGTACCCAGAACGGGCATGAATACATGGGACCTGTCATCCTGGCTACCGGACATTCGGCACGCGACGTCTATCGCTGGCTCTATGCCAACGGGGTAGAGGTGGAAGCAAAGGGACTTGCCATCGGTGTACGTCTGGAACATCCCTCGCTGCTGATAGACCAGATTCAATATCACAACAAGAACGGAAGGGGAAAGTACCTGCCTGCAGCCGAGTACAGCTTTGTCACCCAGGCGGACGGTCGCGGCGTATACAGCTTCTGTATGTGTCCCGGTGGTTTCGTGGTGCCGGCAGCCAGCGGTCCGCGCCAGATTGTGGTCAACGGAATGTCACCTTCCAACCGCGGTTCGCAGTGGAGCAACTCGGGCATGGTGGTGGAAATCCGTCCGGAAGACCTGGACGACCCGACGCTGAAGCCCGTGCACGGACCTCTGCACGACACGCCGCTGTCCATGCTGGAACTGCAGGAACAGCTGGAGGAACAGTGCTGGCTGCAGGGCAACATGCGGCAGACCGCTCCGGCACAGCGCATGGTGGACTTTGTGAACCGGAAGTTGAGCTACGACCTGCCCCGGTCCTCCTACAGTCCCGGTCTGATATCTTCTCCGCTGCACTTCTGGATGCCGGAGTTCATCACCTCCCGTCTGCGTCAGGGATTTGAGACATTCGGACGTACTTCACACGGCTTCCTGACCAATGAGGCAGTCATGATAGGTATGGAGACCCGTACGTCGTCTCCGGTGCGTATCCTCCGTGATAACGACACCCTCCAACATGTCCGTGTGCAGGGACTGTTCCCTTGCGGCGAAGGAGCCGGGTATGCCGGCGGCATCGTGTCGGCAGGTATTGACGGCGAACGGTGTGCTGAAGCAGTCGCCGCCTACCTGAACCAGAATTCAACCAAATGATTCCAGCCGTATGCATCACCCGATATCGGAAATAGCAATCATCGAACAAAATACCCTGGCAGCCTTGGGCTTGCAGACCATCCTGGAGGAGATGCTGCCCGAGGCTGTCATCCGGGTGTTCTCGTCGTTCAACCAGCTGGTGGATGACACCCCCGACATGTATGCGCACTATTTCGTCTCTTCCCAGATTTACTTCGAACATACGCCTTTCTTTCTGGAGCGGCGTCCCAAGAGCATTGTGCTTTCTGTCGGCGATTTATCCCTTCCTGTGCCTACACTGAATGTCTGTCGTCCGCAGGACCAATTGGTACAGGATGTCCTGCGGTTGCGTGAAAGAGGGCATCACGGGATGTCCCGTCCGCATCCTTCCCATGTGCCGGCAGAGGAGACTCAGGAATTGTCTCCCCGTGAGATAGAGGTACTCATCCTGATTACAAAGGGTTTGATAAATAAGGAAATTGCCGAGAAGCTGAACATCAGTCTGACCACTGTCATTTCCCATCGGAAGAACATCACCGAGAAGCTGGGCATCAAGTCTGTTTCCGGACTCGCCATCTATGCCGTGATGCACGGCTATATCGAGGCGGACCGCGTCTGAATCCCCTGCCATCCGGTTTATCGTTGGGACGACAGATGAGCCGGGTCCAATTCCCGCCGTACCCATTCCCGGATGTTTTGCCGGGCAACTTCGGGCTTGACCGCTTCCTCTGTATCCATGCCGTCAGGCGTGATGGCATCGACTCCGGCAAACCCTGCTGTGGTCAGGATGTCTTTGTCGTCCACCCGTCCGGCGACCAACCGGACCGGTACACCGTGTGCCAACGCTCGTTGCAGGACACGTTCCGGAAGTTTGCCCATCAGTGTCTGTCGGTCGGCGTGTCCTTCGCCGGTAATGACCAGGTCAACCCCTTGCAATGCCTTATCAAACCCGATGAGATCGAGCAACAGGTCTGCTCCTGAACGGGAGTTCGTCTGGAAATACTGCATGAAGGCATAGCCCAATCCTCCGGCTGCCCCTGCCCCCGAACGGGAAGACATGTCCCACCCCAGCCGGCGTGCCGACTCTTCGGCAAAATGACGTGCCCGGCGGTCCAGTTCCTCTACCATGTCGGGAGTTGCTCCCTTCTGCGGAGCGAAGACGTGTGCGGCACCGTTTCTCCCATACAGTGGATTGCGCACATCGCATGCCAGGGTAAACCGGCAATCGGCCGTGTCACGTGTAATCACCTCTTCCATCGTTCCACCTTGGGCAAATGCGTCGACCAGGGCACGGAGCATCCCTCTTCCGGCGTCACTGGTCCCGCTGCCGCCCAGTCCGATGATGAACTTGCGGCAACCGCGATGCAGTGCGTCTGCAATCAGTTCGCCCACCCCATAACTTGTTGCAATCAGCGGATTGCGTTCTTCAGCCGACAGCAGCGTCAGTCCGCATGCCCGTGCCGTCTCGATGATGGCGGTCCCGTCGGGCGTAATGCCGTAAGGAGCTTCGATGCTGCGCATCAGAGGGTCGTGGACGGAAGTGCTGACGATGTGTCCGTGGAGTGCCGCGACGAAGGCTTCCAGCATTCCTTCTCCTCCATCGGACAGGGGGAAGCTGCGGGTTTCCAGACCTTGTGCAGCCAAAGCGTGTGCGAAGGTGTCTTCTACCTCTTCTGAGGTGAGACAGCCTTTGAAGGAATCAAGAGCGAGGAGTATTTTCATCTGTTGGGAAGAAAGAAGGTATATGGTGCGTGTATCTATACAAAGGAGGGTGTGTCCTTCTGAGTTCATCACTCTGACACACCCTCCGACTTATTGAGTTCAATTCTTACTGACTGGCCGTTGTCATCAAGCGAAGATTTCCGAACGCTCTACGTAGGCAATCACCTCACCGGCATTGACCGTCTGTCCCTGTTTGGCACATACCTCAACGACACGTCCCGTAAAGCCGGTAACGATTTCCTCGTTCTCGCCCCACGGAGTTGAGATGGAGCAGAACACTTCGTCATGCTGGTACTTTCTGCCGACGAACGGTTCCATCACTTCGCCGTTGAAGTTCACTCCGTAGAGGATTTGTCCACGGCGCGGTGCCACAATCGGGTCTGCCTTGGCACGTTTCATCTTGCGGATGGTCTCTTCGTCGAAGCCTTTCTTTGCCATGGCTGCATCCTTGGCACGTTGCAGGTCGTCGAGGAAGCGTTGTTTGGCAACACCCGACTTGTAGTCGCGGTACTGACGGTCGTGCATGGCAAGTTCGAAGAGCTCTTCATCGTCTTCGCCATATTCCCATCCGTTCTCGTCCATTTCCTTGCAGTACTTGTCCAGTTCATCGGGATAGTAGCTCTGCGGGTCTTCCTCGGTGAACTCGTAGCCTTTGGCTTTTGCCAGCTCGATGATTTCGGGAGCCAGTTTTCCAGGCAGACGTCCGCTCTTGCCCAGAATCATGTCCCACGTATGGTTGTCAATCATCGAGAAGCGCTCTTCGCCCTTCACCAGCTGCATGACGTTCATCAAGGCTACGTTCTTCACATATTGGCTGAACGGTGTTACCAAGGGAGGATAGCCGAGCTTCGGCCATACATAAGCCACTTCGTCGAACAGCATGACCAGCAGGTCGTCCAGGCTGAGCGGTTCTTTGCCTTGTCCTTTCAGAATCATGTTGATGCCGGAGTGAACACCTTTCAGGTCCGCCATCATGGAGCCCATCATACCGCCCGGCAAACCGCAACCCAGCAACAGGGAAGACATGTGCTTGTTGGTCGGGTCCATGAAGTATCCCAAGAAGTCGTCGATGAACTCCTGTGTCAGGCTGCGCACCTTCATGTAGGCATTCATGTTGATTTCAGGCACGTCGAATCCGGCATTCTTCAGCATGGACTGTACGGAGATGATGTCCGGGTGAACCTTACCCCACGAGAGCGGTTCCATGGCAGTATCGATGATGTCGGCACCGTTCTTGCACACTTCCAGGATAGATGCCATCGACAAGCCCGGACCCGAGTGTCCGTGATATTGAATGATGATGTCGGGATGTTTCTCCTTGATGCGGCGGACCAGTTCGCCCAACATGGCGGGCTGACCGATACCTGCCATGTCCTTCAAGCAGATTTCAGGAGCACCGGCAGCAATGAGCTGGTCGGCAATGTTGCAGTAATAGTCTACCGTATGGACTGGAGAGGTCGTGATACACAGGGTGGCTTGGGGAATCATGCCGGCATCCAGCGCATATTTGATGGAAGGAATGATGTTTCTCACCTCATTCAATCCGCAGAAGATACGTGTGATGTCAACGCCTTGCGCCTTTTTTACCTTGTACATCAGCCGGCGTACGTCGGCGGGAACCGGATACATACGGAGAGCGTTCAAACCTCTGTCGAGCATGTGGGTCTGGATACCTGCTTCGTTGAACGGTTTGGTGAAAGCACGTACGGCCTTGTTGGGATTCTCCCCATAGAGTAGGTTGACTTGTTCGAATGCACCGCCGTTGGTTTCAACACGGGCGAAGCAACCCATATCTACAATGTGGGGGGCAACCCGTTCCAACTGATCGATTCTCGGTTGGTATTTACCAGATGACTGGAACATGTCGCGGTAGACAAGACTGAATTTTATCTGCTTTTTCATGGAGGTATAGATTTTAAACGTTCTAACTTTTTGTTCGACAAATATAAGTATTATCTCAAACTAAGCACAAAAAAGGAGGATTATTTTTAGCACGGGCGACTTTATTTTGGAAAAACGTCAGAATTGCTCCCGTCAGGGTAGCTGAATGCAATGTTCATTTAGCAACTCGTAACGGAAAGAGGGTACTTGCCCTGTCTGCAAAGAGAAACACGACAAGTACCCTCCTGATGGGGAAGCTCCTGAAAGAGCAAAACTGATTATTTCGTCACGCGATACCAGTCAACATCCACCCAGCCGCCGTCGTTGGTCACGATATGCGGACGGGCACAGAAGATGCCGTGCTTGGCACCGATCCATTGTCCTTCGCGCACTTGGAAGGGCTTGCCCAATGAGTGGTACTTCTTGCCGTTGGTGCTGTAGGAGAATTCGCACATCACCACCTGGTCATGTCCACCCTCGCTGCCCTTGATTTTCTTCTCCTTGTCATAAATCCTGGCACGCAGGTAGAAGGTGTTTTCCTTCAGCGTCACCTTGCCATTGACTCTCTCGGCAGAGCCTTTGTCGGCTTTCATGCATTCCACTTGCGACAGCACCAGCCCGTTGTCGGTATTCTCTACGATGAGGGCGGCATAGTCACGGCCGAACACGGTCAGACCGACGCGCTCGCCTTTGTACTTCTCGATGGGTTTGAAGGTCATCTTGGTCGTGATGGTCTGGGAGGGTCCGGTGGTCTTTTGCATCAGTAGGTTGGAGACATCGCGCAGGTTCTTGTAGTCTTCGCCTACCGGATAGGAATACAGGCGGAGGTAACCTTTGTCACCGGCGCAATAGAGCCATTTCTCGTTGAAGTTGGCTTGCCATTGCCATTGGGGACCTAGTACCAGTCCGTCGAATTCATCGCTCTCTTGCGGGGTACAGATGGGATAAGTCTGGCCGACGTTGGGTTTGCGATAGGTCAGTACCGGGTCGCCACAGCCATCGCCGTCCTCATCGTTGCCGATGACCGGCCAGTCGTTGACCCATTTCATCGGTTGCAGGTGGACCAGACGTCCGTAGGCACCCACGTCCTGGAAGTGGAGGAACCAGTCTTCTCCCGTCGGTGTGTCGACCCAGGCACCCTGGTGAGGACCGTTGACCGGGCTTTTGCCTTGTGCCAGCACGATGCGGTTCTCGTAGGGTCCATAGACATTCTTGGAGCGTTGCACGGTTTGGAAACCTGTCGGCACGCCGCCTGCCGGATGGAAGATGTAGTAGTATCCGTTGCGTTTGTAGAACTTCGGACCTTCGCATGTGCCTTGTCCTTCGTGTCCGTCAAAGACGATGCGTGAGGGGGTAATGGCTTTGGTCGCGTCGGCGTTCAGCTCGCAGACGGCAATGACACTCTTGAGCTGTGCGCGACTGCCGGCGTAGGCATGAGCCATGTAGACACGGCCGTCGTCGTCCCACAGCGGAGTCGTGTCGATGATACCAATGCCCGGTTTGACCAGCACTGGTTCACTCCAGGGACCGCGCGGGTCCTTGGCTTTCACCATGAAGGCACCTTGGTCCGGGTCGCCCCAGAAGATATAGAACTCTCCGTCGTGGTGGCGGATACAGGGAGCCCAGATGCGGTTGCCATGCTCGGGCTTCGTGTCGGTTACAGGCGGAACGGCATAGGGTACTGCCGCGCCGATGATGGTCCAGTTGACCAAGTCCTTCGAATGGAGAATCTGGAGACCCGGAACACAGTTGAAGCTCGATGAAGTCATGTAGAAGTCATCGCCCACCCGGCAGGCATCCGGGTCGGAATAGTCGGCATAGAGCACCGGGTTCTTGTACGTGCCGTCCCCCTGGTCGGGAACCCAGACCTGTGAACGGTAAGGCTCGGCTTGTTGTGCGGCGAGCGGTAAGGCGATTGCCAGCAACAACGTTCCCAATAATGTTTTTCGTTTCATCAGATTTAGTTGTTATGGAGTGAATGAATGGTTACTTTGCAGGGCTGTGCCAGTGCTTGCTGCCACTCTTTCAAGTAGGCGAACCAGCTCGGGCTGTCCTTGAATCCCTTGTCTTCCTTCAGGGCGTTGAAGGTGAAGTAGTAGGTCAGTTCGCGTCCCCCGTCGGTATTCATCTGGAAGAGGTAGTTCACATCATCCTCCTGATGGGCGGTCACGTAGCGTTTGGGCACGCAGATGCCCAGCCCGACGGTTTCCCGGGGGTGGTTGACCGTGTCGTTCTTGTAGGCGAGGTTGCTGCCCCAGGAACCTGCCAGTCCGTCGGCTTGCAGGAATCCCACATTGTCGCGTTCCAGCTTCTGTACGCCGGTGCTGAAGGTTGCATCCTTTGCGTCCGCTTCCTTGAAACGGATGTCGACCTGCACGTCCCGGTGTCCGGCGTACAGGGTGTAACGTTGTGTCATGTTCAGCGTCCGTCCGCCATACTGCCAGTTGCGGTCAAAGAACTCCACGACGGAGCGCACCGGTCCGGAGGCCAGTACGCCGGCACTGCGGCTCTCCACTGTGTCGATGGTCTGCAGCTTGTTGTCCAGCCATCCGCGGAACGAGCCGACGCCGATGCTGGTACCCGCCCACAGCACATCGTCGCCATAGCCGGCTGCCAGCTGTTCCTTCTTCGGGTAGAAGTTGGTCTCTGCCAGCTCCAGGCGTTGGTATTTCTTCCCGTAGAGGTCGATGGACTGACGGTTGTCCATGTACGCCCGGAAAGCAACGAGTTCCGACTCGAATGCCGGACCGTGGTGATACATGGCGCTGTAGGATTGCTTCACGGGGACTGTCCCTTCGAAGGTGATATAGCTGATGTGGGGACACTTCTGGTTCTTGTCGCTCAGACGCATCTGTGCATGGGTGCGTGCCGGGTAGGTCTTCTCCGACGGCTGGTCGGACAGGATGACCCGGAACGTCTGTTTGGAACGGGCGGGGATGTCGGCTACAAATGCCAGTTCGTCCGCTTCGGTGTCACGGTTGAGGTCGTCGAGCTGCGAAGGGATTTCTTTCTCCCCGCAGAACACAGTGGCAGACTGCACCTCGAACCCCGGATTCACGTCGGCAAGCCGGATGACTACCGGTTCGTCCTCCTTGGCAGAAGTCCAGTTGTTTTCCACCGTCACCTCCAGCGTCTGCTGGCGGGTTTGTGCCAGGGCTGTCGCATTGCCTGCAGCCAGGGCAAACAGTAGAATAGGAAAAGGTTTCATAGATTTAAATTAGGTTTATCTGTGTTCTTGCATATCAGTAAAATATCGGTAGCGGACCGATGGTTCAGAAGTTCAGTTCCTTGCCTTCGTCTCCGACTTCGGCAACCTCTTCGCCGTTGACCTTGATGGTAGAGACGTTGGTCAGGCGTACGGTGGGTGAAGGAGTCTTGGTCTGAATCTTCAGATTGTCGATGGTCACGCCCTTGGCACGGCTCAGCACGGCACCTTCGGCAGCATCGGAGATGGTAATGCCTTTCAGGTTGATGTTCTCGATAGGCATTTCAGGCAGTCCGTTGAAGAAGATGGCACGTCCGGCGCCCTTGCAAGTCACGTCGTTGATATAGATGTTGCGGAAGACCGGTGTCTCTTCGCTGACGGGGGGCACCTCGTCTTTGACGGACGCACCTCCGTAGAAGAGGTCGAAGAGGACAGGTTCACCGGGGATGTTGATCATGTTCACCCGGTTGATGTGGATGTTTTCCACGATACCGCCGCGTCCGCGGGTACTCTTGAAGCGCAGACCGACGTCTGTGCCCAGGAAGGTACAGTTGTCCACATAGATGTTTTTCACGCCACCGGACATCTCGCTACCCACCACGAAGCCACCGTGTCCGTGGAGGACGGTGTTGTTGTAGACAATGACATTCTGGGTGGGGATGCCGCGCTTGCGTCCCTCCTCGTTCTTTCCGGACTTGATGCAGATGGCGTCGTCGCCGGCATCAAAGGTGGAGTTGACCACCAGCACATTGGTGCACGACTCGATGTCGAGGGCATCGCCGTTTTGCGAATACCACGGGTTGGAGACACTGATGTTGTTGACCGTCAGGTGCTCGCACATCAACGGGTGCAGGCACCAGCTGGGTGAGTTCTTGAAAGTCACGCCTTCGAGCAGGACCTGCTTGCACTCAGAGAAGCTCAACAGTACGGGACGGAGAAAGTCGCGGATGGATTCCCACAGTGTGTCCCCTTTTGCCTTGACAATCTCGCTGTCAGGCACGTTGAATTCCGAGGTGACCTTGGCTCCGTCGCGTGCTCCCTCGCTGGGGTACCACACGTCGCCTTTTTCGTTCGTCACACCTCCCGAAGCCAGGAGCTTTTTCCATTGTCCTTCGGTCAGCTTGCTTTTTTTCACCGGACGCCACGTATCGCCGTTTCCGTCGAACGTACCGTAACCGGTGATGGCTATGTTTTCAGCTCCCCGTGCGAAGATGGGCGACTGGCAACGCCGGGTTTCCAGTCCCTCGAAGGAGGTGCTGATGATGGGGTAGAGGGTATGGTCTGCCGAGAAGAGCACCAGGGCGTTGTACTCCAGGTGGAGGTCGACATTGCTCAGCAGTTCAATCGGTCCGGTCAGCCACAGTCCGGCAGGAATGACTACGCGGCCTCCGCCTTTCTCGTTCACCTGACGGATCGCCTTGTTGATGGCGTCGGTGTTCAGGGTGATGCCGTCGGGCTTGGCACCGAAATCCAGGATGTTGACTTGGTAATCGGGGAAAGAAGGTTGCTTCACGCGTTCCATTTCAAACGGAAGACCGGCATAGACACCTTCGTCAATGAGTGTAGCAGATTGTGATTGTTGGGACGTTGTCGAAGTAGCAGGCTGACAAGAGGAAAGGACGACCAGCCCCAAGGCTACCACGAGCGCTTTCGTAAAATGTGTGTTCATTATGAGATTTGTTAGTTAAATAATAGTTTCCAAAACCGATGTGCAGGCAAAGGTAATAATATATTCCATAAAAATGACATCCGTCTGGCGGAAATGGACGGTAAAATGCTTCTATTTTATGCTTTTAAACATACATTTTGCGGCAAATCTTAGATATTCATTGTATCTTTGCGCCGAATTAATCAATTTTTGACTTATGAGTTATAACTTACTGAAAGGAAAAAGAGGTATCATATTCGGTGCCCTCAACGAACAGTCCATCGCATGGAAGGTAGCTGAAAGAGCCGTGGAAGAGGGTGCGACGATTACCTTATCGAATACACCCGTAGCTGTACGTATGGGACAAGTTTCAGCTCTGTCTGAGAAACTCAACTGTGAAGTGATCCCCGCCGATGCAACCAGTGTGGAAGACCTGGAGAATGTGTTCAAGCGCTCGGTTGAAGTGTTGGGTGGAAAAATTGACTTCGTGCTCCACTCCATCGGTATGTCTCCTAACGTCCGTAAGAAACGTACTTACGATGACTTGGACTATAACATGTTGTCAACGACTCTTGATATTTCAGCCGTTTCATTCCATAAGATGATTCAGGTGGCAAAGAAGCTGGATGCCATTGCTGAAGAAGGCTCCATTGTTGCCTTGAGCTACGTGGCTGCCCAACGTACCTTCTATGGTTACAACGACATGGCAGACGCCAAGGCGCTGTTGGAGTCCATCGCCCGCAGCTTCGGTTACATCTACGGACGCGAGAGCCGTGTCCGCGTGAACACCATCTCCCAGTCTCCGACCATGACAACGGCCGGTCAGGGTGTGAAGGGAATGGACAAACTCTACGACTTCGCCAACCGTATGTCTCCTCTGGGCAACGCTTCGGCTGCCGAGTGTGCAGACTACTGCATCGTGATGTTCTCTGACCTGACCAAGAAGGTGACCATGCAGAACCTGTATCACGATGGTGGATTCTCCAGCGTCGGCATGAGCTTGCGTGCCATGGCTACCTACGAGAAGGGTCTTGACGAATACAAGGACGAAAACGGAAAGATTATCTACGGATAATCCCCCTCACCACTTTTTGAGAACGCAGAGCCTGTTTCCCGACATATGACGGAGCGGCATGCGTTCTTTTTCTTATTACATCCATCAATCATCTGTTTCAAACATCATGGATACAGCCCTCTATCTGCTCCCGGTTACGCTGGGTGACACCCCGGTCGATGCGGTGTTGCCTGCACGCAACTGTGCCATCATCCCTCACATCAGGCATTTCATTGTGGAAGACGTCCGTTCGGCACGTCGTTTCCTGAAAAAGGTGGACTCCTCCATCGACATAGACAGCTTGACTTTTTATCCGCTGAACAAGCATACGTCTGCCGAAGCCCTTTCCGGCTATTTGAAGCCGTTGGAAGAAGGGCAGTCCATGGGGGTCATCTCGGAAGCCGGATGTCCGGCAGTTGCTGACCCGGGTGCCGACGTGGTTGCCATTGCCCAGCGGAAGGGCTTGAAAGTCGTTCCCCTGGTAGGGCCTTCGTCCATCATCCTTTCCGTGATGGGCTCAGGATTCAACGGACAAAGTTTTGCCTTTCATGGTTATCTGCCCATAGAAGCGGGTGAACGTGCAAAAGCCTTAAAGCAGCTGGAACAACGTATCTATTCGGAAGACCAGACCCAGCTGTTCATTGAGACTCCCTACCGGAACCATAAGATGCTGGAAGATATACTGAAGACCTGCCGTCCGCAGACCCGGCTGTGCATTGCCGCCAACCTGACGTGTGAAGGGGAGTATATCCGTACCCGCAGCATCAGGGACTGGAAGGGCAAGTTGCCCGATCTGAACAAAATCCCTTGCATATTCTTACTTTACAAATGACACAATCCCCATGAGAGAACTGATTACTTACCTGATTATTGCTGTTGTCGGCTTTTATGTGTTCCCCTTGTTCTGCAGTGTGGAGACCGTAGCCGATTGGTTCCCGACGACCATCAATCCCATCATCTGTTTTATCTGTTCCTATTCGTATGGAGCGGTACGTCCGTATGGCTGGTGGTTCCCGCTCATCCTTGTAGCCCTGTTTGTTCCTACCTTATATATATACTATCATCCCTCCGACTGGCATTACGTGATAGGCTATGCCGGCATCTCTTTCATCGCATCGGCCATTGGTTGGTATATCGGGAAGAAACGGGAAGAGAAGCGTGAGGAGGAACGTAAAAAAAGAATGGAGGAATTCAAAAAAAGAAGATAAAGCATTTGCTCCTTTCAAGAATATACGTATCTTTGTACCGCAAAACAAAGGAGGGGCGTTAGCTCATCTGGCTAGAGCGCGACACTGGCAGTGTCGAGGTGACGAGTTCGAGTCTCGTACGCTCCACGAAAGCAACAGAGGAATTTCAGCAATGAAGTTCCTCTGTTGCTTTATACAGGTCTGTAAGCCGAAATGTATCCCATAATTTGATTTTAACGATATTATCCGTACCTTTATAATGAATAAAAAAAATAAAGATTATGGCTCGACCGATTAAAGAAACGCCGGTGGTTACCGGTAAGGATGCTAAACGCTTTGCAGAGAAGATGGCTCACCTGAAGCCGGAAAGCAAGGAAGAGAAAGAAGCTGCAAAGAAGGTTTATGAGAAGTTCAAGGCCATAGCCGCATTTACATTCTGATACGGACATGGCTCTTGAAGATTATTATTTCATACCGCTGAAAGCGGATAGCGAGATAAAGCCGTTTAAGTGCAAGGATGATGACTTAAACGGTTTTTTATTTGAAGATGCCTGGAAGTATCTGACCGACTTGAGACTGATAAGCTAATCTGGCTGAGGTTATCACAGAGTTCTCGCAATCTATTCAGGCTCTCGATTGGAAGCCGGAATAAAAAGAAGGTTATTAATTTTAGTTATGGAGAAAACATCGTTATGGATATTTTTGATTTTATTTGATACAATGCTGTCTATGCCTTTTTCTTCTTTTCATATATAAGGGTTTCGTGGAATTATGGATGATTTTTACTCATTTTTTTTGATCGTAATTTTGGCATGTTTGAAACTTCCTGATTAGGAAAGGGATTGCATGATTAGATTCCCGTATTGTTCTGCGGATTTGATTTATTCTGATGCTTATGATTCTTATTTTCAATTATGTGTTTTTTTACAATAGGCGTTTGCTGCGTGGTAAATATTTGTAACTTTGCGCTATAAAAATGTATGGAATCCGTTTTGATATAAAATTAATGTTTCTATTACTATGTTGCTAATAATCAAACAAATAAATTATTACTTATATAGGATTTATGCTATGAAGAAAATGATTTTAATATTGGCTGTGATATTGCCAATAATATTTGTAGGATGTTCTGAAGATGAAGAGGTGTTTATTGAGACGGAAGTAATAGAAGCTCCTCTGTATCGATATTATAGTGCAGATAGTCTGTACTACGTTAATACCTACAGTACTAGTGCTATGATGCGTGTGTTTAAGGTTGGTAGTAATGATTACTTGTATGAAATACCTCTGAAAGAATTGGGGTATGAAGAAATTGATTTGGGGTATGGAGAAATAAAGAAAGTTCCATATGGACCCTATGGTGGTAAGTTTCTAGCAAATACTCATCAAGTGTTTGTGTGCTATTATGCAGCTTCATTTACATGTATCTTTTTATATGATGAGAAGGGTCATGAGATTGCGACTACAGGAAAGGTGAAAGACTTGGTGAGTGATCTCGCTGAATGCGGTTGGAATAAAAATTGTATGATTGGATTTGTGACGGATTCCTCGCATAATAATGTGGAGGAGGTGTATCAATTTTATGCTGATGGACATTATGATATTTTTCAATGTAAGGGAATGGCTTTTAGATCTGAGCAGCTGGCAGGTACATGGACCCAGATTGATGAAGAGCATTATATTGTTTACGATGAAAACAACGTTTGTTTTTTTACTTTAGAGCAAAAATCCATTACTTATTATGCAAAAACAGATATTGAGGAGGTTGTAGAATCCTATTACCCCAATGAGGAACGAGCTCCACGTTATACAATTAATAGCGTATTTGTTAATGAAACAACATGTGGTATCAATATAGATATTACATTATATAGTGGAAAGAAAGAAACGATTCAGATTCTATTTAATAATGTGACAGGAGAGATTGTGAAATGATATTTTTTACTTTGCAAAATGGAATGACAGAGTGTTACTGTAAATTTGTGCTCTTTCCAAAGACTTTGCATGGAATAAATGACACTCTGACGAGAGCAGTCGCAGAGTAAAGACGTGGTGACATAATCCTTCTTGCGCAAATTGTAGGTGCATTCCAAGGAGGTAAGATGATTGATACAACCTTTTTCCACAGCCTCGCCTTTTATTCCGGGCAATTCATTTGCCATCTGAAAGAAAGTATCCATATCTCCATTGGTATCTTCGTAAAGCTTTTTGTAAATGGGAAGCGTACCGCCTTCACACAATTCTTACTACATCCTGAAAAGAAAATAGCCTGTTTTCAGGTGGAAGCTAGGTTATGTCTTTCTTAAATCTTTTGAACCAATTCGACAGTTCCATATTCTGTATAAATGGTTTTATTCATTTTTTTTTTGAATCATCTTCAAGGCGTTTCTCTTCGCAGCCGCGATGCTGGGAGATGAATCTTGCGGCATCATGTCCAAATGCAACATCAGTTCCTTGCACAATTCAGGATAAGGTTTACACATCCTGGCGGCAAGTTTAATCATGGCAGAACGTGCGCTGTCGCTTTCTTTGGGGTCAGTCAGATGTAGAAGACAAAAATCCAGTAATTTACCGTTCACTTCATCCGTCGGGAAGTCTGCGAGGATAGCCAGCAGCAGCCCACGGCGAAAGCAAAGCGCTGTGGAGGTTGCCAGAGCAACCAGCTCCCCGTAGTGCGGAAGAAGATGAATCCTTTTGTCCTCCCTGGATAAATGGGACAGCACCCATGCTGCATTATAAGCCACACGAGGATGGTCCGTTTGTTTCATTTGAATAAGCATAGCCTCAATGCCACCTTCGTCGTGATGGAGATGGTCGGCTATTGCCATTACTTGTGCCTTTGAAAGTCTGATATCCAGTGAGAGCATAAGGGTATAATGGTTTGTCTGTTTCTTGTTCTTCGGGAAAGGCAATACCTTCCACAAAGCACGGATAACTTCTGCCGTTCCATTCCTTCTGTCAAAATGTCAAGCGAAGGTCTCCACAGTGCCTTTCCTCGCACCAAAATACAGTTTGGTGGATTCCGAGGCCCTTCTCAGGCGATTCGCAAAATACACATTGATGTAGATTTGCTTCCTGCCACATGATTGTGACACATCATGGATGCATGCTCCTTCACAACGACTCCTTGATGCATCATTCTACATGCCTGATGATACCTTCCGATTTGTTGACACCACTCACCTTCTGGAGAACGAAACTCGAAATTCTTCTCTTCCATTTTCCAAACATTTGACTTCCGGGCACGAAACAATAGTGTTTGGCGGGTGAAACTATATTGTTTGACGCCTCAAACTATATTGTTTGGCTCGCGAAACAATATTGTTCCGGGCACGTTTTGTCCATATTCCGAAAATGAAATGTATAGTTTTCTAAAATGGAAAGTGCTTTTGCGTATTTTTGTTTGCATTCCTTTGCAATTGCCCGCTAGATTACCGGAATCTTATCAAAGGTGAGTTAGCAGAAAACGGCTGTTGGGGAGATTCTGTCAAGCAAAATCCGGAAATAGCTTTCTTATCGTCTTCCGGTATACTGCCATGAAACCCGGCAGCTGAGGACGGATTACGCCTCTCCCTGTTCAGGTAAGTCAAGCCGGAAGACGATGCGGAACATGCCGTCGGCATAACGGGTACTGCTGATGCGGAAACGGCCTATTTCTGCCGTGTTTGCCACATGCGTGCCGATGCAGGGGCAGGCATCGTAGTCGCCCACACGGACGATGCGCAATGTCGGGCTGGCATCTTCGGGCAACTTCCCCAGGTCATAACGTCGGGCTGCCTCTTCCTGGGGCATGTATTCCATGGTCACTGGGAGGTGTTGGGCGATGACCTCGTTGACTCGTCTTTCAATCTCTGCTACCTGTTCGGCGGTGGGACAGGTCGGGAGCGGATAATCCAGCTTGCTCTTTTTGCGTTCAATGTGTGTATGTCGGGAACGTTCGCAGCCGAACATGCGTACCATGGTCTGGTTGAGGATATGCTCTGCCGTGTGTGCAGGAGGAAATTCTTGCTTGTTGTGTTCGTTGAGTTGAGGTTGTTCGTTCATAATGTAGTTGCTGTTTTGAAATCTTTCGCGAATGTATCATTTAATTTCTTCCCAAAGGCTATCTTTGTAACTAATTTTAGAGTAATTCAGAGAAGATATGTTTCAGAAACTTGTAGCTATCGAAGACACCTTGCTGAGCGCGGAAGCCTTGAAGAAGCTTTCTGACTATGCCGTGCAGGTGGAGTTGTACAACGAGCGTCCGGTGGACGACGCCGAGATTATCCGTCGGATAGGCGATGCCGACGCCGTGTTGGTTTCTTTCAAAAGTCCGATTCGTAAATGTGTGCTGGATGCCTGTCCGAGTATCCGGTATATCGGTATGTGCTGCACCCTCTATGATGAGAAGGCATGCAATGTCGATGTGGTGGAAGCCCGCCGGAAGGGCATAACGGTCGTGGGTGTGAAGGATTACGGCGATGAGGGTGTCGTGGAATATGCTGTCAGCGAACTGGTGCGTTTCCTGCATGGCTTCGGAGACCGTCAGTGGAAAGCGGACAAATATGAGCTGACCCGTCAGCGATTGGGCATCATCGGACTGGGACGTACCGGACGTATGCTGGCAGACGCCTTCCGTTTTCTGGGGGCTGAAGTGGGGTACTACAGCCGGACGCGCAAGCCGGATGCTGAAGCTGCCGGCATCACTTATTATCCGTTGCATGACCTGTTGCGGCAGTCGGATATCGTATGCACGTGCCTTCCGCGGAATACCTTTTTGCTGGGCGAGGAGGAGTTCCGCCTGATGGGGAATAACCGCATCCTGATGAATACCTCCATCGGGGCGACGTTCGATGTGGCGGCTTTGAAAGCATGGCTGAAGTCCAATGACAACAGCTTCTATTTCTGCGACGGGACAGGGATGGGGACGTTGGCTGATGAGCTGGCGGGCTGTCCGCAGGTCATGTACACCCCGGTGGTGGCAGGGAAGTCCATACAGAGCGTCGGCAGGCTGTCGCAAAAGGCACTTGCCAACATCGAGACCTACCTGAGAAGTACAGGCGAGTTGCGATGAGGAAGGGGAGGCGCTGGGAAAATGCTTCTCCGAGGACGGGACGCCGGGCGGACGTTCCCTTTTATCTGTAAGATGCAGGGGTGGGGCTGTTGGCTGAAGTAGACGGTGACCTTGCGGAGGAAGTTGCCCGGATGTCCCTGTGGGTCAAAAGTGAGGACGAGGCGTCCGGTCTTTCCCGGCTGCACGGGGCGTCGGTCGAACGAGGCCTTCAGGCAGCCGCAGCTCGTCTTCACCTCCGCGATGCTGACGGCACGTTTGCTCAGGTTGGTAAACGTGAACTCGCAACGGGGAAGGCGGACGGTGTCTTCCGGACAGCTGCCCAGGTCATACGTCGTCCGGTCGAACCTCACCTGGGCATGCAGGAAGATGCCGGCAGAAAGGAACAGGAGCAGGAGAATCTTGCGCAGGTTCATAAGGCTGACGGTAAATGAAGTCCGGGCAAAGTTATAAATAAAGGAGGATTTGCTACCTTTGCGCCCGGTAAAAAAGCAAATGGAATCTATGATACGTTCTTTGATAGTTGTCGGACTGGGGAGCTTTGTGGGTGGAGGCCTGCGCTTCCTGTTGTCCGGACTTGCCAAGCAGTACATTCACCATCCGTTCCCGCTCGGGACTTTTGTGGTGAATATCCTGGGATGCCTCGCCATCGGATTGTTCTACGGCTGTTTTGAGCGGGGACACATCCTGCATCCCGACTTGCGTCTGTTCCTGACGGTCGGCGTATGTGGCGGGTTCACCACGTTTTCCACGTTCATGAATGAGAATCTCCAGTTGTTGAAGGGGGAACAGTTTCTGTGGATGGCGCTTTATGCGGCGTTCAGCCTGTTGCTCGGACTCCTGGCCGTGTGGGCTGGCTATGCGTTGGTGAAGGCATGGGGTTGACCGACGGGCATGAAAAAAGGGTCAACGCTTTGACCCAACCTTTTGTTAACCTTAAATCTAATACTATGAAAAACACGCGGTAAAGATAGAGGCTTCCCCGGTAATGTCCAAGTGGCAGAAGGGGAAAATGGTGAGCTATAACATTTTTTAATAATATACTACTGATTTATGGCATTTGAAGCAACCAAAAGAGAGTGGGGAGAGGTGCAGTCCTTCCTGCGTCTGTTAGCTGACGGGTATGTCTGTGCAGGCACACCGACGGGTGAGGCATGTACGGAACGTCCTTACCGGATTGCGGTCGTGCAGCGTGAAGAGCACGACGGAACCCGCCGGTACCTCATTGAGGGAGATGACATCCACATCGTGGGCGAGAAGATGGACAAGCGGGTTCCCCGGGAATATTTCAAGGCGGCAGCCGAATTGATAGCCAATGCGATGAAGCGGACGCACACCGACGGGATGGAGTCGCCCGATGGGGTGGAAGAGTTTCTGGACGAGATTGCCGTCTACGACCTGGAGGCAAAGACGGACGACCGTACGGATTACCACATCGGCTTCTGGACGGTGGAGGCTCCGTTGGTGGGCTTTCGTGTCTGTTCACGCCTCGCTCCGATGAATCCCTTGCTGGATGGCGGACGTACGGCAAACCTGAAGTTCGAGCAGACGGGTGTCAAGTTCGCGACTCCGACGGTGAACAAAATCAATGCGCTGGAGTCTCCCAACGAGGTCATCGACCGCATGCGGATGATTGACCGGCTGGGGGGTGTGCTGAAGTACAGCGATGTGGCGGACAAGGTGTTCCGCAGCAATCTTTCGATGATTGATTTGCACTTCCCCCGCCTGCTGGCTGAGATGGTACGCACGATGTATGTCGAGGACATGACCCGTGTGAGCGAACTGACGGAGCGCATCCGCGAAATCAATCCGCTCAAGATAAAGGAGGAACTGATCACCAAGCACCGGTTCTACGAGTACAAGATGAAGCAGTTCCTGCTGGCACTGGCCCTGGGCATGCGTCCGGCAAAGCTGTTCAACGGAACCGATTCGGCAGTCGAAGGGTTCATCATGGTCGACACCGAGGGATGCCCGGTGTGCTACCAGAAGGCGGACAAGGGGACGTTCGAGGACTTCCTTTTCCGGAACACACGCTTCGAGAAAGGTTCGTTGGAGAAGGACAAGTACGGCTACCTGGAGCGTGAGAACGGTGCCTACTTCTTCAAGCTGAATGCCAAGATTGGCTTTGTGAAGCGATAACGGACCGGACCATCAGGCGCGGTGGATGGCGTCCGCCGTCACCGTGTGCAGTCCGTCGGGGAGTGTCTTGGCAAGCTTCAGCATCCGGGCAGCCAGCATCTCGGTGGTGATGGGGCGCAAGCGGCGCAACAGCCCGATGCGGTTGAGGACCTTGAAGACTTTCATGCCGACGTCTTCCCGAAACCGTCCCTTGGCGCCCCTGTCGAGGAAGCTGGGTTGCAGGATGACCGTCCGCCCAAACTGCAAGGCCTTCACTCCTTCCTCCACTTCCCCTTTCAGCCGGTTGTAGAACAGACGGGAGTGTACGTCTGCACCCACGGCGGAAATCAGGGCAAAGGTGTGGACACCGTTCCGGCGTGCCGTCCGTGCGAATGACAGCTGGTAGTCGACGTCGATGCGGTGCTGGGCTTCCTTGCTGCCTGCCTCTTTCAGGGAAGTGCCCAGGCAGGAGAAGGCAGCGTCGCCCTGCACGAGGTCTGCCCATTGTTCGGGATGTTCAAAGTCGACGACATGTACGTGCAGCTTCGGGTGGCTCAGGTTCACCTGCCGACGGACGAAGATGTGTACTTCCGTCGTGCTGTCGTCTTGCAGCAGGTCCTGCACCAGGTGCTTTCCGGTGGCTCCTGTGCCACCGATGACTAATGCTTTCATATTTTAGTCAGGGTTTAGAGTTCGTAAAAGAATCATTGAGCGGTATCCGGTTCGATGCGTGCCTTCACCTTGCTCCAGGCGTTGGTGCCGAAGAGGCAGGTGGAACGCATGGTCTCATACATCGTGCGGAACCGTGAGGCGGGAATGACGAAGCCCAGTTCGTCGGCTCCCACATACGGACGCACCGAAGGGTCGAACAGTCCGATGAACGTGCGGTAGCCTTGCCGGCGGTTCTCCCGGACGGCAGTTGCAATCGTGGTGCCGCATCCTGAGCCGAAGGGAGTGCATACGGCATCCGGCTCGTTGCAGTCGTAGAAGGCCCATGCACACAGTCCCGACAGGATGTCCGGCGTAGCATAGAAGAACAGCCCTTCCATGCCGTCAAAGCTCTCTGCCTGGTCGATACGGACGAAGTTCAGGTAAGCCTTTGGGGCTTCCTGGATGGAGAGCTGACGGGTGTAGTCGAGCACCATGTCCGGTGTCTGTTTGTAGCGTTCTTTGAGGGAGACAAAGGTCGGGATGTGCTCGCCCATGGGTGCGAAGCCCGTGTAGAAGCGTCCTCCGCCGCAGCCGATGTTGTCGGCGTTGAGGCTGACGGGGGTTCCCCGACGGGCGCTGTCAAGCTGTTTGAAGAAGCATCCGCCGACCTTCGCGGTGGTTGTCAGCGGCGTGTCGCTGTAGGCAAAGAGCAGGGGTAGGGGAGCCTGTGCTCCGAATGCCTCCCGGTAGTTGGTGATAAAGGTTGCAATGTCCATGGCATTTATTCAGTTGAAGGGGTAAACTCACATTCGTGGAACTTGCCGTCGTCGCCCCGTTCGTAAGCCGTGTTGTAGGGCGCATGCAGCAGGGGGATGATGTCCCGGTCGTAGTTGCACACCGTGTTGAGGCGGTACAGTCCCACCTTGTCGGGGTCGTCCATGTAGGCTTCGTCCTCGTCGCCGGCAAGGAAGCGCCACCCGCTGTCAGCAGTCCATTCTTCATCGGGCGTCTCACGGTACATGTAGCCCACCTTGCAACCGTCCACCGTGATGCGGTCGGAGGCAAAGCAGCCGTCCGCCTCGTCCCATCCGTTCAGCAGCGGATAGATTTCGTCCGTCTTCAGATAGAAGTCTTTCTCCGTCTGTTGCAGGTCCTGCACCGAGGCGCAGGTGTTCTTGCGATAGATATTCACCACGTGGCTGACATGCTCCATGCGGTCGATGAGTGCGTCGGCATCATGGTCGAGCTTGTAGTCCATTTCCTCCTTGAACAGCGGGATGACCTGGTAGAAACGGACGGCATCTCCATTGGGCAGACGGCAGGTGTGTGCCGCCTCGGGTACTTCTTGCGGGGTGACCAGCATCAGTCCCTGGAAGGGAGCGTCGGGCGCGATGGTCTCGTCGCCCTCTCCCGTTTCGATGGTGTGTCCGTAGCCCAGCCAGTCGTTCTCGTTGATGGGCAGACGTGCCAGGACCTTCAGCCAGTAGATGGGCCAGTAGTCATTCTCGTCCCGGCTCTGCAGATTCCAGTCAGGCGGAAGGGTGATGAGCAGTTCGGCACGGTCCACTTCCTCGTCCTCCAGTTCCTCGGGGACGTTCATCGGACGTGCCCCCATGCCTCCTGTCACCAGGGTGTAGTAGTTGCGTTCCGGGGTCGGCTCGACGATGTAGATGTCCACATGGATGTCGTAGGAGATGAGTTCGTGAAACACGTTCTCGTTGGGACCGAAGTAACGGGCGATGTGCTGTTCGATGGCTGTCTGCTCCTCCTCGCTATACATGACCGGTCCTCCCGGTTGGGGAGCTCCCTGTTCGCAGAGGTCGATGAAGTGTTGGGTGTCTTCGTCCGGAGCCAGTTCGTAGGCACGTTGGAACAGCGGAAGAGCTTCCTCCTCCCGGTGCAGGTAGTAGTAGGCATACCCCAGCCGGTAGTACCACATCGGGTCGTCGGTGCCTTCCGACTCGATGGAGAGCAGCACCTGCACGGCATCCTCCATGCGGTCGAGGTTGTTGAGGGCGCGTGCCAGCAGGCTCTTCAGCGTGTAGTCGACGTCCTCTTCCGGAAGGTCGTGGATGGTATCGATGATTTTCTGATGCTGGTCTTCGTCGTGCCAGCGTTCCAGGGTACGGAGTAGCAAGTCTTTGTTCATGTCTAAGGGTAGGTTTATGGATTAGGATTTGTGGATGGAGAGCCGCCCAGGTGTCGGCAGACGATGCGTGAGAGCGTGGCGATGATGGATGCGTTCACCGAGTCGTTCTCCAGCGAGTTGGTCACCAGGACGGTGATGTAGTAGCGTTGTCCGTCGGGCAGGAGCACGAAGCCGGCATCGTTGTCGGCGGTCTTCACTCCGTCCGGCGTACGGTCGGACGAGCCTGTCTTGTGTCCCAGTATCGCGTGGTCGGGCAGTCCGGCAGGCAGCTTGTTCATCCCGGTGGAGGTGGAGGTCAGGACCCGGTACAGGTAATTGCGGTAGACGGGAGCGGACAGTCCCTCTTGCAGGAACAGGCGGAACAGCCGGGAGATGGCTTCCGGCGTAGCGCTGTTGTCGCTCACTCGTCCGGGTTGCCGGTGCATGTCGTCCTCGGTGGCAGACAGACGGACGTCCGTGATGCCCAATTGATGGATGTATTGCTCCACGGCCCGGGGACCTCCGGCATAACGCAACAGCACGTCGCAGGCATTGTTGTCGCTCAGTGCCACGCTGTAATAGAGCAGGGAGTCCATGCGGACGTCGGCTGACCGTTCCGGATACCGGATGCACAGCGGACTGTACGTGCCGGTCTTCAGGTCGTCGGGCGTCAGGTGAAGCACCGTGTCGAGAGGCGTCTGCTGTTGCTCCATGCGGTGAAGCACGGCAAGTGCCACCGGAAACTTGAACACACTCAGCAGCGGAAGGTGGAGCGTGTCGTTCCAGGCAAGCAGCGTCGTGCTGTCGGTCAGGACCGAGACTCCCACCGTGGCACGCTTGTCACGGAGGAACGCTCCGACCTCTTCGCGCAGCGGGTCGGGGCGTCCTCCACAAGCGGCTTCCAGCAGGAGCAGCAATAGCGCTGTCAGGCTGACGTATCTCCTCATTTACTTCTTCTTCTTAAAGATGTCCAGCACTTTGTTGACCACGTTCTTCTTCTCGTCTTGCGCGGCGCCGGTCGTGTCCTTCTTGCCGATCAGCTTGTCAGTGAGCTTGTCGATGGCTTTCTCGCCGGCAGACTGCAAGGCCTGGTTGACCATGCTCTTGGCATCGACTTTCACCTTGGGCGAGGTGAAGGTGCCGCCAATCTTCAGGTCGAAGGTGGTGAGCTCGGCAATCTTCCCCGCCGATGATGGGAGCTGTATCTTGCCCGTGTAGTCGATGGTCTGGTCCAGCCCTGTCGTACCGGAGAGGTTCAGGTTGTAGTCGCCCAGCTTGATGTCGAACGGCTTGGTGGACACACGCCCCTTGTCGATGGTGAAGTCGAGGTTCATGTCTTTCACACTCAAGTCCTTCATGCCCGGCTTCTTGATGGCGTCGGCAATGAGGTCGATGGACTTCACGCCGCTCAGGTTCAGGTCGCGGGTCGAGAGGCTGCCGTTGCCCGTCATGGTCTGCAGGACGGGACTCATGGCCTGGTCGAGCTGTGTATCGATGTTCAGGCTGCCGGAGTACGTTCCCTTCAGGTGCTCAAAGACGGGGGCGAGCTGCTTCACCATGTTCAGCTCCTTGTAGGTCTGTGCAAAGCCCAGGTCGGTCATCTTCAGTCCGGCGTTGAAGGTCGGTGTCTTGGGGTCGGCGGTGGAGTAGCTTCCGTTGAGCAGCACGTTGCCGCCCATGGTCCCGAGTGAAAGGTTCTGCATGTCCACCTTGCCGTCGCGCACCGTGAGCTTGCCCTTGACATTGTTGAAGGTCATCGTGTCGAACAGCACCTGTTTCATGTCCGCCTGCATGGCGAAGTCGATGTTCTTGGGTACGATGAGCAGCGAACCTTCCCCGCTGGTTGCGGTCGCCGTCGTGTCGGCAGCCACGGCCGTCGTGTCGGTAGCCGACGACATGAAGTCATTCAGGTTGAGGTGGTTCGAACGGAGGTTGAGGGTGCCCCGCAACGTGGAGCCTTTCAGTGCATAGCCCATGTAGTTCTCAAAGCGGCTGTCCGCGGTGAGGTCGTTCTTGCCGATGTTCACCGTCGTTTCGCTCAGCTGCAGATATTGGGGCGTGAAGGTGAGCAGCGACTTCCGGATGTCGACGTCCGGCATGTCCTTCATCTTCAGCTTCATGTTGCTCAGGGCGATGGTGCCCCCTGCCTTCACGGCGTCATATTGCTCCTTCTCGATGTAGGACAGGCGTCCGGACACATTGGCGTCCGCCTTGACCACACCGTTCAGTTCCATGTCCTCGAGCGGATAGACCTGCTTGATCATCCCCAGGTCGATGGTGCCCCGTGCGCTGACGGCAAAGTCCGGGTCGCTGACGGGAGTCTTCACCACGGCGTTCAGCGTGAAGGGGTTGTCCGCCAGACGGAAGGAGAGGGGCTTGATGGTCACGAGCGTGCTGTCCACCGAACCGCCGGGGTTCTCCACGCATGCCTGTACGTTAATCTGGTCCACACCGGCGGGGAGGCTCGGATAGCGGAACATGGCGTTCTTCACGTCAAGCAGTACCTTGAATGCCGGTACGGTGTCGCCCAGCAGGGTACCTTTGGCGTAAGCCGAGAGGGTGGCGGTGCCGTCCGTCTTCAGCTGGTCAAAGTCCTTGGCATAGATGGCGGGGATGAGTGACAGCACCTCCTTGAAGCCCATGTCGTTCGTGTGGAGCTTCACGTCCATGTCCGTCTGTGCCCCCTTCATCTGGAACCATCCGTCGAGGTTCGCCTCGATGGCATTCAGCGTCAGGGTGTTGTCCTTCAGTGTATATCGTCCGTTGGCAAAGTCGGCATCCACGTCCAGCTTGGCAGTGATGCGGGCACGGTTGAGGAAGGGGATGCCGTCCATGCGGTAGGTCACTCCCTGTGTCTCTCCCTTCAGCTGAAGGGTGGAACGTTCGCCCGAGAGGTCGCCCCGGCAGCCCAGGTCCAGTCCCTCGACCTCGGCATACATCTTGCCTTGGCGGTCATCGTAGATGAGGTCCACGTTGTCCAGCTCCACACGCTGGAGTTTGACACGGAAGGCATCGCTCTCGGCCGACGTCTCCTCCGTGGCGGTACTGTCGGACTTCATCACGTCCCAGTTCGCGCGTCCGTCGGGAAGGACGATGGCATGGAGCCGTGTGTCTTCTATGTAGATGCGGGAGATATCGTATCCGCTGTTGCCGAAGAGTGAGAACAGGTTGACCGTGGCGGTCAGTTCTCCGGCTTGTACGAGAGTATCGTTGGCAAAGTCGCCTTTTCCCTTCAGCCAGAAGTCCTCCAACGTCAGGGATGCCTGGGGAAAGTGCCGGATGAGGCTGATGTCCAGGGAGGCAAAGTCGAACTCGGCATTCAGCATCTTGTTGCCTTCGGTCTTGACCAGGTCGGCAATCTTGCCGCGGAACAGGAAGGGCAGTGCCAGAAGCAGCACAATGAGTACGCCTATGACAATGGCGGCAATCTTAAAAACTTTCTTCATACGCTTTCTTTTTAATAGGTCTGTTTGATAGTACAAACGTACGAAAAAAAGCCGGGCACCCTTTCGGAACCGCCTTCTTTTTACAGAATGTTTCACATTTGCCGCGTCCCGGCGGTGCCTGTGAAGGATGCAAGCGGGGGATAGACCTCGTCAAGGTACGGCATGGACGTCATACAAGCAGGGGATAGACGGACCAAAGTATTATACTTAGCCTGCCTAAGTATTATACTTAGACCCCCTAAGTATTATACTTTGGTCTGTACAAGGCGGGGGATTACTGCGCTCTTCCCCGGGAGGGACGTTGCTTCCCGTCGGCAGGTAGGAAGAAAAGGGCAGGGCGGTTGTTGAGTTCTGCAAAAGAATTGTTGTACTTTTGCCGCAAAAGTAAAGAAGAAAGACCATGAGAGTAGGAATCCTTTCAGACACCCATGCCCATTGGGATGAGCGTTACCTCAAGTATTTTGACGACTGCGATGAGATCTGGCATGCCGGTGACATCGGTTCGCTGGAGCTGGCAGAGCGGTTGGCAGCCTTTCGTCCGTTGCGTGCGGTCTATGGTAATATCGACGGACAGGACCTGCGTCTGCGTTACCCGTTGGTCAACCGTTTCACGGTGGAGGGGGTGGACGTGCTGATGAAGCACATCGGCGGCTATCCCGGCAAGTACGACCCGTCCATCCGCGGCACCTTGCTGGTGCATCCGCCCAAGCTCTTCATCAGCGGACATTCCCATATCCTGAAGGTCAAGTATGACAAGACGCTCGGTCTGTTGCACATCAATCCCGGTGCAGCGGGCATCTACGGTTTCCACAAGGTGCGTACGCTGGTGCGTCTGACTCTGGAGGCGGGAACGTTCAAGGACATGGAGGTCGTGGAACTGGCGGAAGAGGGGAGAAAGTGATGAGAGCTACAAGCATATCTTTTTAAAGACGGGGAACTGCAAGAAGATTCACTTGTTCGGAATTTCCGAACAACTGCTTAGATTGTGCAGAATGACAGGTAAAAGGAGGATAACCGATGTAGGATACCTGCCCCGTCACTACAAAGCCACGAAGCGATATGACTCCGTGGCTTTGTGGCGATGATAGGTTGGAGGGCCTGTCCGGCCTTATTTCAATTGCAGTTTCTCGTCAATGAATGACTTGATGTATTCCGTCGTGCGGTCAAGACCGAAGACGGAGGAGTTGATGCAGAGGTGGTACGTGGCGGCAGCTCCCCAGGTCTTGTTGCTGTAGTAGTTGTAGTAGCTGGAGCGCTTCTTGTCAGCCTTCTCGAGGTAGATTTCCGCATCCTCCTCGCTGATATTCGGGTTGGTTTCGCGGAGGCGGCAGATGCGGTCCTTCATGTCGGCGGTCACGAAGATGTTCACGCAGCGCGGATGGTCGCGCAGGATGTAGTCGGCACACCGTCCGATGAAGATGCAGGATTCCTCGTTTGCCAGCTTGCGGATGACATCGCTCTGGATTTTGAACAAGGCATCGTTGCTCAGGTAGTTGTCATAGGCAGCCCCGTCACTGATAAACGGGATGCGCAGTCCGCCCATGAGCGAGGAGATGAACCCCTTGTTGCTCTCGTCCGCTTTCTCAAAGAACTTCTGGCAGATGCCGCTCTCTTCGGCAGCCAGCGTAATCAGCTTCTTGTCATAGACGTGGATGTTGTAAATCTTGGCGAGGCGTTCGCCGATGGCTTTGCCTCCACTGCCCAATTCCCGTCCTATGTTTATGATAAACTTCTCGTTCATAGCATTTAGATTTTAAATGTTTCCACAAAGCTACGTAAAAAATGAGTAGCTTGTAGAGAGGAAACGTAAAAAAAAAGGCAAGACTTCCTGATTTTCCTTTCCGGAAGTCTTGCCGTCAGAGGATGCCGTTGCGGAGCCGGAGGTCAGATGAACAGGTTGACGTTCGCTTCCTCGGCACGCTCCAGGTAAGTGGCGACACCGCCCAGCGTCACGTTGTCCATCAGCTCTTCCTGCTTGACACCCATGACATCCATGCTCATGGTGCAGGCAATCATCTCCACCCCGTTCTCCTGCGCCTGCTTGATGAGGCTCTCCAGGCTGTCGATGCGTTTGCGGCGCATCAGCATGCGCATCATCCGGCTGCCGATACCTGCCATGTTGAGCTTGGAGAGGGACAGGTGGCGGCTGTCACTCGGCAGCATCCAGCCGAACATCCGTCCGAAGATGTCTTTCTGCACCGCAGGCTTCTGAGGCTTCTTGATGACGTTCAGTCCCCAGAAGGTGAAGAACATGGTGACCTTCTTGCCCATAGCGGCGGCACCGTTGGCAATGACGAACGAGGCGAGGGCGCGGTCGAGGTCGTCGCTGAACACGATGAGTGTCTTGTGGTCAGCCGTTGCCGGAGCGGGACGGGTCGAGGGGCACGAGGGCAGCGGTTCGTCGGTCTCTTTCACCTTGCGGACCCATGCCGTGACGATGCCGCCCTGATTTTCCAGCTTCGTCAGTTCGGCACCCGTAATCTTGCACCACGATGCCACGTCCTTGCCGAATGCCTGGTCGGTCGCCTTGATGACCAACGTCTCTCCTTCAGCGAGCGACGCATAGTTCTTTTTCAGCTGCATGACGGGACCGGGGCACATCAGTCCGCAGGCATCCACTTGCAGGGCAGGGGTGTCTGTCGCTGGCGCACTGTCGGTTCGTGGACGTCCCTCCGGTGTCGGAGCTGCCGGCTGCTGGAGCGGAGCGGTGGCGGCACTCCACGTCTTGTATCCGCCTGAAAGGTTGAAGACCTGCTGGAAGCCGTGTTGCATCAGGATACGGGCAGCCAGGTAACCGCGCAGGCCGACGGCGCACGACACGACGACGGGTTTCTCACGGGGAATCTCCTGCAGGTGTTCGCGCAGCTCGTCGAGGGGCAGGTTGCGGAAGCCCGGGATGCTGCCCAGCGCATACTCTTCCGCCGTGCGTACATCCAGCTTCACGCTGTCCGCATCCGTCAGGAGCTTGTCGCGCCAGGTGATGGTCTGCACCCGTCCGCTCAGGATGTTGTCAGCCACGAAGCCCGCCATGTTCACCGGGTCTTTAGCCGAGGAGTAGGGAGGGGCATAGGCATGTTCCAGTTCCATCAGGTCGTAGACGGTCCCTTGACGTTGGATGACCTGTTCCAGCATCTCGATGCGCTTGTCCACCCCATCGAAGCCCACGATTTGTGCGCCCAACAGACGTCCGTCGGCAGGAGCGAACAGAATCTTCAGGCTCATGCTGACGGCGTTCGGATAGTAACCGGCATGCGAGGAGCCGTGCGTCCAGGATGCGATGTAGGGGATGTTCTCCCGACGGAGCAGCTTGGCGTTCGCTCCCGTCGCGGCAACCGTCAGGGAGAACACCTTGGCGATGGACGTGCCCAGCGAGCCTGCATAGGTGCGTCGGTTGCCCAGCACGAGGTTGTCGGCGACGATGCGTCCCTGCTTGTTGGCGGGACCTGCCAGCGGAATCAGTGCCGGTTTGCCCGTGACGAGGTGGGTCACTTCGACGGCATCGCCCAGTGCGTAGATGGCCTCATCGGAAGTCTGCATGCAGGCATTGACGCGGATGCCTCCGGTCGTGCCCAGTTCCAGCCCTGCCTCACGTGCCAGCTTGGTTTCCGGACGTACGCCGATGCTCAGCACCACCAGGTCGGTCTTCAGCACCTGTCCGTCGTTGAGGTGCACACCGACTTGTCCGTTCTCGTCAGTGAAGTGATGCACACCGTTCTTCAGGTGGAGGGTGACACCCTGTTCCGTCAGGTGCTGATGCACGATGGCAGCCATGGAGAAGTCGAGCGGAGCCATGACCTGGTCCGCCATCTCCACGACGTGCGTCTCGATGTTCAGGTGACGCAGGTTTTCCGCCATCTCCAGTCCGATGAAGCCTCCGCCCACGACGACGGCATGTTGCACCTCGGTGTATTCCACCAGGTGCTTGATGGCGTCCGTGTCGGGCACGTTGCGCAGGGTCAGGATGCGCGGATGGTCGATGCCCTCGATGCGCGGACGCAGCGGTTCGGCACCCGGCGAGAGTACCAGCCGGTCGTAACTCTCGGTGTAGGTCTCTCCCGTCAGTACCCGCCGGATGTTCACCCGACGTTCGGCACGGTCGATGGCGATGACCTCCTGCTCGGTGCGGATGTCGATGCGGAAACGGTCGGTGAATCCCTGTGCGGTCTGTACGAAGAGCTTCTGGCGGTCGTCAATGGTTCCACCTATATAATAAGGTAGGCCGCAATTGGCATACGAAACGTATTTGCCTCGCTCCACGAGGATGATTTCTGCTTGTTCGTCAAGCCGGCGTAAACGGGCGGCAACGGTCGCTCCCCCTGCTACGCCTCCAATGATGAGGTACTTCATAAGTCTTCTATTGATGATTGTTAATAATTGCTAGTAGAAAGTATTTGGATGAAAAGAAAGGAAGTGTGGGACTCCCGTTCCCGGTCAGCCCAGGCACTTCCGCAGGTTGGTGAAAAAGTTGTCGAAGCCCAGGTCCTTGCCCTGCATGGTGGCGATGCACGCCCGTCCTTCCGGCGTCAGCGAGAAGAGCATCTGCCGTTTGTCGTTGGGGTTGATTAGCCGACGGATGAGCTGTTTCCCTTCCACGGCATTGATAACCTTCGAGATACGGGAGTTTGACAACCCGACGAACTCGCTCAGGGCGCCTGCCGTCTTGGCTTCTCCGTCCTTGAGGCAACAGAGAATCATGGCTTCGTTGATGGTCATCCCGTTGCACTCGGCGAACGCTTTTTCAAACTGGTAAAGCGTCTTGTAGATGTCTTTGATGGTGCAAATATCTTCCATACTTTGGTTCTTTGGTGATTTCACGGGGGCAAAGATAGAGCTTTTGTTGAGAATGGCAATAGTTCTTACTGGAAAATATTTGCACCCACCTTGCTTTTTTATCTCAGGTCGGCCATCAGGCAGTTCGCGGACGAATGATGGAGACTTAGTCGGTGAAACGCTTTGCTGTACATCCACTGGCAAGTCTCCCTCTCAAAAAAAGAAAGCACGGGGTGATGCCTTTTCGAATCCAAAGGCGGGTCACTCCGTGCTTTTCTGTTTCAGTATACCGATGTGTCTACTCCACCAGCGTGGCGCCCATCAGTCCGATGACGACCTCGTTGGAGACCGTCTCCAGCGTGAGGCTGCGCAGTGCCTTCTGCTTGTCAAGCGGAAGGTAGAGGAGGGTGGCTGCTCCGCCGGGGATGCGGCGGTCATTGAACCCTTTCAGGTGCAGGTCACGTTCCAGGTTGCGGCTGACAAGTCCCGAAGCCAGGGCAACCCGGTAGGGGCGGGGCGTATCGTTGGTGAATGCCAGCCCGTCGAAATAGAAGTCCTGCTCGATGGGTGCCCAGTTGTCCGGGTTGACGAGCGGCAGACGCGACGTACTGCCGTCGGCATACCGCACCGTGATGCTGCCGTTCTCGATGCGGCACTGCATGTGGTTGGTGCTTCCGGCGAGCAGCAGGTAGATGCCGTCAGCCTTTCCTTCCAGGGGGATGGAGAGGGAGTCCGGATAATTGTCCCACAACGAGGTGAAGGCAATGTTCTGTCCCGTGGCAGGCGTGCGGAAGGGGATGCCTTGCGGCGTGGTGAAGATGCCGTCCTTCGACAACCGGCGCAGTCCGCTGTCGTCGATGTCGGCAGTCTCTTTCGGGTGGCACCACTCGCCGATGCCCTGTACCGGGATTTGCAGCGTGGTGTAGGGGGAACGTGGACTGAGGTATTGTTCGCGGAAGATGTCCGTCACGGACGCATTCCATGCCTCGTCCATCGGCACCGGACGGTAGACGGCGTCGGCATAGACCGGGAGGTCCGTCCCGTAAAAGACCGGAGCGGAAGGCTGTTCGTTGCGGAGCGGTTTCCACCACTGCATGTCGCCCTGTTGCAGGCAGACGAAGCGCATCCCGGCGTCGTTCGTGCCCCGCAGCGGCTGTTGGGCGGAATGTGCCTTTGCCTCGTTGATGGCTTCTCCCGCCCAGACAATCTCCACATGAAGCGCGTCAGCCGACGGACAGTCGATGCCGATGCAGGGGAAGTCGATGCTCTCCACCGGAGTGGCTTTCACAGGCTCTCCGTTGACGGTGACCTGTGCGATGCGCTCCCTGCGTGCCGGGAGGATGAGGCGGAAGGTTGCCTCCTGCCCGAAGCGCGGTGTGAGGCTGTAGTGGTCGGTGTCTCCCTCCCGACGGAAGTCGAAGTCCAGGTAGGGGGCATGCAGGCGGGCATAGTCCCATGCGGCAGGGAAACCCGGACGGAGCGTCACCCGGTGGTTGAGCAAGTCGGGTTGGATGCCGAACAGTCCCTGCGTCAGTACTCTCGATGCTACACCGACGGGGTCGCCGAAGTCACGGTAACACTCGCCGCGGGCTGCATCGTAGAAGCTGATTTGTCCGAAGTTGCCCGGACTGTTGCCCAGGTACATGCCGTCGAGCACCGAGCTCTTGAACAGACGGAACGCCTCTTCCGGACGTCCTGCCTGCCAGTAAGCCAGGCACATGTGCCACACCTCGGCGAACGCCACGTTGTTGATGCTCCACGAGTAGGGCATCCAGTTGGTGGTTGCGATGGTGTAGTAGCCCTCGTCCGACAGTCCGGCACCCCGGACGGGGATGCGGGGAATCTCCCGGCTGACGTAGTCGGCTGCCTGGTAATAGTCGAAGAGGTCGCTCACGTCCGAGTCGATGGCATGATAGACCGTCCAGATGCCGGGCGCGGTGTGCAGGCGGCGTTTGCCCATGAAGTCCTGGAACTCTGCCCAGCAGCCCTTGTCGTTCATCCACAGCCGTTGGTGCAGAGCCTCCTTGATGCGTTCCGCCTCGCGGGCATAGCGGCTGCCGTCTTCCCCGATTTTCTCGGCAATGAGGGCTGCCAGCCGGTTGGCGCGGTAGTTATAGGCACTGGAATGTGTCACCGCCCCACTGTTGTAATAGAGCGCATCGCTCGCCCAGATGCAGCAGTACGCGTCGTAGAGTGCGTCGTCGTCGGGGTCGAAGTTGCGCTTCTCCCATGCCAGGTGAGCCGTGATGACGGGCCACATCCGTCGGGCATAGTCCAGGTCGCCCGTCCAGCAGAGGTGCCACAACAGCTCGTCCATGTAGCAGAGGTTCATGTCGTAGTGGTGCATCTGGTTGTTCCGTCTCGGGTTGCGGCAGATGTAGCCGTTGCTGTACATCTGCGTGCCCCACTTCTTTGCAGCGCGTGCCAGGTGCATCGTGCTGTCCTGCGTGGGGTGGGCATAGCGTGGCGGAACGTCAGTGACCTGCGAGGCGGCATAGTTGTCGAAGTGTGTGCGGGCGCGGTCGGACCATCCCAGGCAGTCGCCCGTATAGGCAGCCCGCCATCCGCTCAGGGGCATCCGCCATCCGTTGGCACCGTGCAGCCAGACCTGACCGTCCCAGATGCCGTCGGCAGCTGCCACGAGTGCACCGCCCAGGGTGTTGATGAAGGGGTCGGGCGTCTCGATGCGGAAGCGGGATACCAATGCCTCGCGTGCAGCTTCCGCCTGTTGGTAGAGCTTCCGTCCGCGTGCCGTGGAGAGGCGGCGTAGCTTCCCGTCAGTGTAGAGCACGTAGGCGATGCCCGTCTTGTCGGTGGTGAAAGCCGTGGTTGTGGCAGGCTGTGTCAGGGAAGCCTCGAAGCTGTCGGCAGGGTCGGCACCCATGTCGCCGTTGCGGCTGAGCCGTTTGGCACGGATGGGAGCGAGTCGTCCCTCGAAGCGGCAGTCCTGCGGACCTTCAAAGCGCCAGATGGCTTCTTCGCTGTCCGGCAGCGGAAGGACCGAGACACGGAGGCTGTCCGTGCCCCATGCCGGGTCGGCAAGCACGTAGCTGCGTCGTCCGGGCGTATAGCGTGCCTCGCAGTAGGCGGTGGAGTCCAGGGCAAGCCCCTCCCGTCCGTTGCTCGACAGGCGGAAGGCAATGTTCCAGCTCTTGGGCTTGTTGTAGATGGCAAAGACGGGGCGGTCGCTGGTCTCTACCCGGTAGGCGGTATGGCTGCCATAGAGGGCACGGGTGTAGCGGTTCTTTCCGTTGACGCAGACGAAGTCTTCCCCGTCCGGCACATATTGCAGCCGCCGGGGCGTCCCCCGATAGGCATCGTTGTAGGAGGTCGATTCGGTGTAGTCCCGTCCTTCGAGTGTCGCTTTCTTGCTTGCCGGCTGTGCGGAGAGCGACAGAGCGGCGCAGAGCGTACAGACAAAAGTGATAGGTTGTTGCAGATTCATGTGTATATAATTAACGGATAAAGGCGGACAAAAGTCCGCCTGTTTTATTCAAGTCTTACGGCATCGGCTTCAAGCCTTCCCACCGCACATCCCAGGTTCCGTCTTTCGGGAAGCCGGGGTTCTGTTCGGTGCATCCGTCCCAGCCGGCGCACATCAGGGCGACAGCCGTCAGCAGACCGCCGTTGCCCGGCAGGTAGCAGCGCAGACGTCCGTCCTGGTAGTTGTGTCCGTTGGGCAGGTAGGTGTTGGTGCGCTTGTCCATCAGCAGGGCGCCCACCGCTTTCTCCGGTTCACCGAGGCGGGCGGCGTTCATGGCAGTCATCGGGTAGTCCCAGCCCCATGTCTTGTTCCAGTTCCAGTTGTCCCAGATCCAGTGCAGGGTGTTGCGCATGTAGTCGGCACGGATGAGCTTGTTCATCGGCAGGATGCCCACCGAGCCAAGGACGGCCATGTGGTCGGAGGTGAAGCGGATGTCCTTGTACGTGTCGGTGGCAGTTTCGGCAGCCAGGTAGAGGCTGTCGGCATTGTAAGCCAGCGGGGAGAGCTTGGCAAGCAGTTCGTCCCATTGGGCGTTGCGTTCCTGTCCCTGACGTTCGCGCCACTGTTGTGCCGTCTGCAAGGCATAGTGCCAGTAGGACAGCTCAAACGGCGGGTTCACCGTCTCGGCGGCACGCAGGGTCTCCTGTGCAGGGATGGCACCCTTCAGCACGTAGCGGTCTTTCTCCGGTTCGTAGGTAGCAAAGGAATACATGAACTTCGCGGTCTCGTCCACCAGACGGGCGTAGCGTGCCAGCGTGCTGTCGGTCGGGTTGGCGCGGTAAGCCAGTTCGGCGAGATAGATGTAGTGCGGCTGTTGCCAGATGAGGAACGAGCCGACATTCGACGGTGCCTCTTCGCCGCTGGGGTCGGTCATCTTCATCCAGCGTACGCCGTCGAAGCCCTGACGGGCAGCAATCTCCCGTGCCTTCGGTTCAGCCTTGTCATACCATGCGAGGGTGCGTTCCAGCAGTTCGGGGTGTCCCCACAAGGCGAGCCAGGACTCATGCCACCAGATCATCTCCAGGTGGAACTTGCCGAACCAGGAGTTGTAGGTCAGTCCTGTTTCCTGCGGAGGCATGCTGCCTGCACTCTGGATGGCGAGCAGGTATTGGCTCAGCACCACGCGGCGCTCCAGCTCCTTGGCACGCGGGTCGGTGCAGTGGCTGAAGTCGACGGCTGCTCCCTTCTTCCAGAAGTTCTGCCAGTGGTTGCCTGCGGCAGCCTCGCTCTCAGCGAACGAGGGGAGGGCGGCTCCGCCGGCGGCAGGTTCCTGGGCGGTGAACTCACAGGCGAATGCCAGTTGGTCGTCTGCCGGTTGGAGCACGAAATAGTTGGGTTCTTTCTCTTTCAGTTCTGCCTGTCCCTCCCACGTCAGGTTGACGTAATAGGTCGTGGCGTCGAGCGTCCGTTTGAGCAAGGCATGCTGGGCATCCTGACGGACAATCTCCGTCCGGTGCTTGTCGTTCGCATCCCAGTTGCAGGCATCGTCGCAGTGTCCGCCCGTGGGGTAGGGGAAGTGCAGCTTGATGCCGGTGTGTGCCGGCGAGGTCACCGTGGCAGCCACGAGGTCGCGTTCCGGATGGCAGACGGTCTTCACGTCATAGGTCTGTCCGTCGAGGGTGAAGCGGCTGCTGATTTCGCCGTTCCACATGTCCAGCTTCTGGTCGATGGCGGTCACGTCGGCGAGGGAGGCATCGGGCACTTCCAGTCCGATGATGCCCAGGTGCAGGCGGTGCGGGTTCTTGCGCAGCCAGTCGGAGGCGGACTTCTGTCGTCCCGGTTCTTTGAACTGGCAGGAGTACAACTCCTTGTGTCCGCGTCCGAAGTCATACTCCTTCAGGGCATCTGCGGGCTTGTAGTTCTCGGGGTTGGCAAAGCTGTGCCATCCCCATTGACTCTGGGTGCCGAGGGGCACGCCGTTCTTGTAACTCTCCGGAAAGGTCTGCAGTCCGGTCACGTCGGCAGTGAAGGCGAACTCGCCGTTGCCCACCGAGAGGGAGGCGAGCGTATCGGCTGCTGCCAACACGGGATTGTTGCGGGTCACCAAGGCTTCACGGTCGATGGCTTCCTGCTCCGTCGTCGGGTGGCAGGCTGCCAGTGCCAAGGCTACCAGGGAATAAATCAGTCTTTTCATTGTATAACAGTTAACGAGGTTTCTTGTTTGCAGGCAGGGGGATGATTATTCTCCCGCCAGTTTGTAGACCTCACTGCCGGCGAGCAGGAAGCAGCCGGTGCCGAAGTCCTCAAAGTCGGGTACGCTGTCGTAGGTCACGGGTTGTCCGTCTTTCGGCTCTTTGCCGGTGCCCTGTACGTAGCCTAGGAATCCGTTCTTGTGTACGGCATCCTTGACCATGGCGTTCCAGGCTTTCTCCACGATGGGGAGGTACTCGGCGCGGTCGAGCAGTCCCTGGTTGATGCCCCAGGCCATGCCGCAGACGAAGAGGGAGGTTCCCGTCAGCTCCTTGCCGCCGAAGTGGTCGGGGTCGTGCAGGCTGACGTTCCAGAAACCGTCCTCGCGTTGGCACTTCTTCAGCGCTTCGCTCATGGTGAGGAAGTCGGCAAGATAGTCGGCGCGGTGCTTCTCGTCGGCAGGAATCTCATCCATGATGCGGGTCAGTGCCACGTAGACCCATCCGTTGCCGCGGCTCCAGTAGCAGTCTTCCCCGTTCGGTTCCTTGTAGGGTGGGTCGAAGTCCTGGTCGCGCCACCACAGTCCGTCCTTGGGGTTGAACATGCCGTTGCCTCCGTGCTCGTTGCGGGTGTAGGCATACATCGCCCACATCTTGTCGAAGTACTTCTGTTCGCCGGTGAGCCGTCCCAGCTTGGCGAAGATGGGGGCACCCATCTGGATAGCGTCAATCCACCACCATTCGTTCACCTGTGGCGTGTTGACCAGCATGTTGATGTTGGCGCGTGTCTTGCGTATCTTTTCCGCATCGTTCGGGCAGAGGCGGTAGAGGTCCAGGTAAATCTGTCCCGGGCTGTAGTTGTCCGCATGGCGGGTCGTCGTCCCACGGTGGAAGCCCCATTCGTGGAAGTCTGCCCAGCCGTAGGCATAGTCATAGTACTCGTCGAGGGGATAGATGGAATAGAGCGAGAGCAAGCCTTCGTAGTACACCGTGCGGGTCCAGATGTTGCTGGGGCGCATCTTCTTGTAGAACGAGGGCAGGCGGTAGTCGGCATACTTCTTCATGAAGTAGCCGTTGACCTTGGTCAGGGTTTCCAATACTTCCTTCTGTTTGAGCGGTTGTGCCCATGAGTTGCCTGCCAGCAGCAGGAACGCCAGGCAGAGCAGTGCGAGTGTTTTCTTGTTGAACATGATGTTTGGTTAGTCGTTGTATGAGCTCCCCGCAGGGTTCCGTTGTTTCCGCAGGACCGACGGGGGAGCATCAGTTAGCATTCGAGTTACATTTCAGTCTGTTTGCCCAAGCTCCAGGCACCCCATGATGTAGGGGCCTGTTGCTTTGGCGTCGTTATCGCGAATCTTTTCACCTATATAATATCCGTAACTTCCGTCCCGATAGGGGCGTCCGCCCAAGCCGCCCACCTGACAGCAGCGGGTCAGCGTGAGGGTGCCGTCGGGGTTCTCACGGAGGAGTTTCTCTTTCAGTCCGTTGAAGGCCTTCTCTGCCACGGCGCGGTATTTGGGGTCGATGTATCCCTTGTTGACTGCCTTGGCGATGGCATACATGCACTGGGTGGTGACCGACGCCTCGGGGAAGTTGCCTTCGCGCTCCGGCTGGTCGATGACCTGATACCACAGCCCGTCCTTGTCCTGATAGTAGGGGAGGGAGGCGGCGAGTCCCTGCACGTAGGCGATGAGGTCGGCACGTCCCTCATGGTCGGCAGGCACGAAGTCGAGCACGTCGACCAGTGCCATGAACCACCAGCCGATGCTGCGTCCCCAGAAGTTGGGCGACTGTCCGGTGACGGAGTTTGCCCAACGTTGGTTCTTGCTCTCGTCCCACGCATGATAGTACAGTCCCGTGCGGGCATCGAAGGTGTGCTTGTGGCAGACACGTATCTGGCGGACTGCCTCGTCAATCCATTGCGGCTGGTTGAAGGTCGCTCCGTATTCCGCCATGAAGGGCGAAGCCATGTAGATGCCGTCGAGCCACATCTGGTGCTGATAGACCAGCTTGTGCCAGAAACCACCGTCGGTGGTACGCGGATGGCGGGAGAGTTGCTTGATGAGCACGTCCATTGCCTGCTTGTATTTCTCCTTGCCGGTCTCCTTGTAGAGTGCGAAGAGCACCTTGCCGGAGTTGATGAAGTCCAGGTTGTAGTCGCTCATGTTGTAGAGGTGGATTTCCCCCTTGTCGTTGATGAGCGAGTCCGCCCACTGCTCCACGTAGTCGAAGTAGCGGCGTTCGCCGGTTGCCCGCCACATGTCGAGCATGGCACAGCAGCCCACTCCCTGCGCATAGCCGAAGAAGAGGCGCTTGCCGTGGTCGAGCTGCCAGGCTTCGGGGAAACGTTTCATCTCCGAGTCAGCAAACCGTTGGGCGTATACCTTATATATATTGTTCTCTGCTTGCGGAGCGTACACTCCGACGACGGGAGCCGTCAGACTCCCTTCCGCCTGTACTGTCAGGGGAGAGAGGCAGCACAGGGCGAGGGCGTAAAGGTAACAGTGTGTTTTCATATCGTGTCTGAGGTAATGGGTTCTTGACATAAGGGGATTGTCAGCATCGTCGCTTCCGCTCACTTGCCGGTGACGGTGACGTCCTTCCAGATGAAGTTCGGGATGATGCTCTTGTCGCACGCGGGGTTCTTTGCCTTGATTTGCAGGTTCTCGAAGGTGAAATGGTCGAGGTTGTACTGCTCGGACGCCTTCACGTCGAAGAACGTGTTGCACTCCAGCCGGATGTTGCGCATCGTGACGTTGTTGGCGTGCGACACCGGCTTGTCGGTCCGTCCCTTCAGGTCGAAGAACTGGGTCCACGGCTTCACGACGAGGAAGCTCTTGGCATCGCCGGTAATGTCCTCCACGAGGATGTACTCATAGTGTTGCGGCGTGTCGGGGCGCATCTTCAGCCACAGCAGGCGGGAGAGTCCCGTCACCGTGCAGCGGCGGAGGACAATGTTGTAGTTGTGTATGGACTCGCTGCCGCAGGTCAGGGCGCTGTGTGCGAAGCCGTAGGTGCAGTCCTCGATGATGATGTTCCGGTTCTCCCCGTTGTTCGGGTCCTGGTCCGCCCACGGACCTTTACCACCCTTGAGGGCGATGGCATCGTCGTTGACCGAGAAGTAGCAGTGCTTCATCAGCACGTCGCGGCACACGTCCACATCGACGGCATCCGAGCTGGGTGCCTTGACGGGAGCAGATGGTGCGAAGATGTGCAGACCGAGCAGCTTCACGCGCTGGCAGCGGTAGAGATGGGTTGTCCAGAAGGGCGAGTTGATCAGCCGCACGCCGGAGAGCTCCACATCATTGCTGTTGGAGATGTAGACCAGGCGCGGACGCAGCTCGTCCATGTTCGTGCATTTGGGGATGACGGCACGGCGCAGCCAAAACGATTTCCAGTAACGCAGTCCGTTGCCGTTGATGGTGCCTTTGCCGGTAATGGTGAAGCCGTCCACATGGTCGGCGTTGACCAGGGCGGCGAAATACTTCAGTGATTGTCCTTCGATGCGGGTGTCGACGATGCGGAAGTTGCTGATGTCGTCGCTGCACTTCAATACGGCTCCCTCCTGCAGATGGAGGTGGGTCTTGGGCTTGAAGAACTGCGAACCGCTCAGGAAGGTTCCCTTGGGGATGACGACGACGCCACCCTCTTCGGCGGCACGGTCGATGACCGCCTGTATCTGTTCCGTCTGCAGGACGGTGCTGTCGTTGGTCACGCCATAGTCTGTGATGACGAACTGCTTGCCGAGTGTTTCGACTGCCGTAGGTTCACTTTGGCGGAACCATTCGGGGATTGGAGTACCATCGGGAAATTTGTCCTCTCCGAAGGCGGGGAGGGAAAGGATAGCCATGCAGGCTGCAATAATAGCTTTCATAATCGGGTTGAAACGTATGTTTGTTTTAGGGTTTTTCATCGGTCGTGTTTGTGTGGTCGGCTGCCATCCGCTTCCGGTATTCGGAGGGCGTGTAGCCGGTGTGTTTTTTGAACGTGGTATAGAAATTCTCAAGCGTGCTGCAATTTAGTGAATATAACAGTTCCTTGATGGGCATGTCGGTGGAAATGAGCAATTCTTTTATCTTTTTTAATTTCAGCTCCAGGAAGAACTTCGCCGGAGACATGCCGCTGTAGTCCTTGAAGAGCTTCCGGAACCAAGAATAGCTGAATCCCAACGAGACTGCCAGCTGGTTCATGTCGATGTCGTTCATGACATTCTCCTTCATCAGCAGGACGGCTTGTTCCATCTTCTGTTCGTTCTCGCGAGGCTCGTCGCAGGGAGGCTGTGCCTGTGCCAGGATGAGTCCCACCATGTGCAGCACGATGCCGGTCAGGTAGGTCTGTGCGAAGCTCTCCTCGGAGTCCTTTACCTCCCGGGCACGCTTGAACAGGTGGATGAGCTCTTCGTTCATGCCCAGCTCCAGGATGTTGTTCTTGCCGTCCAGCATCGAGCGGCGGATGAACTGGTCGAGCATCGTCCCCCGGCACGCGAGGTAACAGACGGTCCATCCCGCCTCGGCATCCGGCTTGAGGGCGTACCAGTATTTCGGAGACAGCCAGCAGAGCATGCCATTCTTGATTTTTACCCCTCCCCGTTCACAATTATTAAGAAAAAGCCTTCCCGAGCCTGCGGTGATGTAGACCAGGAGGTAGTCGCTGCCGGTTTCTTCGGTCGGACTGATGGTGTAGGAGGCGGACAGCTCCTGTCCGGAGCCGGATGCCTGTGGACTGACTCTCTGCTGTTCGACCATGCTTACTTTCAGTCCGGATACGTCGCCGGACCGTCGGGCAGGGCTTGTCTGGACTGTTTTCCATTCACCTTTGTCTACATTGTCCCTGATGTAGTTCCTCCGGAAGGTGGTGAAGTCGGGCGCCACACTGACGGAGTGAGTGTCTCCTTGGAAAAAATTGTAGTTAATCATGGCTGTCTACGTTGTTAAAGTTCGCTGACGAAAGTAGAGGAATCCGTTCATATACAACATGGAAAATCGTTCGTTCAGATGGAATATTTTGCAAAAGGGGCTTTTCCAGCACCGAATACATTAAGAAAATCTCTTGCAAATGGCAGTCTTTGCGTGATTTGGATTACTTTTATCTCCGCAAAGGTGGACGCGCCGCAAGGGCGCTCCCGCGAAGGATGAAAAACAACTGATTAACCTTCCGCCAAGCCCCTGCGTGCCGGGGAGGATGCCCCGCCGCCGTGCCGGACTTTGCGGAAGCTGAATCCATAAACAAAACAAGACTATGAAACGAATTGCAATGAGACATGTGCTCGCCGCGGGACTGTGCATCTGCTGCGCCGGACCGCTGTGGGCACAACAGCCGGGATGGCCCGCCGTGTCGTCCGAGATGAAGCCCGGCACCCGCTGGTGGTGGATGGGAAGCGCCGTCGACTCGGTCAACCTGGCTTACAACCTGAGGGAGTATGCCCGTGCCGGCATCGGGACGGTCGAGATTACGCCCATCTACGGCGTACAGGGGAACGAGCGCAACGAGCGTCCCTATCTCTCTCCCGCATGGATGCGGATGTACGATTATACCCTGACGCTGGCGAAGGAACTGGGCATGCAGGTCGACATGAACAACGGGACAGGCTGGCCCTTCGGCGGACCGGAAGTGTCCATGCAGGATGCGGCGTGTCAGCTCGTCGTCTCTGAATACAGGGTACGGGGAGGCAAGCATGTGCAGATGCCCGTCGGTGTGGACGATGCCAAGCAGAAGCCTTACGCCGTGCTGGAACGCCTGATGGCATTCGCGGACGGCGGAAAATGCCTCGACCTGACTGCCAACGTCCGTCAGGGAACCCTCACCTGGGACGCACCGAAGGGCGAATGGAGGCTGATAGCCGCCTTCTGCGGGAAGACCCGGCAAAAGGTGAAGCGGGCAGCTCCCGGAGGGGAGGGATACGTGCTCGACCACTTTTCGGCGCACGCCGTGGACGGCTACCTGGCACAGTTTGACGAAGCGTTCGCCGGAACCGCCTTCCCGCACAACGTCTTCAACGACTCCTACGAAGTCTACAAGGCGGACTGGACGCAGGGGCTCTTCGACAAGTTCTACGAACGCCGCGGCTACAAGCTGGAGGAACACCTGCCCGAGTTCCTGTCGGAGGAACGCACCGACGCCACCGCACGCATCATCTCCGACTACCGCGAGACACTCTCCGACCTGCTGCTGGAGAACTTCACCCGCCGCTGGACGGCATGGGCACACAGCCACAACTCCTCCACACGCAACCAGGCACACGGTTCGCCCGGCAATCTGATTGACCTCTATGCCGCCGTCGACGTGCCGGAGTGCGAGGGCTTCGGCTTGACGGACTTCGGCATCAGGGGGCTGCGCAAGGACTCCCTCACACGCCCCAACTTCTCCGACATCTCCATGCTGAAGTACGCCTCGTCGGCAGCACACCTCACGGGCAAGCCCTACACCTCGTCGGAGACCTTCACCTGGCTCACGGAGCACTTCCGTACGTCGCTCTCGCAGTGCAAGCCCGACCTCGACCTGATGTTCCTCTCCGGCGTGAACCACGTCTACTTCCACGGCACCACCTATTCGCCGCAGGACGACCCCTGGCCCGGATGGAAGTTCTATGCGTCGGTCGACATGAGCCCGACGAACTCCATCTGGCGCGACGCTCCGGCGTTCTTCACCTACATCACCCGTTGCCAGAGCCTCCTGCAGCAGGGCAGACCGGACAACGACTTCCTGCTCTACCTGCCGCTCTATGACATGTGGCAGGAGCAGGACGGACGCCTGCTGATGTTCGACATCCACAAGATGGACCGCCGTGCCCCCCGCTTCATCGAGGCGGTCAACAAGATACGCGCGGCAGGCTACGACGTGGACTACATCTCCGACCGCTTCGTCGAGCAGACCGTCTGCCGGGATGGCGCCCTCCTGACGCCCGGCGGCACCGCCTACAAGGCGTTGGTCGTTCCCGGTGCGAAGCTCATGCCGACGGAGGTCCTGCGGAAGCTCCTCGCGCTTGCCGATGCCGGGGCAACCATCATCTTCCTCGACCAATATCCCGAGGACGTGCCCGGATGGGGCAGGTTGGACGAACGCAGGAAGGAGTTCCGCAACGTGCTGCACGACCTGACGGGCAAAGCGCATCCGCACATCCTCTTCGGCACCGACTATGCAGCCACCCTGGCACAGGCACACGTCCCTGCCGAACGCCTGCACACCGACTTCGGTCTGAACTACCTCCGCCGCGCCCACGACGACGGCTACCTCTACTTCCTCTCCGCCCTGACGGGGCGGGACACCGACGGATGGGTCCCCCTGACGGTGCCTGCCACGTCGGTGGTGCGCTACAACCCCATGGACGGCACCTGGGGCAAGGCGCCCCTGCGCGTCAGGGACGGACAGACGGAAGTCTACCTCCAGCTCGCATCCGGCGAGTCGACCTTCCTGCAGACGTTCACCTCGCAGCAGGTCGAGGCTGCCGCCTATCCCTGTTATAAGAAGGCATCGGAGCCCCTTCCCTTCGGCGCCGAGTGGGACTTCCGCTTCGTGGAGAGCAACCCTGCCGTGAGCGGCGTGCCGGCATACGTGACGCTGGGCTCCTGGACCGACCTGCCCGGCGAGAACGTCGCCAACACCATGGGCACGGCATGCTACACCTATCGCTTCCGCCAGTCGGCAAAGGCGGACGAGTGGCTGCTCTCCCTGGGCGATGTGCGCGAGAGTGCACGGGTACGCATCAACGGACAGGAGGTCGCCACCCTCTGGGCATTGCCCTACAGCTGCCTCGTGGGACGCTATCTGAAGCCCGGCGAGAACGTGCTCGAGGTGGAGGTCACCAATCTGCCTGCAAACCGCATCGCCGAGATGGACCGACGCCAAGTGCCCTGGCGCAAGTTCAAGGACATCAACGTCGCCACCATCAACTACAAGAAGGGCACCTACGCCCACTGGCAGCCGATGGAGAGCGGACTCCTCGGTCCCGTCAGCCTGACACCCCTCCAGGCGATGGACAACGGACAATGAACAATTGACAATTAGCATACACAAACCTCAAAACACGATACACTATGAAACGCATTACCTTTCTTGTGCTTTCCCTGCTGTTCGGACTGGGCGTGATGAACGCCCAGCCGACGAGCTACAAGTATGAAGCCCTCTATGAGAAGCTGCCGTTCGAGATGCCGCGCATCCAGGCACCCGATTTCCCCGACCGACACGTGACGCTCACCGACTTCGGAGCCGTCGGCGACGGAAAGACACTCTGCACCGACGCCTTTGCCCGTGCCATCCGCACGCTGGGCAGCCAGGGCGGCGGCCACCTCATCGTCCCCGCGGGCATCTGGTTTACCGGACCCATCGTGCTGGAGAGCAACATCGACCTCCATCTGGAGAAGGGAGCCGTCATCCTCTTCTCGCCCGACGTCGACCTCTATCCCCTCGTGGAGACCGTCTTCGAAGGGCTCGACACCCGACGCTGCCAGTCGCCCATCTCCGGACGGAATCTCGAGAATGTGGCCATCACCGGACAGGGAGCCATCGACGGTAACGGACACTTCTGGCGTCCGCTGAAAAAAGGCAAGGTCACCGAGAGCCAATGGAAGAAGACCATCGCCCGGGGCGGCGTCTTCAAGCGTCCCGACTACTGGTTCCCCTACCCGGAGACCCTGCACGGCGACACCATCAGCAACATGAACGTCCCGCAGAACCTGAAGACCGAAGCCGAGTGGCAGAGCGTCCGCCACTTCCTCCGTCCGGTCATGGTGAGCCTCATCTCCTGCAAGAACGTCTGGCTGCAGGGCGTCATCTTCCAGAACTCCCCGGCGTGGAACCTCCACCCGCTGATGTGCGAGAACGTGCTGATCGAGGACGTCCTCGTGCGCAACCCGAGCTATGCGCAGAACGGCGACGGGCTCGACCTGGAGTCGTGCCGCAATGCCCTGATAGTTAATTCCGTCTTCGATGTGGGCGACGACGGCATCTGCCTCAAGAGCGGCAAGGATGAGGACGGACGCCGACGCGGACGCGCCTGCGAGAATGTGCTCATCGACGGCTGCACGGTGTTCCAGGGACACGGCGGCTTCGTGGTGGGCAGCGAGATGAGCGGCGGTGTGCGGAACATCTTCGTGAGCCGTTGCAGCTTCCTGGGCACGGACGTCGGCCTGCGCTTCAAGAGCAAACGCGGACGCGGCGGAACGGTGGAGAACATCTGGGTGGACCACGTCACGATGACCAACATTCCCACCGAGCCGGTGACCTTCGACCTCCACTACGGCGGCAAGTCTGCCGTGGAAGTGCTGGAGAGCGGCGAGTCCGTCCCCGCAGCCATCGACCCGATGCCTGTCGACGAGACGACCCCCTGCTTCCGCAACATCCACATCAGCCACCTCACCTGTGCCGGAGCACGCCGCGCGCTCTATTTCAACGGCATTCCCGAGATGCCTATCAAGAACATCACGCTGGAGAACGTCCACATCACCTCCAAGCTGGGCGCTGAGTTCATCTATGCCGAGGACATCACCCTGCGCGACGTCACCATCCTCCCCGAGGAGGGCGACAGCGTGAAGGCGCGCTTCTGCAAGAACCTCAATCAGTCCGTCCGTTAATCGTTTTTGTTCAGCGGAAGGGCGGTGCGGCGTTCACCGCCTTGTGCCGTTCCCGTCGGGTGGTTCGGCGGACGGCAACGCCTTCCCTTCCTGCTGCCTCAAGCCGGAAACGCTGTTTCCAGGTCCTCCCCGTTGCGAGAGGTCCCGGAAACAGCGTTTCTTGTTTCGTTTTGTTTCAAACGGAAGAAGATACGGCGTATCCAGCACCTTATCTTTCGAAACGAAGCTAGAAATGTCGTATCCAGTTTCGTTTTGTTCCAAACGAAAGAGGATACGCCGTATCCAGTTTCGTTTCATTCTCATTGAAGGCTTTGTAAGCCGTATCCGGCTTCTCTGGATTTAAAATGGGGCTGGATACGCCGTATCCTGTTTCGTTTCCGTTGAAAAGAAGGGCTTGCAAGCCGTTTCCGCCCCGTCCGGGGGTCAACGGACAAAAAAACACGGAGACACGGAGGGTTGTGATTCCTCCGTGTCTCCGTGCGGAGAGGTTATGGGTTGCGGATTGGACCGGCGAGTCAATGTTCCTTGTCCGTGTGTCGGAAGTCGAACACCAGGTCGATGTGCAGGCCCTCGTCGCCACTCTTGATGCGGATGTTGCCCGGCTGGCTGTTCGGACCCTGCTGTTCCGTCGGTTTGAACGAACGGATGGCAGGAATGTCGAGCAGGAACGACAGGTCGCCGTCCGGGAAACGCGGCATGGTGCGTCCGTCACCACCCTTCGGCTCTTCGGGCGTGAAGACGCGGAAGAAGATGCCGTCCGTGCGGCTGTAGACGGTGAACGGAGCCTTGTCGCTGCGGATGCCCGCCCAGTAGAGGTTCGCATGATAGCCCTTGAACTCGGGGTAGACGAGGTTCTCGAAGCTTTCGCCCGTGATGGTGTTGTTGTAGTCCTTCTGCCAGATGTTGTAGTTCGTGCCGGGGATGCGGTTCTTCCAGACGCGGTACGGTCCGCGTCCCAGCCACTGCATGCCCGTGCAGAGCTGTTCCGGATAGTCGAACGTGAGTCCCAGGTTGTAGACTTTCGTGTCCATGAAGGCGTCGTCAAAGCCTCCGCCACCCGAGGCGCGGTTCAGCAGCAGGGCGTCCATGTAGAGCAGTCCGTTGTCCGTCAGCTTCCACACGATGGAGTCGGCGCCACCCTGGTAGCGTGCGCAGAACACCGCTCCGTCAGCCGCGCGGCGCATGTAACTGCGGTCGGCGTTGTAGCGCATCTTCATGCCCACGGGCAGCGGTCCGTTGGTGAGCGGCACCTCCACGCCGTCGGCCGTCACACGCCGGATGATGCCCGTCGAGTCGTCGAAGGCGACGGTCACCCGGTCGCTCTTCAGTGTCACCGTCCCGTCCCGGCGCACGGCCGTGGCAGGCTCGGTCCATTCGAGGGTCTGCGGGGTGAAGGCGAGCTTCTCTTCATAATAGGTTCGCGCGTTCTTGATGGGGTAGGTCCACTGGCAGAGGCTGTGCCCGTCGCGGTCGAAGGCTTCCAGTTCCAGCACGTCGCCGTTGCGGAAGGCATCGGGGAGGGAGAAGTGTGCCGTCCCCGTCTCGCCGGGAGCAATGTCGGGCAGGGTGACTGTGCCTTCGGCCAGCACCTCCGGATGCGGATTCCGCTCCAGCAGCGGGGTGGCGCAGAGCAGCACCTTCCATGTCATGCGGCAAGCCGACAGACGGGTGTAGAGGTATTCGTTCGTCACCTGGAACGAGCCGTCAAAGTGGTCCGTGATGAAGAGCGGACGGAGCTGCACGGGCGACCATTGCGCCCGGATGGCATGGAAGCTGCCCTCCTTCTCGCGCCGCGGTCCGAGCACGCCGTCGGGAGCATTCGACTTGTCGGAGTCGAGCACGCCGCCCCGGTCGCTACGTTTCGGCGCCTCGTCGCAGAACGCCCAGATGAAGCCTCCGGCAAACAGCGGGTTCGTGCACCAGCGGTCCCAGAAGTCGCGCAGTCCCGCGCCGCCTCCCTGGTCGTACATGGCGTGCATGAACTCGGTCGGCATGAACACCTTGTAGCCGTTGGTGAAGCGTGCCACCCCCGTCAGGTAAGCCGGATAGTGATGGGTGTCGAGGTCGTTGAAGTCCGCCCACGGGTGGATGACGTGTCGCCGCTGGAAGACATCGTGTGTGGCAAAGAGGGTGTCGAGGCGCGTGTTCCATCCCCCCTCGTTGCCGTTGCTCCAGATGACGATGCAGGGATGGTTGACGTCCCGTTCGACCATCTCCCGGACGAGGCGCGTGCCCACCCCGGTGTCATACTTGCCGTGCCAGCCCGCCAGCTCGTCGATGTAGACCAGTCCGAGCGAGTCGCACATGTCGAGGAAATGTTCGTCGGGCGGGTAGTGCGAGCGGACGGCATTCATGTTCATCTGCTTGATGAGTTTGGCATCCTCCCTGCTCATGGCTGCGCTCGTCGTGCGTCCGCCGTCGGTCGAGAAGGAGTGCCGGTTGATGCCTTTCAGGACGAGGCGCGTGCCGTTCAGGTAAAGTCCGTCCTGCGGGAAGAACTCCACGGTGCGGAAGCCCGTGCGGAACTCGCGCGCCTGGATGACCTTGCTGTCGGGCGACTTCAGTTCCACCCGCGCGACGTAGAGGGTGGGGGATTCCGGTGTCCAGGCGTCGATGTCCTCCCACCGGCTGTCGATGAGCTGCTCCGCACGGTTGTCGGCGATGCGGACGGTCTGGCTGTCACTGCCCGACGCGTTGCGCACCGGTGTCCCGTCGGAGAGGCGCCGCAAGGATGTCGTGAGCGCGTAGCCCTGCGCGTCGCCCTCCATGCGGACCTGTGCGCGGAGCCGTCCGTGCTGGTCGGCATCGAGGATGATGTGCGCCATGTTCACTGCGGGCACGACTTCCAGCCAGACAGGGCGGAAGATGCCGCCGAAGAGCCACCAGTCGGCGCGCCGCTCGGCATTGTTGACGCTCTTGTCGGCGGACTGTTTCGCCACCTTCACTTCGAGGGTGTTCTTCTTGCCCGGGCGCAGCAGGTCGGTGATGTCGTAGGAGAAGCGGTAGAAGGCTCCCCGGTGAATGTCCCCGGCGGGCTGTCCGTTGACGCGGACCTCCGCGTCGGTCATGACTCCGTCGAAGAAGAGCTTCACGCGCTGCCCGTTCTCCGTGCGTGGCGCCTTGAACGTGTGTCGGTAGGTCCCAGTCTCGTCGCTGGGCTTTGCCCCCTTGACGGTGTACCAGCGTCCGTAGGTGTATTCGCCGAAGCCCTGCGTCTCCCAGCAGCAAGGCACCTCAATCGGTTTCCAGCTGCCACTGTTCTGCCCCTTCGAACAGAAGAATTCCCATGTTTTCGTGTCATCGATTCCCGTGCCGGACAAGTAAATCCGTTCCGGATGCGGTGCCTGTGCCCGTAGGCCGAGTGTCGCCCCGAGGAGTATCAGTCCCGTGAGTAGTGTTTGTTTCATAGTTATAACAGGATATGCGAAATGCCTTTGCAGGCTGTTCAAATGTCGCAAAGTTAGTCTTTTTTCAGATAAAGCGACACCTTCAGGCTCCTTTCCCTTTCATCTTTTTCATCGGACGCCGTCGGTCCGCTTTCCCGGTGTGCGCGTCCGGTGCGTTTGTTGCCTGCTTTTCAGGCGGAAGGAAAGGGCTGTTTTCTAAAATGTTTTTGTCAAAACCTAGTGTCTTCTCCGTTTTTTTGTAATTTTGCAACTTTGAAATGCTTAAAGATAAAGAAACTACAAACCATTAAAATATTATAGCTGTGGCAGAAACAAAGTATATCTTCGTTACAGGTGGTGTTGCCTCTTCGTTGGGCAAAGGCATCATTTCATCATCTATCGGTAAACTACTCCAGGCAAGAGGTTACAATGTGACAATCCAGAAATTCGACCCGTACATCAACATCGACCCGGGAACATTGAATCCTTACGAACACGGAGAATGTTACGTGACTGTCGACGGTCACGAGGCCGACCTGGACCTGGGACACTACGAACGTTTCCTGGGCATCCAGACCACGAAAGCCAACAACATCACCACCGGACGTATTTACAAGAGTGTCATTGACAAGGAACGTCGCGGCGACTATTTAGGCAAGACCATCCAGATTATCCCCCACATTACAGACGAAATCAAGCGCAACGTGAAGCTGTTGGGCAACAAGTACAAGTTCGACTTCGTGATTACGGAGATCGGCGGTACGGTGGGCGACATCGAGTCGTTGCCTTATCTGGAGAGCATCCGTCAGTTGAAGTGGGAGCTGGGCCGCAACGCGCTGTGCGTGCACCTGACCTACGTCCCCTATCTGGCAGCTGCCGGTGAGCTGAAGACCAAGCCTACCCAGCACTCCGTGAAGGAACTGCAGTCGGTGGGAATCCAACCCGACATCCTGGTGCTTCGCACCGAGCATGAGCTGAGCACGAGCCTGAAGAAGAAGGTTGCCCTGTTCTGCAATGTCGACGAGTCGGCTGTCATCGAGTCGAGAGACATGCCGTCAATCTACGAAGTACCTTTGCGCATGCAGGCACAGCGACTGGACAGCATCATTTTGGAGAAAGTCGGGCTGCCCGTTGGCGAGACTCCGACGCTCGGCCCGTGGAAAGACTTCCTCAATCGCCGGAACAACGCCACCGAAGCCGTGCACATCGGTCTGGTGGGCAAGTATGACCTGCAGGACGCCTACAAGTCAATCCGTGAAGCCCTGTCGCACGCAGCTACCTACAACGACCGTCGGGCAGACATCCACTTCATCAACAGCGAGAAGCTGACGGACGAGAATGTAGCCGAGGCATTGAAGGGCATGGACGGCATCATCATCTGCCCGGGCTTCGGACAGCGTGGCATCGAGGGCAAGTTCGTCGCTGCCAAGTATGCCCGCACACATAACCTTCCCGCCTTCGGTATCTGCCTGGGTATGCAGTGCATGGCAATCGAGTTCGCCCGCAACGTACTGGGATACGCCGATGCCAACTCACGCGAGATGGACGAGAAGACCCCGCACAACGTCATCGACATCATGGAAGAGCAGAAATCCATCACGAACATGGGTGGAACGATGCGTCTGGGTGCCTATGAATGTGTGCTCGACCAGAACTCGAAGACCTTTGAGGCATACGGACAGGTTCACATCCAGGAACGTCACCGTCACCGCTACGAGTTCAACAACGCCTACAAGGCAGAGTACGAGAAGGCAGGCATGCGTTGCGTCGGCATCAACCCGGAATCCGACCTGGTGGAGATTGTCGAAATCACCGGTCTGAAGTGGTACATCGGCACGCAGTTCCATCCGGAATACAGCAGTACGGTGCTGAAGCCCCATCCGTTGTTCATGTCGTTCGTCAAGGCAGCTATCGAGAAATAACACAATCTATCATCCATAATACATAAGAAGTTACATTACCAAGAATGGAAAAAAACACGCTTATCGGGTTCGTCTTGATTGGTGCCGTGTTGATTGGCTTCAGCTTTTTCAACCGCCCCAGCACTGAGGAACAGGCACAGATGCAGCACTACCAAGATTCCATCCAGGCACTTGTGGAGCAACATGAGGCCAAGCAGGCAGCACAGCAGCAGCTGGCGATGCAGCAGGCCGCTGCGGAAGATTCCACCTCGCTTCTTTTCTATGCCCGCCAGGGACAAGAATCCGTAGTCACCTTGCAGAACAATCTGGTCGAACTGAAACTGAACACCAAAGGCGGACGGGTGCAGTCTGCCAAGTTGAAGGAGTACAACGGTCAGGACCATCAACCGCTTGTCCTGTTTGACGGCGAGGATGCCGGACTGAGCTTCGCCTTCAATGGCAAGAACGAGAACATCCGGACCGATGAACTCTATTTTGTCCCCGAACAGGTGACGGACAGCAGTGTCGTGATGCGTCTGCCCATGAATGGTGGCGGACACCTGGACTTCCGCTATGTCCTGCATGCCGACAGCTACATGCTCGACTTCACGATGGAAGCGTCGGGCATGGAGCAGGCATTTGCCCCTTCGGTCAAGACCGTGGACATCCACTGGCACCAGCGTGCCCGTCAGCTGGAGAAAGGCTTCAGCTTTGAGAACCGCTACACCTCCTTGTCCTATAAAGTGAAGGGCGAGGGAAGTGACTACCTGAGCGAGACGAAGGAAGAGACCACCGAAGTCGGCGAGCCGATGGACTGGATTGCCTTCAAGAACCAGTTCTTCTCCTGCGTCTTCATTGCCGGACAGGACTTCAACAACACGACCCTGAAGTCGGTGCCGCAGGCAGAGGGCAGCGGCTACCTGAAGAACTACGATGCCACCACGACGACCTTCTTCGACCCGACCGGCAAGCAGCCCACCCGCATGCAGTTCTATTTCGGACCGAACCACTTCAAGACCTTGCAGGCAACCAACGACCTGGCTGTCGACGGCAAGGACCTGGAGATGGAAGACCTGGTTTACCTGGGCTGGCCGTTGTTCCGCTGGATCAACCGTTGGTTCACCATCAACCTCTTCGACTGGCTGTCCGGCTGGGGCTTGAGCATGGGCATGGTGCTTCTGCTGATGACCATCATCGTGAAGGCTATCGTCTATCCCGCCACGTACAAGTCCTACATGTCGTCTGCCAAGATGCGTGTGCTGAAGCCTTATGTGGACGAAATCAACAAGAAATATCCCAAGCCCGAGGATGCCATGAAGAAGCAGCAGGAGACGATGGCACTCTACAGCCGTTACGGAGTCAGCCCGATGGGTGGCTGTCTGCCTGCCCTGATTCAGATGCCGGTGTTCATCGCCCTCTTCAACTTCGTGCCGAACGCCATCGAGTTGCGTCAGCAGAGCTTCCTGTGGGCGCCGGACCTCTCGACGTATGACGATGTCATCAACTGGGGCGTGCACATTCCTTTGCTGGGCGACCACCTGAGTCTCTTCTGTTTGCTCTTCAGTGTGAGCAACATCATCAATACCTATATCATGATGAAGCAGCAGGACACGGGTGCCAATCCGCAGATGGCTGCCATGAAATGGATGATGTACCTGATGCCGGTGATGTTCATCTTCATCTTCAACAGCTATTCGTCCGGCTTGAACTACTACTACTTCATCTCCGGTCTGATCAGTATCATCATCATGATGGTGCTCCGCAAGACGACCGATGAAGCAGCTCTGCTCGCAAAGCTTGAAGCCCGTATGCTGGCGAACAAGAACAATCCGAAGAAACGCAGTGGCATGATGGAGAAGCTCGCTGCTCTCCAGAAAGAACAGGAACGCATGATGCGTGAACGCGAGGAGCGTGAGCGCGGCAAGCGTCGCTGACAAGTCCTGCCACTTCATCCCGAAAAGACTTCGCGGGAGTATGTCCTTCAGTGGAACATACTCCCGCGAACTGTATCTGCAGGTCCGGTCGGGCCGCCTCACCCGGCTGTCTCTTCCTCCATGTAGATGCCCATCTTCTGCATCAGGAAGCATGCGTTCATGTTCTGTGCGACTCCCTCCTGCATGCGGTAGGAGAAGGTCAGTTCGTTGTTGCTGATACTTGCCTCAAAGCGGTAGTTGCGTATGTCGTCGGGATAAAGCTCGGCAAGTGTCCCCAGCTGTAAATCGTGTGTGGCGATGATGCCGTTCGCCTGCAATCGGATGAACTGCTTGATGAGCGACAGCGAGCCCTTCTGCTTGTCCACCGAGTTGGTGCCTTTCAGAATCTCGTCCAGGATGATGAACAGCTCCTCTCCGGCATTGAGCCGGTCGATGATGCCCTTCAGCCGCTTCAGTTCGGCAAAGAAGTACGATTCGTTGTCGTTGAGCGAGTCGGTCGTGCGCAGGCTGGTCACCAGGTGTGCCGGATAGAACGTCATGCGTTCGGCACAGACCGGTGCACCCATGCAGGCGAGCAGGTAGTTCACGCCGACGGTGCGCAGGTAGGTACTCTTGCCCGCCATGTTCGCTCCGGTGATGATGATGAAGTAGGGACGCTTCTCCATGCGGATGTCGTTGCGTACGCAGCGGTCCCGGTGGATGAGCGGGTGCCCCATGCGTTCGGCAGACAGGGTAAACGGTGTTTCCGTCGGGACGGGGAACGTGTAGTCCGGATGGTTGTAGGCAAAGGCAGCCAGGGAACAGAGCGCATCCATTTCACCGATGGCATCGAGCCAGACGGGCAGGCTTCCTGCATACTGCTCTTTCCAGCGTTCGATGCGCATCACCTGACGCACCTCCCAGAACAGGAAGCCGTTCAGGAGGATGTAGGCAAGGATGTTGTTGCGCTGATTCAGGGCGTTCATCTCTTTCGACAGCTGACGGATGGCTTCCGAGGCGGGAGTCTCGCCCGTTTGCAGCCGTCGGCAGCAGGTCGCCAGCACGGTGCTCTGCGGATGCAGTGCCTCCATGAGCTTCATCTGCCGGACGTAACTTCCCAGGATGGCGAGCTTGTCTTCATAGGACATCTGGAAGAGGGAGATGCGCTTCTGCAGGGCAATGCTGGTCACTACACTCAGGATGAACGAGCCGGTGAGCCAATGCCACGAGGTCCATCCCGCCATGCCCAGGATGAAGAACAGGGCGTTGAGTCCGGGGAAGAGGTAAGTGGCAAACGTCAGCAGTCGGCTGTGGCGGAACTCCGTGACCGACTCTGCCCAGTGCAGCAGATTCTCACCGTCGGACAATTTGCCTTTATAGACCATGCCGGTAGCCTGGAACTGTTGGCGGAAGTCAAGCAAAGGTGTCAGTTCGCGCACGGCATCCTGACGCAGCTCGATGTCTGCCTTGCGGTCGAGCGGACGGGCGAACCATCCGGCAAGCCGCTGCCGTCCGAAGTAGGTCGACGTACGGTTGATGTATTGGAACAGGGAGCGGTCGCCAAACAGGTCCAGGTCGTAGGAGTAGGGGTGTGCCGGGTCCTGGAAATCCTTTCCTCCGTCGAAGCAGTCGGTCCGGTAATCGAGGGCCGCCAGTTCGTTCGCGTTGATGTCAATCAGCTGCTGGGTATAGTCCTTGTCGTAGAACAGGCGGTCGTGTACCTTCATCAGGATAAGGAAAGGCACGAGGCAGACGACAATGACAGGAACGACCACGGTCCATCCTTCGTGTCGGAAATAGATGGCACCGGCAATGGCTGCCACAAAGAGCAGCAGGCGGATGGTCCCGATGCGGTAGATGCGTTGCTGGATGCGCGACAGGTGCTGTTCGTGATTCGCCTTGCGCTGTTGGTAGTCTGCAAGGACGGTCTGCAGGGTACGATGAGGTTCCATGGGTTCTTTCTCTGTTTGGGCGTTAATAGATTTTCCGTCGGTTCAGCTCTTGCTGGTAGCGGCGGGCGTTGTTCTGGTGCTCTGCCAGTGTGGCTGCAAAGTTGTGGCGTCCGGAGAAATCCTCTTTGGCACACATGTAGAGGTAGTCGTGGCGGGTGTAGTTGAGCACGCTTTCGATGCCTGCAATCGAAGGGATGCGGATGGGAGCTGGCGGCAGTCCCGGATACAAATAGGTATTATAAGGTGAGTCCACAGCCAGGTGCTTGTGCAGGATGCGTTTCAGGCTGAAATCGCCGCAGGCAAACTTCACGGTTGGGTCGGCCTGCAGCAGCATGCCGCGCTTCAGTCGGTTCATGTAGAGTCCTGCCACCATCGGCTTCTCGTCGTTCTTTGCAGTCTCCTCATCCACGATGGAAGCCAGGGTCATGACCTCTTCGGGAGTCAGCCCGATTGCCTCCGCTTTTTTCCGGCGTTCTTCGTTCCAGAACCGTTTGTGCTCCTTCTCCATGCGGGAGAAGAAGCCGTCGAGGTCCATGTCCCAGTACACCTGGTAAGTGTTGGGAATGAAGAGACAGGCAATCGTCTGTGTCGTGTAACCCAGTCGGGCACATACGGTCGAGTCGGCAAGAGCCGAAGCCACTGTGGCAGAGTCAAGCATGATGCGGTCCGCAACAGCAGCAGCCAGCTTGTCTGTGGTGCGTACACTCGGAATGATGAGGTTGACCGGCGTCTGTTGCCCGGTGGACAATCGTCGTATCAGTCCGAATACCGTATCCTCGGGCTTGACAGCATAACGTCCGCTGCGGATGTGTCCGTCATAGCCGTAGAAGGATGCCAGCCAGCGGAAGCCGGTCAACGTCTTCGGGTTAGCCTTCTCTTCCAGTTGGTGACAGACATTTTCCAGGGTGTCACCCGGACGGATGTATAAGTAAGTCGTTTCGTTGAGCGAGAATGTCGGACTGAAGAACAGGTAATAGATGCTTCCTCCGGCGAGGAGAGCCACTGCCAGTGCAGCCAGCAGGCAGTTTCGTATCAGATGCTTGTGTTTCATTCGTTTGGGATTCTTTCAGTGGTTTTGATGCGGGTGGCAAAGTTATGTAAAAAGTTCGTTACGCGGGGGAGTCCGGTCCATAAAATCCGGTCCTTCCGTACAAAATTCCCTTGCAAATCTTTTGTCAGGCACGGTTTTATCGCTACTTTCACGGCAAGAAGCACATCGCTTCTTACGTTTCAAGTCTGTTGAATCATGAAAACACCACGCCAGTTATTGAAAGCCTGCTTCGGCTACGACAGTTTCAGGCCTGTACAGGAAGAAGCCATCAACCACGTCCTGCAGGGGAAAGATGCCCTTGTGCTGATGCCTACAGGCGGCGGAAAATCCCTTTGTTACCAGCTGCCGGCATTGATGCTGGAGGGAACGGCGATTGTCGTGTCCCCACTCATATCCCTGATGAAAGACCAGGTGGAAATACTGCAGGCGCACGGCATCCGGGCAGAGACCATCAACAGTGGAAACACCGAGGCGGAGAACCGGGCGGTCTGTGAGAAATGCCTGCGTGGCGAAGTGAAGCTGCTGTACATGTCCCCCGAACGCCTGATGACCGAGGTCCCCGAGATATCACGCTGGATCAGGATATCCTTGTTTGCCGTCGATGAGGCACATTGCATCTCGCACTGGGGATATGACTTCCGTCCGGAATATACCCTGCTGGGCTTTTTGCAGGAGGAGTACCCCGATGTACCGATTCTGGCCTTGACGGCAACCGCGGACTCCGTGACGAGGCGGGACATTATCGAAGGACTCCATCTGCGTAATCCGGAACTGTTTGTCGGTTCTTTCGACCGTCCGAACCTCAGTCTGGACGTGAAGCGCGGCTATACTGCCAGGGAGCGGCTTCAGGTGATTCTGAATGTCATCAGGCGGCATCCGCATGAGAGCGGAATCATCTATTGCCTGACGCGCAACATGACCGATAAGCTGGCGGAGGAGCTGCGCCGGAACGGGATACCGGCGGGTGTCTATCATGCCGGACTGTCGATGGAGGAGCGCCACCGGATGCAGGAGGACTTCGTTCATGACCGCATCGACGTCATGGTGGCGACTGTCGCCTTCGGAATGGGAATCGACAAGCAGAATGTGCGCTTTGTCATTCATTACAACCTGCCCAAGAGCATTGAGAACTATTACCAGGAAATCGGTCGCGGCGGACGCGACGGCTTGCCCACGGAGACCATCCTTTTCTACAACATGGACGATGTGATGACCCTGCGTGGCTTTGCGGCGTCAAGCGGTGAGAAGGAGATGAACCTGGAGAAGCTGAGGCAGATGCAGGAATATGCCGATGCCCAGGTGTGCCGCAGGCGGATTCTGCTTAACTACTTCGGTGAAACGAGAACCTGTGATTGCGGGAACTGCGACGTCTGCATTGCGCCACCCAAACGCTTTGACGGGACGGAACTCGTACAGAAGGCGCTGTCTGCCATTATGCGGACGAAGGAACAAATCAGGCTTACGCTGACGATTGACATCCTGCACGGCAACTGCACCGAAGAAGTCCGTAGCCGGAACTTGCAGTATCTGAAAACCTTCGGGGTCGGACGTGACATCTCTTGCCATGACTGGAGAAACTATCTGATGCAGATGATGCAGATGGGACTGATCAGAAGGGATTATGAGGAAGAACGGCATCTGAAGGTGACGGAGCCGGGGAAGGAGATTCTGTATGGTCGCCGGAGGATTGAGCTGTCCGTCATCGAGCACGAAGATGCCCGTGTACAACGTCTGAAGGATGCCGCCCGTATGAAGCGGACGGACAAATCATAGAGATTGGATGATTTCTGCTAATTTTGCCTCACCAAACAACGTAATTAAGACAGTAACACAATGATTAGAATTTATGGAATGAGCACCTGCCCGGACTGCATGTCCGTGGAGGAGCAGGTCAAAGGCGACAGCCGGTATGAAGTGATAGATATAGGTGAACACATAAGGAACCTGAAGGAGTTCATGCATCTGCGTGACCAGAGTCCGGTGTTTGATGAAGCCAAGCGGAGCGGAGCCGTGGGTATTCCCTGCTTTGTGCTGGAAGACGGAACAGTAACCCTGAACCCCGAAGACGCCGGATTGCATGCCCGTCCGGAGGAGGAAGGACCATCCTGCAGTCTGGACGGAAAAGGATGCTGAGGCGTATGGCAGAGCTTGACAAACCGCGGTGCAGCTGGTGTAACACGGCCAATCCTGCCTATGTCGCCTATCATGACCGGGAATGGGGAGTCCCGGTGCATGATGACGGCAGACTCTTTGAAATGCTGTTGCTGGAATCCTTTCAGGCGGGACTTTCCTGGGAATGTATCCTGAACAAGCGGGAAGCATTCCGTCGGGCATTCGACGGCTTCGATGCGGAACGGATTGCCGGATACGGCGAAGACAAGCTTCAGGCGTTGCAACAGGACAAGGGGATTGTCCGCAACCGACTGAAGATTCGTGCTGCCGTCACCAATGCCCGCGTGTTCAATGAGATTCGTCGGGAATACGGTTCGTTTGACCGGTATATCTGGGGCTTCACACAAGGGAACATCCTCCATGAGACCGGCCAGACCACTTCCGCCTTGTCCGATGCCGTCTCCAAGGACCTTTCCCGCCGGGGAATGAAGTTCGTAGGCAGTACCATCATCTACTCCTACCTGCAAGCCATCGGCATTATCAATTCCCATGAAGCCGGCTGCTGGCGGGCGGAATCCCCATCTTGATTTTTTAAACAATATGGCAGAAAAAGCTACTACGATCGAATAACAGTTATCTCTTTTGAAGAACCGTGGAATGGCGATAGGAGATAAACAAAAGGCAACGGAATATCTGCTTGATATCGGATATTACCGTTTGGGATTTTATTGGTTTCCTTTTGAAAAGTCATACCCAAGAAAGGTGAGAAGGAATCATGATTTCAAGGAAGGAACTTTAATGGACTATGCCATAAAGCTCTATTATTTTGACTTTGACATAAGGAATCTATTCCTTAGATATATTAGCCGCATAGAAATCAATCTCCGGACTACCATCATATACTATGTGTCAAATGCGTATGTGGATAATCCGTTTTGGTATGTAGATTCCCAAGTCATTTCTGCTGAAACCATTAATAGTCCGGAATACAAAAAGGCATTGACAGACCTCGCAAAAGAACCACTGATTAGATGGGATAAGAAGCAACATGGGAAACGTCCGTATGCTCCTGCATGGAAAGCGTTGGAATTCATGCCGTTTGGAACCATTATCAAATTGTATGAAAGCCTGAAAAGCCCTCGATTGCAATGTGACATTTCTAAAGTGTATGGCACAAGTCTGCCCTCCCAATTTTCCAACTACATGAATACAGTGAGAAAGTTGCGGAACTATTGTGCCCATGGCAAGGTGCTTTATGATTTGCATTTGGACGAGGCTATTGGTAACGGTCCGTTAGGCAATTTGAGGAACAGAAAGACGATGTTATCGGGAATGTATATGGTATTCAGGTATTTTCTTGGTGTTATATCACTCAACAGAGTAAAGGAAATGGATGAGTATCTGTTTCAGGCTTTTGAGCGAATACCCTATCCCGAAGTGATACAAGTCATTTCAGACAATACAGGATTTCGCTTGGAAGAACTAAAAAATGCCTCAACATAATTTGTATTACAAAAAATAGTTTTACCTTCGCAGTGTAAAACAAAAGTGCACTTGAAGGTTACGGTCTTCATACTGCACTATAAAAGGAACTAATAGAGCTTGTCTATATGACAGGCTCTTTTTATTATCTACTCCTACCTGCAAGCCATCGGCATCATCAATTCCCATGAAGCCGGCTGCTGGCGGGCGGAATCCCCATCCGCTACTTCTTCTTCAACCTTCTGATGAACTCCGAAGGGGTGCAGCCAAACTCCTCCTTGAAGCATTGGCGAAAGTAATTCATGTTGTTGATTCCCACTTTGAAGGCGACCTCCGAGATGCTGTAACGTCCCTGCAACAGATATCCCTCAGCAGACTTCATCCGTATCTTGCGGATGTATTCGTTGGCAGACATCCCGGTGATCGCTTTCATTTTGCGGTAGAGCGTGGAGCTGCTCATGCAGAGTTGCTCGGAGAGGTAGTTGATGTCGAGCTTGTCGGATGCCAGACGGGATGTGATGAGCTCGTTGATTTTATCGATAAACTCCTTGTCCAGTCGGTTGAGAGACTCTTCGAGCACTTCCGGACGATTGTCCACCGTGGCGGTCTTGTCGCTGAAGTGTTGTGCCAGCTGACGGCGGATGCGCAGCAGGTTGTGGATGCGGCTTCGCAGTAGACTGGCGCTGCAGGGCTTGGTCAGGTAGGAATCTACTCCGACCGTGTAGCCTTCTTCTTTATCTTTGAACGAGTCTTTGGCTGTCAGTGCGATGAGGGGGATGTGGCTGGTGCGGATGTCCTGACGCAGATGCTTGCACAGCTCCATGCCGTCCATAAGCGGCATCATGATGTCGGTGACGATGATGTCGGGGGTGTAGGTGAAGGCTTTCTCTTTCCCTTCTTCTCCATTGGACGCTGTCAGGATGTCAAACTCATCAGACAGGGAGTCGGCGAGGTATTGCCGGATATCCATGTTGTCTTCCACAATCAGCAGGATGGGCTTTGCCCCGTCCGCCATGCCTGCATAGACATCGGTCGCCGTAAGAGCATCGGGTGTAACTTTCCGCGTCTCGGGAGCGTTGGCTTCCGCATGCAAGGCATCCGGATAGGTTGCATCTCTCTGCAGCCAGACGTGGAAAGTGCTTCCACGCATCGGTTCGCTCTCGACCGTGATTTCTCCCTCGTGCAGCGTCACGAGGTTCTTGACCAATGCCAGCCCGATGCCTGTGCCGGAAGCCTGGTGCTGTCCGTTCTCCTGATAGTAACGTTCGAAGATGTGCGGCAGGGCTTCGGGGCTGATGCCATATCCCGTATCGCTCACCCACAGGTCGATGGAGGGCGTTCCCAGGTGTACCGTCTCTTTCACCCCGACCCGTACTTCTCCCTTCTCCGTATACTTCAAGGCATTCGATATGAGGTTGTCCAATACGATATTGACCACCTCTTTGTCATAGTATGCCTCCAGCGTATCCTTTCCGTCCGTGTCGATGACAAAGTCCACCGCATGCTTCAAGTGCAGCTCCTTGTACTTGATGCCGATTTCGTAGACCGTTTCCACCAGATTGCCTTTCTGCACGCACAGCCGTTTGTTCTGCGTCTCTGTTTTCCGGAACTCCAGGAGCTGGTTGATGATGTCGAGCAGACGCAGGGCACTTTGGTGAATCATTGTGATGCGTCTGGCATCTCCCGGCACCAGCGAATTGTTCTTCTGCAGGTCTTCCAGCGGACCGATGATGAGGGTCAGCGGTGTGCGCAGTTCGTGGGTGATGTTCGTGTAGAACCGCAGACGCTCGTTGTTCAGGTCCTGTTCGCGTGCACGGCTTTGTTTCTCGATGCGGTACATGGCTTTGGTGTGGAGCATCCTTTGCCAGGCATACGACAGGTAGGTGATCAGTCCCAGTCCCAACAGGATGTAGAGGATTTCCGCCCATTCGCTCAGGTAGAAGGGCGGTACGATGCGGATGTCCAGGGAGGTTACCCTGTCGCTCCATGCCTGGTTGCGGATACGTGTCTTCAGCTGCAACTGATAGCTGCCCGGTGTCAGATTGCGGAATGTCAGGCTGTTGCTCCTCGGTACGGTGTACCACGTGTTGTCCAGCCCCTCCAGCCGGTAGGCATATTCCACATCGTTCTTCAGGGCGAAGTCGGGGATGGTGAACGTCACGTCGAACGTGTTCTCCCGGTACCCCAGCTGCACGTCCTGCCTGTTGCCGATGGTCAGTGTCCGGTCTTTCTGACGGCTGTTGAGCGAGCCGATGACCTTCAGGCTTGTGATGACGGCTGAAGGAGCGACGCGGGACTTCAGCACTTCATCGGGGTGGAAGTAGCACAGTCCGTCGATGGAACCGAAGTAGAAGTTCCCTTTCGTGTCGGTTGCCACACTTCCGGGGTTGAAGCTGCCAAGCGGAAGATTGTCCGAAGCATCATAGTTGGAGCACCCTTGTCCGTTGGCATGCAGGCAGCTGATTCCCTTGTTCGTGCTGAACCAGATGTTCCCCCGGCGGTCGCCCACAATGCCGCAGACAAAGGTGTTGGCGAGTCCTTCGTTTCTGCCATATACTTTATAAGTATCTCGTTTCCAACCTTGTGGGGGGGGGTAAGCAACCAGTCCGTCACCAGTCCCGACCCAGACTGTCCCGTGCGTATCCCTGAACAGACAGTTGACCGTATTGGACGGGAAATGCGTGCTCATGTTGAAGGTCTTCAGCAGCTTGAAGTTCCGGTCGAGCACCATCAGTCCGTCGCCGAACGAGCCGACCCAATAGTTCCCGTCTGCATCTTCCAGCAGGCAGCGCGTCAGCTTGTTTCCCGGTGTGTAATGCCCGACGGGTGCATGGCTGAGGCGGTCCAGCTCGTAGATGCCGGAGCTGGTGCAGAGCAGGATGTTTCCCCGTGCATTTTCGCTGATGTGGCGCACATCAACCCCTTGCAGTTCCGGGTGGGGCAGGATGGCAGGCCTGCCTTTCCGTTCCGGGTCCTGACAGGCGACGCCTCCGTAGTACAGTCCAAACCACAGTCCGCCCCGCTTGTCGCGGTATGCCGCCTGCACGAGATTGGCTTGCAGACCGAACACCTCGTGGCGTGTCCCTTTCCGGAAATGGTTGATGTCCCCGTCGTCGCTACCAATCCAGACTTCGTCATTGCTGTCGAGGACTACACAGGCGACGTTCCGCCGGGTCATACTGTTTTGTGTATGTGCAGGGTTGTGGGTATATTCATACTTGTGGAAGAGGGGAGGGTTCTTGCGGATGAAGTCCACACCGCCTCCGTAAGTCCCGACCCAGACGTTGCCGAAGCAGTCCTGGAACAGTCGGCGTACCCGTGAATGGGAGAGGTAGCTGCTGTTGTCGCCTGCCTCAATGAAGCGGATGGAGAAGTCGCCGGGAGAGCGGAAGCCCGAATAGGACAGGTCGAGAATGGCAATGCCCCCGAAGTCCAGGGCAATCCATATCCTGTTGTCGGAGGTCTGCCGGATGTCCAGCACCGGGTGGGACAGGCGGCGGTCCTTGTCCGTCAGTCGGTAAAAACGTCGGGCGGGCGCATCGAAGAGCATGACACCCCGTTCCGTCCCGACCCAGATGCGTCCCGCATTGTCCTGGTAGATGCAATTCACTTCACTGCCTTCCAGACTGTGCGGGTTACCGGGCTGTGGCATGTAGTTCACTGCGGTCTTCTCTCGGATGGAGATGACGGAAAAACCGTGGCGGACATGTCCGGCATAGAGGTTGCCGTCACCGCCATCGAGTACCGTCCACAGCTGGTTGTCTGGCAGTCCCTCGACGGTAGAAGTGTTGTAGTGGGTGAAACGTCCGGTACGCTTGTCCAGATAGTCGATGCCCTGCCAATAGGTGGACAGCCAGATGTTGCCGTCGTGGGCGGCTGCCACATGGGTCACGTCGTCGGTTATCAGACTCTCCGGACGGGCATCGTCATGCTGGTAATAGGTGAAACGTCCCGTCTCGTAATTGTAGGCATTCAGTCCGTTGCGTTGCGTCGCAATCCACAGGACCGGTTCGTGAGGGTCATCGAGCAGGGAATTCAGCTCGTTGCCCGAGATGCTGTTGTCGTTGTTTTTGTAGTAATTCAGTACCTGAATGCCATCGAAGCGGTTCAGCCCTTCTTCCGTGGCGAACCACAGGAATCCCTGTTTGTCCTGTGTGATGCCCAGGACATAATTGTTCGACAGTCCTTCGGCAAGACCGATAGACTGTATGGAGTAGGGTTGCGCTCCCGTCAGGCAAACACACAACCACGAGACAAGAAACATGAAAACTCTTTTCACCATCAGCTTATCATTACCACGTGACACACCCGTATGAACCGTTTCCGGGGAAGCATATCCCCTTCCCGGTCATATTGTTTGTGGACAAAGATAGCCAAGATATTTTATACGACTTCATAACCGGGTGAAAAAGCACGAGCCATTTCATCCTTGACCTTAGCTCGATAAGGAAGAAATGACTCGTTGTAACTTTGCTTTCTGTTACTTCTGAATTGGATTCTCATATTCGAGTTAATCGAATATGAAGGGTATCTTTATTGGAACGGTATATGTTACCCGTATATTTTTCCCATTTTTCTGTCCCGGGATCCAGCGAGGCATGCCATTGATAAGTTGTATTACTGCATTATCGCATTCAGGATTGAGACCACGGACTATTTTTGCACCGGAAATAGATCCGTCACAATCTATGATGAATGACACTATTACGCGTCCGTGTATTCCTTCGTCTTTAGCCTTTTTCGGATATTTGAGATGTCTGGCGATGTATTCTATCAGTTCTAAGCTTCCACCGGGAAAGGTTGGCATACGCTCGTTTGGCTCAGAAAATATGAGTTCATCCTGAGTTTCAATCTTGTTTACAATCACAATCTTTTTAAAAGGGATACTTTCATATACTTCCTGTTCCAAGCCAAAACCCCTCACTTCTTTTATCTTTTCGATAATGCTTCTGATTTCTGCTCCAAATACTTCAGGTAGCAAATCAAGAGATGACTCGTTATTCTCTCCTTGTTCATAGTAAATCTTTTCTTTGCAGACTAGTTTACCCACAATGGTAGAGTCCTTGTCAGGGGTGTATGCGGCAATATATTCTTGAGGATTGACATCTTTAAATTGATACGTTGTTATGTCTCCGGTCGATACGTTCCGGGTCTGTTTGGCAACCAATAACCCGTGTACATATTTTTCGGTGTCGACATAAGAGTTTCCATCTAATTTGTAATCCTTTTTCCAATTCCCGTCGGGAAAACCGTTATCGTCAAATTGACCGGATATGGTCCAATCTTGATTTTGTGTCCTTTCGGTCTTCTTTACCGAACCTGTGATTCGGTTGTTCTTCATTTGGAACATTGCTCCTTCATGAACCAATGTGCCTTCCGTGCGTCCATTTACATAATTGATAATCGCTGAAAAGCCTGCAAACTTGATCTTCCCACCGTCAGTCTTATCCTCGTAGGTCCGCCTTCGTAGAGTCCACTGTAGGTTTTGAGTGTCTGTCCGATGCTTACTTGTGTCATGAGCATCAACAATAAGGTTGAGATGATGATTCGTTTCATGTTATCAGATGATTTGAAATGCATAAACGATGAGGAAATACGTACACTCTTCCAGTCTGTTGCTGAGCTGCATCGTTATGAGTGAACAGCCCAAAGTTATGGATTTATTTGGATTGTCTGGTTCTTTTTTAAAGAAAAGCAAAAAAACTTTTTCAATCCGGTAAGTGGGGCATGTGCACAACTTCCTAATAAATGCAAACGGCTGGAAGAAACCTTCTCCCCATCCATTGTGGCATAGTAGTTTCTTTCTAGTTTTGTGGCGTTTCGGACCTCCTTGTTTCCTGACGCCTTGTCGACTGAGCAGCAGGACGTCTGTGAAACTAATACCATCTAAACCTTATGAAAAAGCTGGCAACCATCCTCCTGGCGGCATCCCCTCTGCTCCATGCCGCAGCACAAGAGAAACCCAGACAGGAAGTGTCTCTCCTGGCGGGACTGATTTATGACACGACCTACGAACTGGAGGCATCCTTCCATTATCTCCTCCACCCCTGCATCGGTATCGGAGGCGGACTGGGATATTACAAGCAGTGGGAGGGATATGCGCCGTCCGGTGAGCTGAATTCCGGGAAATGGACTTCTTGGAATGTGGCGGATGACGACCGGAAAATCGGCAAGCTATACCTTTCTCCTTCGGTTCTGCTCCGTACGCCCCGTCTGTTGTCTATCGGCAAGTGTGGGGTGCACGTCTCCTTTCAACCGGAACTGATGGCACAACTGCCTTATACCCTCATCGATGTGGAGTATCATGACTCACGGACGAATGCTTCGAAAACAAGTCTCCGCAGTACGAACGACGGGAAGTGGCTTTTCTGGAACACGCGGACGATGCTGACCGTGTCGCATAAAAACCGTTTCTATTCCATCGGTTACCGTTTCTCCAATTTGGATGTATACTCCTCTTATCGCCCTTTGCGCATCGAGCATGCGACGTTGGGAGACTCCTATCCTTCCAAGAAGTACACTTACGGTCTTTTCGTGCAGGTAGGAGGGAGGTTTTAGTTATTTATTAATACAAAAATTGAAAACAATGAAGAAGTTCTTTTATTCCCTACTGCTTGCGATAGCCGTGCAAGGAGCGGCAGCACAGCAAAACACATCCTTCAGTCTTATTGACTTGCCTTATCCCACCAATGGACTGGAGCCTGTCATCAGCCAAACGACCATCGAGCTGCATCATGGCAAGCACCTGCAAGGCTACGTGAACAATGTGAACAAACTCGTGAAAGACACGTCCTGGGAGGGTAAGACGATAGAGGATATCGTCAGGGGCTCCGAAGGGTCACTGTATGACAATGCGGGACAGATGCTCAACCACAATCTCTACTTCACCGCCTTCTCTCCCAACGGAGGTGGTGAGCCGACCGGTCCTCTTGCAGACGCCATCAAGGCAAAATGGGAGAGCGTGGATCATTTCAAGGAAGCCTTCGTGAAGGCAGGAACCTCGCTCTTCGGCTCTGGATGGGTATGGCTCGCCAAGGACGGTAACGGACAGTTGCTCATCAAGACCTATCCCAACGGAGGAAATCCTGTAAGAGACAATCTGACACCACTTTTGGGTTTCGACGTATGGGAGCATGCCTATTATCTCGACTATCAGAACCGAAGGGCCGACCACCTGAAAGCGCTCTGGAAAATCGTGGACTGGAATGTTGTGTCCCAACGATTCACCGACTCTCGGCCGGAGAAGAGAGACGAGCCATGACGGGGTGGGTGCAGTGAGAGTACCTTTCTATTCCTCGTCCTTTCTTCACCTTGACAAAATGTCAAATGAATCGCCTGAGAGTGCCTTTCCTCGCACCAAAATACGATTTGGTGAATTTCGTGGCATTCTCAGGCGATTCGCAGAATTCACTTTGATGCCTATTTGTGCTGGATGCTGTCTTCGTGACTGATTATATGTGTGAAGTCCTTCATTGCTAACGCACGGTGGATGCTTCGTGATGCTTTATGAAAGCTTCTGATTTATTGACGCGACTCATCTTCTGGAGAGTGAAACTTGAGATTTCTCTCTTTCATATCCCGAATATTGGACTTTCACGGATGAAACAATATTGTTTGAGAAGTGAAACTATATTGTTTGACTCGTCAAACACTTGTGTTTCGCAGGTCAAACAATATAGTTTGGGCGTTAAAATGTAAATATCTTGGAATTGAGATGTATAGTTTTCTAAAATTGAAGGCTTTTTGAGCGACTTTCGTTAGCATTACTTTGCATTTGCTCGCTAGTTTGATGGAATTTCCAAAAGTATGCGTTAGCGGAAAATAGAGATTCCGGTGATTTTGTCAAGCAGAAGGGGAGAATGGGTTGCATTCTGTTTGTTTTGATTTTCGGAGGTGCAAGTTGAAGATGCTTGGATATAGGATGTGAATATTTTGTTTAAAAGGTTCGCTGTCGTCTTACCATCAGCCTTTCTTTCAATGGAAATCCCTATTTTTGCAGGAGAACAAGAAAAGACAACCATGAAACAGGTAGACGAGGGACAACTTGGTCCGATGAAACTGATATTCAACTATGAAGACATATTCTACAGCTTCTTTTATGATGATGTGAGCGCCTGTATCCACCGTTCACGGGAGTATGCGATGAACTACGTGTATTCCGGAGAGATGGTCCTGGACTGCGGAGACGAACAGATACATGTCGGGAAGGGGGAGTGTGTCTATATCCCGCGTGACCACCATATAACAATGTATAAAAGGCCCTTGAACGGAGAGAGGTACTGTGGCATCTTCCTGAACTTCACCCGTAACTTCCTGCGGGAGATGTATGCCAAGTCCGGACTATACAAGGTTGCTGCCGACACACCGAAGCTGGAGCCGGGTGTCATCAAGTTGCCCCGGACGGCGGAGATAGTCAGCCTCTTTGCTTCGTTGACCCCGTTTTTTGACCCGGAAGTAAAGCCGCAGGAGGACTTCATGCACCTGAAGTTGCAGGAAGGGCTGCTTGCCCTGCTGCACATCGACCGACGGTTTGCACCGACACTGTTTGATTTCAACGAGCCGTGGAAAATAGATATCTTGGAGTTCATGGACAAGAATTACATGTATGAGTTCACGATGGAGGAACTGGCGCACTATACGGGCAGAAGTCTTGCGACCTTCAAACGGGACTTCAAGAAAATCAGTGACCTGACGCCTGAAAAGTGGCTCATCCGCAAACGGCTGGAGGCGGCATACGCCATGATGCAGGAAGGAGAGGCGAAAGTGGCGGATGTCTACGTCCGGGTGGGGTTTAAGAACCAGTCGCACTTCTCGACGGCATTCAAGAGGCAGTATGGTGTTGCACCGACTGAAGTGTTTCCCGTCAGCAAGAGGTCCTAGAAACAGTTTCTTCCTGCTGACCTTCTCAGCAAACGCATTTGAGCCTCACAGCAATCGGGTTGTGAGGCTCTTGTCGTATTTTTGTCCTCGGAAAAACAACGTGAAACCGTTCATGAAAACAACGTTATGAGAAGCGTACTTATCACATGCCTGTGTCTGGCTACCTGCCTGGGAACAGGGAGTCTGCATGCACAGGACAACCAACTTAAAACGAACAGCATTATGGAAGAAAAACTGAATCTGACACAAGAGTGGGACAAGACATTCCCCCAAAGCGACCAGGTGGAACACTGCAAAGTGACATTCCGTAACCGGTATGGCATCACACTTGCCGCAGACAGGTATCAGCCGAAAGGGGCTGACGGCAAATTGCCGGCAATCGCCGTGTGTGGTCCGTTCGGAGCCGTCAAGGAGCAGGCTGCCGGGCTGTATGCGCAGGAGATGGCAAAACGGGGATTTGTCACCCTTGCTTTCGACCCTTCGTTTACGGGCGAGAGCGGAGGTCAGCCACGCTACATGACGTCGCCGGACATCAATACGGAAGACTTCTGTGCGGCGGTCGATTACCTGGTGACCAGCCCTGACGTAGACCCGGAGAAGGTGGGAATCATCGGTATCTGCGGGTGGGGAGGACTCGCCATCAATGCGGCAGCTGCCGACCCCCGCATCAAGGCTACGCTTGCATCGACCATGTATGACATGAGTCGGGTGAGTGCCAACGGCTATTTCGATGCCGCCGACAATGCAGAGGCACGGAAGGCATTGAGGGAGCAGCTGGCTGCACAGCGGACGGAGGATTACCGGAACGGTACGCCCAAACTGGGTGGCGGGGTTCCTGATGTGTTGCCCGACGATGCGCCTCAGTTCCTCCGCGACTATCACGCCTATTATAAAACCAAACGGGGCTATCATCCGCGTTCCCTCAATTCCAACGGCGGACGCAATGCGACGTCTCCCATTCCCTGGATCAACTTTCCGCTGATGAGTCGTGCCGGAGAGATTGAAAGTGCCGTGATGATTGTGCACGGTGAAAAGGCGCACTCCTTCTATTTCGGCAGTGATGCCTACAAGCAGCTGACGGTCGTTCCCGGCAAAGAAAACAACAAGGTCTTCCTGGTCGTTCCCGGTGCGAACCATACGGATTTGTATGACAACTTCGACAAGATACCCTTCGACGCCATCGAGAGCTTCTTTGCTGAATACCTACGCTAGGACAGTTCGGGGGTTCGTGTCGCGGTTTGAAAAGAAATCCCTATCTTTGTCCGTTGATTACGAACCTCCTGAACTATGGATATACGACATAAGACCTCACTCCTCTGTACCCTTCTGTTTTGTCTGCCCCTGTATCTGTGGGCGTCGGTGGAAGTGCGCTCCCGTCACATGACCACCCACGACGGCATTGCCAACAACTCCATCCGTTGCATCTTCCAGGACAGCAAAGGGTTCCTTTGGATGGGAACGCTCAACGGACTGAGCCGCTACGACGGCAGCTCGTTCCTGAATTTCTATCCCGAGACCGACAAGCTCTCGCTGGCTGACCACCGTATCCGCCGGATTGATGAGGACAAGCACGGCTTCCTGTGGATCAATCTGACCAACGAGATGTACAGCTGCTACGATTTGAACCACGGATGCTTCGTCGACTTCACCGGATGCGGGGAATACGGTGAACGCTACGGGAGCAAGCTTCAGACGTCTCTTGGCGACATCTGGTTGTGGCACAAGTCGAACGGATGTCGCTGGATCTGCTACCGCAAGCGACCTGACGGCGACGGATTCAGGTCCATCGCTTTCAAGCAGGAGAAGGGCAACCTCCCTTCCAATCATGTGAACTATGTCTACGAGGACTACCGTCAACGCATCTGGATCGGCATGGACAAGGGGGTGGCTCTGACGGAGCAGGACGGCAAGACGCGTCTGCTGGTCCGCGACCCGAATGCCTATGCGGCACAGTCGTTCGGGGAGGCAGTCTATTTCCTCTCTTCGCGCGGCGTTATCTCTGCCATTGAAGACGGAAGCGAGACTCCCGTCGAGGTGGCGCGCATCCCCCGCGTCGTTGAAGAGTCCGTCCTGGGGACCCTGTCGTTGCAGGACGACTGGTATATCTTCACCACCCGGGGAGGCTATGTCCTGCATACCCGCACGGGGCAGCTCACGTCCGCCGGACAGCTCAACATCCCCAACGCACAGGTGACGCAGGACAACCGGGGCAACTACTGGCTGTACAACGGCACCGGCGTGGTGTGGCATGTCAATGTGAAGACGCACGAGGTCATCCACTTCCGCCTGATGGAACCCTATCAGATGGGGTACATCGACCGTGAACGCTACAGCTTCGTGCACGACTCGCGCGACATTCTCTGGATGTCGACTTACGGGAACGGGCTGTTCGCCTACGACCTGCACACCGGAGAGCTGCAGCACTTCACGGCGAACATGGACGGTTCGAGCCACATCCGTTCCAACTTCCTGCAATACCTGATGGAGGACAGCAGCCAGGGCATCTGGATCAGTTCGGAGTTTACGGGGGTGTCCCGTCTCTCGGTACTGAACGAGAGCGTGCAGCGTATCTACCCCAACGGCATCAACAGTTTGGGCGCTCCCAACATCATCCGGGTGGTGACCCGCCTGAAGGACGACGGACACATCTGGGTCAGTGCCCGCAACGGCAGTCTCTATGTCTGTGACAACGACCTCAACGTGCTCTCCAAGGAGCATTTCGAACATTCCAATATCTATGCCGTGGCGGAGGACCGTCAGGGGAAAGTGTGGCTGGGCAGCCGCGGCAACGGACTGCGCATCGACGGCAAATGGTACGTCAGTGACCGCGAGAAGCCCGGCAGCCTGGGGTTCAACCACATCTTCTGCTTCCTCTGCGACAGCAAGGGGCGCATGTGGATAGGGACCTTCGGTGGCGGACTGGACCTGGCAGTGCCACAGGCTGACGGCACCTACACCTTCCGTCATTTCCTGAACAAGACATACGGGCAGCGTCAGGTGCGCTCCCTGCTGGAGGACCACAACGGACGGATCTGGGTGGGGACCAGCGACGGTGCCTTCGTCTTCCGTCCCGAGGAGCTGTTGGCGGATTCTGACCGCTATGTGGAGTTCAGCAGCCGGAACGGCAAGCTGCGGAACAACGAAATCAAGTGCCTGTATGAGGACCGCAACGGACGCATGTGGCTGGGAACGTCGGGCGCGGGCATCTGTGTCTGTCAGCCGGACAAGGACCTCGCCAGCTCCACCTTCCGCCACTACACGACCAACGAGGGACTGGTGAACGACATGGTGCAGTCCATCATTGAGGACCGGGACGGACGCTTCTGGATTTCCACCGAGTATGGCATCTCCTGCTTCAATCCTTCCGACCACTCCTTCCAGAACTACTTCTTCTCCGCCTTCGAGCTGGGGAACGTGTACATCGAGAACAGCGGCTGCATGTTGCCCGACGGACGCATCGCCTTCGGTTCGAACTACGGGCTGGTGGTGTTCGACCCGCGTACGGTGAAGAGCAACCATGCTTCCCGGGCATTCGACCGTGTCGTGCTGACCTCACTGCGCATCAACGGGGTCGAGACCCGTCCGAACACACCCGGCTCTCCGCTGGAGAACGACATCGCTTACACGGACCGCCTCCGCCTGAACCACAAGCAGAACTCCCTCATCATCACCTTCTCGACTTTCAACTATTCGCCCGAGAACGAAGCCAACTATACCTACAAGCTGGAGAACTATGACAAGGAGTGGGTGGCGCCGTCGTCGTTGAACTTCGCCATCTACCGCAACCTTCCGCCGGGCAAATACGTCCTGCGTGTGAAGTCCTGCAAGGGCTCGGGGACGACGGGCTGCAAGGAGACCACACTCGACATCGTCATTGCTCCGCCTTTCTACCAGACGACGTGGGCCTACCTGTTCTACGTCCTGCTGTGCATCCTGATAGCCTGGCTGCTCTTCCGCCTGATGCACAAGTTCAACACGTTGCGCAACCGCATCGAGGTGGAGAAGCAGCTGACGGAGTACAAGCTGGTGTTCTTCACCAACATCTCGCATGAGTTCCGGACGCCGCTCACCCTGATACAGGGAGCACTGGAGCGCATCGCCGGCTTCCAGCGGATTCCCCGCGAGATGCTTCCGTCTCTGAAAATCATGGAGAAGAGCACCCTGCGTCTGCTGAGGCTCATCAACCAGTTGCTGGAGTTCCGCAAGATGCAGAACAACAAGCTGGCGCTCTCGCTCGAAGAGACCGACGTGATGGCGTTCTTCTATGAAATCTTCCTTACGTTCCGGGACATGGCTGCGTCCAAGGACATCGACTTCCGCTTCCTGCCGTCCGTGGAGTCCTACACCATGTTCATCGACAAGGGGAACCTGGACAAGGTGGTCTACAACCTGCTCTCGAATGCCTTCAAGTACACGCCTTCCAACGGACAGGTGCTCTTCCGTGTCAAGGTGAACGAGGAGGCAGGAACACTGGACATCAGTGTGTCCGACACCGGCGTGGGCATCCCCAAGGAGAAACGGGGCGAGCTGTTCAACCGCTTCATGCAGAGCAGCTTCTCTGCCAACAGTGTGGGAGTGGGGCTGCACCTGACCCACGAGCTGGTCAACATCCACAAGGGGACCATCACCTACCGGGAGAACGAGGGCGGAGGTTCGGTGTTCACCGTGACCCTCCCGCTGCATGCCGATGCCTACGAGGAGAAAGACTTCCTCAAGCCCAGCCGTCTGCAGGCGGAAGACCCGGCAATCTCCTTCCTCGACCGGGAGGAGGGGACGGAGACCGACGGACGGGACGACCTGCCCCAGCCCGGTGCGTCGCTGAACCCGCGCAAGGTGTTGATTATCGAGGACGACGACGATGTGCGCCGCTTCCTGCAGGAGGAGATAAGCCGCTACTTCGAGGTGCATGCCAAGCCCGACGGGAAGTCCGGTCTGGAGGAGGCGCGTGCCTACAACCCGGACCTGATAATCTGCGACGTCCTGATGCCCGGCATGAATGGCTTTGAGGTGACGCGTCGCCTGAAGGAGGACTTCAACACCTGCCACATCCCCGTGGTGCTGCTCACCGCACTGGACTCTGCCGACAAGCGGCTGGAAGGCATGAAGAAGGGGGCAGATCTCTACATCGGCAAGCCCTTCAGCCTGAAATACCTGCTGACCTGCATCATGAAGCTCATCGAGCAACGCGACAAGCTGCGCGACAAGTTCTCCAGGGACTCGTCGGCAAAGACCAACGTGCTGGTTGCCTCCGAGCTCGACCAGAAGTTCATCGACGAACTGAACGCACTCATCGGGCAGCGTCTGGCAGACCCCGACCTGTCCATCAACGACCTGATGACCGCCATGCATCTGGGACGCACGACCTTTAATAATAAGGTGTGCGGCATCACGGGCTATACTCCGAGCAAATACATCCGCCTGCTCCGCCTGAAGAAGTCGGCGGAGCTGTTGCTCGAACAGAAGTACAACGTCTCCGAGGTCTGCTACATGGTGGGCTTCAGCGACCCCTACTACTTCAGCAAGTGCTTCAAGCAGCAGTTCGGGGTGCCGCCTTCCTGCTATGCCGGTCAGGAAAGGGCGGGCGAACCTGAAGAGGTGGAGACGAAGGAATAAGCCGGATAAGCAGAGAGGCACAAAGACACCGGAGCACGGGACCTGTGAGTCCTGATGTTCCGGTGTCTTTGTGCCTCTCTTGTGTGTGGTGTATCTTCCCGAGGGGCTTATTCAGCCTTCAGCCTTACGACGCAGTCCTGCAAGAGGGGAGAGGTGAAGCGGACGACAATCTCCCCTTTCTCCCCCGTGCCTTGGAGGTAAGCCAGGAGGTTGCCGTGGAAGACGCGGCGATGACGGGCGGTGTAGTCGCTCATGTCGGTGTTGTTGCTGTTCTCCAGTCCCAGCAGGCGTGCCGGGCCCTCGATGTGGCAGGAGATGTCGTTGTCGCTGAGCTTCACGACGGTCCCTTTCTCGTCCACCACTTCCACCTGGATGTGTGCCACGCCGCGGTCTGCCCGCAACACGTGCCGGTCTGCCGTCGCCCGCAAGGCATAGGGGCGGCCCGAAGAGACTATCTCGTAGGCGGACAGCACCCTGCCGTCGGTGTCGCACCCTTCCGCACGGAGCGTTCCTTCCTGGAAGGGGATGTCCCAGCTGATGATGCCGGTCTGGTCGTCGTTGGGTTTCAGGGTGCCCACTTCCTTGCCGTTGAGCAGCAGGCGGGCTTGCGGTGCATTGGTGTAGCACACGACACGTACCGGTTCGTCCGGACGGTAGTTCCAGCTGTCCCAGGCATCGGGCGAGAGGCGGGGAGCGGCAGGGTAGGTGCCGATGTAGGTCACCGGGTCTTCACGCCACAAGGCGGCACGGTGATGTCCGCGCGGCTTGGCGAAGCCGGCAAAGTCCAGCAGTCCCGTACCCAGTCCGCGTGAAGGCCATCTGCCCGACTCGCCGAGGTAGTCCATGCCCGTCCAGATGAACTGTCCGAAGATGAAGTCGCGGTCTCTCACCGCCTGCCAGGCTTCGATGCCGGAGCCCGTCTCGCTGCCATAGATGATGCGTTTCGGGTAGGCGGCATGGTCCTCGTCGTAGCGGTTCTCCGTGTAGTTGTAGCCCACCACATCCACTGCCTGCGGATAGGCGGTCTGGTTGGACATGACCACGCCTGCCAGCGCTCCGGTCACCGGACGGCTCGTGTCCACCTTGCGTACGCAGGCTGCCAGCCGTTTGGCTATCTCGCCGATGCGCAGGGCGTCGGGTGCGTCCGGGTTGTAGCCGCCGAACATGGGCTGGTTGATGGAGGTGCCGTCCAGCACCGGATGGGAGTACGGGTCGTTGGGGTAGTCCACCTCGTTGCCGATGCTCCAGAGGAAGACCGACGGATGGTTGCGGTCGCGGCGGACCATGTCCGTCACGTCACGGTCAATCCATTCCTCGAAGAAGTCGAAGGAGCCGTCGAACGACGGTTCGCCCACGTTCCACCCTTTGACCCACTTGCGCTTGGGGAACTCCCACTCGTCCGATGCTTCGTCCATGACGAGGAGGCCCAGGCTGTCGCAGAGGTCATACACGACCGGGGCTTGCGGATTATGGCTCAGACGGATGGCGTTCGCTCCGAGCACCTCCTTCACGTTCCGCAACCTACGCTCCCACACTTCGGGAGGGACGACGGCGCCCAGCACTCCGGCATCGTGGTGCAGGCAGACACCCTTCACCTTCATCCAGCGTCCGTTGAGCGCAAAGCCTTTGTCGGCATCGAAGGTCAGCGTGCGGAGTCCTACGCGGGTCGTGGCGGCATCGATGCGTTCCGTGCCGCTCAGCAGTTCAGTCTTCAGGGTGTAGAGATACGGACGGTCGAGGTCCCAGGCGTGAGGATGGGAGATGCTCAGCCGCAGGCTTCGGCGGACCGTACCGGGGGCGAGCTCCCTCACCGTCTGTGTGGCGTGCGCCACTGCCTTCCCCTGCGCGTCATAGAGGGTCGAGTGGATTCGCAGCGGCTGCGTGGCGGCGGTGTGTTTCTCGATTTGCACATCCACGTCGACCGTAGCCTTCCCGGCACTCATGCGCACCAGCTCCCAGCCGATGCCCCATTGGGCGAAATGGATTTCCGGGGCTGCCACCATCCACACATCGCGGTAGATGCCCGACCCTGTGTACCAGCGCGAGTCGGCGTAGCGGCTGTGGTCCACCCGTACGGCAAGCACATTGTCGCCTTCCTGCAGGTAGGGCGTCAGGTCGTAGAGGAACGAGATGTAGCCGTTCGGGCGTTTGCCCAGCAGGTGGCCGTTGAGGTACACCTCGCTGCGGTTGTAGACGCCTTCGAAGTAGATGTAGTGGCGGGCTGCCCGGTCTGTCACACGGAAGTGCTTCCGGTACCAGGCGATGCCGCCGGGCAGGTAGCCGGTGCAGCTTGCCAGGTCGGGGGAGAGGTGTCCCTCGACCGACCAGTCGTGTGGCAGGTCGAGCTTCCGCCAGTCCTTGTCATCGAAGGTGGGGAGCGACATCAGCGAGTCGTCGGCGAGCCGGAACAGCCAGCCGTCGTTGAAGCGTGTGGCGTCGCCGAACGACACCTGTGCCGGAAGGCGGAACGTGCAGCACACGCAGAGGAGTAAGAGGTAGATGTATCGTTTCATGGGTTTCAGTTGAGTTGGTAGACGACTGTGGTTACGCTCATCGGTTCGAGCACGACGGGGGCGTCGGGGCTGACGCTGCTCTCCGCCAGCTGCTTGCGGGCTGTGGTCGTGTAGAGTCTGACGGACGCCGCCTTGCCCTGCCATCCGGTGTGGGTCTCACTGAGCCGGATGCCTTTGTCGCTCGTCAGGTTGGTGTAGACGGCGACGACCTCCTTCTTGTCCGGTGACATCCATGCCGAGGCGAAGAAGTGGCGCGACTCGTTGTAGTCCATCCGGATGCGGACGTAGCCCGGACGGATGAAGCGGCTGTAGTTGCCCAGCACCCACAGGGTGGCAGTCGGACGGTAGCTCCCCTCCTGTGCGAGGTCGCCGTTCTCGCCTCCGGCAGGTGTCAGGGCGATGAGCAGGAAGCGGTTCTGGTGTCCCCAGCGCGGCACGTCCATCGACGTCCAGAAGCTCCAGGAACCGACGCCTGCCTGCGTGAGGTCGTTGTGGATGACCTTGGACATGTAGAGGGCGATGTCCATCTCCGTCGCCTTGTCATAGCCGACGAACTCCTCGCTGCTGTAGCCGTCGCCGAGCATGCTCCACTCGCTCTGCCACAGCTCGATGCCCTTGGCTTGGGCTGCTGCTGCCACCTGCTGACGCACCTTGCGCATGCCGTTCCAGGTGCCGTCGGTCCAGTAGCTGTGTCCGCAGAGGAGGTTGGCGGTATGCTTCAGGTTGCCGATGTAGTCCGCGGAAGAGGGGGTGAAGAAGTCGGCGATGACGTTGCTCCGTGTGGCATCCCCCTTGGTCTTGTAGAGGTATTCCCAGTCGCCCGCTTCGCCGGGGAGGATGGTCACGTCCGCCTGCTTGTCGGTCAGTGCGCGGTCCAGCTCCCGGATGAGGCGTGCCACCTCGCTGTTCTGCCAGCCGCTGCCTTCCTGTCCGCTGTCCCAGTTGTATTGCGGCTCGTTGACGGGAGACAGGTGGGTGACGGGATAGCCCGCGTGCAGGTAGTGCTGCGCCACGGTGGCGAGGTAGTCGGCGAAGTCGTCGTAGGCATCCTCCTTCAGGTTGGAACAGGCGCCGCTGGCAGAGAACCCTTTGCCGTTGCGCGTGAACTGCACCGGGGGCGTATTGCTGAAGAGGACGAACGAGGGGCAGCCCATGTCCTTGGCACGCTGCATGAAGTATTGCTGTCCGCGGCAGTTGTTCCAGTCATACTGACCCGTGCCGGTGAGGAAGGAGGCGGCGCGGCGTGTCTTGTCGTCGATGCCGCTGGCGTCTCCCTGTGCGGCTGTGCCGCCACCGAGGTTGACCCTCCACTGGGAGAGGCCGATGCCTTTGGCTCTTCCGTCGGCGATGTCCGTGGAGAAGAGCAGTTCGCTGATGGCGTCACGCTGACGCGTCCAGTATTGCCCCACGTAGTCCGCCGTCCAGCAGTCGGAGGCTCCGAAGCCGCGCATCGTCTGGTAGGTGGTGCCGGCGTCGATGCTGACTGCCTTCTCCACGCTGACGAAGTCGGGTTGCTGCGGGGTGTCGGGGGTGAGGGGAGAGTCGCTGTCCGAGCACCCGGCGAGGAGGGCGGACGCGATGCTGAGTAGTAGAAGGGATGGTTTCATGATGGGATGGGTTTGATGAGTTGAGTGTAACATGGATAAATGAACTGCCGCTTATAGAGAGTTTCGACCCTTATAAGCGGCAGCATGGATACAGTCGGGTGCTTCAGTCGGTCATCCCCCGGGGTCAATCCCGCAGGCACGGGGGATGAATCGGATTAAACCAGGCTTTATACGGACCTAAGTATAATACTTAGGGGGTCTAAGTATAATACTTAGGCTGGCTAAGTATAATACTTTGGTCCGTCTAAGGCAGGCTTCGTCCGTGTCTATCCCCGGGGATGATGACGGACAGGCCGGGCTCCTTCCCTTCTGACCGTGTGCCGGGAGGGGAGGAGCGGTCCGTCTCCTTCCGCCTGTCAGTTCCAGCCGGGGTTCTGCTTGATGGAGCCGTTCGACTGGGTGATTTCATACAGGGGGATGGGGAAGACCATGTCGCGGTCGGGGTCGAAGGTGATGCCCTTGTCGCTGGATTCTCCCTGGTTCTCCCATTCGTAGCGGTCGCGCGTGGCAGGGTCGGTGTTGAACTTCACGAACGAGCCGTTCGGTCCCATGAGGTTGGCGATGACCGGCTTGCCATTGTCATCCTTCCAACGGCGGATGTCGTAGAGGCGGTTCTGCTCCCACGCCAGTTCGAGGCGGCGTTCGAGCCGGATCGCCTTGCGCAGGTTGTTGCCCGTTGCCGTCACGTCCGCCAGGTGTACGCGGTGGCGCACCCGGTTCAGGGCTTCCTGTGCCTCGGTGTCCTTGCCCAGCTCGTTGCTAGCCTCGGCAAACATCAGCAGCACGTCGGCGAAGCGCAGGATGCGGTGGTCGAGCGGGATGCGGTCGATGTTGTAGATTTCCGGACGTTTCTCCAGTGGCACGAAGTACTTGCGCACGATGCGGGCGGACTTGTGCTGTGCCGGGTCGATGATGTAGCAGTCCGGGTCCCAGCCGTACTCCTTCAGGTAGGCGTCATATTGCGCCATGTTCTTGCTGTTCTCCACGAACTTGTCGAACTGGTTCTCGCCGGCAATCTCCGTACAGCCGGTCTTGATGATGGTCCACTTCAGGCGGACGGTGTCTCCGGCATCGATGTATGCCTGCTCCAGGTTGGCAGTCGGCTGACCCCAGGACCAGCCGTCGCCGGGTCCCGAGCGTGCACCGGTGATGACGGTCAGGGCGCCGCCCAGCGAGTAGGTCTCGTCGTACATGTATTGCACCTCGAAGAGGCTTTCCTTGTTATTGTTGTGGTCCACGCTCCACACGTCGCCGAAGTCCTCCATCAGGTCGTACTCCTTGGAGTCGATGACCTGCTTCAGCACTTCGTAGGCTTCGCCCCACTTCTCCTGGTAGAGGTAGACCTTGCCGAGCAGTCCGAGGGCGGCACCCCGGGTGGCACGTCCGATGTCGCTGGCTGCATACTCGCTGCGCTTGGGCAGCACTTCGGCAGCCGCCTTCAGGTCCGCCTCGATGAACTTGTAGCAGTCCTCCACCGACGAACGGGTGATGCCGGCAATCTCTTCGGGCATCTTGAAGGCGTCCACCAGGGGCACTCCGCCGAAGTTGCGCACCAGCTCGAAGTAGAAGTATCCGCGGAGGAAACGCGCCTCGCCGATGAGGCGTTGCTTCAGCTGTTCGTCGGCGAGGTTGGACTTGCCGATGCGGTCGATGGCGATGTTGCAGCGCAGAATACCCTTGTAGCGGTATTGCCAGAAGTTGGAGATGGCGCCGTTGCTCTGTCCGGAGCCTTGGTAGTGTGCCAGTGAGATGTAGTCGCTCTGCGACTGGGTGGTGTTGCCCATCCAGCCGTCGTCGCTGCACATCTCCGACATCAGCCACACGGTGTTGATGTTCCACCAGCCGCCGAACGTGATGGCCTGGTAGCAGCCTGTCACGAACGACTGGGCGTCGTTGGCACTCTGGAAGTAAGTGTCAAGATTCTGTCTGCCCCGCACGTCTTCCGTCAGGAAGTCGTCGCACGACGAGAAGCACAGGGAGGCGACAGCCAATATGGTAAGTACTTTGTGTCTCATAAGTTATAGCAGTTAAAATTTCAAGTCAAGTCCGAATAAGAATGTGCGTGGGTTCGGATAGCCGATGCCGTCGATACCGGTTTCAATCACGCTGCCGTCGAGTTGCGGACGCTCGGGGTCCATGCCCGAGTAGCCGGTGATGGTGAACGGGTTCTGTGCAGAGAACGACAGACGGAGCTGCGAGCCGCCCACCCATGCTTTTGGCAGGGTGTAACCAATCTGCAGTTGCTTGCAACGCAGGTAGGAGCCATCCTCGACGTAGAAGCTGGACACACGGTGGTAATTGAGTTCCAAAGCCGTATAGCTCATGCGCGGAATGTCGTAGCTTGTTCCTTCGCCGTGCCATGCTTTTTCAAGCGTGCCTTTGTAGACGTTCTGACCATTCTCTCCCGAGTAGTAGCCCTTGGTCTTGTTGTAGATGTCGTTGCCGAAGGTGCCGTAGAAGTTGGCGGAGAAGTCGATGTTCCTCCAGTTCAGTCCCAGGTTGAAGCCCAGCATCAGGTCGGGATAGGGGTTACCGATCCAGGTCTTGTCGTTGGCATCGAGCACGCCGTCGTGGTTCAGGTCCTTGAAGCGGATGTCGCCCGGTTTGGCGTTGGGCTGGATGGCCTTGCCGTGCTCGTTGGTGTGGGCGTTCACTTCGGTCTGGTTCTGGAAGAGTCCGTCGGCTACATAGCCATAGAAGCGGGAGATGAGCCCTCCGTCTTCATTGCGGATAATCTGGTCGCTATGGAAGCCGCCGGTGGCTATCGGGCCGTCGCCGGAGAACTTGATGGCCTTGTTGCGGATGGAGGAGAGGTTCAGCCCGACGTTGTAGGCGAAGTCGCTGACCTTGTCACGCCAGTTGAGGCTCATCTCCCAGCCGGTCGCCTGCATGCTGCCGATGTTCATCCACAGCGTGCTGTTCCAGTTGGGATAGCCGGCAACGAGGACGTTCTGTTTGGAGTAGAGCATGTCGTGGGACTTCTTCTGGAAGTACTCGAAGGTGAAGTCGAGGCGTGACTTGAGGACGGACATGTCGATGCCGACGTTCCAGTCCTCCACGGTCTCCCAACGCAGCTGGTTGTTGCCGACGGTGGAGACACTCGTACCGGTCACACGTTGCGGGGTGGCGCCGAACACATAGTCGCTCTGTCCGAGCAGGGTGAGGGTGGCGTCGTTGCTGATGTTCTGGTTGCCCACCTTACCCCAGCCGGCGCGCAGCTTGAGGTTGTCGAACACCTCCTGGTCCTTCATGAACTCTTCGCCGATGATTCTCCATGACACGGATACCGAGGGGAAGTAGGCATACTTGCTGCCTTCGGGGAAGCGCGACGAACCGTCGGCACGGAGCGATGCGGTCACGTAGTAGCGGTTGTCGTAGTTGTACATGATACGTCCGAGGAAGGATGCCAGGGTGTTGTAGGACGTGTCGCCGTTGGCACGCTGGTTCTGGGTGCCGGCGCTGACCTCGCGCATGATTTCCAGGTCACTGGGCACGGCAGCACGGGCAGCATAGGTGTTGAACCACGCATAGCGTTCGGCGGTGAAGCCTGCCATGGCGGTGAAGTTGTGCTTCTCCCGGAACGTGTCCATGTAGGTGAGGGTGTTGGTCCAGTTCCAGTCCATCCACTCCTGACTCTGGCGGGACACGTCGCTCAGGGTCGACTGCTCCAGGGCGTCGATGTAGAATTGCGGCGTGTAGCCGTCCGAACGGCGGAAGTGGGCGTTCGTGGCAAACTGGGTGCGGAAGTTCAGCTGCTTGAGCGGCGTAATCTGCAGCCAGGAGTTGAGCATCGCACCGAGGTCGCGCGAATGACCGTTCGAGCGTGCCAGTGAGGCGGCAGGGTTCCACTCCTGGTTGTTGTAGGAGCGTTGGTAGTTGTTATAGACGTTGTCCACCCACTTGTCTTCCGGCTTGAAGACGGGGGTTGTCGGGTCCATCGCCATGGCGGCTCCAAAGAGGTTGGGCGTGTTGTCTCACGACTCCACACGCGGAGCGATGTCGACGCCGAGCTTCACATACTTGTTGAAGGTGTATTCGGTGTTCAGGCGTACGTTGACCTTGTCCCAGTAGCCTACATCGTACTGTGAGTTGTTGCGGAAGTAGCCGACACTGAAGTTGTAGAGCAGCTTGTCGCTGCCGCCGGAGATGTTGAGCGAGTAGTTCTGCATGAGGGCGGTCTTGTTGACCACTTCGTCCCACCAGTCCGTTCCGCCCGGGTTGGTCGTGGCGCCGGTATCGTTCCAGATGGAAGCCTTGCCGTCGTTCTCATAGCGTGCGTTGAACGTCGCCTTGTATTCTTCGGCGGACGCGATGCTCGGCTTCGAGAGGGTCTGGAAGCCGACGGAGGCGGCAAAGTTGATGGTCGTCTTGCCTGCCACGCCCTTCTTGGTCGTGATGAGGATGACGCCGTTGGAGGCACGCGTACCGTAGATGGCGGCAGCAGCTGCGTCCTTCAGAATCTCCATCGAGGCAATGTCATTGTTGTTGAGGAAGTTGATGTTGTCGCCGACCGGCATGCCGTCGACCACATAGAGCGGTGAGCTCCCGTTGACGGTGGTCACACCGCGGATGATGACCTTCGGTGTGGTGCCCGGTCCGCCACCGCTTGCCACCTGCAGACCGTTGACCTTGCCTTGCAGGGCATCCATGGCGTTGCCGGTCGTCTGTTTCACGATTTCATCGCCTTTGACCGTCGAGATGGAGCTGGTCAGGTCGCTCTTCTTCACTGCGCCGTAGCCGATGACCACCACTTCGTCGAGCAGTTCGTTGGCTTCCTGCAGGGTGACGTTGAGTACGGTCTGACCCTTTACGTTGATTTCTTGAGTGGTATAACCGACGGACGTGAACACTAGCGTGGCGTTCCGGTCCACCCCGGTAAGCCTGTAGTTACCGTCGATGTCGGTTGTCGTGCCTTTTGCGGTTCCCTTGATTTTGATGGTGACGCCGATGACGGGCTGTTTGTCCGTCCCGGATATCACCTTTCCGCTCAGGTTGAGCTGCTGCGCCAGCAGGCTGAGGCTTGTCAGCAGGAAGCAGCATAGGAATATCAGTTGTCTTTTCATTGTCGTTAAATCTGATTGGTTGGAGCTATTGTCTCTTTACTCATTTTGCCAGAACAATCTTTCCGCGTCCCAGGTGGGCGTCGAACACGAACCGGTAGTTGCCTCCCGTCTTCACGGTCGGTTTCGCCCAGTTGTCGCCGACAGCCGTGCCGTCTGCCCACTTGCGGTTGGTGCCTTCCCAGTCGGGGTTCACGTCGTTCTTCTTGGAGAAATAGCCGAACTTCTCGATGTCTTCCGAGTTGTCCACACGCCATTCCACATGGTCCCACCAGCCGTCGGGGTGGTAGTTGGTGATGATGAAGTTCATCTTCTGTCCGCCTTCCAGTGTCCAGGTGTCACCCGGTGCCGGGTAGTAGAACAGGTGGGGGTTCCTGGCATCCTGCACGAACTTGTGGTTGCCTGCATCAGACGGAGAACCGCCCCAGCCGAGGTAGAAGTCGATCATCTCGCTTCCGCTCTCCCAACGGTCGAAGTTGGCAGAACCTGCGCCATACTTCTTGTACTTGATGGGGTCGGTAGCTTCGGCGACGGAGTAGGTGCGTGTCTTGAAGGTGCCCTCCTTGACGTTGAGGTCGATTTCATAGTACACGCCCGCCTTGTCGAGGACGATGGGGAGGGCTGTTTCCGGGTCGTCGGTCAGCTTGCTCTTGTTGTCCGGGTCAAGACCGAAGCAGATGGGTGCGAAGTCGGTCTTTTGCGGCAGGAAGAAAATCTTGGTTCCGGCAGTCTCGTTGTAGTAGCGTGCACGGTACTGGTAGGCTCCCGTATGGCTGATGACCATCGGCACGCCGAACACGTCGCTGTTCAGCTCTTCCACCGTGGCGACGTCGGCAAGATACATCTTCGGGAAGTCTGGCATCTCCGAGACATTGAGCACACTCGTGGCGACGGTCTCGTTGCCTTTCTTGTCGACCGCCTTCAGAGTGATGTTGTAGCTCTTGGCGACATTAGGCAAGGCGAACTTCTCGGTGTGGGTCAGGCTGGACTGTCCGCCGGCATCCACTTTCTTGTCGGCATATCCTTCCACGCCGGGGATGTTGATGAGAACGTAGTCCAGCTGACGGTCGTCGGTCGCCGTGAAGCTGAGTTTGAAGGACGTCTGCTGCTTGATGAGCACCGTCACCTCTTTATCAGGCGATGCGGTGAAGGCAGGAGCCGAGAAGTCACCGTCCATGGTGACGAGCACATCCTTGGAGACACTTCGTCCGCCGACGTCCGTCACGGTCACCTTGACGACAAAGCGTTCGCCGATTTCATCCTTCTTCAGGTTGAACGAATAATTCAATTGATAGGTTGGTTTAGGTTCGCCATAGATATCAATGAGGTCGATGGTCTTGTCCAGATAGAGGTCCGGGCAGGAGAGATTGACTGAAGCAATGCCATCTTTGTCTTCCAGTTCTCCGGTGATGGTGAAGGCATGTCCCGCCCCCGACTCGATGTGTTCGCTCGTCAGTGTCAGGACCGGATTCTGTCCGTCCACATCGGGGAACCCCGAGTCATCACTACAGCCTGAAGTACTTAAAGCCAAAGAAAACAGAGCCCATAGGGAGGCTCGCATGAATAGCTTGTTCATACAGGTTTCATTTAAAGTTAAACATTTAGGTAGTTTGGTAATTAGTCTTTCATTTCACTGCTGAAATTCGTGCGTAAATGTAGAGGTTCTCCTGCCGTTCCGCCGGACATGAATCCTTCAGAGATGCGGTGTAAATCAGTTATTGAATGAAATGGGTAGTTGGTTTGACAGATTCATGGTGTATGGTGACTGCTGACACTCTGGAAGCATATCCCATCCTCTGCTTCCCTTATTTCCCAAATTGCCGTTTTCCGCTAACGAACACTTTTCAAATTCAGGTTAAACTGGAGATGAAGTGCAAAGAAACGTGAACGAAAACCTTCGAAAAGGTCTCCTGTTTTAGAAAACTATACATTCCATTTCCAGAAAACAGACAAAACGTGCCCGGAAGAATATTGTTTCGCGAGCCAAACAATATAGTTTGCCGCGTCAAACAATATAGTTTCCCCTTCCAAACACGATTGTTTCATGCCCGGAAGTCAAATCTTTGGAGAATGAAACTGAAAAACTTCGAGTTTCACTCTCTGGAAGGAGTGCTACGTCAAAAAATCAGAAGGTAATAAAATGGATGAGGATTCGGGTGCAAGATGTCCGTGAGAAAGGTTCCCAGTCCTTCCGGTTCTCATACGTATGTCATCCGACGCGAACCGATGACAAAGTGTATTTTGCGAATCGCCTGAGAAGGGCCTCGAAATCCACCAACCTGCATTTTGGTGCGAGGAAAGGCACTGTGGCGCCCTTCGTTTGACATTTTGTCAAATGCCGATACATGCGTTGTCTGGGGATATATATGTCGGATGGGAATGGTTGGAACCGTTATGGGAAGGGGATAAAAACAAAGAGAGGACATTTCCTGCGAAACATCCTCTCTTGCTATATGAAAAAGCCGCACTGGTGATGCGATGAAACTCCGAGTAATAAGATTTGAGAGCTCATCCCCTTTGTAATCCACCGGCTTAAAGCTACCCGAAGGCGTGGCCCGCCATTGGAGATTGAAGCGTATCTCGGTATTTCAGTGTAATTGATGAGTTTCCCAGTTCTACCAATGCGGCTCATCTTTTTCGTTGTACAAATGTAGAAATAATATTGTAATCGTACAAGGATTGGATAAAAAAATCTTTCTTTTCCCTCTGTCTATCTCTTCCGGTCGTCCATGAACCGCCAGCGTCCTGCCGGGTTTTGCGCCTCCACCTTACGCTCGACATCATCCGGTAAGGATGCAAAAAAGTCTATACCAGTACGACGTTCCACTTCGTCCACACTCATCATGAACTCACGCATCTTGGCTCCCTTCTTGTTCCGGTGAGGATAGATGAAGCCGATGGCTCTGGGTGTCTTGGCGTAGGGTGCAAGGATGACTTTGAAGAAGGCGCTGGGTACGACGATCTTGCCCTGTCCGATACGTTTCGGGCTTTTTCCGACTATCGGTCCGCACACAATCCAGATGGCACTGTCGCGCTGTGCCCATTCGCGGCATTGACGTTCCAGCTGTCCCCAGTTGCCGGCATTGAAGGCGGACTGTTGTGGACACATGTTCGTCAGATAGAAACACTCTGCCATGGCTTGTTCGTCCCAACGCATGTCGGCTGCCGGCACCATGTGTCCGCGGCTGTAACCGGAGCGGCGGTAATCGTCCAAAGTGGCTTGCGGACCTTTGAAGTCGGGGTCCTCGCAGAAGGAATCTTCCCGTTCCATCTTAGGTTGGGTCTCACTGGCTGTGAGTTCCCATGCCACCCAGTTCGGAATCTTCCATTCAGCGTTATAGGATACGACAAATCCCTTATGATGCAGGATGTGTTCGTCGCGGCTATCCAAAGGAGCAGGCAGAGCCATTCCCCTTTCTCCATCCGACGAACGGGAAGTCGTCGGTGAAGCAGCAGGTTGAGGGGCAGCCTGTTGCAGAACCGGTATCTCGGGAAGGGCAGCTTTCCCTCCTTGTTTATATAAACCGAAGAGGTAGGATACGCCCAACGCCACAATCACAGCCAGCCATGTTTTCGTTGTCTTGGTTTTCTTTCGTTTCATTGCGAGTGAAGTTGCTTGTTTCAGGGCGCAAAGATAAGCTTCTTTCTAAAATGTGTCACCAAGAAACGCCTGATTCCGGGCAAAAAGGCTATATTTGCTTCACGAAAAAGAATTGAAAGTCTATGAATATGGAGCAGTGGAGCAAAGAAGAGTCGCTATTGGTCCTGGACCTGTATCTGAGTAAACCCGTTGGGATGAAGTCTGTCACCGATGAAACGCTGGTTGACCGGGCGCAGTTGCTGGGGCGTACACCTGACGCCTTTTGCCGGAGGATGATGCAATTCCAGCAGTGGTATCCTGTGCTCCCCTTTGATGCTGGGGAGGATGTTTTCGGGGATGACAATCCGGCTGTCTGGAGCATCTATTTTGGTCAGCCCAAGTTGGCGCATCGGGAGGCTACGGCATTGCTGAAGGATTTTTGCATCGGGACATTGGTCCTGAACCTTTATTTTCAGCTCATCATTTCAACCATGAACGAGAAGGTACCGGAAGTGATGGCATTGGCGCGGCAAGTGAAGCGTCCGACAAAAGAAATCGTCGCTTTGCTCCATGTCTATGCTGCCCTCGACCCCTTTGTGAAGGACCATCCGGCTGATGACCTGGCCATTCCCTCTGTGTACCGGCAGTTGTGGAGTCGGTATGCCGACGACATGGACAAGCTTTCCCGAGTAGCGAAATACGTCGAGGGGCATTATCCACCAAAGCGCGTCCGTAAGAAAAATGAGGAGAGGAAGTAAAAAAATATCGACTTTTCTTTTCAGTTTACCAAAGAAGCATTATCTTTGCACCGCCTTTAAGGGAAAAGCCGAAATGGCTCAGTTGGTAGAGCAATTCATTCGTAATGAATAGGTCCCGGGTTCGAGTCCCGGTTTCGGCTCACAAGAGGATGCATCCACACCGGATGCATCCTCTTTTTGCTATTTATTCCATTCCTCTCTTCCGACGGTGAGCAGAATGCCTGCCCCGGTACAATCGGCTCCCATGGGAGGATTCTGTTTGAGCAGTTCAAGCTCAATCTGTTCGATGTTGGGGAAATCAGTAAACAGACGGTTGAGAATGCGTCCGCCTACATGTTCGAGGAGGAGGGAGGGGTGTGCCATCTCTTCCTTGACACGGTTGAACACTTCAGCATAGTTGAGTGTTCCTGCCAGTTCGTCGGTTTTCAGGGCTTGGGTAAAGTCCGTTTTGATTTTCAGGTTGACGGTAAAGACAGCACCTACGGCAGTTTCCTGCGGGTCTACACCGTGGCGGGCATAGAAACGGACGTCTTTGAGTAGGATATACATGTTCATGGGATGTAAAAAGGGAAAAACAGATACGTCCGCGCTTTTTGCGGGGCGCGGACGTATGATGGGTTATAATTCTGTATTTTCTTTGTTGTCGGTTGGTGGGTTTATCCACAGCGTGACGAGCCGCAAGTCTTGCAGATGAGGCATCCTTCCTGATAGACCAGTGTCTCTTGACCGCAGTTCGGACATTTCATGCCTTTGGCTTCCGTGCCGTCAATGACGTACTTCTTCAAGGCACGTGCCACACCATTCTTCCACGTATTGATGTTCTCGCTGTCGAGTTGGAGCGATTCTACCAGCTTGATGACCTTTTCAATCGGCATCCGCCAGCGCAACACGCCGGAGATTAACTTGGCATAGTTCCAGTACTCCTTGTTGAAACGCTCAGACAGACCTTCCACGGTCATCTTGTAGCCACGGCGGTTCTCGAACTGGAAGTCGTAGCGTTTGTTGCCGTTTTCATCGATGTTCTTGATGATGCGTCCGTGAGTCACCGACTTCGGGAGTACGATACCTTCATCGTCATCCTGCAATCCGGTGAAGATTTCATACGGATGTCCGTCGAGCAGACCGACGAAAGCCACCCATTTGTCCTTGTTGTTCTGGAAACGCACCACGTCGCATTCCAATACTTTCGGACGCACCTCGACGATTTCAGGACGTTTGAAGGGTGCCGGTTCCTCTTTCTTCTTGTCGTTCTTGGCAGAGATAAGCACTCCTGAACGCGAACCGTCCCGATAGACCGTACAACCCTTGCAACCCGAACGCCAGGCCTCTACGTAGAGGCGGTTGACGAGGTCTTCATCCACATTGTTGGGGAGGTTGATGGTCACACTGATGGAGTGGTCCACCCACTTCTGGATGCGTCCCTGCATCTTCACCTTCATCAGCCAGTCTACATCGTTTGAAGTCGCTTTGTAGTAGGGGGACTGGGCAACCAGCGCGTCAATCTCTTCCTGGGTGTATTTCTTGTCCGTGTCGTAACCGTTCGCCTTCATCCAGGTGAGGAAGTGATGGTGGTAGACAATGTATTCTTCAAATGCATCACCCGTTTCGTCCACATAGTCGATGTGTACTTCGGGGTCGTTGGGATTTACCTTCCGACGACGTTTGTAGACCGGCATGAATACGGGTTCGATGCCCGAGGTGGTCTGTGTCATCAGACTGGTAGTTCCCGTGGGGGCAATGGTGAGGCAGGCGATGTTACGACGTCCGTATTTCACCATGTCCTCATACAGTTCAGGGTCAGCATCCTTCAGGCGGTTGATGAACGGATTGTTCTTCTCACGCTCGCTGTCATAGATGGTGAAGGCACCACGTTCCTTTGCCATGTTGACTGATGAGCGGTATGCCATCAGGGCGATGGTCTTGTGTACCTTTTCAGAGAAAGCCGTAGCTTCTTCAGTGCCATATCGCAACCCCATGGCTGCAAGCATGTCACCTTCGGCGGTGATACCTACGCCGGTGCGTCGTCCCTGTCCGGTCTTCTTGTAGATTTTCTCCCACAGGTGCTCTTCCGAACCTTTTACCTCTTCACTTTCAGGGTCTGATTTGACCTTCTCCATGATGGCATCAATCTTCTCCAGTTCCAGGTCGATGATGTCGTCCATGATGCGTTGGGCATAGCCGACATGTTTTTCGAATGTCTCAAAGTCGAAATAGGCCTCCGGAGTAAACGGATTGATGACATAGGAATAAAGATTGATGGCAAGCAGACGGCAGGAGTCGTACGGGCACAATGGAATCTCACCGCAGGGATTGGTTGACACGGTGCGGTAGCCTAGGTCGGCATAGCAGTCGGGCACTGATTCGCGGATGATGGTGTCCCAGAAGAGTACACCGGGTTCTGCCGATTTCCAGGCATTGTGTACGATTTTCTTCCACAGTGCCGACGCATCGATTTCCTTTTTGACCTTCGGGTTCTTGGAATCTATGGGGAACTGCTGTACGTAGGGCGTACCGTCAATGGCTGCCTGCATGAATTCGTCGTCGAGCTTTACCGAGACGTTGGCGCCTGTCACCTTGCCTTCCGTCATTTTGGCATCGATGAAAGCTTCCGAGTCGGGGTGCTTGATGGAGACACTCAGCATGAGGGCACCGCGGCGTCCGTCCTGTGCGACCTCACGGGTTGAGTTGGAGTAGCGTTCCATGAACGGCACCAGACCCGTGGAGGTCAGTGCCGAGTTTTTCACGGGTGAACCTTTCGGACGGATGTGTGAGAGATCGTGCCCGACACCGCCACGACGTTTCATCAGCTGCACCTGTTCTTCATCGATGCGGATGATGGCGCCATACGAGTCGGCAGAACCATCCATGCCGATGACAAAGCAGTTGGACAGCGAGGCAATCTGGTAATCGTTGCCGATACCGGTCATGGGGCTTCCCTGAGGAACAATGTACTTGAAATGGTCCATCAGGTCGAAGAGCTCCTGTGCGCTCATCGGGTTCGGATACTTGGCTTCGATGCGTGCCACTTCGTTGGCGATACGCCAATGCATGTCGGCTGGTGACTTTTCGTAGATGTTACCAAACGAATCTTTCACTGCGTATTTGTTGACCCAAACGCGTGCAGCCAACTCGTCTCCCTTGAAATAATCCAGGGAGGCATTAAACGCTTCGTCGTACGTATAAGTTTGCTTTTCCACAATGGTAGGTATTATGTATTAGTCCTTGATTTCTGAATTTAGTGTCAGGTCTCGGTTGTAGAAGTTGAGACAGGGCTAACGAATGTGTCGGCAAAGCTATACATGTTTTCTCTATTGGCAAAATTTTCAATAAAGATTTTATGCCTATTTATGAAGTTTTCCAAAACTGAATAAATGACTATTGATTATTAGGGTGTTATGAATTTTGCTTCTATGAAAAGTTTGCCAAAAGGAAAAACTTTGATTGGAGATAGGCAATGAAGTTGTTGAAAAGTTATTGTCAGTTGTTGAAAAAAAAGAAGTCTGCTTGACAGCTCTCTTTCATATTATTCCTTAAATTTGTTCCGTAAAAACAATATTACTTTATGGAACACGTAAAACAAAGACGGACTATTCGCAAATATGCCGATAAACCCATTGAACCGGCATTGCTCGATGAGTTGCTGGAGACAGCCGGACGAGCTTCGACCATGGGAAACCTGCAACTCTACAGTGTGGTCGTTACGCGCGACCGCGCCATGAAGGAGAAGCTGGCTCCTGCGCATTTCAACCAGCCGATGGTGACTGATGCACCCGTAGTGTTGACCTTTTGTGCCGATTTCCACCGTACAAGCGTGTGGTGTGAGAACCGGAAGGCGGTACCGGGTTATGATAATTTCCTGTCCTTTCTGAATGCTTCCATCGATACCTTGCTCTATGCACAGACGTTTTGTACGCTTGCCGAAGAGCAGGGCTTGGGCATCTGCTACCTGGGAACGACCATCTATCAGCCCGACGTGCTGATTGACACCTTGAAGCTCCCGAAGCTGGTGATGCCTGTCACGACTGTCACCGTAGGTTATCCTGCCGAACATCCCGAACAGCCCGACCGTCTGCCTGCCGGAGCTTTTGTGCATGAGGAGACCTATCATGACTATACGTCCGCAGATATCGACCGTCTGTATGCCTATAAGGAGGCTTTGCCGGAGAACAGACATTTTGTTGAAATCAACCATACGGAAACCCTGGCTCAGATATTCACGGATATCCGTTACACGAGGAAGGACAACGAAGCCATGTCGGAAACCTACCTGGCAGCCATGAAGCGTCAGGGATTCCTGAAGTAAACGGTTCAGGAAGTTGTTTCCTCAAGAGCTGGAAAAGCAAAGACACGAAGTCACAGAGTCAGAGCCTTGACAGGCAATCATTGGTTTCTCTCTGTGATTTCGTGTCTTTGTTGTATGTCGGATGGGTTGTATTTGTCTGCTGGCTGTTGTCTTCCGGATATCTGCCGTCTTCCTAGCAGCGGATCATGTTTTCGATTTCTTCCATTTCGCTCCGGAAGTTCTTATCGATTTCCAGTTGGTTCTGCACCATCTTGCAGGAATGGAGCACCGTCGAGTGGTTGCGCTTGGCAATGAGCTTTCCAATCCGTACACACGACGTGTCGGTGTATTTCTTGGCCAGATACATGGCTACCTGACGGGCTATCGCCACATTATGTTTACGGGAACGGGAGTGGAGACTCTCTTTCTCGATGTCGTAGTGTTCGCACACTTTGGAGATGATGGTATCGATGGTAATTTCTTTCTTCTCGACTTTGGCAATCTTCTTCACCACGCTTTCGGCGAGATTGATATCGATGTCCTTGTTGTAGACTGCTGAATAGGCCATCAATGAATTGACCACTCCTTCCAAGTCGCGCACACTCTCATTGACATTTTCAGCAATGAAGTTGATGACGGGTTCGGGGAATTCCAGTCCGTCGCGGTGAATCTTATCCTTCAGGATATTCTTGCGCAATTCGGTGTTGGGTTTCTCCAGTTCGGCGAGTAGTCCCCATTTGAAGCGGGTGAGTAGGCGGTCTTCCATGCCTTGCAGTGCCACAGGCGGACGGTCAGACGTCAGAATCAACTGTTTGCCGTTCTGATGCAGGTGATTGAAGATATGGAAGAAGGTGTTCTGGGTCTTCGTCATGGCGGCGAACTCCTGAATGTCATCGATGATGAGGACATCGATGGTCTGATAGAAATTGATGAAGTCCGTCACCTTGTTGCGCAACGTGGCGTCCACAAACTGCACTTGGAACAGGTTGGCGGATACATACAATACACGCTTTTGCGGATAGAGCTCCTTGATGCGCGCACCGATGGCATTCACCAAGTGGGTCTTTCCCACACCGGATGCACCATAAATAAACAAGGGGTTAAACGCCGTCTTGGCGGGGCGGAGAGCTACTTCTTCAGCTACCGTACGGGGCAACTTGTTGCTTTCCCCTTCGATAAAGTTGTCGAAGCGGTATTTGGGGTTCAGGCGCGGATCGAGTGCCGGAGCTGTCTGTTGGGGAGTAAACGGAGTACGATTGGCTCCCGTCACAGCCTGGGGCTGCGGGACAGTCGGCTGGTTGGTCGAAGGAATTTTGGTGGTGATGTGGTTGGTCTTGTCGGTCAAGACGCTGTACATCAACCGGGTGCCTTCTCCTATTTCCTTATAGAGAACAGAGCGCAGCAGTCCCAGGTACTTCTCTTCTATGAACTCATAGAAGAACTGGCTGGGGACTTCCACGGTCAGTGTCTTGTTCTCATACTTCAGAGGTATGATAGGTTTGAACCACGTGTTGAATGCAGGCTCAGGCACGTTGTCTCTAATCACTTGCAGACAGCGATTCCATAGCTCTACATGATTGTTTTCCATCATAGGGCTTAATCAAACATTTATTAACTTGTCAAAACTTCTACGCTGCAAAATAGGCAATATAAATCAGAAAAAACAAATCTCCTTTTTCTTGGAATTTAGAAAGTAATGGTAAGAATCTCATTATTAGGTTGTTCTTTCAGGGCTTTCGGAAGGGGATGAAGGCTTCAGACTTGCGTATTTGAAAGCCTCTGTATGTGAGAGTCTTTTAGTTTTTGTACTCCTCCTTAAAGTCCTTGAATAAGGAAGGCGAAGAGGATGTTTTCCTTTTGATACCGAAAGGATTATCTCATCCGCTTCGCCTTCCTTCTGTCTAAATAATAATTTAGACAGATTCTAGATAAAGGCTATTTGGCGTCTTATTTGTCCTTACGTCCGAAGAGGGAGAAATGGACGTAACGTTTGGGGTGTGCCTTGAGGTCTTCCAGCAAATCGGCAGCATTACCGGTCGTCCGGGTCAGGTTGTTGTAGAGGGTGCTGTCGTTGAGCAGGAGGCCCAGGTTGTTGTCCTTGTCATTGAGCTTGTCGGTCATCCGGGTGATGTCGGCAAGGGTGGCATCGATGCGTTGCAACATGGCATTGTAGTCCGTCTGTGCAAGGTTGTCGCTGATGCTGACGAAATTGTCGCTGATGTGGTTCAGCTTGCCCGTCAGCTGGGGAATATCGTTCTGCATGAGGTGATTGATCTGACGGGTAGTGGTGTTCAGGTTGGCTGTGATTTGCTCGGTGTTGTGCAGGGTTGCAGCCAAGGCAGGGTCAGCCAACAGTTTGTTGAGCGAAACCAGGATGGAGTCCATCTTGGGCAGCATCTGCTGGATGACCGGAATCATTTTCTGTGCTTCGCCCATGAGTCCGTTGTTTCCATGTCCGGGGATGGTGTCGCCCACTTCGACCCGTTCGCGCGGGTTGTTGGCAAGGAGCAGGTTCATTTTCACCGTACCGAGCATTTCAGTCACCAGTTCCGCCTGACTTCCCTTCGGGATGCGCAATCCTTCCTCCACGTCGATTTCGACCGTGACGTGTCCCGGGCGTTCATGGTCATAGTCGATGTTGCGGACGATACCTATATTATATCCGTCGGCATAGACCGGGCTTGACACTGTCAGACCGCCGATGTTGTCATAAGCCACATAGTAGTAGTTGGTGGCCTTGAACATGTTGATGCCTCTCAAGAATTTGATGCCGAAAAAGAGTACAGCCACGGCAGCGATGCCGGCACATGCGATTTTGACTTCCTTTGTTACATATTTCATAGTTGTTCTGTCTTACTTATGTTTGTTTTGTTTGAATTCCTTGATAGCTTGTTGTACGTTCATCTTTTCATTGCCCCGGAAGGCTATGATGAAGGCATCCTTGAATTTTGCCAGGATTTGTTTTCGCGTACGGTAGACCTCGTTGTAGTCGGTAGAGGCACCATAGGTGTATTTGTACAGTCCGCCTTCCACATAATATTCGACCTGAGCAAGTCCTTTCAGTCTGCGGTCATTCGTTTTCAGCCGGGTGGAGGAGGTGAGAATCTGAATCTTGAATACAGGTGCATCCGCGGTAGTCTGAGATTGAGACGGAACAGGAGCCGTCGGTTCCGGAGTCTTTTCTGGTTCTGCCCGGGATTCGGATTCTTCGCTGACATCCTCTGTCGGGAGGTTGGTGCTGTCTTCAGCCGGCAGGTCAGCCGGTTCACCGACGCCCGATGTGCCGGGTTGGCGACGTTTGTAGTCAAGGATGGCATTGTAGATGCTGCGGCTCAGGTCCGACACTCCCTGTGCGGAATTCAGGTAGCGTTCTTCGTCCGGTGTAGAAATGTATCCCAACTCAACCAGAACGCTGGGCATGGAGGTAGCATGCAGGACCAGAAATCCTGCCTGACGCACTCCCCGGTCGTTGCGTCGCGCCGTGGTGCGGAACTGACGTTGGATGGATTGTGCCAGCCGGACACTCTGCTTCATGTTCTTGTCCTGTATGAACTCAAACATGATGTAGCTCTCTGCGGAATTGGGGTTGAAGCCCGCATAGCGTTGTTTGTAATCGCTTTCAATGAGGATGACAGAGTTCTCTTTTTGGGCAACGGCAAGGTTTTCCTTTGTCCGGTGCAGTCCCAGGGTGTAGGTCTCCGTTCCCCGTGCGATTTTCCCTTTGGGCAATGAGTTGGTGTGGATGGAGACGAAGAGGTCTGCCTGGGCACGGTTGGCAATGTCGGCACGTCCGTGCAGCGGAATGAATTTATCGGTCTTGCGTGTGTAGACGACTTCTACGTCGCGACAGTTCTGTTCCAGCAGACGCCCCACGGCAAGTGCCACCTTCAGATTGATGTTCTTTTCTTTGGAAATCCGCCCGACAGCTCCGGCATCATGTCCGCCGTGCCCTGCATCGAGCACTACCGTAAAATCTTTGGCAGTCAGTGGAGAAGCCAGGAGAAGGCACAGCCCCGTCCAACAGCAGATTCGCTTCCATATGTTCCGTATCCGTTTATGCATAGTGTCCATACGTTGTGCAAATGTAGTGCTTTCGATTTGAAAAACCGATAAAAGGAGATAGTTTTCATTGATTTTAACCGAATGGGGATTTACCGTCAGGTACAGGAGTCGGGTACCGGTATTCAAAATGCAACCTGTTTCCCGTTTATGGTTGACAGAATCGGCTGAATTGCCTTTTCCTGCTAACTCGTATTTGATGAAATTCCGGCAAACTAGTGCGTAACTGCAAAATAAAGTGAATGAGAAGGCAGTAAAAAGCCTTCAATTTTGGAAAACTATACACTTCGTTTTCGGAATCTTTACATTTTAACGCTCAAACACTATTGTTTCAGGCGTCAAACACTTGTGTTTGGCAAGTCAAACAATATTGTTTCACCTCCCAAACAATATTGTTTCATCCGCGAAAGTCAAATATTCGGAAGATGAAACGCAAAAATACCGAGTTTCACTCTCCAGAAGGTGAGTGATGTCAACAAATCGGAAGCTTTCATTAATCGTGAAATAGTCGGGTGTCGGGTGTTATTCGGACAGTAAATCCAGCCTTAATTCCTTCATCAAGGATTGTATTCCGCTTGAATCGGTATCCATGTGTATTTTGCGAATCGTCCGAGAGGGGCCTCGGAATCCACCAAACTGTATTTTGGTGCGAGGAAGGGCCTTCTCAGGCGGTTCATTTGACATTTTGTCAAAATGAGAAGATTGCATGACGATATAAAAAAGGCTTGTATGCGGGTGTCGTGCCCCGGCATACAAGCCTTTTCAGTGGGAGAGGGATTATTTCTTAGAATCCTGCCAGTTCAATTAGTTTGTCCACGGCAGCACTCAGTCCGTCGACATTCTTACCACCAGCCGTTGCGAAGTGAGCCTGTCCGCCACCGCCACCTTGAATCAGTTTGGCAGCTTCGCGCACCAGTTTGCCGGCATTGATTCCGGTTGCTACGAGGTCCTCGCTCACAGCTACCGTCAGCATGGGCTTGCCGTTGTCGGTGCTTCCGATGGCAACGAAGAGGTTCGTCGGGAACTCACCCTTCAGTTGGAAGGCGATGTTCTTGACAGAGTCGGCAGGTATGGGGAGGACGGCCTTGATGACCTTTACTCCGTGTATATCCTTGGCATTGTTGATCAGTTTGCCTTTTACCAGTGCCTCTTTCTCTTTCATGAACGCTTCCATCTGTTTCTTCAGCCCGGCATTCTCCTCGATGTATTTGCGGATGGCAGCTTTCAGGTCGGGAGCGTTGTTGAAGAGCTGACGCAACTCGTTCAGCGTGTCCTCGATGGTGTCCATCATTTCTTCCACTTTCGCTCCGGTGATTGCCTCGATACGGCGGACGCCGGCAGCTACTGAACTCTCGGAAAGAATCTTCACCATACCGATTTTTCCGGTGGCAGACACATGTGTTCCACCACAGAACTCGATGGATGAACCAAACTGTACCACACGGACTTCATCGCCGTATTTCTCACCGAAGAGGGCAATGGCACCGAGTTCTTTGGCTTTCTCGATGGGCAGGTTGCGGTATTCGGTCAAGGGGATGTTCTCGCGGATTTTTGCATTTACCAGGTGTTCTACCTCACGCAGCTGCTCGGGGGTTACTTTCTGGAAGTGTGAGAAGTCGAAGCGCAGCCCGTCGGGGGTCACGAGTGAACCCTTTTGTTCCACGTGGGTTCCCAGAACCTGGCGGAGTGCCTCGTCGAGCAAGTGGGTGCATGAGTGGTTGGCAGCGCAGGCGGCACGCTTGTCCGTATCCACGCACGCCATCATCGGGGCATCCAGGTGTTCGGGCAGTCGCTTGGCGAGGTGGATGGGAAGATTGTTCTCCTTCTTCGTATCAATGATTTCAACCGTTTCGAATTCATTGACCAGCACGCCGGTGTCGCCCACCTGACCTCCGCTTTCGGCATAGAACGGAGTCTTGTCGAGCACAATCTGGTAGAGTGTCTGGTTTTTCTGTTTCACCTGACGGTAACGCAGGATGGAAGTTTCGTATTCCGTATAATCATATCCGACGAATTCCGTTTCGCCCTCCTTGAGCACTACCCAGTCGCCTGTTTCTACGGCAGCAGCATTGCGGGCACGTTGTTTCTGTTTCTGCATCTCCACGTCGAACTCTTCCGTGTTGACCGTCAGACCGTTCTCGCGCAGGATGAGTTCGGTCAGGTCGAGCGGGAAGCCGAAGGTGTCGTAGAGCGTGAACGCATCCACACCACTGATTTCCTTTTTACCGGAAGCCTTGGCATCTTCCATGGTCTTGTCCAGCAGACGGATACCGGTCTCCAAGGTGCGGAGGAAGGCTTCTTCCTCTTCCTTGATGACTTTTTCGATGAGTGTCTGCTGTGCCTGGAGTTCGGGATAGGCATCGCCCATGGTCTCAATCAGGATGGGCAGCAGGCGGTACATGAAGGCCTGCTTCTGTCCCAGGAAGGTATATCCGTAGCGGACGGCACGGCGCAGGATGCGTCGGATGACATACCCTGCTTTGGCATTTGACGGGAGCTGGCCGTCGGTGATGGAGAAGGCGATGGTACGGATGTGGTCGGCAATCACGCGCATGGCAACGTCCGTCTGCGGGTCTTTGCCATAGACCGTGCCTGCCATGGAAGCAATCACACGGATGATGGGTTGGAACACGTCCGTGTCATAGTTGGATGTTTTCCCCTGCAGGGCCATGCAGAGGCGTTCGAAGCCCATGCCGGTATCGATGACGCGGGCAGGGAGGGGTTCGAGGCTTCCGTCAGCCTTGCGGTTGTACTGCATGAAGACGAGGTTCCAGATTTCGATGACCTGCGGATGGTCGTGGTTCACCAGGTCACGTCCGGGAACTTTGGCGCGTTCTTCAGCCGGACGGAGGTCAATATGGATTTCCGAGCAGGGACCACAGGGACCCGTGTCGCCCATTTCCCAGAAGTTGTCGTGCTTGTTGCCGTTGAGGATGTGGTCTTTCGGGAGGAACTGTTCCCAGTAGCCGGCAGCTTCATTGTCCCGTTCCAGTCCTTCCTCGGGGCTTCCTTCGAAGACCGTGGCGTAGAGGTTGGCAGGGTCGATTTTCAGCACGTCGACCAGGTATTCCCATGCCCAGCTGATGGCCTCCTTCTTGAAATAATCTCCGAACGACCAGTTGCCCAGCATCTCGAACATCGTATGGTGGTAGGTGTCGTGTCCCACTTCTTCCAGGTCGTTGTGCTTGCCGCTCACGCGCAGACACTTCTGGGAGTCAGCCACACGTTTGTTCTTGGCGGGGTGGTTGCCAAGGATTATGTCTTTGAATTGGTTCATTCCGGCATTGGTAAACATCAAGGTCGGGTCATCTTTGATCACCATGGGAGCCGAAGGTACGATGACGTGGCCTTTTGACTCGAAGAAACGTTTAAAAGATTCTCTGATTTCTTTTGCAGTCAGCATATATCTAAAAGTCGTTTGTAGTTAATATTCTCAAAAACAGTTTGCAAAGATAAGGTCTTTTGTTATTTTTGCCTCAACTATTTATGTGAAATATTCATTAAGGTGGACCTTTTTGTTCACGTTGTTTGAAGAAAGGCATGCGCAAAGTCTATTATATCTATAACCCTCGAACCCGCACTTACGATAGGATTTATCCCACTGTCAGACAACGTATTCTCAGCATTGCTCGTCAGCTTTTTGTCGGTATGGGCCTGGGAGCCGGATGCTTCCTGGCCTTGTTTCTTTTCCTGGGCTCTCCTTCCGAGAAGGAACTCCGTGTGGAGAATGCGCGGATGGAAGCGCAGTACAATGTGTTGTCCAAGCAGCTGGATGATGCACTGACGGTTTTGAAGGACATCCAGCAGCGGGACGACAACCTCTATCGGGTGGTCCTGCAGGCAGACCCCATCGCCGACGGTGTCCGTATGGCGGGTTACCGGGACGGGCGTTACGAGGAGTTCATGGACCTGGCGAATGCCGATCTGGTGGTGAATACGACCCGGAAGCTGGATATGCTCCGCCGTCAGCTTTACATCCAGTCGGAGTCCTTTGACGAGGTCGTGTCGCTGTGTAAGAATCACGATGAGATGTTGCTCTGCATTCCCGCCATTCAGCCCATCTCGAACAAGGACCTCAAGCAGACGGCGTCCGGTTACGGGATACGTATCGACCCCATTTACAAGACGACCAAGTTTCACTCAGGCATGGACTTCAGCGCCAATCCGGGAACCGATGTCTATGCTACCGGTAACGGGACGGTGGTCTCTGCCGGGTGGGAAACTGCATACGGCAACACCATTGAAATCAATCATGGCTTTGGCTATCGCACCCGTTATGCCCACCTGCAATCCATCAAGGTGAAGGTGGGGCAGAAGGTGGTCCGCGGCGAGGTCATCGGTGGAGTGGGGTCGTCGGGCAAGAGCACGGGACCGCACTTGCACTACGAAGTGGTGGTCAAGGGGGAGAAGGTCAATCCGGTGAATTACTACTTCATGGATTTGAGTGCGGAGGATTACGACAAGATGATCCAGATGGCCGCCAACCATGGCAAGGTGTATGATTGATGTATATTTACAGGGAAGTAGAAACGTATTATTATGGCATACAAGGAAAACAAGAATTTGAAGCTGTATTACTCCATCGGGGAGGTCGCTGCCATGTTCAAAGTGTCAGAGACGTTGTTGCGCTATTGGGAGAAAGAGTTCCCGACACTCATTACGCCTCGGAAAAGCGGAAGGCAAATCCGGCAATATACGGAGGAGAACATCGAGCAGGTACGTTTGATTTACCATCTGGTGAAGGAGAAAGGCATGACCTTGCAGGGGGCACGTCAGATGTTGAAGACCAACCGGACCGCTACCGTGCAGACCATGGAGGTGATCAATCGTCTGAAAGCCATCCGGGAGGAGCTGATGACCCTGAAGCAGGAGCTGGACCAGACCATCTACTGATACGGCATCCGGAATATGGAGAGCCTTCGGACTCTCTCAACCGAAGAGGCACAAAGACATGGGGAAACGACGTGGACAGCAGGACTGTCGTTCCGGGCTGTGTCTTTGTGCCTCTTCGGTTAATGGGTATGCACCGGTCGTGTCTGTCGTCAGACGCGGGTGACCGATTGGATGTTCTTCACCTGACGCAGGGAGTTGCAGAGGGTCTTCACATCTTCCACATCGAAGACGTAAAGCTCGATTTGTCCTTCAAAGATACCCTCGTTGCTCTCGATGCACAGTTTGTGGATGTTCACATTGAGCTGCCGTGAAATGATTTGGGTGATTTCGTTGATGAGACCCAGGTCGTCGATACCCTTTACCTGGATAGTTGCGGCAAATGCCATGGTCCGGCGTGTATGCCATTCGGCAGCGAGGATGCGGTTTCCCTGGCTGCTCTTGAGCTTGGCAGCAATGGGGCACTGGCGTTTGTGGATGACAATCTGGTCATTCTCATTCAAGAATCCCAAGACATCATCACCCGGTATGGGCTTGCAGCACTTGGCGAGGATGAAGTCCTTGCCTACGCCTGCTTCGGTCAGGATGACAGGCTTCTTCTTGTCAATGCCGGTGGCAGGTGCCGGTTCATTGGCAGGGGGAAGTTGGGGCGTTTCTTTCGTTTTGCTGCGGTTGAAGGGGAAGATGTACTTGGTATACTTCTTCCAATTGTTGTTGCCTTTGTCCTTCAGGATGTTCCGGTCTTCTTCATTCAGAACGAGCGTCTTCTGTCCCAGTGCGGCGAGGAAGTTCTCACGGGTCATCTGGTGAAGGGCCAACAGTTTGTCTACATTGATGCTGGTCGGATCAATCTCCTCCTTCTTGAAGAATTCGGCAAGGACATCTTCGCCCAGCTTCTGTGCCTGACGCTGTTCCCGTTTCAGGATGGCAAGAATCTTGGCCTTAGCCTTGGCTGTCGATACGAAGTTCACCCACGAGGGTTGGATACGCTGTGCTTTCGAAGTCAGGATTTCCACCTGGTCGCCACTCTGCAGCCGGTGGCTCAGCGGAACCAGTTTATGGTTCACCTTGGCACCGATACAATGGCTGCCCAGGAAGGTATGGATGGAGAAGGCGAAGTCCAGTGCCGTACAGTTGGCAGGCATCGTCTTGATTTCCCCTTTCGGCGTAAAGACGAAGATTTCAGAAGCAAAGAGGTTCAGCTTGATGGTGTCGAGCAAGTCCATGGAGTCGGGTTGGGGGTCATCAAGGATTTCCTTGATGGTGTGCAGCCACTTCTCCAGTTCGCCTTCGTCTTCGCTGCCTCCCCCTTCCTTGTATTTCCAGTGTGCGGCAAAGCCCTGTTCGGCAACGTCGTCCATGCGTTGGCTGCGGATTTGCACCTCGATCCATTGTCCGCGGTTGCTCATCAGTGTGACGTGCAGTGCCTGGTAACCGTTGGCCTTCGGGTGGTTCACCCAGTCGCGCAGGCGGTCAGGGTGTGGCTTGTATATCTTCGAGAGGGCGACGTAGATGTTGAAGCATTCATTGAGTTCTTCCGCCATCGACTTGGGCTTGAATATGATGCGGACGGCCAGGATGTCGTAGATTTCCTCAAAGGTGATGTGTTTGGTCTGCATCTTGTTCCAAATCGAGTAGGGGGACTTGATGCGTGCCTTGATTTCATATTCCAATCCCATCTTGTCGAGTTGTGCGCGAATGGGGTCGGTAAACTCCTTGAACACTTCATCGCGGCTGGCTTGTGTCTCGGCCAGTTTGTCGTTGATCTGGTTGTACTCTTCCGGGTGTTCGTACTTGAAGCTCAGGTCTTCCAGCTCGGTCTTGATTTTGTTCAGTCCGAGGCGGTTGGCAAGCGGTGCATAGATGTAGAGCGTCTCGCCGGCAATCTTGTACTGCTTGTTGGGCAGCATGGACCCCAGGGTACGCATGTTGTGCAGACGGTCGGCAATCTTGATGAGGATGACACGGATGTCGTCTGACATGGTGAGGAGGAGCTTCTTGAAGTTCTCTGCCTGTGCCGAGGCGCGGTCTCCGAAGATACCTCCGGAGATTTTGGTCAGTCCGTCCACAATCTGTGCGATTTTGGGACCGAACAGGTTGGCAATATCCTCCACGGTGTAGTCCGTGTCCTCCACCACGTCGTGGAGAAGAGCCGAACAGATGGAGGTAGAGCCCAGTCCGATTTCAGTACAAACGATTTTCGCTACGGCGATGGGATGCAGGATGTAAGGCTCGCCCGAGCGTCGTTTGACTCCTTTGTGTGCCTGTTTGGCAAAGTTGAACGCTTTGGTGATGATCTCGACTTTCTTGCGGTGCTTGGTCGCAAGATAGCAGTTCAGAAGATCCTGAAAAGCAGCATTAATCAGTTCTTCTTCTTGCATCTCTTTGGTTTGTACATGGTCTTCCATAATCGTCAAAATGTGAATTTAAGGTTTAACGGACTCTGATGGACTTGCCGGCCGTGATGCGGTTACCACGGATGCCGTTCAAGCTTCTCAGGCGACGGACGCTTGTCCCGAACTTTTCGGCAATCTCCGAGAGGGTATCGCCGCGTCGTATCTTGTAATATTTGGCACCTGCCGTACTGGCGGCTGCCCGTGCTGCCGGTTGTTGGACGGCTACTTGTCTGCGTTTGGTGAACAGCTCGTCTGCCCGGTGGGTGTAGACAGAGTCTTTTGCGTCGATGAAGGCTGTCAGGGCTGCATGCGGAAGTCGCAGGATGCAGTCGCCGCTGTTGCCCGGTATAATCTCAGTCTTGTATTGCGGATTCAGTGCATGCAGCGATTCCAGGTCGATGTTGCACAAGTCGGATATCTGTTGGAAATGCAGCTCGCGGTTGATGTGTATGGTATCTGTCGCCAAGGGCAGTTGCGTGTCCATCGGGCAGATGTTATGGTCACAGTAATAGTTCATGATGTAGTTGGCTGCAATGAAGGCAGGCACATATCCTCGTGTCTCTTTCGGCAGGTAGTTGTAGATGCTCCAGTAGTCCCGGGCGCCATTGGCACGGTGAATGGCTTTGTTGACAGTACCCGGACCGCAGTTGTAGGCAGCAATGACCAGGTTCCAGTCTTGGAAAGCCTCGTAAAGGTCGTTCAGGTAACGTGCGGCAGCATACGTAGCCTTGATGGGGTCGCGGCGTTCGTCGATGAGGCTGTTGGTCTCAAGTCCGTAAATCTTTCCCGTACCCAGCATGAATTGCCAGAGTCCGGTCGCTCCCTGCCTGGATACGGCGGTCGGGTTGAGTGCCGACTCGATGATGGGCAGGTATTTCAGCTCATAGGGGAGGTTGTACAAGTCGAGTGCCTGTTCGAAGATAGGCATATAGAAATTGGAGGCTCCCAGCATGTAAGACACCGATTTGCGCAGGCGTCCGCTGTACATGTCGATGAACTTGCGCACAATGTCGTTGTAGGGCATTTCCATGATGGTCGGTATGCGGGACAGGCGGTCGATATAGATGGAATCCGGATAGGTCGGGTTCACATCTTCGTAGTTGCAGTCTTCGGGAGAGATTGACAGGTAATTCTTTGCATGCCAATTGGACAGCAGGCTGTCGATCGACAGCGTCATGTTTTCCGGAATGTCGATTTCTTCCACATTGCCGGATGGCGAGGTGACGGCGATGCTTTGCTGTGCATGCAGGTTCAGTGATGTGATAAACAGGACAAGGATAAATATCTTTTTCATATAGCAAGTTAAAATCTTAATCTGCATTGCAGGCCCACTGAAGAGTTCTTGTCGATGCTCAACTGTCGGCTGTAGTTCTTACTGAAAAGGTTGTTATTGTTGTTTATGATAGTCGGTTCCACTTTCAGGCTGATGTCTTTCGAAATGTCAAAGTTCGACAGCTCGGCGTCCACGTAGGCGTCAATCACCGATAGGGCGTAGACGGCAATGAAACAGAAAATGCTCAGGTCGCGGTAGCGGCGGTAGTAATCCTTCTTCCGTTTGAAGATATTCTCGAATTGCGATTCATTGCCTTCAATCTTGTAGTTGGGTGGAAGAAAGTCCTTGTAGCTGTCGGTGTTCGGGTCATCATCCATCAGGTCCAGATAGGCCTGTGAATAGTCTGAATACATCTGGTTGTTCCACGTCAGGGCGTAGGCACATCCCACAAATCCGCCATAGACAATCGGTAGTTTCCAATACTTGCGATTATAAATCTGTCCTCCTCCCGGGATGAGCAGAGCCAGCCAGGTAGCCCGTTTGGGGTCGGGCATCCACCGCTTCTTTACCGGTTCGGGAGTAGTGGTCTGATGGATGGAATCGCTTCCGGCATAAAGCCTGGCAGTGTCTATGGGAGCTTCCAGGATTTCCAGTTGCCGGTCTTGCAGCATCGTCAGGCTGTCGTTGACCAGGGAGTCTGTCACGAGCGAGTCAGCGACAGCCACCTGTGCACAGGCAGCCGTACGTCCGCCGCATACCAGCAACAGAGTCAGCAACAGGGTTATCCATTGACGATAGGTATGAATCATACGTTTCAAGGCTGATGATTATTCTTGCGGTTTGAGTTTATCGAATATCTCCATGATGCGTTCCAGTTCCTCCTCATTGTTGAAAGGAATGCTGATTTTACCTTTTCCCGATTGGCTGCACGACATCTGTACCTTGGTATGGAAGAAGTCGGACAGGTGGGAGCGCAGGGCATCATATTCTTCCGAAAGTTTGGCGCCACGGGGGGTGATTTTCTTTTCACCGCTCTTGATGCTCTCCCCTTCGCTGAGTGCTTTGACCATTTCTTCGACTTTGCGGACGGAGTAGTGGTGCTTGAGGATTTCTTCGAAAATCTTGATTTGAGTCTTGGGGTCTTCCAGTGTCAGGAGTGCACGGGCATGTCCCATGTCAATCTCTTTCTTTTGTAGGGCGACCTGAATCGGTGCCGGGAGTTTCAGCAGACGGAGATAGTTCGAGATGGTCGTGCGTTTCTTTCCCACCCGCTGGCTTAAGCGCTCCTGCGTCATTTCGTACTGTTCCAGCAAATGCTGGTAGGCGAGGGCAATCTCCAGAGAGTTCAGGTCTTCGCGCTGGATGTTCTCGATGAGTGCCATCTCCATCACATTTTCGTCATCGGCAGTGCGTATGTAGGCAGGGATGGTTGTCAGGCCTGCCATTTGGGAAGCCCGGAAGCGTCGTTCACCGGCAATGATCTGGTAGGAATCGTCACTGATTTTACGCAAGGTGATAGGCTGTATGATGCCGATTTCAGCAATGGAGTCTGCCAGTTCCTGCAGAGCTTCGGGGTCAAAGTCCCGTCGGGGTTGGTTGGGATTTACTGAAATCTTCGACAGCTCCACTTCGTTGATGGAAGAAGAGCCGCTGGTACGCACTTCCTCCGTAGAGATGAGTGCATCCAGTCCGCGTCCTAAAGCAAATTTCTTATGTACTGCCATGAATCTTCTACTTACTGTTTCGTTTGATTATTTCTTGTGCCAATGCCAGGTAGTTCTTCGAGCCTTTCGAGTCGGCATCATAAAGAATGACCGGGATGCCATGGCTGGGCGCTTCGCTCAACGTGACGTTGCGTTGGATGACGGTCTTGAATACCAGTTCCTGGAAGTGGTTCTTCACCTCTTCATACACTTGGTTCGCTGAACGCAGGCGCGAGTCGTACATCGTGAGCAGGAACCCTTCAATGTCCAGTGCCGGGTTCAGTTTCGACTTGATGATTTTGATGGTGTTGAGCAACTTGCTGATTCCTTCGAGTGCAAAATACTCACACTGTACCGGAATGATTACCGAGTCAGCTGCCGTCAAGGCATTGATGGTGATAAGTCCCAGTGACGGTGAGCAGTCGATGAGGATATAGTCATACATCTCTTTCATCGGAGCCAACAGCTTTTTCATTACTTTCTCACGGTCGTCCAGCTGAATCATCTCAATCTCGGCACCTACGAGGTCGATATGTGAAGGTACGATGTCCAACCCTTCGATGTCAGTCGTGTAAATGGCTTCACGAATATCCTGTTGGTTCACCAGGCATTCGTAGATAGAACAGTCAACTTCCTTTAAATCCACCCCCAGTCCCGATGAGGCATTTGCCTGGGGGTCGGCATCAATCACCAGCACGCTTTTCTCAAGTGTGGCCAATGATGCAGCCAGATTAATCGTAGTTGTAGTCTTACCAACGCCACCTTTCTGGTTGGCTAAAGCAATAATCTTTCCCATTTGTATCATTTTACTAGTTCAAGAAGCTTACACTCCTTGAAGTTGCAAATATAGACAATTCTATGTAAAGATGTCTATTTTTTGACAGAGCCTTTCACGCAGATTAAGAAATATTCCTATAAGCTGTTCGCGGGCTGGCTATTTTTCGTACTTTTGCCCGCAAACATAATATATAAGGTATGAAGAATAAATCTCCACTGATATTAGTCTCAAACGATGATGGCGTTACGGCCAAAGGAATCAATGAATTAATACGCATGCTCCGTCCGCTGGGAGAGGTGGTTGTCATGGCACCGGACTCTCCGCGTTCCGGGGCTGCCTGTTCGTTGACCTCGAAGTCTCCGGTGCATTATGCGCTTTATCATCGGGAAGAAGGATTGACAGTTTATGCCTGCTCGGGTACTCCGGTCGACTGTGTCAAGCTCGCCATGCACGATGCGTTGCCGAGGCGTCCGGATGTGGTCATCGGTGGAATTAATCATGGCGATAATTCGGCTGTCAATGTCCACTATTCCGGTACGATGGGAGTAGTGCTCGAGGGATGTATGAAGGGAGTCCCTTCCATCGGCTTCTCACTGTGCGACCATGACCCTGATGCCGACTTCGCTCCCCTGACAGCCTATGTCCAAGGCATCACAAAGGAAGTCCTGCGGCATGGTTTGCCCGGTGGAGTCTGTCTGAATGTCAATTTCCCATCGGCCCCTTCCTTCCGGGGCGTGAAGGTCTGCCGGCAGACGCGGGGAGGATGGCACAATGAGTGGGCGGATTGTCCGCATCCTTATAAAACACATTATTACTGGTTGACCGGTTCCTTTCAGAGTGACGATGAAGGCGAGGACTCTGATGCCTGGGCGTTGAACAACGGTTACGTCGCCATTACCCCCGTCAAGATTGACGTGACGGCCTACGAGATGATGGAACAAATGAAAGACTGGAATCTGGATATTTAGCTTATGAAGTATTATTTGATTGTTGGCGAGGCATCGGGTGACCTGCATGCATCCAACCTGATGGCAGCCATACGCCGGGAAGACCCGGAGGCGGACTTCCGTTTTTTCGGAGGAGATCTGATGACCGCCGTGGGAGGCAAGCGGGTGAAGCATTACCGTGAATTGGCATACATGGGTTTTATCCCGGTACTGCTCCATTTGCCTACCATTTTTGCCAACATGCGTCTGTGTAAAGAGGACATCGTACAGTGGCATCCCGACGTGGTGATCCTGGTGGACTATCCCGGCTTTAATCTGGGCATTGCCAAGTTTGTCAGGGCAAAGACCCGGATTCCCGTGTTCTATTATATCTCCCCTAAAATCTGGGCGTGGAAGACGTATCGCATCAAGAATATCAAGCGGGATGTGGACGAGCTTTTTTCCATTCTTCCTTTTGAAGTGGATTTTTATCGGAAGTATGACTATTCCATTCACTATGTGGGCAATCCGTGTGTGGATGCTGTAGCTAAATTCCGGGAAACCACTTCGGAGACACGGGCAGAGTTCCTGCGTGCCAACGGACTTGACCCTTCGCGTCCCATTATCGCCCTGCTGGCAGGTAGCCGCAAGCAGGAAATCAAGGACAATTTGCCCGACATGATACGTGCGGCTTCGGCTTTTCCGGAGTATCAGATGGTACTGGCAGGTGCACCCGGTATTGACCCCTTCTATTACGGTGAGTTCATTCAGGGAACACCGGTAAAGGTCGTTTACGGGCAGACCTATCCGCTCCTTGCCAATGCCCATGTGGCGCTGGTTACTTCGGGGACAGCGACGCTGGAGACCGCTTTGTTCCGTGTGCCTCAGGTGGTGTGTTACCATACGCCCATCGGCAAGGTCATCTCTTTCTTGCGGCGGCATGTCTTGAAGGTGAAATACATTTCGCTGGTCAATCTGATTGCCGGCAGGGAGGTGGTACGCGAGCTGGTGGCGGATACCATGACCGTGGAGAACATGAAACGTGAGCTGAGACGTTTGCTCGGTGGAGACGAACGCCGGAAGATGTTGGATGAATACGACCGCATTATCAATCTTTTAGGCGCTCCGGGCGCTTCGGAGAAGGCTGCGCGCCAGATGCTTGATGTGTTGCGCGGGCGTAGTTGAGATATTTCCTTAGTCACTGAATGTGGATTGATTGATATGAGTACGACAGAATTTGAAAGGCACGATGGTGTCAGGACAGACGAGTCCCGGAACCAGCTGCGGGCAACGGTGTTGCAGACCGATATCGTCTGGTGTCATGCTGCAGCCAACCGCGAACACCTGGAATCGCTTTTGAGAGACGCTCCGTCAAGCGATATCTATCTGCTTCCTGAGATGTTTGCTACCGGGTTCTGCATGCAGCCCGGTCTTCCGGGAGTAGCCGCTACGGCGGAGGATACCTTGGAATGGATGCGTCAGTGGGCTGTCCGGCTGGATGCAGCCCTGGCAGGCAGTCTGCCGGTGGAAGCGGACGGCAGGTTCTACAACCGGTTCTTCTTTGTGACGCCTCACTCCGTGGAGGCTTATGACAAACGCCATTTGTTTACGTATGGTGGAGAGGATAAGGTCTATGTCCCGGGGCGGAAGCGGGTTGTCGTGGAGTTCCGCGGATGGCGTTTCCTGCTCCAGGTATGTTATGACCTGCGTTTCCCTGTCTTTGCACGGAACCGCGGTGATTATGAGGTGGCTCTCTATGTGGCAAACTGGCCGGTGCCGCGAATCCGGGTCTGGGATGCGTTGCTGGATGCACGTGCCTTGGAAAACCAATGTTATGTGCTGGCATCCAATCGGGTGGGACGCGACCCCATTGCCGCCTATGACGGACATAGCCGGGTGATTGATCCGTATGGCAAAGTCATCGCATCCTGTGTAGACGGACAGGAAGGATTTGCTACGGCGGTGCTTGACCGGGAGCGACTGGAGGCATTCCGGCGGAAATTTCCGGTCCTGGAGGATGGAGATGCCTTCACCTTCGAAGAAAATGGATAGACGCCTTGCCGCTTGTCACCTGCGCTTTGGATTTGCGGAAGTAAATTCGAAACAGTTTCTAATTTTGTACTGAAAAAGGAAGACGGTATAAGGCTAAAATAGTAATTTTACACCCCAAACAGACTAAAGACCCTATAAAAGTGAAAATACTGACTAATTCTCAAATCAAGGAATGGGATCAATATACCATCGAACAGGAGCCCATTGCATCCATTGACCTTATGGAACGTGCAGCACAAGCCATTACAGCTGCCATCGCCCGCCGGTGGTACAACATCACACCGGTAAAAGTGTTTGCCGGACCGGGGAACAACGGAGGTGATGCGCTTGCCGTGGCACGCATGCTCTCGGAAAAGGGATATGCCGTAGAGGCTTACTTGTTCAATACCACCGGACATCTGTCGGACGACTGCACCACCAACCGTGACCTGTTGCAGATGTGCGACAACGTGCAGTTTGAAGAGGTTACCAAGAACTTTGACCCTCCCCGGCTTTCCGAGGGGGACATCGTGATTGACGGATTGTTTGGTTCGGGACTCAACAAGCCGCTGAGCGGAGGTTTTGCCGCCGTGGTGAATTATATCAATCAGTCACCTGCCAAGGTCGTCTCCATTGACATCCCTTCAGGACTGATGTGCGAGGACAATACATACAACCAGCGCACGTTCATTATCCGTGCGGATCTGACGCTGACTATCGGGCAGATCAAGCTTTCTTTCCTCTTCTCGGAGAACGAGGAACTGCTGGGGGATGTGGAGGTGCTTGACATCGGTTTGTTGCCCAGTTTCCTGAAAGAAGCACAGACTCCTTTCCATATTCTTGAAAAGGATGAAGTGGCTTCCCTCTTGCGTCCACGCGGACGGTTCTCCCACAAAGGGGATTACGGTCATGCGCTGCTTATTGCCGGGAAGTTCGGTATGGCAGGAGCTTCCATTCTGGCTGCCCGTGCCTGCCTGCGCAGTGGGGTGGGGCTGTTGACGGTCCATGTTCCCTTGCGTAACAATGACATTGTGCAGACGAGTGTGCCTGAAGCCATGATCGATCACGATTATAGCGACGAGTGCTTCACGACGGCTACGGAAGCAGATTCTTACGAGGCGGTCGGGGTAGGTCCGGGACTCGGAAAGGCTATGGAGACGGCTGAGGCTCTGATTGAACAGCTTCAGATAACCTCCACACCGATGGTGCTTGATGCCGATGCACTCAACATCCTTTCGCTCAACCATTCCTGGATGTCACAAGTGCCGAAAGGCAGTATCCTCACCCCGCATCCGAAAGAGCTGGAACGGCTGGTCGGTACGTGCAGTGACACGTATGAACGATTGACGAAGGCGAAGGAGCTGGCTGCAGCCCATCAGGTGTATATCGTGGTGAAAGGAGCCTGGACGGCCATCGTCACTCCCGAAGGAGAGGTCGTTTTCAATCCGACGGGCAATCCCGGTATGGCTACGGGAGGAAGCGGCGATGTGTTGACGGGCATTTTGCTTGCCTTGCTGGCGCAGGGATATGATTCGTTTGATGCTTGCCGGTTGGGCGTATACGTACACGGTCTTGCCGGAGACCTGGCTGCCGAGGCAGAAAGTCAGATTGCCATGACTGCCGGAAGTCTGGTCGACCATCTGCCGGAAGCATGGAAGCTGCTCGAACGATGAAACGATTCTTTAAAAACCATTCTAAGCCATAATGATATGAAAACAGGATTATTTGCTTTTGCATTGCTTTTGTCTCTGTCGGCAAGTGCGCAGACGCGTGTCAGTGGCTATGCTCCGGGACAAAATGAGGAAGGAGTGACCTACTTCTTGCCCCAGACCACCCTCAGCATTACGGTGGTGGCGGAGAAGACAGTGTTTACCCCCGGCGACTTTTGTCGCTATGCCGAGAAATACCTGCGTCTGACAGGCGTTTCCGCACAGGCGTATGAGCAATGGAAAATAAAGGAAGTCAAGGTAGTCCCGGTGGGGACTCCCGATAAGGACCAGGCTTATACCATCGAGTTGAAAGACAAGACCGTTGCCCCGTTGGTGGAGCTGACGCCTGACGGCATTCTGAAAGCGATAAACATGCACAATACGTTGGCTGAGGGCTCGGGTGAAGAGCCTGCTTCGGAGACTCCGCAAGCTCCGGTGAATCCGCGTGATTACATGACCGAGGAGATACTCATGGCTGGTTCTACCGCCAAGATGGCGGAGCTGACTGCCAAGGAAATCTATAACATACGCGAAAGCAAGAACAGCTTGACGCGGGGACAGGCTGACTACATGCCTACGGATGGAGAATCCTTGAAAATCATGCTTGCCAACCTGAATCGTCAGGAAGCTGCCCTGCTGCAGCTCTTTGAAGGAACGACCGTGACGGAGACGAAGAAGTTTAACCTGACGCTTCTCCCGACCGGGAATATAGACAAGGAGGTGCTGTTCCGTTTTTCAAAGCGTCTGGGGGTTGTGGGTGCAAACAACCTGGCAGGCGAGCCTGTGTATGTATCTTTGGAAAATAGAAATACGGTTCCCATGGCGTCTCCGGAGGAAAAGGCGAAGAAGAAGCTGGAAGGGGTGGTCTACAATGTCCCCGGAAAAGCTCATGTCATGGTGTTTCAGGGAAAAGAGAAATACTATGAAGGTGAGCTGCCTTTTGCGCAGTTCGGCAATCGTGAAATCTTGAGCAAGAAGCTCTTTGACAAGAAGACCACTACCCAGGTCATGTTCGACCCGACTACCGGTGGGGTGCTTAAGATTACTGCTGACGAAAATTAAATCCAATTCGGTCATTAGACAGCTCAAAGAGCTTGCCCTTTTGAAACGAAAAGAACCTTGAGCGGTCTGAAGACCGATTGGGGTTAAAAGCATGACACAAAGGCGCTGAAGAGACAGGGAGAAGATGTATTTTATCCATTTTGTCCATTTCGTTAATTTCACTCTGTATCTTCACACCTTTGTGTATTTTTTATTGGTTCCGTCTCCGGAAGTTCTTTTCTGAAGTTTGACACATGGAGGGGATAATTCTTATTTTGCTTGCAGAAAGTCTTCTTCCGACTATTTCTGCTGACTTTCGCTTTTCAGCCTCTTGGTAATCCAATATTGAATTGCTAATTTCGTTTAACAGAAACGTCGACATTTTCCTGGTGTTTTAGAAAACTATACATTTTATTCCCATGCTATGGGCAAAACGTGCTCGGAATACTCTTCTTTCGTACGCCCGATTTGGAAAATTGCTGCGGGATTTTGGGGAGTTTCCTGCTTCCAACCCTGCTGTTTTGCGATGAAAAGTCTCTCGGATGAGGCGTTCGAGTGGGTTGTTTTGAGTTTCCTTCTCTGGAAGGAGGAGCTTGCAGAATAGTCGGATGGTGACATCAAGTGTGAAATTCCGGATGGTCAGGGGCAGTATGTGAGTCTTAGAGCTGAAAGCATACCATTGTGACGTTATCCAGTCTGAATGTTTGTCAATGCGTATGTTGCAAACTGCCTGAAAAAGCCTTTGGAATGTATCAATCCGGAGTTTGCCGTAGGACAGTCGCTGCTAAGGGGCTTCATTTGACAATTTGTCAATAGCTCTAAAACTTCAAGGCTATCCTTGACTTGTGGACTGATACATCAAATTGCATCTGCACGTAGGAACTTATTTCTTGTTCATGTTGTTTCTTCTTTTCTTTCTCATCTTGTTCCGATGGTGGCATATAAGGAAAGTGTTAATTATAATACCTACCAGTATTATGATAACCTCCCCCCAACCGTACATGCTGATGCTAAATACAACTATTAAGATTATCCAAAGTACACATCCGATAGGCATACTATTTAGATTTTGATATTTGACAAAAGTTCTAATGACCGCAAATATAGTAGTCCGGTCCGTCTCTTACATATAATTTGACTTGTTTTTTTATTTGGATTATATTCTTCTTAGCAAACTGGAATAGGGTATAAAATTTGCACAAGTTGAGCCCTGGGCTGCCGCGATGCTGGAGGGCACGGAGAAGGATGCAGGAGTAAAAAAAAGAAAGCCCGACCATAGCCGGGTTGCTGGGATACGCGCTGGGCTGTGT
>ERZ824978.83-NODE-83-length-138832-cov-4.592195_pt1 | contig 138832 bp, 110 predicted proteins | sample MGYA00519860_ERZ824978 | MGnify/ENA primary metagenome ERZ824978 (study PRJEB31778, sample SAMEA3449184) | human gut metagenome | biome: human gut; feature: human-associated habitat; material: faeces | place: United Kingdom | collected 2010/2012 ... | reverse complement strand
GTCAGCCTGCCGGATTTGTCATACGCATACTGCGTTTTGCCTTCCGGCGTGATGATTTCTGCCAGGCGGCCTGCGGCGTCCCGGCCGTAGAGGATAGTTTCCTCCAGGCCGTTGACCCTGGCGGTACACAGGCCATCGGCGTCATAGCGGTAACGCCAGACCACGCCGCCCCAGTCATGCTCTTCCGTCACCCGCCCACAGTTATCCAGAATATAAAGATAAGACTCGCCCTGCGGGTTTATCACCTCCGTCAGTTGCAGCGTGTCCTTATCATAGCGGTACTGCCAGCGGTGACCTTCGCCGTCCGTTCGCGCCACCGGCAAATCGAACGGGCCGTATTCCATTGTCCAGACAACGCCGTTACCGTCCGTGTACGCCAGCAGGTTGCCGTGGCGGTCATAGCGGAATCCTTCTGCGCCGGTTCCTGCCCGCTCAAGGCCGCTCAGTTTATGGTGCTGCTGCCACTGCAACCGCACTGACTGACCGCCGGGGCCGCGCATCTTCACCGGCAGGTCGTGACCACTGTATTCGGTGTGGTGTTCACGGCCCATCACGTCGGTGAGTGTTTCCGGCCGGTTGTGGTGGTCGTACTCTATGCCCAGACGCCGTTCATCCTGGCGGAATATCCCCGACAGCAGCCCCTGCGGCGTGTACGCCAGCCGGGTCTCTTCGCCCTGTGGCGACATCAGGCTTACCGGCAGGCCGCGTTCATCGCACTGCTGCGTCCACGTCTGCCCGGCAGGGTCGGTGATGTTGCTGAGCAGGCCGCGCTCATCATAGCGGTACAACCACACCGCGCCGTCTGCCGCCGTATAACGGCTTAACTGACCGTGTACGGCGTTGTATTCAAATTTCTCCACCCGTCCGGCAGGGGAGTGGCGGGCCAGCAGGTGATGGAATTCATCCCATTCATACGTGGTGGTGCTGCCGTCCGGCGCTTCTTCCCGCAGAATATTGCCGTCAGGATCATAGTAATAACGGTGAATGCCCTTGCCGTCCGTCACGGTGGTGCAGCCGTCACTATAGTCCAGCGTGGCGTTGTAATAGCCGTCCGCCCCGGTGACATTCACGCACCGGCCCTGTTCATCGTAGGTGAAACGGCTCCACGTCTGGTCGTTATCGGACCAGCGGATGATCCGGTCCGCAGCGTCGTACTCATAAAACAGGTGGTAGTCCAGCCGCGCATCCGCTTCGGTCAGCCGCCCCCGCGCATCCTGTTCGTAGGTCGCCAGCGTCTGTATGCCGTTATCCGTGCGGTGAATGGCTTTCAGGTAGCCGCTGGCGTGGTACGTCAGTTTAAGCCGGATCCCGTCGGTGTGACTGACACCCGTGATGCGGTACTGGCTGTCGCGCTCAAACGTGATGCGGTTGCTGGCGGTGTCGCTCATCCCGCCCAGCATGTACATCCGGTCACCGGGGCTGTGTGCCAGGCGGTCATCATTGGTATCGTCAGTCACCGGGTGGCGCAGGCGCATTCCCGGAAAGGCGTCATAAAAGAAGCGGCTGCTCAGGGCATCACGGTCGAACAGCTCCAGGTAATCGTCGCGGCGGCGCAGGATATACTGGGCGTGATACGGGTTAACCGCCGTATCACTGTCTCCGTCGAAGGCAAAGTACAGCGTGGCTCCCTGGCTGATGATATCCACCCGGTTTCCCTGTTCACGCACCCAGGCGTATTCGCTCCAGGAGTCGCTCCAGCCCACGCCCGTCAGGCCATGCAGTGGCAGTACAGAACTGTGGAAACGGGTGAAGGAGAGGGGGAGTGTCTGGCCCAGCGTAAAGTCGGTACGTTCGTCGCAGTATGCGCCGGTTACCGGATCGACAGGATCTGTTACCCATCTGATGACTTTATTGGCAATACTTTTTAACGACTTACCTGTTTTCCCCAGCAACGCGCCGAGCTTTGCCCCCAGCAGCTTCCCGCTTTTCCCCAGCAGGTTTCCCAGTTTGCCGAGTTTCGCCAGATTCCCCAGTTTTCCCAGCAGTCCCGCGGGCGGCAGAAGATAGCTGGCTATCGTTATTCCCCCCAGGATCATTCTCTGCCACGGCGGGAACTCCGGCTGGATATCCAGATAGGTCACCTGTTCACCGCCAATAAAGACGTCCGGCGAACCTTCCACGATTGCCGCGCTGCACTCCAGTTTGTCCCCCTGGCGCGCGGCGGGCTGATTGTTGATAAAGACGTTGCTGCTGCCCTGGGCTATCCTCGGTGGTTTGTTCTCCTTGTCGCAGAGCGCCGTGTCCTCACCGGCTTCCGGGAAATCCACATCTTTTTTGATTTCGCCACGCCCGCCCACCATGGTGGCAAACTCCATTAATACCGGACCGGCGGGAAACAGAAGCGATGCGCCTGCACTGACGCGATCCATAAAACTGGCATTGCTGTCCGTCAGGGTGATAACAGCGTTCCCCCAGGTCTTCGCCAGTGGTACTGCTTTTTCCGCTGCCGATTCAAGCAGGTCAGTGGCAATATCACCCCATGAGGGTTCCCCCTGTGGTGGAGAGGGTATTGCTTCAGTCAGGGGAGGAGGGGGAAGGGTGACGGCGGCCCTGGCTGCTGGCTTACCGTTAATTTTTACGTTTTCAGAACCGGTATTGATGGCGCCGTCCGTGTCACAAAAACTGTTTATCCATGACTCAAGCTGGTTCTGTTTCTCCTCCACATAATCACTCGCCTTATAGCTGGCATACATCAGCGCAGGCACCAGAACCAGCGCATAAGGGCCGGTGGCGCAGGCGGCCATAATCAGGCAACCTTCTGCGATAGTTACTATCGCCCCCAGCACGGCCCCTGCCAGTGCCCCCAGAAAACTTTTATGCTGAATTTCATCGCCCAGCCTGGCGGCAGGTGGGCCGGACTTCTTTGCTGCCAGCATCTGTGCAATGGCTTTGTCGTTGGCTGCCCGTTTCATCTGGCTGGCGACCATCGCCTGCTGTGACAGCATTCGCATTGCCAGCGTACCGCCTGCGGTCGCTCCCTGTGGGCCGCCTGGTCCTTCACTCATGTGTTATCCCTCGTTTATGTCAGCGCGGCTGGTCCTTTTGGATGTCATTCTCCGGTGGCAACGGGGTGAAGCTCTTTATCACCTCCAGCAGCATCGTCTTTTGACTGTTCTTCAGGGATAAGGAGGTGCTGAAAGTGAAGGTCAGCAGCGTATCTCCACGCCGCTGGAATACGGCTATCTGGTCAATCCGTCCCTGGTTCCCCTCATCTTCCGGACCGTTCCAGGAATAATCCAGCAGCCAGGCCGGGGCCTCTGCCAGAGTGATTTCCCGGCAGGCATGTTCGGTGTACCCATCAAGTTTGCCCTGGTACAGCGCCAGCGTTTCCTGGTACAGCTCTGGTGTCAGGGTTCCCTGTGGAACGGCTTCGCGGGTAATGACCAGGTTGATGCCACTGTTATCTGTGGACACCAGGACCTGCATTGACTGATCCTGCCATTGCGATGGCAGCTGAATATGACCTTCATTAAAAGTGAACTGCATAAAATACTCCCTGATAATCTGAATGAATCAGTTGATGAAAACAGAACCGCCCACGATGGTGATGCCATCCTTCGACAGCCTGATTACCGTCGATTCCCCGACCTGTAGCTGAATGCCATCCGGCGTCAGCGCAATTTTGCTTTCCTCCACGGCCAGCATAATTTGCTTAATTGCCGTATAAGCCTGTATACCGTCGCCTTCGCCACCATTGTTTACAGCGTCAACATGCACTGAACCGGCAATCGTGCCTCTGTCCTGAAAAACATCCTCAGATAAAGACCCTTTTAGTACGCCTGTGATTTTGTGGCCTTTTTCCACCGTAAGAAGGCGGTTACCTTCCTGGATCATGACCGTCTGGTCATTTTTTACGGTTTCGCGGTGATCGTGTTTTACGGTGGTGGTACGGTCGTTGAGTACCTCGGTATCCATGTTCTTCTGGGCGTGGATGTAGACCTGTTCTTTCCCTGTCGCATCGTCAAACTTCAGCTCGTTAAACCCGCTGCCCATATATGTTTTGGAGCGGATGGTCATCTGCGTCTTCGTTCCCGGCAGGCTGCCCGGCGAGCGGTTATCTTCGTGGTAGGTGCGCCCCATAATGATCGGCTGGTCCGGATCGCCGTTGAGGAAGTCCACAATCACCTCCTGACCCACGCGCGGTATCGCCAGGTTGCCAAATCCCGGCCCCGCCCACGCCTGCGCCACCCGTATCCAGCACGAACTGTCCTGATTGGCCGGGTTATAGCGGTCCCAGTTAAATTTCACCCGCACGCGGCCATGTTCATCACAGAAGATTTCTTCTCCTGCCGGTCCCGTCACGACGGCGCTCTGCGGACCGTCCACTGACGGCTTTGGCTTCGGCTGAGGTCGCCACGTCCGGTCTGCCGGTATTACCGCAAAGTGGTTATTCAGCGTGGTACCTGACCCCCTGCGTCCCGGCACCGCCTGCGGCTGTTCGCCGTGCAGTTCGCTCGCCACCACCTGCCATTCCCGGTTCAGGTTCGCCTGCGGATGCCCCGTCAGCGCAATTCGCCGTCCCGGCCATATCTCCGGCGAACGGCTTGTTCCGCGCGCCACTTCTGCGTTGTTTCGCCAGCCATCCATCTGCCAGCGGGCAAAGTTCTGCCCGTGGGCACCCTTGAAACGTCCGGGGTAGTCATACACTTCATACTGTGTGCGCTGGTAATCCTGATGCTGGCCTTCCTGGTCAAAACGTCCGGCCCAGCCGGGGCGTTTAAAGGTGTAGTCTTTGGTCACCACAGAGGAAGGACGGATTTGTGCGCTGTAGCGGAACTGGCTGATGCAGAGGGTGCTCACCTCGGTACGGGTGTTCGGATTCCAGGGGATCTCAAAGGACTCCGGCAGATAACGCACGGTGTCGCACAGGACCAGGCTCTGGTCGGTACTTTTTTGCGCGTGCTCCTCATAAAAGAAGATGCCTTCCTCCGCCGCCATCCGGCACAGGAAATCGTAATCGGTTTCGCCGTACTGGACACAAAACTCACGGGAAGGATGCGGCTCGCTGAACAGCGGACTCCACTCGGTCACCCCGTTTTCTTTCAGGATCGTCGCGAGTATGCTTTCGATGTCCTCATTCTGGAAGATACGGAAGTTCTGGCGCAGCCCTGTGCGCCACAGCGGTGGGCACACCTTCATGCTGTACAGCATCTGGTTTTTGTCGTTCTCCCCCAGTTCAAACCAGGTCACCACACCTTTCACCCGGCGCTGTACGTCATCGCCCTGCCATACCGTCAGGTAGGCCATTTTGTCCAGCACCTGCGCAAATTCAAGGGAGAGAAACTGCTGACTGACCAGAGAAAGGTCAAGGGAAAAAAGTGAAGAGAGTGACTGGGTGAGATGAAAGGAGACCACCGCAAAAGCGTCCGGTGGCAGGCCGTCCACTTCCAGTGTGAAACGTAATCCGGTTGACATAGCAACCTCCGTGAAAATGAATAATAATCCGCATATATTGCATGTACAACATGTCGGGTAATGAGATAAGCGGGCCGGCTTCAGGCGTTACCGGGGAATATCAGAAAAGTGTCATGGTTATGTGATGATTTTGTCCGGGATTTTACTTCAGAGAAACGGGGGGCTGTTGACTCAACAAAATAATCACAAACTCAACTGACGGGTTCACGATGTTATTAAGGACAGGCTCGTATATTACATCGAGTAACAAAAAAACACCTGATATGCAAAGTCAAACCAATATTTGTAATGTCTTTTTATTCACAATAATAAATAACTCAATAAACATTATTGAAATGAATGATGGTTTGTATAAGGAATATACGCTACCGCCCCACCCTGATAACATGATCTGCACATTGCTATCTTAACGTCGTTAGACGCTGGCTTAATAGTGAATATTTTAAATTAGGAATTTATCAAGTTCACTTGATAAATAGACCGCGTGAATAATATAGAGATTAATGATGCCTGACTGCGCTTTATATTATAGCCGATTCTTTTATAGTGATGAAAATTTAGTAATAGCATTGTGCTCTACAATTGGTAGAAACACGAATTTAATTAAATTGCATATCTAAATATCTCGTAAATATCCGAAAATGAATAACCTTCGATTTCAGACGACCAATAAGGTCTTCCCTGTTTTATTGATAAATAATAACAGAAGGCGATACATCACTCTTTGAGTTTGAACTAACTAATTAACCTTTCTCCGGTAGTTTGATCATAAACCTTGTCCCCCGAGCATCTGACGTTACTGCAACCGTGCCTTTATGCGCGACAACAATCGATTTCACTATCGCCAGGCCAATACCGCTACCTTCGCCTTTTCGCTGACGGGAGGGGTCAACGCGATAGAAACGGTCAAACAATCGCGGTAAGTGCTCGGGCGCAATGGGCGTACCGGGGTTTTCGACGGTAACTTGCACCTGGTGATCGACCGTTTGGCAGCGCACAACAATTGCCTCTCCGGGTGGCGTATAACGCAGGGCGTTCGAAAGCAGGTTGCTTAACGCCCGACGCAGCATCAGCGGATCGCCCGCAACCTGACACTCGTCACCAACAAACCGCAACTCCACGCCGCGATCTTCCGCTAATGCCTCGAAAAAATCGAACACTTTGCCGACTTCATCCGCCAGGTTGAGCATTTTCTTTTCGGGGATTAACTGGTTGTTATCGGCCTGGGCGAGAAACAGCATATCGCTGACCATTTTCGCCATTCGCGTCAGCTCTTCGAGATTAGAGTAGAGCACATCTTCCAGCTCCTTCTGGCTGCGTGACTGGCTGAGGGCGATTTCCGTTTGCGTTATGAGATTCGTAATTGGTGTACGAATTTCGTGGGCGATGTCCGCTGAGAAATTGGACTGGCGGGTAAAGACATCCTCAATACGCTCGATCATATGGTTGAACGACAGTACCAGCTGTTCCAGCTCAATGGGCACGGTCTGCGGGTCAAGGCGAACGTCGAGATCTTTCGAGGTAATGTTCTGGATTTGACGGCTGACGCTGCGGATCGGCGCGTGACCTTTATGTACCGCCAACAGCACGATAAAGACGATCAGGATGCTGATGATCGATGCGGTCATAATAAGTTTATTCATCAAATCATTTATGTAATGAAGATGAAAATCGATCGAAAGCGCAATGTAGAGCGTATAAATCGGTTTGCCGTCCACCAACGGGCCAACCGGCAAGCTAATCATCCGCCAGTTGCTGTGTTCCATATGCCCGTGACCGTGGCCCGGCATCATCATCGTCGGGCCGGAAAGGAGATACACCTCACCGCCCCGCGTGTCTTTATCGGGTATGGCGTCACGCGTAAACTCGCGGATATCCGGCGCACCGGGGGAGTGATACACCGTTTTACCGTGGCTATCTGCCAGGGAAATCAACACATTGGAATAACCACTGACGATATCTTCCAGCGTCATTAAGCGTTGGGCTTGCGTTTCGTCAGGGTGATTAAGTACCCGTTCAAGAGTGGCGCTAATCTCTTTTAAATCATTAATATCCTGCTCGGCAAAATGCACTTTTACTGAGTGGATCATGATCCATGCAAAGGCGAAAAACGCCGCGATGGTGGCCAGGCTAATAAAAAAGGTCAGGCGGGTTGCCAGCGAAAACGGGCGCTGAAACGGCTTACTGACCATCCGGCACCTCAAGCATGTAACCCACGCCGCGCACGGTTTGAATCAGCTTCGGCTCAAAGTCGTTGTCGATTTTGCCACGCAGCCGCTTCACCGCCACATCAATGGCGTTAGTGTCGCTGTCGAAATTCATGTCCCACACCTGTGAGGCAATAAGTGAGCGGGGCAGTACTTCGCCCTGATGGCGAAGGAAAAACTCCAGCAGAGTAAATTCTTTACTGGTCAGAGTGATGCGCGTGCCACTGCGGGTGACTTTGCGGCTGACGAGATCGACCATCAGATCGGCAACCTGAAACTGACTTTCGATAATCACCGCCGCCCCGCGCCGCAGTAGAGTGCGCACTCGCGCCAGCAGTTCAGCAAAAGCGAACGGCTTCACCAGATAGTCATCCGCCCCCAACTCCAGCCCCTTGACGCGATGTTCAATGGTGCCAAGCGCGGTAAGCAACAGAATCGGCATCCCCTTATTGGCGGAACGCAACATGCGCACGATATCCCAGCCGTTCACGTCCGGCAGCATAATATCGAGGATTATCAGATCATAATCACCGGTCATCGCCAGATGGTAGCCATTCAGCCCGTTGTCGGCCAAATCGACCACAAAACCGGCTTCGGTTAACCCTTTGGTCAAGTATTCTCCGGTTTTCTTTTCATCTTCGACAATCAACAGTTTCATATTTCCTCCGCATGTTGCCCGGGCAATTCTAGAGTAGCGGGATCAGATGGCAATCGCTTATTGGCAAAATGACAATTTTGTCATTTTCCTGTCACCGGAAAATCAGAGCCTGGCGAGTAAAGTTGGCGGCATAAAATCACCAGAAATTATGAGCCTATGTCTCCTTGTAAACTTCTGCCATTTTGTGTGGCCCTTGCGCTAACCGGTTGTTCACTGGCACCGGATTATCAGCGCCCGGCAATGCCCGTGCCGCAGCAGTTCTCACTCAACCAGAACGGCCTGGTTAACGCAGCAGATAACTACCAGAACGCGGGCTGGCGCACCTTTTTTATTGATAATCAGGTGAAGACGCTGATTAGCGAGGCGCTGGTGAAAAACCGGGATTTGCGCATGGCGACGCTGAAAGTGCAGGAAGCGCGGGCGCAATATCGTCTGACCGATGCCGACCGCTACCCACAGCTCAATGGCGAGGGCAGCGGCAGCTGGAGCGGCAATCTTAAAGGCGATTCAGCCACGACGCGGGAGTTCTCGACTGGCCTTAACGCCAGCTTTGATCTCGATTTTTTCGGTCGCTTAAAGAACATGAGCGAAGCCGAGCGACAAAATTATTTAGCCACTGAGGAAGCCCAGCGCGCGGTGCATATTCTGCTGGTTTCTAATGTCGCGCAAAGCTATTTCAATCAGCAGCTGGCGTATGCGCAATTGCAAATAGCCGAAGAAACGCTGCGTAATTATCAGCAGTCATATGCGTTTGTCGAAAAACAACTGTTGACCGGTAGCAGCAATGTTCTGGCGCTGGAACAGGCTCGCGGGGTGATTGAAAGTACCCGCAGCGACATCGCTAAACGTCAGGGGGAACTGGCGCAGGCGAATAATGCATTGCAACTGTTATTGGGAAGCTACGGCAAGCTGCCGCAAGCGCAGACAGTAAACAGCGACAGCCTGCAAAGCGTTAAATTACCGGCGGGCTTGTCGTCGCAAATCTTATTGCAGCGCCCGGATATTATGGAAGCTGAACACGCGTTAATGGCGGCTAATGCCAATATTGGGGCCGCACGCGCAGCATTTTTCCCGTCTATCAGCCTGACCAGCGGAATATCAACCGCCAGCAGCGATCTGTCGTCATTATTTAACGCCAGCAGCGGGATGTGGAATTTTATACCCAAAATTGAGATCCCCATTTTTAATGCCGGACGTAACCAGGCCAATCTGGATATCGCCGAAATTCGCCAGCAGCAGTCGGTGGTGAATTATGAACAGAAAATCCAGAACGCCTTTAAAGAAGTGGCAGATGCGCTGGCATTACGTCAAAGCCTGAACGATCAAATTAGCGCCCAGCAGCGTTATCTGGCGTCGCTGCAAATTACTTTGCAACGGGCGCGGGCATTATATCAGCACGGCGCGGTAAGTTATCTGGAAGTGCTGGATGCTGAGCGTTCTTTATTTGCAACCCGACAAACTTTACTTGACCTGAATTATGCCCGTCAGGTTAATGAAATTTCTTTATATACCGCCTTAGGCGGCGGTTGGCAGCAATAATTTTTAACTCCAGGAGAGAATAAATGAAAAAAGCACTGCAAGTCGCAATGTTTAGTCTGTTTACCGTTATTGGCTTTAATGCCCAGGCTAACGAACATCATCATGAAACCATGAGCGAGGCACAACCACAGGTCATTAGCGCCACCGGTGTGGTAAAAACCATTGATCTGGAAAGCAAAAAAATCATCATCCACCACGATCCAATTACCGCGGTGAACTGGCCGGAGATGACCATGCGCTTTACCATCACCCCGCAGACGAAAATGAGTGAAATTAAAACCGGCGACAAAGTGGCGTTTAATTTTGTCCAGCAGGGCAACCTTTCTTTATTACAGGATATTAAAGTCAGCCAGTAACCCAGGTTTAATGAGATGAAAAAAATCGCGCTTATTATCGGCAGCATGATCGCGGGCGGTATTATTTCTGCGGCAGGTTTTACCTGGTTTGCAAAGGCGGAACCGCCCGCAGAAAAAACGTCGACCGCAGAACGTAAAATCTTATTCTGGTACGACCCGATGTATCCCAATACGCGGTTCGATAAACCAGGTAAATCGCCGTTTATGGATATGGATCTGGTGCCGAAATATGCCGATGAAGAGAGTTCTGCGTCTGGTGTACGCATTGACCCGACCCAGACGCAGAATCTGGGGGTGAAAACGGCTACCGTAACGCGCGGGCCGCTGACTTTTGCCCAGAGTTTCCCGGCGAATGTCAGTTACAACGAGTATCAGTATGCCATTGTGCAGGCTCGCGCTGCCGGGTTTATCGATAAGGTGTATCCGCTTACCGTGGGCGATAAAGTACAAAAGGGCACACCGCTTCTCGACCTGACCATTCCCGACTGGGTGGAAGCGCAGAGTGAGTATTTACTGCTGCGCGAAACCGGCGGTACGGCGACCCAGACTGAAGGCATTCTTGAGCGACTGCGACTGGCGGGAATGCCGGAGGCGGATATTCGCCGCCTGATTGCCACGCAAAAAATCCAGACTCGCTTTACGCTCAAAGCACCCATTGATGGCGTGATCACCGCGTTTGATCTGCGCGCGGGAATGAATATCGCCAAAGATAACGTGGTCGCGAAAATTCAGGGTATGGACCCGGTGTGGATCACTGCCGCGATCCCGGAGTCCATCGCCTGGCTGGTGAAAGATGCCTCGCAGTTTACGCTCACCGTTCCGGCGCGACCTGATAAAACACTCACCATTCACAAATGGACCCTGCTACCCGGCGTGGATGCCGCGACCCGCACGCTGCAGCTGCGTCTGGAAGTCGACAACGCCGACGAGTCGCTAAAACCGGGCATGAACGCCTGGTTGCAACTCAATACCGCCAGCGAACCGATGCTGCTCATTCCGTCACAGGCGCTGATTGATACCGGCAGTGAACAGCGGGTGATTACCGTTGATGCCGACGGACGCTTTGTACCGAAACGCGTTGCCGTTTTCCAGGCATCGCAAGGCGTCACCGCGTTACGCTCTGGTCTGGCGGAAGGTGAAAAGGTGGTTTCCAGCGGCCTGTTCCTGATTGATTCTGAAGCCAATATTTCTGGCGCACTGGAGCGGATGCGCTCTGAAAGTGCTACCCATGCGCATTGAGGGAATAGCCAATGATTGAATGGATTATTCGTCGCTCGGTGGCGAACCGTTTTCTGGTGCTGATGGGCGCGTTGTTTCTGAGTATCTGGGGCACCTGGACCATCATTAACACGCCAGTGGATGCACTGCCGGATCTCTCTGATGTGCAGGTGATTATTAAAACCAGCTATCCCGGTCAGGCACCGCAAATCGTTGAAAATCAGGTGACTTATCCGCTAACCACCACCATGTTGTCGGTGCCTGGCGCGAAGACTGTGCGCGGTTTCTCGCAGTTTGGCGACTCTTATGTGTATGTCATTTTCGAAGATGGCACCGATCCGTACTGGGCGCGCTCGCGGGTGCTGGAGTACCTCAACCAGGTACAGGGTAAGCTGCCTGCGGGAGTCAGCGCCGAGCTGGGGCCAGATGCCACGGGTGTTGGCTGGATCTATGAATATGCACTGGTGGATCGCAGCGGTAAGCACGATCTGGCCGATTTACGCTCATTGCAGGACTGGTTTCTCAAATATGAGCTAAAAACCATCCCTGACGTTGCGGAAGTGGCGTCGGTGGGCGGTGTGGTGAAAGAGTATCAGGTGGTTATCGATCCTCAGCGCCTGGCGCAGTATGGCATCAGTCTCGCCGAAGTAAAAAGCGCGCTGGATGCTTCAAACCAGGAAGCGGGCGGTTCGTCGATCGAACTGGCGGAAGCGGAATATATGGTGCGCGCCAGCGGCTATCTGCAAACGCTCGACGACTTTAATCACATCGTTTTAAAAGCCAGTGAAAATGGCGTGCCCGTTTATCTGCGTGATGTTGCGAAGGTCCAGGTTGGCCCGGAGATGCGCCGGGGCATTGCCGAACTGAACGGCGAAGGCGAAGTGGCGGGCGGGGTGGTGATCCTGCGTTCCGGCAAAAACGCCCGAGAAGTGATCGCCGCCGTGAAGGACAAACTGGAAACGCTGAAAAGTAGTCTGCCGGAAGGCGTGGAGATAGTTACAACATACGATCGCAGCCAGCTCATTGACCGCGCCATCGACAACCTCAGCGGCAAGTTGCTGGAAGAGTTTATTGTGGTGGCGGTAGTCTGTGCGCTGTTTCTCTGGCATGTGCGCTCGGCGCTGGTGGCGATTATTTCGTTGCCGCTGGGGTTGTGTATTGCTTTTATTGTCATGCACTTTCAGGGACTGAACGCCAATATTATGTCGCTGGGCGGCATTGCGATTGCCGTCGGGGCGATGGTCGATGCCGCTATCGTCATGATCGAGAATGCGCATAAACGGCTGGAAGAGTGGCAGCACCAGCATCCTGACGCCACGCTGGATAATAAAACGCGCTGGCAGGTGATTACCGATGCGTCTGTTGAAGTGGGGCCGGCGCTGTTTATCAGTCTGCTGATTATCACGCTGTCGTTTATCCCGATCTTCACCCTGGAAGGGCAGGAAGGTCGTCTGTTTGGCCCGCTGGCGTTCACCAAAACCTATGCGATGGCGGGCGCGGCGCTACTGGCGATTGTAGTGATCCCGATCCTGATGGGCTACTGGATCCGTGGCAAAATTCCGCCGGAAAGCAGTAACCCGCTCAATCGCTTTTTGATTCGTGTTTATCATCCGCTGTTGCTGAAAGTACTGCACTGGCCGAAAACCACGCTGTTGGTGGCAGCGCTTTCGGTGCTGACGGTTCTCTGGCCGCTCAATAAAGTTGGCGGGGAATTTTTACCGCAGATCAATGAAGGCGACTTGTTGTATATGCCATCGACGCTGCCGGGGATTTCCGCAGCAGAGGCGGCGAGCATGCTGCAAAAAACCGACAAGCTGATTATGAGCGTACCGGAAGTGGCGCGGGTATTTGGCAAAACCGGGAAAGCGGAAACCGCCACCGATTCAGCTCCACTGGAGATGGTAGAAACGACTATCCAGCTTAAGCCGCAGGATCAGTGGCGGCCTGGCATGACGATGGACAAAATCATTGAGGAACTGGATAACACCGTGCGTCTGCCGGGGCTGGCGAATCTGTGGGTGCCGCCAATTCGTAACCGTATCGATATGCTCTCGACTGGCATTAAAAGCCCGATTGGCATTAAAGTTTCCGGCACTGTGCTGGCGGATATCGACACGATGGCGGAGCAAATTGAAGAAGTGGCGCGAACGGTGCCAGGCGTGGCTTCTGCGCTTGCTGAGCGTCTGGAAGGTGGGCGTTATATCAACGTTGAGATTAACCGTGAAAAAGCCGCGCGTTACGGTATGACGGTGGCGGATGTGCAGTTGTTTGTGACTTCTGCGGTGGGCGGGGCGATGGTTGGCGAAACGGTGGAAGGGATTGCTCGTTATCCAATTAATCTGCGTTATCCGCAAAGCTGGCGCGATAGCCCGCAGGCGCTGCGCCAGTTGCCGATCCTCACGCCGATGAAGCAGCAAATCACCCTGGCAGACGTGGCTGACGTTAAAGTCACTACCGGGCCGTCGATGCTGAAAACCGAGAATGCGCGCCCGACGAGCTGGATTTATATCGATGCCCGCGATCGTGACATGGTGTCGGTGGTTCACGATCTGCAAAAAGCGATAGCTGAAAAAGTGCAGTTAAAACCGGGCACCAGCGTGGCATTCTCCGGGCAGTTCGAACTACTGGAGCGCGCCAACCATAAGCTGAAACTCATGGTGCCGATGACGTTGATGATCATCTTCGTGCTGTTGTATCTGGCGTTCCGTCGGGTTGGCGAAGCGTTGCTGATTATCAGCAGCGTACCGTTTGCGCTGGTGGGCGGCATCTGGTTGCTGTGGTGGATGGGCTTTCATCTTTCCGTGGCGACGGGCACCGGTTTTATTGCCCTTGCCGGAGTCGCCGCCGAATTTGGCGTGGTGATGCTGATGTATTTACGTCACGCCATAGAGGCCGAGCCGTCGTTGAATAATCCGCAAACATTCAGCGAGCAGAAGCTGGATGAGGCGTTGTATCACGGTGCGGTACTGCGCGTGCGCCCGAAAGCGATGACGGTGGCGGTGATTATCGCTGGTCTGCTGCCGATTCTGTGGGGAACAGGAGCAGGGTCAGAGGTGATGAGCCGGATTGCCGCGCCGATGATTGGCGGCATGATCACCGCACCTTTGCTGTCGCTGTTTATTATCCCGGCGGCGTATAAGCTGATGTGGCTGCACCGACATCGGGTAAGGAAATAAAAGCAGGATACCCCGTTTAACCGTGTGGATTGTGTCTTGCGACGATGGGCACTAAATGTTAAAAGGTGCCCCTCAACAAAAAAGACACACAGGGGAAAGGCGTGAAAAACGCGTCAACCGTATCGGAAGATACTGCGTCGAATCAAGAGTCGACGCTTCATCGCGGATTACATAACCGTCATATTCAACTGATTGCGCTGGGTGGCGCAATTGGTACTGGTCTGTTTCTTGGCATTGGCCCGGCGATTCAGATGGCGGGTCCGGCTGTATTGCTGGGCTACGGCGTCGCCGGGATCATCGCTTTCCTGATTATGCGCCAGCTTGGCGAAATGGTGGTTGAGGAGCCGGTATCTGGTTCATTTGCCCACTTTGCCTATAAATACTGGGGACCGTTTGCGGGCTTCCTCTCTGGCTGGAACTACTGGGTAATGTTCGTGCTGGTGGGAATGGCAGAGCTGACCGCTGCGGGCATCTATATGCAGTACTGGTTCCCGGATGTTCCAACGTGGATTTGGGCTGCCGCCTTCTTTATTATCATCAACGCCGTTAACCTGGTGAACGTGCGCTTATATGGCGAAACCGAATTCTGGTTTGCGCTGATTAAAGTGCTGGCGATCATCGGTATGATCGGCTTTGGCCTGTGGCTGCTGTTTTCTGGTCACGGCGGCGAGAAAGCCAGTATCGATAACCTCTGGCGTTACGGTGGTTTTTTTGCCACCGGCTGGAATGGGCTGATTTTGTCGCTGGCGGTAATTATGTTCTCTTTCGGCGGTCTGGAGCTGATTGGGATTACTGCCGCTGAAGCGCGCGATCCGGAAAAAAGCATCCCTAAAGCAGTGAATCAGGTGGTGTATCGCATCTTGCTGTTTTATATCGGTTCACTGGTGGTTTTACTGGCACTCTATCCGTGGGTGGAAGTGAAATCCAACAGTAGCCCGTTTGTGATGATTTTCCATAATCTCGACAGCAACGTGGTAGCTTCTGCGCTGAACTTCGTCATTCTGGTGGCATCGCTGTCGGTGTATAACAGCGGGGTTTACTCTAACAGCCGCATGCTGTTTGGCCTTTCTGTGCAGGGTAATGCACCGAAGTTTTTGACTCGCGTCAGCCGTCGCGGCGTGCCGATTAACTCGCTGATGCTTTCCGGAGTGATCACTTCGCTGGTGGTGTTAATCAACTATCTGCTGCCGCAAAAAGCGTTTGGTCTGCTGATGGCGCTGGTGGTAGCAACGCTGCTGTTGAACTGGATTATGATCTGCCTGGCGCATCTGCGTTTTCGCGCGGCGATGCGACGTCAGGGACGTGAAACACAGTTTAAGGCGCTGCTTTATCCGTTCGGCAACTATCTCTGCATCGCCTTCCTCGGCATGATTTTGCTGCTGATGTGCACGATGGATGATATGCGCTTGTCAGCGATTCTGCTGCCGGTGTGGATTGTATTCCTGTTTGTAGCATTTAAAACGCTGCGTCGGAAATAAGGCATTCACGCTACATCCGACAAAACGATGTCAATCATCCGAAACCGCTCTCATCCATTCGATGAGAGCGTTTTTTTTAATTACTGCTTAAATGCACCCGCCAGAGAGCGAATATCATTGCCGGTTGGCGACTGATGAAGTCGCAGACCAAACTCTTCGACAATCGCAAATATGTGATCGAATATATCAGCCTGAATGCTTTCATATTCCAGCCACACCACGGTGTTGGTAAACGCATAGATCTCGAGCGGTAAACCGTTATCGCCAGGAGCCAGTTGGCGTACCATTAAGGTCATATCTTTACGAATCCGCGGATGGTTACGTAGATATTCGTTCAGATAGGCACGAAAGGTTCCAATATTGGTCATTCGGCGCAGGTTTAATACCGACTCCGTAGAACCTTGCTGGCGATTCCACTCATTAATTTCCTGATGGCGGCTGGTTAAATAAGGTTTTAACAAATGCGCTTTATTCAGACGTTGCATTTCGTCTTCATCAAGAAAACGAATACTGGTGACATCAATACTGATACTGCGCTTAATACGTCGCCCGCCGGATGCTGACATCCCGCTCCAGTTTTTAAAGGAGTCAGAAACCAGAGACCAGGTGGGAATAGTGGTAATGGTATTGTCCCAGTTACGCACTTTGACGGTGGTTAACCCAATATCGATCACCGCGCCATCCGCGCCGTATTTCGGCATCTCCAGCCAGTCGCCCAGTTTCAGCATATCGTTCGCGGAAAGCTGAATACCTGCCACCAGACCAAGAATCGGATCTTTAAATACCAACATCAGCACGGCAGCCATTGCACCAAGACCGCTGATCAGAATCGCTGGCGACTGACCAATCAGCAGCGAGATCATCAAAATGCCGACCAGAATCGCGCCGATCAGTTTAATCCCCTGAAATATCCCTTTCAGCGGTAACTGAGATGCCGCCGGGAATTTCTGCGCCAGATTCAAAATCACATCCAGCAACGAGAAGACTGAAAGCAGCGCATACATCATGATCCACAACTGCGCGCAGGTAGTCAGAATATCTGCCGCTTCGGTGCCTTTTTGTAGCCAGAATACCGCCTGAATATTGACGATAATCCCCTGCAGGGTAAAAGCTAAACGGTGGAAGAGTTTATTCTGGGTAATGATTTGCAACCAAAGCCGTGAACTGGCGATGGCACGTTTTTCGAAGGTCCGCAGTACCACCCAATGCAAAAAAATATGCACCACGACGGCGGTCAGAAAAATAATACCGAAAATCATCACCATTGAGGTGGTGTGATCGATCTCAATACCCGCTAAATCTTCAACCTGGGATATTAAATCCTGCATAACGTCTCCTTTATACAACAGCAGCCTATGATGACGGCTGAAACAGGGTTATGCAAATCAGGAGAATCTGAGGGGAAATAGCCGGGCAGATGCCCGGCAAGGGAGAATTACACTTCGGTTAAGGTAATGTTTTGCGGCAGACGAGATTTCGGCAGCGTAGCGTTAAAATCTTCAACGCTGTGATGACCCACAGGAACAACCACCAGACTGGTGTAGCCTTTCTCTTCCAGACCAAATTCTTCATCGAGGATGGCGGCGTCAAAACCTTCGATGGGCACCGCGTCCAGACCCAGCGCCGCCACGCCGAGCAGGAAGTTACCGACGTTGAGATAAACCTGTTTTGCCATCCACTCTGCATCATCGTGCAGATCTTTACGGTGCATATCGGCGAAGAACTTGCGACCTTTATCGTTCGCGGCTTTCGCTTCCGGCGTGGCAAAGCGGCCATCGGCATCTTCCTGGTCAACAACCAGCTTCAGCCAGGCATCGTCCATCGCGGTTTTTGCACAGAACACCACGACGTGCGAGGCATCAAGCATTTTACGCTCGTTGAACACGTAATTATCGGCAGCGGATTTGGCAACACGCGCTTTACCTTCTTCCGTGCTGGCAACAATAAAATGCCATGGCTGGGAGTTGGTGCTGGATGGGCTGTATTGCAGTAGCGTTTTTATCTGCTCGGCCTGTTCCGGGGTAAGTTTTTTGCTGGCATCAAATGCCTTAGTGGAATGACGCTTTAAGGCGACAGAAATGATATCCATAAAGACTCCATGTGAAAGTAATTTTGCGTGCCAGCAGATTACAAGGTTCAACGAGAAATGGTAAGCGAGAAAAATGCGCTATAGATTTCCGCTTTAGCCTGGACGCACTCTTTTTTGATCGCGTTTAGCCAGACCATCAACCACCAGATTCCACGAATCGTTGATCAGATCGCGAAGTAACGCTTCGGAGATTTCCTCGCCGGGATACACTGAAATCCAGTGCTTTTTATTCATGTGATACCCTGGCTTGATGCTCGGGTATATTTGCTGATTTAACAGGGATTTTTGTGGATCGGACTTCAGATTGATAAAGGGGACGCCGCGCAGCTCCGACGACAGCATAAAAATCTTGCCGCCAATTTTAAAAACATCGAACTCCGGGCCAAAAGGCCAGCAAAGCTCGACAAAGGGTAACTCAAGGGCCAGGCGTTTCGCCGTTTCGTGCAGTGATTGCTTATCCATAAACGTTCCTTTAGGCGAAGGAGAATAAGCAAAGTATGCCGCGAAGTACGGCGATAATCGACGTTTAATCCGCCAGCGAGAACCAGCGTCGCCAGATAAAGCGCAGAACAAAATACTCAATAGCGCCCAGCACTAAAAACCACAGACAAAACAATAAAGTGTAAAGCTGGCTAAGATCCATCAAATGGAACATGGTCACCAGTTTTTGTGCCAGCGTCAGCCCCAGTGCGGGGGCGGGCAGCAGCAGGCAAGAAAGGAAAGCCATCAGCAAAATGCCTGCTGCGGTGGTCAAGGTTTCTAAAGGGTGTTTCATAACATTGTTAAATGTAAGTTAAAACACCATTGTCAGGGATATTCTTCTGTAAGGCAATTCCCGGCTTAGTCACCAGCCCAGATCTCACAATGCTTTTTCACCAGCCCAATTAGCGAGCCACCATCGGCGACGAAATCACGCATTAGCTGCGTTTCATTCAGACCGCTGACGACCTGGTGGTGCAGTGCTTCTATTGCGCTCGATGCGCCAATTTTATGTGCAGAAGGGGCGATTTTTTCCAGTAAACGCAAGGTGTCTTCCATTAGTGACCGACGTTCGCCAGTATGCGGATCGGTAATGACGCCTTCCAGCCCATAGCGACAGGCCTGGAAACGGTTGAATTTATACAGCAGGTAATCTTTCTCCTGATGTTTGAACGGGCGTTCTGTCAGTAACCAGTGGGCAGTAGCCTGAATTAATCCCGCCATATTTACCGCGTGGCTAAGGGTTAACGGGGTATCCATCACCCGAACCTCCACCGTGCCAAAATGGGGGCTGGGGCGAATATCCCAGTGCAGATCTTTAATGCTGTCGATCATCGTGGTGTAACTCAGGCAGCGAAACAGGGCTTCAAATTGTTGCCAGTTACTGACCCACGGCATCGGGCCATTATCAGGAAAGGCGGAAAAAATATTCGGTCGTGAGGAGGCAAAACGCGTATCCGTTCCCTGCATATATGGCGACGCGGCGGAAAGGGCGATAAAGTGCGGCACAAACCGTGACAGGCCGTGCAGCAAATAAATGGCATCATCGCCACTGGCGCAACCAACATGGACATGCTGACCAAAAACGGTCGCCTGTTGAATGAGATAACCAAAGTTTTCCAGCGTTCGTTGATAGCGTTCGTTATCGCACACCTCCTGACGCTGCCATTTCTGAAACGGGTGCGTGCCACCGCCGCAAATTTCCAGATGATGATCTGCGGCTGCCTGCAATACGACTTTCTGCATCGCTGAAAATTGCCCGGCAGCCTGGTTGATATCACGGCAAACATCCGTCGCCAGCTCCAGCATACTTTCGGTGATATCGTGCTTTACCTCTCCGGCCGTGATCTTATTTTTAACCGCGTCAATCAGCATTGAAGAGTCCTGGCTTAAGTCATAGCCCGGCGGATTAACCACCTGCATTTCCAGTTCAATACCGAGGGTAAAAGGTTCAGAAACATGAAAATCGGGTAATGGCATAGGTTTCTCTTATGTTGGCGTTTTCTATTCAGTATAGAAGTGGGAGCGACAGGGGCGAGATGCGGAAGTTCTGGAATGTTTCTTTTTTTGATGATGGTGACTGAAGCAAATTGGCTACATTTTGCAATATGACAAGTTATGGCAGTGCGGACTGGTGGCGAAGAATTTTGACGATTGAGGCATGCAGAATAAAACGGGTTCAGCTTCAGTTGATCAAATGAGGATTGAGAAGTCCGAAACAGGACTTACTGTATAAATAAACAGCCATTTTGCTAAGGAAGGGTAAGATAACGGCGGGTGCCTGAAGCTTTCCGGTTTCAGGTTTACTCTGAGGTCTGGAAAGATGAAGCCCCAGGAGATATTTCTATCAATCCTGGGGCTGCCACTCCAAACCCAAACAATTTGGATGGTAGTCCCTTCTTCGCATGGAGGCAATATAAACATGCTGACGAAATATGCCCTTGTGGCGGTCATGGTGCTGTGTTTAAAGGTAATTTTTATCCGGTTTATTCGGAGCAATAGTGATTGCAAGCGTATCAAGAAAATTCTTATAGAACTGAGCAATTTGTTGCCAGAATGACGATACAACCTGATCCAGAAGTAATATAGAACGCCCGTCGCAAACTTGGGGAGTATGCAGAACATGGAATGCCTGAGAAGGATAACCACTCCAGTCAACGGCAATGACGCACAACGTAAGGTCTCGGGGCTGAAACCGGGTAATATTATGAAAAATAGCCGGGATATCGCGGTGTAAAGCGTCATTGCCTGGCAGGCGATCGATGGGCTTAATCTTGTTTTAACCTGAGCATTACCTGGCATATACCGTCCAATGCTGGTAAGGATGAGGGATGCGTCCCGACTAAGCGCAGCAGTGGCGTCAAGAATGGCATTCTGGCGGTACTGATGAAATGGAGTCAAATCATCACGGAAAAACTTTTGGCATGATGAGCGAACGGGCATCGAGGTGATCTCCTGAATTGTTAGCACAACCAGTCGACCACAAAACTCTATGCCCGTCTTTTTTACCCGCCTATTACTGAGGATTTCTCCGTACCATTACCGGCATTTGTTATCTTTCATTGCTACATACGTCATCCCCCAACAAAGCAATGCTTTATAATATTATCGTAATGTCTTATTTTTTATTATTGCGATGGCTTTCTGAACATTTTATAGTGTTAGGTGTAAATCATTTATATTGATTCACGATAGGAGGATATGGACACCACACTTATTTTATGTCACTCAAGAAACACTTAAAATTCGTTGCACGTGTTATTATTCTATTAAATAATTGCACATAATAGATTTTTTCTATTATGTAATAAAATAAAACACTATTAGATACTAGATATGCTAATAGTTTTATACTCTAAATAATTCGAGTTACAGGTAGTGTATAAGTGAGTTCCCAAGAGCTTGCATAAGTAAGTGACTGAGGGAGCGTAAGTGCAGTACATGCAACTTGTTGCATGACAAATATATTATCTATTAACAATAAGAGGTTATAATGAAGAAATATATTTTAGTATCTCTGATGGGATTAAGTTTGAACGCATTTGCGGGTGGCAGCGGCTGGAACCCAGACAGGGTAGACCCGAGCCGTTGTGTTATGGCGACGGGGTCAGGTCCTACCTCTGCGGGTTATATGGTATACCGAACGACTGACTCAGTGTGTATGCAGGGTATAAATGAAGGAAAAGTGAAAGGTGTCCATATTTATGATGGGCATCATGAGTTCAATGATGGTACTGTTGACACGTTTAGCGGTAATGTTACCCCAATATCACCTTTGACATTAAAAACTGATGTTCAAAAAGTTAATAAAGTTGGCATCAAACGCTGGTGGTATAAAGCTAGCTGGATTAAATAAAAAATACCTTGCTAAACGTTAATAAATAACTTAAACACATCGAATGCGAATCTTTGCATTCGGTGTATTTTTTTCAAAAAAATGATTGTTTTTTTTTACATTAAAGATGCTTTGCAAAATATTGCTGAAAATAAAAAGCAAATTTTCACATTTGTGATTTTTTTAACACTTAGTTTCATCGGTATAACAATTACTGATTCGTTGATTTTTAGTGTTTCAAAAAAAGCAGAAGAAGAGCTCAAAACTTATGGTGACAATGTTATTTCTATTGACATCTATAATCAAAAAAACATTAATGAGGTAATGCAAGTATTATCTCCTATATATAAATCATTATCATACTCAAAAACTTATATATTCAATGGCGGTCAAACACCTTACGATGACAAACCTTTATCAGTGACAGGTATTGATGCGCTAGGTTTATCCATAAATAAAATAACCACCAATAACATGGAATTTAATGGAGATGTTGCTATTGTTAGTGAGGATAGTCCATATTTACACAATGGGATTGTTTTCCTTAATGGGATACCGTTTAAAATTATTGGCGTAATTCCAAAAATGAAAATGGACTTCCTGGACAGTCTTGGGTTATCGAAATATCAGAGCAACAATCAGCTCTTTGTCCCCTTAAGTACATTATTCAGATTCAAGCTAAGCAGTAATATTGACAATGTTAAGATAGTGTTAAGCGATAAAGTTGGCGAAAATGATATTAACACAACAAAAAAAACGCTTGGTGAGGAAAAAATACCAGAATACAATATTATAACAGCTCTTGATGTAAGAACCACCGTCGACAAAGTGTTGAATAGATTCTCCATATTAACAAACACTATATATATAATGTTGACATTGTTTGCTGCGGTTATATGCATTGTGTTGTGTAAACGAACATTTTCTTCCCGAAGCACAGAATTTGCACTAAAAATTATCCACGGTATAAAACAAAACTCGATAATTCTCGTTGTCATCATAGAATCAATGATTACATTAGTAATTTGTTTATTCAACTCATTGGTCGCTTCTTATTTTATTATGTTATGGATGTCTCAAATGCTATCTACAGATATTAAAATAAGAGTTGTAATGATTTCATTATCGTTAAGTGGCGTGCTGTTAATTTTTCTGTGTTCGAATATATTTTTTGGAAAATTGTTTTTCAGAATAAACCCTATATATTTAATTAAAGGTCGCCAGCAATGAGATTTTTATCAAAGTCTGTTGTTCTGTTTTTTTGTGTTTATATGGTAACTCCATATGCCAAATCTCAGGAATGCATTATGGATGATTACTTCAATAAGACTAATATTTTTTCTTCTTATATTCTGGAACAAGAGCATAATAAGATCGAAGAATCTAATAATGTTGCCTCACTTTTACCAAGTATGTCTATTGGTTTGGGGCAGTATATTAATAATAATAAGAGATTGTCTACTTTCGGGGATAGTGATATATATTTCTCTCTTTCACAGGATATATTTTCTGCATATAAATATAAAAATAATAAAGATAAATTAGCCATCCAAAATAACCTGCAAAATTTAGAGTTGCAGAGAAAAAGATATGAGTATTTGTTGGGTTTTTACTATAGCAGCATTAATTATACATATCAACTTGAACAAATTCAGTTAACTAAAAAACAAATCCAAAAACTAGAGACAGATTACAATATATCTAAAGAATTATTTAAGATGGGTAAAGCACCTTATCTTGACACGGAAATAAAAGGAAATAATCTAGATAAAATGAGAAATACACTTAATGAAGTGGAACTGGAAAGGCAGTATTCTCTAATGAAGATTAAAAGTGATTATTCTGTCCCAGAAGAATTGTTGCACAAAGTAACAATTGAAGATATAAAAGCGTGTAAAAGATCAAGTATTATAGAATTAGTCAAAAATATTTATAAAAAAAAGAATGAGTCAGTCGATATTGATAACAAAATTAGTGAGTCATCACTCTTACCATCGTTATATTTCTCTGTAGGTTTAACTCCTAAAAATGGTGGGACATTGAGCGATATCAGCCTTAGAGAAATGGATTATAACGCTAGTATTAGTGTGAATGTGCCGTTGAGCGATTTTTTTTCATCATTCAACAGTAAAAAAACAAATGCAATTAATTCAATGAAAAACAATATTGATAACCTTAATGATTTTAGAGAGCTTGAGTTGTTACGTTTTGATATCAATAACAAACTTCATATCATAAAGAATAAAATTCCGATTCTTAAAAATAATTTATATATAAAAAACAAAGAACTAAACTATATTTCTGAAAGAGTAAAAAATAAGAAAGAAAGTGTACTTACGTATTACTCACTACAGGATGATATTTATGAAATTGAGCTTAATATCAAAAGAAATGAAAATGAACTTATGTATTATGAACTTTATCTTGATTTTCTTGGTTAGTTTTTTTTCTCCACAAGCCTTTTGTGATGTTTACTATGGCGTCTTACATGGGAATAAAATCATGCATTTTAAGAGCCCATACTCTGGAATTGTGAAATTATCGGATATGGAAGAAGGCGAAATAAAACAGAACGTCACATTATTTGATGTGTTGAATTATGAGTATAATTCCAAGATTCTTTTAATTGAAAAAAAACTACAGGCTGAATGTAAAAAAAAACGTAGACTTCATAATGACTATAAAGAGAGTAAGCATTCCTATGAGTTGGGATATATATCCAAAGATGAATTACTTGACATAGAAGATAAAATAAATGATTCGAACATGGCTATTATAAATCTGAATATAGAGAGAAATAATATTACTAATATATTAAAACTTGCAAAACCGTTGGTATCATCGCCTTTTATCATAAGGAATATTGCTGTAAGCAATGGGCAATATGTCAATTCAGGAGACGATATCGTAGATATTGAACTTCTGGATAAGTTTTTCATTGATGTTAAAATTGATCCTGTGTCTGAACAAGGAAATATCAAAGAAAAAAAGATAAGATATCACTCTTTGGTCAATGGATTATCCGGTTTAGCATCTGTAGTCCGCATCACCCGTACCTTCGAAAATGGCCAGGATGATAAAAGTTCTGGTTTGAGGGTTGTAACATTGGCCATTGATGGTGATCATAAAAAACTCGCTGAATTACTCGATACTGCTTTTGAGATTGAAATAAAGTGATTAAATTAGATATTTATGAAAAACAGTTCAAGGATAAAAAAATCCTTAGTTCTATATCTGTTAATGTTGAAAAAGGTTCATTTCATGTTATTACAGGGCCTTCCGGGGTCGGAAAGAGTTCACTGTTAAACATACTTGGTTTGTTGGATAGTGAATTTGATGGGAATTATGAGTTTTGTGGTAAAAATATTAATCCGAAGGATTACAATAAAACTTCTCGTATAAGGAAGGAGTATTTTGGTTTTATATTTCAAGATTCTCTCATTAATGAAAAACAAAGTGTACTACGTAACATTCTATGCTCCGTAGATTATCCTTATTTAAAATTCGCAGAGAAAAATGCGCATACCATGCTTGAAATCGTTGGACTCCCTATGCCTGATATGAAGGTTATGAACCTTTCAGGGGGAGAAAAACAGCGTCTTGCTCTTGCAAGAGCTTTAATAAAAAAACCTAAAATTCTTTTGGCCGATGAACCCACCGCGAGTCTGGATAAAAATAATAAAAGGATTATTATGAATATTTTATCCGAATATAATAAAGATGGTGGAAGTGTCGTCATGGTGACACATGATCTTGAACTAATCACAAGCGACATGAGTTTAATTAAATTAGAGAACAACTAGCCAACAAGATGTTTTTGCATATTTTATTATTTATCTTCATGCTTTGTTATTATCTGATTTCTAAAGGTAATATTAAGTTATTTTTATTTTTCGTATTAATATATTCTTTTGGCTTGTCATTTGAAATGGTTAATGAATATTTTTTTTCGTTAACTCCAACAGTTCATTTCAATTCGATTATTTTATTATATGTTGCTTTATGTAATATCCTGATATTTACCCTATATTACAAGTTATCAAAGAACGGTATTTGGGGATGTGCGATATACGCCGCTGCGATTACCGCTATTTCAGCGATAAAAATATCAATCCCATTAAACCCAATAATATTATATTATAAATACAATCTATTTATTCTACCGCAAACAAATTCTCCCTTGCTTAATCTGTATGTTATAAATTTATTACCAGCATTATTTTTTTGTTGTGATTTTAAAAAAATAATGCTGGTAATTCTATGCTATTTGGCTATGATATTACCCTGTCGCATGCTAATTTCAGATAAAATACCAAAGAGTAATATCGCTGTTATTCAAGTTGGTCTTTATTATAAAAATGGAGGGACACCTGAAAGGTTTTATAATGACATGGCGAAATTTATAAAAGAAAACAGTGTTGACCTTATTGTTTTTTCTGAGAATGTTTACTTTGGTTATAAAAATGAAGTTATTAAAAAAAATACGGATGATTTGTTACTAAAGATTAAAACTGATTCAACACTTAAGCAAAAAGCATTTTTATTTAATTTTTTTGGATACAAAAAGTTTAATAATGTTATATCCATGTTCTTGCATGTGGATAATTCGCAATTACATCAGAAAACAGCATTAATTCCTTTTATAGAAAAAAGAGGCGTATTCAATGCTCCAGAAAAGCTTTCATCAGAATATCTAAATATCGATAAAAAAATAAAAAATAATAATACATTTAAGCTTCATGGCTTAAGTTATAGCATATATATATGCTATGAAGCACTGTTTCCTGAAAAATATGTACACAACGGGGTCGTAATAACACAATCTGATTACATAAGACTTAATAACGGTAGGGGATATAAGACTACATTGGTTAACGGTAGCTTACTTGCAAAGTTTTCCGTTGCACCAAACACCAGGTTAATAAATGTCCAGAATTATGGTGGAACTATTGTTTTTAATAATGATTGGGAAATTGACTGGGATATTTATAACAAATCCAAAAAAGAACATTTTTTTGTGGTTACTTTATAATACAGCGAGGGAGTGTTGTTGAAATTTTTATGAGCTATTTACGCGCCCACATATTATTCAAGTCTTGCATATATATGCTGAGTAGTTAAATTCCCCTGTGCTATGCCAGTTACTCCATTCGCTTCTAAGTAGCTGATCCTAATACCGCTACACTTTAGCCAGCCCATGCTTTCCACCGGGGAATGGGCTGACGGTATCCATAAAGTGACGAACCTTTTTCAACAGTTGCCACATTGAACGGCACTGGTGATTTCGGGTTATTGTTTCATGAAGCGCCTGCCACAACCGTTCGACATGATTGACCCATGGCGAGTAAATTGGCTGATAAATCACCCTGAACTTTGGGTTTGCTTTCAGCCAGCGCAACGTTTCACAGCTTTTGTGGGTGATGTAGTTATCGACAATGAGCGTAATCTTTTTTGCCCGTCAGTATGTCTCCTTCAGATGTTTTAACAGCCTGATAAATAAGGATGAACCTTTACTGTTTCCACCCACGTAGCTGACTTTGCCCGTACCACTGTGCAGCGCACCGGCAAGATAGTACTTTTCATTCCGGCCCGGCGTAACAACGCGCTTTTGCTGCCCGCGTAACTGCCAGTCTGCGCCGATTTTGGGATTGAGGTGGATCTCCACTTCATCTTCGTAAAACACAGGGTGTTCTATGCTACAACTGACTAACGCTACATTAATCGCTGCCATTTTTTCTTCCTTATTCGGGCCCCGGATACGCAGTGTTGGTGCTGCTCTGCGCCATACCAGTTCGGCTGCAGGTAACCATCGCCGGGAGAATGCTTAACAAGCTCACGCAGCAATGCGCAAATATGCTCGAACGGCCAGCGCCTCTCACGTCCTGACGGCAATGACTTCAGGCCTTCAACACCCGACAGCGTGAACCAGTTAATCCAGCGACCAATCGATGAGCGAGCACAGCAGAGTGTTCTGGCAGCATGACTGACGGTGTCACCACGATGCAGCATCAGCATGGCTGTGAGCCGCCGGGCGTGGTTTTTTGTCCTTTGTTTTATGGATCGTTTTCTGGATCAGGCGTCGTTCAGTTCTGGGTATTGGTGCTATGATCGGCACTGCTCCGTCCGGTTGGTGATTTGGGATATTCAGCGATTGATCAGATCGCATAATCGACTCTGTAACAACCTGAACGGTGTCGGGGTGGTAACATAGGTTAGGAAACAGGGTGCGGATGCCATCATGGCGCGGGTCATCAGTCCACTAACGACGCCGGATATATGGCAGCAAATCAGTGGTTGTATATTGAACAACTATAATAGCGTCAGATCTCACCATTATAACGGTGGGCTGACACCGAAAAAATTAGAGAACAGATAACGTTCTTAGCGTAAAACGGTGGTCAATATTACTTGACTACTACAAGCAATGGTTGCTGGCTAACCACAGTAAGGGTTATCCATTAATCGTGTTGACAAAGCGTTATGAGTTGTTTTCCTCTTATCTGCCATTGCACAGCAAATATCTCGTTCTCCCAACAAATAATGATCCGCTGTTTATTCCAGTTCACTATCTGATAATCCAGAAAACCTTGATCTGTCTGTAACTTGCTTGCCTTAAACGCACTCTCTTTCGCTGAAAACGCCAGTGTAAGCACCACAGAAAAGGGTAAATTGCTGACCACAAGCAGCTCGTATTCTGCTGGTGTCATAATGCTGTCTTTCAACTCTTCCGCTGCTTGTGCAGAGAAGATCTCTTCGATATCAATACCCGTTGGTTGATGGGATACCACCGCTAATGCCGTAGCCTGGCAGTGACTAATACTGCCGTATAACCCGGCAGGCCAAAGTGGCTGGCGACGTTCACCGACAGGGGGGGCGTACTTAAAGCCAAATTCCCGTAAAGCATGAACAGCAGCAATCCGTCCGGCTAAATGTTCGGCTTTGCGTTTCCGTCCGGCATGTTGCAGTTGCGCATAATGCGGCAGCCAGAGTAAATCCTGTTCGTGAAAACTTGCTGGATCGAACTCAACAAAATGCAGCGTATGTCCGGCAAAGGGGAGGGAGGTATGCGTAGTTTTCATATCGACCATATTAGAGACTGATGACAAACGCAAAACTGCCTGATGCGCTACGCTTATCAGGCCTACACTATCCTGCAATATATTGAATTGGCAAGATTTTTGTAGGCCGGATAAGGCGTTCTGAACTGAACCCCAAAACCTGGACAGTTTCAGTTAACCGGCTTTTTGATACTCAGTCCGGTATTCTACCGGGCTGAGTCCCCCAAGACTGAGTTTTATTCTTTTTTGATTCCAGTAAGTTATGTATTCGTTAACGGCATTTTCCAGCTCTTCTACACTTCTGTAGTCCCGGCGATAGTACATTTCTTCTTTCAGGTGACCTAAGAAATTCTCCATTACCGCATTATCAAGACAGTTGCCCTTGCGTGACATGCTCTGCACTAACCCTTTGTCTGCCAGGGCAGACTGATAACTTTTTATCCGGTAATGCCACCCTTGATCATTGTGGAGCAGCGGTTTTTCTCCTTCTGCAAGGCTTTCCAGCCCCTTATTTAACATGCGCTTCACCAGCTCCTCTGTAGGCCTGCAGGCAGTTTCCCACGCCACGATTTCCCCGTTAAACAAATCAAGTATCGGGGACAGGTACAGTTTTTGTCCGCCAGCCCTGAATTCGGTGATATCTGTCACCCATTTCTCACAGGGAGCTTCCGCTTTGAACTGCCGCTGAAGGATATTTTCTGCAGCGAGTCCCATATTTCCCCGGTAAGACCGGTATTTCTTCAGGCGCACAGGAGACTTCAGGCCGAGCTGTTGCATCAGTTTTCGCACCGTTTTGCCACTGAACTTAAGACCTCTTTTCTGAAGCTCACAATGGATCCGCCGGTACCCATAACATCCCCGGTGTTCATGGAAGATGGAGGCTATGAGCTGTTTCACATCAGCATACTTGTCCTTAGCCTTCTGCAGTGACAGCTGGTAGTACAGCGTGCTTCTGGCCAGCCCTGCAGCCTTTAACAGGTCAGACTGGCAGTGTCCGCACTTCAGGCTCCGGATGACTTTCGTTTTTTCTCCAGCTCCTGGCGCTTTTTTTCCAGGAGATGCTCCTGCATGGCTTTCAGATATGCATTTTCTGCGCGAAGATAACGCAGCTCATTCTTCATCTCTTCCGGCGTCATGTTTGCCTCGTTTTCATGGGTATCATCAGAACGGGTCATGCTTTTCTCCTTCCTGCGCCTGATAAAGGCCTCATTACCAGATTTGCGGTAGCCTTTTATCCAGTTTTTAACCATGTTGTGGCTGGGAATGTTAAACCGGGCAGCTACCCGGGGTAGAGACTCAGAATGCCCGAGAGCATAAAGAACCACGCAAAGTTTATCTTCAGGAGAATAGCTACGCTTGTGTCTGCAATCCAGTGCCCGAGGACCGTGAAGAAGAAAAAGATTAATCCAGTGTGAGAGGCTGGTGTGAGAAAGTTGAAAGAGTTTTGCCGTAGAAATGATGCCTGCATGACCAGCCAGGTAATGATTTACAGCGGCAAGTTTTACTTCAAATGAATGTTTCATAAACTGCACCTTCAGATGTCAGATTATGTCCAACATTTGGGGTGCAGTTCAGTTTCACGCCGCATCCGGCATGAATTACGCGCACTTTGTCAACAATCTGACGTTAGCATCAGAAGTGAGTATTAATGCTCATATACCACGTACGTCCCGGCTCGTTATAGGTATACGCCCCGGCACCGGCGATATAGTTGGCTCCTGCCAGATCGCCCGTGGTCTGGGCATTACCCGCACGCCACAAACGTTTGTCGAACAGGTTGTCCACGCCGCCGGTCAGACTGACATTCTTCGTCACATCCCAGGTCGCGCTCAGACCCACAATACTGTAAGGACTGATTTCTTTGGTTTCCGGTCCAACCGCTGGCTGACCTTTATAGTTGTACTTCTTCGGCTGCTGCTTGCCGTACCAGGTGAAGGTTGTTTGCATCGACAAATCTTCCCGTGCCTGCCAGCTCAGCGTTGAGTTCAACGTATACTCCGGGATGATCGACAAACGGTCGCCCGTGGTTTTGTTTTCACTCTTCAGCATATAAGTGATGTTATTGGTCCACATCACCGTTTCGCTAACCGGTACGTTTAACGATCCTTCCAGACCTTCAACCACCGCTTTCGGCACGTTATCCCACTGATAGAGATCGGTGCCGACTGCGTTTTTTCCTACAGCTACATAGCCCGCTTCAATCTTATTGCGATAATCGTTACGGAACCAGGTCACGCCCGCCAGCCAACCATCGCGTTTGAACTCCAGACCAATCTCCTTGTTGATGCTGGTTTCTGCTTTAAGGTCATCGTTACCTTGCAGATAGCAGCCGCCCGCGCTGGCATAGCAGCCCTGACCTTTACTGTAGAGAATGTAGTTTGGGTTCGTCTGGTACAGGCTCGGCGCTTTATAGGCGCGGGCGATGCCCATTTTGAGCGTGAAGTCATCGCCTAAACCTTGCGATATGTTCAGCGCCGGGCTCCAGTTATTGCCGACAATACTGTGATGATCGAAACGCAGCCCCGGCGTTACGATGGTGCTGTCAGTCAGCTCCATATTGTTTTCGGCAAACAGCGAGAAAATTTCTGCTTTTGAATACGGGCTACGGTCGGTGGCACTCACGCCATCAATAGCACCGCCGGTATTCGTTCCGGTCAGTGCCTGGGTGTTGGAACTCAAGTCCTTCATCCGTTGCTGATTCCACTCTGTACCCAGCGTCAGCGTTTGGTTTACGAGGAAATCAATCGGCAGGTTAACTTCGCTGTGCAGCATCACGTCATCAAGATCGATATCTACAAAATCCTGTGCCGCTTTTTCGTTAAATTTCCCTTCGGTACCGCCCGCCAGACCTTCCGGAATACGCGAGTTACGGGTGTGTTCGTACTGCACCCAGTTGCTGGTGGTCACGCCGTTATCCCAGCCGCCGTTCCATGTCAGCGAGTAGTTCTGGCGATACAGACGGTTGGTTTCATCGCCATATTTCGAGCGGGTATAGGAGTCAGAGTTGGTGTTCTGGGTATCGCCCGCATACAGGTTACCCTGGCGGCTGTAACCCGCTTCCAGTTCCAGCGATTGCAATGGTGCGAAGTCCCAGCGCACCACGCCGTTAATATCTTTGTTGATCACCCCTTCGCGCCCGGCTGGTAACGTCGTGGCATACGTTCCGGCACGCGCGGACTGATGGCCCTGGTTGATATCCCACGCGTCAGCCTGAGTTTTGTCGAGGTTGCCATACAAGCGGAAGCTGAATTCGTCGCCCAGCGGACCGGTGAGGCTAAAGTTAGTGCGTTTGGTGGCACCTTCCTCTTTATGTTCTGGCGCATTGAAATAAGCGTCCCACGAGCCGTGCCACTCACCACTGCCTTTTTTGGTAATGATGTTAACCACGCCGCCCGCCGCGCCGTTGCCATAACGCGCAGCTGCCGGACCACGCAGAACTTCAATACGTTCAATCATTTCAGGTGGCACCCAGGAGGTATCACCACGGGTATCGCGCTCGCCACGCCAGCCCTGACGCACCGAGTTACGGCTGCTTACCGGCTTGCCGTCAATCAAAATCAGCGTGTTTTCCGGACCCATGCCGCGAATATCAATCTGGCGGTTATTACCACGCTGACCACTGGTGGAGTTGCCGGTCAGGTTAACGCCTGGCATGGTACGGATGATCTCCGACACATCGCGGGCAACCGGGTTTTTGCGGATTTCATCTGCGGTGATGGTCGAAACGCCGGGTGCCTGCAAGTTTTGCTCGGCGGCGGTAACAACAATAGTATCGTCATGTGAAACAGGAGTATCGGTCGGCTCTTGTGCCTGTGCTACCCCATAAATCCCCAGATTGACCAACAAGGCCAGGGAATGAATCTTCTTGTTCATTGTTTTATTCCTGCATTTTTGCCACGAATTGCAACTGTCGGGCATGGTCGTCATCAACACGACGCATCCCGCTACCGCGAAAACCTTTGATCCTGAAAGACACGCAGTGCAGTTGGTTAATTAATGTCCGCGCTTCCCACGGCGCGCCATTACGCTATTGCAAATGCAAATAGTTATCAATAATATTATCAATATATTTCTGCAATCAATGAAAAATTGCACAGTAAACATGGGGTTATGGTGTGACGGCGTTAAAAGTAGGAAGTGAGAGCTGGTGGCAGTCGAAACATGGCCCGGAATGGCAGCGTCTGAATGACGAAATGTTTGAGGTCACTTTCTGGTGGCGTGATCCCCAAGGTTCTGAAGAATACTCGACGATAAAGCGCGTATGGGTCTACATCACTGGTGTGACCGATCACCATCAGAACAGCCAGCCCCAGTCGATGCAGCGAATTGCAGGTACCAACGTCTGGCAGTGGACGACACAACTTAATGCCAACTGGCGCGGCAGCTACTGTTTTATTCCCACCGAACGCGATGACATTTTTTCTGCACCATCCCCCGATCGCCTCGAATTACGTGAAGGCTGGCGAAAACTATTACCCCAGGCGATAGCCGATCCGCTGAATCCACAAAGCTGGAAAGGCGGGCGAGGGCACGCTGTTTCTGCACTCGAAATGCCGCAAGCGCCCCTACAACCGGGATGGGATTGTCCGCAAGCGCCAGAAACGCCTGCCAAAGAAATTATCTGGAAAAGTGAGCGGTTGAAAAATTCACGCCGTGTATGGATTTTTACCACTGGCGATGCAACAGCAGGAGAACGCCCGCTGGCAGTTTTGCTCGATGGCGAATTTTGGGCGCAGAGTATGCCTGTCTGGCCTGTGCTGACTTCGTTGACCCATCGTCAGCAACTTCCTCCAGCCGTGTATGTGTTGATCGACGCTATTGACACCACGCACCGCGCCCACGAACTGCCGTGTAATGCGGATTTCTGGCTGGCAGTACAGCAAGAGTTATTACCCCTGGTGAAAGCTATTGCCCCTTTTAGCGATCGCGCCGATCGCACCGTGGTCGCCGGGCAGAGTTTTGGTGGGCTTTCCGCGCTGTATGCCGGACTGCACTGGCCTGAACGCTTTGGCTGTGTATTAAGCCAGTCAGGTTCGTACTGGTGGCCGCATCGGGGCGGGCATCAAGAGGGCATGTTACTTGAACAGCTAAATACTGGTGAAGTTAGCGCCGAAGGTCTGCGCATTGTGCTGGAAGCGGGTGTTCGCGAGCCGATGATCATGCAGGCCAATCAGGCGCTGTATGCGCAATTACACCCCCTAAAAGAATCCATTTTCTGGCGTCAGGTTGACGGCGGACATGATGCGCTTTGTTGGCGCGGTGGCTTGATGCAGGGGCTAATCGACCTCTGGCAACCACTTTTCCATGACAGGAGTTGAATATGGCATTCAGTAATCCCTTCGATGATCCGCAGGGAGCGTTTTACATTTTGCGCAATGCGCAGGGGCAATTCAGTCTGTGGCCGCAACAATGCGCCTTACCGGCAGGCTGGGTCGTTGTGTGTCAGCCGCAGTCACAGGCGTCCTGCCAGCAGTGGCTTGAAGCCCACTGGCGTACTCTGACACCGGCGAATTTCACCCAGTTGCAGGAGGCACAATGAGCCAGCATTTACCTTTGGTCGCCGCACAGCCCGGCATCTGGATGGCAGAAAAACTGTCGGATTTACCCTCCGCCTGGAGCGTGGCGCATTACGTTGAGTTAACCGGAGAGGTTGATGCGCCACTACTGGCACGCGCGGTGGTTGCCGGATTAGCGCAAGCAGATACGCTGCGGATGCGTTTTACGGAAGATAACGGCGAAGTCTGGCAGTGGGTCGATGATGCGCTGACGTTCGAACTGCCAGAAACTATCGACCTGCGAACCAACATTGATCCGCACGGTACTGCGCAGTCATTAATGCAGGCGGATTTGCAACAAGATCTGCGCGTCGATAGCGGTAAACCACTGGTCTTTCATCAGTTGATACAGGTGGCGGATAACCGCTGGTACTGGTATCAGCGTTATCACCATTTGCTGGTCGATGGCTTCAGTTTCCCGGCCATTACCCGCCAGATCGCCAATATTTACTGCGCATGGCTGCGTGGCGAACCAACGCCTGCTTCGCCGTTTACGCCTTTCGCTGATGTAGTGGAAGAGTACCAGCAATACCGCGAAAGCGAAGCCTGGCAGCGTGATGCGGCATTCTGGGCGGAACAGCGTCGTCAATTGCCGCCGCCCGCGTCACTTTCTCCGGCACCTTTACCGGGGCGCAGCGCCTCGGCAGATATTCTACGCCTGAAACTGGAATTTACCGACGGGGAATTCCGCCAGTTGGCTACGCAACTTTCAGGTGTGCAGCGTACCGATTTAGCCCTTGCGCTGGCGGCTTTGTGGCTGGGGCGATTGTGCAACCGCATGGACTACGCTGCCGGATTTATCTTTATGCGTCGACTGGGCTCGGCGGCGCTGACGGCTACCGGACCCGTGCTCAACGTTTTGCCGTTGGGTATTCATATTGCGGCGCAAGAAACGCTGCCGGAACTGGCTACCCGACTGGCGGCTCAACTGAAAAAAATGCGTCGCCATCAACGTTACGATGCCGAACAAATTGTCCGTGACAGCGGGCGAGCGGCAGGTGATGAACCGCTGTTTGGTCCGGTACTCAATATCAAGGTATTTGATTACCAACTGGATATTCCTGATGTTCAGGCGCAAACCCATACCCTGGCAACCGGTCCGGTTAATGACCTTGAGCTGGCCCTGTTCCCGGATGAACACGGTGATTTGAGTATTGAGATCATTGCCAATAAACAGCGTTACGCTGAGCCAACGTTAATCCAGCATGCTGAACGCCTGAAAATGCTGATTGCCCAGTTCGCCGCGGATCCGGTGCTGTTGTGCGGCGATGTTGATATTATGCTGCCAGAAGAGTATGCACAGCTGGCGCAGATCAACGCCACTCAGGTTGAGATTCCAGAAACCACGCTGAGCGCGCTGGTGGCAGAACAAGCGGCAAAAACACCGCATGCTCCGGCGCTGGCAGATGCGCGTTACCTGTTCAGCTATCGGGAAATGCGCGAGCAGGTGGTGGCGCTGGCGAATCTGCTGCGTGAGCGCGGCGTTAAACCAGGCGACAGCGTGGCGGTGGCGCTACCGCGCTCTGTATTTTTGACTCTGGCGCTACATGCAATTGTTGAGGCTGGTGCGGCCTGGTTACCGCTGGATACCGGCTATCCGGACGATCGCCTGAAAATGATGCTGGAAGATGCGCGTCCGTCGCTGTTAATCACCACCGACGATCAACTGCCGCGCTTTGCCGATGTTCCAGATTTAACCCGCCTTTGCTATAACGCCCCGCTTACACCGCAGGGCAGTGCGCCGCTGCAGCTTTCACAACCGCACCACACGGCTTATATCATCTTCACCTCCGGTTCCACCGGCAGACCAAAAGGGGTAATGGTCGGGCAGACGGCTATCGTTAATCGCCTGCTTTGGATGCAAAACCATTACCCGCTTACAGGCGAAGATGTCGTTGCCCAAAAAACGCCGTGCAGTTTTGATGTCTCGGTGTGGGAGTTTTTCTGGCCGTTTATTGCCGGGGCTAAACTGGTGATGGCTGAACCGGAAGCGCACCGCGACCCGCTCGCTATGCAGCAATTCTTTGCCGAATATGGTGTAACGACCACGCACTTTGTGCCGTCGATGCTGGCGGCATTTGTTGCATCGCTGACGCCGCAAACCGCTCGCCAGAGTTGCGCGACGTTGAAACAGGTTTTCTGTAGTGGTGAAGCCTTACCGGCTGATTTATGCCGCGAATGGCAACAGTTAACCGGCGCGCCGTTGCATAATCTATATGGCCCGACGGAAGCGGCGGTAGATGTCAGTTGGTATCCGGCTTTTGGCGAGGAACTGGCAGAGGTGCGCGGCAGCAGTGTGCCGATTGGTTATCCGGTGTGGAATACGGGCCTGCGCATTCTCGATGCGATGATGCATCCGGTGCCGCCGGGTGTGGCGGGAGATCTCTATCTCACCGGTATTCAACTGGCGCAGGGGTATCTTGGACGACCCGATCTGACCGCCAGCCGCTTTATTGCCGATCCTTTTGCCCCAGGTGAACGGATGTACCGTACCGGAGATGTTGCCCGCTGGCTGGATAACGGCGCGGTGGAGTACCTCGGGCGCAGTGACGATCAGCTAAAAATTCGCGGGCAGCGTATTGAACTGGGCGAAATCGATCGCGTGATGCAGGCGCTGCCGGACGTTGAACAGGCCGTGACCCACGCCTGCGTCATTAACCAGGCTGCCGCAACGGGAGGCGATGCGCGTCAGTTGGTTGGGTATCTGGTGTCGCAATCAGGCCTGCCGCTGGATACCACTGCATTGCAGGCGCAGTTGCGCGAAACATTGCCACCGCATATGGTGCCCGTGGTTCTGCTGCAACTTCCACAGTTACCACTTAGCGCCAACGGCAAGCTGGATCGCAAAGCCTTACCGTTGCCTGAACTGAAGGCACAAGCGCCTGGGCGTGCGCCGAAAGCGGGCAGTGAAACGATTATCGCCGCGGCATTCTCGTCGTTGCTGGGTTGTGACGTGCAGGATGCCGATGCTGATTTCTTTGCGCTTGGCGGTCATTCGCTACTGGCAATGAAACTGGCAGCGCAGTTAAGTCGACAGTTTGCTCGTCAGGTGACGCCGGGGCAGGTGATGGTCGCGTCAACTGTCGCCAAACTGGCAACGATTATTGATGGTGAAGAAGACAGCACCCAGCGCATGGGATTCGAAACCATTCTGCCGTTGCGTGAAGGTAATGGTCCGACGCTGTTTTGTTTCCATCCGGCATCCGGTTTTGCCTGGCAGTTCAGCGTGCTCTCGCGTTATCTCGATCCACAATGGTCGATTATCGGCATTCAGTCGCCGCGCCCTCATGGCCCCATGCAGACGTCAGCAAATCTGGATGAAGTCTGCGAAGCGCATCTGGCAACGTTACTTGAACAACAACCGCACGGCCCATATTACCTGCTGGGTTATTCGCTGGGCGGTACGCTGGCGCAGGGCATTGCGGCGCGACTGCGTGCCCGTGGCGAACAGGTGGCATTTCTTGGCTTGCTGGATACCTGGCCGCCAGAAACGCAAAACTGGCAGGAAAAAGAAGCCAATGGTCTGGACCCGGAAGTGCTGGCGGAGATTAACCGCGAGCGCGAGGCCTTCCTGGCGGCACAGCAGGGAAGTACTTCAACGGAGTTGTTTACCACCATTGAAGGCAACTACGCTGATGCTGTGCGCCTGCTGACGACTGCTCATAGTGTACCGTTTGACGGTAAAGCGACGCTGTTTGTTGCTGAACGCACGCTTCAGGAAGGTATGAATCCCGAACGCGCCTGGTCGCCGTGGATAGCCGAGCTGGATATCTATCGTCAGGATTGTGCGCATGTGGATATTATCTCTCCAGGGGCGTTTGAAAAAATTGGGCCGATTATTCGCGCTACGCTAAACAGGTAAATTAATATTATCTATAAACCCATAATTACAGGAAATAATTATGGGTTTATCATTTATTTAATTTATAAATTTGGTGGGTATTTCTCTGAAATAGAGTGAATGTTGCATTCAGTGGGAGTAATTTACAAACTTCAGCTTCGGATAAATCTCACCAACTGGTAGAGTGGGGGCCGTGGAGATTTACTCTTATTGGACTCATTTTCAGGTTATACCCCATGTCATCACTGAATATTAAACAGGGAAGTGAAGCTCATTTTCCCGAGTATCCTCTGGCGTCGCCCAGTAATAATGAAGTTGATTTACTTAATCTAATTGAAGTTTTATGGCGGGCCAAAAAAACGGTCATGGCGGTCGTTTTTGCGTTTGCCTGCGCAGGTTTACTGATCTCTTTCATCCTGCCGCAAAAATGGACCAGCGCGGCGGTTGTCACGCCTCCAGAACCTGTTCAGTGGCAGGCGCTTGAGAAAACATTCACTAAGCTTCGTGTGCTGGATCTGGATATCAAAATTGATCGTACAGAAGCATTTAACCTGTTTATCAAGAAGTTTCAGTCGGTTAGCTTGCTGGAAGAGTACCTGCGCTCAACACCTTATGTGATGGACCAATTAAAAGAGGCGAAAATCGACGAACTGGATTTGCATCGCGCAATTGTCGCATTGAGCGAAAAAATGAAAGCGGTTGATGACAATGCCAGTAAGAAAAAAGATGAGTCTGCATTGTATACTTCCTGGACGCTAAGTTTCACCGCACCCACCAGTGAAGAGGCACAGAAAGTGTTGGCCGGGTATATCGATTATATCTCTGCGTTGGTGGTGAAAGAGTCGATAGAAAACGTCCGTAATAAACTGGAGATCAAAACCCAGTTTGAAAAAGAAAAACTGGCTCAGGATCGCATTAAAACGAAAAATCAACTTGATGCAAACATTCAGCGCCTCAATTATTCACTCGACATTGCCAACGCGGCAGGAATTAAAAAGCCCGTATACAGTAATGGTCAGGCCGTTAAAGATGACCCCGATTTCTCTATTTCTCTCGGCGCAGACGGTATTGAACGCAAACTGGAAATTGAAAAAGCAGTCACTGACGTTGCGGAATTGAACGGTGAATTACGTAATCGTCAGTATCTAGTCGAGCAATTAACAAAAACAAATGTCAACGATGTGAATTTTACACCGTTTAAATATCAGTTGCGTCCGTCATTACCCGTAAAAAAAGACGGTCCGGGTAAGGCGATTATCGTGATCCTTTCTGCGTTGATCGGCGGTATGGTGGCTTGTGGTGGCGTGCTGTTGCGCCATGCCATGGCATCCAGAAAACAGGATGCCATAATGGCAGACCACTTAGTTTAAATCTTCGCGGTTGAAGGTGTCGTTCGTCCGAGCGGCACCACGAGCGGCGTTCCGGCAACCGGATCGTCAATAATCATGCAGCGCAGACCATAAATGCGCTCGATCAGTTCAGCAGTGACAATCTCCTTCGGCGCTCCCTGAGCAACAATTTTCCCTTCCCGCAATGCAATCAAATGGCTGGCGTAACGACAGGCCTGATTAAGATCGTGCAGCACCGCCGCCAGGGTATAGCCTTTCTCGCGGTTCAGTTCGCTTAACAGTTCCAGTAGATCAATCTGATGACTGATATCCAGCCAGGTCGTGGGTTCGTCGAGCAGCATAATTGCCGTTTCCTGGGCCAGCACCATTGCTATCCACGCTCGCTGGCGTTGTCCGCCAGAAAGGGTATCCACGCTTTGATCTGCCAGATGAGTGATTCCCGTGGCCTGCATCGCTTTTGTGACTGCCTCTTCATCTTCTTTCCGCCAGCGGGTAAACAGCGGTTGATGCGGGTAACGTCCACGCGCCACCAGCTCCTGCACGGTGATATCGCCCGGCGTGGTAGCATTTTGCGCCAACAGACCAATCCGGCGTGCAACCTCTTTACTGGCGTAATGTTGAATGTGCTCACCATCCAGCCAGACATGCCCGTGAGCAGGCGTCATCAGGCGGCTTAAAGTACGCAGTAAAGTGGATTTACCGCAGCCATTTGGCCCGATAATTGCCGTGAAGTGACCATCAGGTATTTCTACAGTCAGATTCTCCGCAACGGTATATTTGCCATATCCGAGGGTTAACTGTTCGCCGCGCAAACGGGCTACTGATTCGGTCATTTTTTGCGAGACTCCTGAATTAACAAGACGATAAGGTAAATACCGCCGAGGCTGACGGTAACGACGCCAACCGGAAGTTGATACGGCATAAACAGTTGTTGGGCGCAGAGATCGGCCGCCAGCAGTAACAACGCCCCGCACAGCGCCGCCTGGGTCAGCCCCCAGCGAGCGGTGCCGCTAATGCGTCGGGCAATGTGCGGCGCGACTAAAGCAATAAAGGAAATCGGCCCGGCAAGCGCTGTTGCCGCAGCGGTAAGCACCACTGCAACCAGCATCATTAACAGACGCGAACGTTCGACGCTGACGCCCAGCGCACACGCGGTATCATCGCCCATTTCCAGCAAGCGCATCCGGCGTACCAGTAAGGCGGCGGCAATTAGCATCAATATAATGATTGGCGCGGAAGGTGAGGTTTTTGCCCACGTCAGGCCGTTGAGCGATCCGGCATTCCACAAACCCGCTGTTAGCGCCGTTTCTAAAGACGCTTTCAGCAACAGCCAGGTATTAAAGGCCACCAGCATGGCGCGAACACCGATACCGATAATAATCAACCGAAAGGTGTCGATACCGTTACGCCAGGCGAGCAGCCAGACCAACAGCGAGGTGACAATACCCCCCGCCATTGCTGCCAGCGCGATAGCCGTCAGATCCTGACCAAACAGCACCATCGCCACCAGTACGCCGCTCCATGCCCCGGTGTTAAAGCCCATTACGTCAGGGCTGCCGAGCGGGTTACGCATCAGCGACTGAAAAATCGCGCCGCTGACGCCCAGCGCCGCGCCAATCAACAGCGCCATCAGCACGCGTGGTAAACGCCATTCGGTGACCACCATCGTCATACTGCGCGGCGCATCGCCCATCAGCGCGGCGAATACCTGCGAGGTTTCCAGCGTGATGGCACCGCTGCGTAATCCCCAGATACCTGCAACCACACAGGCGGAAACCAGCAGCAAACAGGTGATAATTAATCGGCGAGAGACGTAAATCATGCGCCACCTCGCGTTTTACGTCGCACGAGGAAGATCAGCACCGGTGCACCAATAAACGCACTGACCACGGAAACTCGCAGTTCGCCGGGCACAATCACCCGCCCGATGATATCGGCAAACAGCAGCAGGGCAGGGGTGGCAAGTAGCGTGACGGGCAGCGACCAGCGATGATCTGCTCCAACCAACCAACGCGCCATATGCGGCATCATCAGGCCAATAAAGGCAATCGGGCCAACTACCGCCGTCGCACTACCACAAAGCACGGTAATCGCCAGCAGACCAATCAACTGTGTGCGCGCCACGCGGCTGCCCAGCGCTGTCGCGGTGTCACTGCCGAGGCTTAAACTGTTCAGCGCGCGGCTCAGTAATAGCGCGGTTGCTCCGGCGATCAGCACCGGGATCAGCACAACTTTTAAGGTATATAGATTGCGAATATCCAGCGAACCGGCTTGCCAGAAACGCAGTTGATCGTAGACGTCAGGATTAAGCAGGGCGATGCCGCTGGTCAGCCCTTCCAGCACCGCCGCCAGCGCCACGCCCGCCAGGGTTAAACGCACCGGACTTAACTGCCCGCCGCCCTGGCTGCCGGTAAAGGCAACAATCAACGAGGCCACCAGCGCCCCGGCGAAGGCCATCGCCAGTTGTTCCTGCGCGGATGAGTAACCAAACAGCGCCGCACCCAGCACAATGGCAAAGCTGGCTCCGGCGTTTACGCCAAGCAAGCCGGGGTCGGCAAGTGGGTTTCGGGTGAGGGTTTGCATTAACGCCCCGGCAAGCGCGCCGCCTGCCAGTAAACCGGCAAGGGTGCGCGGCAGCCGCGCGTCGAGCACGATGGTGCAGTCGGCGCTCTGGCAGGTGCCGGAGAGGGCCTCCAGCACTACGGAAGCGGGGAGTGATTTTGCCCCAATGAGCAGGCTTAATGCCGTCGCGATAATCAGTAATAACAGCAATCCGGGCACGGCAATGGCGCGTGTCACGGCAACAGAACCAGACATACGAACTTCCATGATAATGAAATTAATTATCGTTATCGATCTTATTTGGATATGTTAGCATGTGCAGCCTAAGAATAGGTATTTAAAATATTTGATGGCAAGGCATTGTAATGAATAAACAATCCTGGCTGCTTAACCTCAGCCTGTTGAAAACGCACCCGGCGTTTCGCGCAGTATTCCTCGCTCGTTTTATCTCAATTGTGTCTCTGGGTTTGCTCGGCGTCGCGGTACCGGTGCAGATCCAGATAATGACGCATTCTACCTGGCAGGTGGGGCTTTCGGTGACGCTGACCGGCGGCGCGATGTTTGTTGGCCTGATGGTCGGCGGTGTGCTGGCGGATCGCTATGAGCGCAAAAAAGTGATTTTGCTGGCGCGCGGCACCTGTGGCATTGGCTTCATTGGACTGTGCCTTAATGCACTGCTGCCGGAGCCGTCATTGCTGGCAATCTATTTACTTGGTTTATGGGATGGTTTTTTCGCATCACTTGGCGTTACGGCGCTACTGGCGGCGACACCAGCACTGGTAGGGCGTGAAAACTTAATGCAGGCCGGGGCGATCACCATGTTGACCGTGCGTCTGGGATCGGTGATTTCGCCCATGATTGGCGGTTTACTGCTGGCGACTGGCGGTGTGGCCTGGAACTACGGGCTGGCGGCGGCGGGCACGTTTATTACCTTGCTACCGTTGTTAAGCCTTCCGGCGTTACCACCACCACCGCAGCCGCGTGAGCATCCGTTGAAATCATTACTGGCAGGATTTCGTTTTCTGCTCGCCAGCCCGCTGGTAGGAGGGATTGCGCTGTTGGGTGGTTTATTGACGATGGCGAGCGCGGTGCGGGTACTGTATCCGGCGCTGGCTGACAACTGGCAGATGTCGGCGGCACAGATTGGTTTTCTCTATGCGGCGATCCCGCTCGGCGCGGCTATTGGCGCGTTAACCAGCGGGAAGCTGGCACATAGCGCGCGACCAGGGTTATTGATGCTGCTCTCCACGCTGGGATCGTTCCTCGCCATTGGGCTGTTTGGCCTGATGCCGATGTGGATTTTAGGCGTGATTTGTCTGGCGCTATTCGGCTGGCTGAGCGCGGTCAGCTCGTTGCTGCAATACACAATGCTGCAAACGCAAACCCCGGAAGCGATGTTAGGGCGGATTAACGGTTTGTGGACGGCGCAAAACGTGACGGGCGATGCCATAGGCGCGGCGCTGTTAGGCGGTCTGGGAGCGATGATGACACCGGTTGCTTCCGCAAGCGCGAGCGGTTTTGGTTTGTTGATTATCGGCGTGTTGTTATTGCTGGTGCTGGTGGAGTTGCGGCGTTTTCGCCAGACGCCGCCGCAGGTGACAGCGTCCGACAGTTAATGCTTAAAACAGCGCCTTAAGTCGTTCCAGCACTTGCATGGCGCTGTAGTAATCCAGTCGGAACGTCTCGGTTCCCAGCGCATAAACCTGCTTGTTTTGTACTGCAGGCAGGTGCGCGAGCAGCGGATTGGCATAAATCGCATCGGCATCTTTCTGATCACCGGCGAACAGGAATAGTGACTCGCCATTTAACCCTGCAGCCAGATTTTCCCCACCAAGCTGAATGATGTCATGGCGTTTACCCTGGCTTTGGCTGGCATTTAACCCTGCGGGTAACTTCGCCAGCGTAAAGCCGAGTTGTTCCAGCATCTGCCCTTGTGCTGATTCCGGCGTCCAGAGATTGGCACTGTGTGCAGCGGCAGTATAGACAATGGCAGTGACCGGCTGCGGCGGTAATTTGATTTGCTCTTTCGCCGCCGCCAGTTGCTTATCAAACTGCGCAATCCGCTCTGCCGCTTGTTTCTCATGCCCGGTAATTTCGCCAAGTTGCGTTAACAGCGCCTGCCAGCTTTTGTCGTCGTAATTGATGATTAATGTTGGGGCGATGGTGGAAAGCTGATCGTACAGCGCCAGCGCTGAATCACCGCCGGTTGCGCTAATTAAAATCAGATCCGGCATTTGCGCGGCAACGGTTTCTGCACTCGGCTCGCCGATATAGAGCCGTTGCAGTTTGCGTTCTTTCGCCACCTTGCTCCACTGGCGTAAAAAGCCCTGGTCATCCGCGACGCGGTTATTCGGCGTGGTCGCGCCGCTGGCGATCACCGGAGCATCAATCGCCAGCAGTGAGCCAGTCAGGGTGACGCTGGTGGAAACAATACGCTGCGGCTGGCTTTCCAGGGTATGAGTGCCCCGGCTGTCAGTAATCTGACGCGGCCAGTCGGCGGCCTGAACTACGGCTATTCCTGAAAGCAAAAGTCCTGTTAATAGAAGAGCGTTGCGGTAGAGCGGGACGAGTCTCACAAATCAGCTTCCTGTTATTAATGAAGTTAATGCTTCTCATTTTCATTGTAACCACAACCAGATGCAACCCCGAGTTGCAGATTGCGTTACCTCAAGAGTTGACATAGTGCGCGTTTGCTTTTAGGTTAGCGACCGAAAATATAAATGATAATCATTATTAAAGCCTTTATCATTTTGTGGAGGATGATATGGATACGTCACTGGCTGAGGAAGTACAGCAGACCATGGCAACACTTGCGCCCAATCGCTTTTTCTTTATGTCGCCGTACCGCAGTTTTACGACGTCAGGATGTTTCGCCCGCTTCGATGAACCGGCTGTGAACGGGGATTCACCCGACAGTCCCTTCCAGCAAAAACTCGCCGCGCTGTTTGCCGATGCCAAAGCGCAGGGCATCAAAAATCCGGTGATGGTCGGGGCGATTCCCTTCGATCCACGTCAGCCTTCATCGCTGTATATTCCCGAGTCCTGGCAGTCGTTCTCCCGCCAGGAAAAACAATCTTCAGCCCGCCGTTTTACCCGCAGCCAGTCGCTGAACGTGGTGGAACGCCAGGCAATTCCGGAACAAGCCACGTTTGAACAGATGGTTGCTCGCGCCGCCGCACTTACCGCCACGCCGCAGGTCGACAAAGTGGTGTTGTCACGGTTGATTGATATCACCACTGACGCCGCCATTGATAGTGGCGTATTGCTGGAACGGTTGATTGCGCAAAACCCGGTTAGTTACAACTTCCATGTCCCGCTGGCTGATGGTGGCGTTCTGCTGGGGGCCAGCCCGGAACTGCTGCTACGTAAAGACGGCGAGCGTTTTAGCTCCATTCCGTTAGCCGGTTCCGCGCGTCGTCAGCCGGATGAAGTGCTCGATCGCGAAGCGGGTAATCGTCTGCTGGCGTCAGAAAAAGATCGCCATGAACATGAACTGGTGACTCAGGCGATGAAAGAGGTACTGCGCGAACGAAGTAGTGAGTTACACGTCCCTTCTTCTCCACAACTGATCACCACGCCGACGCTGTGGCATCTCGCAACTCCCTTTGAAGGTAAAGCGAATTCGCATGAGAACGCACTGACGCTGGCCTGTCTGCTGCATCCGACCCCCGCGCTGAGCGGTTTCCCGCATCAGGCCGCGACCCAGGTTATTGCTGAACTGGAGCCGTTCGACCGCGAACTGTTTGGCGGAATTGTGGGTTGGTGTGACAGCGAAGGTAACGGCGAGTGGGTGGTGACCATCCGCTGCGCGAAGCTGCGGGAAAATCAGGTGCGTCTGTTTGCCGGAGCGGGGATTGTGCCTGCGTCGTCACCGTTGGGTGAGTGGCGCGAAACAGGCGTCAAACTTTCTACCATGTTGAACGTTTTTGGATTGCATTAAGGAGCGAGGATGAGCATTCCATTTACCCGCTGGCCGGAAGAGTTTGCCCGTCGCTATCGGGAAAAAGGCTACTGGCAGGATTTGCCGCTGACCGACATTCTGACGCGACATGCTGCGAGTGACAGCATCGCGGTTATCGACGGCGAGCGGCAGTTGAGTTACCGGGAGCTGAATCAGGCGGCGGATAACCTCGCGTGTAGTTTACGCCGTCAGGGCATTAAACCTGGTGAAACCGCGCTGGTACAACTGGGTAACGTCGCTGAACTTTACATTACCTTTTTCGCGCTGCTGAAACTGGGCGTTGCGCCGGTGCTGGCGCTGTTCAGCCATCAGCGTAGTGAACTGAACGCCTATGCCAGCCAGATTGAACCGGCGTTACTGATTGCCGATCGCCAACATGCGCTGTTTAGCGGGGATGATTTTCTCAACACATTTGTTGCAGAGCATTCTTCCATTCGCGTGGTGCAACTGCACAACGACAGCGGTGAGCATAACTTGCAGGATGCGATTAACCATCCGGCTGGGGATTTTACTGCCACACCGTCACCTGCTGATGAAGTGGCCTATTTCCAGCTTTCCGGCGGCACCACCGGCACTCCGAAACTGATCCCGCGCACTCATAACGACTACTACTACAGCGTGCGTCGTAGCGTCGAGATTTGTCAGTTCACACAACAGACGCGCTACCTGTGCGCGATTCCGGCGGCTCATAACTACGCCATGAGTTCGCCGGGATCGTTGGGGGTATTTCTCGCTGGCGGCACTGTCGTTCTGGCTGCCGACCCCAGCGCCACGCTTTGCTTCCCATTGATTGAAAAACATCAGGTCAACGTTACCGCGCTGGTGCCGCCCGCAGTCAGCCTGTGGTTGCAGGCACTGGCTGAAGGCGAAAGCCGGGCGCAGCTTGCCTCGCTGAAACTGTTACAGGTCGGTGGTGCACGTCTTTCTGCCACGCTTGCGGCGCGTATTCCCGCAGAGATTGGCTGCCAGTTACAGCAGGTATTCGGCATGGCGGAAGGACTAGTGAACTACACCCGACTTGATGATAGCGCGGAGAAAATTATCCATACCCAGGGTTACCCAATGTGTCCGGACGATGAAGTGTGGGTTGCCGATGCCGAAGGAAATCCACTGCCGCAAGGGGAAGTTGGACGCCTGATGACCCGCGGTCCGTATACCTTCCGTGGCTATTACAAAAGCCCGCAGCACAATGCCAGCGCCTTTGATGCCAACGGTTTTTACTGTTCCGGCGATCTGATCTCTATTGATCCAGAGGGTTACATCACTGTGCAGGGGCGCGAGAAAGATCAGATCAACCGTGGCGGCGAGAAGATCGCTGCCGAAGAGATCGAAAACCTGCTGCTGCGCCATCCGGCGGTGATCTACGCCGCACTGGTGAGCATGGAAGATGAGCTGATGGGCGAAAAAAGCTGTGCTTATCTGGTGGTAAAAGAGCCGCTGCGCGCGGTGCAGGTGCGTCGTTTCCTGCGTGAACAGGGTATTGCCGAATTTAAATTACCGGATCGCGTGGAGTGTGTAGATTCACTTCCGCTGACGGCGGTCGGGAAAGTCGATAAAAAACAATTACGTCAGTGGCTGGCGTCACGCGCATCAGCCTGAAGGAGAGAACACGATGGCTATTCCAAAATTACAGGCTTACGCACTGCCGGAGTCTCACGATATTCCGCAGAATAAAGTCGACTGGGCCTTTGAACCGCAACGTGCCGCGTTGTTAATCCATGATATGCAGGACTATTTTGTCAGCTTCTGGGGCGAGAACTGCCCGATGATGGAGCAGGTGATCGCGAATATTGCGGCACTACGCGACTACTGCAAACAGCACAATATCCCGGTTTATTACACCGCCCAGCCGAAAGAGCAGAGCGATGAAGATCGGGCGCTGTTGAATGATATGTGGGGGCCTGGCCTGACCCGTTCGCCGGAACAGCAAAAGGTGGTGGATAGCCTGACGCCAGATGCCGACGACACGGTGCTGGTGAAGTGGCGCTACAGCGCGTTTCATCGTTCCCCGCTGGAGCAAATGCTGAAAGAGAGTGGACGTAACCAGCTGATTATTACCGGGGTATATGCCCACATTGGCTGTATGACCACCGCAACCGACGCATTTATGCGCGATATTAAACCGTTTATGGTGGCAGATGCGCTGGCCGATTTCAGCCGTGACGAGCATTTGATGTCGCTGAAATATGTGGCCGGACGTTCTGGCCGAGTGGTGATGACCGAAGAATTACTGCCAGCACCTATCCCCGCCAGCAAAGCGGCGCTGCGTGAGGTGATCCTGCCGTTGCTGGACGAGTCCGATGAACCGTTCGATGACGACAACCTGATCGACTACGGTCTGGATTCGGTGCGGATGATGGCGCTGGCGGCGCGCTGGCGCAAAGTGCATGGCGATATCGACTTTGTCATGCTGGCGAAAAACCCGACCATCGACGCCTGGTGGAAGCTACTCTCCCGCGAGGTGAAATAATGGATTTCAGCGGTAAAAATGTCTGGGTAACTGGCGCGGGGAAAGGTATCGGCTACGCCACGGCGCTGGCGTTTGTTGAGGCGGGAGCGAAAGTTACAGGTTTTGATCAAGCGTTCACTCAGGAGCAATATCCCTTTGCGACCGAAGTGATGGATGTTGCCGACGCTGCGCAGGTGGCGCAGGTATGTCAGCGACTGTTAGCTGAAACGGAGCGACTGGACGTGCTGGTCAATGCGGCGGGAATTTTGCGCATGGGCGCGACCGATCAGCTCAGTAAGGAGGACTGGCAGCAGACTTTTGCGGTTAATGTCGGCGGTGCGTTTAACCTGTTCCAGCAGACCATGAACCAGTTTCGCCGTCAGCGGGGCGGGGCGATTGTTACTGTTGCGTCCGACGCCGCACACACGCCGCGCATTGGTATGAGTGCTTATGGCGCGTCGAAAGCGGCGCTGAAAAGCCTGGCGTTGAGCGTTGGGCTGGAACTGGCGGGTAGCGGCGTGCGCTGTAATGTGGTTTCGCCAGGCTCCACCGACACCGATATGCAACGCACGCTGTGGGTGAGCGATGACGCCGAAGAGCAGCGTATTCGCGGCTTTGGCGAGCAGTTTAAACTTGGCATTCCGCTGGGGAAAATCGCCCGTCCACAAGAGATCGCCAACACGATTTTGTTCCTCGCCTCTGACCTCGCCAGCCATATCACCCTACAGGATATTGTGGTAGATGGCGGCTCTACGCTGGGGGCATAAGCATGATCTGGAAACGCCATTTAACGCTCGACGAGCTGAACGCCACCAGCGATAACACAATGGTGGCGCATCTGGGAATTGTGTATACCCGCCTGGGCGATGATGTGCTGGAAGCCGAAATGCCGGTTGATACCCGTACTCATCAGCCGTTCGGTTTACTACATGGCGGCGCGTCGGCGGCGCTGGCGGAAACGCTGGGATCGATGGCCGGATTTATGATGACTCGCGACGGACAGTGTGTGGTGGGCACGGAACTTAACGCCACACATCATCGCCCGGTGTCTGAGGGAAAGGTACGCGGCGTCTGCCAGCCGCTGCATCTTGGTCGGCAAAATCAGAGCTGGGAAATTGTTGTTTTCGATGAACAGGGGCGGCGTTGCTGCACTTGTCGGCTGGGTACGGCAGTTTTGGGATGAGCCCGACAGAATTAAATGAGATTGCAGGAAAACTCGGTTAACGGAGTGATCGAGTTAACATTGTTAAGTTAAATATTGGTTTCAACTCCGATTTACATGGTTGCCGTGTTGTTAAATTGTACAAAGATGTTATAGAAACAAAATGTAACATCTCTATGGACACGCACACGGATAACAACTATGAACAAATCAGGGAAATACCTCGTCTGGACAGTGCTCTCTGTAATGGGAGCATTTGCTCTGGGATACATTGCTTTAAATCGTGGGGAACAGATCAACGCGCTGTGGATTGTGGTGGCGTCGGTCTGTATCTATCTGATCGCTTACCGTTTTTATGGGCTGTATATCGCCAAAAATGTGCTGGCGGTTGACCCGACGCGTATGACGCCAGCGGTGCGCCATAACGACGGGCTGGACTATGTGCCGACGGACAAAAAAGTGCTGTTCGGTCACCATTTTGCGGCCATTGCCGGAGCAGGTCCGTTGGTTGGGCCGGTACTGGCGGCGCAAATGGGTTACCTGCCAGGGATGATCTGGCTGCTCGCTGGGGTGGTTCTCGCCGGTGCGGTGCAGGATTTCATGGTGCTGTTTGTTTCTACGCGCCGCGATGGTCGCTCGCTGGGTGAGTTGGTCAAAGAAGAGATGGGGCCAACCGCCGGGGTGATTGCGCTGGTGGCCTGCTTTATGATCATGGTCATTATCCTTGCCGTGCTGGCGATGATCGTGGTGAAAGCTCTGACCCATAGCCCGTGGGGAACGTATACCGTTGCGTTCACTATTCCGCTGGCGCTGTTTATGGGGATCTACCTGCGCTATCTGCGTCCGGGGCGTATTGGCGAAGTGTCGGTGATTGGCCTGGTGTTCCTGATTTTCGCCATTATCTCTGGCGGCTGGGTGGCAGAAAGTCCGACCTGGGCACCGTACTTTGACTTTACCGGCGTGCAGCTGACCTGGATGCTGGTGGGTTACGGTTTTGTGGCGGCGGTGCTGCCGGTGTGGCTGCTGCTGGCTCCGCGTGACTACCTCTCAACCTTCCTGAAAATCGGGACTATCGTCGGTCTGGCGGTGGGCATTTTGATTATGCGCCCGACGCTGACCATGCCGGCACTGACCAAATTTGTTGATGGCACTGGCCCGGTATGGACCGGTAACCTGTTCCCGTTCCTGTTTATCACCATCGCCTGTGGCGCGGTGTCTGGCTTCCATGCACTGATCTCTTCCGGCACTACACCGAAGATGCTGGCGAACGAAGGGCAGGCGTGCTTTATCGGCTACGGTGGGATGTTGATGGAATCCTTCGTGGCGATTATGGCGCTGGTTTCCGCCTGTATCATCGATCCGGGTGTGTACTTCGCCATGAACAGCCCGATGGCGGTGCTGGCTCCGGCAGGGACGGCGGATGTGGTTGCTTCTGCCGCGCAGGTGGTGAGTAGCTGGGGCTTTGCGATTACCCCGGATACGCTAAACCAGATTGCCAGCGAAGTGGGTGAACAGTCGATCATTTCCCGTGCGGGCGGTGCGCCGACCCTGGCGGTGGGGATGGCCTACATTCTGCACGGTGCGCTGGGCGGCATGATGGATGTGGCGTTCTGGTATCACTTCGCCATTCTGTTTGAAGCACTGTTTATTCTGACGGCGGTGGATGCAGGTACGCGTGCTGCGCGCTTTATGTTGCAGGATCTGCTGGGCGTGGTGTCTCCGGGCCTGAAACGGACCGATTCACTGCCTGCTAACCTGCTGGCAACGGCGCTGTGCGTGCTGGCGTGGGGCTATTTCCTGCATCAGGGCGTGGTCGATCCGCTGGGCGGTATTAACACCTTGTGGCCGCTGTTTGGTATTGCCAACCAGATGCTGGCAGGGATGGCGCTGATGCTCTGTGCTGTGGTGCTGTTCAAAATGAAACGTCAACGTTACGCCTGGGTGGCGCTGGTACCAACGGCCTGGCTGCTGATTTGTACCCTGACCGCAGGCTGGCAGAAAGCGTTTAGCCCGGATGCGAAAGTCGGCTTCCTGGCGATTGCTAACAAGTTCCAGGCAATGATCGACAGCGGCAATATTCCATCGCAGTATACTGAGTCACAGCTGGCGCAACTGGTGTTCAACAACCGTCTTGATGCCGGGTTAACCATCTTCTTTATGGTGGTCGTGGTGGTTCTGGCACTGTTCTCGATTAAGACGGCACTGGCGGCATTGAAAGAGCCGAAGCCAACGGCGAAAGAAACGCCATATGAGCCAATGCCGGAAAATGTCGAGGAGATCGTGGCGCAGGCAAAAGGCGCGCACTAAAGTCAGAGTGAGGGGGGAATGTTGGCATAGTGCCGAGGGTTCCCCCTCACCCTAACCCTCTCCCCGATGGGGCGAGGGGACTGACCGAGCGCGTTGATAGCATTTGTAGGCCGGATAAAGCGTTCACGCCGCATCCGGCACTCTTTCAGCAACATGGTTAGCGGAGGCCAAGATGTTTGATTCACTGGCAAAAGCCGGAAAATATTTAGGTCAGGCGGCGAAGCTGATGATTGGTATGCCTGATTACGACAACTATGTCGAACATATGCGGGTTAACCATCCCGATCAAACGCCGATGACCTACGAAGAGTTTTTCCGTGAGCGGCAGGACGCGCGCTACGGTGGAAAAGGCGGCGCGCGCTGCTGCTAAATTGGTACGTCAGGCTTGAAACGATTCCACTTTTTCGAACGCTGCACGTAACGTATCTGGTGTCAGCGTGACCGGCAGGTAATGAATGGATTCCACCGGACGTAAGGTGTGGGCAATCACTTTGTCGATCTCCGCCTGATTATTGATATCCACTTCCAGCTCCGCCAGCGTAGTCGGCAGATGAAAACGCTGATACGCCTCTGTTAATTGCGCCAGCACATCATCCTGACCCAGCAAGGCGCTTTGCACCAGAATTCCGTAGGCGACTTTGGTGCCGTGGAGAAACTTCTCGGTTTGCGGCAAAACGGTCAGACCGTTATGCACGGCATGGGCCGCCGCCACACGCGTAAAACGATCGCCCAGACCACCGACCATCCCACCACCAGCAATAATAGCATCCACCACATCGCAAAATGATTGCGTTAACTGTTGTTTTTGCTGATCGCTCAGCGCCTGTTCGCTACTGTTTAACAAGACGTCGCGAATGGCCTGCGCATTATTGATCCCCAGCCGCACGGTTAGCGGCAACGTTTCTGGTTGCGGAGCCAGCACCACCGCTTCATACCATTTCGCCAGCGTGTCACCGATCCCCGCCAGCAGATATTCTTGCGGCGCATTGAGGATAATCTCTGGCTCCACCAGCACCATAAAATTGGCGTCGTCGAAAATCTCATAATGCAGCGCCTGTCCGGCATCGTTATACCAGACGGAGAGCGGTGTCCAGGCGGCGCAGGTGGCGGCGATCGTCGGAACGGCAACAAACGGCAGACCGAGACGGCGGGCGAGGGCTTTCGCGGTGTCGAGCAGTGCGCCGCCGCCGACGCCAATCACCACGCTGCGATCGTCACCGGACTCAGCCGCCAGTTGTTGTACATCGCTTTCGCTGCAATGGCCGCGAAACAAAATATGCTTTGCCCCTGGCAGTTCAAACGCTGGCGGAAGTTTTGTTTGCGCCGCAGCAATGGCGCGTTCGCCGTAGATCCACACCGCGCGAGAAAGTTGTTCATCAGTGAAAAAATCGTGCAGGTGATTGAAACTTCCGGGATGTGAAAAGTAGTTAGCCGGGCCGACGACCACGCGGATAGGATTGTGAGGCATGTTGTGTTGTCCTTATTGTTTTATTTAGACATCTAAACGTCTTGATTGCCAAATACTAGCATCGTGTTATAGTGCCTTCAACACGCAACTTCGTCAGGTACAATAAAAATGACAAATAACCCTCTGATTCCACAAAGCAAACTTCCACAACTTGGCACCACTATTTTCACCCGGATGAGCGCGCTGGCGCAGCAACACCAGGCCATTAACCTGTCGCAAGGCTTTCCTGATTTTGATGGTCCGCGCTATTTGCAGGAGCGGCTGGCGTACCATGTTGACCAGGGGGCAAACCAATACGCGCCTATGACTGGCGTACAGGCCTTGCGCGAGGCGATTGCTCAGAAAACGGAACGTCTGTATGGCTATCAACCGGATGCCGATAGCGATATCACCGTAACGGCAGGGGCGACGGAAGCGTTATATGCAGCGATTACCGCATTGGTGCGCAATGGTGATGAAGTGATCTGCTTTGATCCCAGCTATGACAGTTACGCGCCCGCCATCGCGCTTTCGGGGGGAATAGTGAAACGTATTGCACTGCAACCACCGCATTTTCGCGTGGACTGGCAGGAATTTGCCGCATTGTTAAGCGAGCGCACCCGACTGGTGATCCTCAACACCCCGCATAACCCCAGTGCAACTGTCTGGCAGCAGGCTGATTTCGCCGCTTTGTGGCAGGCGATCGCCGGGCACGAGATTTTTGTCATTAGCGATGAAGTCTACGAGCACATTAATTTTTCACAACAGGGCCATGCCAGCGTGCTGGCGCATCCGCAATTGCGTGAGCGAGCGGTGGCGGTGTCATCGTTTGGCAAGACCTATCATATGACCGGCTGGAAAGTGGGTTATTGCGTTGCGCCTGCGCCCATCAGCGCCGAGATCCGCAAAGTGCATCAGTATCTGACCTTTTCGGTGAATACCCCGGCACAGTTGGCGCTTGCCGATATGCTACGTGCAGAACCTGAGCATTATCTTGCGTTACCGGACTTTTATCGCCAGAAACGCGATATTCTGGTGAATGCCTTAAGTGAGAGTCGGCTGGAGATTTTACCGTGCGAAGGTACATACTTTTTGCTGGTGGATTACAGCGCGGTTTCTTCGCTAGATGACGTTAAGTTTTGCCAGTGGCTGACGCGGGAGCACGGTGTAGCGGCGATCCCGCTGTCGGTATTTTGCGCCGATCCCTTCCCCCATAAACTGATTCGTCTCTGTTTTGCCAAGAAGGAATCGACGTTGCTGGCAGCAGCTGAACGCCTGCGCCAGCTGTAGTTATTTGACAGTCCAGGCACGGGAATATTGACGGTCGGCAAACAACTCTTGCAGGCCGTTAATTTGTTTCAGGCGCAGCACTTCGTCGCTGTCCATTCCCAGCTCTTTGCCAATTTTATTATCGTCCCATCCCAACTGGCTGAGTTCACGAACAATTTCGGACATGGCAGTGATTTGGTGGCGACCACGAGCGCGGTTATGACGAATAGTCGCGGCGATGCGTTGATTACGCGTACCTTCCAGACAGGTCACCGGCAAATAACCTTTTAAGCGTAATTTTAACGATGATGAGCCTTTACCAATTTCATGGCGGTGAAAACCATCCACGATTTCCAGGGCATTTTTATCCGTATGCGTGACCACAATGGGTTGGGTAAAACCATCTATTTCAATGGATTTTTTCAGCAGTTTTTTTTCGGGTGGTGCCACGTTGTTTGGGTTGTAATCATTAGGCATAAGTTGGCTGTTTTTAACCCACAGAACGCAATCCACTGGCTCTTCACGAAAGGGGCTAACCTGATGGATCGCCATGCGGATTTCATTAATCGCTTTGATGCGATCATCTTCCGGCAAGCTGGCGAGAAATTGGGTTAAATCCTGCGTTAATCGTTGTTGCATAGTATCCCCCATTCCTGACGTTTTCCTTTTATCCGTTCGTTATAACGCTGATAGTTCTTCGCTTTCGTAGGACTAAATGATAATGCCCGGCACCAGTAATCGTTATTGAGTAAAACTTTGCATATTCGCCGCCAGGAGGGGATATCTTTCGCGCCAATGTCCCCTTGCTGGGTTTGTGGAACTTCGATGCCTTTTTTCTGATACCAGTGCAAATAAATGGCGATTTTATTGCGGTAATGCTCAGCTGTTTTTTCCGGCATGCTATTGAGCAGCAATAATGCATATTCTTGCCAGTCTAAATGTTCTGGCTTGAGGATTTTCCGATGACCATAAAAATGATTATCATGTCCGGCGTAAATGCCGCCACTTTTTACCCCGCTGACTCGTGCGCACATAGCAGCCCAGCGATCCGGTTCGATAACGTGATAGAGCCATAATCCTTGCCGTTGCTCCGGGCCAAAAGGTTCGCAAATTCGCATATGACGCAGAGGAACGCCTGCCTGATACATTATATTATACAGTGGGTTACAGAGCTGTTGATGGTTAGCATACCAGGTCCAGATATCAGCCACTTTCCAGTCGTAGATGGGGTAAATGTACCAGCTATGACCGCCTGGTGCGGCGGTGGTCCAGGGCATATCATCGGCAAAACGTTGTTTATTTAAACTGGCGATGGCGACAAAACGGTTGTAGGACTCATCTGCACGGATGCCGATCATCATCGCCGCCGGACGTTTTTGTGAAAACCATTCAGCAAACTCACGCACAAATTGTTCGAAGGTCATGCCAGGCTGGTAAAAGGAGAAAAAGTCAGGATCGGTTATCGCATCTTGCGGGGGCTGACGCACCCATTCGACATCAGGTTCCCAGCACTGCCATTCGGGTTGGTATTGAGAAAGGGAATTTTGCGTCGTAAGCGGGAGCGCAACCCAGTAAAACTCTTCGATGACATCGGCGTAAAACTCACGTAATGACTGAACATAGTTAATAGTGCATGAGAACTGCGCTTCCCAGTCGATAAACAAAACGCAGATTTTTTTGCCCATTTGTCGGGCAATTTCGGCTGTCAGATGCAGCATTAATCCGGAATCTTTACCACCCGAAAAAGAAACACAGATACGGGGTAGGGTATTAAGTGTCCAGGTAATACGTTCTTTTGCAGCTTCCAGAATATTCAGTGGAAGCGGGATTTTATAAATAGACATCTAAAAACGCTCTCTGAACGTTACGGGGTGACTCGTGAGATGAATCCGCTAATTATAGGATAAACGAAGCAAGATAGAGCACATTATTTTATATTCACACAATGAATTAATTGATGCGTAATATATTATTTGTCAGTGGTAATGAATCAGAAACTATCATTTAAACGATCTATGAATCGGGAGAAGACAAGGTTGTTCAACGAAGCCTTGTTATAGGAAATATAAAGTTTAACCGCAGGAAGAGGTTGTTCTAGTTTTATTTCTTTTAACTTCAAAAAATCACGATGTAAATCGTACAGTTCGGTGGGCACAATGCCTAATAAGTCAGTAACAGAAATGCTATTAATTATAGTCAACAAAGAAGAACTGCGAAATGAAACTTTACGGTTTATAAAACGTTCATCTATGTCCATTTGAATTTCGTCAATCCCTGCTGATTTAGATATCAACAGGGTGAATTCTTCGGCGATAATTTGTTCATAGTTACTGGTATCAGTAATACGAGGATGTTTGTTGCTACATATAAGGGAATTGCGAATAGTGTGTAACGGCATGCAGATGACAGAGCGACTAATTACTGGTTGCAGTGTAATTGCCAGGTCAGTTTTGCGTTGAACCAACAGTTCTTCGGCATTTTCAGCTGAAAGCAGGATGTCATGGCATTCTATATCGATTGAAGTATCTTGTCTAAGACAGCGGATTAGCATGTTGTTATTAGTACAAGAAATAAGCTGAGGACCGTAGATAATAAAATTTTTCTTTAGTTCAGACTTATTAACGATATTGATCGTTTGTTCAAGGCCTCTGAGATTTTTCTCAAGATGGTGATGCAGGTTTAACCCTGTTGTAGTCGGCGCGATACCTTTCCCTGAGCGAATGAATAACGGGTCATTAAATTGCGCACGTAAACGTTGTAATGACTGACTAACAGCAGAGGGCGTTATATATAATGATTCTGCCGCTTTACTAATGCTGAGATGTTGATAAATACATTCAAATATGACCAGTAAATTGAGGTCAAATTTTTTTAGATCATAAAGATTAGCCATAACATACTCCGTTGTATTGTCTCTTCCATAAATCATTCACTTGATCAATAATGTTTTTTGTATTTATATGTATTATGTTTTTCTGCTTAACTTTGGATTAAGATTTTCTAAAATAGCATAGCTGTCAGGTGGGTTACGAGCAATTCATGCGTTTTTAGGATGGTTGAAAAGCAAGGATATATTTCAACCATCCATGAATTATCCTTTATTTATTCCCCATAATGATATTAAGCATTTTCTGATCGGGTAATCCGACGGCTTGTTGCAGGGTATTTTCCTTACTCATGTAATAGATAGCTGGTGTGACATTTGCCCCCAGATCGTCCATGAGTTTCTCGTTGTCGCTTAACACTTTCATTTGCTCTGTGCTTACGTTTGCAGGCACGCTTAGCTTAAGCTTGCCACCAGAGGCTTCATATTGTTGCCAGGTTTTTGCGGGATCTTTGGAGGCAAGAATTGCCGCTGCTGTCGCCGGGCTTTCTGGCTTGATAACCCCAACCAACAATGTTCTTAATTGCACTTTGCCAGAATCTACCCACGGACGAGCCTGCTGCCAGAATTGTTTACAATATGGGCAGAACGGATCGGCGAAGACGTAGACAATGACCGGCGCATCTTTTTTACCGTCGAGGAGCCAGTGGGATTGTTCCATCCGTTGCCACATTTCACGTCCGGCGGGTGCGTAAATTTCTTTTTCGATAAGCGTGTTACTCAGGTTTTCACCTTTTTCGTTGTACATGTAACCAGAGATAGCGTGCTTACCATCTGGAGTCAGGTAGATGGTGACGCCCATATCCTGATACTTACCGAGATAACTTTTCATTCCTCCAGGGGCATCGAACGTTTTGATGATTGTAATACCCTGTTTTTCAATCGCTTTTACTGGGGCAGGAAGTTCCTCTGCGAAGGCGATTGCAGGAAGCAGAGCCAGTAAAAGTATCTTTTTTAACATTAATTTGTCCTTTTCAGTCAGTGCAAAAGTCGAGTAAAAGGCATAACCTATCACTGTCATAGGTAAGAGCTTAGATCAGGTGATTGCCCTTTGTTTATGAGGGTGTTGTAATCCATGTCGTTGTTGCATTTGTAAGGGCAACACCTCAGCCTGCAGGCAGGCGCTGAAGATACCAAAGGGTAGTTCAGATTACACGGTCACCTGGAAAGGGGGCCATTTTACTTTTTATCGCCGCTGGCGGTGCAAAGTTCACAAAGTTGTCTTACGAAGGTTGTAAGGTAAAACTTATCGATTTGATAATGGAAACGCATTAGCCGAATCGGCAAAAATTGGTTACCTTACATCTCATCGAAAACACGGAGGAAGTATAGATGTCCTTGATTAACACCAAAATTAAACCTTTTAAAAACCAGGCATTCAAAAACGGCGAATTCATCGAAATCACCGAAAAAGATACCGAAGGCCGCTGGAGCGTCTTCTTCTTCTACCCGGCTGACTTTACTTTCGTATGCCCGACCGAACTGGGTGACGTTGCTGACCATTACGAAGAATTGCAGAAACTGGGCGTAGACGTATACGCAGTATCTACCGATACTCACTTCACCCACAAAGCATGGCACAGCAGCTCTGAAACCATCGCTAAAATCAAATATGCGATGATCGGCGACCCGACTGGCGCCCTGACCCGTAACTTCGACAACATGCGTGAAGATGAAGGTCTGGCTGACCGTGCGACCTTCGTTGTTGACCCGCAGGGTATCATCCAGGCAATCGAAGTTACCGCTGAAGGCATTGGCCGTGACGCGTCTGACCTGCTGCGTAAAATCAAAGCAGCACAGTACGTAGCTTCTCACCCAGGTGAAGTTTGCCCGGCTAAATGGAAAGAAGGTGAAGCAACTCTGGCTCCGTCTCTGGACCTGGTTGGTAAAATCTAAATTTCCTTTGTCTTTCGCGCTACTAACTCCGGCGCGAAATACTTCGGAAATTCACCTAATTCTTCGGGTGCTGCGGCACCCGATTTTCTTCCCCGCACCATGATGCAAGCTGCATCCAGGTAGCCGCAGAGGCCGCTTGCATGATGATGTTTAAAGCCCAGGAGATAAACATGCTCGACACAAATATGAAAACTCAACTCAAGGCTTACCTTGAGAAATTGACCAAGCCTGTTGAGTTAATTGCCACGCTGGATGACAGCGCTAAATCGGCAGAAATCAAGGAACTGTTGGCTGAAATCGCAGAACTGTCAGACAAAGTCACCTTTAAAGAAGATAACAGCTTGCCGGTGCGTAAGCCGTCTTTCCTGATCACCAACCCAGGTTCTAACCAGGGGCCACGTTTTGCAGGCTCCCCGCTGGGCCACGAGTTCACCTCGCTGGTACTGGCGTTGCTGTGGACCGGTGGTCATCCGTCGAAAGAAGCGCAGTCTCTGCTGGAGCAGATTCGCCATATTGACGGTGATTTTGAATTCGAAACCTATTACTCGCTCTCTTGCCACAACTGCCCGGACGTGGTGCAGGCGCTGAACCTGATGAGCGTACTGAACCCGCGCATCAAGCACACTGCAATTGACGGCGGCACCTTCCAGAACGAAATCACCGATCGCAACGTGATGGGCGTTCCGGCAGTGTTCGTAAACGGGAAAGAGTTTGGTCAGGGCCGCATGACGTTGACTGAAATCGTTGCCAAAATTGATACTGGTGCGGAAAAACGTGCGGCAGAAGAGCTGAACAAGCGTGATGCTTATGACGTATTAATCGTCGGTTCCGGCCCGGCGGGTGCAGCGGCAGCAATTTACTCCGCACGTAAAGGCATCCGTACCGGTCTGATGGGCGAACGTTTTGGTGGTCAGATCCTCGATACCGTTGATATCGAAAACTACATTTCTGTACCGAAGACCGAAGGCCAGAAACTGGCAGGAGCGCTGAAAGTTCACGTTGATGAATACGACGTTGATGTGATCGACAGCCAGAGCGCCAGCAAACTGATCCCGGCAGCGGTTGAAGGTGGCCTGCATCAGATTGAAACAGCTTCTGGCGCGGTACTGAAAGCACGCAGCATTATCGTGGCGACCGGTGCAAAATGGCGCAACATGAACGTTCCGGGCGAAGATCAGTATCGCACCAAAGGCGTGACCTACTGCCCGCACTGCGACGGCCCGCTGTTTAAAGGTAAACGCGTAGCGGTTATCGGCGGCGGTAACTCCGGCGTGGAAGCGGCAATTGACCTGGCGGGTATCGTTGAGCACGTAACGCTGCTGGAATTTGCGCCAGAAATGAAAGCCGACCAGGTTCTGCAGGACAAACTGCGCAGCCTGAAAAACGTCGACATTATTCTGAATGCGCAAACCACGGAAGTGAAAGGCGACGGTAGCAAAGTCGTAGGTCTGGAATATCGAGATCGTGTCAGCGGCGATATTCACAACATCGAACTGGCCGGTATTTTCGTGCAGATTGGTCTGCTGCCGAACACCAACTGGCTGGAAGGCGCAGTCGAACGTAATCGCATGGGCGAGATTATCATTGATGCGAAATGCGAAACCAACGTCAAAGGCGTGTTCGCAGCGGGTGACTGTACGACGGTTCCGTACAAGCAGATCATCATCGCCACTGGCGAAGGTGCCAAAGCCTCTCTGAGTGCTTTTGACTACCTGATTCGCACCAAAACTGCATAAGAAGAAGTAAGATTCACCTGTAATTGCTTAGCCGCCGGGGTCAAACCTGGCGGCTTTTTTATTGCATTAAAAAGCCCTGCAGGGATGGCTCCGGGCAGGGCGGGAGACTTATTCTGGCAATTAACGCACAACCAGCACCGGCAAATTGGCGTGGCGGATTACGCTCGAGGCGTTAGAACCCAACAGATGAGTTGAAATTGATGGGTTACGCGAACCAATCACTACTACATCTGCATCAAGTTCTTTCGCTAACTCGTTAACTTCATCCCGCACACTACCAAAACGGACATGTTGCTTAATGCGGGAAGGATCGATGGTGAAGTGGCTGACCATCGTTTGCAGACGTTCTTCTGCTTCATGTTGCAGATGCTCTTCAAAACGACGTACATCAGCGGCAAAACGGTGCAGGCTCAGGCTGGCTGACCCCGGTAGTACGTGAAGTAGATGAATAACTCCGTCATCCTGGGCGAGGAATTCAGCGTGGCGAATCGCTTTGTCGCTCAATTCCATTTCGAAAACATCCACTGGCATGATGATTGTTTTGTACATAAGCATTCTCTCCTTGTTTTTGCATGTATACATAACAGCACATTATTGGTTACGAATCTATAATTTGCGAGGCTGATTTGATCTGAATTTGCTATTGAGCTGGAAAATAAATAAAAACCAGGCGCTACCAGCGTTGTTCAAGGTATAGCACTGCAGCAACAATAATTGCTGCTATGAATATATAAAATGCAGTGATACCGAGAGCTTCGCTCATATGAGGTTCCGCAGATGAATAGCCAGTTCAGATTAGAATGCTGCGCTTAAGAGCAAAATGATAAATCTGGTTGATATTTGAGCGGAAAGAGGATGCGAGTGCATCCTCTGGGCAAAGCGAGTTATCGCTTGTGCAGATGGGATTAAAGCAGGTAGTCGCCAGCAGCTTCTGGCTGGTATTCGAGTTCCAGCACTTCAAGGTGGGTTGCAACGCCGCCCGGAAGTTCCCAGTGAATGGAATCGCCAACGCGCAGCCCCAGCAGTGCGGCACCTACCGGAGCCATAACGGAAAGCTGAGTATTGCTGTCGGTCATTTTTGCCGGATACACCAGCGTGCGCACACGCACTTCGCCATCGCTAAGATTGCGGAATTTAACCCGGCTGTTCATTGTCACCACGTCGTGTGGCATCTCTTCTGGCGAACACATTTGGGCGCGATCCAACTCTGCGTTTAACGCGTCGGCGATTGGCAAACCAGCATAGGCGGGTTGCTCCAGCAGAATATCGATGCGTTCGGCATCCAGGTCGTTAATGATGATAGTTGGTCTGGACATTTTTACTCCATGTCGTCGGTACTGCGAGTGTCGCAGATAAACATACCCAAAAGAAAACCCTCACCGTCAGGCGGCGAGGGTTTAACTCACATGATGATACTGACTGTTGCTCACTCTTTGAAGTGATTTGCGTCACATTCAGGGAATTCCTCAATGTAGCGCATTATGTATAAATCTTAATCGTCATGGTTTATGGAAGACGAATTAGCGTGTTTTGTAAATCAGAGGATTAATAACCTGCTTTATCAATCACAAAGGTTTTGCCACAGTTGCCTGGGTGTGGTTGTGGCAAGAATGAGTTGGCAGAAAGCGGAGCGTTGATGGCGTCAGCTTTGACCGAGATCTGAATTTCAGTCAAATACGCAGGGTTACCCTGGCACGTTAGCTTAACTGCTTTCACGTTCTCTTTTCCCCAGCTTTTGGCAAAGGCGGCATCAAAGTCACGGCGGCTCACTGTTTTACCGTAGTTATCCGCAAGGAATTTTCCGGCTTCGCTTTCTTTAATTTCTTGATTCAGGCGTACCATCGTGCCGAAGTATGCGTCTGGATCAAAACCAAAGCAGGCACCGTGTTTGGCATATTCGTAGCGTTCCAGGCAGGAACGTCCGCCAGCTCCTGGCATGACTTCACTTAGTTTAGTGGCCGTTTCCAGTGATAACCCGGTTTCCGGCGATGAACACATTCGGCTGGCGCGCGCTTCTGGTAGATTCGGGATTGGGCGAGTAGCGCAACCGAAGCGCATCCAGCGGCGTTCATCAACACCACGGGCAGCAACCGATTTAGGCAATCCTGGCCACAGACCATGTACGGTCAGAAAATCAGCTTTGTTGGTCGTTTCGGTTTGCAGGCGACATTCATCTCGTTCGTTACGATTTCGATCGTGTTGACTCTGGCAAAATCCGGTTTGCCAGGAGAGGGCCAGGACATAGCGATCAAAATCGCCATACTGTTTTGCCTGCAACGCCACGGCGTTGGCAGAAGAGAAGGGAAGCAGAGAAACCGCGAGCAACGCGGCGTTACGCCAGAATGCTTTCATAATGGGTGTGGAACTCATACATACACTGAATATTATCTATTTAATCATAAAAAAGCCCGCCAGGTGGGTTTACCTGGCGGGCGTGATGATTTATTCAGCGTTTGGCGAACGTATTAGTTCCACATGGCGAGAATCGGCCAGCCAACCAACAGCAACATAGAGATGTAAATCACCCCGAAGATTGCGCCAAGACGCCAGTAATCTTTTGATTTCACATAGCCACAGCCGTAAATAATCACCCCAGGACCGGTTGCATACGGCGTCAGACAGCCCATGATACCGATAGATAGCACCAGCAGGATACACAGTTGTTCCATTGGTACGCCCGGAATACCTTTACCGACGGCCAGAATAACCGGCAGCATGGTTGCGGTGTGCGCAGACAGGCTGGCAAACAGGTAGTGTGCAAAGTAGAACACCAGAACCAGTACAATCACCGTTGCGTTTGGTGAGAATCCTTCCAGGTGCGTACTCATGGTATTGGCGAACCAGTCAATAAAACCAGAACGAGTCAGGCCGTTAGCCATCACAACCAGAGTTGCCAGGTTGACCAGCGTGTTCCATGCGCTGTTATAGCGGGTAATGTCTTTCCACGGCACAACGTGCAGGGCCAGCATTAGCGAAACTGCCAGCAGACCAACCGCAGTAGCATTAATGACTTCACTGCCAAATACCCACAAACCTAAGCTGAGCAATACAAGGCCAATCAGCGTCCACTCTCTGCGTGTCAGCGCACCCATGGTTTTTAGTTCATCACCCGCCCAGGTTGCCACTTCTTCACTGTGTGTGATTTCCGGTTTGTACAGCACGTAGGAAAGCCACGGCGCAATGATAAGCAAGATAACCCCAACCGGCAGGAAGCAGAGGAACCACTGCAACCAGCTAATCTGGATACCGGCAATTTTGCTGACGAACTCCAGACCCAGCACGTTTGGTGCCGCACCGGTGACAAACATGGACGAACTCAGACTGGTACTAATGACCATCATCCACATCAAATAGCCGCCAATACGACGCGCGGACGGATCGTTCGGGAATGATTTAAACAACGGCGGCAGGTTTTTAATGACCGGAAAAACCGTACCCCCGGTACGCGCGGTGTTGGACGGTGTAAACGGTGCCAGCAGAATGTCGATAATGACAATCGCATAACCCAACGTCAGCGTGCGTTTGCCCATGAATTTCACCAGGAAAAGGGCAATACGACGGCCTAACCCGGAAACTTCATACCCTAATGCAAAAATAAATGCGCCAAATACCAGCCATACCGTGGTGCTGGAAAAACCAGCCAGACCCCATTTCAGCGCCTGTTTTTGCGCATTAAACGCTGGGTCAGCTAATTCTTTGGCATCAAAGAGCAGGTAATTACTGCCAATAACGCAAATAGTAACCGCAATAAAACTGATCGCCGTTGCCGGAATTGGCTCGAGGATCATGCCGACAATCATTGCCACAAACACTGCAAAGTAATGCCACGCCTGCGGCGGCATACCGTCAGGTACAGGGATAAGAAACATGACACCCATCACCACCAGGGGCGCCAATAATTTCCATATATTATCTTTTGCTAAAGACATACGGGTTCTCCGAAAATTAATATTTCCAAATTTATCAAGTGCTTAAATAATTAAATCTGTGCTAAAAACCAGGTAAGGATCAGCAGGTCGGCACTGCCGCCTGGACTGAGATTTCGTTCGATACACTCCCTGTCGAACTGCCGGAGATAATCGAGATCGGCGGGGGTTCGAATGCCCCCTTTTTGCAATAATGTTTGCGCCTCGCGCTGTAGCCAGCGCAGGCCCCCCTCGCCACCGCGCGATGCAACGTTGGTATCGCCGTTGGTAGCCATCAGTAGGAGCAAGGTATCGAGCAATGCCAGCTCAGGATCTAACCCCTGATCCAGCAGAGTGAGGTAATGCGGCAAGGCGTGGTTGATCACCAGTGGATAACCCGCTTCGGCTTCACCGCGTGCGCCGGTAAGGCCAAGCTGCTGGTACAACCGTTGACCTGCCGTCAGTCGTGAATTATTGGTACGCAGTTCGCGATCGGTCAGGCCACGGCAGAAACTTGCCGCCGTAGAACAAACGGTTGTTGGCGTTACCGGCTGGTTGAGCTGAAGCAAACGACCAATTGCCGCACACAGTAGCCCTAAAGAAAAAATGCTTCCTTTATGCGTGTTTACGCCCGCAGTGGCGCGGAACATATCACCTTCGCAAGCCATACCAATTGGGCGTAATCCGTTGAGTACCGCTTCCGGTGCCATTTCTGCACTACAGGCACCAAATTCAATGAAACGGGGTAACCAGCCCTGAATCGCCAGCGCGCTGCGGTGGAAATCTTCCAGCGCCATATCTTTGTGCGCACCGCAGTTAATGCGATCCACGAGGCCTGGTTTCGGTGACAGGTTGACTTCAGTCAGCATGGCGCGCCAGCCCAGCAGGGCGTACTCATCGATTAATGACGTCGCAAGCTTTGTGGTTTTAGTTGACGTTGCAGGCATCGACATCGTTTAGCAGCGCCTCCATGCGGTTGAGTAAATCGGTCAGTTGATGGGTTTTTCCACGCGCGCAAACAGCTGCGCTTTGCTCGCACAACAGGCAGCGGCGAGGCGGCAGTGAATAATCGCGGCGGGAGAGAATGTCGCCTTCGGGCGTCAGGACATCGATATCCCATAACCGCCCGAGAGGATGACTATGTTCAAGCTCAATGGTGGCGAGCTTGAGGTCGCGAGCCGGGGCGGCAATGCTCAACATGCCCTCCGGCCCGCTGGCGGAAACCAGTGCAGCCTGCTCCTGAATTTGCCAGCCCTGTTTTGCGGCTAAGGCACGCAAGGCTGTCACGCCATGATTAAAAATTCGGCGTGTGACCTCGCTGTCTTTAATCGGCCCAGGCGCAACCACGGTAAAGGAGACCAGTGGAACAGGATGGCGCTTGAGCCAGGCGTGTTGCCGTGCTTGCCTTTCATCCCGGCTGACGAGCAGCTCGGGAATTGACACCGCATGGTGGCTGGCGAGTTCAGGAAGCAGGTGCATGGCTTATTCCTTCACCTGATGCACAACATCGATCACCGAGCCATCGCGGTAACGCACAACGGCAACGACGCGGTCGGTGAATTCAATCGGCTGTGGTTCACCGGTCAGCAGACGCGCACGTTCACGCAGCCACTCAATAGAAACCACTTTGATCCCCGCTTCCTGCAGACGTTCTGCCAGCTCCGGACGTGCCGGGTTAACTGCGATACCGTGGTCTGTGACCAGAATATCGACACTGGAGCCCGGGGTGATGCAGGTCAGCACGTTATCCACCAGCGTCGGAATACGACCGCGTACCAGCGGCGCGACGATGATGGAAAGCGCAGAAGAAATCGCGGTATCGCAGTGACCACCGGAAGCACCACGCAGTACGCCGTCAGAGCCGGTCAGCACGTTAACGTTGAACTGGGTGTCAATTTCCAGCGCACTCAGTACCACCACGTCGAGACGATCAACCGATGCGCCTTTCGACCCCCAGTTAGCGTACTGGTTGGCGCTGATTTCGATGTGATTGGGGTTACGGGCCAGCGATTGCGCAGCATGGCTGTCAAAGCTCTGCACATCCAGCAGTTTGCGGATCAGACCTTTTTCGTGCAGATCAACCATCGTTGCGGTAATACCGCCGAGGGCGAAGTCGGCGCGAATATCGCGGCTACGCATTTTGTCTTCCAGGAAACGGGTTACCGCCAGCGAAGCGCCGCCGGTGCCGGTCTGCATGGAGAAACCTTCTTTGAAGTAGCCAGAGTTAACAATCACATCCGCAGCGCTACGGGCAATAAGCAGTTCGCGCGGGTTAGTGGTCATACGGGTAGCACCAGCGCCGATTTTTGCAGCATCGCCAACGCGATCAACTTTGACGATCAGATCAACCTGATCTTGCTCAATGCTTGCCGGATTATGCGGATAAGGCAGCAGTTCTTCAGTGAGCATCACAACCTGTTTTGCGTTGTCGGCATCAACCATTGCATAGCCGAGGGAGCCGCAGCAGGCTTTACCGGTGTAGCCGTTGGCATTGCCGAATTCATCACAGGACGGGACGCCGAGGAAAGCCACGTCGATATTCAGTTCGCCGCTCTGTACCAGATGCACACGTCCGCCGTGAGAGTGGATTTGCACCGGTTCCGCCAGCAGACCACGGGAGATCTCTTCCGCCAGCGGACCGCGCAGGCCGGAGGTATAAATGCGGGTAACCACGCCCTGGCGAATGTGTTCTACCAGCGGCGCATGGCAATCACTCAGGGAGCTGGAGGCCAGAGTCAGGTTTTTAAAGCCCATCTTCGCGATGACGTCCATCACCATATTGACGGTCAGGTCACCGCCACGGAAAGCGTGATGGAAGGAAACCGTCATGCCGTTCTGTAAACCAGAGCGACGAATCGCTTCTTCCAGGTTGGCGCACAGTTTGCGATCTCGCGCTTTTTCAGCCTGGTAGGTTTGCTTTGGCGAGTTCTGGAAAGCGGCAAGATCGCATTCAGCGCGACGATTCCAGGCCGCTACCCGTTCTTGTCGTTGAGATTGTTCAATTTTCTGCGTCATTTTGATTGCCTTATTCTTCGCGGATGCCGGAAAGTTCTGCGCGGGAGAGCACCAGACGGGCGCGATCGATAACCGGACCGTCCACCATCTTGCCGTTCAGGGAACCCACGCCGAGGCCTTCGCGAGCGGCGGCCTCGGCGGCTTCTACGACGCGGCGGGCGTGATCCACTTCTTTCTGAGTCGGTGCGTAGAGGTTGTGCAGCAGATCAATCTGACGCGGGTTGATCAGCGATTTGCCGTCAAAGCCCAGCTGTTTGATGTGGGCGGCTTCTTGCAGGAATCCGGCTTCGTTGTTAGCGTCGGAATAGACGGTATCGAACGCCTGAATACCCGCAGAGCGCGCGGCCTGCAAAATGGAGCAGCGTGCGAACAGCAGTTCAGTTCCTTCCGGGGAGCGTTCTGTACGCAGGTTGCGCACATAGTCTTCTGCACCGAGGGCGATACCGATCAAACGCTCGGAAGCGTGAGCGATTTCCACTGCGCGGGTAATGCCCAGCGGAGATTCAATCGCTGCCAGCAGGCCGGTGCTGCCGGGTTCACGACCACAGGCTTTTTCGATGCGCAGGATCTCTTTTTCGATATCCAGAACATCCTGAGCGGTATCGGTTTTCGGCAGACGCACAACGTCCGCACCACCGCGAACGACGGCTTCCAGGTCGTTAACACCCCATTCGGAATCCAGCGCGTTTACACGCACAATGGTTTCAATATCGCGATACAGCGGATGTTGCAGCGCGTGGTAAACCATGCGGCGGGCTGTGTCTTTTTCACGCAATGCCACAGAGTCTTCGAGGTCAAACATCAGGGCATCAGCCGGGTAGATGAATGAGTTGCTGACCATCGCGGCATTGGCACCAGGCACAAACAACATGCTGCGGCGGGTGCGAGTTTTACGTTGTTGCAGCGAAGCGGAAATCATTGGCAATCCTCCCATGGCAGAGCCGGGATACCGCTGGCGCGTGCCAGCAGGGCTTCCAGTCGTGCACGTAAAATGCAGTCCAGTGCGCCTTTGTCATCGACATTCAGCTGTACGCCGCGCACGTTGTAGCGGGCGAGAACGTCCAGAATGGTGGTGCGAATTGCATCGCCAAACTGTTTCTCAACGCTGCTGTTGATTTGCAGGTCGATATCCTGCGTATCGAGTGGGGCGATGCGTATCATCACATCCCCAGACTCAAGGGTGCCTGCAACGGCGGGCTGGTTTATTTTCATTTTTCACCTGTTTCTCATGCGGGGGTCTTTTGACGAGCTGCCGCGTCCTGGCGGGAGTGCTCAAGCAGGTTCTGCAAATAATGCAGCGTGACTGCAGGGACCAGCGGCGCGATAGCCGTGAGATCGTTTTTCGCCAGCAGTTGACGTACCCGGGAAGCGGATATCGGCATCTCCTGGTAACGCAGCCGCTCAATTTCAACCAGTTCGATGGGCGGTGCGCAGATAGTCGGTGTTTCCAGCCAGTAGCGCATATCCTGGTTGTACTGGGCAGTAACGCGACAAAAGGGTTCAGTACCGACAAAGCGGTGAGTTACACCCAGCGCGGGAGCGAGATACTGACGGAAAATCTTCAGATCAATTTCGGTGTAACAATGGTTAATGACGCTCTGTTCTTTAATGAAGTAGCAAGGGAACGTAGCGCGGGAGATGATGTATTCGGAGCCGCGATGCACAGTCAGGCGTGGAATATCGGCGGTGCCTTTTAACACCAGATCCAGTCGGTCTTCATAGGGGAAGCGTGAAGAATCTTCTTTGACTAAAAACAGATGCAACCAGTCGCACTGTGCCGCAGCCTGTTGAATCAGATAACGGTGACCATTCGTAAAGGGATTGGCGTTCATCACAATGCAGCCAATCTTGTTCCCTGGATGACAAAATTTTTTCAGCGATTCGGCATAGCGTTTCAGTCGCGTGGCGCTGTTTTCCATCAGCACCATCACGCCGGGTACGCTGGTCAGCGTGGAAAAACCGCACTGGCGGAACAGCGCCTCGTATTCGGTTTTGGTATAAATAAATAGATGCGTGCTGTGCCGCTCATAGGCGAGGTTAATTAGCTCGGTGGCTAATGTCAGCGCCAGTCCTTCACCGCGAACGGATTCACTGATAGCAACGCATTTAATAATATTTCCGGCAATTCCACCGCACGCGATAAGCTTTTCATCGCGGGTTACGGTAATAAATACTTCGACTGTGGTGTCAACGCTCAAATCATTTTCATGCAGGAATTGGGCGATTTCCGCCATTTTTTTATTTTCTGAACGTTTTACACGGGTGAAAATATCATTGCCGAACATAATAAATAGTATCCTGAAGGTGCATGTTGTTATCGATTTGCAACAAATGTTGTTCGATGTTGCAAACTGATAACCTTTTATTTTCACTTGGGAGAAAGGGGGGCGATCGAGGTATATCTTTTTCTCCTTTCGCTATACATCCTAAGGAGTATTGCAGCGTGAAATTTTGATTTATTTCACATAGAGTTAGTGGTTTTTTATTTATTTAATGGTTTTAAGTTTTTTAATTAATGTAATTACGAAATGACCCGCAGGTTTAAGTGATTTAATTGATTTAATGAATAAAATTTGCCACGATTATATTTAATATCTATGTATTTTGATTCAACATTTTAATTACATTCGTCAAAGAGGCTCGGGACAACCCGCAAGGAAAACAATGTTGCAGCTTAACGAGAATAAACAGTTTGCATTTTTCCAAAGACTGGCATTTCCGCTGCGTATCTTTTTGCTGATTCTGGTGTTCTCAATATTTGTCATTGCAGCCCTGGCGCAATATTTTACGGCCAGTTTTGAGGACTATTTAACGCTTCATGTGCGCGATATGGCAATGAATCAGGCAAAAATTATTGCTTCTAATGACAGTATCATCAGCGCAGTGAAAACGCGTGACTACAAGAGGCTGGCGACCATCGCTGATAAATTACAAAGAGATACTGATTTCGATTATGTGGTGATTGGCGATCGGCACTCGATTCGTCTTTACCATCCTAATCCGGAGAAAATTGGTTATCCTATGCAGTTCACCAAACCGGGCGCGCTGGAGAAAGGGGAGAGCTACTTCATCACCGGGAAAGGGTCAATTGGCATGGCGATGCGTGCCAAAACGCCAATCTTTGATGACGATGGAAAAGTCATCGGCGTGGTGTCGATTGGCTACCTGGTGAGTAAAATCGATAGCTGGCGGGCTGAGTTTTTATTACCGATGGCTGGCGTGTTTGTCGTGCTGTTAGGGATTCTGATGTTGCTGTCGTGGTTCCTGGCCGCGCATATCCGTCGGCAGATGATGGGCATGGAGCCAAAGCAAATCGCACGCGTGGTCCGTCAGCAAGAGGCGCTGTTTAGTTCGGTTTATGAAGGGCTCATTGCGGTGGATCCGCACGGTTACATTACCGCCATCAATCGTAACGCAAGAAAGATGCTGGGGCTGAGCTCCCCCGGACGGCAATGGTTGGGTAAACCCATTGCTGAAGTGGTCAGGCCCGCCGATTTCTTTACCGAACAGATTGATGAAAAACGACAGGATGTGGTGGCGAACTTTAACGGTCTGAGCGTTATTGCCAACCGGGAAGCTATTCGTTCTGGTGATGATTTGCTGGGGGCCATTATCAGCTTTCGTAGTAAAGACGAAATATCCACCCTCAATGCGCAACTGACGCAAATTAAACAATACGTCGAGAGCCTGCGCACATTGCGACACGAGCATCTCAATTGGATGTCGACGCTCAATGGTCTGTTGCAGATGAAAGAGTATGATCGCGTGTTGGCGATGGTGCAGGGGGAGTCTCAGGCCCAGCAACAGCTTATTGATAGCCTGCGCGAGGCGTTTGCCGATCGCCAGGTGGCGGGGCTGCTTTTTGGTAAAGTGCAGCGCGCCCGCGAACTGGGGCTAAAAATGGTCATCGTCCCCGGAAGTCAGCTTTCGCAACTGCCGCCAGGACTGGACAGCACCGAGTTTGCAGCCATTGTTGGCAATTTACTTGATAACGCCTTCGAAGCCAGCCTGCGTAGCGATGAAGGAAACAAGATCGTTGAATTATTCCTCAGCGATGAAGGCGATGATGTGGTGATTGAAGTCGCCGATCAGGGCTGCGGCGTTCCAGAGTCTCTACGAGACAAAATATTTGAGCAGGGTGTCAGTACGCGTGCTGACGAGCCCGGCGAACATGGCATTGGGTTGTACTTGATTGCCAGCTACGTAACGCGCTGCGGTGGTGTTATCACTCTCGAAGATAATGATCCCTGCGGTACCTTATTTTCAATCTATATTCCGAAAGTGAAACCTAATGACAGCTCCATTAACCCTATTGATCGTTGAGGACGAAACGCCGCTGGCAGAGATGCATGCGGAATATATTCGTCACATTTCCGGATTCAGTCAGATATTACTGGCGGGAAACCTGGCGCAGGCCCGAATGATGATCGAGCGTTTTAAGCCGGGGCTAATCTTGCTTGATAACTATCTTCCTGACGGTAGAGGGATTAATTTACTGCATGAACTGGTGCAGGCGCATTATCCCGGCGACGTGGTGTTTACCACTGCAGCCAGCGATATGGAAACGGTGTCTGAAGCCGTACGTTGTGGTGTATTTGATTATCTCATTAAGCCAATTGCCTATGAACGGCTGGGGCAAACGCTAACCCGTTTCCGCCAGCGTAAACATATGCTGGAAAGTATTGATAGCGCCAGCCAGAAGCAAATTGATGAGATGTTTAATGCCTATGCTCGCGGTGAACCCAAAGACGAACTGCCGACCGGCATTGACCCCTTGACGCTAAACGCAGTGCGAAAACTGTTTAAAGAGCCTGGTGTGCAACATACGGCAGAAACGGTGGCGCAGGCACTGACTATCAGCCGCACCACTGCCAGACGTTATCTTGAATATTGCGCCAGCCGCCATCTGATTATTGCTGAAATTGTTCACGGCAAAGTTGGCAGACCGCAACGCATATACCACAGTGGGTGACATGATAAAGCCGGAGGAAACTTGCCTCCGGCATGACTATTTACTTGCCTGTGACCGCGGCTGCCGTTCCTGGCACCATCAGCTCTGTAGCAACGATAACAATCACCAGCCCAACAAGCACCGGCACTGAGGTGCGTTTTACGACTTCAAATGGTGAGATTTTCGCCATCCCGGCAACCGCAACGACTACGCCAGAAACGGGTGACAGGGTACGGCCGAGGTTTGACGCCTGCAGCATTGGGATAGTCAAATACGCCGGGTTAATGCCGGAAGAGTGCGCCAGTTTCGGGATCATCTCAACAAACGCATAAAACGGCGCATTGCCTGAACCGGTCGTGACTGCCGCCAGCATTGTCAGGATCACTAATACCAGCATCAGGATGATACTCGCCGAACCAAACGAGGTGGCGATAGAAATCAGACTTTGAATAAAGCCGATGGTGCTAAGCCCCTGAGCGAATACCCCAGCGGCAACCAGCAGCATCACCACGTTAGCAAACGCATCGGCCATCCCGCGATAAGCCACTTCCAGACCAGAGAAAACTTTCTGGGTATTAAAGCTGCGGATGAACTCCAGAATGGAGGCAATCAGCATACAAATCACCAGAATAGTGATGATGTGTAATTGCGGACCCCATTTGCCGTCAAAAATCAGCACTCCGATGATCGGCGTGAACGGCAAAATGGCATAAAACGCAGGAGCAGTGGTGGTGATTTCACTGACATCTAACATTTCATGAGAGATGTGCTCTTTTTTATCCAGATAACGTTGCCAGAAGAAGTGGGCGATCGCCATGCCGATAATTGCAGCAATTGAGATAGGCAGCGTCGTTTTGAAGGCGAAGTCAATCAGCGACATTTCGGAAGCCTGCGCCGCCAGCACCACATCCCCTGAAGTCGGTGCGAGAATAATCGCCGCCGGGGAGGCACAAATAGCAGCAGCTGCACCACGGCTGATACCAACGTTTACCATCACCGGAAACAGGGTTGCCATCAGCAAAACACCCAGACCGGTCGCGGAAGAGACGGCCAGAGACATCAGACAGGCGACAAAATAGGCGGCAATCATCAGCAGGTAAGGGGAGTTAATATACTGCAATGGTTTTGACGCCAGCTTGACCACCATATCATTCGCGCCGATATGGGTCATGTAAGCGGCAAAGCCACACAGCATCATAATCATCATGCCGAGGTCGCCGCCGCGGCTCATTAGCAATATTTTAACGTATTCAACGATATCCGTGGCGCTGTAGCCTGTTGAAGCCTGGCTGGACGGTAACACTTTGTGCCCCATAATGGCACTGATAATCAGCAATAACAGGCCACCGACAAATAACACGCCAGTGGCGGAATACCCTTTAATGATGTAGCGAGCTACACCCACAATAACCACAACCCCAATAAGGAGTTCAATGAATGTCAGCATAATTTTTCCTGTCTCCAGGCCCCAAAGTAAATAATAAAAAATTCCTAAAGCTTAAGGAAAAAAATATGCCCAATAAATTGGCGGTGAATGCTGATTAAAATCAAGAAAAACTGCCATTAAGACATTGAAGTTGCTGTTTTTATACATAGATAACAAAACGCATATTTAGCGGTTGGCAATTATCACATAATAATGTGTGTAAATTGATGGTGGATTGATGCAAATTTGTTAATTGCAATGGTGTTAGCCGCGGGTGTGCGCTCAAAAAATAATCTACCATGATCATGGGTTGACGATATACAATATATTTTTCGTTAAGGAATTTTTTTGTATCTTATTAAAAAATAAAGTAATTTTTTCTTGATTGCATTTTGTCATCAAAAAAGACTTGGTTTTTCTTTTTTGACTATTCCCATCGCAGAAAACGACGCATCATCTTTAATCGATGCGCGGAAATATTTAACTTAAACAAGCGGAAATAAATAGAGCAGCTATTCAGATTATTCTTTATGTTGGGGCTATTAAGGTTATGTTAATTGTAGCTTTGCTATGCTAGTAGTAGATTTTTGATAAATGTTTTATGGTCACAAATGAACGTGAGTATATATGTCGCTATCTTTTCCTTTGTTTTTATTCAGTTAATCAGCGTTGGTAAAGTTTTTGCTAACGCAGATGAGTGGATGACAACGTTTGGAGAAAATATTACACAAACCTGGCAACAGCCTGAACATTATGATTTATATATTCCTGCCATCACCTGGCATGCACGTTTCGCTTACGACAAAGAAAAAACCGATCGCTATAACGAGCGACCGTGGGGTGGCGGTTTTGGTCAGTCGCGTTGGGATGAAAAAGGAAACTGGCATGGCCTGTATGCAATGGCATTTAAGGACTCGTGGAACAAATGGGAACCGATTGCCGGATACGGATGGGAAAGTACCTGGCGACCGCTGGCGGATGAAAATTTTCATTTAGGACTGGGATTCACCGCTGGCGTAACGGCACGCGATAACTGGAATTACATCCCTCTCCCGGTTCTACTGCCATTGGCCTCTGTGGGTTATGGTCCAGTGACTTTTCAGATGACCTACATTCCGGGTACCTATAACAATGGCAATGTGTACTTTGCCTGGATGCGCTTTCAGTTTTGAGACAAATGAAATTTTAGTAAACTCTTTAAAATCAATGGGTAAAATAATTAACATCAAAAATAACGCGACTTTTATCACTTTTTAGTAAAGTTGCACTGGACAAAGCGTACCACAATTGGTGTACTGGTAACCGACACAGCATTTGTGTCTATTTTTCATGTAAAGGTAATTTTGATGTCTAAGATTAAAGGTAACGTTAAGTGGTTTAATGAGTCCAAAGGATTCGGTTTCATTACTCCGGAAGACGGCAGCAAAGACGTGTTCGTACACTTCTCTGCAATCCAGACTAATGGTTTTAAAACTCTTGCTGAAGGTCAGCGCGTAGAGTTCGAAATCACTAACGGTGCCAAAGGCCCTTCTGCTGCAAACGTAATCGCTCTGTAAGATACGTCAGCAAGAATTCAAAACCCGCTTAATCAGCGGGTTTTTTTTGGTCTTTAGTGTGCGGTTGAGGCGGAAAACAGCCAGAAAGCCAGTGCGGTCATGGCAAAAGACCCTAAAAGGTTGACGAAAACGTTCAGTAACGCCCAGCCAAAGCGGCCCTCTTGTAACAAAAACACCACTTCTGCCGAAAATGTTGAGAAGGTTGTTAGACCGCCACAAAATCCGGTGGTGATTAATACTTTCCACACTGGATCAATGTTCGTCATCCTGCTGAACCAGGCGAATCCCATTCCTATGATGAATGCCCCAATCAGGTTTGCAGCCAGCGTCCCCAACGGAATCGCCTGATGCAGCGGGTTAAATCGCATACTTAACAGCCATCTCGCCACGCTTCCCGTACCACCGCCAATAAAAACTGCTAAAAGAAGTTGTAACACTGCAAAATCCTGCTATTTGATTTGTATGAGTGATAAGTGTAACGCCGAATAATCGCCGTTGGCGAATTTTACGACTCTGACAGGAGGAGGTGGCAATGCTGGTTGCCGCAGGACAGTTTGCTGTTACATCTGTGTGGGAAAAGAACGCTGAGATTTGTGCCTCGTTGATGGCGCAGGCGGCGGAAAACGACGTATCGCTGTTTGTCCTGCCGGAAGCATTGCTGGCGCGCGATGATCATGATGCAGATCTATCGGTTAAATCAGCACAGCTGCTGGAAGGCGAATTCCTCGGACGTTTACGGCGAGAAAGTAAACGTAACATGATGACGACAATTCTGACGATTCATGTTCCTTCAACGCCGGGGCGCGCATGGAATATGCTGGTGGCACTTCAGGCAGGAAACATCGTCGCCCGTTATGCCAAACTGCATCTCTATGATGCATTTGCCATTCAGGAATCACGCCATGTTGATGCTGGAAATGAAATAGCTCCGTTACTGGAGGTGGAAGGGATGAAGGTCGGTCTGATGACCTGTTATGACTTACGCTTTCCAGAGCTGGCGCTGGCACAGGCATTACAGGGAGCTGAAATCCTGGTACTTCCTGCTGCCTGGGTTCGTGGGCCGCTCAAAGAGCATCACTGGTCAACGTTGCTTGCCGCTCGTGCGCTGGATACCACCTGTTATATGGTGGCGGCGGGGGAGTGCGGGAACAAAAATATCGGGCAAAGCCGGATTATAGATCCCTTTGGCGTCACCATTGCGGCAGCGTCAGAAATGCCTGCACTCATTATGGCGGAAGTGACGCCCGAACGTGTGCGTCAGGTGCGCGCGCAACTGCCCGTCTTAAACAACCGTCGCTTTGCGCCGCCGCAATTATTATGATGTTTTTTTACTCGGCGCTTGATTCACCTTGTTACAGATTGCTATTGTGTGCGCGCGTCGAATGACCGTTAATATTCTCTGGTTTTTAAGGCGCGTTCTGTTGCCGGTTATATGTCAAGAAGGTATCTATGGGTGAGATTAGTATTACCAAACTGCTGGTAGTTGCGGCGCTGGTCGTTCTGCTGTTTGGGACTAAGAAGTTACGTACGCTGGGCGGAGACCTTGGAGCGGCCATTAAAGGGTTCAAGAAGGCGATGAATGATGACGATGCTGCGGCGAAAAAAGGCGCAGACGTTGATCTTCAGGCTGAAAAGCTCTCTCATAAAGAGTGACGTGGCGAGCAGGACGCTCCCTCAATATCTTGTTCGATACAAAAAACCCGCTTCAAAAAGCGGGTTTTTTATCAGACAGATGTAAGTAATTATTACAGGATTACTTAACTTCCATCCCTTTAGCCTGCAAATCGGCGTGGTAAGACGAGCGGACAAACGGACCGCATGCAGCATGGGTAAAGCCCATCGCCAGCGCTTCGGCTTTCATTTCGTCGAACTCATCCGGGCTAACGTAACGTTGAACCGGCAGGTGATGGCGGCTTGGCTGCAAATATTGCCCCAGCGTTAGCATCGTCACACCATGACGGCGCAGGTCGCGCATTACCTCAATAATTTCTTCATTGGTTTCACCCAGACCCACCATCAGACCAGACTTGGTCGGGATTTCCGGATGCGCTTCTTTAAAGCGTTCCAGCAGCTTCAGCGACCAGTTGTAATCTGCACCAGGCCGTACCTGACGGTAAATACGCGGTACGTTTTCCAGGTTATGGTTGAACACATCTGGTGGTGTGGCGGTCAGAATATCCAGAGCACGATCCATACGACCGCGGAAATCCGGCACCAGAGTTTCAATTTTGATTTGCGGGCTTTTTTCCCGAATGGCAGTAATGCAATCCGCAAAGTGTTGGGCACCGCCATCGCGCAGGTCATCACGGTCAACGGAGGTGATAACCACATAACGCAGCGCCATATCGGCAATGGTCTGCGCCAGTTTCACTGGTTCATTGGCATCCGGAGCTACCGGGCGACCGTGGGCAACGTCACAGAACGGACAACGGCGGGTACAAATAGCGCCGAGGATCATAAACGTTGCTGTGCCGTGGTTGAAGCATTCCGCCAGGTTAGGGCAGGAGGCTTCCTCGCAGACAGAATGCAGGCCATTTTTGCGCATTGCGGCTTTGATGCCCTGGATACGTGTAGAGTCCGCTGGAAGCTTGATTTTCATCCATTCCGGCTTGCGCAGCAGGGCTTCGCGCTCTGTTGCCACGTTTTTAACCGGGATAAGGGCCATCTTATCGGCATCGCGGTATTTAACACCGCGTTCCATCACAATGGGTTTACTCATAGCGTGCGTGTTCCAGTTGCGAATTACGAAGGAAAGCGTTTCAATTCAATAGATTGTTGTAATTATCAACTATTTTTGAATTAACGACTGGCAGTATATCATTGAAACGGACCTGAAAGCAGCCAAAGCGGTCGCGAAAATGTAAAATTGTTGTTGGATTGTGCCATTTTTTCGCTCTTCGCTGTGATCTGGCTGTAACAATACTTTTTCAAAATGCATTACGGATAACATCTATTACCCCGTGCAGGATGGGATCACGCAGGCTGAATTTGTTGTAGTGGATAGAGAAATCTATTTGCTCCTCATTTAAGGACGGAAAAGGCAGTTTTTCCAGCGGCCAGCAACGGCTAAACAGGTTATAAAAACGGCTGGGAATAATCGCTAACATGTCACTGTTGGCAACCAGTGCAGCGATTGTCAAAATGTTGTAGCTGGTGAAACTGATTTGCCGGTCCGGAAACATCTCTTGAACTCTCTGCCGCAGACCGCTGAAATTTTGCCCTTCCGGTAACAGGAGTATATGCGCAGCGTTGTCGATAGTCTCCCTGTCATCTTCTAAAGAGAGTAGTGGATTTCCCTCGCGGCAAATTAACACCATATTGTCGGTGAACAGAACATGATGTTGCACCGTACGATTGGTGCAAAACATGTTATCGATGATGAGATCGGTTTGAAACTGACTGAGTTGGTTTTCCGCGTCGCTGATGGGGGGGTTGCGCAGTAAAAGCTGCGGATAGTGAGATTTAATCGCCCGATAGATGACAGGAAGGACCAGGGCTCCGACCGAGGGGGTGGTCGCAATAGTTATCGTTCGTTGCTTATCATAGCTTCCTTCGATATCCAGCGCGCCAAGAATGGACTCAAGGCCCTGGCTGATATACTCATATAGATGCATCGCAAATGCGGTAGGAGTGATACCCTGGCCTTTGCGAATAAACAATAGGTCAGGGAATATAACGCGCAGTTTCTGAATAGGCTGATAGATTGCCGAGGGGGGGCAGATTAAGCACTTTCGCTGCATTAACGATTCCTTTATGGACATATGCAACTTCAAAATAGTCAGAAGGGTAAGATCAATATTTCGTAAGGTTGTAAATATTTGTGGTTTACCTTCTGACGACTTTCTGCTTAAACAGGGTTCAATTTTATTATTACTATCCATGCACTTACTCCAATTTTATTCATGAAAAAATAATATTTAAAAAAATTACAATAATCTTATGTCTAATTGGGACGGAACGATTTTGCTCACCATGGTCAATTATTTCAATGGGTTAATCAATTAGGTGGGCTACGGAGCAAGGCGTAGCATCGCATTTCTGCAAGTGATAAAGAAAATATACAAACGCGAAGGAGATGTAAAGCATTAGCAGGTGTTATGAGTAATGACCCAGTGTAAATTGGGCCATTGATGTATGGAATTAAGCGGTAATATATTCGAAGTCAGGATTGTTTAGTAGCGCTAAAATATTTTCCAGTAAACGTGGTGCAATATTATTAGTCGTCGCTTCGGGTTTCCATTGTGATATTTTAGCCATTTCCATTCCTGCATACCCACAAGGATTAATACGTAAAAATGGTGAAAGATCCATATTGACGTTTAATGCCAGACCGTGGAATGAACAACCGCGTCGAATACGTAAACCCAGTGAGCAAATTTTCTTTTCCCCGACATAGACACCAGGCGCGTCAGCCCGAGGATGCGCTTCTATACCCAGTTCAGACAGGGTATTCACCACTGTTTGCTCAAGCAAGGTCACCAGTTCACGCACACCGAGTTTACGGCGTTTCAGGTTAAGCAACACATACATCACCTGTTGCCCCGGCCCGTGATAAGTCACCTGCCCACCGCGATCGCTCTGGATCACCGGAATATCACCCGGCATTAAAATGTGCTCCGCTTTTCCTGCCTGCCCTTGGGTGAATACCGGATAGTGCTCGACCAGCCAGATTTCATCAAGGGTACTATCATCGCGGGTATCGGTGAATTCATGCATAGCCTGGGATATTGGCTCGTAAGGCTGAAGACCGAGCTGGCGGACAAGAATTTTATCCTGATACAAAACGGCATCTCCGTGGAGAATGAGTAAAAGTGGGGGAAAAGTATATCACAGCGAGGAGAGGGGAGTTACCCGACCAGGAGCCGGGTAACGGAGAAGCGAGTTACAGAACCATGCGGACAATATCGATTTTGCCCAGTTCTTCATACAGTGTTTCAACCTGCTCGATATGAGTAGCGTTGATAGTGATAGATACCGAGTGGTAGTTGCCTTTGCTGCTTGGTTTTACCGTTGGGGTGTAGTCACCTGGCGCATGGCGCTGTACCACTTCAACCACCTGATCAACCAGCTCAGGTAACGCCTGCCCCATAACTTTGTAAGTAAAAGGAGTAGGGAATTCAAGCAGTTCGTTAAGTTTGGTTTTCATGTCAGCTCCGGCGTAACGTAATTAAATAGCAACTCCCGCCAGAAGGCGGGAGTTTTTTACTGATGCTTAGTATATGGGGACGGAAATCACACTTTCAAGTGTTCAATTTTTAACCAAACCAGTGATGGAACATTAATTTAATGTAATCAATGATTTTGCCGAAGAAGTTACCTTCCGGTATTTCTTGCAGCACAACCAGCGGGCGTTGTTCGATCGTTTTGCCATCAAGCTGGAAGTTGATAGTTCCGACGACCTGATTCTTTTGCAGCGGCGCATGCAATTCACTGCTGTTCAGCACATAGCTGGCTTTCAGATCTTTCATGCGACCACGCGGAATGGTCAGGTACACGTCTTTATCAACCCCTAACGAAGCGCGATCAGAATCACCAAACCAAACCGGTTCAGAGGCGAACTCTTTACCTACTTTCAGTGGGTTAACGGTTTCGAAGAAACGGAAGCCCCAGGTTAGCAGTTTTTTACTTTCGGCTTCACGGCCTTTAAAAGTACGTCCGCCCATCACCGCAGAGATCAAGCGCATCTGGCCTTCAGTCGCAGAAGCAACAAGGTTGTAACCTGCTTTGTCAGTGTGTCCGGTTTTGATGCCGTCGACATTCAGGCTGTTATCCCATAACAGACCGTTACGGTTCAGCTGGCGAATACCGTTAAACGTAAATTCTTTTTCTTTATAGATCGAGTATTCATTCGGTACGTCACGGATCAACGCCTGGCCGATCAGCGCCATATCTCGCGCGGAGCTGTACTGACCATCAGCATCCAGACCGTGTACCGTCTGGAAGTGGGTATTTTTCAGGCCCAGGGCGTTAACGTAGCTGTTCATCAAGCCAACAAAAGCGTCCTGGCTACCAGCGGCAAAATCGGCCATGGCGACACAAGCATCGTTACCCGATTGCAGGTTAATACCGCGGATCAGCTGAGAAACCGGAACCTGCATGCCCGGTTTGAGGAACATCAGCGAAGAACCTTTAAATACCGGGTTACCGGTGGCCCATGCGTCGTTGCCGATGGTGACTAAATCAGTTTCTTTAAATTTACCGGCTTTCATTGCCTGGCCGATAACGTAACTGGTCATCATTTTGGTCAGGCTGGCAGGATCGCGGCGGACATCTGCGTTCTGTTCGGCGAGCACTTTGCCGGAGTTATAGTCAATCAGGATGTAGGACTCCGCATCGATCTGCGGTACACCCGGGATCATAGTTTTGATATTCAGGTCATCGGCATGTGCAGCAGAGATAAAGGCTGTGCAAAGAGCCGTGGTGAGCGCCAGGCGCTTCATGATACGAGCGGAAAAAATGGTATTCATGGTCTGAACTACGACATCCGTGATGGAATTAAAAAAAGTGCCCTACTATAGCAAATGCACTACCGGCAGGCATCTGACTTTCCGCGTGACTTTGTTAACGTCATTTACAGAAATTGACACATCAGATGCCTGCTTTACGCTACTGCGCGGTGGTAATAAATGACTGTAATTGGGCTTCGGTTTGCAAACGTTGCTGCAAGGTACTGGCTTCGGCTTTGCTGGCGAATGGGCCAAGCTGGATCCGCCAAACCGCGCCATTTTGAGTTACGCGACCGGGGACGCCGAACTTCTGTCCCAGTTGCTGTTGGTACTGTTGCGCACGAGCCTGATCGCTAACGGCCCCGACTTGCACCATAAAGTTGCCGCTGGCGCTTTGCGAGGCGGCTTGCGGTGTAACCATTGCAGGCGAGGTTGCAGGCGTTGTCGACGGAGCTGTAACAACGGGCTGTGGTGCAGGCGTTGGTTCGCTGCCTTCCAGAACACCAGGCGCTAAGGTCGTTGGTGCGCCGAGGAAACCGCTGCTGGTTACCGGCGCGCCAGTCGGATCTTCGCTTTTTAGCGTCGAATTACTGACCGGAAGAATGTCACCCTGCGGGCCAGACACTGAACTTGTTCCTGCGCCGCCGCTTAAATCGGGAGGTGCAGGCAGGGCGTAAGTCTGTTTGGCGACTGTGGTACAAGCCATACCAGGACCAGAAAGCGAACCATCCTGGGCGACAATAATCGGATCGATACGAACTTTGGTGTTGTTTGACGTGTTAAGACGGTCAGCTGCTGCGCGAGAAAGCGAAATAACGCGGTCGTTGCCGTAAGGACCGCGATCATTAATGCGCACCACGATCATTCGCCCGTTAGCCAGGTTAGTGATTCTGGCGTAGCTGGGGATCGGAAGCGTTGGATGGGCCGCCGTCAGCTGTGTCGGATCGAAAGCTTCGCCAGAGGCCGTCAGGTTACTGCCGGGTTCGGCATCATAGATTGCCGCCAGTCCCGCCTGGCTAAATCGAGACGGATCCTGCACGATTTTGTAGCTTTTACCGTCGCGCTGGTAATCCTGATTTGCCGTCGCGTTCAGTGGTTCGAAACGCGGGTCCGCCCCGCTAATTTCAACTATGGGGCCGTTACATACCGCAGGCTGCGGTACACTTTCCGTCTGTTGCTGACCATCATCGCTTGTACATGCCGCGAGCATTCCTGCCGCGATGCAGATCCCGAGCCACTGCTTACGCATTGCGCACCTCTTACACGCTTTTCGACAACATTTTCCTGTGGGTGTGGATTGACATTACAATCCCGAACCCAGCCATCAGCACAATTAGCGCCGATCCTCCATAACTGACCAGTGGGAGCGGAACCCCTACAACCGGCAGAATACCGCTTACCATACCAATATTTACGAAGACATAAACGAATAATATCAGCATTAAGCCGCCAGCCATGACGCGACCAAAGGTGGTTTGCGCTCTGGCGGCTATCCACAGCCCGCGCATGATCAGCAGAATGTAGAGAGCGAGCAGAATCAAAATGCCCACTAATCCCAGCTCTTCCGCCAGTACCGCGAAGATAAAGTCGGTATGGCGTTCGGGGAGAAATTCAAGTTGTGACTGAGTGCCATGCAGCCAGCCTTTGCCGCGTAATCCGCCGGAGCCAATAGCAATTTTAGACTGAATAATGTGATAGCCCGCGCCGAGTGGGTCTGATTCCGGGTCCAGGAGCATCATTACGCGCTGGCGCTGGTAATCATGCATCAGGAAGAACCACAGAATAGGAATGAACGCCGCCACCAGCACTACTGCGACGCCAATCAGACGCCAGCTAAGGCCAGAGAGGAACAGTACAAACAGACCGGAAAGCGCAACGAGGATTGATGTTCCCAGGTCAGGCTGTGCAGCCACCAGCAGCGTGGGCATAAATATCAGCACCAGCGCGATGCCAGTGTTCTTCAACGATGGCGGGCAAACGTCGCGGTTGATAAAGCGCGCAACCATCAGTGGCACGGCTATTTTGGCAATTTCCGACGGCTGAAAACGAACGATACCGAGGTCCAGCCAGCGTTGAGCGCCTTTAGAGATGGCACCAAAAGCATCTACTGCCACCAGCAAAATAATACAGATGATATAGAGATAGGGGGCCCAGCCTTCATAAACGCGTGGAGGAATTTGCGCCATCACCACCATGATGACCAGACCCATCGCGATTTGGCCGATTTTACGCTCCATCATGCCAATATCCTGACCGCTGGCGCTCCAGATAACCAGGGCGCTGTAAACCAGCAATGCCAGTAAGATCAGCAGCATTGTGGGATCGAGATGGACTTTATCCCAGAATGTTTTTTTATTCGGATTATCCGTCATGATTAATGGTCCTCCGCTGCGGCAACCGCTGGATTTTCCGCAGGCAGATCGGTGTTGTTATCACCCAGCATAATGTGGTCGAGGATCTGGCGCATCAGCGTACCAACCGCCGGACCCGCGCCGCCGTTCTCCAGAATCATGGCGACAGCCACTTGCGGATTGTTGTATGGCGCAAAGGCGGTCATCAGTTTGTGGTCACGTAAACGCTCGGCAATTTTGTGCGCATTATAGGTTTCGTTCGCTTTCAGACCGAAGACCTGAGCTGTACCAGATTTCGCCGCAATTTTGTACGGTGCGCTGGCAAAGTATTTATGCGCCGTACCGTTAGGGCGGTTAGCAACACCGTACATACCGTCTTTTGCCAGCTCCCAGTAACCGGAATGAATATCGCCGACGGGCGGTTCATGCGGTTGTACCCATGGCACCTGTTTGCCGTCTTCGGCGGTGCTCATCAGCAAATGCGGAACCTTCACGATACCGTCATTAATCAGGATCATCAGTGCCTTACTCATCTGGATAGGGGTCGCCGTCCAGTAACCCTGACCGATACCAACCGGAATGGTGTCACCCTGATACCACGGTTTTTTAAAGCGTTTCTGTTTCCATTCGCGGGTAGGCATGTTGCCGGAACGTTCTTCCGCCAGGTCGATACCGGTGTAATGACCATAACCGAATTTACCCATCCATTCGGAGAGGCGATCGATCCCCATATCGTAGGCCACCTGATAGAAGAAGGTATCCGCAGATTCTTCCAGCGATCTTGTGACATTCAGACGCCCGTGGCCCCATTTTTTCCAGTCACGATAACGTTTTTCCGACCCTGGCAGTTGCCACCAGCCAGGGTCAAACAACGTCGTATTGCGCGTGATCACTCCGGCGCTCAATGCCGAAACCGCCACATAGGGTTTAACTGTAGACGCGGGAGGATAAACCCCCTGTGTGGCGCGGTTCACCAGCGGTGTATTCGGGTCGTTCAGTAAGGCGGAATAATCTTTGCTGGAGATACCGTCAACAAACAGGTTTGGGTCATAACTAGGCGTGGAAACCAGCGCCAGCACCCCACCTGTACGCGGATCGGTGACTACCACAGCTGCGCGGCTACCCGCCAGCAGCGTTTCAATATATTGCTGGAGTTTGAGATCCAGCGTCAGGTAAATATCGTGTCCGGCTTGCGGTGGTACTTCTTTTAACTGGCGGATAACACGCCCACGGTTGTTAACTTCAACCTCTTCATAACCGGTCTGACCGTGCAGCACGTCTTCATAGTAACGCTCAATGCCCAGCTTACCGATATCATGCGTTGCCGCATAGTTGGCCAGTTTGCCGTCATTATTCAGGCGTTCGACGTCTTTATCGTTGATTTTCGACACATAGCCGATGACGTGGGTCAACGCTGAACCGTAAGGATAGTAACGACGTTTATAGCCTTTAACTTCAACACCCGGAAAACGGTACTGATTGACGGCAAAGCGAGCTACTTGTACTTCGGTCAGGTTAGTTTTCACCGGAATGGAGGTGAAACGGTGTGAACGTGCGCGCTCTTTTCGGAATGCAGCAATATCGTCATCGGTCAGATCAACCACGCTGCGCAAAGCGTCCAGCGTTTGCTGCACGTTATCGACTTTCTCCGGCATCATTTCTATCTGGTAGATAGTGCGGTTGAGGGCCAGAGGGATACCGTTACGGTCGTAGATAATGCCGCGGCTGGGCGCGATAGGCACCAGCTTAATGCGGTTTTCATTAGAGCGGGTCTGGTAATCGGTAAAGCGAACAATTTGCAGATTATACAGGTTGGCGATAAGCACGCCGGTCAGCAGCAAAATCCCCAAAAAGGCGACCAGCGCCCGGCGCACAAACAGCGCGGACTCTGCCGTATAGTCGCGAAAAGAGTTCTGTAGTTTCATCCGCTGCGTTTTCTACTCAAAGCTCCCTTATCACTCACGGTGATAAGGATGGTTGGTGGTGATGCTCCACGCCCGGTACAGACTCTCTGCGACCAGCACGCGAACCAGCGGATGGGGAAGGGTAAGTGCCGACAGCGACCAGCTCTGCTCCGCCGCCGCTTTACAGGCAGGCGACAACCCTTCAGGCCCGCCAATCAGTAGACTGACGTCGCGACCATCCAGCTTCCAGCGTTCCAGCTCAGCGGCTAACTGCGGCGTATCCCAGGGCTTGCCTGGAATATCGAGGGTGACAATGCGGTTTTTGCCTGCGGCCGCCAACATCTGCTCACCCTCTTTGTCGAGTATGCGCTTGATGTCCGCATTCTTGCCGCGTTTTCCGGCCGGAATTTCAATCAGCTCGAAGGGCATATCTTTCGGAAAACGACGCAGGTACTCGGTAAAACCGGTTTGTACCCAGTCCGGCATTTTCGTTCCCACGGCGACAAGTTGCAGCTTCACGCATTAACTCCAGAGTTTTTCCAGTTCATACAGGCGACGGCTCTCTTCCTGCATGACATGGACAATCACATCGCCCAAATCCACGACAATCCAGTCGGCGCTGTTTTCACCTTCTACGCCGAGCGGTAACAGGCCCGCTGCGCGAGACTCCTGCACAACGTGATCAGCAATGGACATAACATGGCGGCTGGACGTACCCGTACAGATGATCATGCAGTCGGTGATGCTGGATTTGCCCTGAACGTCTAAGGCGATGATGTCCTGACCTTTGAGGTCATCAATTTTGTCGATAACAAAATCCTGGAGTGCTTTACCCTGCAAGTTTTCCCCCTGGGTGAATCAAATAGATAAAAATGGTCTGTCAGTATACCTGAACCAGAGGCGATTTCGGGACAATTGTCGCCGAATCGGCTTTCGAAAGTGGGCTATCATCCCACCCCGCGCCGCAGATTGCATCGCCATTTTTGTAAAACAATTTCTACAAAGTCGTGTCTGGCGAAAAAAGTCTGGCTGCGGAGAATATCAGCCTGCCCGGGGCTGTCAATGGTCGTTGCGGCTTACCCGTAAAAAAACAGAAAAGTCATGCATTCTCGACCCCGATGGCACGGCTATTGAGGACGCGTAGCGTCGCGAATTTTTGGTTGATATCAATGGCGCTCCAACACCCTTGGTCAACGCGAAAATGCCACATAGCCTCGGCAGGCATGCCAATTAAACGAGCGATTAACAGACTCAGTACACCCTGATGGCTGACGACTAAAATATTCTGATAGTGCTGAAATTCACTAAGCCTTGCGATAAACCGTTCCACACGTTGTGAAAATGCCTGAAATCCTTCACCGTTCGTGGGGATAGCATGCTGCCAGTCATTGCACCACGCGCTATAGTTTTCGGCATCTTCTTGCATGAGGTCGCGATGATGTCGCATCTCCCAGTCGCCAAAAAACATTTCGTTGAGTTCAGGGATGATTTGCACGGGGAGCTGGCGATCACTGAGAACCCGTCGCGCGGTATGCTGTGCCCGTTCCAGTTCACTGCATAAAACCAGGTCAAAGGAAACACCATGTAGCAGCGTATGCAGATTTTGCGCTTGCTCAATACCGCGCGCGGTCAGGGGAGTGGGCGCATGACCGCTGTACAGACCATCGACATTCGCTTGCGTTTCGCCATGACGAATTAACCACAGTCGCATCATGCCCTCCGTAACGACAGGTATCAGCGATACAAGCCTTGTTGGTTAATGTAAGTCAGTACCGGTTCCGGCAATAAATCCTCACACGATTCACCGTTTTGCAAACGTTCGCGGATGATGGTCGCCGAGATGTTAAACCACGGCGTTTCAGCCAGATAAATTTTACCGGCAGGCTGAAGGTGAAGATCTTCCGGGTTATGTGTCAAATGATCTTCCAGCCATTGCTGGTATTGCGGTTGCGCCATTTCAAGTGGGTAACCTGGACGCCGACAGACGATCAAATGTGCATTGTCGAGTATCGTTTCGTATTCGTACCAGGTCGGAAAGGTCAGCAATGAATCCTGACCAATAATAAACGCCAGCGGCACGTCCGGTCCTTGTTCCTGCCGCCACTCTTTCAGTGTTTGCGCAGTGTAAGAGGGGGCATTGCGCTTTAGCTCGCGTTCATCAAGAGTAAATAATGGCTTGTCGGCAATCGCCAGTTCAAGCATGTGTTTACGCTGCACGCTGTTCGCTTCCGGCTGGGGACGATGCGGAGGAACATTATTAGGGATTATTGTGACCCGCGTCAGACCAATCAAATTCGCCAGCGTTTCCACGGGTTTAAGATGACCATAGTGCACCGGATCAAAGGTGCCACCAAACAGAGCCTGTAAAGATTTCATATCAACCGTCGATAAATACGTCCGCCAGGGGTTTATGGCACAACAGAAGAGATAACCCTTCCAGCTCTGCCCACACTGACTGACCGTAATCTTGTTTGAGGGTGAGTTCCGTTCGTGTCAGGAGTTGCACGGCCTGACGTAACTGCGACTGGCTTAAGCGATTTAACGCCTCGCTCATCATGCCCCGGCGGTTCTGCCATACCCGATGCTTATCAAACAACGCACGCAGTGGCGTATGGGCAGACTGGCGTTTCAGGTTAACCAGTAACAACAGTTCACGTTGTAATGTGCGCAACAAAATAACCGGTTCGCTGCCTTCCAGACGCAGTTGCTGAAGAATATGCAACGCGCGCTTACTTTTTCCCATCAACAAAGCATCAACCCAATGAAAAGGGGTGAAATGCGCGGCATCATTCACCGCCTGTTCAACGCGCGGTAATGTCAGTTTGCCGTCCGGCCAGAGTAGCGATAAACGCTCCAGTGCCTGGGCCAGCGCCAGCAGGTTACCTTCATAACAGTAGCAGAGCACCTGATTTGCAGCGTCATCCAGTTCTAAGTTGAGCTGTTTTGCGCGCGCAGCAACCCAGCGGGGCAGCTGAGCCTGCTCCGGTGTCTGACAGGTCACCTGCACGCTGCGATTCGCAAGAGCAGTAAACCAGGCGGCATTTTCTTGCGCTTTGCTTAATTTATTACCGCGGACGATCAACAGCAGGTCGTCATGCAGAAGTCCGGTGAGTGTGAGAAGTTGTTCATTGATCGCCGCATTCGGTCCGTTTTCGGGTAACAACAGCAATAGCGTTTGTCGACTGGCAAACAGGCTCATGGCCTGGCATAACGAAAAAATCGCATTCCAGTCGGTGTTGGGATCAATGGAAAAAGTGTGGTGTTCTTCGAACCCTTGCGCCGCAGCGACCTGACGAACAGCGTCCTGGCTTTCCTGCAATAACAGAGGATCGTTACCAAGTAAAAGATACGCCGCGCGCAGCCCTTCATTGAGCTGCGCGCGGAGTTGTTCCGGGTACAACCGAATCATCAGTTACCCAGCGTGGTGGAGACGCGTGCAGGCGTTGCCGGAGTATCCGTTGTGGTCGACGTCTGTTCTTCGTCGGAACGAATATCCGCAGCACGGATGCTTGGCAGCTTACGAATCAGCTGTTCGGCAGCACGGTCGTACATCTCTTTTACGATCATGTCTTGTTCGTTATCTTTCGCTAACGCCATTTGCGGGTTATCGAAGAACGAACGGAAGACTTTGGCGCTAATCGGGTAGATATCACGGCCGGGGATCAACACGGTCGCATTCACCGTCATGATCATCTGATACTCTGCTGTTTGACCGTTACGGAATACCGATGCGGTATCTTTCGCGATGCTCACTTTACCCAAACGCAGGGATGGAACGTCCTTACGCGTGGTTTCTTTATCAAGCAACTCGACACCATTCAGACGTAACTGGTTACGCACCGCACGGCTTAATGGCCCGTTCGGATCGCCTGAGTCCAGGATCATGACCTTCATAGTGGAAGGAACCTGCGTGGTGTCACGCAGATGCCAGCCACACCCGGCGGTGATTAACACCGCCAGAGATAACAACAATGTTGCCAGATATCGCACGCTTCCTCCCGCGCTTAGCCAACGACCAGATTGAGGAGTTTACCGGGTACGTAAATCACTTTACGTACAGTAACGCCATCAAGATATTTTGCTACCAGATGTTCCTGGCCAGCACGTTCGCGAACCTGTTCTTCCGTTGCGTCCACCGGAACGGTGATTTTTGCACGGACTTTACCGTTAACCTGCACCACGACCAGCGTGGAGTCTTCCACCATCGCTTTTTCGTCAGCAACCGGCCACGGCGCGTTGTCGATATCGCCTTCGCCTTTCAGTTCCTGCCACAGCGTGAAGCAGATGTGCGGGGTGAACGGGTTAAGCATACGGACAACGGCCAGCAGTGCTTCCTGCATCAGGGCGCGGTCCTGCTCGCCATCGGTCGGTGCTTTCGCCAGTTTGTTCATCAGCTCCATAATCGCCGCAATTGCGGTGTTGAAGGTCTGACGACGGCCGATATCATCGGTCACTTTAGCGATCGTTTTATGCACATCGCGACGCAGCGCTTTCTGATCTTCAGTCAGCGCATCAACGTTCAGTGCCGCAACATCACCTTTCGCTGTGTGCTCGTAAACCAGTTTCCAGACACGTTTCAGGAAGCGGTTAGCCCCTTCCACGCCGGATTCCTGCCATTCGAGAGTCATATCAGCCGGAGAAGCAAACATCATAAACAGACGAACGGTGTCCGCGCCGTAACGTTCAACCATCACCTGCGGGTCGATACCGTTGTTCTTCGACTTGGACATTTTGCTCATGCCGGTATAAACCAGTTCATGGCCTGCCGCATCTTTCGCTTTCACGATACGGCCTTTCTCGTCACGTTCAACGATAGCATCAACCGGGGAAACCCAGTTACGTTCGCCGTTTTCGCCAACATAGTAGAAGGCATCTGCCAGCACCATACCCTGACACAGCAACTGTTTTGCTGGTTCGTCAGAGTTCACCATGCCTGCATCACGCATCAGTTTGTGGAAGAAGCGGAAGTAGAGCAGGTGCATAATGGCGTGTTCGATACCACCAATGTAGATATCCACCGGCAGCCAGTAGTTAGCCGCTTTGGAATCCAGCATACCTTCTTTGTACTCCGGGCAAGTGTAGCGCGCATAGTACCAGGAGGACTCCATAAAGGTGTCGAAAGTGTCGGTTTCACGCAGCGCTGGCATACCGTTAACGGTAGTTTTTGCCCACTCCGGATCTGCTTTAATCGGGCTGGTAATGCCGTCCATCACCACATCTTCCGGCAGGATCACCGGCAGCTGGTCGTCCGGGGTCGGCATTACGGTACCGTCTTCCAGCGTCACCATCGGAATCGGCGCGCCCCAGTAACGCTGACGAGAAACACCCCAGTCGCGCAGGCGGTAGTTCACTTTACGCTCGCCAACGCCCATCGCAGTCAGTTTATCGGCGATGGCGTTGAAGGCCGCTTCATGGTCAAGACCGTTGAACTCGCCAGAGTTGAACAGCACGCCTTTTTCAGTCAGGGCTTGCTGAGAAAGATCTGGCTCAGAGCCGTCAGCTGCCAGGATAACCGGTTTGATGTTCAGGCCGTATTTAGAGGCAAACTCGTAGTCGCGCTGGTCGTGACCCGGAACCGCCATAACTGCGCCCGTGCCGTATTCCATCAATACGAAGTTTGCTGCCCAAACGGGAATTTCTGCGCCCGTTAATGGGTGAACCGCTTTAAAGCCAGTATCGACGCCTTTTTTCTCCATCGTCGCCATTTCAGCTTCGGCAACTTTGGTGTTACGGCATTCGTCAATAAAGGCGGCCAGTTCAGGATTATTTTCCGCCGCTTTCTGTGCCAGTGGATGACCCGCAGCCACCGCCAGGTAGGTACAACCCATAAAGGTGTCCGGGCGGGTAGTGTAAACGGTCAGCGTGTTGTCATAGTCGTTAACGTTGAAGGTGATTTCCACGCCTTCGGAACGACCGATCCAGTTACGCTGCATTGTTTTAACGGTGTCTGGCCAGTGATCCAGTTTATCCAGATCGTTGAGCAGCTCGTCAGCGTAAGCAGTGATTTTGATAAACCACTGCGGGATCTCTTTACGCTCAACTTTGGTATCGCAGCGCCAGCAGCAGCCGTCGATAACTTGTTCGTTCGCCAGTACGGTCTGGTCGTTCGGGCACCAGTTGACCGCAGAAGTCTTCTTATATACCAGGCCTTTTTTATACAGTTCGGTGAAGAATTTCTGTTCCCAACGGTAGTATTCCGGCGTACAGGTCGCCAGCTCGCGGCTCCAGTCATAACCAAAGCCCAGCATTTTGAGCTGGTTTTTCATGTACGCGATGTTGTCGTACGTCCACGGTGCTGGCGCGGTGTTGTTTTTCACCGCCGCGCCTTCCGCAGGCAGACCAAATGCGTCCCAGCCGATTGGCTGCAGGACGTTTTTGCCCAGCATGCGCTGGTAGCGGGCGATCACGTCACCGATGGTGTAGTTGCGAACGTGGCCCATGTGTAGTCGACCAGAAGGATAGGGAAGCATAGACAGGCAGTAATACTTCTCTTTGCTCTCGTCTTCGGTTACTTCAAATGTGCGCTTCTCATCCCAGTGAAGCTGTACTTTGGATTCTATCTCTTCCGGGCGGTATTGCTCTTGCATGGCAGCCAGTGGTCCTGTTTTCAATACGGCTACAAATGTAGCGTTGATGTGGTTTTTCAGATCCGCATAGCATAGCCCAAACGCCCGCGTCAAAACAGCCTTTCGCGCACTCGACGTTGAAATGATGCCCGGATTATTCATACATTAATTTACAGAGTTTGTGGGCGTATTAGCAAAGCAAGGAACAAAGAACGTCTATTATTATAGTCAGTTAACGACCCGGGAGATGAAACGATGAACAAGGTTGCTCAATATTACCGTGAACTGGTCGCGTCATTGAGCGAACGCCTGCGCAATGGCGAACGTGATATCGACGCACTGGTGGAACAGGCGCGCGAGCGCGTAATAAAAACAGGGGAGTTAACGCGAACCGAGGTCGATGAGCTGACGCGAGCTGTCAGACGTGACCTGGAAGAGTTCGCCATGAGCTATGAAGAGAGCCTGAAAGAAGAGTCTGACAGCGTCTTTATGCGGGTGATTAAAGAAAGCTTGTGGCAGGAGCTGGCAGACATCACCGATAAAACGCAGCTTGAATGGCGAGAAGTTTTCCAGGACCTCAATCATCACGGGGTTTATCACAGCGGAGAAGTGGTAGGGCTGGGAAATCTGGTCTGCGAGAAATGTCACTTCCATCTCCCGATCTATACACCGGAAGTGCTGACGCTATGCCCGAAATGTGGTCATGATCAGTTCCAGAGACGTCCGTTCGAGCCGTAATGAAATGAGTGGTGCCGGATGGCGTGATGTCATCCGGCGAGTGATTAAGCGTAAAATTTCAGACGATCAGCCAGTAAATCAACAAAGCCCTGACGATCAACATCGACCATTACGGTGGCATTCGGTTTATTGCCAGTCAGATAATAATAATCAACAACCGTCATACCCTGGGTATATTTCCCTTGTGTTTCCACGCCAACCCAGCGCTCAACAGTGGTAAACAACTCCGGTTTCAACAGCCAGGCGATGGTGCATGGGTCATGCAGTGGTGCGCCGACAAAGCCCCATTTTTCGTCTTTATGATATTCGAGGAAGAAATCCAGCAGTTCGGCAACAATGGTTGAAACAGGGTTGCCAATCGCGCGGAAACGCTCAGTGTCTTCAACGTGGATTTGTGCTTTGTGAGTAACATCCAGACCGGCCATCACCACCGGAATTCCTGACTGGAAGACAATTTCTGCCGCTTCCGGGTCAACGTAAATATTAAATTCAGCCGCAGGCGTCCAGTTACCAAGCCCCATTGCGCCGCCCATAATCACGATACGGGCAATTTTGCTATGCAGTTCCGGGTGGCTATTGAGCAGCAAGGCAACGTTAGTTTGCGGTCCGGTAGAAACAATGGTGACAGGTTCCTCACTTTCACGCAGCGTTTTCGCCATCAGCTCCACCGCCGTACAGTTTTGCGGTGCGAACGTCGGTTCCGGTAATGCCGGGCCGTCGAGACCGCTTTCGCCGTGCACGTTGTCCGCAATAATCAAATTACGCATTAACGGTTTTACCGCACCGCTTGCTACCGGAATATCGGTGCGATTAAGCAAGGTCAGCATACGCAGAACATTGCGTAAGGTTTTTTCTGGTGTCTGGTTTCCGGCGGAAGACGTAATTGCTTTGACATCAAGCTCTGGTGAGGCGAGGGCGAGAACGATTGCGATAGCGTCGTCATGACCTGGGTCGCAATCTAACAGAATTGGCAGTGCCATTGTTGCTCCTTGTTGTGTGTTTCTTTGCGACAAGGGTAACGCCGGGATGTAACAGATACGAGGGACGAAACGAGAAAGCGTGAGATGGCGCGCAATTGAGTATGCGCGCCAGAGTGATTAATGCAGGATTTTTGCGAGGAAGTCTTTTGCGCGGTCCGATTTCGGATCATCGAAGAAAGCGTCTTTCGGCGAGTCTTCGACAATTTTACCCTCGTCCATAAAGATCACCCGATTCGCCACTTTACGGGCAAAGCCCATTTCGTGGGTCACCACCATCATCGTCATTCCTTCGTTCGCCAGTTCGACCATCACGTCCAACACTTCGTTGATCATCTCCGGATCCAGCGCCGACGTTGGTTCGTCGAACAGCATGGCAATAGGATCCATGCACAATGCGCGAGCGATCGCCACACGCTGCTGCTGGCCGCCGGAAAGCTGCGCCGGAAACTTATTGGCATGTGCGGAAAGCCCGACGCGCTCCAGCAATTTCAATGCTTTTTCACGAGCCGGCGCTTTATTGCGTTTAAGCACTTTCACCTGCGCCAGGGTCAGGTTTTCGATAATCGACAGATGGGGGAACAGCTCGAAATGCTGAAACACCATCCCGACGCGGGAACGCAGTTTCGCCAGATCGGTTTTCTTGTCGTTAACCACGATGCCATCGACGGTGATTTCACCTTGCTGCACCGGTTCGAGGCCGTTGACGGTTTTAATCAGCGTTGATTTGCCGGAACCAGACGGGCCGCAAACCACCACAACTTCGCCTTTTTTCACTTCGGTTGAGCAGTCGGTCAGCACCTGAAAGTGACCATACCATTTTGAAACATTTTTCAGGGTAATCATTATGCTGTCCTTCTTTTCAAGTAGCTGACCAACAACGACGCGCTAAGGCTAATAACGAAATAAACAAATCCGGCAAACAGGATCATCTCAACCTGCGTACCATCACGCTCACCAATGGTTGAGGCGGTACGGAAGAAATCGGCCAGAGATAACACATACACCAGTGAGGTATCCTGAAACAGTACGATGCCCTGAGTGAGCAACAGCGGCACCATCGCGCGGAACGCCTGCGGCAGAATAATCAGTTTCATCGACTGCCAGTGAGTCATTCCCAACGCCAGCGCGGCGCTCGACTGACCACGAGAAATACTTTGAATACCAGCACGGATAATCTCTGAATAGTAGGCCGCTTCAAACATCGAAAACGCCACCATTGCCGAAATTAAACGGATATCATTTTTGGGTGATAATCCCAGCACGTTTTGCAGAAAACCCGGTACGATCAGGTAAAACCACAGCAAAACCATAACTAAAGGAATCGAGCGGAATACGTTAACGTAGGCTTTGGCAAACCACGCAACAGGCGCAAAGCTGGACAAGCGCATCACCGCCAGCATGGTGCCCCACAAAATACCAATCACCACTGCCGTGACGGTGATTTTCAGCGTGATCACCAGCCCGTCGAGCAGATATGGCAGGGAAGGAACAATGGAACTCCAGTCAAACTCGTACATTATTTGCCCCCCATGTTGCCGGGCAGGCGAACTTTACGTTCAACCAGCGTCATCACCAGCATGATAAAAGCGTTAATCAATACATACGCCAGCGTGATGGCGGTAAACGACTCCCAGGCGTGGGCCGAGTAATCGAGCAATTTACCCGCCTGCGCCGCCATATCCACCAGACCGATAGTCGAGGCGATGGCGGAGTTTTTCACCAGGTTCATCATCTCTGAGGTCATCGGCGGGACGATAACGCGATAAGCATTAGGCAGCAGTACGTAGCGGTAAGCCTGCGGTAGCGTCAGACCCATCGCCAGCGCGGCATTTTTTTGCCCACGCGGCAGCGACTGAATAGCGGCGCGTACCTGTTCGCAAACACGGGCGGCGGTAAACAGCCCCAGGCAGAGCATGGATGAAAGGAAAAATTGAATATTAGGGTCCAGCTCGGCCTTAAACCACATACCGATTTTCTCTGGCAGCAGCTCCGGGATCACCAGGTACCAGGTAAAGAATTGCACAATCAACGGCACGTTGCGGAACAGTTCGACATACAACGTACCCAGACCGGAGAGAAAACGGTTTGGAACGGTACGTAAAATGCCGAAAAATGAACCGACGAGGAAAGCGATAATCCAGGCGCAGATCGACAAAGCGATCGTCACCTGAAAGCCACTCCAGATCCAACCAAGATAGGTGGTGTTGCCGAATGGGGCTTGTTGTAAAAAAATACCCCAGTTCCAGTCTATAGACATAAATCTACTCCAGAAAAAAGAGGGTAGCAGCGTTAACTGCTACCCTCGAAGATTGTTACCCAGCGTATTGCGGTTTTCAGGCCCGATGGGGAACGACCACCAGGCGTATAGTCTGTCCGTGCTACGTAACAATCGAGAGGGCTGGAATTTCCGCCCCTGGTTCTTGTAATTAGTTCAGTGCCTTGTCATTCGGTTCTTTGAACAGTGCTTTCATTTCGTCTGACAGTTCGAAATTCATGTTCAGGTTTTTCGGCGGAATTGGATTTTTGAACCACTTATCAAACCATTTTTCCGCTTCACCGGAGGTCTGCACCTGAGCGATGGTATCATCCATCAGCTTTTTGAACTGCGGATCGTCTTTACGCAACATGCAACCATAGGCTTCCTGAGACTGCGGCTTGCCGACGATTTCCCAGTTGTCTGGTTTCTTCGCTTTCGCACGTTCACCGGCCAGCAGAGCATCATCCATCATAAAGGCAACGGCACGACCGCTTTCCAGGGTACGGAAAGAGTCACCGTGATCTTTGGCGCTGATGATGCGCATATTCATTTTTTGCTCTTCATTCAGTTTGTTGAGCAAAACTTCAGAGGTGGTGCCGGAAGTGACGACTACGGCTTTGCCTTTCAGGTCGGCAAAATCTTTGATATCGCCGCCCTTTTTGGTCAGCAGGCGCGTACCGACCACGAAAATAGTGTCAGAGAAAGCCGCCTGTTTTTGGCGTTCGGCATTGTTGGTGGTAGAACCGCATTCAAAATCGAAAGTGCCGTTTTGCAGCAGTGGAATACGGTTTTGTGAGGTGATCGGAATCAATTTCACCTGTAAGTCTGGTTTGTTGAGTTTCTTTTTCACTGCTTCAACAATGGCGTTGGAGTAATCCTGCGAGTAGCCCACCACTTTTTGCTGATTGTCGTAATAAGAGAAAGGTACTGAAGATTCACGGTGACCGACGACAATCACGCCGTTTTTGGCGATTTTGTCCAGCGTGCTGCCTGCTGCCGGGGCGGCGTCATCTGCCTGTACCAGTCCTGCGGAAAGCGCCAGGGCCAGGATTGCTGTGGCAGGTTTACGTAATTGCATATCCAACTCCTTTATCTTCTGCGTTAAAAACGCATGGATACCCGTTGTGAGTGTTTGTGTTGTTATCATCTGCGACTTTATTGTGCAGTGTTGTGTTTGTTAGGTAACATTTAGTTTGGATAAATGTAAAGATATTGCTGTTTTATTGTTTATTTTTGCGAGGTGCGCCGCACCATTCCGAAGCAAAATTCTTAAACCGCACCTTTTTGGTGCTACCGCTGATTTGTGGTGGTGCAACCCGGTTGCGTTGCGGCTGATTTCATTGCTTACACAGTAAATAAAGCAACTTACATGCCAAAAAATACTTAGGGGTGAATTAATTACGATTGTAATTTCAGTTTGAAAAAGTCATATTTCGGACAGTGTTAACTTTTCGGTGTGGGACGTTTGCCGGGATGATAACTACACACGGGAAAATGCTTTTTACTAGTCTTTTCAAGGAAGAATCACCTTATGTCTGCATCTTCGGTTAAGCCGTTAAATGTTCAATTACCCGCAATAACCCTGATCCTTTTTGCGCTCTGTGTTGGGATATTTTGTTACCTCGCACAATGGATGAGTTACGAAGAAGTCGATCAATCCGCACTCATCCATCTCGGCGCTAACGTTGCTTCTCTCACGTTGTCGGATGAATCCTGGCGCTTATTGAGCAGTATTTTTCTGCACAGTAGTTTTTCCCATTTGCTGATGAATATGTTTGCACTCCTGGCGGTGGGGACAGTAGCGGAACGGATACTGGGGAAATGGCGACTCCTGATTATCTGGTTATTCTCCGGCATCTTTGGTGGGCTGATCAGCGCCTGTTATGCGCTACGCGAAAGTGAGCAGATAGTCATCAGCGTTGGGGCATCCGGGGCAATTATGGGAATAGCGGGCGCTGCGATAGCAACACAGCTTGCTTCAGGTGCGGGCACACACCATAAAAACCAGCGGCGAGTATTTCCTCTGTTGGGTATGGTGGCGCTGACACTGTTGTATGGTACCCGGCAAGCAGGAATAGATAACGCTTGCCACATTGGCGGCCTGATTGCGGGGGGCGCGTTGGGTTGGCTGAGCGCGCGTTTAGTTGGGCAAAACCGATTCGTTACGGAAGGCGGGATTATTGTTGCGGTCACTCTTCTTCTGACCGGGGCTATCTGGCTTGTGCAGCAGCAGATTGATGAATCAGTTTTACAGGTCAGGCAAAGCCTGCGTGAAGCGTTTTATCCGCAGGAGATTGAACAAGAGCGACGACAAAAGAAGCAGCAGTTAGTGGAGGAGCGCAACGCCCTCAGGGAAACATTATCCGCTCCGGTAAGTCGTGAGCAGGCCAGTGGTGATTTACTCGCTGAGATTGCCGATATCCATGATATGGCGATCAGTCGGGATGGTAATACGTTGTATGCCGCAATTGAAAACACGAACAGCATTGTTGTTTTCGACCACGGACAAAAGAAAATCCTGCATACCTTTACAGCGCCCATAGCGAAAGAAAAGTCAGTCAAACATTGTGGTGGCTGTAAAGATCAGGGCGTCAGATCGCTGGCATTAAGCCTGGATGAAAAGTTGATTTATGCGACTTCATTTGAAGCGAATGCGTTATCGGTCATTAACGTGGCGACGGGGGAGATTATTCAGTCGATTACCACCGGCGCACATCCTGACAGCCTTATCCTCTCGCGTGATGGCACAAAAGCCTGGGTGATGAATCGCACCAGCAATAGTGTGTCAGCGATTGATCTGGTGGCTTATCAGCATGTGGCGGATATCCCGCTGGAGAAATACGACGGGACGGGGATGAGCGGTAAACCAGGCGCCTGGGTTATGGCACTTTCCCCGGATGAAAAAACATTGTTGATACCCGGTATGGTCAGAGGTGACATTGTACGCATCAATACCATCACGCATCAGAAAGAAAGCTATCCGGCTAGTGATGCGCGTGGAACGATATCGGCGATGCGTTTTCGACCTGAAAATGGGGATGTAATTTTTGCCGACAGCCAGGGGATTTCACGTATAAGAGCTGAGGATCAACAAGCCAGCATTATGACGCAATGGTGTAGCAGGAGCGTTTATTCCGTTGAGGGTATTAGCCCGGACGGTCAGTATTTAGCGTTGGTGTCATATGGCCTGCAAGGTTATGTCATCCTGCTCAATATTAATGCCGGGCAGATTATTGGCGTTTATCCTGCCAGCTACGTTAATCATCTTCGTTTTTCAGCGGATGGTAGAAAGATATTTGTTATGACGAAGAACGGGTTAATCCAAATGGACAGGACGCGCTCGCTTGATCCGCAGGCAATTATTCGTCATCCCCAATATGGCAATGTGGCTTGTATCCCTGAACCGTAAGAAAAAGGGGCATGATAACCATGCCCCAAAGCTTAATGAGAAAGTACGTTTTGCTCATGCCGGATACATCAGGCACATTAACGTTTACGTGCTCGCAGACTCATCAACACGGCGGCAAAACCAAACAATGCCGTCAGTACCCACAGCGGCCAGTTGCCGGTACGTGCGTACGGTGTGAGTCCGGTGGTCGGAGTCACGTTAGTGGTCAACACTTCGCGGGTGAACTGCGGGATCATTGCCTGAATCTCACCCTGCGGGCCAATCACCGCCGTAATACCGTTGTTGGTGCTACGCAGCAATGGGCGCGCCAGCTCCAGCGCACGCATTCGCGCCATCTGGAAGTGCTGCCATGGACCAATAGACTTACCAAACCACGCATCGTTGGAGATAGTCAGCAGATAGTCGGTATCCGGGCGGAAGTTATCGCGCACTTGCTCGCCGAGAATGATTTCGTAGCATATAGCCGCAGTAAGCTCAATACCATTTACCGACAGCGGCGGCTGGATATATGGCCCACGGCTGAACGACGACATCGGCAGATCAAAGAACGGTGCTAACGGACGCAGAATCGACTCGAGCGGGACAAACTCGCCAAACGGCACCAGATGGTTTTTGTTATAGCGATCGGCTGATTCGTAGCTGTACGGCGCACCTTTACCCAGCGTGATGATGGTGTTGTAGGTATCGTAGCGGTTCTGCTTATTGAGACGTGCGTCAACAATCCCGGTTACCAGCGAGCTACCTTTATCGCGCAACTCACCGTCCAGTGCTTTGAGGAACGGTTGCTGATTAATTTCCAGATCGGTTATCGCCGACTCCGGCCAGATAATCAACGATGATTTGCCCATCAGCGGTGCCGTTGCGTTGTAGTAAATCTTCAGCGTATTAAGAAGCTGGCCTTCGTCCCATTTCAGCGATTGCGGAATATCGCCCTGAACCATCGAAACCTGAATGGTTTTCTCCGGTTGCGGGGTAAACCACTGGATGTAACGCAGCGGGAAGGGAAGGGCAAACAGCACGACGGCCACCACCAGCGGACGCCAGTTGCGTTTGACCAACGCCAGTGCCAGCAGGCCACTAACCATCATCAGCAGGAAGTTAATGGCTTCCACGCCCATTATCGGTGCCAGCCCTTTTAACGGGCCATCAATCTGGCTATAGCCGAACTGTAACCACGGGAAGCCTGTTAGTACCCAACCGCGCAGAAACTCGGTCACTTGCCAGAGAGCAGGGGCGGCAATCGCCACGCGCAGCCAGGTGGTTTTCGGCCACAGACGCGACAGCACGCCAGCAAACAGTCCGGTATACAGCGACAAATACGCCGCCAGCAGCACCACCAGGAAGACGTTAACCGGGCCAGGCATTCCACCAAAGGTCGCGATGCTGACATAGACCCAGTTAATACCGCTGCCAAACAGGCCAAATCCCCAGCAGAAGCCAATAGCGGCAGACTGGAGTGGACGGCGGTTAAAGGTCAACGCCTGAAGCCCCATCAGCGAAATAATCGCCGCAGGCCAGACGTCGTAAGGAGAGAAGGCCAGCGTTCCGCAGGCACCGAATAATAACGCCAGCAGCAGGCGAATGCGCTGGCGTTCAATTAATGAGGCAAAAGCCATGTAGTTATCTATCCAGTTTCGGTTTTATTCATCCAGCTTTGGCTGGGGTGAGTCATCCGGAATTTTGACATGAACCTGAATAATACGCCGACTGTCGGCCATCGCCACTTTGAACTGGTAACCGTCGATGTCGATGGTTTCACCACGCGCCGGAAGATGCCCAAATGCCTGCATCACCAGACCACCAATAGTGTCGACTTCTTCATCGCTAAAGTGGGTGCCGAACGCTTCGTTGAAGTCTTCAATGGAAGCCAGTGCGCGCACGGTCCAGGTATGACGACTCAGCTGACGGAAGTCGATATCATCTTCTTCGTCATATTCGTCTTCAATCTCACCAACAATCAGTTCCAGGATGTCTTCAATGGTCACCAGACCGGAAACCCCACCGAATTCGTCAATGACGATCGCCATGTGGTAACGCTGAGAGCGAAACTCTTTCAGCATCCGGTCTACGCGCTTACTTTCAGGAACGACAACCGCCTGACGTAACACTTTGTCCATGCTGAAGGCTTCAGCATCGCTGCGCATAAACGGCAGCAAGTCTTTCGCCATCAGAATCCCTTCAATGTGATCTTTGTCTTCGCTAATCACCGGGAAACGTGAGTGGGCGGACTCGATGATGACATCAAGGCATTCGTCCAGCGTCTGGTTGCGTTTCAGGGTAATCATCTGGGAGCGGGGGATCATGATGTCGCGGACGCGTTGGTCTGCGATGTCCATCACCCCTTCGAGCATATCGCGCGTATCTTCGTCGATAAGGTCGTTCTGCCCGGAATCACGGATCAGCGCCAGCAGTTCGTCACGGTTTTTCGGTTCACCGTGGAAAAGTTGGCTGAGTAACAGGGAGAAAAATCCCTTCTTGTTGCTTATCGTGTCACTACTGTGTGAATTGTCGTCGCTCATGGCGTCGTATGGGTTCTCATGTTAGTTAATCAAAACGCCGTCGTTAATCACCAACGGCGGGGACGTCTGCCAGTCAAATGCCTGGCAAATTATTCTTTCTCGGCAATGTACGGATCCTCATAGCCCAGAGCAAGCATAATCTCTGTTTCGAGGGCTTCCATTTCTTCTGCTTCGTCATCTTCGATGTGATCGTAACCTAACAAATGCAGACTGCCGTGCACCACCATATGCGCCCAGTGCGCCTCCAGTGGTTTGCCTTGCTCCTGAGCTTCCTTCTCAACCACCTGACGGCAGATAACCAGATCGCCCAGTAGCGACATTTCCATGCCAGGCGGTACTTCAAACGGGAAGGAGAGCACGTTGGTCGGCTTATCCTTACCGCGATAGGTCAGATTCAGACTGTGGCTTTCGGCGGTATCGACCACGCGAATAGTCACTTCCGACTCTTCCTGAAACTGCGGGATCACCGCATTCAGCCATGTCTGAAACTGGTTCTCTTCCGGTAACCCGGAATTATCTTCACATGCCAGTTGTAAATCGAGGATCACCTGACTCATTTTTGTTCCTGTTCTTCGCGCTTGCGTTCTGCTGCCAGCGCCGCTTTTCGTTTTTGTTCGGCTTCTTCCCAGGCTTCATAAGCGTTAACGATACGCGCCACCACCGGGTGACGAACCACGTCTTCGCTGTGGAAGAAGTTAAAGCTGATCTCTTCAACATCGGCCAGCACTTCGATGGCGTGACGCAAGCCTGACTTGGTATTACGCGGCAGGTCGATCTGTGTGACGTCGCCGGTGATAACCGCTTTTGAGTTAAAACCGATACGGGTCAGGAACATCTTCATCTGTTCGATGGTGGTGTTCTGGCTCTCATCGAGAATGATAAACGCGTCGTTCAGCGTACGACCACGCATATAGGCCAGCGGCGCGACTTCAATAACGTTGCGCTCAATCAGTTTCTCGACTTTCTCAAAGCCCAGCATTTCAAACAGCGCGTCGTACAGTGGGCGCAAATACGGGTCTACTTTCTGGCTTAAATCGCCAGGCAGGAAGCCCAGTTTCTCACCGGCTTCTACCGCCGGACGAGTCAGCAGAATACGGCGAATTTCCTGACGCTCCAGGGCATCAACTGCCGCAGCCACTGCCAGGTAGGTTTTACCCGTACCCGCCGGGCCAACGCCGAAGGTGATGTCATGGTCGAGAATATTGGCAATGTACTGCGCCTGGTTTGGCGTGCGCGGCTTAATTACGCCGCGTTTGGTCTTGATATTGACCGCTTTGCCGTACTCCGGCACGCTCTCCGCGCTTTGCTCCAGTACCCGCGCTTCTTTAATCGCAAGGTGGATCTGTTCCGGTTCGATATCCTGAATCTGACCGCGCATCGGGGCGGTATCGACATACAGGCTACGCAGAATGTCTGCCGCAGCGGTGACGCAAATCGGACGGCCGGTCAGTTTAAAGTGGTTATCGCGGCGATTGATCTCGATGCCGAGACGGCGTTCGAGTTGTTTGATGTTGTCATCAAACGGGCCGCACAGGCTCAACAGACGCGCGTTGTCTGCTGGCTCCAGGGTGATTTCGCGAGTGTCTATGTTCAAACCGTTCCTCTTATCTGTATGCCGCCGGAAGCTGAACATTCACCGGCCTATAAGGAAATTATTCACGCCACAGGAAAAAGGCGCAAGCATTGCGATAAAGATGGGGATAAAGAGAGAAAAAACAAGGCCCACCGGAACGGCGGGCCTGAGTATTACGGCTGATAATAACCCACGCCAAGGTCGTTTTCTTTGCGGGTACGGGCAATCACCGATTCCGGTGTTTCTGCCACGCGCAGACCCATTTCATCTTCAGTTCGCACCACTTTACCGCGCAGAGAGTTCGGGTAGACGTCGGTAATTTCTACATCGACGAATTTACCGATCATATCCGGCGTACCTTCGAAGTTGACGACGCGGTTATTTTCAGTACGGCCGGAAAGCTCCATGATGCTCTTACGCGATGTACCTTCTACCAGAATACGCTGGGTGGTACCGAGCATCCGGCGGCTCCATGCCATTGCTTGCTGATTGATACGTTCTTGTAGAATATACAGGCGCTGCTTCTTCTCTTCTTCCGGAACATCATCAACCATATCGGCGGCTGGTGTACCTGGACGAGCGGAGAAGATAAAGCTGTAGCTCATGTCGAAATTGACGTCGGCAATCAGCTTCATCGTTTTCTCGAAGTCTTCGGTGGTTTCGCCAGGGAAGCCAACGATGAAGTCAGAACTGATCTGAATATCCGGACGCGCCGCACGCAGTTTACGGATGATCGCTTTGTACTCCAGCGCTGTATGGGTACGTCCCATCAGGTTCAGAATGCGATCGGAACCGCTCTGTACCGGCAGATGCAGGAAACTCACCAGCTCCGGCGTGTCGCGGTACACTTCGATGATATCGTCGGTGAATTCGATCGGATGGCTGGTGGTAAAGCGAATACGATCGATCCCGTCGATCGCCGCAACCAGACGCAGCAGATCGGCAAACGATCCGGTGGTGCCGTCGTAGTTCTCACCGCGCCAGGCGTTCACGTTCTGGCCGAGCAGGTTAACTTCACGCACGCCCTGAGCAGCAAGCTGGGCAATCTCAAACAGAATATCGTCGGACGGACGGCTTACCTCTTCACCACGGGTGTAAGGCACTACGCAGTAGGTGCAATATTTATTGCAGCCTTCCATGATGGAGACAAACGCGGTCGGCCCTTCGGCGCGCGGTTCCGGCAGACGGTCAAACTTCTCGATTTCCGGGAAGCTGATATCTACAACCGGGCTGCGGTCGCCGCGCACGGAGTTGATCATCTCCGGCAGACGGTGCAGCGTTTGCGGCCCAAAAATAATATCGACATAGTGGGCGCGCTGGCGAATGTGCTCGCCTTCCTGCGATGCCACGCAGCCGCCGACGCCGATAATCAGGTCTGGATTCTTCTCTTTTAACAGTTTCCAGCGACCCAACTGATGGAAGACTTTTTCCTGAGCCTTCTCGCGGATTGAGCAGGTGTTCAGCAGCAGCACATCCGCTTCTTCCGCCACATCGGTCAGTTGATAGCCGTGGGTGGCATCCAGCAGATCGGCCATCTTCGATGAATCGTACTCGTTCATCTGACAGCCCCAGGTTTTAATATGGAGTTTTTTGGTCATCGACTTGCTCTTGCGAAATAGTAGCCAGGAATGCAGGGCGCATAGTGTAATGCTTTGCTGCCGTTGTGACCAGTATGAGCGTTATCAGCCCTTGGGGGTAAAAATCCTGTAAACTTAAAGCATATTGCTAACAGGATGATTGACCATGACAAATCAACCAACGGAAATTGCCATTGTCGGCGGAGGAATGGTCGGCGGCGCACTGGCGCTGGGGCTGGCACAGCACGGATTTTCGGTAACGGTGATCGAGCACGCAGAACCTGCACCGTTTATCGCTGACAGCCAGCCGGATGTGCGGATCTCGGCGATTAGTGCGGCTTCGGTATCATTGCTTAAAGGTTTAGGCGTCTGGGACGCGGTACAGGCTATGCGTTGCCATCCTTACCGCAGACTGGAAACGTGGGAGTGGGAAACGGCGCATGTGGTGTTTGACGCCGCTGAACTTAAGCTGCCGCTGCTTGGCTATATGGTGGAAAACACCGTCCTGCAACAGGCGCTGTGGCAGGCGCTGGAAGCGCATCCGAAAGTAACGTTACGTGTGCCAGGCTCGCTGATTGCGCTGCATCGCCATGATGATCTTCAGGAGCTGGAACTGAAGGGCGGTGAAACGATCCGCGCGAAGCTGGTGATTGGTGCCGACGGCGCAAATTCGCAGGTGCGGCAGATGGCGGGAATTGGCGTTCATGCCTGGCAGTATGCACAGTCGTGTATGTTAATTAGCGTACAGTGTGAGAACGATCCCGGCGACAGCACCTGGCAGCAATTTACCCCGGATGGACCTCGTGCGTTTCTGCCGTTGTTTGATAACTGGGCATCGCTGGTGTGGTATGACTCTCCGGCACGCATTCGCCAGTTGCAGAATATGAATATGGCGCAGTTACAGGCGGAAATCGCGAAGCATTTCCCGTCGCGTCTTGGGTATGTAACACCGCTTGCCGCTGGCGCTTTTCCGCTGACGCGCCGCCATGCGTTGCAGTATGTGCAACCGGGGCTTGCGCTGGTGGGCGATGCGGCGCACACCATTCATCCGCTGGCGGGGCAGGGGGTGAATCTTGGTTATCGTGATGTCGATGCCCTGATTGACGTTCTGGTCAACGCTCGCAGCTATGGCGAAGCGTGGGCCAGTTATCCGATCCTCAAGCGTTACCAGATGCGGCGCATGGCGGATAACTTCATTATGCAGAGCGGTATGGATCTGTTTTATGCCGGATTCAGCAATAATCTCCCGCCACTGCGTTTTGTGCGTAATCTTGGTTTGATGGCGGCGGAGCGTGCTGGCGTGTTGAAACGTCAGGCGCTGAAATATGCGTTAGGGTTGTAGCCTTACAACATTGCCGGATGCATGCCAACCGTAGGTCGGATAAGACGCGTCAGCGTCGCATCCGACTTTGAAGGATAAGACGTGTCAACATCGCATTCGACATTGAATATACGCAGAAAAGCAAAAAGCTCGCCGAAGCGAGCTTTTTTAATGTGGCTGGGGTACGAGGATTCGAACCTCGGAATGCCGGAATCAGAATCCGGTGCCTTACCGCTTGGCGATACCCCAACAAATTGGTTTTTGAATTTGCCGAACATATTCGACACATTCAGAATTTGGTGGCTACGACGGGATTCGAACCTGTGACCCCATCATTATGAGTGATGTGCTCTAACCAACTGAGCTACGTAGCCATCTTTTTTTCGCGATACCTTATCGGCGTTGCGGGGCGCATTATGCGTATAGAGCCTTGCAGCGTCAACCTCTTTTTCAAGGAAAATTGCTCGAAAGTGACTGTTTGGTTAGGTTGCGAACAGCGTGGCGCTATATTCGTCAATTATTGTTTACTTTGTGTTTTTTCCCCACCCTACAGCCATTCTTTTGTCATACAGGATGAAATTCGGAATTCAACAATAGTGGTGGGAAATTAATCTATGAAGTACTGGCCTACAGTGATGAATTGTCAAACAGTGATGTGGCAAACCCGGAACATTTCCTTACTGCATATCAGAATCAACAAGCACCTCAATAACTGAAACAGCCCCGGATTTTACCGGGGCTGTTTCGCATTTCTTACTTATACGCCGACTGGTGAACACCAACCGCACGACCAGATGGATCGTCCATTTTTTTGAACGCCTCATCCCACTCAATCGCTTTAGCTGAAGAACACGCGACGGAAGGTCCGCCAGGCACGCACTCAGCGGCGCTCGGAAGCGGGAACAGTTCTTCAAAGATCTCGCGGTACAGATACGCTTCTTTGGACGTCGGCGTGTTGTACGGGAAGCGGAAGCGGGCAGTTTCCAGCTGTTGATCAGAAACCTGCTGCGCCGCCACTTCTTTCAGGGTGTCGATCCAACTGTAACCGACGCCATCGGAGAACTGCTCTTTCTGCCGCCAGGCCACGCTTGCGGGCAGATACGCTTCAAAACATTCACGCAGGATGTGTTTTTCCATTTTGCCGTTACCGCACATTTTATCCTGTGGGTTAATGCGCATCGCCACGTCGAGGAATTTTTTGTCGAGGAACGGAACGCGTGCTTCCACGCCCCAGGCTGACATCGCTTTGTTGGCACGCGCGCAGTCATACATATGCAGGGCCAGCAGTTTACGCACCGTCTCTTCATGCAGTTCTTTGGCATTCGGCGCTTTGTGGAAGTATAGATAACCGCCAAACACTTCATCAGATCCTTCACCGGACAGCACCATTTTAATGCCCATCGCCTTGATCTTACGCGACATTAAATACATCGGTGTTGAAGCGCGGATTGTCGTCACGTCATAGGTTTCGATGTGGTAAATCACGTCGCGGATGGCGTCCAGACCTTCCTGTACAGTGAAGTGAATTTCATGATGCACAGTGCCCAGATGGTTTGCCACTTCCTGGGCTGCCTTCAGATCCGGTGAACCCGGCAGACCTACAGCAAAGGAGTGTAACTGCGGCCACCAGGCTTCAGAGCGTTCCTGATCTTCCACGCGACGGGCGGCGTATTTCTTGGTGATCGCGGAAATAATTGAGGAATCCAGGCCACCAGAAAGCAGCACACCGTAAGGCACATCAGACATCAGATGGCTTTTAACGGAATCTTCCAGTGCCTGACGCAGCTCGTTTTTGTCGGTCACGTTATCTTTCACCGCATCGTAGTCGAACCAGTCGCGGTGATAATAAGAACGGATCTCGCCGTCCTGACTCCACAAATAGCTCCCCGCCGGGAACTCTTTAATCGTGCGGCATACCGGCACCAGGGCTTTCATTTCTGAGGCCACATACAGCTGACCATGTTCGTCATAGCCCATATACAGTGGGATGATCCCCAGATGGTCGCGACCAATCAGGTAGGCATCTTTTTCGCTGTCGTACAGGGCAAAGGCAAACATGCCCTGCAAGTCGTCGAGAAATTCCGGCCCTTTTTCCTGATACAGCGCGAGGATCACTTCACAGTCAGACCCGGTCTGGAACTGGTAACGATCGCCATATTCAGCGCGCAATGCCTGGTGGTTGTAGATTTCACCGTTTACTGCCAGCACGTGGGTTTTTTGTTGGTTGTAGAGAGGTTGCGCCCCCGCGTTAACGTCAACAATGGACAGACGTTCGTGGGCGAGAATGGCGTTATCGCTGGCATAAATACCGGACCAGTCCGGGCCACGATGACGCATCAGGCGTGACAGCTCGAGTGCTTTCTTGCGCAGCTCAACTGCGTCTGTTTTGATATCGAATACGCCAAAAATTGAACACATAACCTTCTCCGTTAACCTGGTATTTGTTGCTTGTTGTGTTTGCTTGTTTAAAAAAATGCCGCAAAGCAGCACTGTGCGCAAGCGATTTGGCAGGGGGTAAATAAAAAACGTAATGGTGATTGCTGATTAATGAAAAAGGGTAGGGTGTGGGGGTGTATTTATTGATGAATCGATAATTTTTGGCGGGTTTTATTGAATGGGCGAATTTTAGTGATGGGTAAAAATAAGAAACCACGCCCTGAGGCGTGGTTGCTATTCAGATAACGTCGATTTCGGCGACCGATGGGTAAATCCAGCTGGGGCGGAATGGCATACTGTCGATATCGTCGAGCGACGAAACACCGGAGAGTACCAGAATCGTCTCCAGACCGGCCTGGAAGCCCGCCAGAATATCGGTACGCAGGTTATCGCCAACAATCACCGTTTCTTCCGAATGCGCCTGCATTTTGTTTAATGCTGCGCGGATGATCCACGGACTCGGCTTACCAACATAGAACGGTTTACGTCCGGAGATTTTTTCGATCCCCGCGCATAGCGCGCCACAGGCCGGATAAAAACCGCGCCCGTGGGTGTCCGGGTTGGTGGCGATAAAGCGTGCACCGTTAGCGACGAAATAGGCTGCTTTATGCATCATGTCCCAGTTGTAGGAACGCGTTTCGCCAACAATCACAAAATCAGGGTTCACATCGGTAATAGTGAAACCGGCTTTGTACAGTTCATGAATCAGTGCGCCTTCGCCCACCACATATGCTTTCTTGCCTTCCTGGCGACGCAGGAAATCGGCGGTTGCCATCGCGGAGGTATAAAACACGCTGTCCGGCACATCGACACCCGCAGTGGCAAAGCGGTTCGCCAGATCTTGCCCGGTCTGCGAAGGATAGTTGGTCAGCAACACCAGCGGCAGGCCTTTATCCATAATCCCGTGCAAAAATTCCGCTGCACCCGGTACGGCGACGTTATCGTGCATCAGCACGCCGTCGATATCGCAAATTACATTTTTAATGGTCATGGACTACCCAGAATATTGACAACAATAAGCGCCACTATAAAAGCACATTAATTTTCCAGCAAATGCTGGAGCAAAATACCGTTGAGCATGGCGCGTTTTACCAGCGCAAAAGCGCCGATTGCCGAGCGGTGATCCAGCTCAGAACGTACCACCGGCAGATTAGTGCGAAACGCCTTCAGCGCCTGGGTATTAATGCAGCTTTCAATAGCAGGGAGCAGCACTTTATCGGCTTCGGTGATTTCTCCGGCAATAACAATTTTTTGCGGGTTAAACAGGTTGATGGCAATGGCGATGGTTTTGCCCAGATGACGACCGACATACTCAATCACTTCCGACGCCAGGCTATCGCCTTTGTTCGCAGCTTTGCAGATAGTTTTTATGGTGCAGTCGTCCAGCGGCACGCGGCTCTGGTAGCCCTGCTTTAACAGATTCAACACCCGTTGTTCAATGGCAGCGTTGGCAGCGATAGTTTCCAGGCAGCCAAAGTTGCCACAGTGGCAGCGTTCACCCAGCGGTTCGACCTGAATATGGCCAATTTCACCGACGTTACCGTTGCGGCCAATAAAAATGCGCCCGTTAGAGATAATCCCGGCCCCGGTTCCGCGATGTACACGCACCAGAATGGAGTCTTCGCAATCCTGACTTGCACCGAAGTAGTGCTCCGCTAGCGCCAGACTACGGATATCGTGACCGACGAAACAGGTCACTTTAAAACGTTCTTCCAGTGCTTCTACCAGCCCCCAGTTTTCTACCTGAATATGCGGCATGTAATGAATTTTGCCGCTGTCCGGGTCAACAAGCCCTGGCAGGATCACGGAAATGGCGATCAGCTCGCGCAGCTTGCGCTGGTAGCTATCAATAAACTGAGCAATGGCATTCAGCAGGGCATGTTCCAGCGTCTGCTGGGTACGTTCCGGCAGCGGGTAATGTTCTTCTGCCAGCACTTTGCTACTGAGATCAAACAAAGTGATGGTGGCGTCGTGACGACCAAGCCGTACGCCGATTGCGTGGAAATTGCGGGTTTCGGTGACAATAGAGATAGCGCGGCGGCCCCCGGTGGAGGCCTGCTGATCAACTTCTTTGATCAACCCGCGTTCGATAAGCTGACGCGTAATTTTGGTTACGCTGGCGGGGGCAAGCTGGCTTTGCTCGGCAATCTGAATCCGCGAGATTGGCCCGTACTGGTCAATCAGGCGATAAACCGCCGCGCTGTTAAGCTGTTTTACGAGATCAACATTACCTATCTGAGCTTGTCCGCCTGGTGTCATACTTTCTCTTATTGAGTTACGACCTCGTTACCGTTAACGATGGTCCTGGTGATTTTAAAATCAGGTGTGAATGCAGTCAGGTTGGCTACTTTACCTGCGGCGAGTGTACCGAGACGTTTCTCAACGCCAATCGCACGCGCCGGATAGAGCGTCGCCATACGCAGCACTTCATCCAGTGCGATACCGCAATGTTCGACCAGATTACGCACGCCTTCAATCATGGTTAAGGATGAACCGCTTAACGTACCGTTCTCATCCACACAAAGTCCATTACGGTAGTATATTGTTTTACCCGCAAAAATGAACTGTTCAATGTTGGCACCTGCTGGCGCGGTGGCGTCAGTAACCAGACACAGTTTGTCGCCTTTCAGACGTTTAGCGTTGCGAATGTTGGCGTAATCAACATGCAGGCCATCAGCGATAATACCGCAATAAATGTCAGCTTCGTCGAGGATCGCGCCCGCCAGGCCCGGTTCACGACCGGTAATATACGGCATCGCGTTGTACAGATGGGTGGCAAAGGTAATCCCCGCGCGGAAACCGGCTTTTGCTTCTTTCAACGTCGCGTTGGAGTGACCAGCAGAAACCACAATCCCGGCATTTGCCAGTTTACTGATCACTTCCGCAGGAACCATTTCCGGTGCCAGGGTCACTTTGGTAATGACATCGGCATTTTCGCACAGGAAATCGACCAGCGCGGCATCAGGCTTACGCACAAAATTCGGATTATGGGTGCCTTTTTTTACCAGATTCAGCCACGGACCTTCCAGATGCAGACCTAACGCCTGATTCGGATGTTTTGCCAGGTACTCGCGCATAACGCGCACGCCCTGTTTCATCAGCTCGTCGCTGGTGGTGATAAGCGTCGGCAAATAGTTAGTACAGCCTGATTTCTCATTGGCTTTCTGCATGATTTCCAGCGTTTCTACGCTGACTGCTTCAGCAGTATCGTTAAACTGCACGCCGCCGCAGCCGTTTAACTGCACATCGATAAAACCGGGGGAGAGAATGGCCCCGTTCAGTGAACGTTGTTCGATCTCTGGCGGCAGTTCCGCTACCGGACAGACGCTTTTAATCAGGCCATCAGCGATAACAACCGCGTGGTCATCAAGAAATTCGTGGCCGGTAAAGATCCGGCCCTGGGTTAATGCATACATTCTGACCCCCGATTTTAAAAAATATTGCCCTGAGCAAGGAGCCAGGGCAGGGATAACAATTACAGACCTTTGATATTTTCTGCTTCTAATTCATTGAAATATCTTAAAGTCTTAACTTTCAGCTCCATGGTGGAAGGTTCATCGCACACCATGATCGCTTTTGGATGCAGTTGCAGACAGCTGATGGTCCACATGTGGTTCACGCAACCTTCAACGGCGGCCTGCAGTGCCAGTGCTTTCTGGCTACCCAGCACCAGAATCATCACTTCTTCGGCATCCAGCAATGTACCAACACCGACAGTCAGGGCATATTTTGGCACCTGATTGACATCGTTATCAAAGAAACGAGAGTTCGCGACGCGAGTGTCATGAGTCAGGGTTTTGATACGAGTACGAGAAGCCAGAGAAGACGCCGGTTCGTTAAATGCAATATGGCCGTCGTTACCTACACCGCCCATAAACAGATGAATTTTTCCGTAAGAACGGATTTTTTCTTCATACTGGCGGCACTCGGCGTCGATATCCGGGGCGTTGCCGTTGAGAAGGTTGATGTTTTCTGCTGGAATATCAACGTGATCGAAGAAATTACGGTGCATAAAGCTGTAGTAGCTTTCCGGATGCTCTTTCGGCAGACCGACATATTCGTCCATGTTGAAGGTGACAACGTGCTTAAAGCTGACCTGGCCTGCTTTATGCATTTCGACTAACGCTTTATAGGTGGTCATCGGCGTGCCGCCAGTCGGCAGGCCCAGAACAAACGGGCGATCAGCAGTCGGTTTGAACGCATTGATACGATTGACGATATGGCGAGCAGCCCATTTGCCGACCTGTTCAGCGGTAGTCAGGGGGATCAGTCTCATTATTCACCTCAATAAGTAAAATGTAAGCCGTTGGCGGATTAGGCATCTTTAAGCGTAACCTGGATTTGCGCAGACAGGCGTCAATCCGACCTGATTTTTTGAATGATAAAATAAGTTTTCTGGTTTAGCCAGTAAAAGGGAGTGATGATAACGATATTTGGTGACAAAACTCACAAAAGACACGCGTTTAATTTGCGATACGAATTAAATTTTCACACACTCTGTAGCAGATGATCTAACAATCTGATTACAGAACATCGGCAGTACAATTTGCAGCAAAATAAAAATACGGCTTTAAACGAGCCAAATAGGGTTCTCGTAGGGGGAATAAGATGAATATTTTAGGTTTTTTCCAGCGACTCGGTAGGGCGTTACAGCTCCCTATCGCGGTGCTGCCGGTGGCGGCGCTGTTGCTGCGATTCGGTCAGCCAGATTTACTTAACGTTGCGTTTATTGCCCAGGCGGGCGGTGCGATTTTTGATAACCTCGCATTAATCTTCGCCATCGGCGTGGCATCCAGCTGGTCGAAAGACAGCGCAGGTGCGGCGGCACTGGCGGGTGCGGTAGGTTACTTTGTGTTAACCAAAGCGATGGTGACCATCAACCCGGAAATTAACATGGGTGTACTGGCGGGTATCATTACCGGTCTGGTCGGTGGTGCAGCCTATAACCGTTGGTCCGATATTAAACTGCCGGACTTCCTGAGCTTCTTCGGCGGCAAACGCTTTGTGCCGATTGCCACCGGCTTCTTCTGCCTGGTGCTGGCGGCCATTTTTGGTTACGTCTGGCCGCCGGTACAGCACGCTATCCATGCAGGCGGCGAGTGGATCGTTTCTGCGGGCGCGCTGGGTTCCGGTATCTTTGGTTTCATCAACCGTCTGCTGATCCCAACCGGTCTGCATCAGGTACTGAACACCATCGCCTGGTTCCAGATTGGTGAATTCACCAACGCGGCGGGTACGGTTTTCCACGGCGACATTAACCGCTTCTATGCCGGTGACGGCACCGCGGGGATGTTCATGTCCGGCTTCTTCCCGATCATGATGTTCGGTCTGCCGGGTGCGGCGCTGGCGATGTACTTTGCAGCACCGAAAGAGCGTCGTCCGATGGTTGGCGGTATGCTGCTTTCTGTTGCTGTTACTGCGTTCCTGACCGGTGTGACTGAGCCGCTGGAATTCCTGTTCATGTTCCTTGCGCCGCTGCTGTACCTCCTGCACGCACTGCTGACCGGTATCAGCCTGTTTGTGGCAACGCTGCTGGGTATCCACGCGGGCTTCTCCTTCTCTGCGGGGGCTATCGACTACGCGTTGATGTATAACCTGCCGGCCGCCAGCCAGAACGTCTGGATGCTGCTGGTGATGGGTGTTGTCTTCTTCGCTATCTACTTCGTGGTGTTCAGTTTGGTTATCCGCATGTTCAACCTGAAAACGCCGGGCCGTGAAGATAAAGAAGACGAGATCGTTACTGAAGAAGCCAACAGCAACACGGAAGAAGGTCTCAATCAACTGGCAACCAACTATATTGCTGCGGTTGGCGGTACTGACAACCTGAAAGCCATTGACGCCTGTATTACTCGTCTGCGCCTTACCGTGGTTGACTCAGCTCGCGTCAACGATGTGATGTGTAAACGTCTGGGGGCTTCTGGGGTAGTAAAACTGAACAAACAGACTATTCAGGTGATTGTGGGCGCGAAAGCAGAATCCATCGGCGATGCGATGAAGAAAGTCGTTGCCCGTGGTCCGGTAGCCGCTGCGTCAGCTGAAACTGCGCCTGCAACTGCCGCGCCTGTAGCAAAACCGCAGGCTGTACCAAACGCGGTGTCTATCGCGGAGCTGGTATCGCCGATTACCGGTGATGTTGTGGCACTGGATCAGGTTCCTGACGAAGCATTCGCCAGCAAAGCGGTGGGTGACGGTGTGGCGGTGAAACCGACAGATAAAATCGTCGTATCACCAGCCGCAGGGACAATCGTGAAAATCTTCAACACCAACCACGCGTTCTGTCTGGAAACCGAAAAAGGCGCGGAGATCGTCGTCCATATGGGTATCGACACCGTAGCGCTGGAAGGTAAAGGCTTTAAACGTCTGGTGGAAGAGGGCGCGCAGGTAAGCGCAGGACAACCGATTCTGGAAATGGATCTGGATTACCTGAACGCTAACGCCCGCTCGATGATTAGCCCGGTGGTTTGCAGCAATATCGACGATTTCAGCGGCCTGATCATTAAAGCTCAGGGCCATGTTGTGGCGGGTCAAACACCGCTGTATGAAATCAAAAAGTAATCTGCTTTATGCCTGATGCGACGCTTGAGCGTCGCATCCAACAATGACAAGCGGTGGAGATCTTCTCTGCCGCTTTTTTTTTCATCAATCATCCCCATAATCTCAGTGAGATTTTCGATTTTCACTAACTAACAGTTGTCAGCCTGTCCCGCTTATAAGATCATACGCCGTTATACGTTGTTTACGCTTTGAGGAATCCACGATGAGTGAGGCAGAAGCCCGCCCGACTAACTTTATCCGTCAGATCATCGATGAAGATCTGGCCAGTGGTAAGCACACCACAGTACACACCCGTTTCCCGCCGGAGCCGAATGGCTATCTGCATATTGGCCATGCGAAATCTATCTGCCTGAACTTCGGGATCGCCCAGGACTATAAAGGCCAGTGCAACCTGCGTTTCGACGACACTAATCCGGTAAAAGAAGATATTGAGTATGTCGATTCGATCAAAAACGACGTAGAGTGGTTAGGTTTCCACTGGTCTGGTAACGTCCGTTACTCCTCCGATTATTTTGATCAGCTCCACGCCTATGCGATCGAACTGATCAATAAAGGCCTGGCGTACGTTGATGAACTGACGCCGGAACAGATCCGCGAATACCGCGGCACCTTGACGCAGCCGGGTAAAAACAGCCCGTACCGCGATCGCAGCGTTGAAGAGAACCTGGCGCTGTTCGAGAAAATGCGTACCGGCGGTTTTGAAGAAGGTAAAGCCTGCCTGCGTGCGAAAATCGACATGGCTTCGCCGTTTATCGTGATGCGCGATCCGGTGCTGTACCGCATTAAGTTTGCTGAACACCACCAGACTGGCAACAAGTGGTGCATCTACCCGATGTACGACTTCACCCACTGCATCAGCGATGCGCTGGAAGGTATTACGCACTCTCTGTGTACGCTTGAGTTCCAGGACAACCGCCGTCTGTACGACTGGGTACTGGACAACATCACCATTCCTGTTCACCCGCGCCAGTACGAATTCTCGCGCCTGAATCTGGAATACACTGTGATGTCCAAGCGTAAGCTGAACCTGCTGGTGACCGATAAGCACGTTGAAGGCTGGGATGACCCGCGTATGCCGACCATTTCTGGTCTGCGTCGTCGTGGTTACACTGCGGCTTCTATTCGTGAGTTCTGCAAACGCATTGGTGTGACCAAGCAGGACAACACCATTGAGATGGCGTCACTGGAATCCTGCATCCGTGAAGATCTCAACGAAAATGCCCCGCGCGCAATGGCGGTTATCGATCCGGTGAAACTGGTTATCGAAAACTACCAGGGCGAAGGCGAAATGGTCACCATGCCGAACCATCCGAACAAACCGGAAATGGGTAGCCGTCAGGTGCCGTTTAGCGGTGAGATTTGGATCGATCGCGCCGATTTCCGCGAAGAAGCTAACAAGCAGTACAAACGTCTGGTGTTGGGTAAAGAAGTGCGTCTGCGTAATGCTTACGTGATTAAGGCAGAACGCGTCGAGAAAGATGCCGAAGGTAATATCACCACCATCTTCTGTACTTATGACGCCGACACCTTAAGCAAAGATCCGGCAGATGGTCGTAAAGTGAAAGGTGTTATTCACTGGGTGAGCGCGGCACATGCGCTGCCGGTTGAAATCCGTTTGTATGACCGTCTGTTCAGCGTGCCTAACCCAGGTGCTGCGGATGATTTCCTGTCGGTGATTAACCCGGAATCGCTGGTGATCAAACAGGGTTTCGCTGAACCGTCGCTGAAAGACGCGGTAGCGGGTAAAGCATTCCAGTTTGAGCGTGAAGGTTATTTCTGCCTCGACAGCCGCCATTCCACTGCCGAAAAACCGGTATTTAACCGCACCGTAGGGCTGCGTGATACCTGGGCGAAAGTAGGCGAGTAAGTTTACGTTGTCGGATAGAGCGTTTACGCCGCATCCGGCAAGAAATATGCAAATTATCCCAAACGCCGCGCTCTGCGGCGTTTTTTCTGCTTTTCTTCGCGAATTAATTCCGCTTCGCAATTTATCCATAAAATAAATTTAAAATCACAAAACATAATTAAATAAAATGTAACCGCTTTCATCTTGCTGGAATTTCACGTTTTTATTCTTCTGCAAGCCTTTCAACTGCAAACTTAAGCCTTGTAACAAAAATCATCAAAATATGTGCGGTTGCTCATGTTCTTACATTCTGGTTACAGAAAGAGATTGATAATTCGCGTCGCGAAAAATAGTCTGTTCCTGTAGTCAGCGAGACTTTTCTCAACGCTACTTTTTTAATTTTTATTTTTTTCGCTGTTCACCTTTGGTGCAGCAATTTATACGTCAAAGAGGATTAACCCATGCGTGCGTTTAGTGGCAAACGTAGTACGCTGGCGCTGGCTATCGCCGGTGTTACAGCTATGTCGGGCTTTATGGCAATTCCGGAGGCTCGCGCCGAAGGATTCATCGACGATTCAACCTTAACCGGCGGTATCTATTACTGGCAGCGTGAACGCGACCGTAAAGATGTTACCGACGGCGATAAATACAAAACCAACCTTTCTCACTCCACCTGGAACGCCAACCTCGATTTTCAGTCTGGTTATGCTGCTGATATGTTCGGCCTTGATATTGCCGCGTTTACGGCGATTGAAATGGCGGAAAACGGCGACAGCTCTCACCCGAACGAAATCGCGTTTTCAAAAAGTAATAAAGCCTATGACGAAGACTGGTCCGGCGATAAAAGCGGTATAAGCCTGTATAAAGCAGCAGCCAAATTTAAATACGGTCCGGTTTGGGCGAGGGCAGGTTATATTCAGCCAACCGGTCAGACGCTGTTAGCGCCACACTGGAGCTTTATGCCGGGTACTTATCAGGGGGCGGAGGCCGGGGCGAATTTTGATTACGGCGATGCTGGTGCGTTGAGTTTCTCCTACATGTGGACCAACGAATACAAAGCGCCGTGGCATCTGGAAATGGATGAGTTTTATCAGAACGATAAAACCACCAAAGTTGATTATCTACACTCCCTTGGGGCGAAGTACGACTTCAAAAATAACTTCGTACTGGAAGCGGCGTTTGGTCAGGCCGAAGGGTATATCGATCAATATTTTGCCAAAGCCAGCTACAAATTTGATATCGCCGGTAGCCCGTTAACCACCAGCTACCAGTTCTATGGTACGCGCGATAAAGTTGACGATCGCAGCGTCAACGATCTTTATGACGGCACCGCCTGGCTGCAGGCGTTGACCTTTGGTTACCGGGCGGCTGACGTAGTGGATTTGCGCCTCGAAGGTACCTGGGTTAAGGCTGACGGTCAGCAAGGATACTTCCTGCAACGTATGACTCCAACCTACGCTTCCTCGAACGGTCGCCTGGATATCTGGTGGGATAACCGTTCTGACTTCAACGCCAACGGCGAAAAAGCGATCTTCTTCGGTGCGATGTATGACCTGAAAAACTGGAATCTTCCAGGCTTCGCCATCGGCGCTTCCTACGTTTACGCATGGGATGCTAAACCTGCGACCTGGCAGAGCAATCCGGATGCGTACTACGACAAAAACCGGACTATTGAAGAGTCTGCCTACAGCCTGGATGCGGTGTACACCATTCAGGACGGTCGCGCCAAAGGCACGATGTTCAAACTGCACTTCACCGAATACGACAACCACTCCGACATCCCAAGCTGGGGCGGCGGTTACGGCAACATCTTCCAGGATGAGCGTGACGTGAAATTTATGGTAATCGCACCATTCACCATCTTCTGATGCCCGACGCGGCAGGTTTTGTGCCTGCCGCACATTTGAGGAATTTGCTATGAAAAAACTGATTCTCATCGCCATGATGGCATCGGGGTTGGTAGCTTGTGCGCAATCAACCGCACCGCAGGAAGACAGTCGTCTGAAAGAGGCTTACAGCGCCTGTATCAACACCGCGCAAGGTTCGCCGGAAAAAATTGAAGCCTGCCAGAGCGTGTTAAACGTGCTGAAGAAAGAGAAACAACATCAGCAGTTTGCCGAGCAGGAAAGTGTCCGCGTACTGGATTATCAGCAGTGTCTGCGCGCAACGCAAACCGGAAATGATCAGGCGGTAAAAGCCGACTGTGATAAGGTCTGGCAGGAAATTCGCAGTAATAACAAATAAGTGAGAGCTGTAACTCTCGCTTTTCTTATTTCCCGTGTATAAAAAAGCCAACCCGCAGGTTGGCTTTTCTCGTTCCGGCTGGCTTATTTGCCTTCGTGCGCGTGCTCATCTTCGCGGCAATCGCCTTCGGCACAGTGACCGTAAAGATAGAGACTGTGGTTAGTCAGGCGAATGCCATGTTTTGCGGCAATTTCACGCTGACGCGCTTCGATGGAATCATCACTAAACTCGATTACCTTGCCGCAGTCGAGGCAGATCAGGTGATCGTGGTGATGTTGCTGTGTCAGTTCAAATACGGATTTACCGCCTTCAAAATTGTGGCGGGTGACGATACCAGCGTCGTCAAACTGGTTCAGTACGCGATATACCGTAGCCAGACCAATTTCTTCACCCATATCGATCAGACGTTTGTATAAATCTTCCGCACTGACGTGATGGTTGTCCGGCACCTGAAGAACTTCCAGGATTTTCAAGCGAGGAAGCGTTACTTTCAGGCCAGCTTTCTTTAGGGCGGTATTGTTATCAGTCATGCGGAATCTGTCCTGTTACTAAGCGGTTCACTTCATTAGGAGAAGTGACAGAATTTGCTCTTGAGATAATGCGTATCATTATAGAATTGCCACGCCTAAATGAAAACCACAAGTCCCTGGCAAATATTGTTAATAAAAACGTGGCACTGCTTACATTTACAACGGCAAGGCCACTTGAACACCGGGACATTGTACAGGTACAACAGCAAAAGTTACAAATTTGTAGCAATTATTTTGATTGGCATTATCTATTAATACGGCGTAGACATGAGTCTACGCCGCATCACATCAGGCATTGAGAATTTCGTCGAGATGCAACTCTTCAGAAATCTGTTTAACCCATTTTTCTACACGTTCAGCGGTCAGTTCCGGCTGACGGTCTTCGTCGATAGCCAGACCGACAAAGTGGTCGTCATCTGCCAGACCTTTTGATGCTTCGAAATGATAGCCCGCAGTTGGCCAGTGACCAACGATGGTTGCACCGCGCGGTTCAATGATGTCGCGGATGGTGCCCAATGCGTCGCAGAAATATTCGGCGTAATCTTCCTGGTCACCACAACCAAACAGCGCAACCAGTTTGCCGTTGAAATCAATCTCTTCGAGAGTCGGGAAGAAGTCATCCCAGTCACACTGCGCTTCGCCGTAATACCAGGTTGGGATGCCCAGCAGCAGAATGTCATAAGCTTCCAGATCTTCTTTGCTGCTTTTTGCAATGTCATGGACATCGGCAACGTCTTTACCAAGCTGTTTTTGAATCATTTTTGCGATATTTTCGGTATTACCGGTGTCGCTGCCGAAAAAGATGCCAGTGATAGCCATGAGTGAAATAACCTCTTGAAACTTATTGAAATGGGGGTGGAAAATTGCCCACGGATAAAGGCAATCATAGCAGAACAGGCAGTCTTGCGGAATCAGCAAACGAGCAGGACTGCACACTGTGCTACATGAAAGTGGAAATTTAAACGATGCCCTGACTACGCAGCGCCGCCAGTTGCTGCATTAACATCTCTTCGATCAGTTCGCTACGGCTCATATTACGCGATTCCGCCAGCTCGTTCAGCGCCTCGACAGCTTCCGCGTTCAGCTTCAGTTCGACACGCTTAAGGCCACGTACTTTGTCGCGTTTTAGCTGGTTGCGTTTATTAATACGCAGCTGTTCATCGCGCGAAAGCGGATTAGTTTTCGGTCGTCCCGGTCGACGCTCGTGCGCGAACAGATCTAATGTCGTACGGTCCGTTTGTTCTTTGGCCATGATCTTGGTGACTTCGGGGGAAACAATCAGCCAGGCCTCTGCCCGGATGGATAGCGCGCCATAATACATCAGCGCGATGAGTCACGCCAACGCCCACGCGCGGAAAGCGACGCGGACGCTGGGTTTTTAATCAGTTGCGTTAATCATTGAGATAGCGACGGATAGCGCGTAATACCGCATCCGGTTTTTCAGCATGGACCCAGTGACCCGCGCCTGCAATCACATGCGCCCGTGCCTGTGGAAATTGTGCCAGTAAATCATCGCGGTACTGCTCGCTAACATACGGAGAATTGCCGCCTGGGATAAACAGGGCAGGGTGATCCCATGCCGGGATTTTCTCCCAACCCACAATATGCGGATACTGATCCCACAATACCGGCACGTTAAAGCGCCACTCCCCGTCAACAAAAGATTTCAGCAGAAACTGAATCACCCCTTCTTCATTAAGATGCTGGCGCATTATTGCTGCTGCTTGCTGGCGAGTTTGTGCGTCCGATTCACTGACTGCGTTGATGGCCGCGAAAATCTCATCATGACGGCGAACGTGATAATCGACCGGCGCAATATCAATCGCCACCAGCTTGTCAATGCGATCGGGGGCTAGTGCAGTAAGAGCCATTACCGCTTTACCGCCCATGGAGTGACCGATAAATGTTGCTTTGTCGATCTGCTGTGCATCCAGGGTATCAACAAGATCCTGCGCCATCGCCGGGTAATTCATTACCGGATCTCTCGGTGAAAGACCGTGGTTACGCATATCAACCTGGATGATATTGTGATCGTTTACCAGATCGCGAGCCAGTACGCCAAGGTTGTCGAGGCTGCCAAACAGACCATGGACAAGAACGATGGGAGAATTATTGTGCTGGTTTTGTGCAGTTTGCGCGCGGATATTCAATTTCATGGCAAAGTTCTTTTTTTCGCGTTGTCGGGTTAGGGTATTATGTTGACCATTGTGCCACAGGGCTGCAACAAATAAGGTTTATTCCGAGTTTTTCTGCAAGCCAGGCTTGACGCTATCCGCTGCCGGGATTTATTCATATACTCCTGGCGACTTGTATTCAGCTAAGACACTGCACTGGATTAAGATGAAAACGATTGAAGTTGATGATGAACTCTACAGCTATATTGCCAGCCACACTAAGCATATCGGCGAGAGCGCATCCGACATTTTACGGCGTATGTTGAAATTTTCCGCCGCATCACAGCCTGCTGCTCCGGTGACGAAAGAGGTTCGCGTTGCGTCACCTGCTATCGTCGAAGCGAAGCCGGTCAAAACGATTAAAGACAAGGTTCGCGCAATGCGTGAACTTCTGCTTTCGGACGAATACGCAGAGCAAAAGCGAGCGGTCAATCGCTTTATGCTGCTGTTGTCTACACTATATTCTCTTGACGCCCAGGCGTTTGCCGAAGCAACGGAATCGTTGCACGGTCGTACACGCGTTTACTTTGCGGCAGATGAACAAACGCTGCTGAAAAATGGTAATCAGACCAAGCCGAAACATGTGCCTGGTACGCCGTATTGGGTGATCACCAACACCAACACCGGCCGTAAATGCAGCATGATCGAACACATCATGCAGTCGATGCAATTCCCGGCGGAATTGATTGAGAAGGTTTGCGGAACTATCTAAAACGTTGCAGACAAAGGACAAAGCAATGGCAATCCACAATCGTGCAGGCCAACCTGCACAACAGAGTGATTTGATTAACGTCGCCCAACTGACGGCGCAATATTATGTACTGAAACCAGAAGCAGGGAATGCGGAGCACGCGGTGAAATTCGGTACTTCCGGTCACCGTGGCAGTGCAGCGCGCCACAGCTTTAACGAGCCGCACATTCTGGCGATCGCTCAGGCAATTGCTGAAGAACGTGCGAAAAACGGCATCACTGGCCCTTGCTATGTGGGTAAAGATACTCACGCCCTGTCCGAGCCTGCGTTCATTTCCGTACTGGAAGTGCTGGCAGCGAACGGCGTTGATGTCATTGTGCAGGAAAACAATGGCTTCACTCCGACACCTGCCATTTCCAATGCCATTCTGGTTCACAATAAAAAAGGTGGCCCACTGGCAGACGGTATCGTGATTACACCGTCCCATAACCCGCCGGAAGATGGTGGTATCAAGTACAATCCGCCAAATGGTGGCCCGGCTGATACCAACGTCACTAAAGTGGTGGAAGACAGAGCCAACGCACTGCTGGCTGATGGCCTGAAAGGCGTGAAGCGTATCTCCCTCGACGAAGCGATGGCATCCGGTCATGTGAAAGAGCAGGATCTGGTGCAGCCGTTTGTGGAAGGGCTGGCCGATATCGTTGATATGGCGGCGATTCAGAAAGCGGGCCTGACGCTGGGCGTTGATCCGCTGGGTGGTTCCGGTATCGAATACTGGAAGCGCATTGGCGAGTATTACAACCTCAACCTGACCATCGTTAACGATCAGGTCGATCAAACCTTCCGCTTTATGCACCTCGATAAAGACGGTGCGATCCGTATGGACTGCTCCTCCGAGTGTGCGATGGCGGGCCTGCTGGCACTGCGTGATAAGTTCGATCTGGCGTTTGCTAACGACCCGGATTATGACCGTCACGGTATCGTCACTCCGGCAGGTTTGATGAATCCGAACCACTACCTGGCGGTGGCGATCAACTACCTGTTCCAGCATCGTCCGCAGTGGGGCAAAGATGTTGCTGTCGGTAAAACGCTGGTTTCATCTGCGATGATCGACCGTGTGGTCAATGATTTGGGCCGTAAGCTGGTAGAAGTACCGGTAGGTTTCAAATGGTTTGTTGATGGTTTGTTCGATGGCAGCTTCGGCTTTGGCGGCGAAGAGAGTGCAGGCGCTTCCTTCCTGCGTTTCGACGGCACGCCGTGGTCCACCGATAAAGACGGTATCATTATGTGTCTGCTGGCGGCGGAAATCACCGCTGTCACCGGTAAGAACCCGCAGGAACACTATAACGAACTGGCAAAACGCTTTGGTGCGCCGAGCTATAACCGTTTGCAGGCAGCAGCGACTTCCGCACAAAAAGCGGCGTTGTCTAAGCTGTCTCCGGAAATGGTGAGCGCCAGCACCCTGGCAGGTGACCCGATCACCGCGCGTCTGACGGCGGCACCGGGTAATGGCGCTTCTATCGGCGGTCTGAAAGTGATGACTGACAACGGCTGGTTCGCCGCGCGTCCGTCAGGCACGGAAGACGCATATAAGATCTACTGCGAAAGCTTCCTTGGTGAAGAACATCGCAAGCAGATTGAGAAAGAAGCGGTTGAGATTGTTAGCGAAGTTCTGAAAAACGCGTAAACATATCAAATAAGAAAAAGGGCGGTCGGAAGATCGCCCTTTTTTGCTTTGCTTAATTAACCGTGTTTATTTTTCAGTTCAAAGCGTGGTGAGACCAGACCATACAGTGTCCAACCGAGGAAGGTCACGATGGAACCGTATAGCATGGCTTCTTCCCCGGATGAGTACAGCGCATAAAAGCTGTACATCGCGCCAACAAAAGCAACAAAGTTTGCAACTTTCGCTTTTGAGGGGGGCACATTAGCGACCTTCTGAATAATGACTAATGCCGCCATTGACAGAATATACGGAATGATATTGGTCACCACGGCCAGGTTAACCAGCACGTTGAACTGACTGTTCAGCGACGGGCTAATGGTCATCAGTGATAATCCGCTCTGGATGATGACAATGGTCAGCATTCCCTGTACTGGTGCATCGACTTTGCTCACACGGGAGAAAATTTTCGGGAAGTACCCTTCATCGGCAGAAGATTTAAACACCTGGGCAATGGTGAACTGCCAGCCAAGCAGCGAACCGCAGCAGGACATCACCATCAGCGCCATAATGACTTTACCCACTTCCGGCGTGAACATCTGCGCGAAGGCCAGACCAAATGGTGCCGTTGAATTTGCCAGCTCCATATTTGGCACAATCCCGGCAATCACGTTGGTGGAGACGATATAAATCACCGCCGCACCTAACGTACCGCCAAGAACTGCAATCGGCACGTTACGTTCCGGGTTTTCAACTACTTCGGCGTTGGCACAGGCTGACTCCAGACCGAGGAAAGCCCACAACGTCATGGCGATGGAAGAACCTACAGCGCTAAAGAACGGCACATGGTGCGGGTTCCATGAGTTAGCGTATAGCGTCGGGCTAAACCAGAACCAGCCGATAATGCACAGACCGACGACCGGAATAATGACCCCCCACACAGTAATGCTACTGATTTGCCCGGTAATGCGCGCACCACCAAAGTTAGCCACGGTACAAATCCACAGCACTCCGATGGTCGCAAGACCAATCTGCACTGGCGACAAACTCGCGCCGAGCAGTTCGGTGCCGTAACCAACCGCCGAAATAGCAATCGCGACGTTAGCAATCAGCAGCGAGACACCGTAGGTGTAGTTCGCCATAAAGTTCCCGGATTTACCGAAAGCATACTCCGCATAACCGCCCATACCGCCTGATTTACGGCTGAACATACCGCATTTTGCGAATGCCCATGCCAGTGCCATTGAGCCTACGGCTGTCACCAGCCAGGAGATAATTGAGATTGTCCCAACTTCGGCAAGCTTTGTCGGCAGCATGATGATACCGGAGCCCATCATGTTGACCATCGTCAGTATGGTTAACTGAACGACGCCCATCTTATTCGATTTAGCCTGACTCATAATTTTTCCCCTTTCAACAGGGTGCTTTGCGCATCACGAGGCTTGATGACATAGCACCAAACTTGCTTACGACCATCATGTTCTTCGATATAGACACCCTGCAGCTCTGGTGCAAAACCTGGCAGCAGGTTGATCCCTTCTTCCAGAGCGCTGAAGTAACGCAGAACAGCACCACCCCAGATTTCACCCGGAACAACACACAGCACACCCGGAGGATAAGGAAGCGCACCTTCGGCAGCGATACGGCCTTCTGCATCCGGCAGACGAACCAGCTCCACTTCACCGCGTAAATAGGCGTAGTTGGCTTCTTGTGGATTCATGCTTACGCGTGGGAAGTGTTCCTTACGGAACATCTCTTTTTGCAGTTGTTTCACGTTGTGACGGGCATACAAATCATGCATTTCCTGACACAACTGACGCAGGGTATAACCGGTGTAGCGCTCTTCATGCTGTTTGTAGATGGAAGGCAGTACTTCTGATAATGGCGCGTCGGACTCAAGCAGTTTTTCGAAGCGTACCAGCAGAGCAACAAGTTGCTGAAGTTTGGCCATATCTTCTGCCGGAGTCAGCAGAAAGAGGATGGAGTTAAGATCGCATTTTTCCGGCACTACGCCATTTTCGCGCAGGAAGTTAGCAAGAATCGTCGCGGGTACACCGAACGCTTCATATTCGCCGTTACGTGCATCAATACCTGGGGTTGTCAGCAACAGTTTGCACGGATCGACAAAGTATTGATTCTCTGCATAGCCTTCAAAAGAATGCCAGTGCTCACCTGGTACAAACTGGAAGAAGCGCAGATCAACCGCAATTTGCGCCGTTTCATACGACTGCCAGGGTTTACCATCCACCAGTTCAGGTACGAATGGACGAATATGCTGACAGTTATCGAGGATTAGTTTGCGGGCATTAATGCCATTTACCACACAATCCATCCACATATTACGACCGCTGACACCTTCATGCATTTTGGCGTTGATATCCAGTGCGGCAAACAGCGGATAGAACGGGCTGGTGGAGGCATGCATCATAAAGGCGTTGTTCATGCGTTTGTGCGGTACATAACGCTGTTGCCCTTTGATATGGCTGTCTTTTTTATGGATTTGTGAAGTCTGGGAAAAACCAGCCTGCTGTTTATGCACAGATTGCGTAACCAGAATACCCGGATCGTTCTCATTAAGATCCAGCAACAGTGGTGAACAGTCCGCCATCATCGGGATAAACTGCTCATAGCCGACCCATGCGGAGTCAAAGAGGATGTAGTCACACAGATGACCAATTTTATCCACCACCTGACGGGCGTTATAAATCGTACCGTCGTAAGTGCCTAGCTGAATAACGGCGAGGCGGAAAGGACGAGCCTCTTTTGCCCGCTGCGGTGCGAATTCCGCGATCAGTTCACGCAGGTAACTTTCTTCAAAACAGTGAGCGTCAATACCACCGATAAAACCATACGGGTTACGTGCGGTTTCCAGATAAACCGGTGTCGCGCCAGCCTGTAGCAACGCTCCGTGGTGGTTAGATTTGTGGTTATTGCGGTCAAACAGCACCAGATCACCCGGTGTCAGCAGGGCGTTTAAAACCACTTTGTTAGAAGATGAAGTGCCATTTAAAACGAAGTATGTTTTATCGGCATTAAACACTTTTGCCGCATGTTGCTGTGCAATGCATGGCGCGCCTTCGTGAATCAGCAGATCGCCCATCGCTACGTCGGCGTTGCACAAGTCAGCACGGAACAGCGCCTCACCAAAGTATTCCACAAACTGATTCCCCGCGGGATGGCGACGGAAAAATTCGCCGCCCTGATGACCGGGGCAATCAAACGCGCTGTTACCCTGATTGACATAATCGACCAGTGCGCGGAAGAAGGGCGGGCGCAGTTGCGTTTCATAATGGCTGGCTGCGGTTTCTAACTGACGACCATAAAATTCTCGTCGCGATTCGCAATTCTCAAAGACACCCGAAATACGGGGCAAATACTCTGCGGGTACACGTTCTTGATTTTCAGTAGCAATAAATACCGGGATGCCATAACCCGTGGCATCGATTTCATCGAGTTTTCCGCGTGTAACATCGTTGAGCGATAAAACTATTGCCGCCACATCGATATTACTGTTTTCATTAATATAGATACATTCTCGCTGCGTGGTAAAACAGTCCGGGCAAGAATCACTAACCGCAATTTTTAATTTTGACATTTTCCATCTCTTTATTTTGGGTAATAGCAGGTCCTCAATTTCTCGAATGAGAAATCGATCGTGCCGGAAAAAAAGCAAAGTTACCCCGCTGATAAATTAATCAGAAGTTTGCTTTTTTCAGAATGCAGAAACCCTTATCAGTCCGGTGGCTGATAATACAAGGGTTAACAGAGAATGAGCACTGCGGAATACAGGCATATGCCTGTAATACAGAGAGTCAGGAAGACCTGTACGCTGAAGTGCCCTTAGTCGGTAGACTAACGGGCATTGAAGAAGTGAAAGTCGAAGCTATTGCGATGAGCAAACTTCATAATATGAGTTGTCCGCCTTATATGGGGCATAGTGCGGCTGTTATTTTCCATTTAATTTACCTTTCCTGATGTGAATGAAGGTGAAGGTATTCTATCCAGGAAATACGGTTGAACTGTGAAGGTGATCAATAAAAAATGATCAATCTTAATTTATTTAATGATGAGCTTTTTACTCAGTAATATAAAATATTGAATTGTTATTTTTGTGTGTTGTTTAAGATAAAAAGCCGTATTTATTATTACGGCTTTAATTAATAAAAGGCAGGATGTATTAAAATTAATATTCAAAGCATAAACCGATACCCAATACCGGTTTCAGTAATAAAATGGCGGGGGCGGGCGGGATCCTGCTCCAGTTTTTGTCGCAGATGCCCCATATAAATACGCAAATAATGACTGTGTTCGACCGCGTTTGGCCCCCACACCTGGTTGAGGAGCTGGCGCTGGGTGAGCACTTTTCCCGCATTATTAAGCAACACTGCCAGCAGGCGGAACTCAATCGGGGTGAGATGCACCTCTTCCTCGCCCCGATGGATCACACGAGCTGCTAAATCGACGGTAACATCGGAAAATTTCACCAGCGGATCGGGCGCGGCGGTGGCGGAGTGGCGACGTAAAGCGACGCGCAGACGGGCCTGCAATTCGCCAATGCCAAACGGCTTACTCAGATAATCATCCGCTCCGGCATCCAGCGCGGCGATTTTGTCGCTCTCTTCGCTACGTGCGGAAAGCACAATCACCGGCACCGCGCTCCACTGGCGTAGGTCGCGGATAAACTCAATCCCATCACCATCGGGCAGGCCGAGATCGAGAATAATCAAATCTGGCTTACGGGTAGCCGCTTCCAGCAAGCCGCGTTGCAGCGTTTCGGCCTCAAAGACGCGCATACCGTCGCCTTCCAGCGCCGTGCGCAGAAAGCGACGAATAGCCTGTTCATCTTCAACAATCAGAACGTTTGTCACATATCCTCATGAAATTCTTCAAGTTCAGGAGCGGTTTGCTGGGGAAGTGTAACACGAAAACAGGCACCACCTTCCGGTCGGTTGAACGCGGTAATGGTGCCGCCGTGTACATCCACAATCGCCCGACAAATTGCCAGCCCAAGCCCTACACCCGGTACCGCCGACTCTTTATTCCCGCGAGCAAACTTATCAAATATCGTCTGCTCCTGGCCTGGCGGAAGACCGGGGCCGTTATCCCAGACATCCAGTTGTAGCTTCTCGCCCTCAACGTGGGCATCGATACCAATTTCGGCCTGCGCACCCGCGTATTTCACCGCGTTCTCCAGCAGATTAATCAGCACCCGTTCAAAGAGCGGCCCGTCAACGTGGATTAAGGTCAGCGGTTCTGGCAGAGAAAGATTGATAGGCGACGATAAACCCGGTTCCAGCATTTGCAGCGCGCTGCCGACCACTTCTTCCAGCGTTAACCACTCTTTCTTCAAATTAAAGCCGCCGGACTGAATTCGCGCCATATCGAGCAGATTATTCACCAGTCGGGTCGTGTTCAGCACATGCTGACGAATCTCGCTGGCCTGGCGGGCGTGGGGCGATCCTTCGCTTGCCAGATCGAGCGTTAAGATTTCTGCCTGACCGAACAGCACCGTGAGCGGCGTGCGTAAATCATGCGAAAGCGCCGCCAGCAGAGCGTTGCGGATCTGTTCACGTTCGCTTGCCATCCGCGCCTGTTCTTCGCTGGCGGTCAGCGTCAGCCGCTCAAGCGCATTGGCGACTAACAGCGTAAACGTCTCCAGCAGGCGCTGCTGTTCCGGGATCATCAACTGGCGCAGATTCCCCGGTTCCACCACCACCAGTCCGTAGGTTTTCTCGCCGCTTTTTAGCGGCAAAATCTGGTACGGTACACCGGGTAACGTGTCGGTGCCCGCGCCCGCAGGCAGACCTTTATCAAAACTCCACTGCGCGATGGCATCGTCCCACGGCGTCATTCCTTGCGGATGTGTTAACGGCTGCAATTTACCGTTGTCATCAGGCAGCAACACCTGGCTACGGGCATGAAACGTGGAGGCAATAAACTGTTCGCTGGTGGCGGCGATATCCTGCGAACTGCGGCCCACAGCCAGAGCTTTGGACATTTCATATAAGTGCCGTGTGCGTTGTTCGCGGTAACGGGCTACCCGCGCCTGATAACGCACGCCAGCAGTAAGGTTCCCGATCACCAGCCCGACGGTTAACATCACCGCGAAGGTCAGCAGATATTGCACATCAGAGACGGCGAGCGTGCCGCGTGGGGCGATAAAAAAGAGATCGAAACTCACCACATTAATGACGGTAGCAACCACCGAAGGCCAGCGTCCATAAAATAGCGCCACCACCACCACGCCAAGTAGATACAGCATCACCAGGTTGGCGGCATCAAACGCCATCAGCCACTGCATGGCAATTAAGGTGATAACGGCGCATAACGCGGCGGCAACCACGCATCCCTGAATCTGTACCCGCCACTTGTCTTTAAAAGAGCGGCTATCCGGCGCGTTGTTAATCGTGCGGGCGGGTGGTTCATCAAGCGCGACCAGCACCTGATCGAGATCGGGGGCGATGCGCGCCAGTCGGTCAGCAAACGTTTCCCGACGCCACCAGCGGCGCGAGGCTGGGCGACCGAGAATAATCTTGCCGAGATTATGCTCACGGGCGTAACGCACTACCGCTTTCTCTTCCGCTGGATCAGAAAGTGTTGCCGTCTCCGCGCCCAGCTCCTGCGCCAGACGTAAGGCGCTGAGAATTGCCCGACGTTTTTTCTCCGGTAAGCGATGCAGGGCAGGGGTTTCAACATACACCGCGTGCCAGACGCTACCCAGCCGTGACGCCAGCCGCGCCGCCGCGCGGACCAGTTTCTCACTACCAGTGTTATGGCCGATGCATAAAAGGATCGCGTCGCGCGTGTGCCAGACTTTCTCTTCGCCAGGATGCCCCCGCCAGGCGCGCATTTGCTCATCTACGCGATCGGCAGTACGGCGCAGTGCCAGTTCGCGCAGGGCGATCAGATTGCCTTTGCGGAAAAAATGTTCAATGGCGCGCTCCGCCTGCCCGGCAATATAGACTTTGCCTTCTTTCAGTCGCTGGCGCAGATCGTCCGGGGGCAAGTCCACCAGCACTACGTCGTCGGCGGCATCAAAAAAAGGATCGGGCACGGTTTCCCGAACCTGAATTCCGGTGACGCCGCTGACCACATCATTCAGGCTTTCCAGATGTTGAACGTTGACGGTAGTGAAAACATCAATGCCAGCTTCCAGCAGCTCTTCGATGTCCTGCCAGCGTTTGGGATGACGAGAACCTGGCGCATTACTGTGCGCCAGTTCGTCCATTAAGATCAGTGCCGGACGGCGGGCGAGGGCGGCATCGAGATCAAACTCGCTGATGTGCCGCCCACGGTACGCCTGGCGTTTTAACGGCAGAACAGCCAGCCCTTCCAGCATTGCGGCGGTATCTTTCCGCCCGTGGGTTTCTACCACGCCAACCACAATATCCAGCCCTTGCGCCCGCAGTCGCTGGGCTTCTGCCAGCATTGCCCAGGTCTTGCCGACGCCTGCGCAGGCACCGAAGAAAACTTTCAGCTTCCCCCGATGCGGCGCGGCAGTTTGTTCCAGCAGACGATCGGGGTCGGGACGTAAGGGTTCGTTATTCATCAAGCTTATCCAGCGCCAGATTGAGTTCGACAATGTTGACGACCGGCTGGCCGATATATTTCACCAGCGGTTGTTGGCTATATTTTGCGATCAGCTGCGTGAGCTGTTCAACGCTGAGATTACGCGCTTTCGCCACGCGTGGGATCTGCCAGGCCGCCGCTTGCGGGGTGATGTTATTGTCCAGCCCGCTTGCCGACGCCGTCACCAGTTCAACCGGAACGTTCGCGCTGGCATCCGGGTTAGCGGCCCGTAATGCGGCAACGCGTGCAGCGATTTGTTTATCCAGCTCCGGGTTACTAACCGCCAGATTGCTCCCGCCAGAAGCCTGTGGATTATAGGGCATTTCTGCCGTTGCCGACGGGCGACCATGAAAATAGCCGTTGCCAGTAAAATTCTGCCCGATCAATGCCGAGCCGCGCACCGTATCACCTTCGCGAATCAACGAACCGTTGGCCTGCCAGGGAAACCACCATTGCCCCAGCGCGGTGGTCAGCAGCGGGTAAACACCGCCAGTAATCAGTAACAAAAAGAGAAATGTTGATAATGCCGGACGTAATCCACGCATGGTAAACCTCACACCAGACCGCAAACGGTCAGCAGTAAATCAATGACTTTGATACCAATAAACGGCACCAGCAGCCCACCCAGACCGTAAATCCATAAGTTACGGCGCAACATGGCAGAAGCGGTAAGCGGTTTATAACTCACGCCTTTTAACGCCAGGGGAATCAAAAAGACGATAATCAAGGCGTTGAAAATGACCGCACTGAGAATGGCGGAGTCGGGCGAATGCAGGCGCATGATGTTCAGCGCATTTAACTGCGGATACGTTGCCGCGAACGCCGCCGGAATAATGGCGAAGTATTTCGCCACATCGTTGGCAATGCTGAAGGTGGTCAGCGAGCCACGGGTCATCAGCATCTGTTTGCCAATATGCACCACCTCGATCAACTTGGTCGGGTTAGAGTCGAGATCCACCATATTGCCCGCTTCTTTCGCCGCCTGAGTACCGGAGTTCATCGCTACCGCGACATCTGCCTGCGCCAGCGCCGGAGCATCATTGGTGCCGTCGCCGGTCATCGCCACCAAACGGCCTTCCGCCTGATACTGACGAATTAACGCCAGCTTGGCCTCCGGTGTCGCTTCGGCGAGAAAATCATCGACACCCGCTTCCGCAGCAATGGCGGCGGCAGTCAGACGGTTATCGCCGGTAATCATCACCGTTTTAATGCCCATTTTGCGCAGCTGGGCGAAGCGCTCTTTAATACCGCCTTTGACGATATCTTTCAGCGCAATAACGCCCAGCACACGAGAACCTTCCACCACCACCAGCGGCGTGGCCCCCTGACGCGCAACCTGATCGACTTTTTGATCAACATCGACAGGGAAGTGACCACCGTTAGCCTCAACATGGCGGCGAATGGCATCGACAGAACCTTTACGGATCATGCGGTTGTCGATATTGATCCCGCTCATTCGACTTTGCGCAGTAAACGGTACAAAAGTGGCGTGAAGCGACTGCACATCGCGCTCGCGCAGGTTAAAGCGCTGCTTGGCGAGGATCACAATACTGCGGCCTTCCGGCGTTTCGTCGGCCAGCGAAGCCAGTTGTGCTGCGTCGGCCAGCGTTTTTTCCTCTACGCCCTGCGCAGGGATAAACTCTGATGCCTGACGGTTACCGAGGGTGATGGTGCCAGTTTTATCCAGCAGCAGGACGTCCACGTCGCCCGCCGCTTCAACTGCACGCCCGCTGGTGGCAATCACATTCGCGCCCAACATCCGGCTCATCCCGGCGACGCCGATCGCTGACAACAGGCCGCCAATAGTGGTTGGGATCAGACAGACCAACAGCGCCACCAGTACCGTTACGCTGACTGCATTACCACCCCATGCGGAAAACGGCCACAGCGTGGCGGTTGCCAGTAAAAAGACGATAGTCAGGGCAATCAGCAGGATGGTCAGGGCAATCTCGTTCGGCGTTTTGCGTCGCTGCGCGCCTTCCACCATCGCGATCATCCGATCCAGAAATGTCTCGCCGGGGTTAACGCTGCACTCAATCACCAGCCAGTCAGAAAGAATACGCGTGCCGCCAGTGACGGAGGCAAAATCGCCGCCGGATTCACGGATCACCGGAGCCGATTCCCCGGTGATGGCGCTTTCATCGACCGATGCGCCGCCTTCAATGACTTCACCATCGCAGGGGATAATATCGCCAGCTTCTACCAGTACGATATCGCCTTTACGCAGTTGATCTGCGGGAACTTTGTCCGCCGCAGCGCCATATTTCGGCTCACGCAGCTTGCGGGCAAAGGCAGTTTTTTTCACCCCTTTCAGACTATTGGCTTGCGCTTTACTGCGGCCTTCTGCCAGCGCCTCGGCGAAATTAGCGAACAGTACGGTGACCCACAGCCAGCCGCTAATTGCCGCGCTAAACAGCGCATTGCCAGGCATCGCGCCGCTTGCCATTGCAATGCTAATAAAGGTGGTTAACAGACTGCCGATCCAGACGATAAACATCACTGGATTACGCCATTGCGCCTGCGGGTTTAATTTTTTCACCGCTTCTTTCAGCGCCTGAACGACAAGTGTTGGTTCGAATAGCGCCAGTTGTTTACGACTCATATTCAGTGCTCACTCAATATCATCAGGAGAGATATTCCGCCACCGGACCAAGCGCCAGGGCAGGGATAAAGGTCAGTGCGCCAACCAGCAACACGGTGCCGATTAACAGGCCAACAAACAGCGGGCCGTGCGTTGGCAGCGTGCCGGAGCTGGCGGGCTGGCTCTTTTTACTCACCAGCGAACCGGCAATTGCCATCACCGGGATAATTACCCCGAAGCGACCGACAAACATGCAGAACGCCAGCAAACAGTTCCAGAATGGAGAGTTGGCGCTTAATCCGGCAAAGGCGCTGCCGTTGTTGTTAGCGGCGGATGACACGGCGTACAGCACTTCGCTAAAACCATGCGGGCCAGGGTTGAGCATGGCGCTACGTCCGGCGTCGGTCATCATTGCCAGCGCCGCGCCCATCAGCGCCAGCGTTGGGGTGACCAGAATCGCCAGCGCGGTCAGTTTCATCTCGCGTACGTCGATTTTTTTACCCAGATATTCCGGTGTACGACCAATCATCAGCCCGGCAATAAACACCGCCAGCAGGACAAACAGCATCATGCCGTAAAGACCAGAACCGACACCGCCGAACACCACTTCACCAATTTGCATCAGCCACATCGGCACCATGCCACCAAGAGCGGTAAACGAATCATGCATCGCAATCACCGCGCCACAGGAAGCCGCCGTAGTCACGACCGCAAACAGGCTACTGACCAGCACGCCGAAACGACTCTCTTTACCTTCCATATTGATGCTGCTGTCCGCGCCCAGTGCCAGCAGATGCGGATTACCCTGAACTTCTGCCCACATCACCACGCCTGTGCAGATGATAAAAATCACTGACATCGCCCACAGCAACATGCGCCCCTGACGGCGATCGCCCGCCACTTCGCCAAAGGCAAAGCACAGCGCTGTTGGGATCAAGAAGATCGCCAGCATCTGCACGAAGTTGGTCAGTGCGGTTGGGTTTTCAAACGGATGCGACGAGTTGGCATTAAAGAAGCCACCGCCGTTAGTGCCGAGCATCTTGATCGCTTCCTGAGAAGCTACAGGCCCCATGGGTAACAGCTGTTGTGCTCCTTCAACGGTATTCACCGCCTGATAGGGCAGAAAGTTTTGCAGCGCACCTTGTTGAATAAAAAACAGTGCGATCAACAACGCCACAGGGACTAGCACCCATAACGTGATGCGTAGCAGATCGACCCAGGCATTCCCGAGTGTGCTCATGCTCTGGCGGGTAAATGCACGTATGAGGGCAAAAATCACCGCAATCCCGCTGGCGGCAGAAAGAAAGTTTTGCACCGTTAAGCCCGCCATCTGGCTGAAATAGCTCAACGTGGTTTCACCGCTGTAAGATTGCCAGTTGGTATTTGTGACAAAGCTGACGGCGGTATTCAGCGCCAGATCCCACGACAGTCCTGGCAACTGCTGTGGATTAAGCGGCAGATAGTGCTGACCGAGCAACATAAAAAACAGCACCGCCAGCCCCAGTATATTCAGGCCAAGAATGGCTGAGAGATACTGCTTCCAGTTCATCTCGCGGTCAGAGACGCCAAGCGCGCGAAAAAGTACGCGCTCAACGCCCGTCGTACCGGGAAGAGGAATGTCATTAATCAGCCGCGCCAGCCCGCTGCCTAAAGGACGCGCCAGCACCATTAACACCAGTAAAAACGTGGCAATCAGTAAGAACCCTTGCGCAGCCATCAGAACGCCTCCGCATTGATCAGGGCATAAACCAGATAACCCAGTAATAAAAACACCAGCAACACGCCGGCTATCACGCCTGCACTCACAGTGCACCTCCAGTGGCCTAAAAGTGATACCGGAAGAGTAGAATTCTGGCTGCAAAGATTTCGCAAAAATCTGCGGGCGGGGTGTAAAAAAAGTATAAAAATGGCAAAAGCCATGATTTAACTAATGTTTAGTATTAATTTAACCTTTGTGTAACTTAATTACGGTATGAATGTAAATAAACCATCAATAAGCAAAAATAAGTGGTCGGATGAGTAGTAAAATTACACAAAAGGCGGTACTATTTTCATCAGATAAACAAATTCATTTTTCCGGTGCTATTCACCGGGTAGATACAAAAGGGGGAGAAAAGTATGGAACTCTACAGAGAATATCCTGCATGGCTTATCTTTTTACGCCGTACTTATGCGGTTGCAGCGGGCGTTCTGGCGCTGCCTTTCATGCTTTTCTGGAAAGACCGCGCCCGCTTTTACAGCTACCTGCACCGCGTCTGGTCGAAAACCAGCGATAAACCGGTGTGGATGGATCAGGCCGAAAAGGCGACTGGTGATTTTTACTGATTGCTGAGTTCTGAATACATTGAAAACCGCCAGCGGAAACGCTGGCGGTTTTTTTTGTATCAGGAAGATGTTCAGAGGAATATTTAGACACCGTTATACCAATCGAAACATATATTCATGAAATATATATAAATATTTTCCTAATTGTTCTTATCTGACAGATATCTCACTTAAGGCTTTCTTATAAATCTGTAGGGTTTCGCCTGTCAGCAGACAAATAACCCGATAAAACAAGGATGAGCAGATGAGCGGAAAACCGGCGGCGCGTCAGGGTGACATGACGCAGTATGGCGGTAGC
>ERZ824978.81-NODE-81-length-140716-cov-19.758071_pt1 | contig 140716 bp, 108 predicted proteins | sample MGYA00519860_ERZ824978 | MGnify/ENA primary metagenome ERZ824978 (study PRJEB31778, sample SAMEA3449184) | human gut metagenome | biome: human gut; feature: human-associated habitat; material: faeces | place: United Kingdom | collected 2010/2012 ... | reverse complement strand
GAAGTAGATTTTATGTGCAGGAAGGGTTCAAAACGTTATTATATTCAATCAGCCTATATGCTGCCGACAGAGGAAAAAATGATACAGGAAATCAGACCGTTCTTAAAAATAAATGATTCCTTCAAAAAAATTGTTATTACATCAAATACACCTAAGCCGTTTTATGATGAAAATGGAATTTTAATGATGAGCGTTTTCGATTTCTTATTAAATCCGGAGTCACTGGAATTCTAGAAGAAATTTATGCAGTAATATGCGAAAATTTCTTCTACGCCTCCGCTTACATTATTATACAGCCTGTTCTGGACAGGCATTATTTCGAAGAGGAGTATTATTTCAAACATTTCATCAGACAATAGAATTACTTTTACAGTATTGCAGGCAAAGACCTCTGCTTCATTGCAAAGGCCTTTGCTGAAATACATATTGATGAAAAAGCTGTTAAGGACTATTCTTAAAAAATTTGATTACACTTTGATTACACTTGCAGATGACGCAGCTACAACCTCCTTTTTATGCGGGTTTTCAGGCTATACCAAGGGTTCGAGTCCCGTGTCCTCCGCCAGAATTCAGAGACCTGTTTCAGGTCTCTTTTTTATTGAAATTTCAACATTTTCCACGTTTTTATATATACAAATCCATCCCATAAAAAAATGCCCAAAAGGTGCTCTCCGAACCCCCCATAACATGCTCTCCGATGCATAAAGATATGGGATGAAATTCAGCAAAAAAGGCTCAAAAAACTTGCATAGTTGACAATTTAAAGTTATGTTACGGGCTACTGTGGTATAAAATAAATGCCTATATAAGGTAGAAAATATGGATTATACTAGGTGTACAAATCGGAATTTGGAGGTAATATGCTTATGAAAAAATTTCTTTCTTTGTTTTTGTGTCTTACTTGTGTGCTGACTTTAGTTGCGTGTGGAAAAAAGGTAGCTCCTATTACGTTACCTCAAACCGACGAGATTACATCTATTGATGTAACTTTTGGGGGAAATACAGTAAGTCATTCAGACAAAACTTGGATAAGTGAAATAATCGCCGATATTTCCAGTTCTGAACCGACTAAGAAGGAAAGTGTTCAAGACTGTCCACAAGTGGAAAGTTATATCAAAATTGACTTCCAGTTTGAGACAGGAACAAGTACTATCTTTGCGTATGAGGATAGTGGTAAATACTATATTGAACAGCCTTATCAAGGAATTCATAAAATTGATAGCCAACTATTCGAAAGGTTACAAGAAACTGATTAATTCCAGTTTGTCGAACTGAATATAGCGTACATAGCCGCTTGGTTTTCAAAAGAAATCAGGCGGCTATTTCTACTTTGAAGGAGCTTTTCGTTTCCGGGTTTGTCACGGACAGGGCGGGAAAGCGGGTTCAAACACGGCATACCTTTTCGCTATAATAGAACCAAAGAATAATTCTGTTGAGCAAAAGGGGGACGCGTATGAAAAATGGGAAACGGGCGGTAAGCTTTATTTTGGCGGTGGTGCTGTTGTGCACATCGTTTGCAGGATGCGGCGTAGTGCAGCAGGACAAGGCGTATTTGGAGCAGGTGGCGGCGGCCGTGACGGAGACGCAGAGCATTTTAAAGGACATAGAAGCTGCGGCGGACGAGCTTTCCGGGCAGAGCAGCATTGTGTATGAGAATTCTGTGAATGCAGAGGGCTTTGACGTGCTGGACGAGTATTATACTTTGTGCACGGAGAAACTAAACGCGCTTAACGACGCGGTGGGCGCGGTGCGGCAGCAGATGCAGAGCCTCGAGCGCTGCGACGCGCCGAAGACCGAAAAAGGCAAGGCTGTGGAAGCGGAGCAGAAGGCTTACTTTGAGGACGCACTTGAGGTGATTGGCGGCATTCAGGAGGCGCTGATGTTTTACACGGCGCAGTATGACGCTTTGCAGCCGCTTGTAACGGCTACGGTCGGTGACCGCAGCGACGAGCAGGCGTACCTCATTTCCGTTTATGAGGCGGCGGGCAATGTGAAAACGGCGCTCAGCACGTTGGATACGCCGGAGTGGCTCAATGATCTGTGGCCGAAATACGTTGCGAACCTTGATGTGATGACGAAATACATGGAATCGCGATCGTGGGGCCTTGCATGGTCGGACGTTTTGAGACTGTATTCCGCAAACCAGCTTATCTCGCGCGTGGGCATTACTTCCGGGCGGCACGAGGAGACGATGTTCGATTTATACAGCCGCGAATATAACCACGCCGCGTTTTTGCTCGATGAGAACCTTGACGCGTATGCGGATGAGATCCTGGCGGCCTGTGAGGGCGGCAAAGATGTTGGCGCGTATGACGCGCAGGCGCCGATCGTGTTCTCGGACTACTCGACTGTGGAGGAGATTTTTCCGAATTTGTACCCCTCGATGGACTCGGCGATCAACCTGCTTTTATATACGGACAAGGGCTACACCGACGTGATGGTGACGGCGGAAATTGCGGGCTTTACGCAGAAATATGAGCAGAAAGTGACACTGACGCCGGAGATGACGTATTTGATGATCAAGCCGCCGGTACTCGCCGATATGCCCGACCTTTCAACGACGAAGGACACGCAGATGACGCTGCGTGTGGAAAACACGATCACGGGCGAGGCGATTATTCAGGAGACGAAGAACATTGAGCTGCACAGCGTATACGATTATAAAAATTACAGCGATGAATTCGGCATCATCCAGAACGACAACATCTTGGCGTGGATGACGCCGGAAACGGACGGCATTTTGCAGGTGCGCCGTAATGCGGTATCGTGGCTGGAGCAAAGCTTCGGCACGGAATACGGTATGCTGCCGGGGTATCAGCCGGCATACGGCTTTACGTCCGACCAAGGCGCGTACATCACGTATTATCAGGTGGCGGCGATACAGAGCGCCATCAGCAACATGGGCGTACGCTACAACATGGGGCCGTATTCGTTCAGTGCGAGCCAGCGCGTTTTGATGCCCGACGCAGTTTTAGAGAACGGCTCCGGAATTTGCATTGAAACGGCGGTTTTAATGGCGAGCGTGCTGGAATCCGCAAGCATGCACGCGATGATTGTGTTCACGCCGGGACACGCGCAGACAGCGGTGGAAACGTGGAGCGGCTCCGGGCAATACTTTCTCATTGAGACGACGATGCTGCCGTTTACGGCGACGCAGGACGCGCTGCAGTCGCTCATTCAGCCACTGAGCGCGGAGGAATGGGCGAACTACTTGTACAACAAGGAGCAGGAGGCGCAGCAATCCGGCGGCATGGTGTATGTGGTGGATTGCGATTTGGCGCCGGTGCTGAACATTCAGGGATTAAACTACTGAGGAGACAAACATGACACGAACGAAACGAATGACGGCGGCTGTGCTGACGCTTGTATTGCTTTTGAATTTTGCGGGCTGCGGCGCGAAAAACGCGCTGTTTGACCGAGTGAGCGGCGCGGGAAAATTTGCGGCGGAAAGCCTGACGATTTACGAAGAAAAAGGAAGCTTTGCGGCGGAACCGAAAACGGTGCGGGACGCAAAGCAAGCGGAAGAAATTTTTGGCGCGTTGAAAGATGTGACGCTCGGCGAAGTTGTAAAGACGGACGACAAATACACGCGGTATATTTTTACATTTGCGGACGCAAGCGGCAGTAAAATGAGCTTTACGCTGCGTGAGGACGGGTGTGTTGTATTAGGCGGCAAGACATATGATGCGCTCGGCACGGACACGGTGTTTGAGGCAGCGGGGATAGACCCGGATGAGGAGACGGCGGAATCAAAAGCGGAAGCGTTCTCCGAAGCTTCAAATGCGCAGGCGGAGCCTGAAGTGACGCCCGAGCCGGAAGTGACCGTGACCCCGGAGCCGACGGCGGAACCGACACCTGAAGCGACGTACACGTTGGTTAATTACGACGGCGGGGTGTTCACGATGCAGCTGCCGCAGGGATGGCAGATTATGACCGGCGGCGAATACGCGGGCTATTCCATCCGCGCGTGGGACCCGAATGACCCGGATGTGCAGATCTTCTATTACGGTGAGCTTGGCCCGTACTTTAAGAGTGCGGAAGCGAAGGCGCAGTATCAATCGATGAGCACGAGCAATGACCCGCTGACATATTTGCCGGTGCTGGAGGACCCGACGCTTGCGGGGTGCTTAAACGCGATGGACGATTACCAAGACGCTTACGACGGTATCATGCCCCAGAGTTTTGCATTTGTAAAAATTCAAAACATGACAGTTTTGAGCGAAACGCCCATTACGACGCCGCTTGCAAGCTATGCGGTTTCAGAAACTTCGATCTTAGCGAGCCTTACATCGGAAACAGGGGCGGCCTGCATGGGTATGTTTGAGGGCAGCATTTTAGACGCGGGCGGCTATGAAATCAACGGTGTGGACGTGACGCCTTCACGCAGTGCCGCGAACATTTTCGGCATCATTGCGCCGGAGGGAAAATTTGAGACGGTGGCGCCGATCTTGATACAGTCTTTGACGAGCTTTACGTTTACGGACGAGTACATCCAGGAAGCGATACGGCAAGGAAACATGCAGGCGGAAAACGCGGCCGAGGTTTCGCGCCGGAATAACGAAATGATGGAGCGTGTTGTGAATGATTTTTGCGAATATATTCGGCAATAAACGGCGATTAGCGCCGCGAACGCTGCAAAACGTTTAACCACCGTTGACGCGGGTGGCGGTTAATCCTCAACGTAAGGCAAGATCATGTTTTGGAAGGCGCTGAGCATTTTACTGTGGCGGATGACGAAATGGATGGCGGGGGCTTTGCTTTTGGACAGCATGACCCACTCGTTTTCGTGGATTTGAATTTGGATATTGCGGAACGCGGGTTTCTCCGCAAAACGGACGGTGTAGTTTAGGTGCTGTTCAGCGAATACTTTGGTGGCTTTAAGGTGCGCTGTGTATTCTTCATAGGTGTACGTGACGGTGTTTTCAATGAATGCGTTTGAAAGCGAGAGCGTGAGGGGGCTTGCCCGGAACGCTTCTTCGCTTACATGCGGGAGCTCGTCGATGACGGTGTTTGCAGTGAGAATTTGCTCGATATTTTCCGTTTGCTGTTTGAGTGTGGCGTTGATGCTTTCTGCGTCTGCTGCCGACATGCCGCTGCGCTTTAGAATGCGTCCGAGCAGATCTTCCGGCATGGTATAAAGCGGCGGAGCGGAGAGAATGTTTTGCCGTGCGCCGACGGTGGCTGCGTCGTTTTTGAGGAATGCGCGGAACAGATCGGCCTGTGGGGCTTTATAAATTTCCATTAAGGGCTGCGCTTTTTGCAGCAGGTGGTCTGCGATGCGGCGGCTGTGCTGTACCTCTTCACGGTTATTCGTGAAATGGTAATGGCCGTCTTCGTGAAAGCCGTTTATGCACTCACCGGTGAGCGCGGCGGCGCCGGAGACGTAATGAAAGTGGCAGTAGACGGTGTTCTGCACGCCTTTTAAGTAGTACGGCGAGACCTGCCCCGTCATGTAAATGGGGATCCAGCTCTCTAACCCGAGCATCATTTCTTCAAACGGGCGGTCTATGTTGTGGATTATATCGAGATGCAGTCCTTTTCGGAGCGCGACGGCGATGCCGAACATCCATTTTTTACCGAAGTCGAGATCTTCCGCCATATCGGCCATGGGCATATCGCTGCACATGAAAACGGGGACGGCGGATTTGGAAAGCGCGGTCGCCTTGAAAAAATCGAGCTCGCCCTGCTTCATTTCCTCTATGCCGTAGTAATTGCGCGAGGCAGGGAGTCGGAACGGGAGCGAAGGCACCTTAATCTCCCCAAAATGAATGGCTTCGATATATTCATTGAGGTCGAAGGTATCGAGATGCGCGAGAAATTTGGAGACGGACTCGGCATCGCGCTGCTTTGCGGCGCACAGCCACTCCATGAGGAGCGCAGTGTATTGCTCTGGGTTTGTAGGTTGCTCTGCGGGTGTACCGACGAGCGCGCAGAGGGCTTCTTTTTGGTCGTTTTTCAGGCACCGCCTTGTGACATAGCGGCAGACCTGCGTGATGAATTCCTCTGTGTTTGCGGGTTTTCTCTGTCCGGAGCAGACGCGGGAGAGGTAGGATGCGTCGAAATTCATGGCGCGGGAAAGCTCTGCGTAGCTGATGCCGAATGCGGTGAGCAGGTTTTTGAGGTTTTGAACGGCGCTGTCAAAATCGGATTTTTCGGTGTGCAGGGAAGCGCGGAGGGCGCAGAGAACTTCGCCCTCCGAAAAGCCGGGAGAATAATCGCTTTCGGCGGCGATGGCGCAGATGCCCTGTGCGAGCCGCAGAAGTTGTTCGCTGTCCCTGCCGGGTTCGCGCTCGCCGGAGCGGTAGCGGCTGATGGCGGCATCCGATATGCCGGAGGCGGCGGAAAGCGTTTTGGCGGAGCAGCCGAGTGTTTCGATATATAAATTGAGACGGTCACAAAATTTCATGCGGGTTCCCTCCGTATGCTTGATTTAAGGCGATTATACCACGCTTCGACCGAAACCGCCATAAGCGAACGCATTGGGTTTTGACATTTTCCGGTGTGTCAATGACCAAACCGGGAAAACGCTTTTTTCGGTTACGGTCGTTTGGTAGGATAGGGGATAGAAAAGGGGGCGGGAAAATGAAGCGATGCGGTTTTATTTTGCTGTGTGCGCTGGTCGTTTTGTGCGTGCTGCTTGCGGGCTGCGGAGGAAAGACGGCGGAAAGAAGCGAAGCCGGCGAGGTGTTTGCGTTTTGCGGCGGCGAAGCAGAGAATTTCGCAAAGACATTTGACGTGAATGAGATGAACTGCATGGAATATCGCTACACGATGGACACGCCCGTTTCCTGCCGCATCACGGACAAGGCGGCGATACAAACGGTTTTTGACGCACTTTGCGAGGTGAAAATCGGCGAAAGAACGGACATGCGTGCAACGGACAGCGAGCAGAGTTTGACGTTTGTGAAAACAGACGGCACGACGTGTGTGATACGGTTTGAGCAGCAGAACCTGCTGTATGAAGAAGACGCTTATCAACTGGAAAATGATGCGACGCTTTGGAAGGCGCTGCGCGAAGCGAAATAGAAATGGGGGAACGACATGAAAGAGTCGAGAGTATTTGAGCTGAACCAAGTGACTGCAGAGCAGGTTTTGGAGGCTGTGACGACGTTTTTGCGCGGCGAAAAGGGCATGGAGGTGCAGAGCGTGGCGACGCCGAACGGGTACCTCATTCAGGCGGCGCAGGCCGATACGCTGCGCACGCTTTCCGGCATGAAGCTGGCGACGACGGTGGAGCTCACGGTAAACGGCACGCAGCTCAATGTGACGCTCGGCGAGGGCCAGTGGGCGGACAAGCTGGGCGCGGGCGCCGTGGGGATTTTTCTGCTGTGGCCGCTAGCGGTAACGGCGGGCATCGGCGCGTATAAGCAGAAAAAGCTGCCGAGCGAGATTTTTGAGGTGGTGTACCGCTGCACGATGGGCGAGCCAACGAGCTTCCGGACGGCGGGCGTACCCGTAAATGCGGCGCCGACAGCTCCGGCGGGGGCAGTCTGTCCGCAGTGCGGGGCGCAGATCTTCGCAAACGCGAGGTTTTGCAGCGCTTGCGGCGCAAAGCTACAAACGGCGTGTCCGGGCTGCGGCGCGCCGGTAAAGCCGGGCAGTAAATTCTGCTCGGAATGCGGGCAGGCGCTCTCCTGATTTATATATCCCAAAACGGCGGCGTAGAGCTTAGGCTTTGCGCCGCCGTTTTTTATGCGCATGTTTTGTACCGTGTGGAGTGAAGCGGTTGAAATCTTCGGCGAATTCTTGTATGATAAGGGAAAAGAAAGGCGGGGATGAAGATGAATATCACGGTTTATCTCGGTGCGAACGCAGGCAATGACCCCAAGCTGCAAGAGGCGGTGGAGGCGCTCGGCAAGTGGATCGGCGAAAACGGGCATGACCTCATTTACGGCGGCTCAAAATGCGGGCTAATGGGGTCGATCGCCGAAAGCGTGCTGCAAAACGGCGGCAAAGTGACCGGCGTGGAGCCGCAGTTTTTTGTGGACTCCGAGCTGCAGCACGACGGGCTGACGGAGCTTATTGTGACAAAGGACATGACGGACAGAAAGACGAAAATGATTGAGCTCGGCGACGCGTTTATCGCGTTCCCGGGCGGCACGGGCACGCTGGAGGAAATTGCGGAAGTGATGTCGAAGGTATCGCTGAAGCATTTAGACGCGCCGTGCATTCTTTATAATCTGAATGGATATTACGACGGGCTGAAGGCGCTTTTAGGCCATATGATCGAGATGGGGCTTTCGACCAAGGAGCGGCAAGAGGGCATTTATTTTGCCGACACATTAGATGAGATCGAACGCATTTTAGCGGAAAAGTGAGGAATATACATGCCGAACATTGCATGGAACGCGAAGGAGTATCAGCAGAATTTTTCGTTTGTGCCGTCTTACGGCGAAGCGGTGACAGAGCTTATCACGAAGCCGCAGTGAGCGAAAAAGCGACACCTGACGGTTTCCGGGCTTGTGCGGTGGGAGTTCGTCCACTATAATAAAAGCAGAACGAGCGCAAAGGAGTGCTGCTTTATGGCAAAGACGAATAAGACACCGAAGGCGGAGGATAACGCCGAGCTGCGGACGATCTCGCTTTTGAAAATTCTGAACACATACAGCGACGAAAACCACGAGCTTTCCACGAAGAACATTATGGATAAGCTCCAAAAGGAATGCGGCGTTACGGTGCACCGCACGACCGTCGGCAAGAACATCAAGCAGCTTGCGGACTGCGGCTTTGATATTTACACGCACAAGACGACGCAGAACCGCTATTACCTTGCGAGCCGCTTATTTGAGATGCCGGAATTGAAGTTGCTTGCGGACGCGGTGGAATCTGCGGGATTCATCACCGAAAAGAAAAGCGAGGAGCTGATTGAAAAGCTTTGCCGGCTGACGAGCGTTTATGAGGCCGAGGCTTTGCAGGAGGGATTTTGCGCGAACAACGGGAAATCCTGCAATGAGAGCATTTACTATATTGCAGACACGATCAACGCGGCTATTGCGAAGCGGAAGAAAATTGCGTTTTACTATTTTCATTACGGTCCGGGCAAGAACCGTGTGCTGAAAAACGACGGGAAGCCGTATGTTTTCAGCCCATATAAGCTTGTTTGGAATACAGATGAATATTACGTTGTGGGGTATTCCGACAAGCACGAAAAGCTTGTGAGCTTCCGCGTGGACCGCATTGACCGTTGCCCGGAGATTTTAGATGAGGACGCGGCGCCGCGGCCCGAAAAAGAGGAGTTGATGCGGCATATCCGCACGATGACAAGCATGTATGACAGCCGCCGTGAGCTCGTGACGCTTTTGTGTGACAACGCGATGATGAATGCGGTGGTGGACGCATTCGGCGAGAATGTGGAAACAAAGGCCTTTGGCGACGATGCGTTTACTGTGGAAACGGAGACGGCGGCAAGCCCTGTCTTTTACCGCTGGGTGTTCGGCTACGGTGGGAAAATCCGAATCACGGAGCCGGAAAACGTGAAAAAGGAGTATGCCGAAATGGTGAAAAGCGCTTTTGGAAATACGTGCGACCGGTGCGGCGCGTAAAGTAAACAGCAGTCCGACCTTTGGCAGTTTGGTGCACAAAGGTCGGGCCTTTTTTGTGTTGAAGACGGAACATGAATGTGCTATAATGAACCGTAAGATTTTGGGAAAGGGTCCGGCAATGTATAACTCCAAACGATTCGAAACGGTGAAGAATATAAGGGAAAACAAGAAAATATCGAATGTCGTGCAGGCGGCCATCGGCGTGCTGGCCGTGGTTTTGGCGGCGCTGATCGTTTGGATGATGGTGCTGGTCTCGGGCATTCAGGGCACGGCGCGCGTGGTGAACTATGCGGGCCTTGTGCGCGGCGAAACGCAACGCCTTGTCAAAATGGAGATTGCGGGCCAAGCGGAGGACGGGATGATGGAGAGCGTGGAATCGTTTATCAACGGTCTGCGCTTCGGCGATGACGAGCTTACCCTTGTGCGATTGGGCGACAAGAGTTTTCAGACGAAAATGGAAGAGTTGGCTTCTTGCTTTGAAAGCCTGAAGCAGGAGATTTATCTTGTGCGCGAAAAGGGTTTTGAGAAAACCGACATCATCGACAAAAGCGAAAAGTTTTTCGACATTTGCGATGAGGCGACGGGTCTTGCGGAAACCTATTCGCAAAAGCGCGCGTCCTCTTTGGCGGTTTTGGAGCGGTACATCACGGCGGACATCGTAGTTTTGATGCTGCTGATCGGTTATGAGTTTATCAAGGCGCTGCACTACACCGCCATGAACCACGCTTTGCAGAAAAAGGTGTACATGGACGAAGCGACGGGGCTGCCGAACAAAAATAAATGTGAGGAGCTATTGAGCGCGCCGGAGATGATCACGATGCCCGTGATGCCCGTGGGTGTTTGCAGTTTTGACCTCAACAATTTGAGACGCATCAACAACAGCATGGGCCACGAAAAGGGCGACGCGTACATTCGCATTTTTGCGGAGCTGGTGCGCGAGGCGGTGCCGGTGCATTACTTTGTGGGTCGCGCGGGCGGCGACGAATTCATCGCCATTATGGACGGCGCGGACAAGGAAGAAATGCAGCGGTGCTTACAGCTCATCCGCGACCGTGTGGACGCGTACAATGCGGCGAACCCCGATTTTCCGGTGAGCTACGCGGTTGGTATTTCGGTCTCCGACGAGAACGAAAACTACACGATGCGCGATTTGTATATCCTCGCAGACAAAAACATGTATATCAACAAAAACCACGTGAAGCGCGAGGAAGCATTGGCCGAAAAGAAGCTGGATCGCAGGCTGCTGAAAAGCATGAAAAAATACGGCAGCAACTTTTCCGATTGCCTGTACTGCGACGCAAGGCAGGACGCTTACAGGGTAATTCGTGCAAGCGAGGCGTTTTTCCTTGCGGCGGACGGCAGTTATTCCGGCGCGGTGGAGCAGATTGCAGAAGAACGCGTGGCGCAGGAAGACCGCAAGGCGGTGCGCAGCAGATTACAGCTGACGGCGCTGTGCGAGGCGCTTTCCGAAAAGAACCGCGTGGTGGAATTGCAGCACAAGATTTTCGGCGCGAACAGTGCCGACTACGGGCGACTGACGGCGATTTTTGTGGATGCAGACCCGGACGGCACGCTGCACCATTTCTTGCTGGCGTTTGAGACGATCGACAGTGTGCAGCCGGAGACGGACGCCAAGCAGCAACTGACGCAGTATTACGAGCAGCTGAAGCAGTCTATTTTGGAAAACGACAGTTACGTGGATGCGATGCTGGAGACTGCGGACGCGGTATACTCCGTGAATCTGACGGATGATCTGGTGGAGCGCGATTTCCGTCGTGAACGCGGCGCAGACATCTTTATTGAGGACTTGAAAACACCGTGTCCGTACGGCGAATATTGCCACCGTCATTCTATGCTGATTTTGCCCGAAACGATGGGCAGCTACCGGTTGGTTGACACGGCCGAAAAGCTTTTGGAACGCTATGCGAGCGGAGAAAAGCAGGTGACGGTGGAATACTGTGAGCGCGTATCCGGCAGCGAGACACGCTGGATACAGAAAACGGCGCTGATGATGTCTTCACGCGTATACGATGCGAAGAGCGGTGAGGAAAAGCCGATGATCCACAGCCTTGTGCTGCTGAAAAACACCACGGAGTTCCATGCACAGGAGCAGAAGGAGCACGAGCGCTTGCGGGCTGAGGTGGACGAAGCAACGCTGGCTAATAAGGCGAAGACGGAGTTCCTTTCCCGCATGAGCCACGATATCCGCACGCCGATCAACGGTGTGATGGGTATGCTGGAGATTATCAAGAAAAATCGTGAAGATCATGAGCGCGTGGACGACTGCCTTGAAAAGATCCATGTTTCCTCCGAGCATCTGCTGTCGCTCATCAACGATGTTTTGGATATGAGCAAGCTGGAATCCGGCCACATGGAGCCGGAGCATGTGCCGTTTGACCTTGACGATTTGATGAAGAACGTCCGCGCACTGAACGAAGCGCAGGTGGCAAAAACGAGTATTGTGTATACCTACAGCAAGATTTCGTTTGCGCACGCAAAGCTTATCGGCAGCCCGCTGCATCTGCGGCAGATCTTATTGAATCTGTTCAGCAACGCGGCAAAATACAATAAAGAAAACGGCACGATTGAAACGTATGCGGAGGAGATTGCCTGTGACGAAAACACGGCGACATTCCGCTTTACAATACGTGATACGGGCATCGGTATGAGCGAAGATTTTGTGAACAACGAGCTTTTTGAGCCGTTTACACAGGAAAAGCAGGGCGCCCGCACGCAGTATCAGGGCACGGGCCTTGGCATGTCTATCGTGAAGGAGCTCATCGAGAAGATGAACGGCACCATCACGGTGGAAAGCGTGCTCGGCGAAGGCTCTGCGTTTACGGTGACGCTGCCGTTTGAAATCGACAAGCATCCCTCTGCGCAGGCGGCGGCGAATGGCGCGGCGGACGAAACGGCTCTGCACGGGCTGAAAGTGCTGTTGGCCGAAGACAACGAACTCAACATGGAGATTGCGGAATTCTTCCTGGAAGACATGGGTGCCGAAACGATGCAGGCGTGGAACGGCAAAGAGGCCGTGGAGGCCTTCCGAAACTCCGCGCCGGGCGAGATCGGCGTGATCTTAATGGACATCATGATGCCGGTGATGGACGGCCTTGAAGCGGTGCAGCGCATTCGTGCGCTGGACCGGCCGGATGCGAAAACGGTGCCGATCATCGCGATGACAGCGAACGCGTTCTCGGAAGATGTGGAGCGCAGCCGCAAAGCCGGTATGACGGAGCATCTCTCGAAGCCGCTGAATGCCGAAACGCTGAAAAAAGCGATCTTACGGAACATATAACCCGTGCGGTAAAGACAAATATTCGTTAAGGGCGGCGAAGAGCTGCCCTTTTTTCGTGTACCGACACTTGATTTTTCTTTTTGTTGTGGTATACTCATTTGGGAGTATTAGAATCAATTCTAAAACAGGGAAAAGAGGGGTATAAATGGCAAACCGCAACGAAAAGGAGGCCTCGCGCAAGCGAATTCTTTCTACCTGTGTGCGTCTGTTTTTGGAGCAGGGGTTTAAGCATACACCGCCGAAGCAGATTTTGACGGAAGCGGATGTTTCCGCGGGCACGTTTTATAATTTGTACCGCACGAAAGCCGGTGTGCTCACCGAGCTGACCGAGTTCATGTTTCAAAATCAGTTTACTATCGCGGGGCAGATTGTGCAGAGGGAGACAGACCCCGTAAAGCTCTACGCGGTGGAGACGGCGATTCAGCTGACGCTGGCAGAGCTGAACGAGAACCTGCGCCAAATTTACGTGGAGGCGTACACGCTGCCGGAAAATTTGGAAATCATCCACAGGATGACAGCCGAGATGCTGCACCGTATTTTCGGCGCGTATATGCCCGGGTACAGTGTGAGCGATTTTTATGAGTCGGACATCGGTTCGGCGGCGATTATGCGCGGATATATGGCGCGTCCGTGCGACGTGTATTTTACGCTGGAACGCAAGTTAGAGCGCTTTTTGCAGCTGACACTGCGCATTTATTGCGTGCCGGAGGAAAAACAGCGGGAGGTTATGGCGCTGATTGCGAGCCTCGACATCCGTGCCATTGCAAACGAAGTGATGCAAAAGCTGTTTGCCGCGCTTGAGATGCACTATGAATTCACGCTCGGCGAAGAGGCAAAGCAAATTTGATTAAAAAAAAGCCGCACAGACGGATATGTACCCGGTTTTCTGGGCACAGGTTCAAAATTGAAAAATGGGTTCCATCATGGATGCTTCCCTGAATGCAGAGAAAAGCGCAAATATTTGTTGAGTGTGCTGTCGAAATTCATTGAAAACAGCAAAATTCTGTGCTAAACTTAGAGTATAAACACCGGGCGGAATATAACGTGCGGAAACCATTGAAAAGGAGCAATTATTTATGGGTCTTATTAAGGCAGCTGTCGGCGCCGCGGGCGGTGTTATGGCGGATCAGTGGAAAGAATTTTTCTATTGCGAATCGATGCCGAAAGAGGTGCTTGTCACAAAGGGTGTAAAGCGCACGAGCGGGCGTTCCTCCAATACGCGCGGCAGTGACAACATCATCACGAGCGGCTCCGGCATTGCGGTGGCAGACGGCCAGTGCATGATGATCGTGGAGCAGGGCAGAGTGGTGGAGCTTTGCGCGGAGCCGGGCGAATTCACCTATGACGCTTCGAGCGAGCCTTCTGTTTTCTCCGGCTCTCTCAGTGCGGGCATTAAAAACACCTTTGCGCAGATTGGCAAGCGTTTTACGTATGGCGGCGACGCCGGCAAAGATCAGCGCGTATATTATTTTAATACGAAGGAACTCATCGACAATAAATTCGGCACGCCGAACCCCATTCCGTTCCGTGTGGTCGATAACAAAATCGGGCTGGACGTGGACGTTTCCGTCCGCTGCTCCGGCGTATATTCGTACCGCATTGCGGACCCGCTTCTGTTCTACACGAATGTGTGCGGCAATGTGGAGCAGGAATATACCCGCGACGAATTGGACAGCCAGCTGAAGCACGAGTTCATCAGCGCTTTGCAGCCGGCGTTCGGCAAGCTTTCCGACCTCGGTTTGCGTCCGAACCAGATTGTGGCACACAACACGGAGCTGGAAGACGCCATGAATACGGCGCTTTCCGCGAAATGGGGCGAGCTGCGCGGCTTGACGGTCGTCAGCATTGCGCTTGGCTCCGTGACACTGCCGGACGAGGACGCCGAGATGATCAAGCAGGCACAGCGCACGGCGATGATGCGCGACCCGACTATGGCGGCGGCCACGCTCGTCGGCGCACAGTCGGACGCGATGAAAACGGCCGCGGGCAACTCTGCCGGTGCTATGAACGGCTTTATGGGCGTAAATATGGCTATGAATGCGGGCGGCATGAACGCACAGGCGCTGTACGGCATGGGTCAGCAGCAGGCGGCGCAGGCTGCGGACAGCTGGAAGTGCGCGTGCGGCACGGTGGTCAACGGCAATTTCTGCCCGAACTGCGGGGCAAAGAAGCCGGATAACGACGGCTGGACCTGCTCCTGCGGTAAAGTGAACAAGGGCAATTTCTGTGCAAACTGCGGCGCGAAAAAGCCGGAGGGCTTACCGAAGTACCGCTGTGACAAGTGCGGCTGGGAGCCGGAAGACCCCGCGCACCCGCCGAAGTTCTGCCCGCAGTGCGGCGACCCGTTTGATGAAAATGACCGTGCCTAAAGGTTGCGACCTGCGTTGAACTGTGAGGAGATGAGAGCAAATGGCGGCAATTAAAGAATACAAATGCCCTTGCTGCGGCGGCGCTGTGGAATTTGACAGTAAAATTCAGAAGATAAAGTGCCCGTACTGCGACACGGAGTTTGACACCGAAGCGTTTACCGCGCACGAGGAAGAAGTTCAAAACGCAAAGCCCGACGAAATGGACTGGGAGACCACGGCCGGCGGCGCGTGGGAGCAGGGCGAAGAAAGCACGCTGCGCAGTTACGTGTGCAACTCCTGCGGCGGAGAGATCGTCTGTGATGAAAACACGGCGGCGACCTCCTGCCCGTACTGCGGCAACCCGGTCGTGATGATGGGGCAGGTGAGCGGCGCTTTGAAGCCCGATTACGTGATTCCGTTCAAGATCGACAAAAAGGCGGCAAAGGAAGCCTTGCAGCGGCATTATAAGGGCAAAAAGCTGCTGCCGAAGATTTTCAAAAAAGAGAACCATATCGATGAAATCAAGGGCGTTTACGTGCCGTTTTGGCTGTTTGATGCCGATGCCGATGCGGATATTCGCTATAAAGCGACGCGTGTGCGCACCTGGAGCGACAGCGATTACGATTACACGGAAACAAGCTACTACTCGATAGGCCGCAGCGGTGATATTGGCTTTGACCGCGTGCCGGTGGACGGTTCCTCCAAGATGCCAGACGATTTGATGGAATCCATTGAGCCGTTCAAGTTTGAGGATGCGGTGGATTTTAAAACGGCGTATCTCGCGGGCTACCTTGCGGACAAGTACGATGTGACGGCCGAGCAGAGCATCGACCGCGCCAACGAGCGCATCAAGCGCTCCACGGAAGACGCATTCGCTTCCACGGTGAAGGGGTATCACTCCGTCACGACGGAGAATTCCTCCATTCGTCTGCACAACGGCAAGGCAAAGTACGCGCTTTACCCCGTGTGGCTTTTGAACACGACGTGGAAGGGCAAAAAATACCTCTTTGCGATGAATGGGCAGACCGGCAAATTCGTCGGCGACCTGCCGGTGGATAACGGGCTGTACTTTAAGTGGCTTGGCGGGCTTACGGCAGGCTTCGGCGTGATTGCGCTGATTGCCTATTTCCTGTTCTGGCTGTTCTAAGGGGGTGCGGAGAATGAATAAAAAGCTTTTATCGGTATTTTTCGCCGTTCTTTTATGTGTCGTTGTGTCTGTTCCGGCGTTTGCCGATACGGCGGAGGACTACACGCCGCACCTGATCGACAACGCGGACCTTTTGACGGGCGAGGAAGAAAGTAATCTGCTCGCGAAGCTTGATGAGATCAGCGACCGGCTGAGCGTGGACGTTGCCGTTGTGACGGAAAACTCCATCGGCGACAAGACACCGCGTGAATATGCGGACGATTTTTACGATTATAATTCGTATAAGTATAACCCGGACGGCGTTCTGCTGCTCATCAGCATGGAAGAGCGCGACTGGTACATAACGACGACGGGCAGCGCCATTACGGCCATTACGGATGCGCGGCGCGGCAATATGGAGGATGCGTTTTTGAGCGACCTCAGCGGCGGCTACTATTATGACGCGTTTTCAACGTATGCCGATATGTGCGACAGCTACATCTCGGGCGTGCAGAGCGGTTACTACGAGGAAGGTGAGGCGTACGAGGAGAGCACCGTGGGGAATTTCCCGTGGGGCCCGGCGATTTTGGTTTCGCTTGCTATCGGCCTCGTCGCGGCGCTTGTTGTGACGGGCTTTATGCGCGGGCAGCTCAAAACCGTGCGCCGTAAGGCGGCAGCGTCGGATTATGTGCGCCCCGGCAGCGTGAACGTGGCGTATGCAAACGACGTGTTCCTCTACTCGCACGTGAACCGCACGGCAAAGCCGAAGGACAACGATTCTTCCGGCGGCTCCGCAACGCACACGTCGTCCTCCGGCACGACCCACGGCGGTGGCGGCGGAAAGTTCTGATTTTGCCGGCAAGACGATGATTCCGTTTGCGACCTGCGGCGGCAGCGGTATGGGCTAATGCGTTTTAAACCATAGCTAAACCGTATAAATTCATAGAAATTAAATCCGCATTTCCGTAAAAACCAGGAATGCGGATTTTTAATTCTTGTTGTGAATAATAACGTAAAATTTAAGAAAGAAGAAAGGAAAATAGGTTGATTTTTGGCTGAACTTCATATATGATTAAAATAGAAACAGTATATACGGTACGTTCTGTACGGCGTATACATATAGTAATAGGAGGCCCTATATGAAAAAACGTATATTAGGCATCGCTTTGGCAATCTGCATGATGATTTTCTGCGTGCCGATGGGCGTGTTTGCAGCAGAAGCTCCGTCCTTCAGCGGCGGAACAGGCACACAGGGAGACCCGTGGCTGATTGCTTCGCAAGCGGATTTGACTGCTTTGGCAGAGTTCCTGAACTCCGGTAATGCAGCAACGTTTGATACTGAGAACGCAGGTGTTGGAAACTGCCATGGCTATTACTTCAAGCAAACGGCTGATATTGACCTGACCGGGGTGACGTGGGAACCGATTGGTTATTCCGGAAAGTACTATTTTGCGGGAAACTATGATGGTGGCGGGCACAGCATCACAAATGCGGTTTCTACCGGAAAAGTTGACCCGGACGGTTACGCTACGGCTGGCATTTTTGGTTGGGCCGCTTTTGGCTCGGTGGAAAATCTCCATGTAAAAAACGCAAACTTTGTGGCAACCGGTCAGAATAATTACAGCTATGTGGGCGGTATTGCAGGTGTGTGTTATGGTTCATCCATCAAAAACTGCTCGGTTGAGAACTCCTCTCTGGAGAGCAGACGCAACAACAATAATAACTGTGCGGGAAGCATTGTGGGTTATTCCACCGGCGGAACATTTGAAAAGTGCGCTGCCGAAAACAACCAAATTAGAACTATGGCTTACGGCGGTGGTTTTGTCGGTGAAGTGGACGATGACCCTAACTATGGAGCCGGCAATTCTACATTTACAAACTGCTATGTTGCAAACTGTACTGTGATTTCTGAAACTGATGATAGTCAGGGAACAAGTTTTTCGGGCGGTTTTGCTGGAGAGATTACGGATTCAACATTGACCATTCAAAATTGCTATGTGTATCTGGCGACGCTTTCTACCGTGGGAAATGCTGTGCCCCAGGGAACCGGCGTTTTTGCGGGCAACCTGTGGGGGAGCAGTACGATTGCTGATACAAACTGCTTCTTCGGAGCGTGCGGAATAACAGAAAACGCAGGTACAGCCGGTGAAAAGACAGAAGAAGATTTTACAAATGGTACCGTAGCAGGTTTGCTGGGCGATGCGTTTGCGCAGGCACGCAATTATCCGAGGTTTAAGGATAACCCGGCAGATTACAGTGCAGTAGACGCAGCCATTGCCAAGGCAAATGCTTTGGAAAAAGATAACTACAAGGACTTTTCTGCTGTGGAAGCGGCGATTAACACAGTTGTGCGCGACAAGAACATAACGGAACAAGGCGAGGTAGACGCAATGGCGCAGGCTATTGAAAATGCCATCACCGCGTTACAGTACAAAGATGCCGACTACACGAAAGTGGACGAGGCCATTGCGAAGGCAAATGCGCTGAATAGAGACGCGTATACAGACTTCACCGCAGTGGAAACGGCGATTAACGCAGTTGTGCGCGACAAGAACATAACGGAACAAGACGAGGTAGACGCAATGGCGAAGGCCATTGAAGATGCTATGGCTGCGTTGGTAGAAAAGCCCACAGAGGCTCCGACCGCGACGCCTACGGCAACACCTACGGCTGCGCCTTCTGCAAGCCCGACGGCGGTTCCGACCGCGACACCGACGGCAACACCCACGGCTGCACCTTCTGCAAGCCCGACGGCGGCTCCGACCGCGACGCCTACGGTAAAACCGACGGCAACACCCACGGCTGCGCCTTCTGCGAGCCCGACGGCGGTTCCGACCGTGACGCCCACGGCTGCGCCTTCTGCAAGCCCGACGGCGGCTCCGACCGCGACACCTACGGTAAAACCGACGGCTACGCCTTCTGCAAGCCCGACGGCGGCTCCGACCGCGACGCCTACGGCAAAACCGACGGCTACGCCGACTCCGGCGCCGAAGGCAGACCCCAATAACCCGAAGACAGGCAGCAGCAACTTGCCGGTCGTTTTCGGCAGCGCGGCGCTCGTGCTGAGCGGAGGTGCGCTTGCAGCGGTGCTCATCTATAAAAAGAAGAGACACGAAAAGTAAAATGAAAACCTAAAAGTAATGAACCCCCGCCCCGGAAATCGGCTTTGTGCCGGTACCCGGGGCGGGGGTTTTACATTCTTATTCAAAAAATATTTACGATTTACACGACACCGTGGTTGACACCCGTCCGGACCCGTGCTAAAATGAAATACGAATTCGTATTTTAGCGGGGTGGAGCGGAATGAAACGATATGCGTTTTTCCGGCAGCTTGGCAAGGCGGTGTACGGCATAGACGCAGCTTACGATGTGTTCTCGAAAAGTGCGCAGATCAAACCGAATATGCTGTGGCTGCTTTCGGCGCTGAACGACGGCGAGGGGCACACGCAAAAGCAGATCTGCTGGGACTGGGGATTCCCGAAAACGACGGTGAACACGCTGATCAAAGAGCTGGAAAAGGGCGGCTTTGTGGTGCAGAGCCCCATTCCCGGCGAGCGCAGGGAGCTTTCCGTAACGCTGACAGAAGCGGGCAGAGACTACGCGAATGAGGTTTTAAAGCCCGTGTATGAGGCAGAGGAGCGGCTTTTTCGGCTATATTTTAAAGATAAAGACCCGGAATTTGTACAGGAGCTGTTCCGGTTTTCCGGCGTGATGCGCCGCTATTTTACAACAGGGAAATTTGAAGAAACGGGGAGCGAGACATGAAAAAAATAAGCTGGCATGAACTGAAGCCGCAGGTGAAGGAAGTTTGGGTACTGAGCCTGCCGGCTATTTTAACGCAGATCACAACCATCGTGATGCAGTATATCGATTCCGCCATGGTGGGTTCGCTCGGTGCGAACGCTTCGGCGGCGATCGGTCTAGTATCCACGAGCACATGGCTGCTGGGCGGCATTACATACGCCGTTTCGGCGGGCTTTTCCGTGCAGGTGGCGCATAACATCGGCGCGGGACGCGATGCGGAAGCGAGAAGCGTGGTGCGTCACGGCCTGTGCACGGCGCTGTGCGTGGCAGGGATTTTGTGCGCGTTGGGGCTTTCCATCCACAGTATGCTGCCGACGTGGCTCGGCGGCGCCCCGGCTATTCGTTACGATGCCTCGAAATACTTCATGGTGTACGCGCTGATGATCCCGTTCTCGCAGATCAACTCGCTGAACTCGTCGTTCTTGCAATGCAGCGGCGATATGCTGACGCCGAGCATTTTAAACGCCGCCATGTGTTTACTCGATGTGGTGTTCAATACCATTTTCATTCCGCATTTCGGCGTGATGGGTGCGGGCATCGGCACGGCGAGTGCGTGTGCGGTCATCAGCCTGACGATGGCGTGGCGCTGCCTGTTGTGCAACCCGCATTTGCGGCTCAACCGCAAAGAGACCGAAAAGCACGGCTTTAACCCGGAAATTCTCAAAAAAGCTTTGAAGATCGGTCTGCCGGTCGGCGTGCAGGAGATCGCCATGTGCAGCGCGCAGGTCGTCGCGACCATGATCATTGCGCCGCTCGGTGCAGTCTCCATCGCGGCAAACTCCTTCGCCGTGACGGCAGAGAGCTTGTGCTACATGCCGGGCTACGGTATCGGCTCGGCGGCGACGACGCTCGTCGGGCGCAACATCGGCGCGGGAAAGACCGACCTTGCCAAGCGCTACGGCAACATCTGTATCGTGATGGGCGCGGGCTTTATGGCGATAACGGGACTTTTGATGATGTTCCTGTGTCCGTTTGTATTCGGCATTTTGACGCCCGATCTCTCCGTCCGCGCGCTTGCGGCGCAGGCGTTGCGCATCGGGTTACTGGCTGAACCGCTGTACGGCGTTTCCATCGTTGCGGCGGGCGCACTGCGCGGCACCGGCGATACCTTCGTGCCGAGTATGATGAACCTCGGCAGTATTTGGGTGGTACGCATCGGGCTTGCACTGCTGCTCGTCGGCAGTTTCGGTCTGCCGGGCATGTGGACGGCCATGGCGACGGAGCTTTGCGTGCGCGGCCTTTTGATGCTGTACCGTCAGAAAACAACAAAGTATTATAAAAAATATAATAAAACAACTGAAACGAGCGAGTCTGAGCTGTTAGAAGCTGCGGAAGGCTGAAAAGCACTGCGAAAGGACGCTCAATACGGAAAATACGGAGCACGCGGTAACGGCGCCGCACAGGGTAAATTATCTCTGTGCGGCGCCGTTTTGCTTGTGATTCAAATTTTAAAGCTGTGGGTAGATCTCCTCAAAGACGGCGCGCAGCAGTGCACCGGCATCGCGGCTTTCGGCGGTGACGGTGACAACGGCATTTTTGTCGCGCATCAAAATGACGAACTGACCGTATTTGCCGTCGGCGCGGAAGGAACCCTCGGGGCCTGCCCAGAAGAGGTAGCCGTAACCCTCGCTGCCGTTTTCGACCTGTTTTGAGGTCGCTTCTTTGACCCACTCGGCGGGGATGAGCTGCTTGCCGTTCCATTCGCCGTTTTGCAATAATAACTGACCGAACAGGTGCAGTTCGTCGATGGTGAGGAACAGGCCGCCTGCACCGAAGGTCTGACCGTTCGGGTCATTTTCCCATGTGGGCAGCTGAATGCCCATCGGCGCGAACATGCGCGGCATCAGGTAATGGACAAGGTCGCAGCCCGCGCGGCGCTGCACGAGAATGCCGGCAAGGTACGGGCCGACGTTGTTGTACACGAATTTTTCGCCCGGCGCGTACACGAACGGCTGACGAAGCGCAAGGCGCACCCAGTTGCGGTCTTCATAGTACGGGCGTTCGCCGCCCATTAAAAAGCTCTTTTCCTGTCCGAGACACATGGTGAGCAGATCGCGCACCGTGGCGGCCTTTAAGTTGTCGGAAACGATTTCGGGCAGGTCATCCTTGAATGCGTCCGTGAGCTTTTCGTCGATGGAGAGCAGGCCCTCTTTTTGCGCAATGCCGACTGCCATAGAAGTAAAACTTTTGCTTGCGGAATACACATTGCGGCGGCAGGTATCGTCCCACAGCTTGCGGGCCAGCTGCGTGCCGTTTTGCGAGACCACAACGCCGAGTGCGCGAAGCGGCACTGCGCGGCTTTCAAATTCGGTAAGATCAATCATAGTAAACGCCTCCTAAATGAAATCGAGTTGGTGTAAAGGGAACGAATAAAGTCTTTGGTCAAACAATACCACAATAAAAATGCCGATGCAAGTATTTTTGGCTAAAATAAGATTTTCGGAGAAAATTTGAAGTTTTTTTAAAAAAGGGGTTGACATATTGCACTTTTGAGCTTATAATGATGAAGCTGTTTGAGAAATGCGCTTGTAGCTCAGCTGGATAGAGTGACTGGCTACGAACCAGTAGGTCAGGGGTTCGAGTCCCTTCAAGCGCGCCAAGGAATCCACAAAGATTTCGGTCTTTGTGGATTTTTTTCTGTTTTAAGATAGATTTTATCGGTTAAAAGATTTATAAAGCTGAATGAATTTGGTCGATTCAACAAATTACTTTTGTCTTCCGACCTTGTGCGAAAGAAATACGCATTTTTACTTGCTACATCTTGCATATGTGTGTATAATAAAAAATATTATTCTGCGTTTTTCGACTTTGCCTGAAAGAAAAGTGAAAAACGCATCAAATTTGAGAAACGAAAGTTGGAAGATCATGTTAGAGATCATAGCTGCCGTAAACAAAGCGGTGAACGATTTTATCTGGGGTGTTCCGGCCATGGTCTGCATCATCGGCGTAGGCTTGCTTTTAAGCTTCCGCACGCGCTTTTTGCAGATCCGCAAATTCCCCTATGCCATGCGCACCACGGCAGGGCGCATGTTCCGCAAAAAAGATGCTTCGGACGGTTCCATGACGCCGTTTCAGGCTGTATGCACGGCGCTGGCCGGCACAGTGGGCACGGGCAACATTGCCGGTGTGGCGGGCGCTATTGCGATAGGCGGCCCGGGCGCGGTATTCTGGATGTGGTGTTCCGCACTGCTCGGTATGTGCACAAAGTTTGCGGAAGTTACGTTGGCGGTGCATTTTCGTGAGCGCAGCAAGACCGGCGAGTGGGTCGGCGGGCCGATGTATTACATTAAAAACGGCCTCGGTAGGCACTGGCAATTTTTGGCGGTGCTGTATTCGCTGTTCGGCGCGCTGACGGTGTTTGGTACCGGAAACGCTACGCAGGTGAACACCATTGTAACCGCTATCGATACGGCGCTGACGCAGTACAATGTGATCGGCGCGGACCACATTCCCACGGTGAACCTTGTCATCGGCATTTTATGCGCAATGCTCGTTGCCATGGTGCTGCTGGGCGGCATCAAGCGCATCGGCAGTGTGAGCGAAAAGCTCGTGCCGTTTATGGCGCTTTTGTATGTGCTTTTGGGGCTTGGCGTGGTTGTCCTGAACATTACGCGTCTGCCGGAGGTACTGGCATCGATCGTTGTTGGCGCGTTTAACCCGAAGGCTTTCACGGGCGGTGCCATCGGCAGTCTGTTCATCAGCATGCAGCGCGGCGTTTCCCGCGGCATTTTCTCCAATGAGGCCGGCCTCGGCACGGGTTCTATCGCGCATGCCTGCGCCGATACGAAAAAGCCTGTAAAACAGGGCGTGTTTGGCATTTTTGAGGTGTTTGTCGATACCATCGTCATTTGCACATTGACGGCGCTTGTCATTTTGTGCAGCGGCACGGCGGTGAATTACGGCACCATGGCGGGCGCAGACCTGACGATTTCCGGCTTTACGACGACCTACGGCAGTTGGGCTTCCATTTTCTCTGCGGTCGCGCTGTGCTGCTTCGCATTCTCGACCATCATCGGCTGGGGCCTTTACGGCTCACGTTTTGTGGAATTTCTGTTCCGCACCAGTAAGGCCGTGCGCCCGTTCCTCGTCATTTATTCGTTCGTCGCAATCCTCGGCGCAACCGTCAACCTTGACCTGCTGTGGAACATCGCCGATACCTTTAACGGCCTGATGAGTATTCCGAATCTTATCGCGTTGTTATTGCTTTCCGGCACGGTGGTGAAGCTGACAAAGGAATTTTTTGCGAAAGAAGACGGGCGTAAACTCAAAAAATAACAGAAAAATAACAGATAGTATGCGGAAAATCGCCGGGGCAAGTGCGCTTCGGCGATTTTTTGTATGTGAAAATGTCGTAGAACCGCCCGTGCCATTTGGTGAGTTTGTTAGAAAATTGCAAAATATGGCAGAAATTGCCGAAAAACTATTTAAATATTCAACGGATTACGATATACTCTTGTCAAGAAGTTCGTTCGGCGCAGAGAGGGGACGAAAACATGAAAAAACGGCGATATTTTGCGGGTGCTGCGGCAATTCTCTTTTTACTTTTGCTTTGCGGATTTGCCCCGCAGAGCATCACGGAAGACAAGGATGCGCAGGTTTTACTGTATGAAACTTATGGTGAAAGCGAGATACTGGTCTACACCGGCCGTACGACGGTGCTGTATCGCCCGGACGGTCGTTCTGCCGAAGCGCCGTTTAATGGGCAATATGCCGTTTTGCATGGCGATACCGTGACGGTTTTCGCCGAAACGGAGGAGTTCCTTGCCGTGGAGCGTTTCAGTGCGGAAACATTGGAGGAAACAGACCTGTTCGCTTTGCCTGTGACGAGCGGCCTGCGCTTTGCGGAAAGCGACAGCGCGGGCAGGCTTTATGCTGTTACCTACGGTGCGCCAAGCACATTGCAAGTGTTTGATGCGGCGGGTGAGCCCCTAACGGAATTCATATTTGAAGATAAAATATTCGGCATACAGACGGTGGATAGTACGCTTTATGTGCTGCTTTCGGAAAGTGCCGTGCAGATTTCGCTTGCGGGAAATATGCCGACACTTTCCGGCACGGCGTTTACCTATGCGCCGGCTGCGCGGCCGTATAAGCTGCTTGGCAGCGACGTGTACGTCAACATGCAGGGCGAAGTGCGCTTGTTTTCCGGAGAAGAGTGGGCGGAAGACACGATCGTGACGGAGGCCATTTTGAGCGGCGACATGATCTACTGGCTTTCGGACACCTCGGAGGTCTCGCGCGTGCGCCGCGGCGACAAGGCGGAGTTCTTCACGCTTTCCGGCGAAGCGGCTGCACTCACCGCAAATGCGGCGATCATCTGGCAAAACGGCGTACTGTGCAGAGAGTCGTTCGGTACATTTGTGCAGCCTACGCCCACACCTTCGCCTATCCCGACACCTACGCCGGAGCCGACCGCGACCCCAAAGCCCTCTAAAACGCCGAAGCCGACGGCTACACCAAAATCGAGCACGACGCCGAAGCCAACGACTACACCGAAACCGACCGCCACGCCGGATCCGGATGTCACGGCGAAGTTGCGTGTTTCCGGCCACATTTTATACGCAGATCCGGGCGTTACGGCAGCAAAGCTACGGGCAGCGTTCCCACAGGCGGAAGTGGAAGTGTACTCGTCATCCTCCGCAGCGGCCTCCGGCAGGCTGAAAACCGGCATGAGCGTGCTGATCGACGACAAGCTGTATACGGTCATTGTGCCCGGCGACATCAACGCTTCCGGCACCGTGAATACGGCCGATATGCGTCTTTTGCAGCGTGTGCTCGTCGGGGAGACGGAACTGACCGACACAGCCGCGCTTGCCGCCGACTTAAATGAAAATGGCAGGCCCGATGCCGCAGACCTTGTTCTGCTCGCCGCCAAAATGCGGCAGGATTAAACCGCATAAAATGGAGATGCCATGGACATAAAAGCCGACGCATATATTGCTTTGACGATCTGAATTTCAGCGTGATGGGGGAGAGAACGTTCAGAAATAGTCATTTGGGTAAAAAGAAAAACCTCAGAAACCGAAATTCCTGAGGTTTTGGTGGGCGCTAACGGACTTGAACCGCTGACCCCCTGCACGTCAAGCAGGTGCTCTAGCCAGCTGAGCTAAGCGCCCAATTTTCTGTTGCTCGATTATTATATAGCAAGTCCCCGAAAAATGCAAGTCTTTTTTGCGAAAAAGTTAAAATTAATTTTCCTTTCGTGAATATCACGAAAAAGTGCGTAAAATTTGGTGCACTGTTCGCAGAAATTTAAGGTTTCTTACAAAACTCATAAGAATCGCACATTTCTATTGTTTATTCCTTTTCTATGCCGTATAATGAAAATACTGAAAACTGTGAATAGAATGTGAATGAAAGCGGATGGCGGTTGCGCATTGCGCTTTGAATACGGAGATTTAGACAGAATTGGAAATCTGAAAACAGACGATGACGTTGGCCTGCACCAAGGCCGGAAAAGGAGAAACCATGAAAACACTGTCATATGTGAACTTTATCATTTCTATTTTATTTATGGCTTGCTACGCGTACCAGGCGGTCTACCTTGCGGCGGCGCTTTTAAAGAAGCAGAAAGTCTTCCAAGCGAAGAAGCTGCACCGCTACGGTGTGCTGATTGCCGCGCGCAATGAGGAAGCCGTCATTGCGCAGCTTATCCGCAGTGTGCGCGCACAGAAGTATCCCGAGGAGCTTATCGATATTTTTGTTGTGGCGGATAACTGCACGGACAACACCGCGCAGGCAGCGCGCGAAGCCGGTGCGGTCGTTTACGAGCGCCACAATACGTATGCCGTGGGCAAGGGCTATGCGCTGCGTTTCTTATTAGAAAACATTTTTAAGAATTTCGGCGAATATGCCTACGACGGTTATTTCGTCTTTGACGCGGACAATATTCTGGATGAGAATTTTATCTCCGAGATGAATAACGTTTTTGACAACGGCTACAAGGTTGTCACGTCCTACCGCAACTCGAAAAACTTTGGCGACAACTGGATCAGCGCGGGCTACTCCATTTTCTTCCTGCGCGAAGCGACGCAGCTTAACCGCGCCCGTATGATGTTCGGTACCAGCAGCTGCGTTTCCGGCACCGGCTTTTTGTTCAGCAGCGAGATTGCACGCGAAAACGGTGGTTGGAAGCATTTCCTGCTGACGGAGGACTTTGAGTTCACCGTGGACCGCATTTTAAAGGACGACACGGTCGGTTACTGCGAAAACGCCATTATTTATGACGAGCAGCCCACGCGGCTTGGGCAGTCCTTTACGCAACGTGCCCGCTGGATTAAGGGCTACTTGCAGGTTTTCAGCCGATACGGCTTCAAAATGCTGAAAAAAACCGTTGTGGATGGCAGTTTTGCCTGCTTCGATATGATTATGAACAACATTCCGTGCCTTGTCTTGACCTGCGTTTCAATCGTGTTTAACGCGATTATGGTCGCGGCGGGCATTGTGACGCGCACGCCGGATATGGGCGTTTGTGTGCTTTCCGTGTGCAGCGGCATTTTCGGTTCTATACTGACGCTGTGGTTCGTCGGCGGTATCACGTGCATCACGCAGAGAAAGCGCATCCGTGCATCGAAAAAAGCGATGTTCTTCGGTTGGCTGTTGTTCCCGCTGTTTATTTTCACCTATGCGATTGCAATGGTTTACGCGGTGTTTACGAACATTGAATGGAAGCCCATTCAGCACAAAGTGGCGCTTAGTGTGGAAGACCTGAACGACACTACCAAAAAATAGCACAAAATTGCACTCAAAAACAGGGCGTGATTTGCTATAATCTATATTTGCTTATAAACGGCACCTGTGATAAAATAGTAAGAGATTACTTTGTCACAAGTGCCGTTTTTTGCGGCAGTACAAATCCTGATTTTTCCCCAGAAGAAAGGAATGGTCACAAACATGGTCACACGCGTATTTGTGGAGAAAAGAAAGGGATTCGATGTTGAAGCACGCCACATGATGGCGGATCTTCGTCAGAATCTCGGCCTCAAGGCTATTGAGGACCTGCGTATTTTGAACCGCTATGATGTTTCCGGTCTTTCCGGCGAGGAGTTCGAGGCGGCAGCCCGCACGATCCTTTCCGAGCCGAATGTAGACAACGTGTACGACGAAAACTACAAGATCTGCAGCGAATATCACGTCTTCGCAACGGAGTTTTTGCCCGGTCAGTATGACCAGCGTGCGGATTCCGCTTCCCAATGCGTACAGCTCTTGACGCAGGGCGAGCGCCCGCAGGTCGCTTATGCAAAAGTGATCGCCGTTAAGGGCGACCTTTCCGAAGAGGAAATGGAGAAGATTAAGAACTATATCGTGAACCCGGTCGAATCCCGTTTGGCATCGATGGAAAAGCCGGAGACGCTTGACATGAAGATCGACGTGCCGGCAGACGTTAAGCGCGTCACGGGCATGATCTCCTGGAGCGACGAGGAGCTTAGAGAATATTACGGCACCATGGGCTTTGCCATGACGTTTGAAGACCTCGCGTTCTGCCGCGATTATTTCCGCGACGAAGAGCACCGTGACCCGAGCGTGACGGAGCTGCGCGTGATTGATACCTACTGGAGCGACCACTGCCGCCACACCACATTCCTTACGCGTCTCAACAACATCGAGATCGAAAAGGGCAAGCTGAGCGGCGCCATCGAAAAGGCACTCGGCGAGTATTTTGCAGCCCGCGAAGAGCTGTATAAGGGCAAGGACAAGCCCGTTTCTCTCATGGACATGGCGGTCATCGGCGCGAAATACCTCAAAAAGCACGGCATGGTAGACGATCTGGACGAAAGCGACGAGATCAACGCCTGTTCCATTGAAGTGCCGGTCACGATCGACGGCAAGACCGAGCAGTGGCTCGTGCAGTTCAAGAATGAGACCCACAACCACCCGACGGAGATCGAGCCGTTCGGCGGCGCGGCAACATGCCTTGGCGGCGCGATCCGCGACCCGCTCTCCGGCAGAGCGTATGTTTATCAGGCGATGCGCGTTACCGGCAGCGGCGACCCGACTGTTCCGTTTAAGGATACGATGAAGGGTAAGCTGCCCACAAGAAAGATTACCACCGGCGCTGCGGCGGGCTATTCCTCCTACGGCAACCAGATCGGCCTTGCGACCGGTCAGGTCACGGAGCTTTATGACCCCGGTTATGTTGCAAAGCGCATGGAGATCGGCGCGGTTATCGGCGCATCTCCGAAGGCGAACGTCAAGCGCTTCGAGCCGAAGCCCGGCGATATCATTGTGCTGCTCGGCGGCGCAACGGGCCGTGACGGCTGCGGCGGCGCAACGGGTTCCTCCAAGGCGCATACGCTCGAGTCCATCGAGGTTTGCGGCGCAGAGGTGCAGAAGGGCAACCCGCCGACCGAACGCAAAATTCAGCGTCTGTTCCGTGACCCGGAGGTTTCCACGCTCATCAAGCGCTGCAACGACTTCGGCGCGGGCGGCGTGTGCGTCGCCATCGGCGAGCTTGCACCGGGCCTTGAGATTGATTTGAACAAAGTCCCGAAGAAGTACGAGGGTCTCGACGGCACCGAGCTTGCGATTTCCGAATCGCAGGAGCGTATGGCGGTCGTGCTCGACCCGAAGGATGTGGAGAAATTCCGCGCTAAGGCGCAGGAGGAAAACCTCGACGCGCAGGTCGTGGCCATCGTCACCGAAGAGCCGAGACTCAAGATGGAGTGGCGCGGCGACCGCGTAGTCGACCTGAGCCGTGCATTCCTCGATACGAACGGTGTGACGCAGAACGCAGACGCGTTCATCAGCGCACCGGATGAAACGAAAAACTACCGCAACGCCGTACCGGCTTGCCTTGAGAATAAATCGCTGGACGAGGCGTTCGCAGAGAACCTCTCCCGCCTCGAGGTCTGCGGCCAGAAGGGCCTTTCCGAGCGTTTCGATGCTTCCATCGGCGCAGGCACCGTTTTGATGCCGTTTGCCGGTAAGTATCAGCTGACGCCGGAAGACGCCATGGTTGCGAAGATTCCGCTGCTCACGGGTGAGACCGATGACGCCACCGCTATGGCTTACGGCTATATTCCGGGTATTGCACGCTTCTCGCCGTTCCACGGCGCAGCGTACGCTGTTGTGGAGAGCCTCTCGAAGCTCGCAGCTGTCGGCGCAGATCCGATGAAGTCCCGCTTGACATTCCAGGAGTACTTCGAGCGCCTGCACGATAAGCCGGAGCGCTGGGGCAAGCCTGCCGCAGCCCTGCTCGGCGCACTCACCGCGCAGCTGAACCTCGGCCTGCCGTCCATCGGCGGTAAGGACAGTATGTCCGGCTCCTTTGAAGACCTCGATGTCCCGCCGACGCTTGTCAGCTTTGCGGTGACGATGACGAAGGCCAGCAAGACGATCTCCGGCGCGTTCAAGAACGCCGGCAGCTACGCCGTGCTGCTGCCGATTCCGGAGGACAAGGAAACCGAGCTCCCGAACTGGGAAGCTTTGAAGGCATACTACAAGAACGTGCTCGCAAAAATCGCGGACGGCTCTGTTCTTTCCGCACACGTCGTCAAGGAAGGCGGCGCGGCTGCTGCCGTTGCGAAGATGGCGTTCGGCAACAAGCTCGGCTTCAAGTTCGAGAAGACTGCCGAAAACGCAGAGCTGCTTTTTGCCCCGAAGGCTGGCGCACTCGTCGTGGAAGTTCCGGCAGATGCGCTTGAGAGCGTCAAGAATACATTCGATGCTGTTGTGCTCGGCACCGTTACCGATACGGCAAAGATTGAGCTGAACGGCAAAGCGCTCGACTTGGACGACCTCATTGAGACCTGGAACGGCAAGCTCGAAAAAATCTTCGCGAATAAAGCGGAGACCGTCGCCGTAGAATATGATGTGCCGCTCGATAACCACAAGTACACCGGTTCCCCGGTCATCCGTGTCGCAAAGCCGAAGGTATTCATCCCGGTATTCCCGGGCACCAACTGCGAGATCGACACGAAGCGTGCGTTTGAAAAGGCGGGCGCAGAGACCGAGATCCTTGTTGTGCAGAACCTCTGCGCAAAGGACATCGAATACACCATCGACCGCATGGAAAAGGCAATCCGCTCCTCCCAGATTATCATGATCCCGGGCGGATTCTCCGGCGGCGACGAGCCGGAGGGCTCCGGCAAGTTCATCGCGACAACGTTCCGCAACCCGAAGATTGCACAGGCGGTCACGGACCTGCTCGATACGCGCGACGGTCTTGTGCTCGGCATCTGCAACGGCTTCCAGGCGCTCATCAAGCTCGGTCTTGTCACCTACGGTAAAATCGTGGACCTCAAGGACGACGACCCGACCTTGACGTTTAACACGCTCGGCCGCCACGTTTCCCGCATGGTCTACACTCGCGTGACAAACACGAAGTCTCCGTGGCTCTCCGGCGTCAACGCAGGCGATGTCTTCGCCATCCCGGTCTCCCACGGTGAGGGCCGCTTTGTGGCGGATGACGCAGCGCTGAAAAAGCTCATCGAAAACGGCCAGATTGCCACGCAGTACACCACGCCGTGCGGCAAGGTGAGCGGCGACATCACATGGAACCCGAACGGCTCCGTGTGCGGCATTGAGGGCATCACAAGCCCGGACGGCCGCGTCTTCGGCAAGATGGGCCACAGCGAACGCAAAGGCGAAAACCTCTACTTTAACGTGCCGGGCGAAAAGGATCAGCAGATCTTTGAGAGCGGCGTGCGTTACTTCAAGTAATAAAAGGCAGAAACGCCTTATAAAATTCCGGTATGCGCGGGCAAAATGCTGCCCGCGCAGCCGCGTATAAGGACAATTTGGTTATGGACATTTTACAGAAAAGAACATGGGCGCAGATCGACCTCGACGCGGCGGCGCACAATTTTAAGGAAATTCGCCGCTATGTCGGCAACCGGTCGATGGTCTGCTGTGTGATTAAGGCGGATGCCTACGGGCATGGCGCGGTGCGCATGGCAGAGGAATACGAAGCCCTCGGCGCAGACTGGCTGGCGCTTTCCAACATTGAGGAAGCCTTGCAGGTGCGTCGTGCGGGCATCAAGCTGCCGCTGCTCGTGCTGGGCTATACCCCGGCGGAAGCCGCAGACGTGCTTGCCGAAAACGACATTGCGCAGTGCGCGTATTCTGCAGAATACTGCGCGGCGCTCTCCGAAAACGCCGTAAAAAGCGGCGTTAAGGTGAAGATTCACGTCAAGGTCGATACCGGCATGAGCCGCCTCGGATTCTATTTTCAGGACATTGAGCGCGACAAGGAGGCCGTAAGCGTTGTGGCAGAAGCGTGCCGCCGCCCGGGGCTTATCCCGGAGGGCATCTTCACGCATTTTGCCGTGGCAGATGGTGGCGAGAATGGCAAGGCATTTACCTTGAAGCAGTTCTCGTGCTTTATGGCGCTCATCGTAGAGCTTGAAAAGCAGGGCATCACGTTTAAAATTCACCACTGCGCGAACAGCGGTGCAATCCTCGATTACCCCGAGATGCACCTCGATATGGTGCGTGCGGGCGTGATTTTATACGGCATGGAACCGTCGCTCAGCGTGGAGCATCACGCGGATTTCCGCCCGGTGCTCAGCCTGCACTCCGTCATTTCGCACGTGAAGGAGATTGAGCCCGGATCGGACATCAGTTACGACCGCACGTTCACCGCAAAGGAGCGCATGCGCGTCGCGACCATTCCGGTCGGCTACGCAGACGGCTACTCCCGCAGGCTTTCGAACCGCGGCAGTGTGCTCATTCACGGTACGCGCTGCCCGATTTTAGGTAAAGTCTGCATGGACCAGTGCATGGTGGATGTTTCCGCCGTGCCGCAGGCGAAGGTAGGGGACACCGTAACGCTCATCGGCCGCGACGGCGAGGATGAGATTACCGCGGCGGAAATTGCCGGCATCATGGAGACAATCCACTATGAAGTGGTGTGCAACATCTCAAAGCGCGTCACACGCGTCTACCTGAAAAACGGCAAAGAAGTCAGTGTTCTGGACTGTATTTTGGACAAATATTGATTGTAAAGCAGCGGCCTTTGGCTTCGTTCAGCCGGGTCGCTGCTTTAAATTTATAGTGATTTGGAAGGGTGAAAGTGATGGAAAAGCTTTTAAAGCTGCGCGATGAAATGAAAGAGGATTTGCTGCACGGTTCTATTTTCCCGTTCTGGGAGCAATATACCATCGATCACGAAAACGGCGGCTTTTACGGCGCCGTGACGGTCGATAAGGTTATTCACAAGGACGCGTCCAAGGGCCTCGTGCTGAATGCACGTTTGCTGTGGACATTTGCGGGCGCGTACCGCATTTTCGGCGACGAGAAGTATAAGGAGCTCGCCGACCGCGCGTTTAACTATATCGTTGAGCGCTTCTGGGACCACAAAAACGGCGGCGGTTTCTGGATGCTGCATGCAGACGGCTCTGTGGAAGACGACACAAAAATGACCTACGGCCAGGGCTTTTTGCTGTATGCGTTCTCCGAGTACGTCCGCGCAACGGGCAGCGAGGAAGCACGCAGATATGCCGATATGACGTATGATTACATCGAAAACGAGTGCAAAGAGGGCAACTATTACCTTGAAAACGCACGCGGCACGGGCAGCAGCAACGGCGCCATTACGGAGGCGGGCAACCTTTCCATGAACACGCACATCCACATTCTGGAGCCGATGACGTGCTACTTCCGTATTCGCCACGATGCCTGCGTGGAGGAGAGCCTTGTGAACCTCATCGAGATCACCGCACGCAGAATTTACGACACCGAGCACCACCATTTTGTCATGTTTTTCAACGATAAAATGGAGCCGCTGCCGGGCGAGGTTTCGTTCGGCCATGACATTGAGGGTTCCTGGCTGTTGACGGAAGCTGCCGAAGTGCTCGAAAAGTACGGCGCAGATAAAGCCCGTGCGGAAAAGCTCCTTGAGGAAGCGAAGGAGGTCGCCATCAATATGGTGAACTTCACGCTGAGCCACGGCATGGATACGGACGGAGGTCTGTTTGACGAGGGTCACGAAGAAGGCGGCATCGCTGTGCCGAATAAGGTCTGGTGGGTGCAGGCGGAAGCCGTTGTCGGCAGCGTGAACGCATGGCAGATTACGGGCGACGAGAAGTATCTCGATTCCGCGCTGAAGAGCTGGGCATACATCAAAGCTGAAATCATCAACGGCCCGGCGGGCGAGTGGTTTGCAAGCGGTAAAAATTCCCCGGACGAGGAAAATTCACACCTGCTGTGCGGCCCGTGGAAGTGCCCGTACCACAACGCCAGAGCCGCGTTTGAAATTTACGAGCGCTGCAAGGCACTGGAAAAGTAAACAGCAACAGCAAAGCCCTGCCGAGAAAATTCCCGGTAGGGCTTTTGTCATGTTAACGCAGGCTTACAATACAAAACGGCCGCTCTCCGAATACTCGAAAAGCGGTCGCTTTCTTATTTATTCAGTAATTCGTCAACCTCGACGGGTTCCAGCTCTTTTAATGCCGGGTGGTCGGTCAGCGTTTTCAGCATGCGCCAACCGAAATGATCTTCTTCCAAATTCTCCGGCACGGGACGGAAGCCGAAATCAAGGTACAGCTTTGCGGCGACCCACGTGGTGGTCTGGGTGAGCACGAACAGCTCTTTGTAGCCGAGCGCCTGCAAACGGTGCAGCGTGTGCGCGATGAGCGGGCGGGAAAGTCCCTTGCCTTGCGCGTCGCGGCTTACGGAAACCCAATGCAGCCAGCCACCGGGCAGCTTTTCATCGAAAAACGCCGTTGCGGTCGCAACCTTCTTGCCGTTCGGGTCGACGATGAAGAACATTCTGTCGGGCAGAACGTCTTCGTGCTTGCCGTAGTAGCGCTGCCACGCGTCCACGCCTTCCTCAAAAGTCGAAAACTCTTTCGCCGATTTTTCAATCTCAATCCACGTATCGCGGTCGCCGGGGGTGTAGGTTGTGAACGAATACCCCGTGGGCAGATCGTAATGCGGAATTTCCGTTTCCGCCGGCATGGTCATGAACAGATGGTAGTACTTCAAACGGCTGTCGTGATTATCTAAATGTAAAGAAGCTAAGTCTTTCATAGATTTGATTATGAATTAGGATTCATTTCTGCCGCAGCATTTCTTGTATTTCTTGCCGCTGCCGCACGGGCACGGGTCGTTTCTGCCGGGCTTTTTGCCGTTTTTGCGCACCGGCTGCTTGACGGCCGGCGTATCGGAGGATGTTGTGCCGGTCTCCTTGGCGACGGCTTCACGCTTCGGTGCTTCCGGCGTCTTCAGGCGCACAGTCAGAATCATGCGGGCGGTGTTTTCGCGGATCGTGTCGATCATCGCGTCAAACATGTCAAAGCCCTCTTCGCGGTATGCAATGACCGGGTCTTGCTGGCCGTAGGCGCGCAGACGGATGCCCTTCTGGAGCTCATCCATCGCATCGATGTGATCCATCCACTGCGTATCGACGTTCTTCAGCAGCACCACGCGCTCCACTTCACGCATGATCGGCGGGGTGAACGCCTTTTCACGCAAGTCGTAAAGCTTGTGCGCACGCTCCTTGAGAAAATCGATGACCGTTTGCTGCTCGAGATCCTCAAACGCCTGACCCTCATAGTGCAGCTCATCCGGATTGACCATCCAGCCGAGGTAGTGGTCGCGCAGACCGCGGAGATCCCAGTCGTCGTGCAGGGTGTTCTCCGGCAAGAAGCGCTTGACGTTCGCTTCGATGGCCTGATCGATCATGGACATAATCTGCGGCTTCACGTTGTCGCCGTTCAGCACACGGTCGCGCTGCTCATAGATGATCTCGCGCTGGCGGTTCATCACGTCGTCATACTGCAGAACGTTCTTACGAATGGCAAAGTTTCTGCCCTCGACCTTCTTCTGTGCGTTTTCGATGGTGTTGGAGAGGATAGACGCTTCGATCGGCATGTCCTCGTCCACATTCAGGCGGTCCATAATGGTCTGGATGCGGTCGCCGCCGAACAGACGCATGAGGTCGTCTTCAAGAGAGATGTAGAAGCGGCTCTTACCGGGATCGCCCTGACGGCCCGCACGGCCGCGCAGCTGGTTATCAATACGGCGAGATTCGTGGCGCTCCGTGCCGATGATGTACAGGCCGCCGAGCTTGCGAACTTCCTCTGCCTCCGGCGCAATCTCCGCTTTGTATTTTTTGTTGAGCTCCGCAAAGGTCTTGCGGGCATTCAAAATCTCTTCATCGTCCGTGTAGCCGTAGGCGGAAGCCTCGCCGATGAGCTCCTCAGAGAACTGCATGCGGCGCATTTCGGCACGCGCCATGAACTCTGCGTTACCGCCGAGCAGAATATCCGTACCACGGCCGGCCATGTTCGTTGCGATGGTCACGGCGCCCTTACGGCCTGCCTGTGCGACGATTTCGGCTTCTTTTTCATGGTACTTTGCGTTCAGCACTTCGTGCTTGATGCCGCGGCGCTTCAGCATGGCGCTGAGCTGCTCGGATTTTTCAATCGTGATGGTACCGACCAGCACCGGCTGGCCTTTTTCGTGGTGCTCGATGATGTCGTTGATAACGGCATTGAACTTGCCCTTTTCGGTCTTGTAAACAACGTCCGGGCAGTCTTCACGAATCATCGGCTTGTTTGTCGGAATCTCTACAACGTCCAGTTTGTAAATTTCGCTGAACTCGGATTCCTCGGTCATGGCCGTGCCGGTCATGCCGGAGAGTTTGTTGTAAAGGCGGAAGAAATTCTGGAACGTGATGGTTGCAAGCGTTTTGCTTTCGCGCGCGATTTTCACGCCTTCCTTCGCTTCAATGGCCTGGTGCAGACCTTCGTTGTAGCGTCTGCCGTACATCAGACGGCCGGTGAATTCATCAACGATGATGACTTCGCCGTCGCGCACGACGTAATCGATATCGCGCTGCATGATGCCGTTCGCCTTGATCGCCTGATTGATGTGGTGCTGAATGGTGATGTTGTCCGGGTCCGTGAGGTTTTCCAAGCTGAAGAACTGCTCGGCTTTTTTTACGCCGCGCTTGGTGAGCGTTGCGGTCTTCTGCTTTTCGTTGATGATATAATCGTAATCCTCGTAGATCTCGTCATTGTCTTCCTTTTCGTTCGTCTCCGCCACGCGGATAGGGCGCAGGGTCTTTGCGAAGCGGTCGGCGACATTGTAAAGCTCCGTGGACTGCTCGCCCTGACCGGAAATGATGAGCGGGGTACGCGCCTCATCGATGAGGATGGAGTCCACCTCGTCCACGATGGCGAAGTTATGGCCGCGCTGCACCTTGCGCTCTTTGTAGGTGACCATGTTGTCACGCAGGTAGTCAAAGCCGATCTCATTGTTCGTTGCGTATGTGATGTCGCAGGCGTAGGCTTTTTTCTTTTCGTCCGGCTCCATGCCGGGGATGGCAAGGCCTACGGTGAGACCGAGGTAGTTGAACACACGCGCCATCATTTCGCCTTGATATTTTGCAAGGTAATCGTTGACGGTGACGATGTGAACACCCTTGCCGCTTAAAGCGTTGAGGTACGCCGGGAGGGCAGCGGTGAACGTCTTGCCTTCGCCGGTCTTCATCTCGGCGATGCGACCCTGATGCAAAATGATGCCGCCGATAATCTGTACCGGGAACGGCTTGATGGAGAGCACACGCCACATGGCTTCGCGGCACGTTGCGAACGCTTCGGGCAGGATGTCGTCAAGGGAAGAGCCGAGGGAGAGGCGCTCTTTCAACACGGCGGTCTGGCCCTTCAACTCCTCATCTGTCATTTTTGTGTATTTGTCATCGAGCGCGAGCACCGCTTGCTTAAGCGGTTCAATGCGCTTTAATTCTTTCTTGCTGTAGCTGCCGAACAGCTTTGTGAGTAGGTTCATGGTTCGGGAACACTTTCCTTTCTTTCGCGCGGATTCCCCGCGCGCGGCATATAAATCAGTATAGCATGGAACAGCATAAAAAAGCAAGCGATAGGGGCATATTCATGAAAACTTTATAGGTGATCAAAAAGAAGCGCATTTTAAAACGCAAAAACGGCAGTGCAATTCGAGAAAAACAGCAAAATACAGGATAGCCTTAGCCGAAATGCACAAAAAACTCTTTTTTTCCAAATCATAAACAGCTTATGAACAAAATGTGACTTTTTATTCGGTTTTCTCTTGATTTTCGCAAAATTAGAGGCTATACTATAGGTAACAATTCCTGTTTTTCCGATGTGTGCAAACCATAACTGGTCAAAAAAACGAAGAACAGGAAATTCTTTAATTTATAGGAGAGTGAACATCCTTGGACAAATTCTTCAAAATTTCCGAGCGTGGCTCGAACGTCCGCACAGAGATCATTGCCGGTCTCACGACGTTCTTCGCGATGGCTTACATCGTAGTCACGAACCCGAACCAGATTGTTAGCTTCAACCATCTGGCTCCGGATGCCGACCCGGCCTTCCAGCAGATTTGGAACGCTGTGTATGTCGCATCCATTCTGGCAGCAATCATCGGTACGCTGCTGATGGCTCTGTATGCGAAGATGCCGTTTGCACAGGCTTGCGGCATGGGTCTGAACTCCTTCTTCTTCGTATCCTTCATTCTGCCGGAAATCATCTCCGGCGGCGACGTCATCAAGGGCTACCATGCAGGCCTCGTCATCATTCTGGTTTCCGGTATTGTCTTCCTGCTGTTCTCTGTCACGGGTCTCCGTGTCAAGGTTGCAAAGGCTCTTCCGGACTGCCTCAAGAAAGCAATCCCGGCCGGTATCGGTCTGTTCATCGCTTTCCTCGGCTTCCAGAATGTCGGCATCATCCAGACTAACCAGTACACGCTCGTTCAGTTCGTTGATATCCACGGCGCACTGAAGGCAGGCGCATTCTTTGCGGATGTTGAAGGTGTAAAGGCATTTATGCCGGCCATCCTCGCATTCCTCGGTCTGCTCGTCATTGCAATTCTTGAAAAGCACAACGTCAAGGGCGGCGTGCTCATCAGCATCGCAGGCATTTCCGTTCTGTACTATCTCCTTTCCGGTACGACCCCGACCTTCGACATGAGCCAGATCGGCCAGACCTTTAAGGATTTCGGCTCCATCGGCATCACCGGTGTGTTCCAGGCTGACGCTTGGAAGCGTGCGTTCACAGGCTCTGAGCTCGGCGGCATCTTCTCCGCAATCATGCTCGTCGTTACGTTCTGCCTCGTCGATATGTTCGACACCATCGGCACCCTGTACGGCACCGCTTCTCAGGCAAACATGCTGGACAAGAACGGCGATCCGATCAACGTTAACCAGTGCATGACCAGCGACTCCGTTGCAACGGTTGCGGGCGCTGTTTGCGGTACTTCCACCTGCACCACGTTCGTTGAGTCCGCTGCTGGCGTTGGCGCCGGCGGCAGAACCGGCCTTACGAGCCTTGTTGTTGCAATTTGCTTCGCGGTTTGCCTGTTCCTCAGCCCGGTCGCTTCTCTTGTTCCGACCTGCGCTACGGCTCCGGCACTCATCTATGTCGGCGTTCTGATGATGAAGGGCTTCGCAAAGGTCGATATGTCCGACCTGCGCAGCGCTGTTCCGGCGTTCCTCGCTCTCATCATGATGCCGCTGACCTACTCTATCTCCAACGGTATCGGTATCGGCGCGATCGCTTATGTGCTCATCACGCTCTTCACCGGTAAGTACAAGAAGAACGACATCGGTATCACCATTATCGCTGCGCTCTTCGTCATTAAGTTTGTCTTTGTTACGATGTAATTCGTACATAAAACGAACTTTAGCTTGAGATAACATAAGAGGCGCTCGCTTGTGATTTTTCACGGCGGGCGCCTTTTTTCGTTTTATTGCGCGGTTTTGTCCTGCTATACTTTGGGCATATCGGACGAGTAAAAGGAGCAGGCGATGAAACAGGCGGATAGTTTGCTTTTAAACGCGTTGAAAGCAGCGATACATAACGAAAAAGCGGTGCTCGGTGTGCTGCCGCAGGAAACACAGACGGAGCTTTTGCGCCAGGCGGTGCGCCACGGCGTGCTGCCGCTTGTTCTTGATGCGTGCGGCAAGGCACTGAAAGCTGCGCGGCAAATGGCGTTTTGCCAAACGGCAGAGCAGATTTTGAAAACGCAGGTATTTTTACAGCTTTACAGCAAGCTGCGCGAAATGAAATTGCATCCGCTCGTGCTGAAAGGCCCGGTGTGCGCTGCGCTGTACCCGAAGCCGGAGCTGCGGCTGTTCTCGGATGTCGATTTACTGGCGGTTTCGGGTGAATTTGACCGCGCACGCAATGCTTTATTGCGGCTCGGCTGCCGCACAGCAGGGGAGAGTGTCGATCCGCTTGAACAGACATTTTACCTGCCCGGCAGTCCGCTCGTTTTGGAACTGCACGGCGCGGCGTTCCCGGAAAACGATGCGTACGGGCACATGAACGCCTTTTTTGCGCATGAAAAGCTGCGCACGGAAACCGTTTCCGTGCAGGGCGAAGAAATTTATATGCTCGGCGCGAACGAGACGGTTTTGTACCTTTTGTGCCACAGCTTAAAGCACTTTCTGCACGGTGGGTGCGGCATCCGCGCGGTGTGTGATTTGCTGTTGTTTGCCGAAAAGCATGAAAAGGAGCTTGACAAACTGTATTTGCGCCGCTGCTGCGAAAAGCTTTCGGCACTCGAATTTTTGACGGCGCTCTTTGAAATCGGCGAGAAATATCTCGGCTTTGAGAAAACGGAAAGCTTTGCGCTGCTTCGCGTGCACCCCGCGCAGGATGAGACTGCGCTTTTAGAGGATATTTTGGCAGGCGGCGTGCACGGTGCGGCAGAAAAAAGCCGCTTGCACAGTGCGAACATGACGCTGCACGCGGCGGCTGTGCAGAACGCAGGAAAACGCGAGCGCTTTTCCGTGCTGCGTGCGGCGTTCCCCTCTGCAAAAGCGCTGCATTGCGCGCCGCATAGCTTGCCTGCCGCATGGGGAAGGCGGCTTATACGCTACGGTAAGGAAAGCATTCAAAACCGTACGAGTCTTAGAAAAAGTGTCGAGATCGGCAAGCGGCGCGTGACGCTTCTCAAAACATATCACCTCATAAAATAAGCCGGCGGCTGCGCCCAACTCGGGTACAGCCGCCGGTGCTTTATTTTTGATTAACGGATGCGGAACGTCTTGATCTCATACGGCTTGATGGTGAATTTGAATGTACCGCCTTCGACCGGGACATCCGTGAGCGCATTCTCCTGCAAGTCACACTCCGTAACGGAAGCGATGGGGCGGTTCCAATGCAGTTTTGTCGTTGTGCGGGCGTTTTCACATTCGTACAGACGCACGATCACGCCGTCGCCGTCTTCCGCCTGCTTGACGGTTTCCCAAATGACGTTTTTTGCGTCCACACTCGCGAGAGAGTACGCTTCGCCTGCTATGCCGCCTGTGGTGGCGCGCACAGGCTGATTCAGGAAGTACGCCTGCGCTACGGTCTCCGCGCTGCGCCATGTTTCGGCGTGCGGGTAGAGTGCGTAGGTGAATACGTGCATCTCCTGATCGGCGACAGGGTTCGGCTCTGTGCCGGATTTGATGAGCGTCAGCGCCATTTCGCCGTTGTGCACGGAGTGACCGTATTTGCAGTCGTTTAACAGGCTGATGCCGTAGTGACCCTCGGAAACATCGATCCACTTTTGGCCGCAGCTCTCAAAGCGTGCCTGATCCCAGCTCGTGTTCTGATGTGTTTTGCGCGTCACGTTGCCGAACTGAATCTCAAATGTTGCTTCGTCCGTGTGTACGTCCATCGGGAAGTGGGATTTCAGGAGGTGCTGGTGCTCTTTCCAGTCGACCGTCGTCTCAAAGTCGATGCGCGGGCACGCGGCGTAGAAGTGAATTTTCTGGCAGATGACCGAACGGCTGACCTTGCGCTCCATCTCGAGAGTTGCGCGCACGGGGCCGCGTTCCGTCCATTCCATGCGCTGCACGATGCGCAGACGGTAAAGCTCATCACAAATGCGCTCCACACGTTTAGCGAGATACCTCATAGTTGCAACTCCTTTTCTATAGCGGTTGGGGTCTCGTAAAAACTGGTGCTTTTGACTTGATTTTAGCATAATAAGGTACAGAAAACAAGATAAAATGCACAGATTCTTCCGGCTTTTCATACGTTAGAATTGTCTTTATGCACACGTCGCGTCGAAAATGCAGAAAAACAAGTTATTTATGCACAGAACACAAAAAATAATTGAAAATCAGCGGAAAGTACGCTATACTAAATCTATAAATCAGAGCGTATTTTGAGAAAAGCAACGGTGGCTCAGCCCCGAAAAACAGCGGTTTTGGAGTGCTGTATTCAAATCACATCACATAGAAAACAGAGGAAAAAATATGCGAAATAAGGCTTGGATCCTTTTGCTTTTTGCCACGCTTATGGCGCTGCTTTGCGCATGCAGCGATACGGCACAGCAACCGGAGACGGAAAAACCGAAAATACGTATCGGCGGCACAACGTATGCGCCGTATTTTTACCGCAATATCGGCGGCAACTATACCGGCATCGACGTGGAGATTGCCGAGGAAGCCTGTGCGCGTATCGGGTATGAGCCGATCTTCGTGGAGCTCGATATTGACAAGGGCTTTGAGCTTTTGGATGAAGACTATGTGGATTGCCTTTGGTGCTGCCTGACGATGGAAGGCAAAGAAGATAAGTTTATTTGGGCAGGGCCGTATATGTACACGCAGCGCGTGGTCGTGGTGCCGGCGGACAGCGAGATTGAAACACTGGAAGACCTTGCCGAAAAGTGCGTGGCGGTGCAGGCCGGCTCTATAAGCGAGGAGATCATTTTAAAAGGGCTGAACCCGAATTTGCCGGAGATTACGGACCTTTCCACATTCAGCACGATGGGCGAGGTGTTTACTTCGCTGCGCAAGGGCTATGCGGATGCGGCCATCGGGCATGAAAGCTCGCTGAGATTATATACGGACGAATACCCGGACGGCTACCGCTACCTCAACATGAACATGTACAGCGACGCCGTGGGCGTGGCATTTAAACCGGACGGCGATGCAGTACTGGCAGAAAAGCTGACGCAGACGCTGCTTGAAATGCGCGAAGACGGCACAACGGCCGCTATTGTGAAAAAATATGGGTTGGATGCCGAAAAAAGCGTGAACGGAGGTACCGAATGATGCCGAAGTTCAAGGGAAAAACAAAACCGAAGCTCCATAAGCCGAGCATGGAAACGGTCATGCGGTGGATGGTCACGCTTCTTCTCGGCTTTGTTGTGCTGCTGCCGGTATTTGCAGGCGTAACACAGTATGAACAGAACAGGGCGAAAGCGGATGTTGAGGACGTACTCGCTTTTATGCAGACGAGCTGCCGTAAGTACGACAACTACCGCTTGGCCAATACCACCGAAGCGCTGCAAGATATTTTGACCAAAGTCAAAACACTGACGGCGTACCGTTACGAAGAGGAAGATGCGCTTTTAAACGAAAACCGCTTACAGAGCTATGCGAAATTTCAGTATTTGACCGGCATTTTTGTTTTGGATGAAAATTTCTCCGTGCTGGCTCATTACGACAAAGCGGGCAAGGATGAAAGTCTGCTGCTTAGCCAGATAACTGGGGACAAAAATGCGACGGATATTTTGAACTATCCGCAGAAAACCTATGCCGACCAGATCTGTTTAAACGACAATACGTATAACTACGCCATTTCCGCACGGCAGGATAAACCGGGCCTCGTTATTTGCTATACGGATATCACGCGCTTTCAAAACGATAAAAATGAGCTTTCTCTCTCCAATATGCTGGATGCTGAAATGTTCCGGCAGGATGTGACCGTCGTCATCACGGACGGCATGCGCGTTATCAGCACGAATTGCGAGCAGCTGGAGAACACGCTTGTGCAGTATTATCCTATTGCTGACGTGCTCGTTGGAGGGGAGCAACTTACACCGGACACATTGCTGCAATTAAAAAACGACAGCGGCACATGGTACGGTATGTTCACCCAGTACAGAGATTATTATTTGTATGCCTTTTTCCCGAGTCGCGTAGTCTACGCAAGTCGCCGCGGTTGGATGCTGCTGTTTACGGCAATCTACCTGTTTTGCGGCATGGGGTACCTTATTTGGCGGCAGTACAGTAAAAAGCGCCGCTTACTGCGTATGGAAAAGGAATACCACCTTGTCAGCGCCATTTCGAGCATTTACCTGTCAAACCTGCTCATTCACCCGCAGGACGATACATGGGAGCCCGTTGTGCAGAGTGAGCGCATGAAAGCAATTACAAACGGTGTTTTAAGCGCAAAAGCCATGCTGGAAAAGTTTAACACCGAGTGCGTAGCCGAGGCGTACCGGGAGGAATTCCGTGCGTTTACGGACCTCGATACCGCTCAGCAGCGCTTAGAGGGCAAGGCTTTTGACGGCTTCACAATGGAAAATGTGGAGGGCAAGTGGTACCAGCTTCTTCTTGTGCCGCAGCGCCGCTTTACGCACCGGGAAAAGCCGAGCTCACTCATGCTTTTGTTCCGCGATGTTTCGGAGCAAAAGGAGCGCGATATGGAATATCAGGAAAACCTGCGCCGCGCAGCAGAGGAAGCTACCCTTGCAAACGCCGCCAAAACGGATTTCCTGCGCCGCATGAGCCATGACATCCGCACACCGATCAACGGCATCCGCGGCATGGTACAGATTGCCGACCGTTTCCCGAATGACGCGAAAAAGCAGGCGGAATGCCGCGCAAAGATTATGCGGTCTTCGGATTTTCTTTTAGAGCTTGTAAACGATGTGCTCGATATGAGCAAGCTGAAATCCGGCGAAATGCAGCTTGAGGAAGTGCCGTTCAATTTGAACGAGCTGCTGCACGATGTGGGCACGCTGCTCTCCACGCAAGCGCAGGCGCGCGGTATTACGTATACCATCACAATGGAAGATAAGCGCGAAAAGCATGTCATCGGTAGCCCGCTGCATTTAAGACAGATCTTTCAAAACATCGGAGGCAACGCCATCAAGTATGGCAGAGCCGGCGGCTATGTACATGCTACGTGCAGCATTGTTTCACAAACAGAGAACACCGTTCGCTACCGCTTTATCTGTGAAGATAACGGCTGCGGCATGAGCGAAGAATACCAAAAGCATATGTTTGAGCCGTTCTCGCAGGAAAATTCCGGTGCACGCACTACGTATCAGGGTACAGGGCTCGGCCTTTCCATCGTGAAAAAACTCGTGGATGCCATGGGCGGCACCGTCACCGTGGTCAGCGAAAAGGGCGTGGGCACCACATTCATCACGGAGATTCCGCTGAAGCTCGACCCCGCGGCGTTTGATGCCGAAAAGCCGGAGGAAGAGATCGATACCACCGTGTTCCGCGGGCTGCATGTGCTGCTTGTGGAGGATAACGAAGTGAACATGGAGATTGCGGCGTTCCTGCTTGAGGACAGCGGCGCCGAGGTCACAAAAGCATGGAACGGCGCAGAGGGGCTGGAGAAATTCAACGCCTCGGCCCCGGGTACGTATGATCTCATCTTAATGGACATCATGATGCCCGTGATGAACGGTTTGGAGGCGGCAGAGAAAATCCGCGCGCTCGACCGCCCGGATTCGGAGACCGTGCCGATCTTCGCCATGACGGCAAACGCGTTTTCCGACGACGCCGCCCGCAGCCGCAAAGCCGGTATGAACGAGCACCTCACAAAGCCGCTCGACCTTGAAAAGATCACAAAAGCGGTGCGCAAATACTGCAAGAAAAATAGCCGATAAAAGCCATAAAACGGCGGTGTGCCTTTAAAAGCGGTTGCGCCGCCGTCTTTTTATGAGCTGCAGTGTGCCTGTTTCTACCAAAACACCAATGTGCGGAAATTTCATAAATTGATTCTGAAAATAAGATGAATTCCTGTGGGAATTTTCTCCACATGAAGCTTGAAATCATAGTGTTGATATGATAAAATAATAGCGCGAATTTTGCAATTCTGGTGCTTTATGCAGAAAAAGAGAATTTTGGACGCGGTTTTCGCATTTTAAGCCTATAAAACTGCTCGATTATGCGAAAAGCAGCATAAATATACGAAATACGAAGCTCGGTTTAGAAAGGGAGGACGTTCCATGGCTTATATGCGACTTGGCGATCTGCTGATTGCGGCAGGTGCCATTACGCAGGAGCAGCTTGAAGAAGCGCTGACCATTCAAAAGCAGAAGAAAGAACGTCTCGGCGACGTTCTGATTGAAAGTAACATCATCACGGAGCGGCAGCTCATTGAAGCACTGCAAATGCAGCTCGGCGTCGATTTCATTGATTTAACGGCGATCTCCATTCCGTTGGAGCTCGCCAAATTTGTGCCGCGCGCCATCGCGAAAAAATACAACGTGGTGCCGGTAAAGCTTGTAAAAGACGAGCTCTTTGTTGCCATGAGCGATCCGTTGAACTTCGTTGCGCAGGAAGAGATTAAGGCCGCTTCGCATAAACGCGTTGTGCCGATGATCTCCACGCGCCGCGCGACCGAGCAGGCCATCGGCACATTGTACGGCAGCGAAGGCACGGCCCGCGCCATTGAAGAAATGAAGCGAGAGGTCGGCACATCCACACCGGATATCGTGCCGGTGCAGATGAACCAAACGGATGCCGGCAACGCGTCTGCCGCGCCGACGATCCGCTTTGTAAACTCCGTCATTGAGCGCGCCTTTTTGGAGCGCGCGAGCGACATCCACCTTGAGCCGCAGGAGGGCGAAATGGTGGTGCGCATGCGTATCGACGGCATTTTGAGAAAGATTTTGACCGTGCCCGCAAACTTGCAGAGCAACGTTATTTCCCGCCTGAAAATCATGGGCGGCATGAATATTTCCGAGCGTAAGATCCCGCAGGACGGCCGTGCCATGGTGCAGGTGCGTCACCACGAGATCGACCTGCGTATCTCGTCCATGCCGACGATCTACGGCGAAAAGGTTGTTTTGCGTTTGCTCGATAAATCCGGGCATACGATCACGAAGCAGTCCATCGGCCTTGAGGGCACAGATCTGCAAAAGTATGATGCGCTGCTCAAAAACAGCAGCGGCGTGATTTTGATTGTGGGACCGACCGGTTCCGGTAAATCCACGACGATGTGCGCCATGCTGCAGGAGCTTGCAAATGAGGAAACGAACCTCATGACGCTGGAGGACCCGGTGGAATACAACATTCCGGGTGTTAACCAGTGCCAGATCAACGAAAAGACCGGCATGACGTTTGCGGCAGGACTGCGCGCCATCTTGCGTCAGGACCCGGATGTCATTTCCGTCGGTGAGATTCGCGACGGCGAGACGGGCGCCATTGCCATTCGTGCTGCTATTACGGGCCATTTGGTGCTTTCCACCTTGCATACGAACGACGCCGTTTCCGCCATCGACCGTCTGGTCGATATCGGTGTGGAGCCGTATCTCATTTCCAGCGCGCTGCGCGGCGTCATTTCCCAGCGCCTTGTGCGCAAGGTCTGTCCGCACTGCAAGAAGGCGTATAGGCCGGAGGCGGAGGAGCTTGCCATGCTCGGCCTGCCGGAGGACGCCAACGTGCAGTTCTACCGCGGCGAGGGCTGTCAGGAGTGCTACCACACCGGCTACAAGGGTCGCCGTGCCGTCTTTGAAATCTTCATGCTCAACGGGCGCATTCGCCGCATGGTTACAGAAGGCGCAAAGTACGATGCGCTTTTAAGGGCAGCGGTGGAGACGAACTTTGTTACGATGCGCGAAAATTGCCGTAACCTTGTTTTGCGCGGCGAGATCAGCGCAGCGGAAGCCGCGCGCGCCATCAATTCCACAGCGGATTGACATTCTGCTGAAAACCTGTTGAAAACTTGCTCATAACTTTCGGAAAGGACGCAGTCGCCGCGTTTCGGCGATGGTTTTAATATGCTTGAAATCAGCGAAATCATCGCGCAGGCGCAGCAAAAAGGCGCTTCCGATATTCATATTGTCACCGGCCTGCCGGTGAAATGCCGCATAGACGGCAGGGTGCAGAACCTCACGGAGAAAGTCCTCACGTGGGAAGACTGCGAATACTACGCAAAATGCCTTGCGGGCGACCTTTTCCACGAGATCGAATGCATCGGCGAGCTTGATTTGGCGCGGACGTTTCCGTGCGGAGCGCGAACCAGAATCAATCTGTTCCGCCAGCAGGGGGCGGTTTCGGCGGCGATCCGTATTTTGGCGGATACCATCCCGGAGATCGAGGCGCTGAATTTGCCGCCGGTCGTTTCCGAATTCCCGGAGTACCGCAGCGGCATCATTTTAGTCACGGGTGAAACGGGTTCCGGCAAATCCACGACGTTGGCGGCGATTTTAAATCGCATCAACCATACGCGGCGCAGCCACATCATCACGCTGGAAGACCCGATCGAGTATATCTACGAGCCGGATCAGTGCATCATTAACCAGCGCGAGATCGGCAAAGACACCAGAAGCTACGCAGACGGCCTGCGGTCTATCCTGCGTGAGGACCCGGACGTTATCCTCATCGGCGAGATGCGCGACCTCAATACCATTGAGACCGCATTGACGGCGGCGGAAACGGGTCACTTGGTCTTCGCCACCCTGCACACAAACTCCGCAGCAGATTCCGTTGACCGCATGATGAACGTGTTCCCGGAGGGGCAGCAGCGGCAGATTCGATTGCAGCTTTCCACTACGTTGCGTGCGGTGCTTTCACAGCAGCTGTTGCCGAAGCGCGCGGGCGGTCGGGCGGCGGCGTGCGAAGTCATGATGGTGAACAGCGCCATCAAAAATTTAATCCGCGAGGGTAAGACCCCGCAGATTGACAGCTTCATTACCATGAACGCGCAGGACGGCAGCATTACGATGGATAATGCCCTGCTGAAAATGGTGCGCGAGGGCACCGTAACGTATGAAACGGCGCTCGGCTACGCCAGAGACCGAGAAGCGTTTTCCAAGGGAAGACGCGGCTGAATTTAGGAAGAAAGCGAGGGAGCGGGCTTGACGACCTATAAATACAAAGGGCTTTCCCCGGACGGCGCAAAGCTTTCCGGCGTCATCAAAGCGTATAACGAGTTTGAAGCGGTCGCGCAGCTGCGCGAGACCTGCTCCGTCATCACCAAAATAGAAGAAGTCAAAGAGACGCAGAGCTGGAACAAACAGATCGGCACGAAGAAAATCAAAGACAAGGAGCTTGCCATCATTTGCTCGCAGTTCGCCATCATTTTGACCTCCGGTCTGCCCATTGTGCGCTGTGTGGAGATGGTTGCGGCGCAGGCGCGCACCAAAGAACTGCAAAAAATGCTGAAAAAGGTCGCGGAGGACGTCTCCGGCGGTTACAGCCTTGCGCAAAGCTTTGAAAACAACGCTACGGGCTTTCCGACCACGTTTATAGAGACCGTACGCGCGGGCGAACAGTCCGGCACACTGGAAGAATGCTTTGAAAAACTACATAAATACTACGATAAAACCGCTAAAATGAAAGCGAAGATCATCAGCACGCTCACGTATCCGGCAATTGTCATTTGCGTCGCCGTCATCGTGTTCATCATCATTATGGTGGTAGCCGTGCCGGCGTTTACAAGCGTGTTTCTGGAGCTCGGTACCGAGCTGCCGGGCATCACAAAGGGGCTCATCGCAACGTCGGATTTTCTCACGAACTACTGGTGGTCGCTTATTTTGATTGTGCTCGCGTTCTTCATCGGCAGGCTTCTGCTGAAAAAGAACGAAAAGGGGCGTGCGTTTCTTGCGGAAAACAAGCTAAAGCGCTCACCGCTCAAAAAAATGCACAGTCTGAACGCCGCTTCGCAGTTTGCAAGCACCATGAGCACCATGCTCACGGCGGGCTTGCCGATTACAAAGGCGCTGGAGGTCACGGCAAATGTGGCAGATAACTACATGTTCGCGGTGTCCATCCGCAAAGTGCGGCAGGGCGTGGAGCAGGGCCGCAGCCTGGTGGACTGCATGAACGAGATTTCGTATTTTCCAAAGCTGCTCACCGAAATGGTGGGCGTGGGCGAACGCTCCGGCAACATGGAAGAAACGCTCACCGTCATCGGCGATTACTTCGATAACGAGGTCTCGGTGTTCACGCAGCGGCTGCTCTCTATGTTAGAGCCGGCCATCACCATTGTTTTGGCGGTCGTCACCGTCATTTTGCTGCTGGCCGTTTACCTGCCGATGTTTACCATGTATGGCAGCATCGTTTGATTTATTTCGCTGTACCCCGTCGGCGATCCAACCCGAACCGGCGGAATACATAAATTTCGATGGTGAACCCCGAAAAGTACGTTTTTGGGGCGAGCAAAATTTCAATGAATTGGAGAATGGTTCCTATGATGAACAAAATGCGTAAGATGAAGAATAAGAAGGGCTTTACGCTCATGGAAATGCTGATTGTTGTTGCAATCATCGCGATCCTCATCGCTATTGCTATCCCGACCTTTGCTTCTTCTCTGAATAAGGCAAGAGTTGCCACCGACGAAGCGAATATCCGTTCCGGTTACGCTTCCGTTATGACCGACGTTCTGACGGACGAAAACTACTCTGTTGAGGGTGGTACTGCTGTCACAGCTACATATAAGCTGAACAAAGATGGTTCTGTAACAAAGATCACAGACAAGGTTACGGATGCAGCAGATCCGTACACCACTGTCGGTAAGAACGATAATGCTGATACAGCTGTTGCTGGTAATAAGGTTGGCAAGTGGGACAAGGGCGTTGGTGTTACGTACACCTATGACTATTCCACAGGTAAGGTTCAGATCAAGGTTGGCACGACAACTCAGACTGGCGACCCCTCTTCCAAAGGCTAATTTCTTTATCTAACCGAAATTTACACAACTCATTTTAAATGAATCGGATCTATTGAGGGGCCGGGGGTTGCGGCTCCCCTATGATCTGTTCTTTTGATTTTTCACTTTAGGTTTTCATAAAAAAGGGGACGTAGTATGCTTTGGGTTTCACCCGCTCTCACGGTTTATATTTGTGTGCTTACGGGGATTCTCGGCGCGTGCATGGGAAGCTTTCTCAACTGCATGGCGTGGCGTATCGTCCACGGCGAATCTGTTTTACACGGGCGCTCGCACTGCGACGTCTGCGGCCACGTGCTCGGCGCGGGAGATTTAATTCCCGTTTTAAGCTACATCATGCACAAAGGCCGCTGCAAATACTGCGGCGCAAAGCTCTCTGCGGGACATGTCTTTGCGGAAGTGTTAACGGCGCTTACGTTTTTGCTGCTCGTGCTAAAATATGATATTTCGCTCCAAGCCCTTGAATACATTTTGCTGGCGTGCCTGCTGCTCGCCGCTGCATTCACGGATTTGGAGGGGTATATGATCCCGGACCGTTTCATCGTGACGGGGATCGTCGTGCGTGTTGTTTTCCTGTTTTTGCAGGGGAACGTGCTCGAAAACCTTATGGATGCGCTGCTCGGCGGCTTCGCCGTTGGCGGCGGTTTACTGCTCATCGTGCTCTTATACGAAAAAGTGCGCCAAAAAGAAGCCATGGGCGGCGGCGATATTAAACTGCTGTTCCTCACCGGCCTGTTTCTCGGCTGGCAGCGGAATATTCTGTGCCTGCTCATCGCGTGCGTGCTCGGCATCGTCTTCGCGTTTATTTTCCCGGAAAAACGTACCACAGAAGACGGGGCAGAGGAAGAAGACGGAAAGCTTTTTCCGTGGGGGCCGTCCATCTCGGCGGCAGCGATTCTCACGCTCCTTTGCGGCAGCGAGATCATCGGCGTGTATTTGAGCTTATTTTAACAGAAAGAACAAAAGCTTTACAGCTTGACGGATAGGGATAAAGAAGAAAGCGAGGTGTCTGTACCATGCCCGGACAAATCACGGCGTTCGACATTGGTGAGTGCATGGTAAAAGCCGCATGCCTTACAGGCGGCAAACTGAAAAAGGTTATGGCGAAAGAATTGCCGGATAATATGGTTTCCGGCGGCGAAATCGTCTCCATGGACGCCATGGCGGATTTTATCAAGGAAATGGCGAAAGAAAACGGCATCTCCCGCGGTGCGGCGGCGGTCATTCTGCCCAGCACGCTGGTGTTCACCCGCAACGTGACCGTGCCTGCCATGACAGACGGTCAACTGTTGTATAACCTGCCGTTTGAATTTAAAGATTACCTGACGCAGGAAAAAAATAAGTATTATTTCGACTACGCCGTGCAGGATACGGTGAAAGACGAAGAGGGCAATGTGAAAGAATTGCAGCTTTTCGTTTGCGCCACCTTAAAAAGCACCGTGGAAGAATATCGCGCCATGCTGCGCCGTGCGGGCTTCAATTTGAAGGTCGCCATGCCGGAGGAATGCGCCTACGCTGCGCTGACGGAGGATTACATGCAGCGCACAAATGCGCCCGTGGGCAGCGATTGCTGCTTTGTAGACCTCGGCCACAACGGCATCCGTATGCACATTCTGCAGGACGGCAATTTCACCACGAAGCGCTCCGGCGACCTCGGCCTGCGCGACCTTGAGCAGACGATTTCCGATGTGCGCGGCGTGGATATTCACATGGCACACGCACACATTTTGTCCGATTACAACGACGTGCTTTCCGAAGACGTGAGCGCCGAGCTTTTCAACCGCATGGCAATCGAAATCATGAAGGCCGTCAACTTCTATAATTACAATAACCGCGAGCGCTCGCTCCGGAAAATTTATCTTTGCGGCGGCGGTGTGGCGGTAGATCAGATCCGCGCGGCCATCTGCCGTGTGACGGATCTGGACGTACATAACGCCGAGGAGCTGCTTCCTCAGCACGACGCATTGGAAGCGGCGTGGCTTTACATCAAAGCGATCGGCTGCGCGCTGCAAAAGTAAGGAGGCGTTGGAATGAAGCTTGAACTCGGCATGGGGAACGGCGCCAAAAAGCCCGTAAAATACCCCACCAAAAGAACCGTCAACCTTGCAAAGCGCGAGTCGCACTCCCAAAGCGTCATGACGCTTTCCATCGGCACGGCGGTCATTATCGTGCTTGTGGTGCTCGTCGTGAAATTCGGCGTACTTGACCAGCTTGCGCGCCAAAGTGCCGCAGAAAGTGCTTACAACACCGTGCATGCCCAGTATACCGAAATGCAGAGCGCCGTGGAGAAATACCCCGAGGTCGAAGAGGAGTACCGCACCTATTCCAGAAAATGGATGCAGCAGGAGGATTCCGGCGCGTTCGTTTCTGTGGACAGACAGGAAGTGCTCGACCTCATGGAGAACTATCTGCAGCCCTATGGCACGATAAAGGCCGTCACCATTTCGGACGACGTGATGATTGTTTCCATGTCCGGCATGAATCTGCAGGAGATTTCCGCTATGTTTGAGATTTTACAGCAGCAGCCCATTGTAAAGGCTGCTGACCTTACAATCGCTTCCACCGAAAAAACGGCAGGCGAAGACCTCGATTTCTCCGTGACGATCACATTACAGCCGGCTGACACGGCGGAAGGGGAGGCCACAGCATGAAAAGAGCCTTTACAACGCGCGAAAAAGTGATGCTGCTCGTCCTCACCGTGCTGCTCATCGTCATCGCATATTTTAAGCTCATCTTGGAGCCCATCAACAATTCCATCGACGAGTATCAGTCCGAAACGGCCGCGGAGCAGGACGAGATTTTGCAGAATACCGAGCTTTTGACGCGCATGAACCAGATGCAGAAGGAGCTCGAGGAAATTTATGCCGCGGGCGACCCCACGCCCATCCCGAATTATGACAATTCCGGCAAGCTGCTCGTTGAGTTGAACAGCATTCTTTCGGCTTCCGTCGATTATTCGCTGGATTTCGGTCAGGTCTTGGCACTGAACGATGGCTACATCATGTGCCGCCCCATCAACATGACCTTTACAACGAACACCTACGCCGAAACGCGCGCCATCATTGATGCGCTGCACAACAGCGATTTTACAAACCAAATATCGGACATCAGCGTGCAGTTTGAAAACTCCGGCAGCTCCGGCAATGTGCAGGTGAACCTGTATATTACGTATTTTGAACTTCAAAAATAGCTGATGCAACACAGGCCGGAAGCTGTTTTTTGCTTGCCGGTTTTCTGTGTTTAAAAAGACTTATACCGTTTTACGGTTTCCATATTTTTCTCAGGAGCAAAACGCATGAATTTTTCACAGGATATGAAGAATTTGAAAAATAGAAGAAAGGGGAAAGCCGGCTTTACCATGTCCGAGCTTTTGATTGTCGTGGCCATCGTCATCGTGCTGTTTGCCGTGGCGGTTCTCTCGCTTGTGACGATTCAAAAGAACCTGCGCCAAAAGGAACTCGACAGTAAAGCGGAAATCCTTTATGTTGCCGTGCAGAACCGCATGTCCGAGCTGCGCGCCGGCGGCTACGAAAGCCTTTATCAGTACGATGAAAACAAGAAGAACGGCGTTGCAAAGGTTGGTCTCATTCCGCTGGATGCTCCCGAAGAAGATGCGGAAGACGCCATCACAAAAGACACGCTCTGCTACGTCGTTTCCGCAGACCGCGTGGAAGTCGGCAAGGCGGCAGCTTCCGTTCTGCCGGAATCTTCCGTAGATGCCGAGCTTTGGAACAACCACTGGGTTATCGAGTACGACCCCGAAAGTGGCAGTGTGTACGGCGCGTTTTACAGCGAAGAGGAGATCACAAGCGGCGATGTCTCCACCACGCTGCCCACATACTTAAACCGTATGCGTGTGCGTCAGACCCGCCTGCGCAACGGCGCGAAGATCGGCTACTACGGCGGTGCGCGCGTAATCTCCGGCACAACCGACACTCTAAAGCCGGACATCTCCATCGATAACCGCGAGAAGCTGACGGCAACGTTCTACTGCAACAACCCCTATGCCGATGAGCTGACGTTCAATATCAAGGTTTCGGACGGCCGGAACGAATATGTAAAGGTTGTAAAATACAACGAGCTTCGCCAGCTGAACAGCAAAACTTGGTACTACACGTGGGTTATGGATAGCTTGGAAAGCGAAAAGACGCGCTTCTATAATCAGACCGACCATAAGCTTGCGTGCGGCACAGACATCACCGTCACGCTTTCCGTAGAAAGCCAAAACGCCAATGTGGACGGCAAAAGCTACACCCGCAAAACGAACAGCCTGTTCCGCTATGCCGAGGACACCCCGGCCTGCACGGCGCTCATCGCCTACGGCCGCCATTTACAAAATTTGGACGAGGCCTCCCATGTTTCCGATACGATTACCGGCGCCGTGCAGGTCAGCGACCTTTCCTTTGCGGATGATACTGCCGACAACGAAGACTGGTATTCCTTTTACCGCGACGACACCTTTACGCCCATCACAAATAAGAATCTCAAAAGCTATGACGGCTATTCCGAGGTCGATAACGTAAAGCTGTATTCTTCCATTTCAAACCTGCATATCAAAAAAGCTGTGCAAAACGGAGATGCAGGTCTGTTCAGTACATTTAACGGTGAGATCAAAAACGTGACGCTTACCGGCATGAGGATTGATAATGTAGGCCAGAACGTCGGTGCGCTCATCGGTTCTGTTTCCGATACCGTGAAAATCACAAATACCCGTGTATACCTCAGCTCCAAAAAAGGCGACCTCGCAGATATCGAAACGGTCGATTCCCCGGAAAAAGTGAAGCCGTGGCTCGAGGGTAAAGTCGTTGGCGGACTTATCGGCATGGTGACAAAAACGGGCAGCGTATCCGTTACGGACAGCTCCGCGTCTACGGTCATTCGTGCAGACGGCGCAGCAGGCGGCCTCATCGGCGCCGTGTATCATGAGGCAACGATAACCGATTCCTATGCGGATTGCTATTTGACGGCAGCCAGAACGGGCGGCCTTATCGCAAAGGCAGAGGGCGGGTCTGAAGTGGCCGCAACGGGAACCTCTATCACCTTAAAGGATTTCTATGCAGCGGGTTACCAAACGGCGACCGTCGATGCTTTCGGCTTAGTAGGCGGCTCCAATGTGCTCGCCACAGGCGGTTATTCTGCGTGTGTTTACAATGTTGGAGAAAACGCAAAGGTTTATTCCACGGTCAAGGCAATGGGCAGTGCCTCAAACGTATATTATCTGACAGACGGCGGTCTTTCCGGAGACGGCACAAGCAAGTGGGAAAACGACAATCAAACCACGCCGAAAACCTATAAAAAACTCAGTGAATCGGGCTTTGCAAAAGAAATCTCCGGGGCGTTCACGTCCTCCTCCGGCGCGGCTACGTTTCCGTATAACTTGATGGATCAGGGCCTTACGTATTACACGTATCCGCGCCTTGAAAAGCTGAACCACTACGGTGACTGGCAGGCGGAGTTTGAATCCGGCGCACTGGTTTATTACGAGCGCTACAAAGACGAAACTTACGGCTTCTACGGCGCGAACCTTTCCACGCTCAAAACGAGTAAGTTTGTCGTCGGCGACGGCTATGCGCTGGCGTATATCGAAAAGAAAGATGCGACCGATAACGTTACCGTGACGTATGCAAACGACCAAACGGCACGGGTATCGTTTGGTAGCGCAATTGAAACGACTGACGACGCGACAAATACGAAGTATTATCTCTATCCGCTCTCAAAAGAGGTCGTCAACACCAAGTATATCGACACCGCAGAGCCGGATACATTCTACCAGAAGATCACGATAGAAGACACCGCAAACAACACGAATACGGAGTATTACTACAATCCGCATTTCGCAAAAACGGTGACGGTCAACGAAAATAAGCCGCAAGCGCCGGAAACGGTCTGCATCCGCTCCGCCCGCCAGCTGTATGCGTTGAGCCTTTACTACCCGCAGTATGCGGATGCCGTAAAGGACAGTGTGTTCCGTCAGGAACTCAACATCGATTACAGCAGGTATGAGTGGACAAAATATGATGACGTTGTGCCTGCAAAGATTAGCACACAGGCGCCGATCGGCACAGGGGATAAACCGTTTACGGCTGTGTATAACGGCGGCTGCAATACGATAGAGGAAATTTCCTTTAAAGCAAAATCCCTTTACATCGGCATGTTCGGTTATACGTCGTCCGCTGCCGCGGTGCGCAATGTGTTCCTTGTCGGCGACGGCAGTAACACGGTGGCCTATGTCAATGCGCAGGGCGGTAATTCGGCTTCCGGCAGTGCGTCGCGCGTCAGCATGGGCGTGCTCGTCGGTTATAACCGCGGCACGGTTTCAAACTGCTCGGTTTCCGGCTATACCATGGAGTATTACGGTTACAGCGCCAGCACGGCTTCGCTCGGCGGCTTTGTCGGCAGCAACTACGGCACCATCCGCAACAGCGCTTCGGACTGCCCGTCCATTCGCTTTGCAAATACGAACTCTAACACCTATGCGGGCGGCTTTGCGGGCGTGAACCACGCCTCTGTTTCGGATTCCTACGCGCTTGGCAGCATTCAGGTGCGCGGCGCGCGAAACAGCACCGTGTGGGTCGCGGGCTTTGCGGCGAACAACGCCAGCGGCATGATTCGCCGCAGCTACAGCGCTACGGCGCTGACAGCTTCCGGCGATGCGGAGTCCTACGGCTTTGCGCATACCGGCGGTTCGGCATACCAGTGCTATTATCTGGACGGCGGCACGTATTCGTATAGAGGCACGCTTTATGCTTACAACACCTCCACGAACGAATTCAAAGATAACGCGGCGGGTGAGCCCCTTACGGGCAGCGAGCTGCAAAACAAAACAATCAGCAATTTCAAAAAGGCAGATTGCACCTATAATGCCAAAGAAACGACCGGCGATTATTATATCTACCCGGCAGTCGTGCGCAATGCAGCAGGGAAGACCGTGCATTACGGCGATTGGCCCGTGCAGAAGGACATCGGTACGCTCGGTGTGTTCTACTGGGAATATGAAGACAGCGGCAGCAACAGCGGCTACCACTTCAGCTACGTGGGCACAAGCCAGGGCAATGAAATTTCCAGCGCAAACAACGACATCTTAAAGGGCGATTCTCTCTGTGAAGAGCACGACGACGGCGGCGTTGTAACGCATTACGGCTACGGCTATTTCTATGCGAACAGCAATAATTTGAAGACTTTATTAAGTGCTGTATACTTCAATGAAAACTTCATGAGCGTTGCAGAAAATGCAAAAGCCGGCGAAGCGCTCGGTAAGCAGATGCCCGGCTATACGTTTATCGCATATGAAACCGGCGAAGACAAAATGTATTTGATCGATAACAAAGCAAACGGCGCATGGCAGCTGAAGTACGGCAACGGAACGGATGCTACCGTATACACCTACACCGTCAACCCGTTCTTTGCAAACTCTATGAGCCTCGATAGCTCCGAAGTACAGGGAAAAATGACAGAAACAGGTGACGTCAAACCCGGCGCCAACGGCAACGCTTACGAGATTCGCTCCGTCTCGCAGCTGCAGTTTATCAACTGGAACTATGGCGCATTAGACGCAACCACGTCCATTTTGTCACCTGATTGGGAAAAAGCAACGATTGAACAGGCAAGAAATGCTAATCCAAACAGAAGTTACTATACATATCTGGTTTATGGTGAAAAGGATTGGACTGTAAGAAGCTTGAAATATTGCTGGGTACAGAGCCATGATGTGAACGCAAGCACAGAGTATGCTGTACTCAAAAAAGTGAATAACTTTACGCCAATCGGCAGCATGTTCGATGTTGGCGGTAATGACAGATATGCGAAACCCCTCATGGCGTATTTCACTTCAAGCTTTGACGGACAGGCTTATGCTATTAAGAATATCACGATCCGCAGTAAGGCGGAGTGCGTCGGCATCTTCGGTATCACAAGCGGTGCTGTGCTGAAAAATATTATTGTTTATTCCGATAACGGCAGCGAGATCGAAGCTACAAAAGAGGGCAGAAGCTGGTATTGTGTCGGCGGTCTGGTCGGTTTTGCAGGAAGTCGTGATAAAAAGGAAAGTGCCTTTACAAACTGCACAGTTTCCGGCTATACGATTCGGGATAATCATGAAAACAACCCGGGTTGGGGCGGCGGCAACGTCGGCGGCCTTGTCGGCATGACAAACATGAATATTACAAATTGCTCCGCTGTAACAGACATTATTATCAATATCGGCTATAATGGCGGTTATCAAAATCTGCGCGTCGGCGGTATTGCCGGTGTTTCCCGCGGAACAGTGAATTATTGCTATGCCGGTGGTTCCATGAGCAGCATATCTTCTATGGGGTACAAAAATTGGAATGCAGGTGCAAATATTTGGATGGGCGGCTTAGTCGGCGGTATCGTTTTGCGCAATGACGGTCTTGATAGCTTGATAGGCACAGTCAAAAATGTCATGAGAGTTTATAATTCTTATAGCTATGTTGACATGCCAAGACGCAGTGGTGGTCAGTGGGGAGAAAAAAACATTATTAAGAGTACGCAAGCAATCGCTTCTAATGGTGAAATGCAGCAGGCATTTACTGCTGTTAATAATGACTATATTGAGATTTATAATTGCTATGCGCTTGAGTCTGCCGTATTAGAGACAGACGATTATCGTGCATATGGCAAAAATCCTCAAAGTTGGAGTGACCTAAATCTCAACCGGACTTTGGATTGGTATGACCGTAGGATTATGTTGTACAACGATTCCACCCCGTACTTAACGTATGCCGAAATGCAGAGCAGCGAATTCTTGACGAAACTGAACAAGAACTACCAGTCCGGCTCAAGCTATAAAAGCTTCTCCACCGTTACCGTCACCGAGCAGGGGCAGAATATCGACGGCAAGTATAGCTTCCCGGGCAACGATACGGCGCTGCAGGGGCTTAACTATCCGTTCCCGACGGTTCTGACACAGACCGATATCTTCGGCAGCACAGTCAATTTGCATTACGGCCGCTGGCCGCGCATCGGTCTCTTATGGGAAGAAAATTCCCGGAGGCTCGACCTGCTTGCGGATATCAAAACGAAAGCGGAAGAAAGCACTTTGAACGACAACGAAGACGGCAAGGCGCTTTTGCAGACACATTTGCTTATCGCCAGCAGCGACGTAGATACGAGCGCACTGCCGGAAATCAAGCTGTACGACGAAAACAAAAACGAACTCACAAACGATAAGGCCGCAGCAACAGTCAGCCGCATTGCGTATAATCGTGAGAATAAGTGCTACGATGTCACATTCATCGGGCAGAATGTCGGCACGGTCGTCGCAGAGGCGAAGCTCGGCAATTACATCGCGCGCCTTACAATCGAAGTTACGGCATCGCTCAAGCTGGAGGCTTCTTCTACGAACATTTCGGTTTATTCCGGCGACACCGATACGATCACGCTGGCCGTAAAGGACGCAAACGATAAGCAGCTGCTTGCCGAGACCGAAAAGACGCTCAGATGGGAGATTGCTGTCGATAACAACGGCGTGCAGCAGGATGTCATCGAGTGCAGCAAGGACGATATCAAGCTGAACGCAGACGGCACGTTCTCCTTGCCGCTTACCGGCTTTGCCGCGGGCGAAGCCACGGTGAGCATCACGTGCACATATCCGTACGGCGCGGCAACTGCCGCGGAGCCCGCAAAAGAGGTCACGGCTACGCTGTATATCAGCGCTACAACAAAGCCAAGTGATGTGCTTGGCCTGACAAACGGCAGCGTCTATAACCAGATTTCTCTGCCGCACACGCCGAAAAAATCTACGACCTCCTACACCGGTACGACCGTTGAATACCCGGAAAACCGCCCCGCCATGCAGGGAAGTGCGCTGTTCCTCTACGCAACGAATGAGTATACCGATTTGACCGGCTCCAGCTTTACGGTCGATCAAATCGAGATTATCGCAGGGGAAACCGCCTACACTGTGGGTAAAGACGGCATCACGACCGATGAAAATCACACCTACAAAGTGACGGTAAACGATAAGTGGACGACAGAAACGAACGACACGAAGTTCCAATATCGCGCCGTAAATGTGGAATCCGCCGCGGCAGGCGAGATCACCCTAAAGATCGTCCTCAAAAACGGCGACGTGACCTACAACCTCACCACCCCGTACACCATCGCATCGAACACGTATACGGTGAAGTTCCTTGACACAAAGGACAATGTTCTTCTCACCAAAACAGTCGATTACGGCAAAAAGCCGGAGCTGACCGAGGAGGATAAGGCTAAATTGAAAGCCGATGCCGAGTTGGGCTACACCTGCACATGGGCGCTTTCTGAAATCTACGCAGATACAAAAATTCCCCCGACATTAACGCCGAACACCTACACCATCCAGTTTAATGCCAACGGCGGCTCGGGTACGATGCCTGATGAATCGTATGCTTATGATAAGATTCAAACAACGGACACCCTTCCGCAGAATAGGTTCACAAAGGAAACATCCACCTTTAAGGGCTGGGCGGTAGAAGCGAAGGGTGCAGTTCAGTATACAGACATGAGCTCAATTCAGAGCATCGTAAACTTTATGGCAATGGAGAATAAGACCGAACTCACTCTTTACGCCGTTTGGGAAGATACCGCAGCAGGCGGCGAGACCGTTGAACCGTAAATCAACAAAAAGGCAGGTGCCGAAAATGCAGGCGATCCGCAGAAAACTGAATAGCCAAAGGGGCGCTTCCATGCTGATGGCGCTGCTGCTTATGCTGGTCGGCATCATGGTGAGCGCGGTCATCATCTCCGCCGCCACCAGCGCCGCCGTAAATAAGCGCTCGGAAAAAGAACAGCAGCAGGCCTACCTCGCGGTCAGCTCTGCCGCCGAGCTCGTGCGCGATGATTTCCAAAGCCTTACGGGCCGGTATAAAGATGTTACGACCACGGTGACGAATGCGGATGGAACGACCACTACGAAGAATAATACGATAAAGGCCACATGTGCGGTGGGAGATATGATCAATGACATCGGCGCATGGTTTATAGGTAAGAACACGACGTCCACTTATGCAAAGACCTACACGTTCTCCGTAGACGGTTATGAAGATGTATCGGCAGAAATCCTTGTATCAGTCGGCACCGGCAGTGACGCAAGCAGCAAGGTGTATAACCTCACTGCAACATTCACAAACGGTGTGGATTCCGAACACCCCTGCCGCATGGTGTTGACTATGGAGGGCAAACTGGCGGAGGAAAGAACCTCCGGCGATGCGGGCTCGGGCTCCACGCAGGTCGTCACCCAAACACTCGAATGGAATAAGGCAAAGCTGCAAAAGGAGGTAACGGGTTGAAAAAGCTGCGTTCACAAAAAGCGGAAACACTGGTGGAAACGCTCATGGCCATCTTGGTCGTGGTGCTCGTTATGCTTTTTCTCTCCACCGCAGTTTCCACGGCCTCCAAGGTAAATGCCAAGGTGCGCAAAACCGATGTGGCTTTAACGTATAAGAATGCCGACAAGGGCAGAGAAACCAAAACGCTGACCATTAAGGATAACAACAGTGCCACAAAAGTCATCAAAGTTCAAGTCGATGAATACACAAGCAAAAACGGCTACACGTATTACAGGGAAAGCAAAGAGCAGGGGGCGGGAACTTGAAGCTGAAAGATAAAAAAGGCTTAACGCTCGTGGAAATGCTCTGCACAGTCGCCATTTTGGTGCTTGTCAGCATGGTGATGGTGTTGGGGGTGCAGCTCGGCGTGCGCTCCTACGCAAAATCCGTTTCATATTCGGAAGCGCAGGTGCTGTGCTCCACGCTTACGACCACCATCAGCGATGAGCTGCGCTATTCCGGCACACTGAAAGTAGACGGCAGCGGCAACGTTACGGGCTTTTTCAGCCAGCAGTTCGGCAGCGGCGATTACACCGCGTTTACCACTACGCCGGAAGGGCATGTGCAGCTTGGCGGCAAGGACATTCTGCCCGCAAAGGCGTACCCCTACGGTATTAAAGCTGAGGTAGGAAGCTTAACGTATGACGATGTTACCTCCCTTTTCACAGTGCGGCTGAGCGTAAAAGACAGCGAAAATAAAAACACGCTGGCCGAAACCACCTTTGAAGTGGAAAAGCTCAATGTGACGACCGAAGACACCGCAGAGGGCCGCGCCCGCGCCGAAGACATCCGCAATACAGAAAACTGAGAAACACCGCGCCAAACGGAATGCTCCGCAGGCGCGGTGTTTTTGCAATAAAGAATTTGTATACGCTTTGTTTTTTGAAAAGTATGATTTCATGCGATTTTTCTTGCGATTTTTCTTGCACGTAAAAAGCAAATATGATAAAATAGAAAAACAGTGTATTTAAATAGTGTTCTTTATTGTGTAGAATAGATAGAATTGCTGCTTTTTATCCACTTTTTGGCGAATTTGCAGAGAATATAGCGAATTCTGTCTTTGGCAAGTCATTCTATCGGTCAAAATGAAAGCGCTTTCCGATAAAAAATAAATGCGAGACGAAACAGAAAGCGCTGCAAGGAGAAATCTATGAGTTTAAAGGAAAAAATACTCATCGCGGACGATTCGGAAATGAACCAAATGCTCCTTGAGGAAATACTCAGCGATAAATACGAATATGTCATGGCAAAAGACGGCACAGAAGCCGTCGATATCCTCGAAAAAAACGATGATATCGACCTCGTGATGCTCGACATCAACATGCCGAAAATGGACGGTTTCGGCGTGCTGGAGATTATGAATCTGCGGCATTGGATCAGCGAGGTGCCGGTTATTATCATCTCGTCCGAAAGCGATGTGGATTTCATCCGCCGCGGCTATGACCTCGGCGCTTCGGATTACATCAGCAGACCGTTCGATCTGACGGTCGTCCGCCGCCGTGTCGAAAATACGCTCATGTTGTATGCCCGCCAAAAGCGCCTTGTGCGCCTTGTGGAGGAGCAGGTCTACGAGCGTGAAAAGACGAACAACACGATGATCAATATTTTGAGCCATGTTATCGAATACCGCAACAACGAAAGCGGCCAGCATATTCTGCATGTGCGCACGATGACGGACATTCTCCTGCGCCGCTTGATTGAGATCACGGATAAATACCCGCTGACGGAAACGGATATCTCTATGATCGCTTCGGTTTCCGCACTGCACGACATCGGTAAGATCAGCGTTCCGAAAGCGATTTTAAATAAACCCGGCAAGCTCGACCCCGAAGAGTGGGAGATTATGAAGAGTCACGCCGCCATCGGTGACTCGATGCTGTCTGACATCGGTATGCAGCAATCCGAAACGCTGATGAATCTGGCGCATGAGATCTGCCGCTGGCACCACGAGCGTTGGGACGGCCGCGGCTACCCGGATGGTCTCAAGGGCGATGAGATTCCGATTTCCGCGCAGGTCGTCGCCATGGCAGACGTGTACGACGCGCTTACAAGCGAACGCTGCTACAAAAAGTCGTTCGACCACGCGACCGCTATTAAAATGATTACAAACGGCGAATGCGGCGCCTTCAATCCGCTTTTGATACAGTGCCTTTTGGACGTGCAGGATCAGCTTTTCGAGAACATGCACACAGACCCCAGACGATTCGATTACCGTCAGGAAGCAAAGCGCCTTTCCGATGAAATGCTCGAGCAAAAAGAACTTATGCCTAATAACCGTGCGCACAGCCTGCTCACCTTCGAGCAGAAAAAGGCGGAATTCTTCGCAGAGCAGTGCGGCGGTATCCAGTTTGAATTTGACCACTGGACAAATACCGTACATCTCAAAGATTGGAATGCGCCGGTCGATCAACGAGAAAAATCCATGTATCTGACGGAATGGAACGACGTTTCGCTGCTCTCTGAAAAGGATTGGCTCGCTTTGCGTGAAAAGCTGAAAGCAACAACGCCGGAAAGACCGGAAGTGAAAATGATTGTGCAGATCCCCGTTAACGGGGAATATCGCTGGCAGCGCCTTACGGTAAAATCGCTTTGGACAGCTAAACACAAAGAATATGCCGGCGTGCTCGGACACTTTGAAGATATTCAGGATGAAATGGTGCGGCGCGGAGAAGATGTGCTCGAAAAGTGCACGGAAGACAACATAGCTCATCTTTTGAAAGATTTGAGCCGCGTGTTTGAAGTGGTGCGCCTTGTAGATCCGAAAACGAATGAGAACCTTGAGCTGGATAAAGACGGCAAAGTAATCACTACGCCGATACACTGCTATGAAATTTGGGGCAGAAACGAGCCGTGCGAAAACTGTATTTCTTCCCGCTCTCTGGAAGGAAAAGAGTGGGTCACCAAGCTGGAAATGCGTGACAGGCAAATGTACTTCGTGCTTTCTAAACATATCAACGTCAACGGACGTACCTGCACACTGGAGATTGCTTCGCATGAAGACGAAGCGGAGTGCGCACGCTGCGGCGGCGACAACGATGCGCCAACGCGTTCTTCGTTTATGAACTTCTACCGCGATACCCTGACCGGAACGTACACGAGACTGTATCTTGAGAGTTTCCAGTCCAATTTGGAAAGCGCAGATGCCGTGGCAATCGTGGATGTTGACCTTTTTAAGCAGATTAACGATACATACGGCCACCCTGTGGGCGATGAAGCGCTGAAAACCATCGCGAATACAATCCGTTCCGGCATCCGCGGCAGCGATACGCTCATCCGCTACGGCGGGGACGAATTCCTCCTCATCTTCTCTAAGATCGGCGAAGAGGTTTTCTATGAGCGTTTAAAGCAGCTCAGACGCGTCGTGCAGGAGACAAAATTGCCGGATTACCCCGAGGTGAAGCTTGATGTCAGCCTTGGCGGCGTATACCGCGTACACCCGCTCTCCGAAGCCATTCGGCAGGCAGACCTGCGCATGTACGAAAATAAAGCGAAACACGCGAACGCTAATCATGCGGAAAGCAGATAGAAGTTGCAGAAAGGTGACAGATCATGGAGCTTGAAGAATTATATCAGAAAATCGGCGGCGACCTCGAAACCGTGATGAAACGCATCCCGAGTGAGGCAATGATCGGCAAGTTCGTGCGCAAATACGCAAACGACCCGACCTATAACCGGCTTACAGCAGCTGTGGAAGCCAAAAACTGGAAAGATGCTTTTATTGCGGCGCACACCTTAAAGGGTGTGGCACAGAACCTCGGCTTCGACCGCCTGCAAAAATCGGCATCCGCTTTAACGGAGGCCGTGCGCGGCGCCGTTCCGCTGACGGACGAATCGCTTTTTGAAGAGGTCTGCAAAGATCAGAAGGAGATCGTGGAGGCCATCGAAAAGCTCGATTGATATGACTTAACAGATATGCCGGTTCTATGGACCGGCTTTATTTGTGTTCAGTTCCCTGTGTAATGTTGCGGAACGGTTTGGTGGAGAATAGGTCGCGCGCTGCGGCGTTTCCGCACTCGTCAAAATGGCGCGTGCCGGTGCCGTTCTGCGCGAGCGCAACTACGTGGTGCCGGAAGACGTGCAGAGCGTGTTTTTCGATGTCTGCGCACACCGTCTTATTCTGCGCCCGCAGGCACAGGTGGACGGCATAACGGCGCGTGATATTCTGGCTGAGATTTTGCAGCAGATCAAGCCCGGTACGGAAAGGTAAGCGAATATGTGGAAAAACAGACTGGCCTATGGGCTTGTCCTATTGATGGCAGCAGTGCTGCTGTTCCTATACAGTAAGCCGTTTTTGCTGACGGTGCTGATCGTTTTATTGCTGCTCATGGTGATTAACGGTGTGCTCATTTTACATGATGCGCACAGCATTCGCGTTTCTATGCGTGTCCGCCCCGGTGGGCAGCAAGGCAAGGACGTTAACCTGAACATCATCGTAAATTCCGATAAAAAGCTGCTTTCCGCGGGTCAATACACCGCGTCCTTAAAACCGCTTGAGGGTCGTATCGGCACTACCGTTATCAGCGCGGTGGGCGGCGGCTGCGAAGTGGTAGAGCTGCCTGCCGAGCGAATCGAAGATGAAGTTTACCGCATTTTGTGCTGAGAGAGGGGACGCGCATGAAACATCCGCAGACCATTACGGTCTACCCGGAAAAAAACGAAAACAAAGCAGCGTATCTGCTGTGGCGCTCCCTGCGCGCGGCCCTGCTTACGGCGGGCGCGCTCATAGCGCTCATGGTTATCTGGAATGTTGATTTAAAGGGTCTTTTCGTCTTGCCGCTCGGCGGTGCCGTCACGGTGCTTCTGGGCTGCATCGCAGGGGATTATCTCGGTGCAAAAAAGCCCCTGCCATCGGCTTTCGTCATTTTGCGGAAATTTCGACGAATTGATTGTGAAAATAGATGGTTTTGCAAAAAAAGTATACAAATTTTTGATGATGTAGTATACTGATGTTAAACGGGAGAGCAAGTCAATCTTTTGCACAAAAACAAATAAACGGCTGAATTTTCATGTTGTCACATGATGAGTTCAGACAACAAAAAGGAGATTTTGAAATGAAGAAAGAGCAAAACCGGCATCCCCTTCACCTCATCCGTCAAAACGTTCCGCAGTTTATTTTGCTCGTTATTTTTTCCGTGCTGCTGGGCGTTTCCGTCATCGCGGTGTCTGTTTTGATGAAAATGTTCCTCGACATCGCTACAAATGCAAGCACTATGCCGCTCACCACATGTCTCATCATCGCGGTCGGCGTTTTGCTCGTGCTCGGCATCTCACAGGTCGTCACATCCGTTTTGCAGGGCAAGCTTTCCTGCCGCATGGAGCTTTCTCTGCGCAGCGCCATGGTGGAGCACCTCTACCGCACAGACCTTAGGACGTTCGACAGCGGCGCAGCGGATAACTACTTCACGCGCATGACAAAAGACGCGGAGACCCTCTCGAATTTCTATTCCAAAACGCTCATCCCGAGCATCTTTTTCGAGAGCTTCACGTTCGTTGTCAGCTTTATTTTGATGTTCCTCCTCGAGTGGAAACTCGCGGTCGTCATGATCGTCGTCGTGCCGATTTTGATTTTCACCATGATCCGCATCTCCCCGAAGCTTGAGATGAACAGCATTCAGATCATGCAGAACGAAGACAAAAACCGCAATATCTTACAGGAGTTTTTGAGCCAGTACATGCTGTTTAAGTCCTACGGCGTGCTCGGCTGGGTGCAGAAGCGCGTGGGGGATACATACGCGCAAAAGCAGAAGTACGTCGGCAAACTCAGCGTTTTGCAGGGCGCCATCGGTTTCCTCAATAACTTCCTCGGCGTCGGTATGTTCATCATCGCGCTCGGCATGGGCTCGTTCCTTGTCGTGCGCGGCGAAACGACCGTCGGCACGCTCATCGCCGTTGTGAACCTCGTCAGCTTCTTCTACGGCCCGTTCCTGCACATTTCGGGCTGGATGGCCGAGGTCAACGAAGTGAAGGTCTCCACAAACCGCATCGGCGAGATCCTCTCCATGTCGACCGAAGACACCACGCAAGCGGCAAAGCCCGCTGTCCGAAATGCAGGCAGCGCAGCGCTCACCGCAAAAGACCTCTCCTTTGCGTATGACGAGGAAAAAGTCATCCTGTCCCACGCCGAAACGCAGGTGCACACGGGCGAGATCGTCGCGCTTACCGGCGAAAACGGCAGCGGCAAAAGCACGCTCACAAAGCTGCTTATCGGCTTTTATACGCCCACAGGCGGCGAAGTCGAGCTCAAAATCGGCAATAAAACCGTGCACGGCGCGGAGATTCGCAATTATTTAAGCTACGATTCCGGCTTCGTCTCCGTTTTCGCGGGCACGCTCAAAGAAAACATCTGCATGGATCAGCCGTTTGACGAGAAAAAGTTCCGCAAAGCTGTTGACCTTGCTAACCTTACGGAGTTTGTAAACGAAAAAACAGCGGAGTACGAGATCGAGCCGGAGGGCAAAAATCTCTCCAGCGGTCAGCGCCGCAAGGTTGCTTTGGCGCGCATTTTCTACGATGACCGCCCGGTCTTCGTGCTCGATGAGCCCACCGCGAACCTCGATAAAGCCTCCGCAGAGGGCATGTTTGAAGCCCTGAAGCAGGTCTGCAAAGACAAGATCTGCATCATCGTCACACACGACGCGTTCATCTCCGAAAAGTGCGACCGCGTGCTGCATTTGAATAACAAAAAGGTCACAGGATGACCGCAATACGATTTGCATAATAAGGCGATATGGACTCTGCCACTCGCAACGAGCGGTGGGTGTGGCTTAGCTCCGGGCAATTCCGCCCTTGCGGCAAGGCTCGTCGCAGAGAACGCCTGTGTCGAGTGGCTTATAAATCTTGAGCATTGCTGATGGGCCATTTTTAACAAAATTTATCTTTTTTACAAAAATCAAAATTTTTTCAAAAACCTAATTGACAACCGAAAAAATGTGTGCTACAATGCACTAAACCGTTGAGGAAGAGTGAGTACGCTTTAGGCAACTTTTCTCACAGAGAGTCGTGGATGGTGGGATCACGGCGGAAAGATAAAGCGGAATGGACTTCTGAGGGCGAACAGAAAAGGATTTCCCGAGTATGTGAGACGGAGTGTGGCTCTCCGTAAACAAAGGTCTGCGTATGATGGTACGCGTAAGAGGGTGTGTGTTTCACATACCAAGCCGGGTGGCACCGCAGGAATTTTGATCCTGTCCCAGCAAGTGATTGCAGGGACAGGATTTTTTGTTTTTCAGGGAGGTTATTTCATGTTTGTTTACACAAAACGATGGCGCAGCCGCGCTGCATCTGAAATTTTGAACCCGCATTTGAACGCATTAAAACAAACCTGAAAGGATCGATAAATTTATGAAACTCAGAAACGTATTTGCCATGATCACCGCTGCCGCTATGACCCTCAGCCTCGCCGCTTGCAGCGGTCAGAGCACAGCTTCTTCCACGTCCTCCGCGTCAAGCGACTCTTCTTCGTCCGCCGCTTCCGAAAGCAGTGTGTCGAGTGAAAAGAGCACCGCAAGCGAAGAATCTTCCAGCGCATCGTACACCATCGGCATCTGCAATTACGTCGATGACGCTTCCTTAAACCAGATCGTTGAGAACATCAATGCACGTCTCGCCGAAATCGAAAGCGAGCAGGGCATCACAATCAACGTGAAGTACGACAACTGTAACGCCGACGCGAACGTCATGAATCAGATCATCGCAAACTTTGCAGCCGATAACGTAGATCTCATGGTCGGTGTCGCGACCCCGGTCGCCATGGCGATGCAGTCTGCAACCGAAGACAGCAAAACGCCTGTCGTGTTCGCCGCTGTGTCCGACCCGGTCGGCGCGGGTCTTGTCGCTTCCCTTGAAGAGCCGGGCAGCAACGTGACGGGCTCCTCCGATAACCTCGATACCAACTCCGTTATGAACCTTATCTTCGCCCAGAACCCAGATGCCAAGAAGATCGGCCTTTTGTACGACGTAGGACAGGATTCCTCCACCGCCGCCATCGAGCACGCAAAGGCGTACCTCGACGACAAAGGTGTTGAATATGTAGAGCGCACCGCAACGACCGCCGAAGAAGTCGCGCTCGCCGCACAGGCTCTCGTTTCCGACGGTGTAGACGCCGTGTTCACCCCGACCGATAACACCATCATGAAGGCAGAGCTCGCTATCTACGAGACCTTTGCTGACGCAGGCATCCCGCACTACACCGGCGCCGATTCCTTCGCCCTCAACGGTGCGTTCCTCGGCTACGGCGTCGATTACGCAAACCTCGGCCGTGAGACCGCAGATATGATCGCTTCCATCCTCACCGAAGGCAAAGACCCGGCGACCACTCCGGTCATCACGTTCGACAACGGCACCGCAACGGTCAACACCGAAATCTGCGAAAAGCTCGGCCTCGACTTCGATACGGTCTCCGAAGCTTTTGCTCCGTACTGCACGAGAGTGGAGGAAATCACGACCGCAGAAAGCTTCAGCGATCTCGAGTCTTAATTTAAATCTCTCAAAAGCTTATCCTACCCCATAAGCTTTCAAACACTTCATACTACCATACTTCATCAATACCTTACTTACCCATAAGAATGCAATCACCGCTGCCATGCACCCGGTTTTCGGGCGCGTGGCTTCGGCATATCACCACAAATCTGCAAAACGAGGAGTTTTTGTATGTCTTTCGATTCAATCCTGACCCTTGGGCAGACAGCGCTGGAGCTCGGTCTCATCAGCTCGCTGACTGTTTTGGCACTGTTTTTGAGCTATTCCATGCTGAACGTATGCGACCTTTCCACAGACGGTTGCTTCACGCTCGGCGCGGTCGTCGGCGCGTCCGTCGCACTTTCCGGGCATCCGTTTCTGGCAATCCCCGCCGCTATGGCGATCGGCATGGTCTCCGGCTTCGTCACGGCTCTTTTGCAGACGAAAATGGGCATTGATAGTCTGCTTGCCGGCATCATCGTCAATACCGCGCTTTATTCCGTCAACATCGGCATCATGAACGGCGCGTCGCTTCTGAACCTCAATAATTCCGATACGGTCTTCACCAAAATGCGTTCGGTGCTCGAAAACACACCGCTTGCGGGGCAATATAAGCTTATCGTCATCACCATCACGGTTATACTCGTGGCGGTCATTTTGGGACTTTTCCTCCGCACACGCCTCGGCCTTGCCATTCGTGCGACGGGCAATAACCCGGACATGGTTCGCTCCTCGTCCATCAACCCGGTTAAAACGACCATCATCGGCCTGTGCATTTCCAATGCGTTTACGGCGCTTTCAGGCTGCTTGCTCGCGCAGTCGCAAAAGTCTGTCAGCATCGATATCGGCACCGGCATGGTTACGGTTGCGCTGGCATCGCTCCTCATCGGCGGCGCGTTCTTCGGCAAGGGCAAAATTCCGCTGCGTATCTTCGGCATGGTTGTCGGTGCGTTCGTGTTCCGCCTTGTGTATACCATCGCGCTGCGATTCAACCTGCCCGCGTTCATGCTCAAGTTCGTCTCGTCCGTTATTGTCATTCTGGCAATCTCCGGGCCGTACCTCAAAAAACAGCTTCCGTATCTGAAGCGTCGTTTCGGAAAGGAGCGCACCCATGCTTAAACTCACGCATATCTCAAAGACCTTCAACCCCGGCACGGTCAACGCCAAAAAGGCGATCGAAGACCTCAGCTTCCACGCCGCAAAGGGCAATTTCATCACCGTCATCGGCGCAAACGGCGCGGGCAAATCCACGCTTTTTAACGCTATTTCCGGCAGCTTTTTCACGGACAGCGGCAAGATCGAGCTTGACGGCAAGGACATCACCTTCATGCCGGAGTATAAGCGTGCCCGCAGCATCGGCCGCCTGTTTCAGGACCCCATGCGCGGCAGCGCACCGGGCATGACCATCGAAGAAAACCTCGCGCTCGCAGCGGGGCACGGCGGTTGGCTCAGCTCCATCTCCCGCAAGGACAGACAGGCGTTTCGCGAACGCCTCTCCCTGCTCGGTATGGGGCTCGAAGACCGCATGACCCAGCCCGTGGGCTTGCTTTCCGGCGGCCAACGCCAGGCGCTCACGCTTATGATGGCCACATATAACCCGCCGAAGCTCCTTCTGCTCGACGAGCATACCGCCGCGCTTGACCCCGCCACCGCCGAGAAGGTGCTCGAGATCACGAAAAACACTGTGGAGGAAAACCACCTCACGTGCATGATGATTACGCACAATATGCAGTCCGCACTGGAGCTCGGCAACCGCACCATCATGATGAACGCCGGTAAGATCATTCTGGACGTCACCGGCGAAGAGCGTGCCCACATGACTGTTGCCGACCTCCTCGACCGCTTCAAGCAAGCCGCCGGCAAAGCCCTCGATAATGACCGTATGCTTTTGAGCGAAGCAGAGTAAAATTTGAAATCGAAAGACAACAAAAAGCAGATGCCCCGAATCCACATCGGGTGCATCTGCTTTTTCTGTTCCAAAACGGCGGGGATATCCGCCGTCGTTCCTTTACGGATGGTGATACTTTTTTAATACGATTTCCCAAATCTTTATATGTAAAGCGTTATTTTTCCTTGTTTTCCGGCGCAATCTCCGCTTCAATCTTATCCAAGCGGCGGTTGATCTTCTTTTGGTTTTCCAGAACAAGGTCGAGCTTTTTGTGCAGATCATCGATGATGAGCTCGCTTTTTAAGTTGATCTTATAGTCATTCTCTGCACGCTGACGGTCTTTTGCTTCTTGGCGGTTCTGGCTCATCATGATGAGTGGTGCTTGCACGGCAGCGATGCACGAAAGTACAAGGTTTAACAGAATAAACGGGTATTCGTCAAATGCTCTCGAACCCAAAACGAGGTTTATGACCATCCAAATGACCATGACGGCGATAAAGCTGAAAATAAACGCCCAACTGCCCGCAAAGCGCGCCACTGCGTCCGCGGCACGCTGCCCAAACGTCATGTGCTCGTCCTTGTCTGCGTTTTTTGTGACTTCCGTTGCAATCAGCTGATGAATCAGTTCCTCATCCGTGAATTCCTCGTCCGTCACATGTAAAAGCTCGCTGATAATTTGGTTGCGTTTCGCGCCTTTTTTCATAGTAAACTTACCTCTTATCCCAAGATTCTTCGCCGCATTTCGGCGTTATCTCCAGTCTATTACAAAACCGCGTGCGTTGTCAACCGCAAGGTGTAAAAATAGTGAAAAAACGCATATTCGCGGTTTTGCCTTGCGAATATGCGTTTTGAAATTCAATAAGCTTTAGTGCGTCAGCGCTTGCCGCACGGCTTTCTGCCAACCATTGTAGCGTGCTTCGCGCTCGGTATGATCCATCTCCGGTGTGAAGCAGCTGCGGTGCGTGTTCGCAAAGACCGTCTCCGGGTCATATAATCCGCAGGAAAACCCTGCCGCGCACGCTGCACCGAAGCCGGAAAGCTCTGCCACATCCGACACAGAGACTGTCACTTGCGCTATGTCGCTCTGAAACTGCATCAGGTACTTGTTCGCAGTGGGGCCGCCGTCCGCGCGCAGCTCGGAAAGCGGCAGGCCTGCGTCCTGTGCCATGCGCAGCGTAAGGTCAGTGATCTGGTACGCGATGCACTCAAGCCCCGCCTTTACATCTTCTTCAATCGGGTCATAGAGGTCGGGCTTCACGCCGATATATTTGCACGCTTTATTCTGTATGACTCGTGCTTTCGTCGTTTACAGCGAAAAAATGGGACTAAAACGTCCGATGGGGATATTGCAAAACCAAACAAGCGGACTTTTGCAGCTTATTTTGTATAAGCGTCACGGCAAGGTGGTAGGGGATACCCTGTTTTTCGAGCGGCTTACGCAAGGTGTCACCGAAGAAGCCCATGCGCACAGGTCTCATTTCTAAAAAAGCGCCTGCTTTTACACATGGCTCTTGACAAGCGAAAGAAGCAGGCGTACAATAAGCTTGTAAGTTTGCTTTGACTAACCAAAAGCAAAGTCGTTAGGGTGCAGAAACGATGAAACAAAGGAGAGGAGTACGTAGAACCGAAACGGTAATCAGCAGCCTTTATGGGTGCTTCCCGTGCCGCACACTTTGTTGTCTGTCCTCGTGTACCGTACAGCGTGGGAAATAGAGAATACCTGTGGCGCGTCTAATTGTTCCTATAAGCGCAATGTAAACCGCTGTATTCCAATGCTGCGGAAAGAGAAAGTTATATCGAAAGTCTAAATGGAGCAATTTCGTCTTTTTGGTTCAAAAATTGCCAAAATGTTTCTTTTAAGCTGTATGTACATCGTATGCGCGTCTGCACTGAAACCGCAAAATCCGGCATGAAACCTGTGATTGTTTAAACTAACCGATTCTGTTTTAACAAATTGTCTAAAATGGTACTGCTAACTTGCAGGTTGTTTTTAACAAATAATAGAAAATTGTGTTTTTTGTGTGAAAACTGTTGAAGTTAGGTAAAAATCGTGCTATTCTTTTGCCAGAACAAACAAGGTGGTGAATGAATATGAAAATGCATAAGCATTTTGCAAGGCTTACCGTTTTGTTCTTCGTGCTGACTCTCATCAGTGGACACATGAAAAAATAATTTTATGAGCCGCATGTTTAAAATGCGGTCCGCAATACAGGAGGTATTTTTATGAATTGGGCAAAAATCGGTCTTTTCGCAGCAGGTGTTCTGTTTGGTACCGCCGGCATCAAGGTGCTTGGCAGCAAGGACGCTAAGAAGGTCTACACCGAGACCACTGCAGCTGCTCTGCGTGCCAAGGAGTGCGTCATGACAACGGTCACGACCATCAAGGAGAACGCAAACGACATCCTGACCGACGCTAAGGAGATCAACGAGCAGCGCGCTGCCGATGCTGCCGCAGAGGTCATCGAAGATGCAGCTTGCGCATGCACGGAAGAAACTGCTTCCGCGGAAGAATCCACCGAAGCTTGATCGCGGGTCTATCCCGGGTCTGAATTACCGGAGAGCCGCCGAAAGCGGCTCTCTTTTTTCGTTCATCTGCTCTGTTTTTCGGAGCTTCCAATATATTGTTGCATAGAAGGATAAAGTTATGAAGTGTAAAATTCTGCATGAAGCGCGCGGGCACATGCGTGTACATCTCGTCTGCAGCCGCATGACGCTGAAAGAAGCCGACGTTTTAGAGTATTACCTGCGCGCCGTGGACGGCGTAAAGGAAGTTAAGGTCTACGACCGCACACAGGACGCCGTCATCGTCTATCAAAACGACCGCACATCCCTTATTCGTGCGCTCGCGACATTCTCGTTCGCAAAAGCCGAAAGCATGGAGCTTGTGCCGGATCACACTGCTCGCGCATTGAACCGCGAGTTTGAAGACAAGCTCGTCTTTACGGTGCTGCGCCGCGCCATGGCCAAAATGTTCTTCCCGGCGCCCATTCGCATGATGCTTGCCATCATCCGCTCCGCAAAGTACATCAAAGAGGGCGTTAAGGCGCTGCTGCACGGTCATCTCTCCGTTGCTGTGCTTGATGCCACGGCTGTCACCGTTTCTCTTGTACGCGGCGATTTCGATACGGCAGGCTCCGTCATGTTCATGCTGCGCCTCGGCGAGATTCTCGAGGAGTGGACGCACAAAAAGTCTGTTGCCGACCTCGCGGGCGCCATGTCCCTCAATGTCGATAAGGTCTGGCTCAAGACGAACGGCACCGAGGTGCTCATGCCAATCGGCGACATTCAGGCGGGCGACCGCATCGTTGTGCGCACGGGCAATATGATTCCGCTCGACGGTAAGGTCGTCGAGGGTGAAGCCTTGGTCAATCAAGCCTCTATGACCGGCGAATCTCTGCCGGTGCAGAAGTCCGTCGGCAGCTACGTGTATGCCGGCACCGTCGCCGAAGAGGGCGAGTGTGTCATCTGCGTCGAAAAAGCCATGGGCGGCGGTCGTTATGACCGTATCGTCCGCATGATCGAAGAATCAGAAAAATTGAAATCCACCGCAGAAGACAAGGCTTCCCGCCTTGCCGATAAGCTTGTGCCGTACACGCTTGGCGGCACGGCGCTGACCTATCTGCTCACGCGCAACGTCACAAAGATGCTCGCCGTGCTGATGGTCGATTTCTCCTGCGCGTTAAAGCTCTCCATGCCGATCGCGGTGCTGTCTGCGATGCGCGAGAGCAGCGCACACCATATTTCCGTCAAGGGCGGCCGCTTCATGGAGGCCGTTGCAAACGCCGACACCATTGTGTTCGATAAAACCGGCACGCTGACGTACGCAACGCCGCGTGTCGCCATGATCGAAACGTTCGGCGACCGTGAGGAAAGCGAAATGCTGCGCCTTGCCGCCTGCCTTGAGGAGCATTACCCGCACTCCATGGCAAACGCTGTCGTGGCCGAAGCCAAGGACCGCGGCCTCTCCCACGAAGAGTACCATTCTCGCGTGGAATACGTCGTCGCGCACGGCATTTCCAGCACTGTGGAAGGCAAAAAGGTCATCATCGGCAGCGCGCACTTCGTTTTTGAAGACGAGGGCTGCGTGATCCCGGAGGGCGAAGAAGCGAAGTTCAACGCACTTCCGGCCGAGTATTCGCACCTTTATCTGTGCATTTCCGGTGTGCTCGCAGCCGTCATCTGTATCTCCGACCCGCTGCGTAAGGAAGCAAAGGACGCCATCCGCGCTCTGCACGCTTGCGGCATCAAGAAGGTTGTCATGATGACTGGCGATAACCGCAAGACCGCCGAAGCCGTTGCAGCAGAGGTCGGCGTGGACGAGTTCTACGCCGAAGTGCTGCCGGAGGATAAGGCGAACTTTATCCGCCGCGAAAAAGAAATGGGCCGCACCGTTATTATGGTCGGCGACGGCGTGAACGATTCTCCGGCGCTGTCCGAAGCAAGCGTCGGCGTTGCCATCAATACCGGCGCCGCTATCGCCAGAGAGATTGCGGACATCACCGTTGCGGCAGGCGATCTCTCTGAGCTCGTCACCCTGCGTCAGCTCAGCACTGCACTCATGGCGCGCATTCACCGCAACTACCGCTTCATCGTTGGCTTCAACCTCATGCTCATCCTGCTCGGCGTAGGCGGAATCATCCAGCCGACTACCTCCGCACTCCTGCACAATATGTCCACACTCGGCATCAGCCTCAAAAGCATGACAGATCTTCTGCCGGAAAAAGCAGAGGAAGAGTAAGAAAAGAAACTTTCCGTAACAGTGGTCAAAAGTTTTCGCCAGCCTTTTTCAAAAGACTGCGGGTACTTAGGGCAGCGCCCTAAGTTGCTTTCATCAGAAAGCGAAATCTCTTTGCCTACATAAAATTAGGAAAGTTGATTTGAATGTCCGGGGGACATTCAAATCGTAGGGAACCCAGTTGCATGGGTTCCTGCAAGGGCGGTCAACGACCGCCCTTTTTTACATCCAAACCCGCGCTTTGCCGCATCGCTCCGCGGCGCCCTTTCACGCTTTATTGCGCAATGGGTAAAAGGGTACAAAAAGAAATTTAAAATAAAGCGCATTTACTACTCGACAAGATGCCAACTTCGGTGTATACTGGTAGGGTGCTTGCGGCAAGAACCGCAAAAACAAACACAATATCTTGTGGTTACGCATAAATATTCAATATAAGGAAAATTATGGAAACTGATTATGAAAACCAAAGGGGCTGGAAACATGCAGCTCCCGCGGGCGGTATGAAGGAGCGGTAAGAAACATGAAGATCATTAAGAGAAACGGCTCGGAAGCAGCGTTCGATATCACTAAGATTATCGTCGCTGTCTCCAAGGCAAATAAAGAGATCGACGAGCGTCAGAGACTTACGAACGAGCAAATTCGCACAATCGCTGCAAATGTCGAAGGAGCGTGCGTCGCCATGGGGCGTGCAGCGTCCGTGGAAGAAATACAGGACCTCGTAGAAAAGCAGATCATGGGGCAGGGTGCGTTTGATGTCGCTAAGGAGTATATCTGTTACCGCTATACGCGTTCGCTTGCGCGCCGCGCCAATACCACCGATAACCAGATTCTCAGCCTTATCGAGTGCAACAACGAGGAAGTCAAGCAGGAAAACGCGAATAAAAATCCAACCGTAAACAGCGTCCAGCGCGATTACATGGCCGGCGAGGTCTCCAAAGACATCGCGCGCCGCATTTTGCTTCCGCGCGAAATCGTCGAAGCACACGAGCAGGGCATTATCCATTTCCATGATATGGACTATTTCGCGCAGCACATGCACAACTGCGACCTCGTAAACCTCGAAGACATGCTGCAAAACGGCACGGTCATCACCGGCACGCTCATTGAAAAGCCGCACAGCTTCTCCACCGCCTGCAACATCGCCACGCAAATCGTCGCGCAGGTTGCAAGTAACCAGTACGGCGGCCAGAGCATCAGCCTCGCACACCTCGCGCCGTTCGTGCAGATCTCCCGCGAGAAAATCCGCCGTGAGGTCGAAGTCGAGATCGGCGAGCTTGGCGTTTCCCCGGATGAGGCCCAAATCTCCAAAATGGTGGAGCGCCGTCTGCGTGAGGAGATCAAGCGCGGCGTGCAGACCATCCAGTATCAGGTCGTGACTTTGATGACGACGAACGGTCAGGCGCCGTTCATCACCGTGTTTATGTATCTGAACGAGGCGAAAAACGAACGCGAAAAGCGCGACCTCGCCATGATTATCGAGGAAGTGCTGCTCCAGCGCTATGAGGGCGTCAAAAACGAAAAGGGCGTGTGGGTTACCCCGGCATTCCCGAAGCTCATTTATGTTTTGCAGGAGGATAACATTATCCCCGGCAGCGAATACTATTACCTCACCGAGCTTGCCGCAAAGTGCACCGCAAAGCGCATGGTGCCGGACTACATCTCCGAAAAGAAGATGAAAGAGCTCAAAGAAGGCAACTGCTTCCCGGTCATGGGTTGCCGCAGCGCGTTAAGCCCGTGGAAGGATGAAAACGGCAACTATAAGTTCTACGGCCGCTTCAATCAGGGCGTCGTCACACTGAATCTTGTCGATGTTGCGCTCAGCTCCGGCGGCGATATGGAGAAATTCTGGAAGGTCTTCGATGAGCGCCTCGACCTGTGCTACCGCGCACTCATGTGCCGCCACAACCGTTTGAAGGGCACATTGTCCGACGCCGCGCCAATCCTCTGGCAGTACGGCGCAATCTCCCGTCTCAAAAAAGGCGAGCCCATCGATGCGCTTCTCTACGGCGGCTATTCCACCATTTCGCTCGGCTATGCCGGTCTGTGCGAGTGCGTGCGCTACATGACGGGCAAATCCCACACGGACCCCAGCGCAACGCCGTTTGCGCTCGCTGTCATGAAGTACATGAACGCTGCGTGCGAAAAATGGAAGGCAGAGACCACCATCGGCTTCGGTCTGTACGGCACGCCGCTTGAAAGCACCACGTACAAGTTCGCAAAGTGCCTCCAGCGCCGCTTCGGCATCATCCCGGGCGTCACGGATAAGCCGTATATCACAAACAGCTACCACGTCCACGTTACCGAGCATATTGACGCGTTTGAAAAGCTCCGCTTCGAGTCGCAGTTCCAGGCGCTTTCCACCGGCGGTGCCATCAGCTATGTCGAGGTCCCGAACATGCAGAATAACCTCGAAGCCGTCCTGCAGATCATCCGCTATATCTACGATAACATCATGTACGCCGAGCTTAACACCAAGAGCGATTATTGCCAGAAGTGCGGCTACGACGGTGAGATTCAGATCGTCGAGGATGACGGCAAGCTCGTCTGGGAGTGCCCGAACTGCGGCAACCGCGACCAGGATACCATGAACGTCGCCCGCCGCACCTGCGGTTACATCGGCACCCAGTTCTGGAACCAGGGCCGTACCGCCGAAATCAAAGAGCGCGTGCTGCACTTGTAATTAAGTCAAAATCAAGAATAAACAATACCGCACAGGGCAGGCGCTTTGTGCGGTATTTCATGAATAGAGGAAACCATCATGAATTACGGTGAGATCAAAAAAACCGACATCGCAAACGGCATCGGCGTGCGCGTCACGCTGTTCGTCTCCGGCTGCACGCGCCACTGCAAAAACTGCTTCAACGCCGAAACGTGGGATTTCAACTACGGCAAGCCGTTTACAAAAGAAACGGAAGACGAGGTGCTCGCAGCCCTTGCACCCGGTTTCATCAACGGTTTAACTTTGCTCGGCGGTGAGCCCATGGAGCCGCAGAATCAACGCGCTTTGGTGCCGTTTCTGCACCGCGTGCGCGAAATATACCCCGAAAAGGACATCTGGTGCTATTCCGGCTCCACCCTGGAGACTGATATGCTGAAAGACGGCGGCCGCAACCGCTGCGAGGTCACGGACGAATTCCTGTCCCTGCTCGACGTGCTCGTCGACGGCGCATTCGTCGATGAACTCAAAGACATTTCCCTACGCTTTCGCGGCTCGTCGAACCAGCGCATTATCGATATGAACAAGACCCGCGAAACAGGGAAAGTTACCCTCTGGAACGCGAAACCGTAAAAAGTAAACGAAAACGCCGCTCGACTGCTGTGTTTAGAACAGTGTCGGGCGGCATTTTTTATTTTCCACACGCGCAGCAACGCAGGAATTCAAAATAAGTTAGAAATCGCTAACTTTTTCTCTTGACATTCCCTACCGCCGAGGTATATAATCAAGATACCCCCAAAGGGTATATGAGAGTCTTCTCTCACAAGAACTATTTTCACAAAAGGAAGCGGTTTAAATGCGTACGTATATTTTGAATGTGACCGGCGCGGACATCAGCCCTGCTACGATCATCATCTGTGTGGTGATTGCGGCTATTTGTATTTTTGCGGTCATCAGCTATCGCAAAAAATTGAAGAACGGCTGCTGTGGCGGTGGCGGCGATGAAGTGAAGCACGTCAAGCCGCAGGATACGAACGTGAACGACTACGACCACGTTTACCGCATGGACATCGAGGGTATGCACTGCAAAAACTGCGCCATGCGCATTGAAAACGCGTTCAACGAGCAGACGGACTGCATGGCAAAGGTCGACCTCGCCGGCAAATTCGCTCGTATCTACACAAAGAAGCCCGTCGAAGAAGTCGTTTTGAAGCAAACCGTCTGGCACGCCGGTTACGAGTCGAAAACCGTCACCGTCGAAAGATAAGACGGAATTGAAATTCAAAGAAAAGCGTGGTATACTCTAAGAAATCCGTGAATTTATAAAGAAAGTGATGATAGAGTATGAAAAAGATTGCCAGCTTTTCCGTCAATCATGATAAGCTCAAAAAAGGCATGTACGTTTCCCGCATAGACGGCGACGTTGTAACCTACGACTTGCGCATGAAGGTGCCGAACGCCGGAGATTACCTCTCAAACGGCGCGCTTCACACGTTCGAGCATCTTTTCGCCACGTATGCGCGCAACTCCGCGTTGTCCGATTCCGTCATCTACGTCGGCCCCATGGGCTGCCGCACGGGCTTCTATTTCCTCCTGCGCGACAACGTGAGCCGCCTAGATGCCCTGCATCTCGTGCAGGAATCCTTCGCGTTCATCCGCGATTTTGAGGGCGAGATTCCCGGCAGCCGCCGCGAAGAGTGCGGCAACTACAAAGAGCACGACCTCAAGGGCGCCAAAGAGACTGCCGTCGATATGCTCGAGGTCCTCAAGGACTGGACGCCGGAGAAAATGGAATACGAAGCGTAAGTCAAGCTAAGATTAACACCCAAAGCACCGTTTTGAGCCAAAAGCCAAGCGGTGCTTTTTACTTTAAACGCAGGTCAAAAATCCGGGCAGAATATTTAAAAAAAAGCTAAAATAAGAGTTGACAATATACCCTGTATGGGTATATAATCAAGATACCCATACAGGGTATATAAAGCGAAATCGGAAAGGAGAATTCCGTTGGAACATACAGAAGAAAAAGAGCTGCACGCTTGCTGCAAAAGCAATGCAACCGATACGGAGGCGTGCACAGACTGCACCGAAGAAAAAACCGAAGAGAAGTGCTGCGGCTGTCATAAAACAAAGCACCGCTCCGATGAGGAGTACAAAAAACTCATCCACAGATTAAACCGCATCGAAGGGCAGATCCGCGGCATTCGCGGCATGGTGGAGAAAAGCGCCTACTGCCCGGACATCCTCGTACAGGTCGCGGCAGCCAACGCGGCGCTCAACGCATTTACGAAAGAGCTGCTCGCAAACCACATCAAGACTTGTGTAGCGGACGACATCCGCGCAGGAAACGATGAAGTCATCGATGAGCTTGTCACCACACTGCAAAAGCTGATGCGATAAGTTTCGGCGCATTTTTATGAAAGGAAGGGAAGAAAATGGAACAGTATAACGTCACGGGTATGAGCTGCGCGGCGTGCAGCACCCGTGTGGAAAAAGCGGTCAGCAAGGTGCCGGGCGTTACGTCCTGCTCAGTCAGCCTGCTCACGAACTCCATGGGCATTGAGGGCACGGCTTCGCCGGAAAGCATCATCAAGGCCGTGGAAGATGCCGGTTACGGCGCGTCCAAAAAAGGTGCGGCGCAGAATAGCACAAGCCCCAACGCTGCTGCAGAAGATGCCCTGAAAGACCGCGAAACTCCGAAGCTCAAAAAGCGCCTCATCGCGTCCGTCGGCTTTTTGGCTGTCCTCATGTACATCTCCATGGGGCATATGATGTGGGGCTGGCCGCTGCCGAATTTTCTCAAAGACAACCACGTCGCGATGGGCCTCATCCAGTTGCTCCTCACTGTCATCATCATGGTCATCAACCAGAAGTTCTTCATCAGCGGGTTTAAGGGGCTCATCCACCGCGCACCGAATATGGATACCCTTGTGGCGCTCGGCTCGGGCGCGTCGTTCCTGTACAGCACCTACGCGCTGTTCGCCATGACAGATGCCCAGATGCGCGGCGATATGGCCGCCGTCATGGGCTACATGCACGAGTTCTACTTCGAGTCTGCCGCCATGATTTTAACGCTCATCACGGTCGGTAAAATGCTGGAAGCGCGCTCCAAAGGCCGCACGACCGATGCCTTAAAGGGTCTCATGAACCTCGCGCCGAAAACCGCCGTGCTCGTGCGGGACGGTCAAGAGGTCACCGTGCCCGTTTCCGAGGTCCGCCGCGGCGATGTGTTTGTCGTACGCCCCGGTGAGAATATCCCCGTAGACGGCGTTGTCTTGGAAGGCGCCAGCGCCGTCAATGAATCCGCCCTCACCGGCGAGAGCATTCCGGTCGATAAGGCCGTGGGCGATGCTGTTTCCGCCGCGACCGTGAACCAGTCCGGCTTCCTGCGCTGCGAAGCAACGCGCGTCGGCGAAGATACCACGCTTTCCCAGATTATCCGCATGGTCAGCGATGCCGCCGCCACGAAAGCGCCGATTGCGAAGATCGCCGATAAGGTTTCCGGCGTGTTCGTCCCGACCGTCATCTGCATCGCCGTTGTTACGTTCATCGTCTGGATGCTCGTTGGGCAGACGTTCGGCTACGCGCTCGCGCGCGGCATCTCCGTGCTCGTCATCAGCTGCCCGTGCGCACTTGGCCTCGCGACGCCGGTCGCCATCATGGTCGGCAGCGGCATGGGCGCGAAAAACGGCATCCTGTTCAAAACTGCTGTTTCACTCGAAAAAACCGGCAAGGTGCAGATCGTCGCGCTCGATAAAACCGGCACCATCACAAGCGGCGAGCCCCGCGTCACGGATATTTTACCCGCCCCGGGCATCACCGAAAAAAACCTTCTGGAAGCCGCAAGTGCGCTCGAGAAAAAGAGCGAGCACCCGCTTGCCAAAGCCATCATGGCGCGCGCTGAGGAGATCGGCGTACAGGCAAAAGAAGTCACAGACTTCATGGCAAAGCCCGGCAATGGCCTCACCGCTGCCCTGAACGGCGAAGTTCTCGCAGGCGGCAACCTGAAGTTCATCTCCACGCAGGCAGATGTCCCCGCAGACTTTAAAGAAAAGGCCGAAGCCCTCGCGCAGTCCGGCAAAACCCCGCTGTATTTCAGCAGGGGCGGTAAGCTTATCGGCGTTATCGCCGTGGCGGATGTCATCAAGGAAGACAGCCCGCAGGCCATCCGCGAATTGCAGAACATGGGCATTCACGTCGTCATGCTCACCGGTGATAACGCCCGCACCGCAGAGGCCATCGGCCGACAGGCAGGTGTTAATGAAGTCATCGCAGGCGTCCTGCCGGACGGCAAGGAAAACGTCATCCGCAAGCTCAGAGAGCAGGGCGAAGTCATGATGGTCGGCGACGGCATCAACGATGCGCCCGCCCTTACCAGAGCCGACATCGGTGTCGCCATCGGCGCCGGTACGGATATCGCCATCGACGCCGCAGATGTCGTGCTCATGAAGAGTCGCCTGTCCGATGTTCCTGCGGGCATCCGTTTAAGCCGCGCCACACTGCGCAATATCTACGAAAACCTGTTCTGGGCGTTCATTTATAACATCATCGGCATCCCGCTCGCGGCAGGCGTGTTCATTAACCTGCTCGGCTGGCAGCTGAACCCCATGTTCGGCGCGGCAGCCATGAGCCTTTCAAGCGTTTGTGTCGTCACAAACGCGCTTCGTCTGAATTTATTGAACATCCGCAGCACGAAGCACGATAAAAAAATAAAATCGGCAAAACCCGCCGAAATGAAAACCATCGAAGTAAAGGAGACAAAAACCATGGAAAAAACAATTAAAATTAACGGCATGATGTGCCCGCATTGCGAAGCCACTGTCAAAAAGTGTCTGGAGGCGTTCCCGCAGGTCACATCTGCAGAAGTCAGCCACGAAAAGGGCACGGCGGTCATTCAGCTCAATGCTGAAATTTCCGATGCCGAGCTCAAGAAAGCCATCGAAGATAAGGGCTACGAGGTCGTAGGCTGAGTTCGATAAAGCTTGACACAAATTTAATCTGTGTTACAATAAAAGCACTGCCTGTGTTGAGGGCAGTGCTTTTGCATTTTACAATTTGTTCACAGCAAATTGGCTTTTTAGAAAGAATAACGACGTAAAATTAACATAAAGCTAACGTAAAGCAAACGGATAAAGTTTCGCCCGCCTTTTTCAAAGGCGGCGGATTCCAAAGGCAGCGCCTTTGGTCGTCGTTCGCAAACGACGAAACCTTTTTGCCTCCCCAAAAACCAGGAAGGTAGGCTCAACAGTCCGGTGGACTGTTGAGCCGTAGGGAACCCAGTTGCATGGGTTCCCTGAAAGGCGGCACAAAGCCGCCTTTTCAAAAACCACACAGCCAAAGAATACTAAAGAAGAGATGAGGAAATCACATGGCACGAGAGCGGTATCTGCTGGACGATACGGAAGACACCATTCATAAAAACGAAATCAAGCCGCAGACCGCAGCGGATAAACGCAAAAACTGGTGGGATTATCACAAGGTGCACGTCCTGCTCGTCGCGCTCGCCATAGCCGTCGTCGGCTATTTCATATATTCGGTCACATCCAAAACAGAACCCGATTATACCATCACCGTCATGACGCAGTATACCGTGCCGAGCGACCTGCAAACCGATATTCAGGAGCTTTTCGAGAAATATGCAGACGACCGCAACGGTGACGGCAAAACATACGTCGCCATGAATTTCTGCCGCTTTAATACAAGCGGCACCTCGGAGTTTGAAACATCAGAGCTGCAGGCCTCGTTCGTCAAGTTCGCGACCGATGCCTCCGCCGGTGACAGCATGATTTTCGCCTACGATGACGCAAGCTATAAATACCTCGATCAGGACGATTTAAAAGGCTTCTTTGGCCCCGTAGACGGCACCGATAACGACTATTACCTCTGGAAGGATATTCCGGCGCTGAACAACTTAGAGCTCAACCACTATAATGAGGAGGGCGCAACGAAAGAAAGCGTGCTTTCCGTCCTCGGTGAGCTCAAGGTCGCCGTCCGCACAGAAGACGGCGCCGCGTTCAAAAAGCAGGAAAAGATCGATTACCGCAATGACAGTGTCAAGCTGTACGAGCGTCTTTTGAACGACGAACCCGCAAATACCGAAAATTAAATGAGAGAGCTGCACATTTTTACGCGCAGCTCTCTTTTTTCTTTGACAGAACCACGCAGACGGACTATAATAAGCACATAGTATACCATGTCGGTATACATCATCCGAATTCACGAAAAAGGATGGGATAAAAATGAAACTGAAACAACTTTTAACCGCCATCAAGTATCGCGCGGAGCAGGTGCCGGACGTCGATATCACCGATCTTGTGTACGATTCCCGCAAGGCTGTGCCGGGCTGCGCGTTCGTTTGCCTGCGCGGTGCGAATGCAGATGGCCATAGGTACGCGAAAATGGCAGCGGAAAAAGGTGCCGCCGTCATCATCGCAGAGGAGATTGTGGAAGCGCCCGTGCCGGTCATTTTAACGGAGAATACCCGCCTTGCCCTCGCATATTTGAGCGCCGAGTTCTTCGGCCACCCCGCAGAGCAGATGCACGTCATCGGCATCACGGGCACCAAGGGCAAAACGACCACCGCGTTCATGATGCGCTCCATTCTGGAGGCCGCAGGCCATAAAACCGGCGTCATCGGCACCATCGGCGTACTGTACGGCGATACCCTCGTTCAAACCGATAACACCACACCCGAAAACTACGAGGTGCAGAAGTTCATGCGCCAAATGGTCGATGCCGGCTGCGAATACTGCGTTATGGAGGTCTCGTCCATCGGCCTTAAAGACCACCGCGTTGCAGGCTTCACGTTTGAGCTCGGCCTCTTCACGAATTTCTCCGAGGATCACATCGGCGGCGCAGAGCATAAAGATATGGCAGAGTACATGGCGTGCAAAAGCATGCTGTTCCGCATGTGCCGCACCGGCATCATCAATATCGATGACCCGAATTATACCGGCATCATCAAAAATCATACGTGCAATATTGTTACCTACGGCTACGATAAATCGGCCGATTTTGTTGCGCATGGGGAAGAACTCGTTACCACACCGGGTTTTCTCGGCGTGCGCTTCTCCGTCACAGGCAAGCTGAATTTTACCGCGGATGTCGCCATCCCCGGCAAGTTCAACGTCTATAACGCCCTGTGCGCCATCACGGCGTGCAGCGTTTTGAATATCCCCGTCACTGCCATGCAGCAGGGGCTTAAAACCGTTAAAGTCAAGGGCCGCGTGGAGCCCGTGCCGATGCCCGGCGATTTCACTCTGCTCATCGATTATGCGCACAACGCCGTCAGCATGCAGAGCATTTTGACAACGCTGCGCGCCTATAACCCGAAGCGCCTCATCTGCATGTTCGGTGCAGGCGGCAATCGGCCCAAGGTGCGCCGTTTCGAGATGGGCGAGGTCAGCGGCAATTTAGCCGATCTCTCCGTCATCACGGCAGATAACTCCCGTTACGAAAATGTGCTCGATATTTTAGCGGACATCAAGGTCGGCCTTGCAAAGACCGACGGCAAATACATTGAAATTCCCGACCGCCGCGAAGCCATCCGCTGGTGCATTGAAAACGCACAACCCGGCGACATTATTGTCCTCGCAGGCAAGGGTCACGAAGATTATCAGGAGATTGAGGGTAAGAAATACCCGTTTGACGAGCGTGTCGTCATTCGGGAAATCCTTGATTCCATGAAATAAAGCTCATACATTACTTTCGGGAAAGGACTTGTGCAGAAATGAATAAGGAAATCACACTGGAACAGCTCGCTTCTTATGAGACCGCGTTCGACGGTGACCGCGCAAACCGCATCGCCATGGATGCTGTCACGAAGAATGGGGTCAACAACGCCGCTGTGCGCTTTGAGAACGCCCGCGAAATGCGCCATACGTTCAACATTTCTTTGGAGCAGGGCGACATCACGAATCAGAAGCAGAGCGGCCGCTGCTGGATGTTCGCGGCACTCAACACCATGCGCTTCCGCATCATCAAAAAGCTCGGCGTCAAAACGTTCGAGCTCTCTCAGAATTACGCGTTGTTCTTCGATAAGCTTGAAAAGAGCAACTATTTCCTCGAGAGCATCTTAGAGACGCTCAACGAGCCCACTGCAGGCCGCCTTGTTACATATTTGCTTTCCGGTCCGCTCGGCGACGGCGGTCAGTGGGATATGTTCGCAAACCTCGTAGAGAAGTACGGCGTCGTGCCGAAGGAAGTCATGCCGGAAACTGCCGCATCCTCCTCCACGCGTGAGATCATCGGCTACCTCACCGAAAAGCTGCGTGAGTTTGCCTGCACGCTGCGCACCGCGTATCAGAACGGCGCTTCCATGGAGGAGCTCCGTGCAAAGAAGGACGACATGATGCAGACCATCTATAACATGCTGTGCATCAGCCTCGGCAAGCCGCCTGTGAAGTTCGATTTCGAGGTCAAGACCCCGAACGGCTTCGTGCGCGACCTCGGCATCACTCCGCAGTCGTTCTTCAAAAAGTACGTCGACATGGATCTTTCCCAGTACATCAGTCTCATCAATGCGCCGACGTCCGATAAGCCCTACGGCAAGACCTATACCGTCGCGTTCCTCGGTAACGTCGCAGAGGGCCGACCCGTCAAGTACCTCAACCTGCCCATTGAAGACCTGAAAGCGGCAGCCATCGCCCAGATGAAGGACGGCCTGCCGGTTTGGTTCGGCTGCGATGTCGGCAAGCGTAGCGTTCGCGACGGCGGCGTTATGGATTTGAACGCTCTTGACCTCGAAACGCTCTTCAACACCGAGTTCACCATGGATAAAGCTCAGCGCCTCGATTATGGCCAGAGCCTCATGACGCACGCTATGGTCTTCCAGGGCGTCAATATCGACGATAACGGTAAGCCGAACCGCTGGAGAGTCGAAAACAGCTGGGGCAAGGATGCCGGTGTAGACGGCTACTACATCATGAGCGACGCTTGGTTCGACGAGTATATGTATCAGGTCGTCGTCGATAAAAAGTACCTCACAGAAGAACAGCGCAAAGCGTTTGAGCAAGAGCCGATCACGCTCCAGCCATGGGATCCGATGGGCTCCCTCGCTTCGGTGCGTTAAACGAAAGGAAACTACTGCATTTATGAATTTAAAGGTATCTGAGATCGCCGAAATGTGCGGCGGCAGGCTCGTCGGCAGCGGCGAAAATACCGTCACGTCGTTTTATACCGACAGCCGCGAGACGACGCCCGGTAAAATGTTCGTGCCCATCCGCGGCGAAAACACCGATGCACACCGCTTTATCCCGCAGGTCTTCGCATCGGGCGCGGCAGCGACTTTTTCCGAAGAGCCGCTCGATGCCCCCGCAGGCGATGTTGTCTACGTTGAAAACACCCGCGCGGCACTGCAAAAGGTCGCGGAACGCTATCGCGAGCGCTTCAATATCCCGGTTATCGGCATCACGGGCAGCGTAGGCAAGACCACCACAAAAGAAATGGTCGCTTTAGCTGTTTCCGCCGGTCTCAAAACGATGAAAACCGCCGGCAACGCGAACAGCCAAATCGGCCTGCCCATGACCGTTCTGCGCATCACGCCGGAGGACGAAGCCGCCATTGTCGAAATGGGCGTCAGCATGCCCGGTGAGATGGCGCGCATCGCAAAAGTCGCAAAGCCGAACATCGCCGTCATGACGAATATCGGCGTGTCGCATATCGAGTTCATGAAAACACGCGAGAACATCATGAAAGAGAAGTTTGGCATCACGGATTACTTGCCAAACGGCAGCAAGGTGTTTGTAAACGGCGATGACGACCTGCTTTCCACATTAAAAAGCACCCCGGAAAAGCAGATCGTGCGCTTCGGTCTCGGTGAAAATTGCGACTGGCGCGCCGTAGAGCTTGAGGCCGATACGGAGGGAACAAGGTTTATCTGTGTGCACGACGGTAAACGCGTAGAAATGTACGTCCCCGCTGCCGGCGAGCACAACGTGCGCAACGCCCTTGCCGCTGTCGCGGTCGCTGTGGAAGTCGGCGTTCCGGAGGAAAAAGCCGTCGCGGCCATCCGCACCTATGCACCGCCCGCCATGCGCCAGCAGATTAAAGAAGCGCACGGCGTCACGCTGATCGACGATACCTATAACGCCAGCCCCGATTCCATGCGTGCCGCTTTGAAAATTCTCGGCGGCCTGAAAGCGACCGGCAAAAAGTACGCCGTACTTGCCGATATGCTGGAGCTCGGCGATTACGCAGAGCGCGGCCACTATGAAACCGGCGCGTTTGCGGCGGAAAACGGCACCGATGTCCTTATCGGCGTCGGCCCGCTCGCAAAGCACATCGTCGAGGGCTTTAAAAATCGTGAGAACAGCGCGTGGTTCGCCTCGAATACGGAAGCCATCGCGTATCTGAAAGACCGTCTGCATCCCGGTGATGCCGTGCTGTGCAAAGGTTCCCGCGGCATGCACATGGATGAAATCATCCATGCCCTTTCGGAATAAGCCCGTATACTAGAATATATTTAATATATATCACAATATAAAGACAAAAACCGGCAAGTTCCTTTTCACTTGCCGGTTTTTTGCAAAACGGAGGAAAGTTGTATGAAAACAAGATTACTGCGCCCGGAAGAAAACTGGAAATCAAATCTCACCATGGCTGTCGCCTTTGAGGGAGATTACGACCTCGAAAAAGCCAAAGAAAGCGCCGCTCGTGAGCGCACTGAAGAAGAAAAGAGGGAAGACGCCCGCAACCGCTGTTTCGGCACATTTTTAGACGACGATGAGACCATCTGCGGTGTTGTGAACAGCCGCGAGTACCTCTGCCGCTTCGACGGCGGCACGTATAAGCTCGGCGGTGTAGGCGGTGTTTCTACATTGCCGCAGTACCGCCGCGGCGGCGTTATCCGCGTTTGCATGACGGCCTCTCTCAAAGACATGTACGCAAACGATTTCACGTTCGCTTTTTTGTATCCGTTCAGCATGCAGTATTACCGCAAGTTCGGCTTTGAAGCCGGTGCGCCGGAATACCGCTGGTCGGTGCCGTTCACAGCGATGAAACCGCAGGATGTCGGAGGGCACGTCGAGCAGATCTTCCCCGGCGGCGATTTTACCCCGCTTCTCACCGTCTATAACGCATTCTATGCAGACCACAATCTCTCCGCCGTCCGCGAAACGTATGATAAAGGTCTCGAAAAAGCGAACCTCTGGAACGATAAGCGCTACGTATTCGTCTGGTACAATAACGAAAATCAGCCGCGCGGCCTGATGATTACCCATAAAATCGAAGAAGACGGCGTCACATATCTTGACTGTACCCACACGTTCCTAAGCCCCGGCGGTTTCCTCGCGTGCGATGCCGAAGCGTTCAACGGCTTGCTGTTCTTCGCAAAATCCGCTTTCTCATCGGATTACGAGAAGCTCCGTTTCACCGTCCCGTCCGATATGCACTTAGAGCAGCTCATCGGCGAAAACACGCGCACGTTCTGCTCCGTGTTCCCAAACGGTATGCTGCGCGTTGTCAACGTCGAGCGTGTTTTAGAAAACTGTGCTTGCCGCGGCACAGGGGAGATCACCCTCCGTATCGAAGACGATATCATCACGGAGAATAACGGCACATGGCGCCTGCACTTTGCTCCCGGCGAGCAAAATAAAGTCGAAAATACCGACGCCGTACCGGACCTCATCCTCAACATCCGCGCCTTCTCTGCCCTCATCACCGGCGCCCGCGCCGCCGCCGATATCCCCTGGATGCCTGACGTCCGCCTCCTCCGTCAAGCTCCCACCGTCCCCAACGTCTTCTACCTCAAAAAGTGCTCCATGATGGATTTATTCTAAATTTTTTGCATCTCGGTGAGAACTAAAGGATTATGAAATATGCTGTTTAAACAAAAAATGTCGGAATTTTTAAATTTATTGACGGAGAGGTCGGAAATTCCCGATTCGATTGACAAGCAAAAAGCGAGATGCTATTATTACAATACTATACCTATATACATTACAAAATGGGGTGTGTGAAACATAAATGAACAATAGAAAATTCGCTCTTTCTATGGTCATGAAATTCGCAATCTTTGCGTTGATATTCGGCTTTTTTGCCATGGTTTTGTTCCAATATTACGGTCCAAGACTTTTCCGTAGAGCAGACAGCATCGGATATGCGGTCACATTGATTCTCTATGCCATCGTATATGTAGCGCTCGGCAATCTTTTCCGTGCGTTTAAAATTACAGATTATTCCATTGCAGAAACTATTTTTTCGCAGTTCCTGTCCTTTGGCATGGCAGATTTGCTGCTCTATGGCGAATTCTGCATGATTCGCCATAATTATGTAAACTTAATTCCCGGCATTCTCACGGTGCTTTGCCAGCTTTTGGCGGCAGCGTGCTGGGCTCTTGTCGGCAAGCGTTTTACCATCGCGTTCGGCAAACCGGAGAAGACCCTCGTCATCTCCGGCGCGGATAATGTGAATGAGTTTCTACAAAAATTTGATAAGATTGGTCATATCTTCACCATCGAAAAGGTCGTTTCTGCGGATATTCTGAAGGGCGACTGGAAAAAAGAAGTCGCTCCCTATCAGGCTGTCATTTTCTATGAGGTTTCCTCTAAAAAGCGTTCAGAGGTGATCTGGTACTGCATGCAGAGCCGCAAGAGCCTCTATGTCACGCCGCAACTTGGTGAGATCACCATGGAAGGCTTTGGAGCGCGCCATCTGATCGATACGCCCATGATGAAATATGAGTACCGCAGCGAACGCTTCTGGTATAACCTTGCTAAGCGTATAGGGGATATCCTGCTTTCTCTGATCGCGTTGATTATACTGTCGCCGTTGCTTCTTTTAACGGCACTGCTGATCAAAATCGAAGACCGAGGCCCTGTTTTCTTCCGGCAAAAGCGCTGCACCAAAAACGGAAAAGTGTTTGAAATTCTCAAGTTCCGCAGTATGATCGTAGATGCGGAAAAAGGCGGTGAGACCATTCCCTGCCGTACGGGCGATCCCCGCATCACACATGTCGGCCGCGTCATCCGTAAATTACGTATCGATGAATTCCCGCAGATCATCAACGTCTTAAAAGGCGATATGTCTATTGTCGGCCCACGCCCCGAAAGAGTCGAGCATGTAGAGGCCTATACAAAAGAAATACCGGAATTTTCTTACCGCCTGCGCGTCAAAGGCGGCTTGACCGGCTATGCCCAAATTTACGGAAAATACAACACGAGCCCCTACGATAAACTGCGGCTCGACCTTCAGTATATCGAAAAACAGTCGCTTCTTATGGATTTAAAGCTAATTCTTCTGACCGTAAAAATCATGTTCGTCCCCGAATCCACAGAAGGCTTCACGCAAAAACGATCCGAGCAGATCACGGAAGAAGCGAAGTCTAAACGATAATCATGGATTTAGTGTGTTCCGAAAAATTCTAATTCGTTTCTCACAATGGTATATGCGGACTATTGTGTATTTCACCAGTTGACAAACCACTGCGCATAAAATATAATATAAACGCTATTACCCATATGCTTCTAATATTTTAGATATATACTTTGTTTTCGGCTCAAAAATCAAATACGCATGGCAGTTGAGAGGCGAAACCTGTCGTGTATAGCATAAAAATTGCTTTTTAGGAGGATGATGAATGGTTTCAGAAACCAAAAAGTCTAAGCGAAAACTTGAGCACTGGATGGGTGTTTCGGTACTTTTGGCGGTGTATGATGTGGTGGCCGCGAACATTTCCTATCTTTTTGCTCTGTTGCTTAGATTTGATTTTGTTTATTCCAATATTCCGCAGCGCTATATCGAAGCCTATCTGCATTTTGCGCCGATTTATTCAGTTGTTGTAGTTGGTGTGTTCATTGCTTGTCGGCTGTATAACAGCATCTGGCGTTTTGCCGGTGTTCGCGAGTTGACTAAAACTTTTATTGCGAATGTAATTGTCGTATTTTTCCATGTTATCGTGATAACACTGTTTTATACCCGCATGCCGATTTCATACTACGTCGTTGGCTCGGGCGTACAGCTTATTTTGACATTGGCGATCCGCTTTGCGTATCGATACCTTTTGCAACTGATCGCACAGAATAACCGTGAAAAAGCAAAACACAATGTTATGATCATCGGCGCCGGTGCTGCCGGTCAAATGGTCACAAAGGAATTATTGCTTTCCAACCGTATCAAAGCAAAGCCGGTCTGTATTATCGATGATAATTCAAATAAATGGAATCGTTATATTGATGGCGTACCGGTCGTCGGCGGCAGGGAGTATATCCTGACGGCGATCCAGGAATATGATGTTGACCAGATATTTTTTGCTATCCCAACGGCGAAACCTGAAGAAAAACGCGATATTTTGAATATTTGTCAGGAAAGCAAATGTGAGATCAAAAGCCTGCCCGGTGTTTATCAGCTGGCAAACGGCGAAGTGCTGATGAGCAAAATGCACCCGGTCGAACTGGAAGATCTTCTGGGCCGCGAACCGATCAAGGTCGATATGGAAGACGTTTTTCAGCAGATCAGGGGCCGCAGAATCTTAGTCACAGGCGGTGGCGGCTCTATCGGCAGCGAACTTTGCCGTCAAATTGCAGCACATAAGCCGGAGATGCTTATCATCTTTGATGTCTATGAGAATAACGCCTATTCGATTGAGCAGGAGCTCAAACGTAAATACGGCGATAGATTGAATTTACACACTTTGATCGGTTCCGTGCGCGATACACGCAGGATTGAGCAGGTGTTTGAAACATATCGTCCTGATATCGTTTACCATGCTGCAGCGCATAAGCATGTGCCGCTGATGGAAACAAGCCCGAATGAAGCGATTAAAAATAATGTGATCGGTACATACAAAACAGCTTGCGCCGCGTTAAAATACGGAGCGAAGAAGTTCGTTTTGATCAGTACCGATAAAGCCGTAAACCCCACCAATATCATGGGTGCAAGTAAGCGCCTGTGCGAAATGGTTATCCAGAGCATGGATGTTATCAGCCGCTGTGGCAGGCAGGATCTGCTGCCTGTGCTGTTTGCGCATGGGGAAGACGGCATCGAGCAGCAGCTTGAGCATCTCAGAAGAACTGCAGAAAAGGCAGATCGCGAGCAGCTTAAAGTCGAATCGGTCAAAAGCAAAAACAGAACGGATACACAGTTTGTGGCTGTACGTTTTGGCAATGTGCTCGGCAGTAACGGTTCCGTTATCCCGCTCTTTAAAAAACAGATTGAAGCCGGCGGTCCGGTTACAGTCACGCACCCGGATATCATCCGTTACTTTATGACGATCCCGGAAGCTGTAAGTCTTGTGCTGCTCGCAGGCACATATGCATGGGGCGGCGAGATATTCGTTCTGGATATGGGCGACCCGGTCAAAATCGATACTTTAGCCCGCAACCTGATCCGCCTTTCCGGCTATAAACCAGATGTGGACATCAAAATCGAATATACAGGTTTACGTCCGGGCGAGAAGCTGTTTGAAGAAAAGCTCATGGCAGAAGAGGGCTTGCTGAAGACCGATAACAAGATGATCCATATCGGAAAACCTATTCCGTTTGATCTTCTCACATTCTTAGATCAGCTTGCAGAGCTGGCACAGGCCAGCTACCATAATGACCCGCATATCGTGGAAATGGTCGAGCAGATGGTGCCTACTTTTCATCCGGTCGGTGATAAACCGCAGGGCAATACAGAACAGAAATAAGAAAACACAGTGTTGGTTGGTACAAGCCATTTCCAACGCTGTGTTTTATATTTAAGCGCTAATTTATCCCCTCCCCACATGCACCAAATGCGCGATGCCCGGTATGCTCTCGCCCTGCTGCGAAGAGGTTGTGGACATCAGCGCGCCGGTCGCCATAAAGAGAATATTTTTCAGCTCTCCGCGATCCATGCGGTTCAAAATATGCCCGCATAATACACCGGCTGAGCATCCGCAGCCGGAGCCGCCCGCGTGCACGTCCTGTGCCTCGCGGTCAAATAGAATCAGCCCGCAGTCCTCGTGGTTGCGCAGAACGATCCCGTTTTCGCGCAGCAGTTCGTATAATAATTTTGTGCCAACCGCCCCGAGGTCGCCTGTGTAAATGCGGTCGTAGTCCTCAGGCTTTGTCGCCGTATCGTTAAAAAAATCCAGCAAAGTCTGCGCCGCAGCGGGGGCCATCGCCGCGCCCATGTTCGTCATGTCGGTCACACCAAGATCGGTGATGCGCCCCACGGTCGCGTGCCGCACTTGAATGTCGCCGCTCATACCGAGCACCGCGCTGCCCGAAGCTGTCGCCGTCCACTGCGCAGTCGGCGCGCGCTGGCTGCCGTATTCCAGCGGCGTGCGGAATTGCCGCTCCGCGGTGCAGAAGTGGGAAGAGGTTACCGCGCAGGCGTAGTTCGCCGCGCCGCATTCCACCATGATGGAGGCCATGATGAGCGTTTGCGCCATCGTGGAGCACGCCCCGTATTGCCCAAGGAACGGAATGTCCATTCCGCGCAGACCAAACGTGCTCGAAATACACTGGTTTAGCAGATCCCCCGCAAATACCATGTTAATGTCCTGCTTTTGAAGCCCCGCCTTGCGTATCGCAAGGTTCGCGGCTTCCGTTTGCAGCATGCTTTCCGCTTTTTCCCAGCTTTCCTGATTCAAATAAGAATCGAGAAACGTCTGGTCAAAGTCGCGCGCCAGCGGGCCCGCGGCTTCTTTTTTTCCGCACACCGCCGCGTGGCCCAAAATCGCCGGGCGGCGCTCAAATAAAAGCGTGTAACGTCCGAGTCTTTTCATAAGCCCTCCTTAAAACAGCCCGATGATATACAGCACGATCCCGTACAAAACCGAAGCCGAAATGCCGAACACCAGTACCGGCCCCGCCACCGTGAACAGCTTCGCGCCGAGGCCCGTCACAAAGCCCTCGCTTTTAAATTCCAGCGCAGGGGAGACCATTGAGTTCGCAAACCCCGTAATCGGAACCAACGTGCCTGCCCCGGCATATTTCGCTATGTTGTCGTATACGCCGCAGGCTGTCAGCGCGGCGGAAATGAAAATGAGCGAGATGGAAACGCACGTCCGCGCGTCTTTTAAATCGAGCCCCAGCAGCATGAACGTGTTCGCAAGCGCCTGCCCCAGCGTGCAGATGGCCCCGCCGGATAAAAACGCAAACAGGCAGTTTTTCAGTACGGGGGAGTGCGGTGAAGCCTTCTGCACCATCGCGTCATATTGCTGCGGCGTTTTCTTTTTCATACGACCACCCTTTCCGTTTAATCGGGTTTATTGTGCGTATCGAGGTAAAAGATATTCCACATTTTTAAGATTTTAGTTGATTATCTCAAACAGAGCGTGTATAATCAGTTGCAGGTGATATTATTATGTCTAAACTCAGCATCCTGAAGCAGAAAACTAAGCGCGATGTGGATATGACGCAGGGCAGCATCTTCCGCCACCTCATCACATTCGCGTTTCCGCTTCTCATCGGCAACATTTTCCAGCAGCTCTACAACACGGTCGATACGTGGGTTGTCGGCAACTATGTCAGCAACGAGGCTTTCTCGGCGGTCGGCACGGTCGGCCCTGTCATCAACATGCTCATCGGCATATTCTTAGGGCTTTCCAGCGGCGCCGGCGTCGTCATTTCACAGTATTATGGCGCAAAGCGGTATGATAAGGTGCGCGATACCGTCCACACCTCCATCGTCATGACGCTCATTTTGGCTGTGCTCTTTACGATCATCGGCATCGCTATGATCCCCTTCGTGCTCAATTTCATGAAGACCCCGGCAGAGGTCATGCCGGAGTCCTCCGCGTACCTCACCATCTACTTCGCAGGCGTCATCGGCCTTATGCTCTACAACATGGGCGCGGGCATTCTGCGTGCCGTGGGGGATTCCAAGCGCCCGTTCTATTTCCTCGTCGTCTCTGCCGTGCTCAACATCATTCTCGATCTCGTCTTCGTGCTGTCGCTCGGCATGGGCGTTGAGGGTGTTGCGTATGCGACCATCATCTCGCAGGGCGTCTCCGCCATGCTTACGATGATTACGCTGTTCCGCACGGATTCCTGCATCAAGGTCGAGCTCAAATACTTGAAGCTCGATAAAGAAATGCTCGCGAAGATTGTGCGCGTCGGCATCCCGGCCGCCATCCAAATGGCGATCACCGCGTTCTCGAACGTATTTGTACAGTCTTATGTTAACTACTTCGGCGCAGACTGTATGTCCGGCTGGACGGCATACAGTAAGATTGACCAGCTTCTCTTCCTGCCGATGCAGTCTCTCGCGCTCGCGTCTACCACATTCGTCGGCCAGAACCTCGGCATCAATCAGGTCGCCCGCGCCAAGAAGGGCGCACGCACGGCGTTCATCATGTCCGTCGTCGCAACCGTCATTCTGACAATCCCGCTGCTCATCTTCGCGCCGCAGCTCGTCTCGTTCTTCAACGGCAAAGCAGAGGTCGTCGCATACGGTTCCATGCTGCTGCGTTATTGCTCGCCGTTTTACGTGTTCTGCTGCGTCAACCAGGTCTACTCCGGCGTGCTGCGCGGTGCAGGCAATTCCCGCGCACCGATGATTATCATGCTGAGCTCGTTCGTCATCTTCCGCCAGATTTACCTCTTTATCATGGCGAACTTCATCTCCAACACCATCATTCCCATCGCCTTAGGCTACCCTGCCGGTTGGCTCGTGTGCAGCACCCTTACACTGCTCTATTATCGCCACGCCGACCTCTCCAAGAGCCGTCTCGTCGAAGACGCAGAGAAAAAAGCAGAAGCTTCAGGAAAAAGCCGCATAAAAGCTGTATGAAATGCAGTTGTACAAAATACAACAAAATTGCCCCTCGAACACCGCATGCACGTGCCGGTGTCCGAGAGGCTTTTTTCATTTCCGCAAAATCGTACTACCTTTCCACCTTTTCTCCTCGACAAAACCAAAATTTTTTCAAAAATTCATCTTTAGATGGATTACATTTCGCGCAAAATATGATATATTGTGGTTATAAACCATAAAAGGGGAGTAGAGCACATGAATGAAGTCGTCATCAAGCCATCGCTGCGCGAGCAATTCTTACAGGGTTGGGCTCAGTGCCGCGTCATTTTCTTTAGCGCGCCGTGCGGCTTCGGCAAGTCTACAGCCGCCACCGCCTTGCTCGGCAATCACAAAACCTGCGTGTTTTCGGCAGAAGACCCGGAATTCCTGCGAGAGCCCGTGCCGAAAAATGTAGATGCGATTGTGATCGATTCCCTGCCCGCGCTCAAAGACCCGGAAGATCAGCAAACGCTCTGCGCATGGATCCGCGAAAATCCGGAGCTGCACTTCGTCATTTTAAGCCGCGGTGTGCTGCCCGGCTGGCTCATGCCGTTCCGCTTTACGGGGCTTTTGCAGCTCATCGAGGCCAGAGATTTGCTGTTTGACCGCGATACCGTGCGTGTTTTTCTGGAAAAGAATGGCTGCACACCAACGGAAGCAGAGCTCAACGTCATCATCCACGATTCTCTCGGCTACCCGCTGGCCCTAACGGCGCTTTCGCGCCTGATGCAAAACGGTCAGCCCTATACGCCGGAGATCGTCGGCATTGTGCAGCAGGAAATCTATCACTATTTTGAGGATAACATCTTCAACCGCTTTTCAATGCCGCTGCGCCGTATGCTGCTTAACATCGCCCCGTTCGATACATTCGACGCCGAGCTTGCCCAGATGATTTCCGGCGACAGCCACGTCAACGAGCTTATTTCCATCGTTCGGCACGATACCACCATGCTTTTAAATGCCGATGCGCAGAAATATCGCTTCTGGAGCTTTTTCCAACGGTTCCTCATGTGGGAACTCCGCCAAGTCTATACGCCGCAGGAGCAGGCCGCAGTGTACAGCCGTGCCGGGCTTTACTATGAGCTGCACGAAGATTACGAGCATGCGCTCGAGTGCTATTCGCGCTGCAAAGACCACCGCTGTGTCTCGGAAATGCTCATCCGCAACGCAGAGCAGCACCCCGGTGTGGGACATTACTATGAGATGGAAAAGTATTACTATGCTATCCCGAAAGAGGAGATTCTCCGCTCGCCATCGCTCATGTGCGGTATGAGCATGCTCACGTCCCTCTGCATGGATTACGAAGCCTCCGAAATGTGGTATTCCGCCCTGCAGGAGTATGCCGCCCCGCTCAAAAAGACCGACACCGCCTACAAAGAGGTGCGCGGCAAGCTTGCATATCTCGATATCTCCCTCCCGCAGCGCAGCAGCAAAGGCATCGCAGAGAACATCGGCAACTATTTCAAAATTCTAACGGATAAAAGCTTGCAAACACCCACGTTTTCTGTCACCAGCATGCTGCCAAGTCTTATGAACGGCGGCAAAGATTTCTGTTCGTGGTCCAAGCACGATGAACTGCTCTACAAAACCATCCGCAAGCCGATGGAGGCCATTCTCGGCAAAGACGGCATCGGTTTTGCCGATTGCGCCCTTTGTGAAAGCAAATTTGAAAAAGGGGAGGATAACCTTCCGTGGCTCATGACGCTTGTAGCCCAGTTGCCCGAGATCGAGCGTCACGGTACGCCGGATATGACGTTCGCCATCATCGGTCTCATGGCGCGCGTCCAAACGAAGCAAGGCAACGCCATCATGGCGCTTTCTTCTTTAGACAGTCTGCGAACAGAGTTTGAGGAGGACAACAAGCGTTTCCTGCCGAATATCGATGCCATGCGCTGCCGTATATGGCTGCGCACCGGTGAAATGGAAAAGGCAGAGCAGTGGTACCGTACATCTGCCCCCCAGATCACGCCGCGCATCCGTACCATGTGGCGCTACCAGTATATAACGCGTGCCATGGTTGAGATCGCGCTCGGAGAAGAAAATGCGGCGCTGCTCACATTGGCCTCACTCATCCCGTTCTGCGAACGCTGCGGCCGTGTGATGGACCGCATATATATCCGCATCCTAACGGCCGTTTGCTATCAGCGGCAAAATAACGCCCGGTGGCAGGAGGAGTGGATGCAGGCGCTTGATGCCGCCCATGAGTACCGCTTCGTTATGCCTATTGCGCAGTTTGGCGCCGCCGTAATGCCTATGCTGACGTTTACCGGCTACAAAAAGGACGAGTCCTTCTTTTCACTCCTTTTACAGGAAACGCGCCGTCAGGCTGTTTTGTACCCGAATTTCTTGCGTCCCATGCCGCGGCTCTCAGAACCGCTTTCGCCTGCAGAAACGCAGGTGCTCCGGCTCCTGTGCGGCAACCGCAGCAACCAGGAGATCGCCGACATCCTCGGCGTCAAGGTCGCCACCGTCAAAACGCATGTCATCCACATCCTCCAAAAGCTCGGCGTCAAACGCCGCGGCGAAGCCAAAGAAGTTGCCCAAAAACTTCATATCATCGAGTTTTGACCAAAAACTCCCGACCGCCGCAAATGAACTACACCTCACTTGTTAGATAGTATATCATATTGTCTAACTTTTTGGGGTCACTTCAAAACTGCAGCAGTCGGGAGTTCTTTTTATTCAAATATTTAATTTCAGCTTACTTTTCCAAAAATCCCTTCAGCGCCGCATAGTCTACATTCTCCGGCTTCACTTCGTCAAAGAACTTCAGCAGCTTTTCGGCCAGCACGTGTACGCCGCCGACGGAATTGCTTTCGATATTCAGCGGTAGAATGGGGTCGTGTACGCTCATGCGCAGCAGGAACCAGCCGTCGCCGTCGTTTTCCGGGAACGAAATGCGGATGCCTTCGCGGTTGTCCGGCGCAATGTCCCAGTTGTGCGCTTTCGCGTAGCTTTCAAGCGCCGCAATGGTGCCCTCGCCATAGGGGCGGAAATCCTCCGCTGTAATGGGGAAGCGCAACTCTTTTTCTTCCTTGGCTTCCTTCAGATCGGCGATGAGACTATCGAGCGATTTGCCCTCGCGGCGCAGCTGTGCCGCCTTAATGATGATCTTCGTCACCAGATAGGCACCGTCGTCAAGGAAGTAGTTCTCGCGCAGCGCCGCATGGCCGCTCGTCTCAATCGCCAGCGGGCAGTTCACGCCCTCGTTATTCAGGCGCACCGCTTCGTTGATGACATTCTTGTAACCGCGCTTAAAGCGGTGATGCTTGCCGCCGAGCGTCTGCTCAATGTAGGTCTTGAGTCCGTCGGACGTAATGGAGTCCGTCACAATGGTGCCGCCCGGGTTGCCCTCCAGCGCAATGGCGGAAGCAATCGCCACAAGACGGTTGCGGTTGATCTCTTCGCCGCGGCTGTCCACAGCGCCGCCGCGGTCTACGTCCGTGTCAAAAATTACGCCAAGGTCCGCACCGGCCTTCACGGTCGCCGCGCAAACGCTCGCCATGGCCTCCTCGTTCTCCGGGTTTGGAATGTGGTTCGGGAAGCGGCCGTCCGGCTCCAAAAACTGGCTGCCTGTAATGTCCGCACCAAGCGGCTTCAGCACGTTGTTTGCGTAAAAACCGCCCGCGCCGTTGCCGGCGTCCACAACGATCTTAAAGCCCGCAAGCGGGTGCGCATAATCTTCCGCGTTCACGCCCTTGCAGATCATCTCGCGCAGATTATCTGCATATTTCGACATATAGTCCACCGGCACCAGCGTGCCGTTGTCGGTTTCCTTCGGCGCAGCGCCGTTCTGTGCATATTCCAGAATCTCGGAAATATCCGGGCTGTCAAGGCCGCCCGCAGGCGTGAAGAACTTCAGTCCGTTGCGGAAGAACGGATGGTGGCTCGCCGTAATCTGCACCGAGCAGTCGCACGGCAGCTCCAAAACCGCCATGAACATCGACGGGGTAGAGGCAAGGCCGCAGTCGTAAACCGAAGCACCGTACGTCGTAAACGCGCGGAACAGCGCCGCCGCAATACGGTCTGCGGAAATGCGGGAGTCATGGCCGACGGCAATTTTCAGCCCCTCGGCGCACTTATCCAGGTGCTTTTCGCACCAAACGAGAAAACCGGCCGCAATGCGCTCCACGACCTCATCGATCAGGTTAATCGGCGCGCCGCCGCCTTCACTTGCAACACCGCGAATGTCAGTGCCGCTTTTCAAAGTTTTATAGGCAAACATGGAAAAGACCTCCTGTTTCATTTTGCATTTTATCCAAGCTTATTATAATACAACTCCCGTAAAATGAAAAGAGCTTTTTGATTTTTGACAAATACGTTTTAGTTTGGCTAAAAACCGCTTACAAACTGCAAGTTGTAAACTGAAAAATTGCAAATTTCATGTAAAATCAAAAATTTTTCCAAAAAAGTGTTGACAAAATGAAATTTTGGTGATATAAACTTAGCATAATAATTCAAGGGCACAGATGAAGAGAAGTACCCGGCAGACCGCTTTGCACAGTGAGCGGGGGAGAGTGTGAACCCCGCGTAAGCACACCGGCGAATAACACTTCGGAGCCTCAAGCCGAAAAGATGCGCATATCTCAGTAGGTGCGACGTGTGGCGGCGCGTTAAGCCGTGCCTGTCTTGTTAGAGACAGTAAAGGTGATCTTCTTTATAAGATAATTTAGGTGGCACCGCGGATATAACAGCTATTCGTCCTAAGAAATTGGGACAAACGGCTGTTTTTTTGTTTGCGTTTGGACTGAAATTATTTTATTTGGAGGGAACCGATATGTGTTCGATTATGGGTTACACAGCAAAAGACATTCGTTTGGAAGATTTACGAAAGGGCTTTGATAAAACCGTTTCCCGCGGGCCGGATATGTCCCGCACACAGGAAACGCCCGCAGGTTGGCTCTTTTTCCACCGCCTCGCCATCATGGGCCTTACAGAAGAAGGCATGCAGCCGTTTGAGCTGGATGGTTCCGCCGTCGTCTGCAACGGCGAGCTCTATGGCTTCCGTTCCGTTAAAGAGGAGCTCCGGAGAAAAGGCTACACCTTCAAAAGTGATTCCGACTGCGAAATTTTACTCCCTCTCTACAAAGAAGAGGGCACCGAGATGTTCAAAAAGCTCGACGCCGAGTTCGCCCTGATTATTTACGATGCCGAGACCGATCGCTTCATCGCTGCGCGTGACCCCATCGGCATCCGCCCGCTCTACTACGGGTACAGCGAAAGCGGCCACATTATGTTCGCCAGCGAGCCGAAAAACCTTGTCGGCCTGTGCCATCGCGTTATGCCGTTCCCGCCGGGCCACTACTATAAGGACGGCAAATTCACCTGCTACTGCGACATCGCCGAAGTCGAAGAAGTTTGCCACGATGACCTCGAGACTGTCTGTAAAAACATCCATGATAAGCTCGTTGCCGGCATCGAAAAGCGGCTCGATGCCGATGCTCCGCTCGGTTTTCTTCTCAGCGGTGGGCTTGATAGCTCCCTCGTCTGCTCCGTCGCGGCAAAGCTTTTAAAGAAGCCCATTCGCACGTTCGCCATCGGCATGAGTGAAGATGCCATCGATTTAAAATACGCCCGCGAAGTTGCCGATTACATTCACAGCGACCACACCGAGGTCATCATCACCAAGGACGATGTTATCGAAAATCTCGAAACCGTCATTGCGCTGCTTGGCACGTATGACATCACCACCATCCGCGCCAGCATGGGCATGTACCTCGTCTGCAAAGCCATTCATGAGCAGACCGATGTCCGCGTGCTGCTCACCGGTGAAATTTCCGATGAGCTCTTCGGCTACAAATATACAGATTTCGCCCCCAGCGCCGCTGCGTTCCAAACGGAAGCCCAAAAGCGCGTGCGGGAGCTTCATATGTACGATGTGCTCCGTGCTGACCGCTGCATCTCCGCCAACTCGCTCGAAGCCCGCGTTCCGTTCGGCGACCTCGATTTCGTCAAATACGTCATGTCCGTCGATCCCGAGATGAAGCTCAACAAGTACAAAAAAGGCAAATACCTCCTGCGCCACGCGTTCGAGGGCGATTACCTCCCGCTGCCGATTTTATACCGCGAAAAAGCCGCATTCTCCGATGCCGTCGGTCACTCTATGGTCGATTACCTCAAAGCCTACGCCGAAACAAAGTATACCGATGACGAAATGAAGCTCCGCGCCGCAAAATATCCGTTCGCAACGCCGTTTACGAAAGAATCCCTTCTCTACCGTGAAATTTTTGAAAAATACTATCCCGGTCAGGCGGAAATGGTCAAGGACTTCTGGATGCCGAACAAAGCGTGGGAGGGCTGCGACGTCAACGATCCCAGCGCCCGCGTGCTCGCAAACTACGGTGCCTCCGGCGAATGATTGGAAAGATTCATAAACTTTCTCAATGTTTAACAAATTCACTGAAAATTTAACCTGAATGCAACACACCTTTTTTCCGTTTAGCCCTTGTGTATTCTCTGCTGTTGTGATAGAATAAAGCCATCATAGGATATTATGGTTTTCCACATAGAACCCTATCGGCAAACCATAATGAGACTAAATCTCATATCGAAGGAGAGATGACTGATGTCCAAGATGATCGAACTTCACGACATCGATGTTCCGGGCTTCCTGTCTGTACTGGATAGCTGCGAGGGCAATGTGTATCTGATGACGCGCGACGGTGATAAGCTGAACCTGAAAAGCAAGCTGTGTCAGCTCATCGGCCTTACGTCTCTGATTGAAGGCGGAAAGATCGCAGAAGCCTTTGTGGTCTGCGATAATGAAGCGGATGAATCCAAGCTGTTCCGCTTTAACCTTTACAAGGACGAAACGCAAGGTAAGTAAAGAGTAGGATTTGCAAAGTAAGCTGCTGCAAGTAAAAACTGCGGCAGCTTTTTTGTATCACGTAAAACAAATTATGTAAACAAAAAGGAGAGACTCATGCCACAAAAAAGAACCGGCGCAGCCCGTCGCCGCCAACCCCGGAACAAAAAAACGCTTTCCGCCGTCATCAGCGCCGTCCTTGTGCTCGCGGCGGTGCTTGTCTATTATTTCCCGGAGCTTGAAACGTACCTCACCGGTGCACCGAACACAGACTCAAGCGCCCCCGCACAGCCCACTCAAAGCACCGACGCCGCCGACTGCGCCGTCTACTTTTTAGATGTCGGCCAGGGGGATAGCATTTTAATTCAAATCGGCACCGATTACAACATGCTCATTGATGCCGGCACCCGCGAAGCGGGAGAGACCATCGAAAGCGACCTTCAGGCGCTCGGCGTCACATCGCTTGATGCCGTTGTCGCCACGCATCCGCACGCAGACCACATCGGCTCCATGAAGCAGATTATCGAGGATTACACTATCGGCACGTTCTACATGCCCCTTTTGCCCGACGACCAAACGCCCACCACCGCTACATACGAAAATATGCTCGATGCCCTGCTCGACAAAAACGTCCAAACCGAGCAGATCTGCACCGATACAAAAATCTCCGCGCCCGAAAACGCCAATTTTGCCGTCCTATCCCCGGAAAAGGACGAGATATTCGATAACCTCAACAACTATTCCGCTGTTCTGCGCTTCACCTACGGCAATATCTCCTTTATGCTCACCGGCGACGCCGAAACCGAGGTTGAAGAGAATATCTTAGCACGCGAAACGGACATCACTTCAAACATTTTAAAGTGCGGTCACCACGGCTCGTCCACATCGTCCTCCATGGATTTTCTCCGCGCCGTGAACCCCGCCGTCGCCGTCATATCCTGCGGGCAGGATAATAAATACGGTCACCCACACCACGAAACGCTCGAAAGCCTTTCCGAACGCAACTGCAAGATCCTGCGCACCGATACAGACGGCACCGTCGCCGTTACAACGGACGGCAATACGTATTCCGTCTATACGTGGACGGCGGAAAACGGCCTTTCTCCGGCAGCGTAAGTTCGCGTAAAAAATTTTGACGAAAACATAAATCTATGCTATACTGATAAAAATAAATTCCGACCCATGACGGAAATAAAGGATGGTTTTTATGCTGACAGAAAGCAAAAAGGCGTTTATCGAGTTCATGATGTCCGCAGACGTGCTGCGTTTCGGCTCCTTCGTCACGAAGAGCGGCCGCAATACGCCGTACTTCGTCAATACCGGCAACTATAAGACCGGCGAGCAGATCGCAAAGCTCGGCAAGTTCTACGCATCGCTCATCAAGGAGACCGTCGGCGAAGATTTCTCCGCCATGTTCGGCCCGGCGTACAAGGGTATTCCGCTTGCCACAGCCGCCGCCGCGTCCCTCTATAACGAGTATGGCATCTCGAAGCCCTACTTCTTCAACCGCAAGGAAGAGAAAGACCACGGCGAAGGCGGCAGCCTCGTTGGCTACAAGCCGAAGGACGGCGATAAAATTATTATCATCGAAGACGTCATCACCGCCGGTACCGCCGTGCGCGAGACCATGCCGATCCTCTATGGCTGCGGCAATGTGAAAGTCAACGATATGTTCATCTCCGTCAACCGCTGCGAGGTAGGCAAGGTTCCCGGCAAAACCGCCATCATGGAGGTCAACGAGGAGTTCGGCATCAAGGTCCACGCCATCGTCACCGTCAAGGACATCCACGAGTACTTAAAGCAGTCCGAAAAATACAACAATATTCTCCCCGCCATGGAAGACTACATGGCAAAATACTGCATTCTGTAAAATTAACAAGCGCATAAGAACACCCCGGCAAGCCATCCAAACCGCTTACCGGGGTATTTTCATATTATCTCGACTAAATTAAGCTCTTTTACTGTCTCGCACCCTGCTTGGCTGCTCTGTGCGGCGGCGCGTTCTGCGGGCGGCATGGCGGCCTTTGTGCGCCGCCTCACGCCGCTTTCTGCGGTGATTCTGGAAGAACCTGCTTTGCAGCAAACGCCGCGTGTGGTGCTCTGCAAAATGCTCCATAAAATGGTTTGTCTGCACCATAAAGACGATCGACACAATGAGCAGCGGGATCAAAATAAACAGCATCGGGGCGGTCAGCGGCACCATGGAAACCAGGTCCATGCAGCCGATATATCCCACAAAGAACGCCGCCACCATTGTGCCGAACAGCGCCCCGCGCAGCGCGTTGAACGGCAGGCAAAGCTTGAACATCAGCATAAACCCAACGGCAAACGCCACAATGACCGAAAGTGTCGAGACCTGCGGGTTCGTCAAATTCAGCGGCTCCTTAAACAGCGTCAAAAACAAAACGCCAAGAATCATCGTCAGGGCAGAGGGGAACGATTTCTTCAAAACGTTCGCTAAAAAGCTGCCGCTTATACGCTCGTTGTTCGGCTCCAGCGCCAGTATAAACGACGGAATACCGATCGTAATCGAACTGATAAACGTCAGCTGAATCGGCTCAAACGGGTAGGAAGCAGAAAGAAAAATGAACAGCACACCCAGCACCGTCGAATAGATCGTCTTCTGTAAAAACAGCGATGCAGAGCGTTGCAAATTGTTGATGGAACGCCTGCCTTCCTTCACCACCTGCGGCATGGAAGCAAAGTTGGAGTCGAGCAAAACGAGGTTCGAGACCGTGCGCGCCGCATCGCTGCCGGAAGCCATCGCAATGCTGCAATCGGCCTCTTTCAGCGCCAGAACGTCGTTCACACCGTCGCCCGTCATCGCCACCGTGTGTCCGTGGTCTTTTAACGCCTGCACAAATTTCAGCTTCTGCTGCGGCGTCACGCGGCCAAACACACTGTATTGCTCAATTGCCCCCGCAATCTCCTCGTCGGTGTGCAGCGTCGTCGCATCGCAGTAGTTTTCCGCGTGGGGCAGACCGGCTTTCTGTGCAATGTTAGAGACCGTCACGGCGTTGTCACCGGAGATGACCTTCAGCGTCACGCCCTGCTCTGCAAAATAGCGCAGCGTTTGCGGTGCTTCCGTGCGGATCTTATCACTGATTAAAATGAAGCCCACCGGCTCAATGTCGTCCGGCAGCACCTTGTTTTCAAGGAAAGGCTTTGCGGAGTGCGCCAGCAGCAAAACGCGTTCGCCGCGCGCCGCATATTCCTCTGTATGTTCACGCAGCGCACCGAAGCGTTCGCCCAAAATGAATTCGCCCGCGCCCATCACATACGTGCCGCGCTCGCCGAAATACGCGCCGCTCCACTTTCTCGCAGAGGAGAACGGCACCGTCGCCGCAGCTTTCCAGTCCGATCCGCCGGGAAAGTATGCTTTCACCGCGTTGTACGTCGGGTTGTCGTCCGTCAAAACCTGCACAAGCGCCTTCAGCGGAGCCGTCATGTCCTCTTCGGTGTAGCCCGTCAGCGGGTGCAGCTCGTCCACCTGCATCGTGCCTTCGGTGATCGTACCTGTTTTGTCTAAGCACAGCACATCTACGCGTGCCAACGATTCGGTGCAGTACAGGTCCTGCACCAACGTCTTGTAGCGTGAAAGCCGCAGTACGCTCACGGCAAACACCACGCTTGTCAGCAAAATGAGTCCCTCCGGGATCATGCCGAGGATCGCGGCGACCGTGCTCACAACGGCTTCGCGGATCGTGTCATGCAGCAAAAAAAACTGCTTGCAGAAAAGCAAAATGCCAATCGGCACCAGCGTAAAGCCGAGCGTCTTTACAATGAAATCGAGGGAATGGAGAATTTCGGAGTTCGTGCGCTTCACATACTTCGCGCCGTTTGCGATGCGGTTTGCGTAGTTTTCGCGGCCTACGTGCTCCACTTCGGCGTAACAGCTGCCGGAAACGATGAAACTGCCGGAAAGCAGCTCGTCACCTGCGCGCTTCAAGACCGGATCGCTTTCGCCCGTGATGAGCGATTCATTCACTTCCGCTTCGCCATCCAAAACGATGGCGTCGGCGCAGATCTGCTGCCCGGTCGAAAGGTGCAGCACATCGTTCATCACAATCCCGCTCACGGGTATCGTCTGCAGTTTTCCGTCGCGCAGCACAGAAGCCTTCGGTGCGGAAATGAGGGAGAGCTTGTCAATCGTCCGTTTCGCTCTTATGCCCTGAAACGAACCGATAATAATATTAGAAAAGATAACGCCCAAAAATAAAAGGTTCTTAAACGAGCCCACCAGCAAAACGAACAGCGCCAGTACAAAGTTCAAAATGTTAAAAAATGTGAACGTATTCTCTAAAATGATCTGCTTTTCGGTTTTGGTCTTAATGCCCTCATCGGCGTTTGAAAGCCCGTCGCGCACGCGCTGCGCTACCTGCTCCGAAGAAAGCCCCTGTCTACGGTCTAAGCTATCCATCCCGTTACGATCTCCTTTTTCTTATCTAAATATAAGAATACACGATACACCACCCGAATGCAAGGATATAAAACGTAAATTTCTCTTACGATTTTGTGAATTCTTTCCTTTTGCTTGTAGAATATCCGCAAAAAACAAATTAACATTTTATGGAAAAAGTCAATTCAATTTTCAAATCTATCCTGAAATCTATCCGGATTTTTGACACTTTTCACGATAGAGAGATAAAAACCCGTCAAAATCTGCCGTAAACAGCAAAATTCTCATTGTAAAACCCGCAGATAAAAGCCCTTGCGGCCGATTTGACTTTGCAGGAATTTATGATTATACTTAATTATCGTACATAGAAAATCAGAAAATGATATGCGAAAAGCATAGGTTTATTCATAAAGGAGAGATCATTCATGGCAGAAAAGACAGAAAAGAAATACGTTATCACAAACCATAGAAGCGGTAAGGTTCTCGCTTCCTGCGGCGGCTCTGCCGTGCAGATGACCGCAAACGGCGGCGAAACGCAGGTCTGGTGCGCCGTCCCGGCAGAGGGCACGTCCGTGCAGCTCGTCCATAAGGTCAGCGGTCTCGCGCTCACCGTTCCGGGTGAGGCAGAAAACGGCACCGCACTCGTTCTCGCAGAGGCACAGGGCAACGCTTCCCAGCTCTGGAAGCTGACCACTACCGTCAAGGGCTGCCGCCGCATCACGCATGTCGCGTCCGGCAAGGTCGTCGACATCAAGGACATCAGCGATGCAGACGGCGCACCGGCACAGCTTTGGGAGTTCGTGAAGGGCGATAACCAGAACTGGGTGCTCACCGAGGTCGAAAAGGAAAAGAAAGCCCCGGCAAAGTGCGCCGCAAAAACCGCAAAGCCGGCTGCAAAAGAGAAAGCTAAGGCAGAGGTGAAAGCGGAAGCAAAGCCGGAAGTCAAGGCAGAAGCTAAAGCCGAAGCCAAGCCCGCCGCCAAAACCACAAAGGCAGCCGCCAAAACCACCAAAACCGCAAAGAAAACGAAGTAAGTTCGTTTAGCTGAGAGCCGCACCCAAACCGGGCAGCGGCTTTCTTTTTTACCCAACATTATTCTAAAAAGCGTGATAATACCCAAATTTTCACAAAATCGCCTTGCGCCGCCCGTCAACAGCTGATATACTAAAGACAGTATAGTTTATCCTGCAATTTTGCGGCCAAAGGAGTTGTCTTTATGATACATGAAAAAATCGAACTGCACGTGCCGGGCTCTGCGGATTACGCAGCCATGTATACGTATTTTCTGGATCTTTCAAAAGAGGTTCCCATCGAAAAGCGTCCCACCGTCATCGTCTGCCCGGGCGGCGCGTACGCCTTTACGTCCGACCGTGAAGCCGAGCCCATCGCCATGCGCTTCAATGCCGTCGGCATGAACGCCGTTGTCGTGCGCTATTCCGTTGCCCCGGCGCGCTTTCCGACTGCCCTTCTGGAAGTCGCCACTGCCGTGAAATACGTCCGCGAAGAAGGCGTAAAGTACGGCTGTGACCCCGAAAAGGTTTTCACCATCGGTTTTTCCGCCGGCGGCCATTTAGCCGCAAGCTACGGCAATTTCTGGAGCCGCCCGTTCGTTGCGGAGGCTATGAACTGCCCGTCCGAGCTTCTGCGCCCGAACGGCCAGATCCTCTCATATCCGGTCATCACGTCCGGCCCGTTCGCCCACCACGATTCCATCAAGAACCTTCTCGGTGAGCAGTACGAGCTCGAAAAAGCGAATCAGTCGCTCGAAAACTTCGTCACGAAAGATACCCCGCCCACGTTCGTCTGGCACACCCAGCCGGATGACTGCGTCCCGGTCGAAAACGCCCTGATGCTCGTCAGCGCCTTGCAGAAAAACGGCATCAAAACGGAGTTCCACATGTTCCCGGAGGGCGGCCACGGCCTGTCGCTTTGCAACGAAGTCACCTCGAACAGCGATGCCCAGCTCCTGCCGCACGTCGGCAAGTGGTTCGACCTCGCAGCGGAGTTTTTGCAGAGCCTTTAATCACCGATTTTCCGTAATCGCGAACGAATAAAGTCTTTGATCGACCTTTTCTAAAAGGCTTCGCCTTTTCAGGGGACCCCTTGATAGGGTTCCCTACACCGAAACAGTCCACCGAACTGTTTCGGCTACCCTCCTGATCTTGGAGCAGGCAAAAGGATTTCGCTTTCTGCGGAAAGCGGCTTAGGGCGCTGCCCCAAGACCCTGCCGCCTTTGAAAAGGCGGGCGAAACGTTTACGTTCTGCTTACCGATACCTCATTTATAAAATACCGAAAGGAATCATCCCATGAAAGCCATTGATTTGGAAGTCAAGCGCATCTGCGAGGAAAAGCTCGCAAATGACGCGAAACTCTCGGAGCTCTTTAAAAATTGCTACCCCAACACCATGGATACCACCGTCAAAACCATTGGCGAAAAAGATACCTTCGTCATCACCGGCGATATCCCCGCCATGTGGCTGCGTGATTCCACCGCGCAGGTTCGCCACTATCTGCCCGTCGCAAAGCACGACGCGGAGGTTGCCGATTGCATTGAGGGCCTCGTGAATCGCCAGTTCAAGTGCATTGATATCGACCCCTACGCAAACGCGTTCAATCAGGAAGCGAACGGCATGTGCTGGCCGAAATACGCTGCGGAAACGCTCGGTCAGACCGCCGGCGGCGAGTCCGACGATACCGATTTCGAGACCCCGTGGGTCTGGGAGCGCAAGTATGAGATTGATTCGCTCTGCTACCCGGTGCAGCTCGCGTACCTTCTCTGGAAAGAGACCGGCCGCACGGGCCAGTTCAACGACCAGTACAAAAAGAGCACCCTGCGCATCCTCGACCTTTTCACTGTCGAGCAGGATCACAGCAAGTCCCCGTACTATTTCCGCCGCACCAACTGCCCGCCCACCGATACCCTTACGCACGACGGCCACGGCGCGCCGGTCGCCGTTACGGGCATGACCTGGTCCGGCTTCCGTCCCAGCGACGACGCCTGCGTCTACGGCTATCTCATCCCGTCCAACATGTTCGCCGTCGTAACCCTCGGCTATACCGCGGAGATCATGCGTGAGATCTATAAGGACGAGGAAGTCGCCGCCCGTGCCGAAAAGCTCGCGTCCGAGATCCGCGCCGGCATCGAAAAATACGGCGTCGTCGAGCACCCGAAGTTCGGCAAAATGTACGCCTATGAGACCGACGGCCTTGGTAACTACGTCTTCATGGATGACGCCAACGTCCCGAGCCTCATGTCCATCCCGTACCTCGGCTACTGCAGCGCCGACGACGAAATTTATAAAAACACCCGTGCCTTTGTTTTGAGCAAAGAAAACCCGTATTATTACGAGGGCACCGCGGCCAAGGGTGTCGGCAGCCCGCACACCCCGCCGGAGTACATCTGGCATATCGCACTTTCCATGCAGGGACTCACAAGTCGTGACCCGGAGGAATGCAAAGCGCTTCTCCACATGTTAAAAACGACCGATGACGGCAAGGGCTTCATGCACGAGGGTTTCCATAAGGACGACCCCTCTAAGTTCACGCGCCCGTGGTTCGCATGGTCAAACTCCCTGTTCAGCGAATTTGTCTTAAAGTGCATTGATGAAAATATTCTGTAATTAAGGAGCTGTTTTTCATGGCAGATTTTTACGCACTCGGTGAACTTCTGATCGATTTTACCCCCGCAGGCAAAACGCCGGCCGGCATCCCGATTTTTGAGCAGAATCCCGGCGGCGCACCGGCAAACGTCGCCGTGCAGGCCGCGCGCCTCGGTGTATCCGCAGGCTTCATCGGCAAGGTGGGGCAGGACATGTTCGGCACGTTCCTGCGCGATACGCTCGTTAAGCAAAATGTCGATGTCGAAAACCTCCATTTCTCAAACGATACCGCAACGTCGCTCGCGTTCGTGCAGCTGTCCGAATCCGGTGACCGCGATTTCAGCTTTTACCGTAACCCCGGCGCCGATACGCAAATCACGTTCGATGAGGTCAATAAGGACGCGCTCGCAAACGCCAAGGTGCTGTGCTTCGGCTCGCTCCTGCTCACCGCAGAACCCGGTCGCACGGCTGTGCCGCAGATTGTTTCCTACGCCCGCGAGCACGGTGCTATCACCGCCTACGACCCGAACTGGCGCGCACCGCTGTGGCCAAATGCCGAAGCCGGCATCCACGCCATGAAGAGTCTGCTGCCGCTTGCCGATGTCGTCAAAGCGTCCGATGAGGAACTCGAAATGCTCACCGGCTGCACCGAGATCGAAGCGGGCGCAAAGGAGTTCTTTAAGCTCGGCGTGCAGGCGGCGGTCATCACGCGCGGCGCAAAGGGCTGCGTCGTCTGCACCCCGAAAACCACCTTAACGCTCAACACCTACGATACAAAAGTCGTCGATACCACCGGCTCCGGCGACAGCTTCTTCGGCGCGTTCCTCACAAAGCTCATGGAGACCGGCAAGCCCGTTTCCGAGATCAACGAAGCCGAGCTGCGCGACGCTGCCGATTTTGCAAACGCCGCAGGCTCCGTCTGCGCGACGAAAAAAGGTGCGATTCCTGCGCTCGCCGACCGCGAATTGATCGAAACGTGCAGAGCGTCTATCCCGCTTTTAAAGCTGTAAGCCATTTCCCGCAAAATCCGCTTTGCACGGCTGCGGCAAGGTCGTATTAGAGGGGCACATCAAGCACGGCGTGCGCGACAGCATCGAGCACGGCGACGCAGATAAAACCATCGAAAACTTCACAAAAGCTGTGGAACGCTTCTCCAATATGGGCTGATCCCGGCTGAAAATCAAACAAAACAGCGAAGTGCATGGGGATACCCACAGCACCTCGCTGTTTTTAGGTTCTCTTGTATTCCGTCTTTTTCAGTTTCCTTTTTCGGCTTAGGCAAAGCTTAATAGTCAAAAACTATCGTGCGGCAGTCTTCGCAGATATTCGCCTGTATCCGCACGCGGTGGCTTGGCTTTAACGGCGTGATCTCCACAAAGCCGTCGGTGTTTTTGGCGTTTTCAAATACGCCGGGCACGGTGTTCGCAAAGCTGAACGCGCCGTCCTTGCTTGTAAACAAGTATCCCTCGCGCATCGCTTTTCCGCATTTCGGGCAATTCATAGAATTTTTCTCCTCTCTGAATGTGTAACAATTTTGCGGAAGCAAACCTTACGGCTCGGCAGGGTGTTGGCTTATCTCGAGCGCTTTCTGCATTTTTCGCTCAAAGTCTTCTGCCTTCACAAGGGCAATGCCTTCACCCTTGTCACCGAGCACGATCAGCCGGTCGCCTTCCTTTAAGTCAAACATTTCCCGCGCTGCCTTCGGAATAACGATCTGCCCGCGCGTGCTGAGTGTCACCGCACCCCAAAGGTGCTTGCCCGCAGGGGCAGGGGCGAGAGCCGTGTGGCCCACTCGGTTTTGGTCGTGCAAAAGCGCGTCCAGCGTCACGCCGTAGTGCCTTGCAAGGTGGTCGCATTTTTCAATGTCCGGCACGGTTTCGCCCTGCTCCCACTTGGAGTAGGACTGCCGCGTCACCCCGGCGATTTCCGCCGCCTGCTCCTGCGTCAGCCCCTTAAGGCCGCGCAGCAAAATGAGATTATCGGCGAGCATAAGCTCCACTTCCTTTCTGCATTCAGTATATCGCTGCGCAGTGAAATTTTCCACCAAACAAACGATACATACTTCTCAATTTCATGTTAAGTTAAACTGCCTTGAGGGCATAAATTGTGCCTGAAGCTTTGGCTTCCTGATGCCAAAGCACGGTCCCTTGCTTGTACAAGACCCGTGATGCACGTTCAGAGATCCAGACGCGCCGACGCTGAAACAGACCGATATCGGCATTGCGATGGGCGGTGTGGGCATGGTCGTTATAATTGTGAAGCTCGTTTTGGATATAAGGAACGGCTAATCGCATCCCTTTCCGAATAAAACCACAACGATAGCTTGCAGAAAATGCAGACTATTTTTGTTTATATGCGCCTAAAATTAAACAACATATCTTGATTTTGTGGCGAAAACACGCTATACTGGAAGCGATATAAAGAAAAGAGGGCGTGGAAAATGAAACGGAAATTGGAGAGCATGGAAGACCTTTTGCAGGCGGTGGAATACTACGGTTTTCTGCCGTTTTTTCCGAAGGACATTCCGGGCTTTTCGGTGGAGGAGATGTGCGCGCCGGCGTATTGGTTCGCTGAAGACCGCGACGGACCTTGGGAGTGGAAAGGCCCGGCGGCGCAGACGAAGCGCTGCGCGTACGGCAAGCTTTTCCAGAAAAAAGCGGGGTTTGTCAGTCGGGAATGGCTGCCGGAGCTTGTAAATTTCCGCCGTGACGGCTATGATTTTGACGCGCGCTGCGATGACGGACTGGTGTTCCACAAGGACGAGGAGCTGTATAACACAGTCAATGCGGAGGGCGAAATTCTTTCAAAATTCCTCAAAAAGAAGCTCGATTACCGCAAAGGCGGCAACACGGGCTTTGAAACGTGCATCACGCGGCTGCAAATGCAGACGTATTTGTGCGTTTCGGATTTTATCCGCCTGAAGGATAAAAACGGCAGGCCCTACGGCTGGGCGGTGGCGCAGTACACGACGCCGGAGCATTTATTCGGGTACGATTATGTGACGTCTGCATATAAGAGCGAACCGAAGGACTCCGAAGAAAAAATGATTGCACACCTTAAAAAACTGCTTCCGGCGACGGAAGTGCAGATACGAAAATTACTAAAGTAGTTGGGAGGAAAGCGTATGCTTCAGCAAGTTATGACAGAGCCGGGCAAGATCATTTTCCGGGAAATTCCCGTGCCGGAAATCGGGGACGGGCAGGTGCTGGTGAAAATTATGGACATCGGCGTTTGCGGATCGGACATCCACGTGTACCACGGCAAGCATCCGTTCACGAAATACCCCGTGACGCAGGGGCATGAGGTCTCGGGTGAAATTGTAAAGTGCGGTGCGAATGTCGAAGGGCTTACCGTCGGGCAGAAAGTGACGATTGAGCCGCAGGTGTACTGCGGCAAGTGCTATCCGTGCCGACACGGCAAGTATAACCTGTGCGAGGAGCTGAAAGTCATGGGTTTCCAGACGACGGGCACGGCATCCGAATTTTTTGCGGTGGACGCAAAGAAAGTGACACCAATCCCTAAAAGCATGAGCTTTGAAGAGGGCGCGATGCTGGAGCCGCTTGCGGTGGCGGTGCACGCCGTGCGGCAGATGGGCGACGTGACCGGCATGAACATTGCGGTGCTCGGTGCGGGGCCGATCGGCAACCTTGTGGCGCAGGCGGCAAAAGGTCTTGGCGCGGCGAAGGTAATGATTACAGACGTGAGCGACTACCGTTTGGAGAAAGCCAAGGAATGCGGCGTGGACGTTTGCGTGAACACGAAGGAGAAGAACTTCGGCGAGGCGCTCGTTGAAGCGTTTGGCCCGGACAAGGCGGACGTCATTTATGATTGCGCGGGCAACAACATGACGATGGGGCAGGCCATTCAGTATGCGCGCAAGGGCAGCGTGATTGTGCTTGTGGCAGTGTTTGCCGACATGGCGACTGTTGATCTGGCCGTGGCGAACGACCACGAGCTTGACATTAAGAGCACGATGATGTACCGCCACGAGGACTACGTGGGCGCGATAGAGCTGGCGGAAGCGGGCAAAGTGCAGCTAAAGCCGCTTATCTCGAAAATTTTCCCGTTTGCGCAGTACCTTGACGCGTATAATTACATTGACGCGAACCGCGAGACGACGATGAAAGTCATCATTGCCGTGCAGGAAAAATAAACGGAAAAAGACCGGGAAACACGCGCTGTGCTTCCCGGTCGATTTTATGTCGTGGTTTTTACTCAGCCTTCAAACCGCTTTGCGGCGTCTTCAAGCTCTTCGATGATGTGGATGTGCTGCGGGCAGTGCGCTTCGCAGGAACCGCAATGGAGACATTCGCTTGCCTTGCCGCCTTCGCGTGTTGCGGATTCGTAGCCGCTGCGATCGACATTATCCTCGGAGCCGAACTGCTTCTGGTGGTTTACGGCGCGGAAAATGTCCGGGATGTGGATCTGCATGGGACAGTCGTCTACGCAGTACCGGCAGCCGGTACATGGAATGGTGGGGATGGCGTTGAGTTTTTCGACGACGGTTTTCAGCACCTCGTGCTCCTTGTCACTGAGCGGCTCAAAGTGCTCCATGTAGGAGACGTTATCGTCAAGCTGCGCTTTGGTGCTCATACCGGAGAGCACGGTGAGGATGTTATCGAGACCTGCGCAGAAACGGACAGCCCAAGACGGGATGGAAAGATCAGGATTCTGTGCCTTCATGATGCCCTGAATTTCGTTGTTCATGCTTGCGAGGGAACCGCCCTTGACCGGCTCCATAACGATGATGGGTTTATTGTGCTTGACGGCGACCTCGTAGCACTTTCTGGACTGCACGTTATCGTTTTCCCAGTCGATGTAGTTGAGCTGGAGTTGGACGAATTCGACTTCCGGGTGCTTGGTGAGCGCTTCGTCGAGCACTTCCGCGCTGTCGTGGAACGAGAATCCGCAGTGCTTGATTTTGCCCTGTGCTTTCATCTTGAAAAGGAAGTCCCACGCGCCGATGCGGTCGGCTTTCTCGAACTTCGCTTTGTCCATGGAGTGCAGCAGGTAGTAATCGAAATACTCGACACCTGCGCGTTCCATAGATTCATCGAAAATGCGCTGCATGTCGGCTTCCGTCTCTATGTTGTCCCAAAGGGGTAGCTTTGTAGCGAGCGTGAAGCTGTCACGCGGGTAGCGCTTCACAATGGCTTCGCGCGCTGCGACTTCACTTTTACCGTTGATGTATACGTATGCGGTGTCAAAATACGTAAAGCCCTTTGCCATGAAAGTATCGACCATGGCTTTCGTCTGCTCCATATCGATCTCGTCGCCGATCATCGGCAGACGCATGAGACCGAAACCGAGCTTCGGGGTCGTATCGCCAAGATAACCAGTGTTCATTTTGAATTCCTCCCGAGAATAGTTGTGCCGTTTCGTACAACACATTAAAGTTTACTGTAAGTTTGATTATATCACAAAATACAGAAATTGCAAGAAGTTTTTTCGAAAATGCAAACACTTTTTACATAAAGTGTGCAAAAGATAAACAAACTTGCAGCGCTTGACGGTATTCTGCTTTTGCAGTACAATAGAAATGTTAAGTTTAAAAGGAGAGCGAGATATGAGCGGGGAGAGACAAAGACGGATTAAGCGGGCCTTGGCAGCGGTTTTCGGTGCTGCGGCTGTGCTTGTCGTTTTGTATATTCTTCGTCCGCCGTGCCTCGTCCGCAAGGTTTTCGGCGTGCTATGTCCTTCCTGCGGAACGACACGGATGATCGCAGCGCTTTTGCAATTGGACTTTGCCGGTGCGTGGGCGCTGAACCCCTTTATGCTGTTCTTTTTGCCGTTTGCGCTCCTTTGGTGCGTTTTGGAAGCGGTGCAGTATGCAAAGAGCAAACCGCCGCTGCTTTTTAAGCGCTTTTCCATTGCGCTGTGGGCGGCGTGGTTCCTCTCGGCGCTCATTTTCGGCGTATGGCGCAACTTCGCTTAATTTCCTTGACAAAGCGACGCTTCGTGTGTAAAATCAAAGCATAGTAAAATCGTATGCTTTTAGCTCTTTTGCGGAGGGATGCAAAATGGCAAAGGAAATCACAAGGGAAGAAGCGTGGGCTTAGCGAACGCCTTATCCACGCAACGGCGAGCCACGGCTATTTGCTGACGGTGGACATTGCGCCCGAGCACGAGATGGAAAAGGTGCTGTACGCCGTGGACGAGCTGACGGGGCTCATCGGCGCGGTGGCGCTGATGCGTCCGTCGAAAAGCACGCTCGACTTGGAGCCTAAATCCGTAAAGAAAAAATACAAGGCGCTCAACTTTGCCGCGGGCTGCTCCCGTGAGGTCATTCAGCGCGGTGCAGATATGCTGGGCTGGACGCTCGACGATCTCATTTCCGGCACGATCCTTGCGATGCGCACGCTGGAAAAGCCGCAGGCGGAGTGAGCGACACCGAATAAAGAAAGGCGGAATTTCATGACCGCAAATGAAATTAACGCTTTGGTCGACCGTCTGCGCGAGCAGCGTAACCTCAGCGATGCGGAATTTAAGACGATTTTGGAGACGGACGCCTATGATGCGGCGCTGCAAAAGGCCGCGGACGAGGTGCGCCGCGCGCACTACGGCACGGACGTGTACGTGCGCGGACTCATTGAGTTTACGAATTACTGCAAAAATAACTGTTACTATTGTGGCATCCGTCGGGATAACCGAAACGCGACGCGTTACCGTTTGACGAAAGAGGAGATTCTTTCCTGCTGCGCGGAGGGGTACGACCTCGGCTTTCGCACGTTCGTTTTGCAAGGCGGCGAGGACCCGTTCTACACGGATGACCTCATCTGCGAGATTGTCGCGGCCATCCATGCGCAGCACCCGGACTGCGCCATTACGCTTTCCATCGGCGAAAAGAGCCGCGAAAGCTACCAGAAGTATTTTGATGCGGGCGCAAACCGCTATCTTTTGCGTCACGAGACGGCCGACCCCGAGCATTACGGCAAGCTGCACCCGAATGAATTGAGCGCTTTACACCGGCAAGCATGTCTTTTTGATCTAAAGGACATCGGGTACCAGGTAGGTTCCGGCTTTATGGTGGGTTCGCCGTATCAGACGACGGAGAATCTTATTTCTGACCTGCGCTTTTTGCAGAAGTTGCAGCCGGACATGATCGGCATCGGGCCGTATATCACGCACGCGCAGACGCCGTTTGCAAACGAAAAGAGCGGCTCGCTCGAGCTGACGCTGCGGCTTCTCTCAATATTGCGTTTGTTGTTTCCGTATGCGCTTTTGCCGTCTACGACGGCGCTTGGCACCATCCACCCGCAAGGGCGTGAGCTGGGGCTGAAGGCGGGCGGAAACGTTGTGATGCCGAACCTTTCGCCGGTGCGCGTGCGAAAGCTTTATGAGCTGTACGAGAACAAGATCTGTACAGGGGAAGAGGCCGCGCAGTGCCGCGGGTGTCTGGAGCAGCGCGTGAAATCGGCGGGCTATGAGATCGTCACCGCGCGCGGCGATGTGAAACGATAACGAAAGGGTTTTACCGAAACTATGTGTAAAAAAGCGATCATAGCCATGAGCGGCGGCGTGGATTCCAGTGTGGCGGCGCTGCTTATGAAAGAAAAGGGCTACACCTGCATGGGCGCGACCATGAAGCTGTACCAGAATGAGGACGTCGGTCTGCGCCGCGAGCATACCTGCTGTTCGCTTGATGATGTAGAGGACGCGCGCAGTGTGGCGTATGCGCTTGACATGCCGTACTATGTGTTTAATTTTGCCGACCGCTTCAAAACGGATGTTATCGACAAGTTTGTGCACTCTTATGAAACGGGTGTAACACCGAACCCGTGCATCGATTGCAACCGCTATTTGAAGTTTGATAAGCTGTTTCAGCGCATGGTTGAGCTGAATTATGATTATGTTGTCACGGGGCATTACGCGCAAATCGATTTTGACGAAAATACGGGGCGGTATCTCCTGAAAAAGGCCGTTGACCACAATAAAGACCAGAGCTATGTGCTGTGGTCGCTGACGCAGGAGCAGCTAAAGCACGTGCAGTTCCCGCTCGGCGGTATGGAGAAGTGTGAAGTGCGCGCGCTTGCGGAGGCGCACAATTTCATCAATGCGAGAAAGCACGACAGTCAGGACATCTGCTTTGTGCAGAACGGCTCGTATGCCGATTTCATCGAGCAGTACACGGGCAAAACGTACCCGCCCGGGGATTTTGTGGACACAGATGGCAACGTGCTGGGGCAACACCGCGGCGTGATCCGCTACACGATCGGCCAGCGCAAGGGTCTGGGGCTCGCGCTGCCGGCGCCGCTGTATGTGAAATCGGTGGATATTGAGAAGAACACCGTGACGCTAAGCCCGGAAAGCGAGCTTTTCAAAAAGGAGCTCACAGCGAGCGGCATTAATTTGATTTCCGTCGCGGAAATCAAGGAGCCGATGCACATTAAGGCGAAGGTGCGCTACCGCCAGCCCGAGCAGTGGGCAACCGTGACGCAGACAGGACCGGACAGCCTGAAGGTCGTCTTTGACGAGCCGCAGCGCGCCATCACCTGCGGGCAGTCCGTCGTGTTGTACGACGGCGACCGCGTTTTGGGCGGCGGGACGATTGATTCGGTGAAATAAAAAAGCCTGAGTAAGCGCTGTTTGGGTATTGTTTTGTGGGGAGGAAAACTCAAATGAATGATGCGAAGAAGCTTTTGGCGGATATGAAAGCGCTGGGGATCAAAGAGGGTGAGACGATTTTGGTGCATGCATCGATGAAGGCGTTGGGGACAAAGGAGACGCCGGAGACGGTGCTCGACACGTTGCAGGCGGCGCTTGGCGACGGCGGCACGCTTTTGCTGCCCGCGCTGACGTATGAGAACGTCACGCCGGAGCACCCGGTGTTTGACGCGGACAAAACCGTGCCGTGCATCGGGCTTTTGCCGCGCACGTTTTGGAAAATGCCGGGCGTGGTGCGCAGCGTGCACCCGACGCACTCCGTTTGTGCGCGCGGCGAGCGTGCTGCGGAGCTGACAGCATTGCATGGGGAGGATATCACCCCGGTGGGGAAGAACTCGCCGTTTATGAAGCTGCCGGAGATCGGCGGACGGCTGCTGTTCATCGGCGAGGTGCTTGACTGCTGCACGTTCATGCACGGCGTGGAGGAGCGCTTCGGCACGGACTACGTCTTGACGAAGGAGAAGATCCGCTACGTTGTGAACGGCGAGGAAAAATACATGTACGGCCACGATTTTAAGGGCTGGGAGACGACGTACCGCCGCGTGAAGGAGATTCTGGACCCCGCGAAAAATGAGATCGTCACGGGGAAGATCGGCGACGCGACGTGCTACCTTATCGACGCGAAAGCGCTTTTGAAGCGTGCAGAGGAAAAGCTGCAGGAAAACCAGCACTGGTTTGTGGTGCCGCGGGAGTAAAACCAAACAGGCATAAAGAAACGACCCGGGACGGAGAAAATTCCGTTTGCGGGTCGTTTTTTGCGTTGTGAAATTTGAAAACTCAGCCTAAGTCGATGGAGCGCTGGGCGCAGGCATTCAGCTCCATGCCGGCGGTATGGCCGGCGAGATATTCGTAGTAGGCTTGTGCGCCGACCATGGCGGCGTTGTCGCCGGTGAGAGAGAGGTCGGGCATATAGAGCGTGCGGCCGGTACGCTTGCATTCTTCCGTGAGGCGGCGGCGCAGGAGTGCGTTTGCGGAGACGCCGCCCGCGATGACGAGCTTTTTATGGCCGGTCTCGTCTGCGGCGTGCAGGAAGTTGCGCACGAGGCAATCGACAACGGCCTTGCGGTAAGAGGCGGAAAGATCGGCGATATTGACGGTCTGGCCCTTTTGCTCGGCATTATGCAGAATGTTGATGACGGCGGTCTTGAGGCCGGAGAAGCTGAAATCGAGCGGGGCGCCGTCTACGGTCGGGCGCGGGAGCTTGAACGCTTTGTCGTTGCCGGTCTCAGCGAGTTTATCCATGGCGATGCCGCCGGGATAGGGCATGCCCATGGCGCGCGCGGCCTTATCGAACGCTTCGCCCGCGGCATCGTCACGCGTTTTTCCGAGGATGCGGAGCTTTGTGTAGTCCGTCACTTCGATGATGTGCGTGTGGCCGCCGGAGACGACAAGGCACAGGAACGGAGGCTCGAGTTCTGGGTTCGTGATGTAGTTTGACGCGATGTGGCTGCGCAGGTGGTGCACCGGGATGAGCGGTAAATTTGCAGAAAGAGAGAGGCCTTTCGCGAAATTTACGCCGACGAGCAGCGCACCGATGAGCCCCGGCGCGTAGGTGACGCCGATGGCATCGAGGTCGTTTACGGTGAGCTCTGCGCGCTCGAGTGCTTCACGCACGACGCCTACAATGGCTTCGCTGTGGCGGCGCGAGGCGATCTCCGGCACGACACCGCCGTATAACTTGTGTTCTTCTACCTGCGTTGCGACGACGCTGGAAAGCACGTGGCGGCCGTTTTCTACAACGGCTGCAGCGGTCTCATCGCAGGAGCTTTCAATGGCTAAAATTTTCATTTTTCTATCCTTTGGTCTTTGATTTGCGGGGTGAACCGCGGAAATATTCGGCTCAGTCGAGACCGATGAGCAGCTCTTTGAGCGCATCGGAAACAGGCGCGCCGTATTCGCTCACCTGCCAGCTTTCAGCAAAGCGAACGGTTTTTGCAAATTCTGCGCCGTACTGGCGGGTGAGGCACGCGAGCACGTCCTCGTCCACGTCGCCGCGGTCCCAGTTGAACGTACTGCGCAGGTACTCTACGCGCTCCTCGTGCGTTTTACCGGCGAGATCCACGTGGTCATCTGCCCACGGAAGCCAATCGAGAAACTGGGAGGCATGGCAGCACTCGACGTGAAACAGCGTTTCGCGGTCGTCATCCGCCGGGCGGGCGAAATCGGAGCGGAACGGTTTGGGGTCGGTGAAGCCGTCTGCCCAGTAAAGAATGGTCGGCGTTTTGCGCAGCACGGGGGTATCCGGGCAAATGGCGGGCACGCCCATGAGGTATGAGCAGTCCTGCACGAGCTGTCCCGTAGCGCGGTGGTCGGGGTGATAATCGCACGCGCGGTTCGTGAAGATGACGTTCGGCTTAAAATTGCGGATGGTGCGCATGAGCGTTTCGCGCGCTTCGAGCGACGGGGTCAGGCGGCCGTCGTCGAACGGCAGAATTTCATAGGTGGCGCCGAGGTAGGCCGCGCTTTTTTGCGCTTCTGCCGCGCGCGTTTTGATGAGCTCTTCGCCGCGCATGGTCTGGTGGCCTGCGTTGCCGGTCGTCATGGAGACAAAGCGGACAATGCAGCCCTTTGAAACCAAGCGCTTTGTGATGCCGCAGGTGCAGATATCGACATCGTCCGGGTGTGCGCCGATCATCATGGCGCGTAAAGGTTCTGACATAATAAAGCCCTCCCAGGAGAAAATGAGATCAATACAACCGCCGCGGCTGTTCCGCGACTTTTTCTCATTTATTTTAGCACAAGGCAGGCGCGAAAACAAGCCCGCACAACGTGCAAAGCGAGGAAAATGCGCGGGGATGAAAATTTTCTCTTTACTTTTTGAAAACCGTGTGCTATACTCCGTTTTAACAAGCGATGAAGAGTGACAGTAGGGATCCGGGAATGGCACAGAGAGCCCCGTAAGCTGCGATGGGGTGCAGGAACGGATCACCGAACAAAGCCTTGGAGCTGCATACCGACTGCGTTTTTGCGCTGAGACTATGCCGGGCGTGCCCGTTACAGCACAGGAGTATCGATGTTTTCCGTACTTTTCCTGCGGCGAAGTCTGTACTTGCAAAGGCGTGCGTCGTGAGGCGCGGGCAAACTAAGGTGGTACCACGGGTTATTGTATCCCGTCCTTGGAAACAGGGACGGGATTTTTTACGCTCTAAATTTCCCGCCCGATGAAAATAACAGCACGAAAGGGTGTAGAAAATGAGCGAAAACACGTTATTGGAAGCAAGAAAGGCAAAGTTCCATTATGTACGGGAGCACGTGAACCCGTACCCGGAGCGCTATGCGCGGACGCATGAGCTGTGCGAGGCGGCAAAACTGCCGGACGGGGTGCAGGACGTGTGCGTTGCAGGGCGTGTGACGGCCATTCGACGCATGGGGAAGCTCTCGTTTGTGACACTCTCCGATATGGAGGGCAAGCTGCAAATTGCCGTGATGCGCGACGAAGTGGGCGAGGACACGTATGACTTTTTCAAGAGGGGCTTTGACGTAGGCGACTTTATGGGCGCGGAGGGCGAGATGTTCACGACAAAGGTGGGCGAAAAGACGCTGCGCGCGAAGTGCATCACGTTTTTAGGCAAGGCGTTCCGTCCGCTGCCGGAGAAGTTCCACAGTATTCAGGACACGGAGCTTTGTTGGCGCAGGCGGTACCTCGATTTGTGCATGAACGGGGGGACGCGCAGGCGGTTCCTTTTCAAGTCGCAGCTTGTGCGGGAGATTCGGCGGTATTTGGAGGACAACGGCTACATCGAAATTGAAACGCCGGTGCTCATCGATCATCCGTCCGGCGCGACGGCGCGGCCGTTTGTTGCGCACCACAATGCGCTTGACATGGACGTTTATCTGCGCATTGCGCCGGAGACGTATTTGAAGCGTGCCATTGTGGGTGGGTTTACGAAGGTGTTTGAGTTTGCGCGGTGCTTTCGGAATGAGGGCATGGACACGACGCATTTGCAGGATTTTACGATGCTGGAGGGCTACTGCGCGTACTATAACTACCGCGACAACATGCGCTTTTTGCAGGACATGCTGCAAACGGTCATCACGAAGATTCGGGGTAGCGCGGTCATCTCCATTAACGGCACCGAGATCGATTTCGGCGCGGAATGGGCGGTGGTGACGTTCCGCGAGCTCATTTTAAAGGACTGCGGCATTGACATTGACGAGTTTAAGACGGCGGAGGCTTTATTGCAGGAAATTGAAAACCGGCACATTGAATTAAACTCCACCGACGACCCGAAGAAGCTTGGGCGCGGAAACCTCATCGATTTATTATACAAGAAGGTGAGCCGCCCGAAGATGATCGCGCCGACGTTTCTTATTGCGCACCCGACGGACTTGTCGCCGCTGGCGCGCGCGAATGATGATGATCCGGAGATTACGGACCGCTTTCAGCTTGTCATCAACGGCGCGGAGATCATCAACGCGTACTCGGAACTTGTGGACCCCAATGAGCAGCGCCGCAGACTGCAAATTCAGGCGCAGAGCCACGCGGACGGCGACGAGGAAGCTATGGTGATGGATGACGACTATTTGACGGCGATGGAATACGGCATGCCGCCCATTTCCGGCTGGGGCATGGGCATTGACCGCGTTTTGCAGGTTTTGCTCGGCACGAAGAATATCCGCGACACGGTGATGTTCCCACTGATGCGGCCGGAACCGTAAGCGGAAAAAACAGCGAAACTCTGCTTTTTCAAATTGCGTTTCCTGCATTTTTATGCTATACTTTAACGGTATATCAATGAAAATATAAAATGGATAAAGAAAGTGATAAAAAATGAGAATTTCCGATATTTTGAAGACCAACAAGGTGACGGTCTCTTGCGAGATGTTCCCGCCGAAGCCGGGTAAACCGTTGGAAAACACACAGCAGGTGGTGCATGAGATCGCGGCATATAAGCCCTCTTTTATGAGCGTGACCTACGGCGCAGGCGGCTCCAACTCCAAAAACACACTGTCCATTGCAGAAGAGGTGCAGAAAAGCGGCGTTACGGCGCTGGCACATTTGACGTGTGTGGGGCAGGACGAAGAGAACCTCAGAGCGTCCATCAATGCGTTTAAGGCGAGCGGCATTGAGAATATTCTGGCGCTGCGCGGCGATATTCCGGAGGGTGACACGGCGCCGCAGACGTTCCCGCACGCGAGCGACCTCATCAATGCCATTCGCCGCGAGGGTGCGGATTTCTGCATCGGCGGCGCATGTTACCCGGAGGGACACCCGGAATCGTACAATAGCGACGCGGACATTGACGGCGTGCGCCGCAAGGTGGAAAGCGGCTGCGAGTTTTTAACGACGCAGATGTTCTTTGACAACAACATTCTTTATAATTATATGTTCAAGCTCCTGCGCCACGACATTCGCGTGCCGGTCATTGCGGGCATTATGCCGGTGACGAACGCGAAGCAGATCAAGCGCATTATGAGCCTTTCGAGTTCTTCTATGCCGACGCGCTTTAAGGCGATCGTCGACCGTTTTGCGAACAACCCGGAGGCGATGAAGCAGGCGGGCATTGCGTACGCGACCGAGCAGATCATCGATCTCATCGCGAATGACGTGACGCATATTCATATCTACACGATGAACCGCCCGGACATTGCGGGCAGCATCATGACGAACCTTTCAAAGATCATTGACGGCTATGAAGCTGAATGAGAAAGAGGCGCTGCGCTACCTTGGCTTTCGCGGGAAGCCGGCCGATGCGGACACCGATGAGATGATTCGAGAGATCGGCGGCGAGATGCTGCGCACACTCACGCCGAAATGCGTATATAAAAAATACGACATAAAAGTACTTGAGAACGCGGTGGAGCTGGACGGCTGGCGCATCGAGAGCATAAAACTTTCACGCCATTTACGCGGCTGCAAGGCGGCGTATTTGTTTGCGGCGACACTGGGTTTGCAGGCCGATATGATGATACGGCGGTTATCCGCGCTCAATATGGCGCGCGGCACGGTGGCGCATTCCGTTGCGAATGCGCTCATTGAAGACTACTGTGACGAAATGCAGGCGCAGATCGCGGAAAAGGAAGCCGCAACGGGCTTATTTTTGAAGCCGCGCTATTCGCCGGGGTACGGCGACTTTGCACTCGAAAGCCAAAAAGAGATCTTTGCGCGGCTGGAATGTGCAAAACGCATTGGGGTGACGCTGACGGACACCATGCTGATGGTGCCGTTTAAATCCGTGACGGCGGTCATCGGCGTGACGGACGCGCCGACATGCACATACGTAAAGTGCCGCGGCTGCGCGAACACCGACTGCGAGTTCCGCGAAATCTGACGCGCAGAGAAAGGGAGAAAATTTATGCATCCTGTTATAGAACGATTCGGAAAATCTGTTGTCATTGTGGACGGCGGCATGGGCACACTTTTGCAGGCGAACGGCCTTATGGGCGGCGAGCTGCCGGAGCTTTGGAACCTGACACACCCCGAGGTGCTTTTGAAAATTCAGTCCGACTACGTGAACGCGGGCTGCGATATTTTGACGGCGAACATGTTCGGCGCGAACCGTTTAAAACTGGAAAAGACGGGTCACACCGTGCAGGAGGTCGTCTCACAGGCGTTGAAGCTTGCACACACGGCGAGCGGCGGCAAGGCGGCGGTGGCGCTCGACATCGGCCCCTCCGGCAAGCTTTTGAAGCCGTTCGGTGATTTGGCGTTTGATGACGCGTACGAGCTTTTTAAAGAGGAAATTATCGCGGGCAGGGACAACGCCGACCTCGTGATCATTGAGACGATGAGCGACGCCTACGAAGCGAAGGCGGCGCTGCTGGCGGCAAAGGAAAACTGTGACCTGCCGGTCATTGTAACGTTTACGTTTGACAGCACGGGAAAGCTCTTGACGGGCAGCAACATCCCGGCGGCGCTGCTGCTGGCGGAGAGCCTCGGCGCGGACGCGGTGGGCATCAACTGCAGCCTCGGTCCGGAGCAGATGGAAAGCTTTGTCGATGAAATGCTGACGCTGACGAATTTGCCCATTGTCATCAACCCGAACGCCGGTCTGCCGGTTTCCGTGAACGGCGAGACCTCGTACCCCGTGGGGCCGGAAGAATTTTACGCGTACATGGAGCGCTTTGCGGAGAAAGGCGCGGCGATTCTCGGCGGCTGCTGCGGCACGACGCCGGAGCACATCCGACTGCTTGCAGAACGCCTGAAAAACAAGCCGGTGAAGGAGCGTCACATTGAAAAGAAGACCGTGGTGTCCTCGTACACGCATACGGTGACGTTCGGTGCGCGACCGATTTTGATTGGCGAGCGCATCAACCCGACGGGCAAGCCGCGCTTAAAACAGGCTTTGCGCGAAGGCGATTTGGAATATCTGTGCCGTGAGGGCATTGCGCAGACGGAGCACGGCGCGGACATTCTGGACGTGAACGTGGGTCTGCCGGAGCTTGACGAGCCCGCGGTGATGGAAAGGGCCATCATCAACTTGCAGAGCGTGACGAACACGCCTTTGCAGATCGATACCTCGAACGTGGAGGCCATGGAGCGCGCGCTGCGTATTTATAACGGCAAGCCGCTTGTGAACTCCGTGAACGGCAAAGAGGAATCGCTGCACACGGTACTGCCGCTTGTGAAAAAGTACGGTGCTGCGGTGGTTGCCTTGACGCTCGACGAAAAGGGCATCCCGGCTTCTGCTGCGGAGCGTGTGGCGATTGCGGAGAAGATTTTGAAAACGGCGGAAAGCTACGGCATCGACCGCAGCGACGTGATTATGGACACGCTTGCAATGACGGTGAGCACGGGCGCGGATAACGCGATGATCACGCTCGATGCGCTTGACACCATCCGCCACAAGCTCGGCGTGCATACGGTGCTGGGCGTCTCCAATATTTCGTTCGGTCTGCCGCGCCGCGAGCTGGTGACCTCCACGTTCTTCGCGATGGCGATGCAGCGCGGATTAAGCTCCGGTATCATCAACCCGCTGAGCGACGAGCTGATGAAGGCGTACCGCTCGTTCTGCGCGCTGATGGGCATAGACGTGGGCTGCAAGGCGTATATCGAAGCGTATGCGAACACCACGGCGGCGCCGGATGTGCGCACGGGCGCCACGCAGCAGAGTGCAGGCGGCGGGTCTGCCGAAAGCGTTTCGCTGCACCGCGCCATTGTGAAAGGCCTGCGCGAGCAGGCGGGACAGCTGACGGACGAGATGCTGAAAACGACGCCGCCGCTGGAAATCATCAACGGTGAGCTTATCCCGGCGCTCGACGAAGTGGGGCAGGGCTTTGAGAAAAATACGGTGTTCCTGCCGCAGCTTCTCATGAGCGCAGACGCAGCGAAGGAAGCGTTTGAGCGCATCAAGCAGAACCTTGCGAAAAAGGGCATTCAGGAGGAAAAGAAGGGTACCATCATCCTTGCGACCGTGAAGGGCGACATTCACGATATCGGCAAGAACATTGTGAAGGTACTGCTCGAAAACTACGGCTTTGACGTACTCGACCTCGGTAAGGACGTGCCGCCGGAGATCATTGTGCAGACGGCGATCGAGAAAAACGTGCGCCTTGTGGGGCTTTCTGCCCTGATGACGACGACGGTGGAGAGCATGGCGGAGACGATCCGCCAGCTGCGTAAAGCGCATGACTGCAAGGTCATGGTGGGCGGCGCGGTGCTGAATCCCGAGTACGCTAAGGAGATTGGCGCGGATTTCTACTCCAAAGATGCGATGGGCAGTGTGCGCTACGCGGAAAAGCTGTTTAACGGCGAAGTGTAAAAACAATCAGAGCATAGAAAAAGGACGGCAGTTGCGCTTAACTGTCGTCCTTTTGTACTGTGCAAAATTATCTGCGGTTTGTAAACCACACGTCGATCTCATCGGGTATGGGGGTCTCAAAAAGCGTGAGAACTTTTTGCAGTAGGCCGCTGTCTACGGCGTAGTCGGTCGTTTCACCGGCGGCAACGGCAGCGTTGCGCGCTTCAATATTTTTCGCCCAGTCTGCATCGGAAATGTCGATGTAGTGCCACTCGAAGTCGATGTCGGCATTTTGTAGTAGGCAGAAACATCTGCGCGCTCTTCGCGGCTCCAGAAGCCCCAATCTAAAATGACATTGCAGCCCGCGCGGACGATGTCCACGGCTTTTTTGTGGAGATATGCTTTGATGTCCGCGCTGATCGCATCGCGGCGGTCGCCGAGGTCATGGTGGAAGAGGTCATTTTCAATCTCATCGCAGGAGAGCACCACAGCGTGTTCTTTTTCCTTGAGCTGCCGGGTGTAAAAGCTCTTGCCGCTGCAGATTTTGCCGCAGATCAAAAATACTTTTGCCATGCTTTTTTACATTACTCTTTGCCGTTCCAACAATAAGTGCAAAGGCAGTCTGCGTCGATGCCGACGGACTCTATCATATCGTCGAGGCGGTGGTAGTGAAGGGAGGTGAAGTGCAGCTTTTCGCCGATCTTCTCCACCATCTTCCGGTACTTCTCGCTGTCCGGGTCGGCATATTCTTCAAGCGTGGCGCGGTCGGGGTCGCAGCCCTCAAGCTCTTTAATGACGCGGCGGGTGATGAGCTCCATTTCGGACGTGGAGCGGGAGAAGTTTAAGTATTTGCAGCCGAAGAGCAACGGCGGGCAGGCGGGGCGAATGTGCACTTCTTTTGCGCCGCTTGCGTAGAGGAACTCGGTCGTTTCGCGCAGCTGCGTGCCGCGCACGATGGAGTCATCGATGAGCAGGAGGCTCTTGCCCTCGATGAGGTCATGCACCGGGATGAGCTTCATTTTGGCGATGAGGTCGCGCTTGCTCTGGTGCGTCGGCATGAAGGAGCGCGGCCATGTGGGCGTGTATTTGATGAACGGACGGGAGAACGGTACGCCGGACTCGTTGGCATAGCCGATGGCGTGCGCGATGCCGGAATCCGGTACGCCGGCGACAATATCGGGGTGGACGTTATCGCGGCGGGCGAGCGCGCGGCCGCAGTTATAGCGCATGCTCTCGACGGAGATGCCCTCGTAGCTGGAGGACGGGTAGCCGTAGTAGACCCACAGGAACGTGCAGATCTTCATTTTTTTGCCGGGGGCGACGAGCGTTTGCACATGGTCGGCGTCGAACACGACAACTTCGCCCGGGCCAAGTTCGCGCAGGTCGTGGTAGCCGAGGTTTAAATACGCGAAGCTTTCGAAGCTTGCGCAGTAGCCGTCTTCCTTTTGGCCGAGCACGACAGGGGTGCGGCCGAGTTTATCGCGTGCCGCGTAAATGCCGCGCGGCGTCAGGACGAGCATACTCAAAGAACCGTCGACGACCTCCTGCGCGTAGCGAATACCGTCGATGAAATTCTCTTTCTGGTCGATGATGGCGGCGACGAGCTCTGTGGGGTTCACTTCGCCGTTTTGCATCTCAAAGAAATGCGTGCCGCGCCCGATGATGTCCTCTACGATCTCATTGGCGTTATTGATCTTGCCGATGGTCGTAATGGCGAAGGTGCCGTGATGCGAACGCACCAAAATCGGCTGTGCTTCATAATCGGAGATGCAGCCGATGCCAAGCGTGCCGTGCATAGATTGCGATTCCGTTGTAAACTTCGTGCGGAACGGAGCATTTTCAATGTTGTGAATGGCCTTGTCAAAGCCGGTCTCCGGGCTGTAAACCGCCATGCCCGCGCGGCGTGTGCCGAGGTGGGAGTGGTAATCAATGCCGAAAAAAAGGTCGAAAACGCAGTCAGTCTGCGATGCTGCGCCGAAAAAACCGCCCATAAAATAGATCTTCCTTTGCTGAAAAAATTGAAGGGGCAGTACCGCGGAGGAGTTATGCGGTATTGTCCAAAACACTTTTATTATAACAAAAATCGCGTTATCCGAAAAGAGACACAAAAGAGAAAGACCGCCGAAATTTCGGCAGCCTTTTTGTAAAGGATAACAGAATTTTTTACAAGATGGGTTCTTTTGCCTGAATGGATCTTGCGTGCAGCGCAAAAATCTCGTGGCGGCGGTCTGTGCCGAAGATGTGCTGCTTGTCGTACTCGGTGCTGAAGCCGACGATGTAAATGACGAGCAGACCGGTTTGCGGCCACAGCATGGAGATATCCAAAAGCCCGTGCAGCAGAACGCAAACGATGACGGAGACCGTGAGGGCATAGCGCTGGTGGCACTTGTGGCTGCGGTGCAGGCGGATAATCTTGCCGACATTGATGGCAAAGTAACCGAGTAAGACCGCCGTACCCACAAATCCGAAGTCCATGAGGAGCTCCAAAAGCAGGTTGTGCGAATGCTTTGCGATGCTGTATGAGCCGTAGAGGTCATGGATGCGTGCGTATGTATTGTAGCCGCGGCCGAACCACGGGGCGTCCATAATACTGCCGATGGCGCCCGACCAGATGCTCATGCGTTTTGCAAAATCGTGGCGGATGAGATCGATGCGCGGGAGGAAATCGAGCGATTCACCGAACAGAACGAGTGTGAGCAAAATGCCAAGCATGGTGAAAAGGTACACGGAAAGCCACTTCTTCTTGCCACAGAACCACAGCATGACAGGGCAGACGATGAGCAGCACCATGAAAGTGGTGCGGCATTCGGTGAGCTCGAGTGCGATAAGATTCAACGGAATCAGGGCAGTGTATACACCGCGCAGCGGCGTGTCTTCGCTTTTTACGATGTTGTAGATGCAGAAGAGCACGACGAGCGAAATGTAAAACGCATAGTAATTGGGGTTTGTAAAGATGGAGTTATACCGCGCACCGTAAACCCACTCCATGCCGAGCGCGCGCTGAACGAGCGCGACAAGGAGGCAATAGGGGCTCATGAGGCAGACGAAAGACAAAATGAGGCGGAACGCGCGCTGGGTCATCGTATAGCTGACGAAAATGACGGCGATGAATGCGAACACCATAAAAACGCCGAGCAGAATATCCGTTACGGTGCCGCCTGAGAAAATCGTGACGAGCAGGGAGAGCACCCAGAAAGCCGAAAGAAAAAATAAATCCTGTTTACGGCGGAAGAAAACGAAGCTCTGCTTCGTGGCGGCAATGTAAAACGGCAATAAAAGCAACGCCAGCATCTCGGCATAGACGGTGAGGAAAATGGAAGCCGTTAAAACGAGCAAGACCTTTTCGTTTGGGGTAAGCTCTAAAAATCCCTTTTTCAGTGCTCTGAATACTTGCAGATAAATGCACCTCCTGTGGACCGCGGCCGTATACCGTGATCCGGTAAAACCGTTTCAAAAAATTACGAAATCATAAAAATCCAAATCATGTGCGTACATGAGCACGCTCATATAAATAAGAAATACCCCGGCGCAGATTACTATTTTAGCGCAACTTTTCTGGATTTACAAGGGCTTTTGCAGCTTTTTTGTATTTATAAAGAGATTTGTAAGAATTGATTTTAAAACTGAACAGAAGATTTACATAAGGCGCAAAACTTTATTGAAGTTGCACAAGGTTTGTCTGCACAACTTGAACAATGCGCTGTATTGAAATGGGCATGACAGGCGTGCTATAATACGAAATATAAAGGGTGCGCGTTTGCCGCCCGAGGTTTAGGAGGCTGCTTTCAGATCTATGGATATACGAGTCTTGCAGTATTTTCTGGCTGTTGTGCGTGAGGAGAACATCACGAAGGCGGCACAGCTTTTACATATCACACAGCCCACACTTTCCCGCCAGCTGATGGGGCTGGAGCAGGAGCTTGGCGTGAAGCTGTTCAGCCGCAACAACCACAGCGTCACGTTGACGGAGGAGGGTATGTTATTCCGCCGTCGCGCAGAGGAAATCGTGACGCTTTCCGAAATGACGAAGCGGGAATTAAAGCAGGAGGCAATGCTGACCGGCGAAATTTCCATCGGCAGCGGCGAGTACCACGGCTCCTGCCATCTTTCTGGCATTCTGGCGGCGTTTCGTGCCGAACACCCGAACGTGACGTACAGCATTTATAGCGGCAACTCCGATAACATTAAGGAGCGCATTGAACGCGGCACGTTGGACATCGGCTTGCTGTTGGAGCCGGTGGAAATCAGCAAGTATGATTTTCTGCACTTCCCGGTGCCGGAAACGTGGAACGCGCTGGTGCGGTCGGATTCGCCGCTGGCGCAAAAGCTGTATTTGACGCCACAGGACATTGTGCCGTACCCGGCGGTGTTTTCGCGCCGGGACCAGATCCGCAGTGAGATTGTGAACTGGTTCGGCGACAGCGCGGACCGGCTCAACATTATCGCGCACGGCGATTTGCAATACAACATGGCCTCGGTCATTCGCCGCGAAAACGGCGTGCTGTTCACGCTGAAGCTCGACCTGCAGCATAACGGCCTGAAATTCGTGCCGCTGCAGCCGCCGATCCGCGCCGCGACGGTGCTCGTTTGGAAAAAGAACCGCGTGCTCTCACCGCTAACGAACGCGTTTCTCGATTTTGCGAAGAAATACATTTCCGGCATGGAGAAGGATAAAAAATAGGTATTGGACATTCTTTTGATGGTTTAGTATACTGAAAGCAAGAAATCACGAATTTTTATAGAAAAGGGGAAGACACATGGAATACGTAAAACTCAGCAACTCTGACTTGAATGTTTCGCGCATTTGCCTTGGCTGCATGGGCTTTGGCGAAGCGGCCGCGGGGCAGCACCGCTGGACGCTGGATGAGGAAAGCTCCAACGAGATCATCAAAGCGGCGCTCGAGAACGGCATCAACTTTTTTGACACGGCGATGAGCTACCAAGGCGGCACGAGCGAGATGTTTGTCGGCCGTGTGCTGCGCGATTTTGCCCGCCGCGAGGATGTGGTGCTGGCGACGAAATTTGAGCCGCGCACCGACGAGGAGATTGCAAACGGCGTGACGGGGCCGCAGCACGTGAAAAACTGCCTCGATGCAAGCCTGAAGCGTCTCGGTATGGACTACGTTGATCTGTACATCTGCCACATGTGGGACTATCGCACGCCCATTGAGGAGATTATGGAAGGGCTGAACGACGCGGTGAAGACCGGCAAAGTCCGCGCCATCGGCATCTCGAACTGCTATGCGTGGCAGCTGGCGCAGGCGAATTACTACGCCCGTATGCACGGCATGGCGGAGTTTGTATCCGTTCAAGGGCATTATAATCTCATTTTCCGCGAGGAGGAGCGCGAAATGGCGCCGTTCTGCAAGGCGGAGAACATTGCGATGACGCCATACAGTGCACTCGCCGCAGGGCGGCTCTCGAGGCATCCTGGTGAGAGCTCCAAGCGCCTTGAGGAAGACAATTACGCGAAATTTAAGTACGACAAGACCGCCGAGACCGACGGTGTGATCATTGACCGTGTGGCGGAGCTGGCCGAGAAGCGCGGCTGTACCATGACGGAGATCGCCCTCGCGTGGCTGCTGACGAAGGTTGCGTCGCCCATCTGCGGCGCGACGAATCTTTCGCACATCACAGGGCTTGTGAACGCCGTTGAATTGAGGCTCACCGCTGATGAGATTGCATACCTTGAAGAGCCCTACGTGCCGCACGCGTTGGTCGGCGTGATGGCGCAGAACCATGGGTGATTTGGAGACGCCGTGTATTTCACTGCCCGCAGGGCAATTTCACATACCGAAGGGATTCGTTTCGTTGAAAAAAGGACTTTGCAAACGCAAAGTCCTTTTTTCTGGTGGAGGAGGGTGGATTCGAACCACCGAAGCTAGAAGCAGCAGATTTACAGTCTGTCCCCTTTGGCCACTCGGGAACTCCTCCATATACAGAGCTGCGTAAACGCAAACTCATATTATAAAAACGGGAAACCCGTTTGTTGCAAGACGAACACACTGCTCGCTTGAGACAATCGTTATTATAATACATCGGTATGCAAAAGTCAACCCTGTTTTTGCGAAAATTTGTGTTTTTTCGCGGGGGAAAGACTTTGCGGTTCTGGTTTGGCTTGACTTGACATCATCGCTTTGGGGCGGTATACTGTATTTATTGCGGCAGGAAGCTGCGGGGCGTTGAAGCGCCGAATCTTGTTTTTTAGGATTAAATTGTGCCAGCGGAGGCGCGCGGACTGTATGGGGTTCGTGTGCCTTTTTGATTTTAGGAGGAATCTGCATGAAGACTTTGTATTTTGACTGCGGCATGGGTGCGGCGGGCGACATGCTTTCGGCGGCACTTTTAGAACTGTTTGACGACAAACAGGCAGTGCTCGACGAGCTGAACGCGCTCGGTATCCCCGGTGTGGAATTTAAGGCGGAAGTGAGCACGAAATGCGGCATCAACGGCACGCATCTTTCCGTTACGGTGAACGGCGAGGAAGAAGAAAGCGCTGACGTGCACGACCACGAACATCACGCTCACGACCATGTACACGCACATGAACATCACCACGAGCACGATCACGAACATACGCATGAGCATGAACACGACCACGGGCATCACCACCACAGCAGCATGGCGGATATCGAGCATATCATCGGGCATCTGCCGTTGGAGGATGCGGTGCGTGCAGACGTGATTGCGGTGTATAAGCTCATCGCGGAAGCGGAGAGCCATGCGCATGGCATGCCGATTTCGGAGATCCACTTCCATGAAGTCGGCACAATGGACGCGGTGGCGGACATTACGGCGGCGTGCTTGCTCATCCGCAAGCTTGCGCCGGAGAAGATTGTTGCGTCACCGGTGCATGTAGGCGCGGGAAAGGTGCGCTGTGCACACGGTGTGCTGCCTGTTCCGGCCCCGGCCACGGCGTATATTCTGCGCGACGTGCCGATCTACGGCGGGCGCATTCAGGGTGAGCTCTGCACGCCGACGGGCGCGGCTTTGCTGAAGCACTTTGCGGAAACGTTCGGCGATATGCCGGTTATGCGCGTGCAGCGCGTGGGTTACGGCATGGGCAAGAAGGACTTTGAAGCGGCGAACTGTGTGCGCGCGATGCTGGGCGAAACCGGCGACGGCGCGGACTCCGTTTGCGAGCTGAACTGCAACATCGACGATATGACCGCCGAGACGATTGGCTTTGCGGCGGAGAAGATTCGCGAGGCGGGCGCGGTAGAGGTCTTCACGACCGCCGTTATGATGAAGAAAAACCGCCCCGGCACACTGCTGACGGTGCTGTGCCGCGAGGCGCAGAAGGAGGCCGTTGTGCAGGCGATTTTCAAACACACGGCGACCATCGGCATCCGCGAGACGCTGTGCCGCCGCTATGTGCTGACCCGCACGGAGGAGACGGTGGAGACCGCCCTCGGCCCGGTGCGCCGCAAGGTGTCTTCCGGTTACGGCGTGCAGCGCGCGAAATTTGAGCACGATGACCTGGCGGCGCTCGCCGAGAAAAACGGGTTGAGCCTCACGGAAGTGATGGAAAAGATTGGTAGATAAAATATAAAGGTTTATGGGCCTCGCGTTTTGCGGGGCTCTTTTTCTGTGTGCGGCAAAACTTGCAAAAGTGTTGCAAAGGAACTGCAAAAACTGTACGGTTTATATTGAAACGGCGGGGCGGGTGTGGTATGCTCTGGGCGTAGGAAGGTTACACAAAACCGAAAGGAGCATTGGTTATGAAACGGACGTTAAGGACGAAAATCTGGTGTGGTGTGTTGGTAGTTGCGTGCGTCAGCGGCGTGGCCTTTGGCGTTGCAAATTTGCCGCGTGTGCAGGCGGAGGCGGTCTCCGGCGGCGTGGAGGTCACGGAGGCACCGGGGAATGAAGCAGTAGTTTCGGAAGAAAGCAAAGCGGAGGTGCCGGAGATCTCTGGAAATCCCGAAGTTTCCGAAGTATCTGAAACGGCGGAGGTATCTTCTGCGAAAGAAGAATTTGAATCGCATTTTACAGCGGATGAAAAACTGGATTTTTCCAAGATACCGAAAATCGTTCGCACGGAAGACGGGAGCATTTCAATTGAAAACGGCGACGGCAGTTTTGATGCAGAGAATGACCCGTACTTTTCTGCATCGAGCATTTACGGCGGTAAAAATGTGAAAGCCACGATCAAAGACGTGTATATGTCCAATAAACTTGAATATGGCCTTACGCCGGCGGATAACGACTGCTTTGTTCCGTGGTGGATTAATGGTGGTTACCCGTGGCTGGAGACCTGCGAGCTGAATGAAGACGGCACGCTTTCTTCACCGCATTATGCGTTTGCGTACGTGACAATCCGCTTTGAGAACACCGGAGATGAAGCGACGGGATTCCTTTCCGGGGAATACGCCATGGGACAGTATGACACAGACGGCTGCCCTTTGGATATGTCCGAGTGCACGACCGACAAGCGAGAGCTGATCAACGGCATTGCAGAAGTTCCGATGAATGCGGAAGACCCGAACAAGACCGGGAATATTCTGTTGGAGCCGGGTCAGACAAGAGAGCTTGTCTTCATATATCTTTTGTCTGACGAGAGCGTCTATGTGCGCACAGATGATGAAGCTGCTGAAAGAGACGGTGTGAAAAATTACATTGAGATCGTAGAAAACTACTTTATCGACGCCTATACGGAAACCGATTGCCGATATACAATCGATGTCAACAGCGGTTTGGGCCCGTTTGTGCACTATGACGTGAGCGACATTGTGAATGATTTCTTTACGGAGCACAAATAATATTGCAAATTGGAGCCGGATGAAAACTAAGAAAGGAGAATGAACCATGAAACGGAAAGTGTATGGCACGGTGTTGTGTGCGGCTTTGGCAGCGGTGGGCATTGGTGCCGCCATGTGGAGCGCAGGCGCGGAAGAAGCAGTGAAAAGCACGGTGCAGGCATCGCCGTCCCCGACCCCGAAGGTCGCGCCGTCGGCGAAAGAGCTGAATGAGATCAGAGATTTTACGTCATTGGAATCGCGCCAGTTGGGTGAATACTGGTATAACGATGACCCTTCGACGTATCTCGGCGCTTCCGATTACATGCGGGCGGTGACGAAGGTCATGACGCCGCAGCAGTGCTTTGAATTGAACAAAGACATCTTAGACGCGGCTTATCCGAACTATAATGGCCTTGGCCGTTACGCGGAGGATACCGTAAAGCTTCACAGAAATGCGGAAGGTGCGCCTGTAACGGAAAGCGAGAAGCCCGTAAAGTTCACAGCGGAGACCGGAACGAGCACGCGCATCAGCTCGCCGAGCGGCCTACCGATAGACTGCACTTTGACGGACGTGCGTGTCTCTGACCGGCTTGAATACGGCTTGAAGCCGGAGGACGACACGTTTATTCCTTGGACGGCAGATGAAACGGACGAGAGTGCGTACCCATGGGTGAGACAGTGCGCACTGGATGAGGACGGTGTGCTGACTGCGCCGGAGCATTACGCGTTCGTGTACTTGACGGTGCACGCAAATTTCAGCGGCAAGTTTGACGCTGCGCTGTTCCGTATGAAAAGCGCGAACCTATACTGGTACAACGAAAATGGCTATATGCTGGACGGTGCTTTGCCTGCGCAGAACAAGACGGAACTGATCGACGGTTTGGCGCAGGTCCCGTATAACAATGAGGACGTGAACTGGGCGACGGACGTGGTTCTGAACAACAACGAGCCGCGCGACCTTTTGTATGTGTTCCTCGTGCCGGATCAGTACGTTTATCCGCTCACAGATGAAGCAAGCGCCAGACGTGACGGCGTACACAGTAACTACGATATAGTAAAATATTACAGCATAGGCACGTATGAGGAAGAAGACCTGACGTATACGTTTGAGGTCGTAAATTACGGCAGCCGTACGGCGAAGCTCGACCTGACGGAATACGTGAAGGCGTATTTTGCGGAGCACAAATAATTTCGATGGGAAGGCCCGGCTTTTGCCGGGCTGTTTCCTTATATTTCTGCGGTTTTGCGGAGAAAAAGGAAATTTTCAAATTTTTTCATTTTGGAGTTGACAGAACGGCGCGAAATTGCTATAATATTAAAGCTGTATGACTCATTAGCTCAGTTGGCAGAGCACTTGACTTTTAATCAAGGTGTCCGGAGTTCGAA